>Ga0209404_10000002_pt1 | contig 426033 bp, 395 predicted proteins | sample TroAtlMetagenome_2_FD_187447 | JGI IMG/M metagenome (GOLD analysis project Ga0209404, IMG submission 187447) | Marine eukaryotic phytoplankton communities from Atlantic Ocean - Tropical Atlantic ANT8 Metagenome (SPAdes) (version 2) | ecosystem: Environmental > Aquatic > Marine > Oceanic...
AGCTCGGACCTGCTGGTCACCAAGCCCTTCAAGACGCCGGCGCCCTATCGCACCGTGGCCGTTGCCTGGCGCGCCAGCTTCCCGCGGCCCAAGGCCATCGAGCTGCTCAGCGACTCAATCCGTCTATGCTCGGTAGGCCAGCCGCCCCAGTGAGCGAATACACCCCGCTGACCGTTCTCAAGGGCATCGGGCCAGCGCTGGCCGACAAGCTCGACCGACTGGGCCTGAGTTCGGTACAGGACCTGCTGTTTCACCTGCCGCTGCGCTATCAGGATCGCACCCGGGTGACCCCCATCGGTGCCCTGCAACCGGGTCTGGACGCCGTGGTGGAAGGCACCGTGCTGGCCGCCGAGGTGGTCATGGGCCGGCGGCGCAGCCTGCTGTGCCGGTTGCAGGACGGCAGCGGCACGCTGAGCCTGCGCTTTTACTACTTTTCCGCTGCGCTCAAGGCGAGCCTGAGCCGCGGCAGCCACTGGCGCTGCTACGGTGAAGTGCGTCCCGGCGCGTCGGGCCTAGAGATCTATCACCCGGAACTGCACAACCTCGATACCGCCCAGGCGTTACCGGTCAGCGACACGCTGACGCCCATCTACCCGGCCACCGAAGGCTTGTCCCAGCAGCGTCTGCGCAGCCTGACCGAAGGCGCCCTGGCCTGGCTGGCACAGGGCAATCACCTGACCGAGTGGCTGCCCGCGCCACTGGCCGACGCGTATCGGCTACCGCCGCTGCGAGAGGCCGTACAGCTACTGCACCGCCCACCGCCGGATATCGATCTGGAAGCGCTGCAGGATGGTCGCCATTGGGCCCAGCACCGGCTGGCCTTTGAAGAGCTGATGGCGCACCAGCTGGCCATGCTGCGCCTGCGCGCCCAGATGCGCGCACACAAAGCTCCTGCGATGCGCGCCGCCGGCGAACTGGCCGACGCCTTCATCCAGCAACTGGGCTTTGCCCTGACCGGCGCCCAGCGCCGGGTGGCCGACGAGATCCTGCTGGATCTGGCCCAGCCCCGCCCGATGCTGCGCCTGGTGCAAGGCGATGTCGGCGCCGGCAAGACTGTGGTCGCCGCGCTGGCCGCGCTGCAGGCCATCGAGGCCGGCTGGCAGGTAGCATTGATGGCGCCGACCGAAATCCTTGCCGAGCAGCATTTCAACAACTTCCAGCGCTGGTTCAGTGCGCTGGGCCTGTCGGTGGCCTGGGTCGCCGGCAAGCTCAAGGGCAAAGCACGCGCCAACCAGCTGCAGCTCATTGCCAGTGGCGAAGCCGCCATGATTGTCGGCACCCATGCGCTGTTCCAGGACGACGTGCAGTTTCGCAATCTGGGCCTGGCCATTATCGACGAGCAGCACCGCTTCGGCGTGCAGCAACGGCTGGCGCTGCGCGACAAGGGCGCGGCCAATGGCGTCTCACCGCACCAGCTGATCATGACGGCAACCCCCATACCACGCACCCTGGCGATGAGCGCCTACGCCGACCTGGACACGTCGGTGCTCGATGAGTTGCCGCCAGGCCGCACCCCGGTCAATACCGTGCTGATTGCCGACAGTCGCCGCGCCGAGGTCATCGAACGGGTGCGCGCCGGCTGCGCCGAGGGCCGACAGGCCTACTGGGTCTGCACCCTGATCGAGGAGTCCGAGCAGTTGCAGGCGCAGGCCGCCGAAGCCACCTGGGCGTCGCTGTGCGAGGCCCTGCCGGGGCTGTCCATCGGGCTGATCCACGGCCGCATGAAAGCGGCAGAGAAAGCCGAGATCATGGCCGCCTTCAAGGCTGGCGACCTGCACCTGCTGGTCGCCACCACGGTCATCGAGGTCGGCGTCGATGTACCCAATGCCAGTCTAATGATTATCGAGAACCCCGAGCGCCTCGGCCTGGCCCAGCTGCACCAGCTACGTGGCCGGGTGGGCCGTGGCAGCGCCGCCAGCCACTGTGTGTTGCTGTATCACGCACCTCTGTCCGCTTTGGGGCGCGAGCGCCTGGGCATCATGCGCGAGAGCACAGACGGCTTTGTGATTGCCGAGAGGGACCTGGCCCTGCGCGGCCCCGGTGAGGTGCTCGGTACTCGGCAGACCGGCGTGGTGCAATTTCGCGTGGCCGACCTGGTGCGCGACGCCGACCTGCTGCCCGATGTACAGCAGGCCGCCCAGCAACTGGCCCAGCAGTACCCGGACCATGTACAACCGTTACTTGACCGCTGGATAGCCCAAGGCCAGCATTTTGCCCAGGTATGACAGCCGCTATGCTCACGCTGTCAGGCCCAGTTCACATGCAAGACTGCTACGCTGAAACAGGCAGACCGCCGTCAGCGCAAGGAAGAGTTCATGAATAGCCAAACGGCCCCAGAACAGCACGCCGCCACCCTGCCCGATCTGATCGAAAAGCTGTTGCAGCAGCAAGGCATCGCCTACCAGCTCAGGCCGACCAGCGACAGCTGGCCAGCCGCCCAGCAGATTCAGGCCAGTCTGTTGTGTGATGCCGTCGGTACCGTACTGACACTGATTCCCAAGAATCACCTGCTGGACCTGAAGGTACTGGGCGCATTGCTCGGGCGCGAACTTGAGCCGGTGCGCGACCAGCAGCTGCAACGCATCCTCAGCAAGCACCAGCTGAACCAGCTGCCCGGTCTGCCGATCCTGTTCAATTCCCCCTGCGTCTGCGAACAAAGCCTGCTGGAGCAGAGCGAAGTCTGTCTGGACAGCGGCCTGACCGGCTGGAGCCTGGTCATCAGCCAGGATGGCGCGCGCACCCTGATGGGCAAGGCCAGCCTGGCGCGCTTTGCCGTCCCCCTGGCCGGCTTGAGCGCGGTTTCCAGCGGCATTGAGCAAGACGGGCAGGACCTGAGCGATGCCGTGCAGAACTTCACCGCACTGCGCATGAAACAGCGGCTGGAGGAGACCATCGAGATTCCGCCGCTGCCTGAATCTGCCCAGAAGATCATGAAACTGCGGGTAGATCCCGATGCCGACATCGCCGACCTGGCCGACGTGGTCGAAACCGACCCCAGCCTGGCCGCGCAGGTCGTCAGCTGGGCCGCCTCCCCCTACTACGCCGCCCCCGGCAAGATTCGCTCGGTAGAAGACGCCATCGGCCGCGTGCTGGGCTTTGATCTGGTGATCAATCTGGCCGTTGGCCTGGCCCTGGGCAAGACCTTCCGCCTGCCGGGCGACGCCCCGGAGCGCAGCACACCTTACTGGGAGCAGGCCATCTACACGGCTGCGGTGATCGAGGGGCTAGCCAAGGCAATGCCGCGCGACCGCCGTCCCGAACTGGGCCTGAACTACCTGGGCGGCCTGCTGCACAACTTCGGCTATCTGGTGCTGGCCTATATCTTCCCACCCTACTTCAAGCTGATCTGTCGGCATATCGAAGCCAACCCCCACGTCCCCCCGCACCTGATCGAACAGCACCTGATCGGCGTCAGCCGTGATCAGGTCGGTAGCTGGTTGATGCACTACTGGGACATGCCGGAGGAGATCTGCACCGCCCTGCGCCAGCAGCACAACCCGCTGTATCAGGGTCAGGATCACATCTACGCCAACCTCATCTACCTGAGTCTGGCATTGCTCAGACAGCACGATATTGGCAGCGGCCCGCGCGTGCCGATACCCGACACACTGCTCGCCCGGCTGGGGCTGGACAGGGCGCAGGCCGATGCGGCGGTAGACAAGGTACTGGATGCGCGCGATGCGCTGCGCTCGCTGGTCAACAAGTACCAGGAGCAGAGATAAACAGGGGCTCGGACGAGCCCCTGTCAGACTGCAGAATCAGTTGACGGCGTCGCGCAGGCTTTTGCCGGGTTTGAAGGAAACGGTATTGCTGGCCTTGATCTTGACCGGCGCGCCAGTCTGGGGGTTTTTGCCGGTACGGGCGCCACGGTGGCGCTGCAGGAAGGTGCCGAACCCAACCAGGGTAACCGAGTCTTTCTCGCTCAGGGCCTTGGTGATTTCGTCCAGCACGGCGTTGAGTACCCGGTTCGCCTGATCCTTGCTCAGGTCGGCCTTATCGGCGATCGCCGCCGCGAGATCTGGTTTACGCATATGAAGCCTCATTGTCTGTTGTTTTTGTTTTGACCGCCGCGTCCTCACAGCGGGCTTGCCAGAGCATCTGCGTCAATGCCACAGGCTCCATCGAAGCCCGGTCAGCATGGCACGACTGAGCCAGATACGCCAGCCGTCTCAGCCCCGAAGCGGCAGCCTATCACGCAATTTCCCGACAAATGGCCCGTCAGGACAACCAGGCCGGCAACTCACGGGTCAGCAGCGCCTTTTCTGATACCGCCGCGCCAGTCAGAGCAAAGCCCTGCAGCTGCCCTGTCTGATCGATAAAGACCGCCCGCAGGTCCTCCCCTTCGCCGCTGATCTGCCACTCGCCGCTAACACCGGCAAGCGGCGGCGCGACCACCAGCGGACACGCAGGCGTCTTCACCATGATCGGCATCGCCGGATAGCTGACCGCCGTCGGCGTTCCCGCCAGCGTCTTGGCCAGCGCACGGGCCGACGTCATCAGCGGCATCACGTACATCAGGTTCAGCCCCGCCACCTCGGCGCAGTCGCCCAGCGCATAAATGTGCGGGTCGCTGCTGCGCAGTTGCGCATCTACCCGCACGCCGCGCCCAACGCTGAGCCCGGCGCCGGCCGCCAGGTCAGTGCGCGGTGCCAGGCCAATGGCAGAGAGGCCCTGATCGGCGTGCACTTCGCTGCCGTCATCAAGCAGCGCCAGCAGAGCATTCTCGCTGGCGGCCAGTTCACGGATGCCACAACCCAGATGGAAAGTCACGCCCAGCGCTTCGAGGCGGCGCTGCAGCGCCGCAGCGACCGGTTCCGGCAACAGCTGGGGCATCACCCAGGGGTCGGTAGCCACGACGGTCACCTCAAAGCCACCCAGACTCAGATCGTTGGCGAACTCGCAGCCGATCAACCCGGCACCGATGATCAGCACCTTCTTGCGTCCGGTCAGCGCCGCACGGAAGCGCCCGTAGTCCGCCAGGTCATTGATCGACAGCAGGCGCTCACCCAGTTGCTCGCGCCAGGGCAAGGCCCGAACCTCGGCGCCCAGTGCCAGAACCAGATCGCTGTAGGCTTGCTGCCGATCGCCCAGAGTCAGGGTGCGCGCGGCAGGATCAATGGCGCTGACAGACACGCCTGTCAGCACCTCAGCGCCGAGCTGGGCGGCCATCGCGTTGGCGTCCTGCATGGCCAGCTCATCCGCTTCCTTGCCCTTGGCAAAACCGGTCGAGAGCAGCGGCTTGGAATAGAAACGGCCGTCATCGGCACTGACCAGCAGCATCGGGCGCTGGTTATCCAGCTTGCGAAATTCCTTGGCCAGGTTGTAGCCGGCCAGACCGGTTCCGACAATAACCAGCGGGGCGGTGTTTGCCACGGGTAGGGTCTCCTGCAGGGGGTATCAATCAACGCGGTACAATCAGCCGATCTCGATCATCTCGAAATCTTCCTTGCCTACGCCGCAATCGGGGCACATCCAGTCCGCCGGGACATCTTCCCAGCGCGTACCCGGGGCAATACCGTCATCCGGCCAGCCCTCGGCTTCGTCATAGATGTACCCACACACGATACATTGCCACTTCTTCATACTTGCTTCTCACGGTGTTCGGATGTTGTTCTTGGGGGTCAGCTCAGACAGGACAATAGCGCAGTGCGGCCTGAAAATGGCACCTGTTGGCAACGGCACGCCAGCCTGACGCAAACAGACCCTACCGTAACCGCCCTGCAAGTCCAAGGCCAACCCCCGGCACAGCAACGCCCGAAACAGAGGGCTTTCATGGTACCCTTGCCGACACCCTGACCCTCTGCCCAGACCTTGCGATTACCGAATGTTGCCCGACTGGTACCCTGCCGACCGACACCCCGCGCCGCCGCCCGAGCCGCTGTTCAACTGGCTCTGTCATGAGGGGTCGCTGACCCAGCGGCTGACCGAAGCGGGCAACCGGGACTTTCGCGTCGAGCTGCTGCAGCAAGCCCCCCAGCCGGCGCGCGAAGACGAAGCCCAGGCCCTGGGCCTGGCCGCCGGCGCCCCCGTCTGGACCCGGGAGGTCCTGCTGCACACCGCCGGCGCACCACGGGTCTACGCCCGCTCGGTGGCGCCGCCCAGCGCCCTTGGCAACGCCGAGGTGGCGCTGGACAACCTGGGCACCACCAGCCTGGGACACCTGCTGTTTCGCAATCCGCAGATCCAGCGCGGACCCATCGAGATCAGCCGCTACCCGGCGGCCTGGTTACCGACGACCTGGCGTGCCGAGGGCCTGTGGGCCCGCCGCTCGCACTTCTCCGACGGTGCATTACAGCTGCTGGTGTGTGAAGTATTCTTGCAGGGCTGGCCCGCCGCCGGCACCTGAGCCCCTGCCCCTGACTGGAGAACTGCCTTGCTCGGCCTGCTGATCAAACCCCTGGTACGCCTGCATCCACGGGCCAAGGACTACATCGAGCTGATGCGCCTGGACCGTCCGATCGGCACCTACCTGCTGCTCTGGCCGACACTCTGGGCGCTGTGGCTGGCCGCCGAGGGCGTGCCGAACCTCGACACCCTGATCATCTTCGTGCTCGGCGTCATCCTCATGCGCGCCGCCGGCTGTGTGATCAACGATTATGCCGACCGCGACTTCGACGGTCACGTTGAGCGCACCCGCGAGCGACCGCTGGCGACCGGGCGGATCAGCGCTCGTCAGGCGCTGATCGCCTTTGCCGTGCTGGTGGGGTTGAGTGGCCTGCTGGTGCTGCTGACCAATGCCCTGACCATTCAGCTGGCCTTTGTCGGCGTCGGTCTCGCCGCCCTGTACCCCTTCTGCAAACGCTTTACCTTCTACCCCCAGGTGGTGCTCGGTGCAGCCTTCTCCTGGGCCATTCCCATGGCCTTTGCCGCCCAGGCCAACAGCCTGCCGATGCCGCTGTGGCTGCTGTTTATCGCCAACCTGCTGTGGACCGTGGCTTACGATACCGAGTACGCGATGTGCGACCGCGAAGACGACCTGCGCATCGGCATCAAATCCACCGCGATCCTGTTTGGCGACGCCGACCGGCTGATCATCGGCCTGCTGCAGGGGCTGACCCTGGTCTGCCTGCTGCTGGTCGGCGCGCGCTTCGGCCTGGGCCTGTATTACTACCTGGGCCTGCTCGGCATGACCCTGGGCTTTGCCTGGCAGCACTGGCTGATGCGCGAGCGCGAGCGCCTTGCCTGCCTGCAGGCGTTTCTGTCCAACCACTGGGCCGGCATGCTGGTCTTTATCGGCCTGGCGCTGGACTATGCGCTGCGCTGATGCCATCAAGCCGTGCTGCAACAGACTTGCCCTCGCGACGTAATACAACTGAAATAAAAGTGTTATCTAATCGGCGCATGACTCATATCTGCAACGAGACGGAAACCCATGTCAGGTAAAAGCATTCTGATCGTCGATGATGAGGCGCCCATCCGCGAAATGATCGCAGTGGCGCTGGAAATGGCCGGCTACACCTGCCTTGAGGCCGAAAACACCCAGCAGGCCCACGCCTGTATCGTCGACCGCAAACCCGATCTGATTCTCCTCGACTGGATGCTGCCGGGCACCACCGGCATCGAGCTGGCCCGTCGACTCAAGCGCGACGAGCTGACCGCGGACATTCCGATCATCATGCTCACCGCCAAGGGCGAGGAAGACAACAAGATCCAGGGCCTGGAAGTCGGCGCCGACGACTACATCACCAAGCCCTTTTCACCACGCGAGCTGGTCGCCCGCCTGAAAGCCGTACTGCGCCGCGCCGGCCCGGTCGACAGCGAAGCACCGATCGAGGTCGCCGGGCTGATGCTGGATCCGGTCAGCCATCGGGTGACCATCGACGAATCCGCTGCCGAGATGGGCCCCACCGAGTATCGTCTGCTGCAGTTCTTCATGACCCACCAGGAACGCGCCTACACCCGCGGACAATTGCTTGATCAGGTCTGGGGTGGCAATGTCTACGTCGAGGAGCGCACCGTCGATGTGCACATCCGTCGCCTGCGCAAGGCACTGGGCAACAAGTACGAGCATCTGGTACAAACCGTGCGCGGAACCGGCTATCGGTTTTCGACCAAGGCCTGAGGCATTGCTCGGAGAAGTGGCGAGGATCTGGTCTGTTGGCGTTTCGCTCACCCGCCTGCTGCTGCCGGTAAAGTCGCCAATCAAAACGACATATCAACAGACCCTAGATGAGCGTATCCAGTGACCAGACATAGTTTCAGCCGGGTTCTCGGTCAATTGCTGCTGCTGGTGCTGGTCTGCCTGCTGGTCGGCTGGATCGTCGGCCAGCCCGCCTGGGTGCTGGTCGTCGGTCTGGGCTGCTACCTGGCCTGGACCCTGCGCCAGATGTCGCGCTTCTACCACTGGTTGAGCAGCCACCCGAATGACCCGCCACCCGAGGCGCGCGGCATCTGGGGCGAGATTTTTGACAGTATCTACCATATGCAGCGCCGCGACGGTCGCATGCGGGCGCGTCTGCAAGCCGTCATCGACCGTATCCAGGCCTCGACTGCCGCCCTGCGCGAAGCGGTGGTCATGGTTGACCGGGACGGTCACCTGGAGTGGTGGAACCATGCTGCCGAGCGGCTGATCGGTCTGCGCAGTCCGGACGACAGCGGCCAGCACGTTGCCAACCTGATCCGCGATCCGCGTTTTATCGAATACTTCGAGCAGGGCGACTTCCGCGAGCCGCTGGAAATCCCCGCGCCGGCGGACATCAACATCCAGCTGCAGTACGCGATTACCCGCTACGGGCCGGGCGACCGCCTGATGGTGGTGCGCGATGTCACTCGGCTGCATAACCTGGAACAGATGCGCAAGGACTTTGTCGCCAACGTGTCCCATGAACTGCGCACGCCGTTGACCGTGGTGGTGGGCTACCTGGAGACCATGCTCGACCTGGACGACGACCTCAACCCACGCTGGAAACGGCCGCTGCAGCAGATGCAGCAGCAGGCCAACCGCATGCAGGCACTGCTCAATGACCTGCTGCTGCTGGCCCGCCTGGAAACCTCGGACAACCCCAGTGAAGACGAGCTGGTTGATGTGCGTCCGCTGCTGGAGCACATCCGCAAGGACGCCGAGGCCCTGTCCGGCGAGCGCGGGCACCGCATCACCCTGGAAATCGACGGCAATACACGCCTGTATGCGATCGAAGGAGAACTGCGCAGCGCCTTCTCCAACCTCGCCTTCAACGCGGTGAAGTACACCCCGGATGGCGGTGATATCACACTGCGCTGGCACAGCGACGCCCAAGGTCAGCATCTGAGCGTGATCGACAACGGCGAAGGCATTGCTCCGCAACACCTGATGCGCCTGACCGAGCGCTTCTACCGGGTGGATACCAGCCGCAACAGCACCACTGGCGGGACCGGGCTGGGCCTGGCCATCGTCAAGCACGTGTTGCTGCGCCACCAGGGCAAACTGGAGATCAAAAGCGATGTCGGCAAGGGCAGCTGCTTCAGCTGCCACTTCCCGCCAGCACGCAGCGCGCCTCGAGACTGATGATGTTGCAGTCATCCGTCTGCCGAGGCCACTTTCGACCAGGCACGGCGGACGCTGAAGCGCAGGGATGCGCTGAACAAACTAGGCTCCCCGCTCCTTGATTGACGGCTTTGCAGACAGCAACAGGCATGTGGAATTGGTCAGTGCTTCCCTAACTCAGGCGCTCGGCGAGTAGTGCGCCTGGGCGGTGCCCGAGGCAATCAGCCGGGAGAGGTAATCGAGCTTTTCCGGGTCCTGGTCGACAAACTTCAGCGTCACCTTCACCCAGTCGCAATCCATCTTGGCTTCCAGCGCCGCCACCGCGTGCACGTAGCCGTTGATCCGCGCGACCGAGCGATCCGCGTCCTGCTCCAGATCCAGCACGCCGCTTTCAAACACCTGCGGCAGACGCTCGCCACGGCGCACCACCACCAGCGCGTCGCGCAGGCTCAGGTGCTTGATCACACAGGCAAACTGCCCCCCGGCCAGACGCAATTGGGATTGCCCTCGTACACGCTGACCGCTGTCCTGATCGGGCGGCGGCGCTGGCTGGGCTGCACGCGGAGCGCTGGCTGGCGCTGCCGCAGGAGCTGGAGCTGGAGCTGGAGGTGAGCCGGTTTGCCGGCCTCCGGTCAAACTCGCCACCGAGCCGATCGCCGCACCGGCACTGGGCCGCGGGCGCGGCGCCTGCAGCTGAGCCAGCTTGCCGGTCCGATGCAGCGCCTTTTTGACCTTGGCAATCAGTTGCTCATTGCTGAACGGCTTGCCGATATAGTCGCTGACACCGGCCTGGATCGCCTCAACCACATTCTCCTTGTCGCCCCGGCTGGTCACCATGACAAAGGGTGTCGAGCCCTGCTCCGGCTGGGTGCGAAACCACTGCAGCAACTCAAGGCCACTCATTTCAGGCATTTCCCAATCACACAGGATCAGGTCAAACCCGGTGCGTGACAGCAGCTGCTGTGCCTTGCGCCCGTTCACCGCTTCCTCGATCTGCAAACCGGGAAAGTGGCTGCGCAGGGCCTTTTTGACCAGATCGCGGATGAAGGGGGCGTCATCCACAATCAGGACCGATACATTCGACATAAGGGCGTTATCCTCAATTGTTAGGCGTACTGTACCCCAGAGAGCCAGCGTCGCGACAATCGACGTGCAAATGGCCACCATTGACAGTGTAGCGACCTGAGCTAACGTAAGAGCCGAGCAGTTACTTTCATCCTGAATCGTCGGACACCCCCAGCGGTGTCGCAGTCGTCGATACCCAACACGGAGGTGTGGGTTTTGACGAATTTAATGCAGTGGTGCGCGGCCGATAGCCGCCCATCAGCCTTACCCCGATCCTTACGTTGTTCCGATACGGCCAGCCAGCAGTTGCCGTGGTTATCCACTGCGCCTCTGACCTGACGGAGCGACACCATGCCAACGCCAAGCCCGACGACCCAGACGCCGTCACAGCGGGTGGTGGTCGAATCCATCGGCTCCGCGCGACCGGCCCTTGCCGGCCTGCTGGCCAGTCAGTTGGGGCTGCCGGCCAACCAGGTGGCCAACGCCCTGTACAAGGCCCCATCGGTTTTGCTCGAGGCGCTGCCGCAGGAGCAGGCCTGTGGCCTGGCCACCATTCTGCAGCAGGCAGGCCTGGCGGTGCGGGTCGAACCCAACAGCGTGCCACGCCCCGCCGCTGCCGCGACCTTCGACATTGCCCTGTACGTCACCGAGGTGGCCGATCTGCCGGCCTGCTGCGAGCGGCTTGCACGCTTTCTCGGTTGTCTCCCTGCCGCCGTACTGGGCCTGCTGAGCAGCCCGCCCGGCGTCATCATCGGCGACGTCAGCGCCGCCACCTGCGCAGCGCTGCAGCAGCAACTGGCCGATCTCTCCGTAGAGCTGGTCTGCTCGCGGCGCGATGAAGCCCGCTATCAACTGCTGATCGAGCGCGCGCCCGGTCCGCAGCTCGACAGTCTGCTGCACGACCTGCGCCAGCTGGGAATCGCGCTCGACCCGGCGAACGATCAGCCACAGGGTACCCTCAACCACACCAACGCCCAGCAGCTGTGGCGCCGCCACCAGGCCGGCGGGGGGCTGCGTCTGCTCGATACCGCCTTTCTGCGCTACGACCTGTCACTGGAAGCCGTCGACGCCAACAGCCAGACCGAGCGTCTGCCCGAACTCGCCGGCCTGCCGGCAGCGCTTATCGACTGCGTGCTGGAGAATCTGCCGGTGGTGGTCGAAGAAGGCGTGGCCCACCCGGCGCTGCCCGCGCGTCTGCAGGCCTGGCAGGCAGCGGGCATGCCGGTACGACCACAGGTCGCCAGCCTGCGTCGCTGTCGCCTGCGGGTGCCAGCCGGCAGCCGGCTTGGGCCGGCGCTGAGCCTGCTGCAACAAAGCGGCCTGCTGCCACCCGACAGCGCCTTGCCCCGACTGCCATGGCAGTCCCCCGTGCTGCATGGCGAGCTGCTGCCACGCTGGCTGCAGCACAGCTTCGAGCAACTCGACATCCCCGTTGAATGGCAGGAGCTGGATCATGAGCAGCACTGACAAAGCCCACCAGTTGCACCTGGGTATCGCAGAGCAGGGCAAGGTGCTGGCCCTGGCCGGGCGCCATGCCGACGCCCTGCAACACTATCAGGAAGCCCTGCGCATGGCGGTCAGCAGCCGCGCACCGGAGGTGTTCTTCCGCCACTACACCCAATGCGTGATGGAAAGCCTGGAGCTGAGCGGCGAGCTGGACAGCGTGCTGCGCTACTGCGATGAGGCCGAGGCCCACTACGCTCGATTGGACTCACCGCTGCCGCTGGTTGCCCGTGACCGCGCCGAGAACCTGCAACGACGTGGCTGTATCCAGTTGCGCCAGGGCCGGCTGGAAGCGGCACTGACCAGTCTGCAGCAGGCCATCGCTCTGGTGCAGCCGCCGGAGCTGCCGCTGGCCCGGGCACTGGTCGGCTGGGCCGCCCGCGGTCTGAGCATCGGTGAGCGGCAGTTACGCGACGCGCAGCAACGCCACGACTACTTCATCGTCCGCAAGGGGCTGGTCGAGCCCAAACGGGCCATCCCCCTGCCGCCCGAGCGCCTGCGCAGCGCCCATGCGGCCTCACTTGTTTGAATAACAGGAGCCAGGCATGAGTGATTACAACGGTCTTCGCCCCGGGCAGGTACTGGCCGACGCCAGCGTCGCCGACTTTATCTCCAGCCTCGGGCTCGGCATTGCCCGCGCCCAGCAGGCGCTGGATACCAACTCCATCGAACAGCTGGACGCCTTTATCCAGCCGATTCCAGGGTTGGGCGGCAAAACGCTGATCGAGATGGGCTTCAGCCCCGCCTTCTACCACTACCAGCACGCCGATATCAGTTGCTCGATGAACCTGCACCTGCGCGTGGAAGAGTCCACCGGCGTCGACTTCGGCATCAATGGCGCCTATAACAGCGCCGAAACCAGCAACGACGACAGCGAAAGCAGCTCATCCAGCAGCAGCAGCGGCAGTCGCAGCGAGACGCGCAACCGCGAAGCCAGTCTGCAGATCACGGCACGGTCGGCCGGTGAGGTGCGCCTCAACGACAGCCGGGTAACGCTCACTGGCGCTGACCTGGAGAGCCGGCTGACCAGCCTGGTAGATGGGCTGGCCGGCAACGCCGACATCAGCGCCGTGGCCTTTGAGCGCAGCGAAACCCCGATCAACCCGACCACCGATGCCAGTGCACAGCAGGTCATCGTCTCGCCCAATGCCGTGGCCTTCCGCGCCTTTGGCTACGCTGGCGGCGTCATCCGCATTGCCAGCAACAGCGATACCACCTTTGTCGCCAACCCCGACACCAGCCTAAGCGTCAGCCGCTCCAACAGCGTCGCCAACTATGCGCGCAAGGTGAAAACCGCGTTCGAAGACGCCGGCTTCGAGGTCACCCACTGGCCGCCGGGCGAGGCGATCCATGAGGTGCTGTTTGATATCGACCGCAACCATATCCGCCCCGATCAGCGCGACGGCCTGCAAGAGACTGCGCAGATGCTGGCCCGCGCCGGCGTGCCCTTCCGCCTGGTCGGCCACGCCGACGCACCGGCCAGTCCCGGCTACAACCTGGGGCTGTCGCAGCGCCGGGTGGACGAGGTCGAACGTCAACTGATTGCCAACGGTGTCGACCGGACACAGATCACCTCGGCGGTCGGCGCAGGCGAAGCCGCCGCCAATCCCGGCGGCGACGAAGGTATCCCTCACGATCAGGCCCACCGTCGGGTGCAGATTTTGCTGGATGTCGACCTGCTGGTGATCGAGGGCGCCGATGGCCAGGTGATCAGCGGCGTCGAGCCCGACCGCCGGGATCACGCCGAGTCAGCCAGCAACGGCTGGATTCACACCTTTGACGCCAATGACATGAGCGGCGTCAACGGCAAGCAGGTCAGCGCCGAGGGGCGTAGCTGGACGCTGTCCGGCAGCGCCGTCGACGGTCACGCCGCCGACAGCCCGCAGGCCTTTGCAAAAAACCTGGCCAACAGCATCAACGCCGACGCAGGCAGCCAGATCAGTGCGTCGGCCGGTGGCGCAGTCTGCAACCTGGCGCGCAAGAGCGACCCGATCCAGCTGCACCTGATCAGCAGCTCCAGCCGCGACCTGCGCATGACCAGCAGCGAGAGCATCACCATCAGCGAGCAGTTTGCCAACAGCAGCAGCGAACGCGAGACCACCCGCCGCACCGGCAACAGTACGGTTGCCTTCGGCGCCACCCTGGATGTCCGTCACGCCAAGCAATTCGAACTGGACGTCACCGGCAACTCGTCGATCTCCGCCCGACTGGTGTCGATTCCCGCGCCGCCGGAATTCCTCGACACCATCCGCAGCTATCTGGGGAGCTAGGCCATGAGCGAGACCACCACCGTTACCCGCTCGCTGGTCAGCGCGCCGCTACCGCAGATCATCGAGCGCCTCGGCCTGTCGATCGCCCAGGCCCAGGCCGCGCTGGACAACAACTCGGTCAAGGTCGCCCAGGCCATGGCCGAAACGCCGGTCGAGCTGGGCGGCCAGACCTACAACCTGCTGACGCTGGGCTTTACCCCCAGTTTCTACGCCTTCACCGAGGCCACGGTGGAAGCCAAGCTGTCGTTCAGCATGTCTGAAACCACCGAAACCTCGGTATCGGCCGGGGTCACCGCCAAGGTCAACTACGGCGTCGTCATGGTCGCTGCCAGCGTCGATGTGTCCTACGCCCGCAAGTTTTCCGTTTCCGCCGAAGGGTCCAGCTCGATAGCCGCTCGCCTGGTATCGCTGCCTGCCCCCGAGGCTTTCAATGAAGTCCTGCGGCGCCTGTACGACGACGGGCTGCCCGGAGCCGACAACTGATCCGTCGATATCCCCACAAGGAGCAACACCATGAGTATTGGACGAGAGCTGTTGAACGTGCCGATGGGCGACATGATTCGCCAGATGGCCTTCGCCATTGCCGAGGCCCAGGTCAAGCTGGATGAAAGCTCGATCGAGGTCGCCGAGATGATGGGCGGCCTGCGCACCGTGTACGACGACGAGGGCAACATCGCCTTTGACGACAGCCGGATCTTCTTCGGCCACGAGTACATGACGCCCTCCGAGGCCGATTCGCTGGTCGCCCTCGACCCCGGCTACGGCGAGATCGTCACCGCCGCCAAGAAACACCAGACCGAGAACGGCCAGATTCGCGTGCCGACCCGGCTGTCGATGCTGGAGCTGGGCTTTACCCCGGTGTTCTACAACTTTGTCGATACCATCATCGAGGTAAAAATCGCCATCAAGATCACGCGCAGCAGTGAGCGCACCCACACCTCCAGCAACAAGACCACCAAGAACCGCAACAGCAAGAAGGCCAGCGGCCTGTTCGGCAAGGTGTTCGGTGGCCGCGACAGCAACCGTTCCAGCGTCTCCACCAGCCAGGTGGATGCCACTTACGCCTCCAAGTACTCCTATTCAGCAGAAGGGTCCAGCCTGCTGCGCACCAAGCTGTCACCGGTGCCACCGCCGCCGATTCTCGAAGAGCGCATTCGCGCCATGATGGAAGAGGCCGAAGCCCGCCGGCAACCGGCGCCCGCGCCGGAAGATGACGACTGAGGAGACGCACCATGAGTGTCGGATCAGAACTGCTCAACGCGCCTTTCCCGCTGATCGTGCGCAACCTCGGCGTGGGGATCGCCGAGGCCCAGCTGGAGCTCGACCTGGTGTCGCTGCGCATCGCACGCATGATGGCCGGCTTTCCCACCGGCAGCGACGAAGAAGAAGACGGCCCGGAGGCCCCCTACAAGGTCGAGTTCAGCAACGGCAAGTCCTACAGCCTGCTGGAGCTGGGCTTTACCCCCAGCTTCTACCAGTTTGTCGACACCGTGATCGAGCTGAAGCTGTCGATCAGCATCAACAGTGAGCGCAGCTCGACCCACAAGCGCAGCCAGGTCAAATCCAGCGCCAAGGGCGTCGGGTTACCCTTCTTCGCCGCCGGGTCAGTGAGCGCCAGCTCGGTCAGCGCCAGCTACGCCAGCAAGTACCAGTATTCGGCCGAGGGCAGCTCGGTGATGCGCACCAAGCTGGTGCCGGTGCCCGCACCGGCGATTCTGGAGGAACGTATCCGCGCCCTGATCGACGCCGAGGCCGACGAATGAGTCGCAAGACCTGGCGCGACCTGGCCCGGCAGGAAAAACGTCCGGAGCCGGCCTCCCCCAGCCCTGACCTGCAGCAGCTGGCAGGCCGGGTACCCGGCTTGCAACGCCTGCTGGCGCAACGCGACACCCTGCAACAACAGATGCGCCGCCTCGGCGGCCAGGGTGATGACAACACATCCGTCGAGCGCGTGTACCCGGTGCCCAGCGCCAGCGAGCGGCGCGCAGAGCACGCCGCCTGGGAGCGCCAGCGCGATGGCCAGAACGCCCCGGCAGCACTGGCTCAGGTGCGTCAGGCTGCCGGCGCCGCGCGCCGCTGGCAGCAACAGCGCGAACGCCAGCAACAACAGGCCGGCAGCCGCGCCGGTCAAGCGCTGCGGCAGCAGCGAGCACTCATGCAGCGGCTGGACGAGCGGGTCGAGCAGGCGCGCAGCACCGCTCGCGAACGGCCGCGCGAGGCCATCGCTGAACCGCTGCTGCGCCCGCTGCAGGACCGCCTGGACAAGGCCTTTCAGGCGCCCTCAGCCGGCACCTCCCTGAGCGATTTCGACAACCGCTACCAACGCCGCCAGCAACGGTTGCTGGGCGTTGACACCGGCTCGCTGGAGAACCTGCAGGAGCGCGCCCAGCAATTGGCCGAGCGCCGCCAGCAGGCGCGCCGCGAGACGCGCAAGGCCGAGCAACAACAGGAACGACAGAAGGCCCGTGCCGACGAACGCCGCCGCCAGCGCCCCCACCTGAGTACCGACTGATCAAGAGCCCTGACCATGACCCAATCCAGTAAATTCGTCGCCAACTCGGTTGAGCAGATACTGCTCGGGCTGGCCCGCGGCCTGCGCGACGCCCAGGCGGTGCTGGACGACCTGCCGCCGACCGACGCCTTTGGCCGGCCCCAGCCGGGCTATCACCTGCCGTACCTGGACTTCAACATCAAGGCCACGGTGCAGGCACAGCTGGACCCGCCCGAGGGCAGCAGCGGCCTGGCCGTGCTGCCTGGAGGCCTACGCAAGGCCAGACCCATCCCGCAGTTGCAGCTGGCGCTGCCCAATCCCAGGAAAGCGCCGAACGACGCCAGCGGCAGTACCGAGCTGATCAGCACCTTCAGCGGCCGGCTGGTGTCGATACCACCCAGCAATGCGCTCCCGGTGGTGCGCCTGGCGGCACGCAGTCTGGTCAAACAGCCGACCAAGCCGCGCGAGCAACAACTGCTGGTCACCCTGTCCAACAGCGCCGGTCAGCTGATCAGCGATGCCGCCGTTGAACTCAATCTGGACATCGACGCCAGCCTGGCGCTAAGCGAGGCTGCCGGGGCCAGCGGCCTGACCGCCGAGCAGGTGCGCAACGGCCTGCAGCTGAACGAGCGGCTGCTGATGACCGACCAGCAGGGCAGCGCCACTTGCGACCTGACGCTAGCAGCCGGATTACCTGCCAGCACCCAGCTGGTGCTGCTGGTCAGCAGCGGCGCCACCCTGACCCAGCTCATCCTGACCCCATAGGATTCAACCCATGCAATGGAGCATTACCGGCACCCTCTTCGAGCCCGACGGCAAGGCCGCCAGCGGCCAGGTGGAGATTCAAACCTTCGAGCTGGCCCGCAGCCAATGGCGCACCGTCGCCAAGGCGCGGCTTGATGCCAAGGGAGACTTTGCCATCAATCTCAACCTCGGCGACGGCCCGCAACTGCCGGCCGTGCGCCTGTGCGAAACAGTCAAGGCCAGAGAGACGCCCCGGGTGCTGGCAGAAGGCGCGCTGGTGCAGGTCGAACCCGGCAAACGCATTCACCTGGCGTTCGGCGATATCGAACGCCTGGGCGACGAGGCGATTGCCCGGCGCGAACGCAGCGCGCCCTTCAGCGCCGCCGACGACTACCTGCTGGCCGGTACGCCCCGCGCCGTGGCCCAGCTCGCCGTCAACATGGCCGCCCTGCGCGTGAACCCGCAGTTGGTCGTCCGCGCCCAGCCAGCCAGTACACAACTCAAGACCCAGGCCGCACTCAGCAAACAGCTGGAAGCCCAATCGGTTGAACTGAACCAGAAGGTACTGCTGATCAACAACCTGGAACGCGAGAAGCAAAGCCATGCCAACCAGCTGAAACAGGCGCAGCTGAAGATCAGCACCCTGGAAAAGCAGCTCAAGGACAAGCCCGCCGCCGCCGGCAACGAACAGATTGAACTGGCAACCCAGCAAATCCGGCTCAACCTGAGTGAGCAGATTCTCAGGCAAGCCACCGAGTTCGAGCTGAAGGAGAGCGACCTGCAGCGCACCCTGAACCTGCGCAATCTGGAGATAGCCCAGTTCTCCGAGCGCATTCGCGACCTGACCAAGGCGTCGCGCGAAGCGGCTGAGGAAGCAGCCCGCGCTCGCGAGGAAAGCGAGGACCTAAAGGCGCAGCTGGACACCCAGGTTGACGCCGACCAGCTGTACGGCAACATCGCTCGCCAGCTGCAGCAGGCCCAGAGCCAACTCAGCAAGGATGGCGTGCCCTATCGCCTGGGTCGCGTCTCGCTCAATCTCAAGACCCTGGTCACCGGCAACAGCCTGACCCTGCCCACCCTCTCCGACCTGAAGAGCAAAGGCAGCTCAGGGCTGTTCACCGATGTGTCGCTGGAATATTTGCCGGACGGCGACGAGCCAGCCGACGACGCCCCGTCAGGCATCACCGTGCCGGACTTCAGCGACCTGACCGAAACCCTGGCGCGACGCCTGGCCCGCGACCTGGGTCTGGAGCTGGAAGCGGCCTACCAGAGCATTGGCGACAGCGGCCAGCCGGTCGGTCAGGCGATCCGCCAGGTGCCGGCCAAAGGCACTGAAGTGACACTCGGCGAACGTGTACTGGTGGTATTCACTCAAACCTGAAGGACAGCCCCATGCCCACCATCAAGGAACTGGTCAGCGATGTCATGGCAGCCCCTATCGGCGAGCTTATTGCTGCCGTCGGTCAAGGCGTTGCCGAAGCGCAGCAGGCGCTGGACCGCGGCTCGCTGGCGCAAATACTGGACATCTACAGCCACGCCGACAGCGAGGAACTCAAACTGCTGCAGCAGATCGGCTATCAACCGACCTTCTACGCTCTGCCGGAAACCACCGGCGAGATTCAGGTCGCCCTCAGTCTCAGCGGACAGCAGACGTCGACAGCCAGCCCGGCGCCAAAACAGCTGAAAACACGCTCACTGGCCAGCCACCTGCGTACCAGCCTGCCGACCGCCCGCGTGTACGCCGCCCCGGTCAATGCCGACTTGACCAACCGCTACGGCTTTCAGGCCAATGCCGCGGCCAAGATTCAGTTCAAGATTGTCCCCATCCCGGCCCCCGGCCAGGCCAGCGACATCCGTGTGGCGCCCAATCTGACGGGGATGCAACTGGCGGCCGCCGAACAGCTCGGCAACCAGCTGGACATCAGTCTGGAGGTCGTCGACCAGCAGGGCGACCCGGTAGCCAACCCTGTGGCCAACGCCAAGATCAGCGCCCAGCAGCCAGAGGCAGGGGAAATCATGCTCGCCGGCGCGGTCATACAGGTCGAGCTGTAGTTAGGGCCTACAGACCCTAGTGGACACGCATAAAAAAACCCGCTCGGCAGCGAGCGGGTTTTGCATCTTAACGGTCGGGCACAGGCCCGACCAATCAACTCAGCGCGGAGCCATCACAGCTCGCCGCGCAGCGCCTTGAGGAAGATCGCCTGATACTGGGCGGCGTCATAACGCTGCGGGTTGGTCTTGCCGGCCACGTCCTTGGCCGACATGGCACCGATGGTCTCGGCCTGGGCGTCATCGATATTGATCTCGGCCAGGGTATGCGGAATACCCAGTTCAGCGCGCAGATCCAGAATCCAGTCCAGCATGCCATCGAAGTTCTGCTTCGGCAGGTCGAGGTAGCGAGCGGCACGCGCCATTTCGTCTTCGATCACCGGACGGTTGGCTTGCAGCATGTAAGGCATGACAATCGCGTTCAGCAGACCGTGGTGCGCATCGTAAACGGCGCCCAGACTATGGGATACCGCGTGGATACCGCCCAGACCACGCTGGAAGGCTACCGCACCCATGCTGGAGGCCACCTGCATCTGCAGACGGGCGTCGATATCATCTCCCTGCTTGGTGGCACGCGGCAGGAAATCCTTGACCAGGCGCATGCCTTCCAGCGCGATACCCTCAGCCATCGGGTGGTAAACCGGGGCACAGAACGCCTCAACGTTGTGTGCCAGCGCATCCATACCGGTCGCAGCGGTCAGCTTGGCCGGCAGGCCGACAGTCAGCTCCGGGTCCAGGATGACGATGGCAGGGACCATCTTCTGGTGGAAAATGACGCGTTTGACGTGGCTTTCATCGTCGGTGATGACCACCGCCTGGCCTACTTCGGAGCCGGTACCGGCAGTGGTGGGCACCGCCACCACCGGCAGCATCTTGCTGGCGTCGACAGTACCGGGGCCAGCGTCCCACAGCGTGCATTCCTGATGCGCGACCAGCGCGATGGCCTTGGCCGCATCAATCGCCGAGCCGCCGCCAAAGGCAATCACACCATCGTGCTGGCCCGCTTTCAGCGCGGCGACACCGTCCGTCACGTTGCCACCGGTGGGGTTACCCTTCACGCCGCTGAACAGGCCAACCTGCAGACCCGCATCACGGCATAGTTGCAGCGCCGCCTCAACCATCGGCAACGCGGCCAGCCCTGGGTCGGTGACCAGCAACGGAGACGTCATGCCCAACTGCCGGCAGGCCTTGGGCAGCTCACTGATACGACCGGCCCCTACGCGTATGCCGGTAGGGTAGTGCCAGTTCATGCTGTAGGACTTGATCTCCATGCTATCTCCGAATCTCTCAGGTTTATTGTGGGTGCAGGTGCGCGTCGCGGCCCGCATTCTTGTGTGAATCTTCGGTTGCGGGCAGACACAAGATACAAAATGAAATTATGTCCCGCAATGTACTCAAAGTTACGACTTTTGTGCTGACACTCTGCGACAAATAGGCACTTGTCAAAGCACCATGGCCGGTCCATCTTGATGAAAGCTACAGCACCTTCACAACGACACAAGCAGGACCACCTGCAACCATGGCCCGTGAGGAACACCGATGAAACGCTTTATGATCACTGCCCTCAGCGCTGCCGCGCTGCTCAGCTCTGGCTCCCTGTTCGCCACAGATGGCGAGACCCTGTACAAGACCAAGGCCTGCGTGGCCTGTCATCAGATCGATACCAAGGTCGTCGGCCCGTCCTACAAGGACGTGGCTGCCAAGTATGCCGGGCAGGACGGTGCGGTGGAAACCGTCGCCGGCCACATCAAGAACGGCGTGTCCGGCATTTGGGGGCCGATTCCCATGCCGGCCAACCAGGTAACCGACGAAGAAGCCCGTATTCTGGCCGAGTGGGTGCTCAGCCAGTAATAACAAAACTCCAACAAAAAACCCGCCGATTGGCGGGTTTTTTGTTGGCTGATGCCCGACTCACTCGTCGGCATTGCCTTCTTTTTTGACTTCGGCTTCCATGCGTTTGAGGCCGATGTGACGCACATCGGTACCCTTGACCAGGTAGATGACGTGCTCGGCCACGTTGCGCGCATGGTCACCGACCCGCTCCAGTGAACGCAGCACCCAGAGGATGTTGAGCACCCGGCCGATGGAGCGCGGGTCTTCCATCATAAAGGTGACCATTTCGCGCATGGCGGTCTTGTACTCCTGGTCCACCGCCTTGTCTTCGCGAGCAACCGAGAAGGCCTGCTCGGTGTCCATGCGCGCAAAGGCATCCAGCGCCTCCTGCACCATGCGACGCACGTGGTGGCCAATATGGCGGCATTCGACATAGCCACGCGGCGCCTGACCGTCCTCGGCCAGATCGCGGGCACGCTTGGCGATCTTCGAGGCTTCGTCGCCGATGCGTTCCAGATCGACAATGATCTTGCTGATGCTGACCACCAGGCGCAGATCGCTGGCCGCCGGCTGACGCCGCGCCAGGATGCGCAGACATTCCTGGTCAATGTCCAGCTCCATCTGGTTGATGGCGTTATCCTTCTCGCGCACCTGCTGCGCCAGCTTGGCATCGCCCTCGATCAGGGCAACGATGGCGTCATTGATCTGTTTCTCGACCAGACCGCCCATCTCCAGCAACTGGGTGCGAATTTCCTCGAGTTCGTCGTTGAACTGCTGGGAAATGTGCTGATTGAACAATTCTTTATCTGAGGGCATGGCGCAGCGCTCCCGGGTTAACCGTAACGGCCGGTGATGTAGTCTTCCGTCTGTTTCTTCGACGGGTTGGTAAACAGCGTGTTGGTGTCACCAAACTCGATCAGTTCACCCATGTACATAAAGGCAGTGTAGTCCGACACGCGGGCTGCCTGCTGCATGTTGTGGGTCACGATGACGATGGTGAACTTGGTTTTCAGCTCGTTGATCAGCTCTTCGATCTTCAGCGTGGAGATCGGGTCCAGCGCCGAGGCCGGCTCGTCGAGCAGCAGTACTTCCGGCTCGACCGCGATGGTGCGGGCGATACACAGACGCTGCTGCTGACCACCGGACATACCCAGGGCCGACTCGTTCAGACGGTCCTTGACCTCGTCCCACAGGGCCGCGCCCTTGAGCGCCCATTCGACCACTTCATCCAGCGTGCGCTTGTTGTTTACGCCCTGAATGCGCAGACCGTAGGCGACGTTTTCGTAGATCGATTTGGGGAAGGGGTTGGGTTTCTGGAACACCATGCCAACGCGGCGACGCAGCTCGGTCACGTTGACGTCCTTGCCGTAGATGTCCTTGCCGTCGAGCAGAATCTGGCCGTCCACGCGGCAGCTGTCGACCAGATCGTTCATCCGGTTGAAGCAGCGCAGCAGGGTGGACTTGCCGCAGCCGCTGGGGCCGATAAACGCGGTCACGCGGTTGCGCGGAATCTTGATGCTGACGTCGTGCAGCGCCTGCTTGGTATCGTAGAACAGCGAGAGGCCAGGCACCTCCAGCGCGATGGACTCCTTGTCCATGTTCAGCTCCTGCTGGGAGCGGCCCAGGGCGCTCATATCCATTGCATGGGTCTTGGTCGTATTAGACATAGTCGTGCGTCCGCATAGAGAGGGTTATCAGTTTTCCAGTGCCTTGTACTTTTCGCGCAGATGGTTGCGGATAGAGACCGCTGCAAAGTTCAGCGCAGCGATAACACCCACCAGCAACAGCGCGGTGGCGTACACCAGCGGACGAGCCGCTTCGACGTTGGGGCTCTGGAAGCCGACGTCATAGATGTGGAAGCCCAGGTGCATGAACTTCTGGTCCAGGTGCAGATAAGGGTAGTTGCCGTTGACCGGCAGGGTCGGTGCCAGCTTGACCACCCCCACCAGCATCAGCGGTGCCACCTCACCGGCGGCGCGGGCCACGGCGAGAATCAGGCCGGTCATCATGGCCGGGCTGGACATCGGCAGAATCACCTTCCACAGGGTTTCCGACTTGGTCGCACCTAACGCCAGCGAGCCTTCACGCAGCGAGCGCGGAATCCGGGTCAGGCCTTCTTCGGTGGCCACGATCACCACCGGCACGGTCAGCAGCGCCAGGGTCAGCGACGCCCAGAGCATACCGCCCGTGCCCAGGGTCGGCGACGGTAGCGCCTCCGGGAAGAACAGCTGGTCGATGCTGCCACCAAGCAGATAGATGAAAAAGCCCAGACCAAACACGCCGTAAACGATTGAGGGGACACCGGCGAGGTTGTTCACCGCGATGCGAATGGTGCGAGTCACCACACCCTGCTTGGCGTATTCACGCAGATAAACCGCAGCCAGTACACCGAACGGGGTAACGATGATCGACATCAGCAGCACCATCATCACGGTGCCGAAGATCGCCGGGAACACACCACCCTCGGTGTTGGCTTCACGCGGCTCGTCGCTGACAAACTCCCACAATTTGCTGAAGTAGTGGCCGATCTTCGCGCCCACGCCCATGGCATTGGGTCGGAACACGCGCACGATCTTGCCCAGGCTGACGTCAACCTCACGACCATCCATCGAGCGCAGATGCACGCTGTCGCGGTTGAACTCGCGGTACAGGCCCACCAGTTGCGTTTCCAGCTCGGCGTACAGGTCATGCTGCACCTTGCGCTCGGCGTCCAGCTCAGCCTGCAGCTCCGGGGTCAGAGCGTTGTCCAGTTCCAGACCACGCTCGCGCAGACGGATGCGCTCCAGCTGGGAGTTGATTCTGCCAATGGCACCGGTTTCCAGCGCGTGGATATCGCTGTAGATCTCCAGCGCACGGTCCACCGCCGGCTGCAGCGCCTGCCAGGCCTGATCACCTTCGGCGATCACCTTGCCGTCCTGTTTGACCTGCTGGACGTAGCCGTAGAAGTTGCCCCACTCACGCCGCTCAACCACCACGATGTCTTCGGGATAGCGCTCGTCTGTCAGCCAATCGGCGACAATCCAGCGGAAATCGGCACCATTCAGGTCACGGTTGCCCACCTTGAGCAATTCGCGCTCCATGAACTCGGTCTTCTCCGGGTCCACCGGCAGGCCGGCACTGTGCAGACGCTCGGTTGGCACCTGCTCACGGGTAGTTACCTCGCCGATCAGCGTGATGGCGGGCTGGCCCGGGATGGTGTACTCGGCTTCGACCACATCGGCTGGCCAGAAGTGGCTCAGACCACGCACCGCGATCATCGCCAGCAGACCGAGCGTCATGATCACCGCAATCGCGACCGCGCCGCCGTTCATCCAGATCCAGGGGGCGCCGGATTTGAACCAGGTTGTGAAGTTACCTTGTTTCACTGTCTCGATTCCCCTGCTTAGAGTGACGCGTATTTCTTGCGCAGACGCTGACGAATCAGTTCTGCGGCCGTGTTCATCAGGAAGGTGAAGCTCAGCAGCACCAGCGCAGCGAGGAACAGCAATCGGTAATGGGTACTGCCCACTTCGGACTCCGGCATCTCTACCGCGATGTTGGCCGACAGCGTGCGCATACCCTCGAAGATGTTCCAGTCCATGATCGGCGTGTTGCCGGTGGCCATCAGTACGATCATGGTTTCACCCACGGCGCGACCCATCCCGATCATCACCGCTGAGAAGATGCCCGGGCTGGCGGTCAGAATGACCACGCGACTAAGGGTCTGCCAGGGCGAGGCGCCCAGCGCCAGCGAGCCTTGAGTCAGGTGGCGCGGCACGCTGAAGACCGCATCTTCGGCAATCGAGAAGATGGTCGGAATCACCGCAAAGCCCATGGCCAGACCCACGACCAGCGAGTTGCGCTGGTCAAAGTTGATGCCCATGTCGCGGGTCAGGAACACGCGCATGTCACCACCGAAGAACCAGGCCTCGATGTACACACTCATGGTGAAGCAGAACCAGCCCAGCACGATCAGCACCGGGATCAGCAGCGCTGCCTCCCAGCCGTCGGGCACGCGCTGGCGCAGCTTGGGTGGCGCCAGACTCCACAGGTAGGCAAACAGGATGAAGACAATCGGCGTGAGAATCAGCAGCGAGACGATGCCCGGCAGGTTGTCTTCCAGCAGCGGCGCCAGCCAGAGACCGGCCAGAAAGCCCAGAATCACCGTCGGCAGCGCTTCCATCAGCTCGATCACCGGCTTGACCTTGCGGCGCATCGCCGGCGCCATGAAGTACGCGGTGTAGACCGCTGCAGCGATGGCGATCGGGGTCGCCAGCAGCATCGCGTAGAACGCGGCCTTCAGCGTACCGAAGGTCAGCGGCGCCAGGCTCAGCTTGGGCTCGAACTCGGAGGTCGCCGAGGTGGACTGCCAGACGTAATCAGGCTCGGGGTAGCTCTCGTACCAGACCTTGCCCCACAGAGAACTCCAGGATACTTCCGGGTGTTCGTTGTGCACGTCCCAGTAGCTCAGCTGGCCATCGTCATGCTCGACCAGCAGGTGGTCGGCACGCGGACCGATGGCAAAGGCTTGTACCTGCTCACCGCCAAGCGGTTCGACCAGCAGGTTATTGTGTGCGGTGGAGTTGTAAACGCCCAGTTGCCCCTCGGCATCCAGGCTGAGGAATACCTTGCGGCGCTCTTCCGGCTGGATCAGGGCAATGGCGTTGCCCTCCTGCTGGTCAAAGCCGCGCACCCGGGTCAGTTGCGGGTTGCCATTGCCACGCACCATAAACCACTGCGCCAGGCCACCACTGCTGTCGCCGATAATCAGCGAGATGCCGCCCAGCATGAGACTGGCCGAGGTCACCGACTTGCCGGTGCCTTCCAGCACGCGGTAGCGGCCATTCAGCTCGCCGCCCTTGCGCAGCGCCAGCACGTCAACATGCTGCTCGCCATTGACCACATACATCCACTGCCGCAGCGGGTCGATCAGAATCTGGCGTACGTCGCCGTTCGCCGCTTCCAGCGTCAGCGCGCGCTCGTTGCGGGTTTCCGCACCGGTCATCAGGTTGCGGGTCACGCTTACCGTGGTGCCCACCAGCTCACGGCCGACGCTGGCAGCCAGCACCAGACCATCGCTGTCGCTGCTCATGGCCACTTGGCTCAGCGCGCGGCCCTGCTCATCCAGGGTGATCGGCGCATCGCCATAGGGAAAGGCCAGGCTCGGGGTAATCAGGCGCACATCATCGGGATAGGTCACCTTGTAGTTGTGCTGGGCAATCAGCACCTGGCCATTGCTCAGGCCGACGACAAAGCGACGGGAATTGGGGGTTTCGACGCTGAAGCTGGTCACTTCCACGCCAGCCGGAATCGGCAATTGCTGCTGCAGAACCGGTTGCCCGTCCTGCGCCTTGAAGAAACTCACCTGACCACTGCGGGCCACGCGGATAGCTACCTCACCCTGCTCCTCCATCGCCAGCATCAACGGCGGGTCGTTGGCTTGCACCCAGCTGGCGCTGTAGCGCTCCTGCTCTTCAATCTCGGCACCACCAAACAGCGGCAGCACTTCGTACAGCAGGTAAAGGAAGATCAACAGAACGGCCACAATGACGCCCAGACCACCCACCGCAACATACCAGCGGGTGAGATGGTCCTTGAAATGACGCGCTGCACGGTGGCGTTGCATCGCTGGCGTATTGAAGTCCAGGCGAGAGGTCTTGGGTGGGGATTGAGTAGTCATGGCGCACACCCTACAGGGTCAATATGACGGATTGGTTACAGCCAGGTGACGGCAAAAAAGGGGCGTGTCGTCGACACACCCCTTTTTCTGGCATCCGTGCCGAAAAGCTGCTGCTTAGAAGCCCAGTTCCTGATGGACGTTGTCCACGGCACGCTTGGGCATCGGCACATAACCGTCCTTGAAGACCACTTCCTGGCCTTGCTTGGACAGCATCATCTTGACGAACTCGCGCTCCAGCGGAGCCAGCTCGCCATTCGGCGCCTTGTTCACGTAAACGTAGAGGAAGCGCGACAGTGGGTAGGTACCGGCGATGGCGTTCTCTTCGTTGGCTTCGATGAAGGGTTGGCCTTCCTCAGCTGCCAGCGGAACAGCGCGAACGCTGGAGGTCTTGTAACCCAGACCGGAGTAACCAACGGCGTTCAGCGACTGGCTGACAGACTGAACAACAGAGGCAGAACCGGGCTGCTCGTTCACGCCGCTGCGGAAGTCACCTTTGCACAGTGCGTTTTCTTTGAAGTAACCGTAGGTGCCGGAAACCGAGTTACGGCCGTACAGCTGAATGTCACGGTCAGCCCAGGCGCCGGTCAGACCCAGCTTACCCCAGGTAGCCAGCTCTTCGCCGCCGCACAGGTGAGTAGAAGAGAAGATACCGTCAACCTGAGCCATGGTCAGGCCTTCGATCGGGTTATCCTTGTGAGCGAAGACCGCCAGGGCATCGATGGCAACCGGTACTGCAGTCGGCTTGTAACCATAATGCTCTTCGAAGGCCTGAATTTCGCTGTCCTTCATCATGCGGCTCATCGGAGCCAGGTTGGATGTACCTTCGGTCAGTGCCGGCGGTGCAGTGGAAGAACCTGCGGCCTGGATCTGAATGTTGACGTTCGGGTACATGCGCTTAAACTCTTCAGCCCACAGCGTCATCATGTTAGCCAGTGTGTCAGAGCCAACGCTGGACAGGTTGCCGGATACACCGCCAACGCGCTGGTAATCTTCCAGGCTCTGGTCAACGGCAGCAAAGCTGGTGCTGGCGGCTACGCCGGCGGCAGCGAAGGTCACAGCAGCGAACAAACGCTTGAGTTTCATGTCATTCTCCTAGTGAGGTAGTGTTTGCAACACGCGACTCAGTATCAAAGCGTGATGTGACAACTCTATTCACGAATTATGACAATTGTGTGAAACGCAACAACCAGCGCCCAACTCCTGCATTTCCCCACAGAGAATGATTGAGCGACCCGCCGCAATCCCTTACCATAGAAGGCTTAGCCGGATTTCCGCGCCTTTCTGCCGCCGGCCAGCAAAACAAATACAAATAGACCAAGACTCGAGTGTTTAATGCACGATCTAGATATGGACCCGGTTCCGCAGGGTGAACTGGCGCTGAAAATCACCACCCTGCCCCGCGATTGCAACAGCTTTGGCGATATTTATGGCGGCTGGCTGGTTGCCCAGATGGATGTGGCTGGCACCAGCACTGCAGCGCGCATTGCGCGTGGCCGGGTAGCCACGGTGGCGATTGATCGCATGGGTTTCATGGTTCCGGTGCCGGTCGGTGCCCAGCTGGCCTTCCATTGCGATGTGCTGGATATTGGCCGCAGCTCGATCAAGATGCTGGTCGAAGTCTGGAGCGAAGACCTGGCCCACGATGAAAGCCGCAAGGTAACCGAAGCGACCTTCGTCTTCGTTGCCATTGATGACCGTGGCCGGACCCGCGTTATTCCATCCTGATGCCCACCGGGCCGGAGTAACAGCGCCGCCACCCCAATTGAGTGCCCGCTGATATGCCCCGCCCGCTGTTCACCGCCAGCCTCACGCTGGCGCGCACCATTGATGCCGCCAATAACCTGCTGGGGCGCAGCGTCGCCTGGCTGAGCGTGCTGATGGTACTGCTCACCTGCCTGATTGTACTGCTGCGCTACGCCTTCAACATCGGCGCGACCGCCACCCAGGAACTCATCATGTACGGTCACTCGCTGGCCTTTATGGGCGCGGCCGCCTGGGCGCTGCAGCGCGATGCCCACGTCCGGGTCGACATTTTCTTCCGCCGCTTTTCTTCGCGCGGCAAAGCGCTGATCGACTTTTCCGGCACCCTGCTGTTTCTGTTACCGCTGTGCCTGTTTCTGGCCTGGAACTGCTGGGACTACGTCAGCGTCGCCTGGCAGCGTCAGGAGCGCTCCGCCGATGCCGGCGGCTTGCCGTGGGTGTACATTCAGAAGAGCTTCATATTGCTGCTGGTGATCAGTCTGTTTTTGCAGGCGCTGTCACAGCTGATCAAAACCGCGGCAGTGATCTTTGGGGTCCTGCCCTCGCATCTACCGGCCAGCCATGAGGAGCATCTGTAATGGGTGTGGAATACATGGCAATTGCGCTGTTCATCTGTATCTGCCTGGCACTGATGGCCGGGTTTCCGGTGGCCTTCACCCTCGGCGGCATGTCGCTGTTGTTTGCCGGCGCTGGTATGGCCCTGGATCTGTTTGAGCCGAGCTTCCTCGGCGCCTTGCCCAGCCGCCTGTTCGGCACCATGAACAACCAGACCCTGCTGGCCGTGCCGCTGTTCGTCTTTATGGGCGTGATGCTGGAAAAGTCGCGCATTGCCGAAGACCTGCTCGACGCCATGTCCCGCCTGTTTGGCGGGTTGCGCGGCGGGCTGGCCTTTTCTGTGTGTATCGTGGGCGCCTTGCTGGCCGCCAGCACCGGCATCGTTGGCGCCACCGTGGTTACCCTTGGGCTACTCGCACTGCCGACCATGCTGCGGCGCGGTTACGACCCCTCGGTTGCCACCGGGACCCTCGCCGCGACCGGCACCCTGGGGCAAATCATTCCGCCGTCGATCATTCTGGTGCTGCTGGGTGATGTGTTGTCCAACGCCTATCAGCAGGCACAGATACGCCTGGGCATCTTCTCGCCAAAGACCGTTACCGTAAGCGACCTGTTCATTGGCTCACTGCTGCCGGGCCTGATGCTGGTTGGCTTGTACCTGCTGTACCTGGTGGGCGTGGCCCTGTGGCAACCCAACAAGTTGCCGGCGTTGTCGCCGGAGGAGCGCGGCGAAGTCTCCTGGGGGCGGGTACTGATGAGCCTGCTACCGCCATTACTGCTGATAATGTCGGTTCTCGGCTCGATTCTGGCCGGCATTGCCACACCGACCGAAGCCGCCGCCGTGGGCGCGCTCGGCGCAGCGCTGCTGGCGCTGGCCAAGCGGCAACTGGGGTTCGGCAAGCTGCGTGAAGTCGCCCAGGCCACCACCGAAATCAGCGCCATGGTGTTCATGATCCTGCTCGGCGCGTCCATTTTCTCGCTGGTCTTTCGCGGCTACGGTGGCGACGATCTGATCCACCACCTGTTCGAGCAACTGCCGGGCGGCGTGTTCACCGCCACCCTGGTGGTCATGCTGGTGATTTTTCTGCTCGGGTTTATTCTCGACTTTATCGAGATCACCTTCGTAGTGGTGCCGATTGTCGGCCCGGTGCTGCTCAGCATGGGCCTGGATCCGGTCTGGCTCGGCGTGATGATCGCACTGAACCTGCAGACCTCTTTCCTCACGCCGCCGTTCGGCTTCTCGCTGTTCTATCTGCGCGGCGTGGCCCCCGCCAGCGTGCCGACCACCGCCATCTACCGCGGTGTACTGCCCTTCATCGCGATTCAGATACTGATGCTGATCATCGCCGCCTGCTGGCCCGGGCTGGTGACCTGGCTGCCGGGGCTGATGGCGCGCTGAGCCGGCTATTCAGTTCGGCACCACCGCCACTACCTCGCCGACAATGCGCTCGGCCGGTACGCTGCCCCAGTGGCGGCTGTCGTCGGAGTTATCGCGGTTGTCGCCGAGAAAGAAGTAGCGCCCTTCCGGCACTCGGAACGTCCGCGGTTCCCTCGGTGGTGCGTCCTTGAGGTACTGAATCCGGTAGGACTCTCCCTCTGCGGTCTCTGCATAGAGACTGAGGCTATCGGTGTCGCTCAGCCGCTGGCTCGTTAGCCTCTCGCCATTGATTACCACACCGTGCTCGGCAATCGCGATGACATCGCCGGGCAAGGCCATCAACCGTTTAACGTACAACTCATCACGCTCAGCCGGATAAAATACATAGACCTCGCCCCGCTGCAGCCGCTCCGGTGCGACCGCCTCCGCGCCAGGCAAGGCATGGCCGAATAACGCCCCCTGTGCAAAACCCCACTTCTGCACGATGACCACATCGCCTTCCACCAGCGTCGGGTGCATGGACGCCGACGGCACGGCGTAGGGTTCGTAAAGGAAAGCACGTACCAGCATTACACCCAGCATCAATCCCAGATAAAACCCGATCACCACCCACACCCGGCTATACCAGCGGCGCGGCTGCAGGCTTTTGCCACGCCGGATTATCCAGCAGGCATGCAATGGGCAGATCAGGCTGAACAGCAGGTGCAGGCCCAGCACCAAATACCAGTCAACTGCCGCGACCACCAGCGCCGCCAGCAAATAGGGCCAGAACAGGCGTGGGCGGTTTACATACAAAAAGACGAAGGGCTGTAAAAAAATGCCCAATATCACGGCGATCCAGATTTTCGGGGGTCTGACAGTGGCCAAAACAGCTCCTCGGTGAGCGCCAGCACAGGCCTAACTGTGACCACGCCCGGTGGCCTAGATTCCCCGCAAGCCCTGAAGTACAGGCAAAGCCATCTCCAGGCGCCACTGCTGGGGGTCAGTCGTTATCCAGAAAGCGTTCAGCGTGGTCGGCGCTGGGCAGCCTGCAATAATCATAGCGGCCAAACAGTCGGTAGCGGTTCAAGGCAATGCGATCGTACAACCAATCACGGAGCGGCCGCGGCACCAGGCGCAGGATAACCAGTACACGCCAGGGCCAGCCGAGCCCGCGCATCACCCGAAAGAAAGCCTCGCTCTTCTCAAAACAGCGGCCCTGTTCAATCACCAGCATGGTGGTGACCTGATCGGTCGGATAACCGAACTGCTGCAACAGCTGCTCACCAGCCGTCGATTGCACACTGCACAGCCGGTAGACCCGGCCGTGATCATGCGTGATAAGAAAGTTAGCCCAGCCATTGCACAGCTTGCAGACCGCATCAAACAGGATGATGCGCTCTGGCGGCACGGGGTGGCGAGACGATGCGCGGTTGTTCATCGCGCCAGCATACCCCAGACTGGAGCCCTGCTTGCACCGGAATGCACTGCATGGCCAAGACCTACAAACGCTTGCGGCTGATATTGGGTGACCAACTCAACCCGCGCCACAGCTGGTATCGCGAAAAGGATGCCGACACGCTCTACGTGATTGCCGAGCTGCACCAGGAAACCGGTTATACCCGTCACCACGTGCAGAAAATCTGTGCCTTCTTCGCGGCCATGGCTGCCTTTGCCCAGGCGCTTGGCAAAGCCGGGCATGAAGTGCTGCATCTGAACCTGGATGACACCCGCGCCGACGCCACCCTCCCCGAGCTGCTGACACGGTTGATCGCCGAATACGGGGTCAGCTGCTTCGAATACCAGTTGCCCGACGAATACCGGCTGCGGACGCAGTTGGCCGATTTTGCCAGCGCAGTGCCGGTCACCACCAGCGCCTGGGAAACCGAGCACTTCTATCTCAGTGACCAAGAGCTCGCGCACTACTTTCAGCCTGGCAAGCGACATCAGATGGAAGCCTTTTACCGCAAACTGCGGGTGCGCTTCGATATTCTGATGGACGGCGCCGCGCCCCAGGGCGAGCAATGGAATTTCGACGCCGACAATCGCAACAAGCTCAAGGCCGCCGAGCTGGAGCAGATACCCGAGCCGCTACTGTTTGCCAACGAGGTCGGCCCGATCCTTGAGCGCTTGGGGCGCCACAACGTCGACACCATGGGCAAACCCATCACGCCGCTGCCATGGCCGGTTAACCGGCAGCAGGCAATCGGCCTGCTGGAGCACTTCTGCCGCTACGCCTTGCCGCAGTTTGGCCGGTATCAGGACGCCATGACCGGCAAGCTCGACGTCAGTGACCGCGCCCGACAATGGACGCTGTTTCATTCACGGCTGTCCTTTGCGCTCAACTGCAAGATGCTCGACCCGCGGCAGGTCATCCGTGTCGCCATCGAGCACTATCAGGCCGATCCACGCAAAGAACGCATAGGGGTCGCACAGATCGAAGGCTTCGTGCGGCAGATTCTCGGCTGGCGCGAATTTGTCCGTGGCCTCTATTGGGCCAACATGCCGGACTACGCGCAGTTGAATGCGCTGGCCGCGCAGCGCACACTACCGTCCTGGTTCTGGGATGCCAAGACCCGCATGAACTGTCAGAAGCAGGCGATCAGCCAATCGCTGGAGTTTGCTTACGCGCATCACATTCAACGCCTGATGATCACCGGCAACTTCTGCCTGCTGACCGGCATTGATCCGGATGAGGTCGACCAGTGGTATCTGGGGGTCTATGTCGACGCCATCGAGTGGGTTGAATTACCCAACACCCGTGGCATGAGTCAGTTTGCCGACGGCGGCATCGTCGGCTCCAAGGCCTACGCCGCCAGCGGCAACTATGTGCAGAAAATGAGCGACTACTGCAGCGACTGCACTTACCAGGTAAAGCAGGTGACCGGCGCCGACGCCTGCCCGCTGAACTCACTTTATTGGCGCTTCATGCAGCAGCACGAACACGATTTCGCCACCAATCCGCGCAACAAAATGGTGTATGCCAACTGGCAGAAGAAACCGCTGGCGCAGCGCGAGGCCATTCTGGCGCGGGCCGAACAGCTACTCGACGACCTGGAATCGCTATAGTCAGCCCGGCCTGGTGGGGTTCAGCCCATCTCAGTGCGGCGTCACCGGTGTCTTGGCACCCAGCAGCTTCTGCGTCGGCTCAATAGTGCCGATCGCCTGATAGTACTGCAGCAGCGTAAACCAGTCGGCTTCGGGCATCGGCCCACGGTGGCGGTAAAACTGCTTGAGATCGTGGCGCACGGCCGCATGCTTGCGCAGGCGATGGCGCGCCTTTTCCAGGTCCAGCAGGGCAATCTCTACGCCCTGACTGCGCACCCGGATAAACACATGCTTGGAGTACAGACAACCATGCTGCCAGCCGGCGGCATGCGCAAGACTCAGGGTTTTCGCCAGCTCGCGCAGCATATGCTGGTGCGTGGCGTTGCCGCGTACGCTGGGCGCATCCTCCGCGTACCACTGATCCATGCTGATAAAACCTTTCAGCTCTTCGGTGACCAACAGCCCTTGCCAGACGCCCTGCTGCCTGCGCGAACCGGCAAATACCAGGCTAGGAACACGCACGCCCGCGGCGCGGTAGGCTTCCAGTGCGCGGTGCTCACGCACCACCGTAGGGCGGCCGAAGGGGTAGCGCAGCGAGCGGCTGAGATGGCCGCACTGGCGCTTGCAATACAGGGTTTTGCCATCCCCAGTGTGCAAGTACTGCACACCGCTCTGGCCGTCGCGTCGTTCGTTGGGTTCTTCAACCCAGTCGCCTTGTTGCTGCCACCAGTCGGCAAAATTCATGCTAGCGTACTGCTCGGGTAATGTGCTCAATTCATTCCACCTCAGCGTCACCGCCGCGGTATGGCGCGCCTGCCGGCGCTGCCTGCGGAGCAACTTGTTATTGACTGCTGTCTGTAAGACACAAGCAACAACCATACCCATCTTGCAGCCATCAAGTCAAAACGTGGTTTATTCCGCCGGCAAGTGCAACGAACATGCAAAAACAAAAAACCCGCCTGATCGGCGGGTTTGGCGGCATTTCGGCGGGTCAGTCACGCAGCGCGTACATGGCGCTCTCACTGATCGCATGCCAGGCATTCACCTTGTCACGGAACGCTTGCATGGAGTCCCATACTTCCCGGTTGAGCGGGTTGGCTGCCGCGGTTTCCTCCAGCACATCCAGGCTGATGTCACGCAAACGCTCCAGCACCGCGTCGGGCAGCCGGCGTAGCTGCACACCGTGCTCGTTCACCAGCGTGTCCAGGGCCTCGGCATTGCGCTTGGTGTATTCGTCCAGCATCGCCTGGTTGGTGGCGCGGGCGGCGACCTTGACGATGTCCTGCAGGTCTGCCGGTAGCTCGGCCAGTTTCTGCTGGTTGATGGTCAATTCGAGCACCGCGCAGGGCTCCTGCCAGCCGGGGTAGTAATAGTATTTGGCGGCCTGATACAGACCGAAAGCCAAGTCGTTGTAGGGGCTGACCCAGTCGGTGGCGTCGATAACGCCGGTCTGTAGCGAGGTGAATATCTCACTGCCGGGCAGGTTGACCGTGGTGGCACCGGCGCGCGAAAGCACTTCGCCGCCAAAGCCCGGCATGCGGATCTTCAAGCCCTGCAGATCGTCCAGGCTGTTGATCTCCTTGTTGAACCAACCGGCCATCTGCACCCCGGTGTTGCCGCAAGGCAAGGGCAGCACGCCGAGTGACTCGTAGGCCTTTTGCCACAACGCCAAGCCACCGCCTTCATACAACCAGGCGTTCATTTCCTGTGCATTCAGACCGAAGGGCACGGCTGTGAAGAAGGGCGCTGTGGCACTTTTCCCCTTCCAGTAATAAGCCGCGCTATGGCCCATCTCGGCGGTACCGCTGGAGACCGCATCAAACACCTCCAGCGCCGGGACCAGCGCGCCAGCGGCAAACACCTGAATACTCAGGCGGCCATTGGACAGGCGCGCAACGGTATCGGCAAAGTGCTGCGCTGTGGTGCCCAGGCCGGGAAAGTTCTCCGGCCAGGAGGTGACCATTTTCCAGCGAAAACGCTGCTCGGGTGGCGCCTGGTCAGCGGCGCCTGCCGCGGGGGCCGCCTCCTCCTTACATCCAGCCAGTGCAGCGGCGCCGAGACCCAGCCCTGCGGCGGTCAGTAGTTTGCGACGATCCATAAACTCAGCTCCCAGCGTCAGGCTGCAAGCGACAAGGCGCTATGCAGCAATCGATTAATTTGTTTTTGTGGCAGTAGCAGCGCTTGAAGCTTGCAGCGCCAACCTCAAGCCGCTCAGAGCGGCTCAAGTTTGGCATAAGCCACCATCAGCCACTTGCTGCCTTCGTCATCGAAGTTGACCTGAATACGCGCCTGCGCGCCCTGGCCTTCGTAATTCAACACCACCCCCTCGCCAAACAGCGAATGCATTACCCGCTGCCCCAGGGCAAAGCCGGTGCTTTCGCTGGCGTCGGCAGCAAACAGGCCGGTTTTGCCGGGACCAAAGGGGCGGCTGACCTGATTACCCAGGCGTACTTCCTGGATCAGCTCGACCGGTACCTCGCGTACGAAGCGCGAGAGTTTGTTAAAGGTTTCACTGCCGTACAGCCGGCGGGTTTCCGCCCAGGTAATAACCAGTTGCTGCATCGCCCGGGTAATACCGACATAGGCTAGACGGCGCTCTTCTTCCAGCCGGCCCGGGTCTTCCAGGCTCATCTTGTGCGGGAAAAGGCCTTCTTCTACCCCGGCCATGAACACCAGCGGGAACTCCAGGCCCTTGGCACTGTGCAAGGTCATTAATTGCACGCTGTCCTCAAAGCGGTCGGCCTGGGTTTCGCCTGCCTCCAGCGAGGCGTGGGCGAGGAAAGCCAGCAGCACATCACCCTCTTCGTCCTCCTCGGCCATATCATTCTCGAAGCCACGTGCAGCAGAAACCAGCTCTTCCAGGTTCTCGACCCGCGCCTGGGCCTTTTCGCCCTTCTCCTGCTCGTGAAACCGCAGCAGGCCACTGTGCTCGATGGCGATCTGCGCCTTGCTGTACAGCGGCACGCCCTCGGCGCGCTCAGCGAGCTCCTCGATCAGCACCATGAAGCCCTGCACCGCGTTGGCGGCACGGCCCGGCAGGCCCTTGTTGTCGAGCAGATCACAAGCCGCTTGCCACATCGATACGTCCTGCTCACGGGCGTGCTGGCGTAGCGCTTCGACGGTTTTGTCACCAATGCCGCGGGTGGGCAGGTTGATGATCCGCTCCAATGCGCCATCGTCGCCGCGGTTGCCAATCAGCCGCAGGTAGGCCATGGCGTTCTTGATCTCGGCGCGTTCGAAAAAGCGCTGGCCGCCGTAAATGCGGTAGGGAACGCCGCTACGCAGTAGCGCCTCCTCCAGCACCCGCGACTGGGCATTGGAGCGGTAGAGGATGGCGATTTCGCTGCGGCTCATGCCGTCGCGCACCGCCTGCTCGATGCGCTCGACGATGAAGCGCGCCTCGTCCTGCTCGTTGAACCCGGCATAAAGCGCAATCGGCTCGCCCTCGTTGCCGTCGGTCCACAACTGCTTGCCGAGGCGCCCGGCATTGTTGTCGATCAGGGCGTTGGCGGCTTTGAGGATGGTCGCGGTGGAGCGGTAGTTCTGCTCCAGGCGAATCATCTCGGCATTCGGGTAGTCGGTTTGAAACTGCTGGATATTTTCAATCCGTGCGCCGCGCCAGCCATAGATCGACTGGTCGTCATCGCCCACTACCATAAGGCTGGGTTTTTTGCCGGCCAGATGCCGCAACCAGGCGTACTGCACAGCGTTGGTGTCCTGAAACTCGTCGACCAGCATGTGCTTGAAGCGGGCCTGGTATTGCTCGCGCAGGGTCTGGTTGTCGCGCCACAGCTCCAGCGAGCGCAGCAGCAACTCGGCAAAATCCACGGCACCCGCGCGCGCGCAGGCTTGCTCGTAGGCGGTATAGATACGCACCATGGTGGTCAAAAACAGATCGCCGGCGGTTTGGATATGCTGCGGTCGCAGGCCTTCATCCTTTTGCCCGTTGATCCACCACTGCGCCTGCTTGGGCGCCCATTGGTTCTCATCCAGCGCCAGCTCTCGGATTACCCGCTTGACCAGCCGCAGCTGGTCATCGCTGTCCAAAATCTGAAACTGCTCGGCCAGACCGGCCTCACGCCAATGCGCTCGCAGCAGTCGATGCGCCAGCCCGTGAAAAGTGCCCACCCACATGCCCTGCGGCGAGATACCGAGCATCTGTTCGATGCGCCCGCGCATTTCGTAGGCCGCCTTGTTGGTGAAGGTGACCGAGAGAATGCTCCAGGGCGAGGCCTTTTCGACCTCTACCAGCCAGGCAATGCGGTGCACCAGCACGCGGGTTTTGCCGGAGCCGGCGCCAGCCAGGACCAACTGTTGACCGAGGCTGGCGGTAACCGCCTGGCGCTGGGCGTCATTGAGAGAGTTAAGCAGGTGGGAGATATCCATTGCGGCATTCTACCAGCGACCACGCTCGGCTCGAAAGCCAAGCCTGCATCTCCCGGTCCAGAGGCCCGCGTTGCAGTTTTTTACCCGTTTGGGGCTGTGCCGCAACGATGCGCTGGTGTAAGGTTGGCCGAATAAAGCCCTCGATCAGCTATAAGATCCGCCAATGATAAAAAGAAACGCACAGCGTTCCAGGACTCCCACGTCGTCATGACGATCTTGCGCTCCAGCACCACGCCCATCTCCGCGCTAGACCTGCGCCTGCAGCAAACCAATCAGCTGTATGCCTACTCGCGCCTGCCGCAATGGTTGATGCTCGGCGTAGCGCTGCTGATCGTGCCACTGCTCTGGCAACACACCAGCCCGACGCGTTTGCTCAGCTGGGTTGCCCTGATTGGCCTGCTGGCGGTGTTGCGCCAACGCCTGGTCAATCGCTATCAGAACTGCCCGCCGCACGACCGCCTGCGTGCCCGCTGGCGCTTTTTCTTCCATCTCGGCAACCTGGCGTCCGGTTTGTGCCTGGCCTGGGTCTATGTTGGGCTGACGCCGGTCGGCGACTTCACCCTGCAGGCGCCGGTTTACAGTCTGGCCGGCGGCGTTGCCCTGTGTGTTGGGGTGATCTACGCCAGCCGATTCCCGGCCTTTGCCAGCTTCATCATTCCCGCCTGGTTGCCGCCCGTGGCCTTTCTGCTGCTGCAACGGGACGAATTCAGCCAGTCCTGGGCCTTGATGGGTCTGATCCTGTTCGTCTGCATTGTGCTCTGCGCGGTCTTTATTCATCGCTCGGTGCTTGAGGCGCTGATGAGCAACCTGCGTAATGAAGCCCTGCTGGCCAACCTCGGCAGCACCCAGCAGCGCAGCGAAGAGCTGAACCAGCAGCTGACTCGTGAGATCAGCCAGCGCCGCAACGCCGAGCAGTCACTGCGGGAAAGCCATGAAGCCCTGGAAGCGCGAGTACAGGAACGCACCGCCGAGCTGGAACGCGCAACCCATAACCTGCAGGCCAGTGAAGCCCAGTTGAGCCTGGCCATGGACGCCAGCCGGCTGGGCCTATGGGACTGGGATCTGGTGACCGACCGGGTTTTCCATTCGCAGGTCGATACCATCTTCGGCATTGCCCAGGATGACGGCATGAGCATGTTGCTCGACCTCAAGCCGCGCCTGCATCCGGCCGATGCCGCCATGGTGCGCAAGACCCTGGTGCGGCACATGAAAGGTGACACCGAAGCCTATCGCATGGAATACCGCGTGCGGCACCAGAGCGGCCAATGGGTCTGGGTCGAGGACGCCGGTCGGGTGGTCGAGCGCGACGCCAACGGCCGCGCGACGCGCATGATCGGCACCCGTCGCGACATCACCGCCCGCAAGTATCAGGATGAGCAGGCGCTGCTGGCCTCCACCGTGTTCGAGGCCACTTCCGAGGGCATTTTCATTCTCGACCCGGAGCAGAACGTGCTGGCGGTAAACCAGGCTTACAGCGTGATTACCGGCCTAGCCAGCGCCGACGCGGTAGGCCGTAACATTCTCGACTTGAGCGGCGACGACGAGATTCGCGAACAGTTCAGACATTTGCACCAACTGCTCAGCAACCAGGACCGCTGGCAGGGTGAGTTGACCGCCAGACGCCGCACCGGCGAGCAGTTTCCAATCTGGCTGCAGCTGGCCGTAGTGCGCGACCAGAGCGGCCAGATCACCCATTACGTGGGTTTCTTTGCCGATCTGACCACCCACCGCCAGACCGAAGAACAGTTGCAGTACCTGACCAACTACGACGCCCTGACCCAGCTGGCCAACCGCAACCTGTTCAACGAGCGGCTGCAGGAAGCCACCAGTAGCGCCCGCCAGCACGAGCATCAGGTAGCATTGCTGCACATCGACCTGGACCGCTTCAAACAGATCAACGTCACCCTCGGGCATACGCTGGCGGACAGCCTGTTGCAGGAAATCGCCAAGCGCCTGCGCGCCGCGGTACAACCGCAGGACCTGCTGGCGCGCCTCTCCGCGGACGAGTTTGTGCTGGTGATCGAGCAGCCGGAAAACGACAAGGCCCTGGCGATGACCGCCAACGGTGTACTCGAGGCCGTGCGACAGCCCATGCAGATTGGCGGCCAGGAGCTGGTCATGACCGCCTCAATCGGCATCAGCCTGTTCCCCTCCACAGCGCGCGACAGCCTGCTGATGATCACCCAGGCACACCAGGCCATGCAGCACGCCAAACAGCTGGGTGGCAACAACGCCCAGTTCTTCACCCATGAGCTGCGCGCCTACAGCCTTGATCGTCTGCAACTGGAAAACCAGCTGCGCAAGGCGCTGGAAGACGACCAACTGGTGGTCTTTTACCAACCCAAGCTGCACCTGGCCAGTGACCGCATCCGCAGCGCCGAGGCGCTGGTGCGCTGGCAGCACCCACAACGCGGCTTGATCATGCCCGGCGAGTTCATCAGCATCGCCGAGGAATCCGGCATGATAGTGCGCCTTGGTGACAGCGTGCTGCGCCAGGCGTGCGCCCAGGCCAGCCAGTGGTATCAGCAGGGCCCGCAAGCGGTCGCGGTATCAGTGAACCTGTCGGTACAACAGTTGCGCCAGCAGGGTTTCGCCGACGATGTGGCGCGCATCCTGCGCGGCTGCAAATTGCCGGCGAGGCTGCTGGAGCTGGAGTTGACCGAGAGCATGCTGCTGGAACACAGCCCGACCGTGTCGAGCAACATCGAAGCGCTGCAGGAACTGGGCGTGACGCTCTCGGTGGACGACTTCGGCACCGGTTACTCATCGCTCGCCTACCTCAAGCGCTTCCCGATCAGTACGCTGAAAATCGACCGCGCCTTTGTTGCCGAGCTGGATGAAGAGCACTGCGACGACGCCATCATCCGCGCCATTATTGCCATGGCCCATAGCCTGTCGCTCAACGTGGTCGCCGAGGGCGTCGAGCACGAGCGCCAGCTGGAGTTCCTCAAAGCCAATGGCTGTGACGAAGTGCAGGGTTACCTGATCAGCCGACCCATCCCGGCCGACGAGTTCACTGCGCTGCTGAGCAGCAGCAGTGATATGCCGAATCTGCGCAAGCGCCGCTGATCACTCGCGCTCATCCAGCCAGCGGTGACCCTGACGCTCCAGCAGACTGTCGGCCGCATCCGGCCCCCAACTGCCCGCCGGGTAACGCTTGGGCGAACGATAACAATCCTGCCAACCCGCCAGAATCGGATCGACCCAGCGCCAGGCCGCTTCAATCTCATCACGCCGCATGAACAGCGTGGCGTCCCCCTGGATCACATCCAGCAGCAGACGCTCATAGGCGTCCCAGCGTCGACGCTTGAAGGCATCGGCAAAATCCAGATCCAGGTCCACGTTCTGCAGCCCCATGCCGCGTCCCGGTGATTTCGCCATCAACGACAGGCGAATACCCTCGTCCGGTTGCAGACTGATGATCAGGCGGTTGTTTTCCGGGTTGTCGCCACTGCGCGGGAACAGCCGGTAGGGTACTGGCTTGAACTGGATGACGATTTCCGACTTGCGCTGGGCCAGGCATTTGCCGGTACGCAGGTAGAAAGGCACGCCAGCCCAGCGCCAGTTGTCGATTTCGGTTTTCAGCGCGACAAAGGTTTCGGTATTGCTGTCGTGGTCTACGCGCTTCTCAAAATAGTAGGCGGGCAATCGCTCACCCGCTCGTTCGCCGGCCGCGTACTGGCCGCGAACGGTGCGGTCCTGCACATCCATGCCGGTGATCGGACGCAGCGCCTCGAGAATCTTCAGCTTTTCGTTACGCACGGCCTCCGGCTCGAAGTGCACTGGCGCTTCCATGGCCACCAGGCAGAGCAGCTGCAGCAGGTGATTCTGCACCATGTCGCGCATGGCGCCGGCGCGGTCGTAATAGTCACCGCGGTTTTCCACGCCCACACTTTCCAGCACGCTGATCTGTACGTGGTCGATATGCGCGTTGCGCCATAGCGGTTCGAACAGCGCATTGCCAAAGCGCAGCGCCAACAGGTTCTGCACCGCCTCCTTGCCCAGGTAGTGGTCGATGCGGAACACCCGCGCCTCGTCGAACACGGCGCCAATCTGGTCGTTGATCTGATTCGCCGTGATCAGGCTCTCGCCCAGCGGCTTTTCGAGCACCACGCGGGCGTGCTCGTCGGCCAGACCGACCGAAGCCAGGTGCTTCACCGTAGGCGCAAACAGGCTGGGCAGGGTGGCCAGATAGAACACCCGCACGCGGCCACTGTTTTTTTTCAGCAGCTTGGTCAACTTGGGGAATTCAACTCGCTGGCTGACATCCAGCGACAGGTAGTCCATACGCGCGGCAAAGCTGTCCCAGGCGTGCTGGTCAAAGTCGCTGCGCGCGACATGCTGGCTAACGTGACGCCTGGCCAACTTGCGGTAGCTGTCCACCGTATGCTGCGCGCGCGCCAGTGCAAAGATCCGCGTACCCGCATGCAGGTGACCGTCACGGTGCAGATAATAGAGTGCCGGCAGCAGCTTGCGCATTGCCAGGTCGCCGGTGCCGCCAAACACCACCATGTCACAGCTGATACCGTCTTGCGCCGCCACGTCGCCCTCCCGGAAAACAGCGCCGGGGGCGATTTTGTAGTATAACTACAAAATCGGTCGCCTACCGGGCGCCAGAAACCCACATTGAACCGCACTGCACGCATGCAGCCACTCACCCGCAGACTAACATGAAGCCATCGTGAACTTGCTCCAGCACATCGCCGCCAGCCGTGACCTGCTCCGAAAGTCCGAGCTGAAGGTCGCCGACTACGTGCTGGCGCAGGCCGCGCAGGTAATGCATTCCTCCATGGCGGACCTGGCCCAGCAGGTCGGCGTGAGTGAGCCCACCATAGTACGCTTCTGCCGCGCCATCGGCTGCAGCGGTTTCCAGGATTTGAAGCTCAAGCTGGCCCAGAGCCTGGCTGCCGGCGCCAGTTTCGGGCAGTTCTCGATCAATGAAGACGACAGCGTCGACACCCTCTCGCACAAGATTTTCGATACCACACTGGCCACGCTGATGGACGTGCGCGAGCGCCTGGACCCAGCGGCCATCGAGCACGCCATTGATGCCCTGACCCACGCGCGGCGCGTCGAGTTCTACGGTTTCGGCGCCTCCGGTGCTGTGGCCAGCGACGCTCAGCACAAGTTCTTTCGGCTGCAGGTCTCTACCGCGGCTTATTCCGACCCGCACATGCAAGCGATGTCCGCCGTGACGCTGGGCCCGGAGGACGTCGCCGTGGCCATCTCGCAGACCGGTCGCACCAAGGATTTGCTGCATTCCGCCGGGCTGGTGGCCGAAACCGGCGCGACGCTGATCAGCCTGTGCCCCAGCCGCACACCGCTGGCGGAATTGGGCCGTATTCACATCCCCATTGATGTGCCGGAAGACACCGACATCTATACGCCACTGTCTTCCCGTATCGCGCACCTGGTGGTGATCGATGTGCTGGCCATGGGCATGGCGATGCGCCGCGGGCCTGAGCTGGTCAACCACCTCAAGAGCGTAAAGCGCAGCCTGCGCGGCTTGCGCCTGTCCAACAAGGCCCGCGGCGACAGCGCCGAGTAACTCGCGCGCGTGCTTCTGACATAATCGCCACCCTTAGCCCGTAATCCGAGGACGCCCCCATGCCCGTCGCCATGGCCCGCCATATTCTGGTCAAAACCGAAGCCGAAGCCGCCGCACTGAAGAAGCGTATCGCCGAGGGCGAGGCCTTTGATGTGCTGGCCAAGAAACACTCCACCTGCCCCTCCAAGAAACGCAGCGGAGATCTGGGCGAGGTACGTCCGGGCCAGATGGTGCGTGCCATCGACCAGATCATCTTCAAGAAGCCGTTGAAGGTGGTGCACGGCCCGGTAAAAACCCAGTTCGGCTATCACCTGGTGCAGGTGTTCTACCGCGACTGAGCGGCGGGGTAACAGATCAGGTTATGGATGACCGCCGGCTCGCTGCCCGGGTTGCGATAGCCGTGCGCCGCATCCGCGGCAAAGCGCACGGCGGCGCCTTGCTCCAGTGCCTGCCAGCGACCGTTCACCAACAGCTCCATAGCGCCCCGTATGACCGTCACGTGCTCGGTTACCCCCGCGTCATGGGGCTCGGACGGGCGTTCGTAGCCCGCCGGCAAGGTCAGCTCCAGCAACTCGAAACCATAGCGAGGATCGAATGGGAACAGCGGCGCCACCAGCATCGCATCGCTGGTCGGCCGCTGCCGCAGTTGCTCGGCCTGACGCACTTCCAGCTCGTTGGGCGGCGCGGCAATGAAGGCTGAGAGGGGGACCTTGAAGCCGCCGGCAATTTTCCACAGGGTCGCCAGCGTCGGGCTGGATTCGGCCCGCTCTATCTGACCCAGCATCGCCTTGCTGACGCCGCAGGCCTGCGCAGCCCGATCCAGACTCCAGCCGCGCTCACTGCGTAGCTGCTTCAGCACCTGACCCAGATAATCACCCACTGATTGCATGCAAAAACCTGCGATTTTATTTTGTGCGTTATAACGCACGAATGCTACATTGTCGGCCTATTGTGCCGCTGTGCGCTATAACGCTCAAGCACCCCTCTATGACTGGAGATGTCGCGTGATCCGGGCCTGGTTCAACCCCTCACATATCGCCGCCGGCTTTATTGCTGTACTGGTCGGCTACACCAGCTCGGCGGTAATCATTTTTCAAGCCGCCGAAGCTGCCGGCGCCACCGCGCAGGAAATCAGTTCCTGGCTGTGGGCTCTGGGTGTCGGCATGGCCGTCACCAGCATCGGTCTGTCGCTGCGCTATCGCTCGCCGATTCTGATTGCCTGGAGTACACCAGGCGGTGCGCTGCTGGCGACTGGACTGCCAGGCTTCAGCCTGAACGAGGCGATTGGCGTGTTTCTGTTTAACGCCGCCTTGATCACGCTCTGCGGGCTGTTGGGCTGGTTCGACCGCATCATGCGGCTGATCCCCGCCTCCCTGGCTGGCGCCATGCTGGCGGGGGTTTTGCTGCCGTTCGGCCTGAACCTGTTTATCGCCCTCGAGCAGCAAACCCTGATGGTCGGCGCGATGCTGGTCACCTATCTGCTGGGGCGCCAGCTGTTGCCGCGCTACGTGGTACCGCTGGCCCTGCTGGTTGGCGTGCTGATCGCTGCGCTGGGCAACCAGTTGCACCTGGATGCGCTGGCCTGGTCCATGGCGCAACCGGTATGGACAGCGCCGGCCGTGTCACTGACGGCGCTGATCGGTGTCGGGATTCCCATGTTCATCGTTACCATGGCCTCGCAGAACGTACCCGGTATGGCAGTACTGCGCGCCAACGGCTATCAGGTGCCGGCTTCGCCGCTGATGACCACGACCGGGATCACCGGCCTGCTACTGGCGCCCTTTGGCGGCTACACCTTCAACCTCGCTGCCATCAGTGCTGCCATCTGCGCCGGCAAGGACGCTGACCCCGATCCATCACAGCGCTACCGCGCGACCATCTGGGGCGGGCTGTTCTACTTGCTTACCGGATTGTTCGGGGCGACCGTCGCCAGCCTGTTCGCGGCCTTTCCGCAGGCGCTGATCATGGCCATCGCCGGTCTTGCCCTGCTGGGCACCATTGGCAACAGTCTGGCCACCGCGCTGCATGACGAGAGCCAGCGGGAGGCGGCGTTTTTGACTTTTCTGGTCACCGCCTCGGGGTTGTCGCTGCTGCACATCGGCAGCGCATTCTGGGGCTTGCTGCTGGGCATGCTGGTATTGCAGCTGCTGCGCCGCCGTTGATCTTCGTCCTGGCGGCGCGCGAGGTTCAGGCCTGTGGTTTCACACCGCAAACCACGCCACTGTGGATTTCCAGCGTCAAGGCTTCGATCCGCTCACTGAGCTGGTGCGTCAGTTCGGTTAGCCGCGTGTTCTGCTGCATCAGCACCAGCATCTTGTCGGCCTGTTGCGCCGCAGCCTCGGCCAGCGCCTCACGGTGCTGCGCGTCCGCCTGCGCCAATGCCTTGTCGCGATCCGCCTGACGGGTCTGCGCCAGCAAGATCAACGGCGCCGCATAGGCCGCCTGCAGGCTGAACGCCAGGTTGAGCAAGATGAAGGGATACAAATCAAACTGCATCAGCCCGCTGGCGTTGACGCCAATCCACAGCGCCACATTCAACGTTTGAGCTAGCAGAAAAACCGGCGTACCAAAAAAGCGCGCAAAGGCCTCTGCCTTCAACGCAAACCAGCCATCACCGAAAACCTAGCCCAGATGCAGGCTGGCGCGATGAAAGCGCAGGTGATGGTTGGCGCCGGCCTGTTCTTGAGCGCGAATATCTGAGGTCATTCGGGTTAGCTCCTGGATTGAACAGCGAAGAGTCATACCGCACAGAGAATAATCTGCTCTGGCTCAACCCACAGGCTGATTGACTCACCCATTTTCGGCAACGGCTGGCCCTGGCTCAGCGAAGCGACCAACAGCGGCCCATCCGCTAGCTGCACCTGTAGCTCCGCGCTGTTGCCGCTGTGCTCCGCTTGCATAACTGTGCCTTCAAGCCGGTTCTCGCTGTCGTGCGCTTGCGCGATACGCACCCAAGGCGCCTTGATCAGCGCAAAGACTTCGGCGCCTTGGCTGAGGCCCAGTCGCTCGGTGCTGGCGTGGGTGATCAGCGCCAGCAATTGCTGGCCGCCATCGAGCTGCAGGGTGATGCGGTCGTTCATATCCTGCGCTTCAAGTCGGACTACCCGCGCGTACAGTTGATTGCGCGCGCTGGTGCGCAGGCGCAGACGGTTCATTACCTGCAAATAGGGTTGCAAGCTGCTGTCTTCGCTCAGGCGCTGCAAAAACGTCTGGTGCTCCTGCTGATAGCGCTGAAATGCCGCCACCAGCTCTGCACCCTGCGCCGTCAGCCGCGTACCGCCACCGCCCTTGCCACCCACGGAGCGCTCGACCAACGGCGAGCCGGTAGCCTTGTTTATCGCGTCGACAGCGTCCCAGGCGGTTTTATAGCTCATGCCGGCGGCCTTGGCGGCCTGGCTGATTGAGCCGGTTTGCGCTATCTGTTGCAGTAGCTCAATCCGCCCCTGCCCTGCCAGATTCTGGCCCTCATGGGCAAACCAGAGCTGTCCTTCGAGTTTCATACTGATGCTGTCCTGTTATCCGAGATGGGGCACACCGGGCTTGCCATTCGTTATATAACCAATAATATAGCGCCTAATCACGCCCGCCACGCGACCACAGGATTACACCATGCGCCCATCGCTCGTTGCCCTCGTGCTTAGCCTGCTGCTGCCTGCCGCAAGCGCTCAGGCAGATCAGGTAACTGTGGCCGTCGCCGCCAACTTTAGCGCACCCATGCAGGCTATAGCCGAGGCTTTCACGCAGGATACTGGGCATCAGCTTACGCCTGCCTTCGGCTCGACCGGCCAGTTGTACGCGCAGATCAGTCATGGCGCCCCTTTCGACCTGTTCCTTGCCGCCGATGACAGCACCCCCGCCAAGCTGGAGGCCGAGGGCCGTGCGGTCGCTGGCTCGCGCTTTACGTACGCCACCGGCGCGCTGGCGCTGTGGTCGGCGCAAGCGGATCTGGTCGATGCCAAGGGCGCGGTGCTGCACAGCGACCGCTTCCGGCACCTGGCCATGGCCAATCCGAAAACCGCCCCCTATGGCCTGGCTGCCTTGCAGGTCATGCAGGGCCTGCAGTTGGCCGATGGCCTGGCGCCGAAGCTGGTGGAGGGGCAGAGCATCGGCCAGACCTACCAGTTTGTCGCCAGCGGCAACGCCGAGCTGGGCTTTGTCGCGCTGTCGCAGATTTCCCGCGACGGCCAGTTGAGCAGCGGTTCCGCCTGGCAAGTACCCGCGGCGCTGCACGATCCGATTCGCCAGGATGCCGTACTGCTGCAGCGCGGCGCCGACAACCCGGCGGCGGTTGCACTGCTGAGTTATCTGCAGGGCGACCGGGCGGCCGCCATCATCCGCTCCTTCGGCTATCAGCTCTAGGCACGCTGCCAGATGCCGCTATCTGCCGCCGACCTTGCCGCCATCTGGCTGACCCTGCAACTGGCCAGCCTGACCACTGCCTTGCTGCTGTTGCTCGGCACGCCGCTGGCCTGGTGGCTGGCCCGTACCCGCAGCTGGCTGAAAACGCCGGTCGGTGCCCTGGTGGCCATGCCGCTGGTACTGCCGCCGACGGTGATCGGCTTCTACCTGCTGGTTGCCATGGGCCCGCAGGGCCCGGTCGGAGCGCTGACCCAGAGTCTGGGCCTGGGCACCCTGGCGTTTACCTTCAGCGGGCTGGTGGTCGGTTCGCTGTTCTATTCCCTGCCGTTCGTGGTGCAGCCAATCCAGAACGCCTTTGAGGCCATGGGCGAGCGGCCGCTGGAGGTCGCCGCCACACTGCGCGCTGGTCCGTTTGACCGCTTCGTGCATGTCGCCCTGCCGCTCGCCCGCCCCGGCCTGATCACCGCTAGCGTACTGGGCTTTGCTCACACGATCGGCGAATTTGGCGTGGTTTTGATGATTGGCGGCAACATTCCCGATCAGACCCGCGTGGTCTCCGTGCAGATATTCAACCACGTCGAGGCCATGGAATACGCGCAGGCACACTGGCTGGCTGCCGGCATGCTGGTGTTTTCCTTCGCCATCCTGCTCACCCTACAAAGTTGCGGGCGCAGCCGCATGCTCAACTGAGGTGAACACCATGCACGCGCGCTTTCGTCTGCCGCTGGACAGGTTCACGCTGGATGTCGACCTTGAGCTGCCGGCACGCGGCGTGACGGCACTATTCGGCCCCTCGGGGTCCGGCAAAACCAGCCTGCTGCGCTGTATTGCGGGGCTGGCCCAAGCGCCGGAAGGCAAACTGACGCTGGGTGACGACTGCTGGCAGGACAGCGCGCGCAAGCGGTTTGTGCCGACCCACAAGCGCGCTCTCGGCTACGTCTTTCAGGAGGCGAGCCTATTTGCCCACCTGTCGGTCGAAGACAATCTGCGCTTTGGCCTGAAACGCATCGCCGCCGCTGGCCGCCGTTTGCAGCAACAACAGGCGGTCGCGCTGCTCGGCCTCGAAGACCTGCTGCAACGCAGGCCGCAGCACCTGTCCGGCGGCGAACGCCAGCGCGTGGGCATCGCTCGCGCGTTACTGACCAGCCCGCGGATACTCCTGCTCGACGAGCCGCTGAGTGCGCTGGACGCCCCGCGCAAGGCCGACATCCTGCCGTACCTGGAGCGTCTGCACCGCGAGTTGGATATCCCCATCCTGTACGTCAGTCACGCGCTGGATGAGGTCATACGCTTGGCTGACCATCTGGTTCTGCTCGACAGCGGCCGGGCACTGGCCAGCGGCCCGCTGCAGGCAATGCTGCCGCGCCTCGATCTGCCGCTGGCGCAGGGCGATGACGCCAGCGTGGTGATCGACGGCACGGCCGCCGAGTATGACCGCGACTATCAGTTGCTCAGTCTGCGGCTGCCACACAGCGACCTGCGCCTGCGTGTTGCGCATCAGCCAATCGCGTACGGTCAGCCACTGCGGTTACGGGTCCAGGCGCGCGATGTCAGCCTGAGTTTGCAGCAGCCACAGCACAGCAGCATTCTCAACCTGCTGCCGGTACGCGTAATGGCGGTGGCCGCCGCCGACAACCCGGCTCATCTGTTGGTACAACTGGATATGCAGGGCAGCGCGCTGCTGGCGCGGATTACCCGCTACTCCAGCGATCAACTCGGGCTGCAGCCAGGGCAGGCGCTGTGGGCGCAGATCAAAGCAGTGGCCTTGCTGGGCTAGGCTCGCTTGAGGCTGACCGCTACCCAGCGCTGCAAACGGGTGCCATCGACCAGTTCAAGCTGTCGCTCGGCGGCAAAGGCTCTTGCCTCAGCGCTGAACTCGCCCTTGGTCACCACAACACCACCGGCGGCCCCTTCACTCACCACGCGGGCAAAGAACTCCCGCAGAGGCGCCACTTTCAACCGCCGGGCCTGCCAATAACGGCAGTGCACCAGATAGCGCTCACCGGCCTGTTGCAACAGCAGGTCGCAACTGCCGTCGGCGCCGGCCAGCGTGTTACCGAGCACGCGATAGCCCTTGCTGCGAAAGGCCTGTTCCAGCAGCAGCCGGAAAGCCGGCCACTGCATACTCTGCAACAGCGCCGCCGGCGCCGGCGCCGGCCTTGAGCGCATTTGCCGATGCTGTGCCACGCGATAGCCCAGCGCGACCAAGGCCACAGTGCAAAAGCCGAGCGGCAACAGGTACTGAGCGAAGCGAGCCAATTGGCGAAACAGGGAGTCGGTGAGAGCGCCGCCGGCTTCTACACGGCCAAGTACTGGCAGCGCACTACTGGCAAAGGGGTGAAGCAACAGCCAGCTCAATAGGGCAAATACCAGATTGATCCACCAGGGCAGGCGCCCAAGCAGGATCAGCAGATCGGAAAAGAGCGCGGTGCGCTGAATACGGGCCATCCATGAGTCCTCCACAATGGCGCCCTGCCATTACCGGAGAACCATAGCTCGACTTCAACGGTCGGTAAAGCCGCGCGGCAAGACAGCGCGCTACTGCTGACGCCCGTGCTGCGCCAATATCGCCGCCAACAGGCCAGGAAAACGCTCATCCAGCTCACGGCGGCGCAGCGAGTTCATGTGCGTCGTGCCAACGCCCTTGGTGCACACCAGCCCGGCATCGCGCAGCACGCGAAAATGATGCGACATGCTGGATTTGGGCCGGCCGCCATCCAGCTCGCCACAGCTGGCCTCCTCCACTTCAGACAGACGCTGTACCACTTCCAGGCGCACCGGGTCGCTCAGCGCATAGAGCACGCGCTCAAGGCTGAAGTCACTTATCGGGGGATGTTTGAAAGGTCGCATGGGCCAAATCATACACAAGGCTTTACTTATGATCCATAGTTCCAATATTATCGAACAACTAAACAAGCCCGCTGCGGCTTTTCCAACGTCATTGGAGTTTCCATGTCTGCACTGTTTCAACCCTTCTCACTCAAAGATATCACCCTGCGCAACCGCATCGCGGTGCCGCCCATGTGCCAGTACTCGGCGACCGACGGGCTGATCAACGATTGGCACCTGGCCAACTACACTGGCATGGCCCGCGGTGGCGCCGGTCTGGTGATTGTTGAGGCGACCGCCGTTGCTCCGGAGGGCCGAATTACGCCGGCCTGCGCTGGTATCTGGAACGATCAGCTCGCCGACGCATTCATTCCGGTAGTCAAGGCCATCAAGGCGCACGGCTCAGTGCCAGGCATCCAGATCGCCCACGCCGGCCGCAAGGCCAGCGCCAACCGCCCCTGGGAAGGAGACGACCACATCGCCAATGACGACCCACGCGGTTGGCAAACCATCGCGCCTTCTGCCGTGCCTTTCGGTGCGCATCTACCCAAGGTGCCGGAAGCGATGACGCTGCAGGATATTGAAAGGGTCAAGGCCGACTTCGTGGCTGCCGCACGCCGCGCCCTGGCGGTCGGCTTTGAATGGCTGGAGCTGCACTTCGCCCACGGCTATCTGGCGCAGAGTTTCTTCTCGCCACACGCCAACCAGCGCACTGATACCTACGGCGGGAACGCCGATAACCGCGGACGTTTCCTGCGCGAAACCCTGGCTGCGGTACGTGAAGTTTGGCCGGAGCACCTGCCGCTGACCATCCGTTTCGGCGTGATCGAGTTCGACGGTAACGACGAGCAGACCATGGCCGAATCCATCGACCTGACTCGCCAATTCAAGGCCGGCGGTATGGATATGATGAGCGTGAGCATGGGCTTCAACATCCCGACCGCGAAGATTCCGTGGGGTCCTGCTTTTATGGGCCCGATTGCCAAGCGCGTGCGTGATGAAGCGGGTGTACCGGTGTCCTCGGCATGGGGCTTTGGCGAACCTCATATTGCCGAACAAGCCGTGCAGGACGGCCAGCTGGACCTGGTAATGGTCGGAAAGGCGCATCTGGCCAACCCGCATTGGGCCTATTACGCCGCTCGCGAGCTGAAGATCGACAAACCATCGTGGACGCTGCCAGCGCCCTACGCGCACTGGCTTGAGCGCTACTGAGCAAGAATAAAGCGGGCGGCCAAAGGTCGCCGCCCTGGTTTTGCTATTGAGCAAAGCGCCGATCGGCGTGGCGCTAAAAAGAAAAAGGCCGGGGAGCACGATTTATCCAGGATAAATCGGCTTCTCCGGCCTTTTTTTCGCGCTGTTTCAGCGCCGCTGAGGTGTCCGCGGTGGTTTAGAAATCCAGCGTAGTAGACACCACCAGGGTGCGCGGCGCGCCTACCGTCAGATAACCGGAGCCGGGGTAGCCACCGGCCGAGGCCCAGTAATCGCGATTGGCGACGTTCTCGACCCGCGCACGCAGCGTCAGCTCCTGCGCGTCATTGATCAGCATGCTGTAACGCGCACCCAGATCGAAGCGCGTCCAGGATGGAATATCACGAGTGTTGGCGGCATCGATGTACTGCTCGCTGGTGTAGATCATGCGACCGTCAAAGGCCAGGCCGTCGACGCCGGGGACCAGATAGTCGAGTCCGACACTGGCCTGCAATTCTGGTGCGCCGATACCTTCGTTGCCGTTCAGCTCGGTGTCGAGCAGGCTCACACCACCCAGTACCGTCAGGTCATTGGTGGCCTGACCAAAGGCGCTGAATTCCAAACCACGGTAACGCTGCTTACCAACCACGCCATAGGTGTTGCTAGCGTCCACACCCGCTACCGGCCTGCGGCTCTGGAACACGCCCAGGCTACCGCCCAGACGGCCACCATCGTACTTCACGCCCAGCTCGGCCTGGCGGGTGACGTAGGGCTCCAGCGCCTCACCGCCGTTGGTGACCGGGGCACCACCAGAGGTGGTGGGCGCGACATCGCCCTTGACCAGGCCTTCGATGTAGTTGGCGTAGGCAGACACTTCAGGGGTGACGCGATAGACCACGCCAGCAATCGGCGTGATGGCATCATCATCGTAAGAGGCGGTACGTGAACCATCTGCGTAGGCGTAGCTGTAGGTGGCGATGTTCTGCTGACGGGCGCCCAGCGTGACCAGCAGGCGATCATCCATGAAACCCAGGGTGTCAGCGATGGCGTAACTGCTGGTGCGGGTCCGCTCGGTCACTTCCGGGTCGCTGAGCGAGCCGGCGCCGGCCGCAGTTGCGGCGGGCTGTGCGCTGTCGAACGGGTTATTGATATTGCCCAGCACCTCGCGGGTAGCGAAGCTGGAGGCGCCCCACGCGTTCGCTGATTTCATCTCGTAGGTCGAGGCCGAGGTGGTCAACTGATGGCTGACCGGGCCAGTATCAAAACGGAACCGCAGCCCCATGTCGCCGGTGACTACCTCGTCTTCGCGCACGTTGTAGAAGCGGTAGGCGTTGGTGTCGCCCGCAGTATTGATAACGGTCGGATTGGCGAAGTTGCCCTCTTCCTCGCTGGTGCGCACACCGCCGGCCAGCCAGCCGGTCACGTAGTCGTTGAAGTCGTATTCAGCGCGCAGGGTGCCAAAGGTGTCCTCGGCGTTGGAGTAGGTCCAGCTCTGCGCCACACTTTTATCGGCGTCAGGCGCGGAGGGCACAGGTACGCCGGCACCAATGGTGATATTCGGCTGGCCAGCGTCCACCTCGTGGTTCTGGTAACCCAGATCTGCGGAAATACGCAGGTTGTCGCCGCGATAATCGGCTCCCAGCGCCAGCAGGCCCAGCTCGCCGGATTCACCATCGACCGCCACATCGCCATCGCGACGCGCCATATTCAGGCGCAAACCGATGCGATCGTCGGCGAACCGGCGGCCAAAATCACCGGCGGTGTAGTACTGACCGCCGGAGCGTACGCCCGCAGTAACCTCGTTCAAATCCTCGTTGGGTGCGCGCTTGGGCACGATGTTGATCGCCCCACCCAAGCCGCTGCCACCCGGCGCAGCACCATTGAGAAAGGCATTGGCACCGCGCAGCACTTCAACCCGCTCGACAAACTCGGTGCCCATGTACTGGCGTGGCAGCAGGCCGTAAAGGCCGTTATAGCTGATATCGTCCGAGAAGATCGGCAGACCGCGCACCATATACACCTGCTGGAAGTTACCGAAGCCGCGCGCCACGCGCACCGCCGGGTCGTTCAACAGCACGTCGCCAATGCTCGCGGCCTGCTGATCCTGGATCAGCGTCTGCGTGTAGCTGGTGGTGGTGAAGGGCGTTTCCATGTAGTCCTGGTTGCCCAGAATGCCCACCCGCGACCCCGCCGCCACCTGGCCACCAGCATAAGCCGGGGGCAGGCCATCGGCCGAGGCGTCAGCGCTGGCGCTGACGGTCATGGAGGGCAACTCGACAGCATCAGTGGTTTGCTCATCGACTTCCTGCGCCTGGGTCAGCGCACTGACAAACACGGAGGACAAGGCAAGCGACAGCGCGGTGCGCTTGAACACGAGGGAAGGACTCATAGGGCGGCTCTCTGAATGGCGTGCGGATTCAGCCGAGGCCAAACCGCAACAGCAGAATCATTAATAATGTGAACGATTCGCATTATACAGAGCGCACGCGCAAAGGCCAGCCACCGCATGACCAAAGGTGCTGGCGACCTCAGCGGCCAGATTCAACTCGCCTGACTCAGCCCCTCTCACCGCTCACTGCCCGAGTGTACCAAGCCCCGCTAGCAGTCCCGTCAACAGAGGAAGCCCGAGCACCAGGCGGGGTGCGTAGGGCAGCAGGAACAGCAGGCTGGCGCCGCTCAGCGACATCAAACCTAGCCAGGCTACCCAGGCCATGGCCGGCGGCCATAGCTGCCTCATCAGATAGCAGGCGAGCAACAGCAACAGACAGCCCAGTGGCCGACAGGCACGGCGCCAACTGGCCGGCCAGCCGGCGGCAAGCTGCTTCCAGTGCCGCTCCATGGCCAGACATAAGGCGAGCATGCCGCTGTAGGTAAGCGCCAGGGCGAGGCCAAGCAGACTCAGGCTCATGGCGTGACGCCCCTGGCCGCCGCCCGGGCATTGCCGCGCCGAGCCGTGGTGGTATCCACTACCGGGCGTGAGGCCACGCGGAAGCTCGCCCACAGCAGCGTCGCCCCCAGGGCGGCCGCGCCGGCGTCTACGCCGAGGCGCAGGCTATCCAGCGATTCCCGCGTGCAGAGCAGATCAAGCAAGGGCAACGCCAGCAACAACAGTCCTGTCAGCGCCAGCTGTTCGGTCCAGGCCGGCAGTGGCGGGCGCACGCGTGCATGCAGCAGCGCCAGCAGCCAGCTACCAAAGAACACCCGCAGCTCCCAGGTCTCGCGCTCATCCAAGGTCACCGGCAGCAGGCGGTTCCCCCACAACAGGGCGGTACAGGCCAGCATCACGCCACTGACCACCGCTACGTTCAGCCACTCCGCCTGACGCAGCCAGGTGGTTTGCGTCTTCGCCTGTCGGCGGCGTTTTACGGTATAGAGCACCAGCCCGCTGGCGATCATCGCGCAGCTGATCAGACCGCAGATAAAGTAGATCCAGCGCATGGCATAGCCACCAAACTGGGCAAAATGCAGCCCCGCCATGACCTTCTGCGTGAGCAGCGTAGCCCGGGTCGGCGTGGGTGTACCGAGTGGCTCGCCGGTCAGCGCATTGAAGCTCAGCGACTCGCCCTTGGTCAGCTCCAGCCGGCTGCCCAGTACGGGGCGCACTTCTACGCGGGCATTGGCGCGATCCGGGTTAGTGACCGATAGCGAGCCCAACATGCCGGTGCCGTAATAGGCTTCACCGCGCTCGATAAAGGACGCCAGCGGCAGCATGCTCGCGGCTGGCGCCTGGTCACGTATAGCGCGGCCACCTTCACCGGGCCGAACGCCCCGCTCCTGTTGCTCACCCCCGCCGCGCAGCTCGCTGAACAGCGCCTGCCGATCACCGCCGTAGAGCGCGTCTGCCGCGGCCGGCATGTAGATCAGAAAGAAGATTGCCAGCCCGGTGTAGGTAATCATCAGATGAAACGGCAGCAGCAATACGGCGCTGGCGTTGTGACCATCCAGCCAGCTGCGCTGCCCCTTGGCCGGGCGGAAGGTAAAAAAATCCTTGAAGATTTTCTTGTGGATGATGATGCCGCTGATGAGCGTGACCAGCATCGCCATGGCGGCAAAGCCAACCACCCAGATGCCGACACTGCGCGGCATGTGCAGGGTGTAGTGAAAGTGGAAGAAGAAGTTGCCACCCAACGTCTCGCGCGGCGTTACGAGCTCGCCACTGAGTGGGTCAACAACCGTGCGCTGACCGCGCCGCTGCTCCCCTGCCGAGACACTCAGGGCCGGACTGCGTTCGGTCGGCAGGCTGATGTTCCAGGCACTGGCGCCAGCATGCTTCGCCCGCAGCCAGTCTTCGGCCACCTGCACGGCGCTGGCCTGATCCAGACCGCTGTCACGCAACTCGGGCTGCATCCACCAGTTCAGCTCCTTGTCGAATACCGCCAGGGTGCCGGTGAGGAAGATGGCAAACAGCAGCCAGCCGAGGATCAGCCCCGCCCAGGTGTGCAGGCCAGACATCGATTGCGTCAGTGAAGCTTGCTTGGCCATTATGCCGCTCCTGAAAACAGGTGCGGCCAGAAGCCGATCAATACCAACGGCACGATCGCCAGCAGGCTGAGCAGGCCGCGCCGCAGCGGCACCGCATAAACCCAGAGCACATAGCCGGTGTAAACCAGAAAGGACAACAGCGTAGCGCTGATGGCCGCGTCTATCCGCTCACCCGGTAGCAGACGGGCCAGTGCGGCGGTCACGCTGTAGGTGAAGGCATAACCGCCCACTACTGCCAGCAGAGCGCGCGCCAGCGTGGCGGGCCAGAGTCTGGTTGTGGAGTTAGTTACCGCTTTGTTCATGATCAGCTCTCTTGCACGGCCGCTGGCCCGCGCTACAACGCAGGGGGCGCCCCCGGTGAAACCGCAGGGCGCCTGTTTACAGGTAATGCATCATGGCCGCGCCAGGCGAGGCCGGTTCACTCAGAAATCGACCGTCAAGCCAACCGTGAGGCGACGCCCGTCGAGCACCACGCCGTAGTCGTCATTGGTGACTTCCTTGTCAGCCACGTTGTACAAACCCGCCTTGACGTTGACCGTCTCGGTCAGTTGATACACACCACCCAGATCGACAAAGCCGTAGCCCGGCGTGCCCTCGGACATGCTGGTGCGGCCCATGTAATCGGAGGTTTCGCTGCGATAGTTACCCTGCAGCCAGGCGTTCAGCCGCGGATTGACGGCCCATTCCAGCAGGCCGTTGAGCATGTGCCGTGGCTGCTTGTTCAGCGGCTCGCCCGCGAACTCACCCGACTGCTGCTCGGACTTGGTGAAGGTGTAGCTGCTGGAGACACTCCAGTCCGGCAGGAAGCGGTAATCCAGCGTCAGCTCCACGCCCTGCATATAGGCCTCGGAGATGTTCTTGCGAGTACTCAAGAAGTAGTAATTGTTGCCGCCGAAGGCGCAGGTCCAGGTGCTGGGATCGTTACGATCACCGGCCTGGCTTTCACACAGGCGATCTTCGGCGATCTTGTCCTTGTAGATGGTGTGAAACAGCATGGCGCTGGTATTCAGGCCAAGGTGCTGGTTGTCGTATACATAACCGACCTCGTAGTTGGTGCTGGTTTCCGGCTTCAACTCGGAGTTACCGATGATCAGCGCGCGCGGGTGCGGTGCTGGCGAGCCACCGCCACCGGTGCCACGGCCAAAGCCCTCGGTGGCGTCGGACAGGGTTGGCTGGCGATAACCGGTGGATACACCGCCCTTGAGGGTCCACTCGGGGTTCAGCCGATAGACCCCATACAAGCGCGGCGACAGCTCGCCACCAAACAGCTCGTCATCGTTGTAACGCAAGCCGGTGGTCACCGACAGGCTGTCGGTCATGGCCCAATCGACCTCGGTGTAGAGTGCGGCAATCCAGCGATCGACACTTTTCACCGCGCCGGGAATATTTGAAGTCAGCAGGCCATTGGTTTCATCAACAAACTCTTCCTGCTTGTACTGGCCACCAAAGGTCACCACATGCTCGCCCCAGAAGTAGCTGGCCTGGCTATTGAGCAGGCTGACTTCTTCCTGCTTGGTGCTGCCGGTGCCCGGTTTGTCGGAGACGTCGTGCTGCAGAAAGCTGTTAACGATCAGATCACCGTAGTTGCCATCGTGGCCCAGGGTATAAACGTCTTTTTCATAACGGTAGGTCGAGGCATCGGCGTCGGCCGCAATGCTCTCGCCGGGGGTGTGGGTGTATTTCAGCGTGGAGGCGGTATATCCCAGGGTGAAGCGGTTTTGCTCGTTGGGCGTGAGGTAGAACTCGGCGCCGCCCTGCTTGCGCGTGCTTTCCGGCATGCTCGCGGCGCTGTCGCCACCGCCGATGTAGTCGCTTTCATCGGTGCCCACGTAGGTACCGGTGAACTGCGCCCCGAGCAGACCTTCCACCAGCGGGCCGCCGAGGTAGAAATCAACCTGCTGGGCGTCGCTGCTGATGTCGTTCAAGGCGCTGGTGTATTCGGTGTTGATAGTGCCGTGCCACTCGTCACCGCCGCGGCGGGTGATGATGTTGATCACCCCGCCCATGGCTTCGGACCCGTACAGTGACGACATGGGCCCACGAATCACCTCGATGCGCTCAACCATCGACAGCGGTGGCAGACCTATCTGCTTGCCGCCATCAGCACCGTTGGTGTTGACCATACGGCCGGATGAGATCGGCCGACCATCGACCAGGAACAGGGTGTAGGTACTGTCCATGCCGCGAATGCTGATGTCCTGCATGTTGCCGCCGCCAGTCACAAACACGCCGGGGATGTTGCGCACGGCGTCGGTGATGTCGGTGTAGGACTGTTTTTCCAGCTGCTCGCGGGTGACCACGGAAATGCTGGCAGGCGCATCAGCGATGTTCTGCTCATAGCCGGCGGCGCTAATTACCGTGATCGGCGCCAGCTCGGTGGTCTGCGTGGTGGCGTCCGTTACGTTCTCTGCGACAGCGCCAGCGCTGAGCCCCATAGTGGCTGTGGCTGCGGCAATCGCGCAAACCAGTCGATGTTGTCTGAAATTCCCCATGCACCCTCCTCCCGTATTGGCCTGAAACAGCACTGCGGGCAAGCCCTGCGCCCTTCCCCAAGGCGTGGGCAAACCCGAAACAGGAGCGAATGATAGTAATTCTTATTTGAGAGTAAAGCGCATTTACAATCTATACAGCCTGTAAGCGCAGCTTGATGCGCAGTCCGGGCGCGCCGTTTTCAGCCCACAGTCGGCCTTGCTGCAAGCGAATCTGACCTTCAGCGATGGCCAGCCCCAGGCCAAACCCGTCGCCACCCGGGCGCGCAGCGTTAAGGCGGGCGAAGGGGCGAAAAATCAGCTGCAGATGCTCCGGCGCCACGCCGCTGCCCTGGTCGGCAATGCACAAAACCCAGTGCGCGCCATCGCGTTCGGCACAGAGACTGACCCTGCCACCGGGGGGCGAGTGGCGAATGGCGTTGCGCAAGACGTTTTCCAGCGCCTGCGCCAAGCCGTTGAGGTGGCCGTGCACCCGGCACGCGGCCGGCACCTGGCTGCAGATCCGATCCGCCGTCCAGCCCGACTCGAACAAGGCGTCCTCACGCAGCACCTCCCATAGCGCGTTGACGTCTATCGCCTCACAAGGCAACTGGCCCGGCTCACTGTCGAGCCAGGCCAGCTCCAGGGTGCCATCCACCAACGTCTGCATCACGGCGCACTCGCGCTCCAGCCGCTCGCGTAGCTCCAGCACACTCAGCTCGCTTTCTGCCGCCACCCGCAGGCGGCTCAACGGGGTGCGCAGCTCGTGCGACACATCACGCAGCAGCTGCCGCTGCTGGGCAATGGATTGGCGCAGCCTCCGCGTCAGGTAGTCCAGTGCCCGGCCCAGCTCGCCAAGTTCGTCGCGGCGCCGCGCCAGGGCCGGCGACAGCAGGTTTTGCAAGGGATCTGCCTGCATCGCGGTGGCCTGCCGGCGCAAGCGCTCAAGCGGCGAAATCAGCAGCATGTACAGCAACACGCAGAACAGTACCGAGAGCAATCCGGGTACCAGGTACAGCAACAGCGCATTCAGCCAGACCCGCTGCCCCCAGGGCGTCAGGTGCGCGGGCAAGCGCAGCACCAGCTGCGCCTCACCCGGCATGGGCACAGCGATCATCGGGCGCCCGTCGCCGCGCATGCTCATCGGTCGATCGTAGCCGCGCACGAACGACAGCCTGTCACGTTGCGTGTCGCTCAGCTGCTGGCCGGGCAGGGGCTCCCGGTCAGCGTCCAGCACCACCAACAGCTCCGGCGACAGCACTGCGTTGTTGGTCTGCCAGCCGCGCAGTGCATCTGGGCCAGCAGCGGCGGCGGCAGCCGCCTCGCTGGCGTAGCCGCGCAGCTCCCGCAGGCTGGCCTCCGGCAGGTGCGATACGTACTGATCGATCCGCGTGCTCAGGTAGTTGGTGGCCCAGATCAAACTCAGGCAGAAACCGGCCACCAGCAATACCAACCGCCAGAACAGCGAGCGCGGCCCCGGCATCAGCTAGCCTGCTCGCTGAGCAGATAACCCTGCCCCCAGACCGACTCAAGACGCAGATGCTCGACCCCCGCCTCGGTCAATTTGCGGCGTAGATTGCTGACGTGCATATCCAGCACCCGATCGTGCCGGGAAAAACCCCGATGCAACACCTGCTGGTAGAGAAATGCCTTGCTCTGCACCTCGCCGAGGTTATCGAACAGCACCTGCAAGAGGCGAAACTCAGTGGGTGTGAACGGCAACCAGTGTTCACCATAGCGGGCTCGCAACAACCGTTCGTCCAGCCACAACGTTGCCGACTCTCCTGTTGCAGGAGGCACCCGCGTGTGACTGCGCTCATAGGCCACCCGCCGCAGGATTGCAGCAATTCGCACCTGCAGCTCGCGGGTGCCAAAGGGCTTGGGCAGGTAATCATCGGCGCCGCGATCAAAACCACTGATGCGATGCCCTTCATCGCCCTGCGCCGACATCATCAGTACCGGTGTGGAACGTTCACGGCGCAAGCGGCTGAGCACCTCCATGCCGTCAACCCCCGGTAACATCACATCCAGCAGAATCAGGTCATAGCGATCGCGACGGGCCAGCGACAGTCCCGACTCGCCATCGGCCGCCAGTGTCACGGCAAAGCCGCCCTGCTCCAGCGAGGCCTTCAAATGCGCCCCGAGGACTGGGTCGTCTTCGATGGCGAGAATTTGTGATTGGGCTGCCAACAACACCAACTCCGTTGCAAACGAGAATGATTAGCGCATGCAAAAGTACTGCATTGCCGGGCCACTGGCAAACCGCCTTTGGTCGCGGCTGCTACCGCTACCCTGTCAACGCTGGGCCGTTGCCAGTACAATGCGCCGCCCGTCCTCTGCGGCGTGCTCATTCACTTTTATCTCCAGCAGGATTCTGCCTTGATCTCTACCGCCAACATCACCATGCAGTTCGGCGCCAAGCCGCTGTTCGAGAACGTTTCTGTCAAATTCAACAATGGCAACCGTTACGGCCTGATCGGCGCCAATGGCTGCGGCAAGTCGACGTTCATGAAAATTCTTGGCGGTGAGCTGGAGCCATCCGGCGGCCAGGTGATGCTGGAACAGAATGTGCGCCTGGGTAAACTGCGCCAGAACCAGTTTGCCTATGAAGAGTTCAGCGTGATCGACACCGTGATCATGGGTCACGAAGAACTCTGGAAGGTAAAGGCCGAGCGCGACCGCATCTATTCACTGGCCGAGATGAGCGAAGAGGACGGGATGAAAGTCGGCGAACTGGAGGGCGAGTTCGCCGAAATGGACGGCTACACCGCCGAATCGCGCGCCGGCGAACTGCTGCTGGGGCTGGGTATTCCGCTGGAGCAGCATTTTGGCCCGATGAGCGAAGTCGCCCCCGGCTGGAAGCTGCGCGTGCTGCTGGCCCAAGCGCTGTTCTCCGATCCCGACGTGCTGCTGCTGGACGAACCCACCAACCACCTGGACATCAACACCATTCGTTGGCTGGAAAGCATTCTCACGGCGCGTAACAGCACCATGATCATCATTTCCCACGATCGCCACTTCCTCAACAGCGTGTGCACGCACATGGCCGATCTGGATTTCGGCGAGCTGCGTCTGTTCCCCGGCAACTACGACGAGTACATGACTGCTGCCACCCAGGCCCGCGAACGCCTGCTGTCAGACAACGCCAAGAAGAAGGCGCAAATTGCCGAGCTGCAGACCTTCGTCAGCCGCTTCTCGGCCAACGCGTCCAAGGCCAAACAAGCGACCAGCCGCGCCAAGCAGATCGACAAGATCCAGCTGGACGAGGTCAAACCCTCCAGCCGCGTCAGCCCCTTCATTCGCTTTGAGCAGCACAAGAAGCTGCATCGCCAGGCGGTGACCCTCGAAGGCGTCAGCCAGGGCTTTGACGGTGAAGTGCTGTTCAAGAATCTGAGCCTGCAGATCGAGGCTGGCGAGCGGGTGGCCATCATCGGCCCCAACGGTATCGGCAAGACCACCCTGCTGCGCACCCTGGTGGGTGAAATGGCGCCGATGAAAGGCGAGGTGAAGTGGGCGGAAAGCGCCGATATCGGCTATTTCGCGCAGGATCACGCCGACGACTTCAAGCACGACTACACGCTGTTCGACTGGATGGCCCAGTGGACCCAGGGCGGCGAACAACTGGTGCGCGGCACCCTCGGCCGCATGCTGTTTTCCAACGATGACATTCTGAAATCGGTGAAGGTGATTTCCGGGGGTGAGCAGGGCCGCATGCTGTTCGGCAAGCTGATTCTGAAGAAAGCCAACGTGATGCTGATGGACGAGCCGACCAACCACCTCGACATGGAATCCATCGAGGCGCTCAACCTGGCGCTGGAAAACTTCCCCGGCACGCTGATCTTCGTCAGCCACGACCGCGAGTTCGTCAGCTCGCTGGCCACGCGGATCATCGAGCTGTCGGAAAATGGCGTAACCGATTTCTCCGGTACCTACGACGACTACCTGCGCAGCCAGGGCGTGCTGTTCTAAGCGCCAATCAGACCCAGTTGTTGCAGGGCGCTGCCGCTGTAGCGCGCGCCCAGCAGCAACCAGTCGAACCAGAAGGCCTGATGTAGCAGCACGATCAGCCAGAACACTACCTGAAACGAGACCTTGCGGGTCTTGTGACGAAATACCTGCTGGGCGATCAACGCGCCGGGCCAGCCTCCCAGCAGCTCGGTGATGTGCAGGGTGCTTTCCGGGGTACGCCAGCGGCCGCTCTCGGCCCTGCGCTTGTCGATGGCGTACTGCAGAAAGCTGGCGATGCTCACCAATAGATAAGCCATCAGCGGCCAGAGCGCCGCCTGCCGCGCCAGTACGTTGAGGCTGCCCAACAGTGGCAACACCAGCAGCAGAGCCAACACCAGCAGCTTCAAAGGCAGCTGGCGGATACCCGCTTGCGGTCGCCCGGTGCGCTGTGGGCGGGCAACCCTGGCCGGCGCTGACCTTGGCTTTTTAGCGGCGCCTTTCTCGCTTGCCTGCGGTTTACGCCTGATCGCAGCGCGGTCGATGCTCAGCCCTTCACCGCGCATGTGTTCTGCTCGCGGCCTGCCGCGCTCATCCTGGCCGGCAAGGTAATACACCGTGCTGCCTGCTGTCGGGCGAGCATCCCCACGCACCGCTGAAATATGCACGAACAGCCGCTCGCTGCCGTCCGCCGGTTGGATGAAGCCAAAGCCCTTGTCGTCGTTCCAGTTGATCAGTTTGCCGCGCAATTCCATCTGCCGTGCCTTCCTCGATTGCAGCCCTGTGGGTCGGCGTTTTATACCACGGCGCCATTGATTCGCCGTCAAAACAACACTGAGTCATTCCAAAACAGTGTCTCATTGATATTGAATTAACATTGAAAATCAATAACTTGTGTTAACCGCATCACAGGCTTAGATTTACTAACGCTGCTGTCCGCTGCGCAGATTGGAGTTGTGCAGCGCGAGCCTGTGTTTAGCCACGCAGAACAACAAGCCCAACGCCCTAAAGGAGATAGCGCTATGGCTGTTCAACATCACGGTACCGTGCCGTTCAAGGGTATGAGTCATCTCTGCCTGTTTGGTGAAAACCGCGCCGACCGCTTCGGTCGCCTGTTCCCGCAACTTCCCCCGCTCTACCTCAACCCCACCCTGCTTCACGATATCGGCAAGGCCGGTGGCGTGATGGAGGATACCGGGTTACCCAACCTGACCAAGAACGTCGCCGCCGGGCTGATTTTCTTTGGCCAGTTCGTCGATCACGACATCACCCTGGATGCCAGCTCATCGCTGCGCAACAACAATGAACCCGGCGAGATCACCAACGTCCGCACCCCATCACTGGATCTCGACTGCATCTACGGCGATGGCCCTGAGGCGCATCCCTACCTCTACGATGGCCACAAGCTGCTCACCGGCAGCGACTATGCCGATGCCAGCGACCCGAGCGACCTGCGCCACCATGATTTGCCGCGCTCGGCCAAAGGCACCGCCATCATCGGCGATCCGCGCAACGACGAGAACCGCGTCATTTCCCAGCTGCAGCTGGCCATGCTGCGCTTTCACAACCACGTTTACGCCAACGTACACAGCGAATGGGAAGAAGCACGGCGCGTCACCACCTGGCACTATCAATGGCTGGTGGTAAACGAGTTTCTGCGCACCATTTGCGGTGATTGGGTGGTGGATGACATTCTCGCCAACGGACGCAAGGTGTATCGGCCGGAATGCGATGGCAGCCACGGCGCCTACATTCCCATCGAGTTTGCCACCGCCGCCTACCGCTTCGGCCACACCATGATTCCCCAGAAGATGCGCGTGCAGCCCGGCGGCACGCAGCATGTCTTGTTCAGCCCCAGCTCGGCGTTGGGTCGCGGCTTCAGCCCGGTTGCCAGCGTCGATGGCGTGGTCGACTGGGAAAGCTTGTTTGATAGCGGCAACGGCGATTACGAACGCGCCGGCCAGGTGGATACCAAGCTGGCCAGCGCGCTGCTCGACCTCCCCTTCATGGACCCCAGCACCCCCGCCTTCGAACGCTCGCTGGCAGTACGCAACCTGTTGCGTGCGCAGGTCTTTCTGGTGCCCTCCGGCGAGCAGGTGGCCGAATGCATGGCCGCCAGCGGCGCCGAGGAGATCACGGCCAGTGATATTGCCAAGGTGCGTGAAGCGGGCGCCAAACTGGGTCTGCCCAAGGCGACGCCGTTGTGGCTTTACCTGCTGGCCGAGGGCCGGGTGATTGGCCGTATGGATGGCGAGAAGAGCTTCAGCAAGGGCGAAGGCCTCGGCCCGGTCGGCGCTCGTCTGGTCGCCGAAGTCATTATCGGCCTGCTGGAACTGGATCACCGCTCCTTCATGGGCTCCAACCGCAACTGGTCACCCTTGGATTCCGCCGACCGCGTCGGCAGCAATGGGGTGACGTCAATCTATCAAATGCTGACCGTCTGAACAGCTGTACCACTTTGAGCAGTAACCGCGCCCCTCGCAGCAGCTGTCGTGCTGAGGCGAGAGGCGTTTTTATCGCGCCTGTGACAGGCTCGCGTTACCCGCAATCTGCCACAGCCGCGCCAGATCGGCGGCGCGCGCGGTCAACTGGGCAGCAGCTTCTGTCATCGCCTGCTCCAGCGTCAGCGGGCCGGGCGCCAGGCTGAAGGCCGCAGCAATACCTTCGGCGTACAGCCGTTGATAACCTTCCCCCAGACTACCGGCCAAAGCGATCACCGGCACCCCCGCGCTGCGTGCCAGCCGCGCCACGCCGACTGGCGTCTTGCCGTGCAGGCTCTGGCCATCCAGCCGGCCTTCGCCGGTGATAACCAGATCGGCCCCTTGCAGCATGTCGGCCAGGCCGCACAGCTCAGCCACCAGCTCCACGCCGGGACGAAACTGCGCCTTGAGCACCGCCTTGGCGGCAAAACCCAGGCCGCCGGCAGCGCCCACACCGGGACAATGCCGCACATCTTCGCCCAGGGTGGCGCTCATCACATCGGCAAAATGCGCCAGCGCCTGATCCAGCTGCGCCACCTGCTGCTCACTGGCGCCCTTTTGCGGGCCAAAAATCGCCGAGGCGCCCTGGGGGCCGCACAGCGGGTTGTCCACGTCGGCGGCGACCATCACTTCGAGCCGCGCCAGACGGGTGTCCAGCCCGGTCAGGTCGATGTGCTGCAGTTGCTGCAGCGCCGCGCCGCCGGACGGCAGCTCGTTGCCATCCGCGCCCAGAAAACGCACACCCAGCGCCTGCAGCAAGCCGGCACCGCCATCGTTGGTGGCACTACCGCCCAGGCCCAACACCAGCCGCCGCGCGCCAGCATCCAGCGCTGCGCGGATCAGCTCGCCAGTACCATGGCTGCTGGCCCGCAGCACATCGCGTTGCTGCGGCGCCACCAGGTGCAAACCGCTGGCCGACGCCATTTCGACCATTGCCTGCTGCCCTGGCAGCCACCCCCAGTGCGCCGTGACCGGTGCGCCCAGCGGGCCTTGTACCTGGCATTCACGGCGCTCGCCGGCGGTGACCGCGAGTACCGCGTCCACCGTGCCTTCACCGCCGTCGGCCATCGGGCAGAGCAGCAGCTCGGCATCGGGATACACCCTGGCCCAGCCGGTGGCGATGGCTTCGGCCACGGCGCTGGCGCTGAGGCTTTCCTTGAAGGAGTCGGGGGCGATAACCAGTTTCATCAGAGCAGTACCAGACTCAGCAGCCAGACGGTGATGATGCCGGCGATGCCCTGCATCAGGGTACCCATGGTCTGGGCTTTATAGGCCGTGCCGACGCTCATGCGGCTGAACTGGGTCACCACCCAGAAGAAGCTGTCGTTGGCATGTGACACCGTCATTGCCCCGGCCCCGATGGCCATCACGCAGAGCACCCGGCCCATCTCGCTATCCAGCCCCAGTTGGCCCAGCAGCGGTGCTACCAGGGCGGAGGTGGTGACCAGCGCCACCGTGGTGGAGCCCTGCGCCGACTTCAGCGCGGCGGAGACGATAAAGGGCATGAAGATACCAATGCCCAGCGCCGACAGTGTCGCACCCAGATAATCGCCCAGCGGGGTGATTTTCAGCATGGCGCCAAAGGCACCGCCGGCGCCGGTAATCAGCAGAATCGGCGCGGCGGCCTGAATACCTTCCACCACGCGCTCGTGGAACTCTTCCCGCTTGTTATACGAGCGCAGCAGCGTGCAGGCCAGACCCAGGCCGACCGCCAGCGCTACCACCGGTTGACCCAGAAACGCCAGCAGGGTGTACAGGAAGCCCTCACCCACCGGCTTGGCCGGCAGATTGGCCAGCGTACCGAGACAGATCAAGCCGATCGGCAGGAAGATGGGCGCAAAGGCCTTGGCCGGGCTGGGCAGCACACCGTATTTGGCGCGAATCTGCTCATAATCCTCGGCATCCATCACCTGGGCGCCGTTGTCCTCCAACGGAATGTCCTTGCCGATAAAGCGGTTGGCCCAAAGCATGCCGGCCAGCGCGGTGACCATGGAGACCACCAGACCGACCAGAATCACCAGGCCCAGGTTATTCTCCAGCCCCAGATTGCCGGCGGCAGCAATCGGGCCGGGGGTTGGCGGTACAAAGGTATGCGAGGCGTACAGGCCGGTCGCCAGCGCCACGCTCATGGCGATCACCGAAATCTTCATGCGCGCCGCCAGGGCGTTTTTCAGCGAGTTGAGAATCACGTAGCCGGAGTCGCAGAACACCGGGATCGACACCAGATAGCCGATGATCGACATGGTCAACGTCGGGAAGCGCTCACCCAGCAGCTTGATGACGGTTTCGGCCATGGTGATGGCCGCGCCGCTGCGCTCGAGAATCACGCCAATGATGGTGCCCAGCACAATCACGATGCCGATGTAACCAAGAATGCCGCCAAAGCCGCCGGTGATCGTCTTGACGATCTCCATGGTCGGCACCTGATAGGCAAAACCAGCCAACAGGGCGGCAGCGAGCAGGGCAAGAAAGGGATGCAATTTAAGGCGGGCGGTCGCCAGGACGATAAACGCGATCAGGGCGACCAGAATCAGGACCAGACCCATGACTGAACTCCTTTTTATTGTGTTTGCCGGTATGGGTGAACGGGCTACAGCCCACTCAGGGCGCAGCCAAGCAACCATTGTTGCCCAGCCGCGGCGCAATTACCCTATGCATCCGCACAATAAAAAAGACTAATTCACCTGCCGTATATGGGCATACGCCCAAGCCGCGTGTGGCCTATTTTTCCGGAAGCAAAGACAGGCCGATACTCAACAGCACGCGATGTGGCATGGCATCCAGATTCAGCCCGGTGATCTCGGCGATGCGCTCCAGACGATAACGCAGGCTATTGCGGTGGATCGCCAGCGCCGCGGCGCAGCTCTGCGCGTGGCCGTTGTGCGCCAGCCAGACACGCAGGGTGTGCAGCAATTGACCATTGCCATCGGCTTGACGCAGCGGCTCCAGCGGCGCCAGCAACTGGTGCACCGTCCAGGAGGGTTGCAGGTGGTGTAACAGCACCGCCAGACGGTAGTCGGCCAGCCGAATCAGCCGCTCGGAGAGACGCAGATCCTGAGCGTAATCACGCAGGTTGAGCAGCGCTTCGGTGGCTTCGCGCAGGTCCGCCAGACTATCGATGGCCTCAGCGATCAACAGTCGCCCCACCGGCCAGTCGCGCTTGTCTACCTGTTCCAGCCAGCTGAGTTTGGGCGCATGCGATTTGCCGCTGCGCAGCCAGAGCACATCGTGCAAACCCAATGGCAGCACTATGTCGGCCGGGTGGCGGGCCCGCATCTGCGTTACCAACTGGCCTTGGGCGTGCTGGTGATCGGTCTCCGCCGACAGGCAAATCAGGCAAGGTTGCAGCGGCCAGTTCCAGCGCATGCGCAGGCGCTCGGCGTCCTCGGTCAGACTTTCGATTGCGTATTTGCGATCCAGCAGATTGACCAGCCAGGCCTCCTGCTGCTGACCGCGCCAATGCTGCTCGGCCTGCAGCACCCGCTGCTCGACCAGCATCTCGGCGGTCATGCGCAGCAGCTCGGCGAAGGGTCGCACCTGATCAGGGTCGCCGGTGATGCCGAGTACGCCAACCAGCCGCCCGGCGTGCAGCAGCGGCAGGTTGATACCCGGCTTGACGCCCTGCAGACAGGCCGCTGCCTGCTCGTCCAGCGCCACGACCCGCTGATTGGCCAGCACCAGCTGCGCGCCTTCGTGGCGGGTATCGATGCGGCTGCTGTCACCGCTGCCAATGATCAGCCCCTGGCGGTCCATGACATTGACGTTGTAGGGCAGGATCGCCATGGCGCGGTCGACAATATCCTGTGCCAGGTGTCGGTCCAGCTCGAACATGCGCTACTCCTGTTTAGCGTTTTTTATTATTGCGCTGGCACGGCGCGGAGCCGTTCGCCTGGGCCGACAGACGGTCTGTGGCTGTCATCATCGCGTCATCCCGGAGCACTCATGATGGGCGCGTTACGGAACCGCTGGCAAACCCGCAAAGGCAGTTGGGTGGCCGCCGGTTCCTTGCCAACACTCAGTGACGCGGAGACAGCCCCATGGCCTTTGATCCAGACTACCTTAGTGACAGCAGCTCCAGTAACAACGTGCGCCGCGAGCGGCGCCGCCAGGAAGATAAACGGCGCATGGCCTATCGGCGCGCCATCGAAGACTACCGCGAAAGTCAGAGCCTGCAGGCCACTTTCTGCGACTTTCCGGAATTGCTCGGCCAAACTGATCACCACCGCAGTCAGCGCCTTTACTGAGACGCGGCTCGGGGCTCAGGGTTCAAAGGGCTCCGCCAACCGGCGGATCAGCGCCCGCTCCTCTCGCAGAAAGCCCAGAAACGCCTCCGCCACCGGGCTGAGGCGCTTGCCGCGCGCGTGCACAGCGCACCAGCTGCGCATCAGCGGCAGCTCCACCACATTCAGACAAACCAGCTCGCCGTGGCGAATATAGGGCGCTGCCGCGTGGCCCGGCACCAACGCCACGCCCAGCCCGGCAATGGCGCCCTGCACCAGCGCCTCGGTCGAGCCCAGCTGCATCGTTTGCTGCAGGTGCACGCGCTTGAGCTGCAAAAACTCGTCGCAGGCCTTGCGAATCCCAGAGCCCGCTTCGCGCTGCAACACCATGCTCGACTCCAGCCGCGAGAGGGGTAACTGTTGCTGGCCAGCCAGCGGATGATCCGGCGCCGCCACCGCGACAATCGGGTTATTCAGAAACGGAAAGAACTCCAGCGCACGATCGGCCGGCACCAAGCCCATCAGCACCAGGTCGTCGCGGTTGTCCGCCAGCCGCTGAATGATCTGCGCGCGGCTGGCGACCTCGACGTGAAAACTGACCTCCGGGAAGCGCTGGCGAAACGCCGCCAACAGGTGGGGCAGCACATACTGAATGCTGCTCGCCGCCGCCAGTCGCAACTCACCGCGCAGGCTGCCCTGCAGGCTGGAGAGGTTCATTTCGAGGCTGTCCAGACGGTCGAAGATATCGCCACTGGCCTGCAGCAGAGATTCCGCCGCTTCGGTCAAGTACAGCTTGCGCCCCACATACTCGAACAGCGGCAGCCCCACCTGCTCCTCCAGCTGGCGAATCTGCAAACTGACCGCCGGCTGGGTAAGCGACATGGCTTCCGCCGCGCGGCTGTAGGAACGGCTGGCGCACACGGCACGAAACACCTGCAGTTGGCGCAGGGTCATCCGCAGCAGGGATTTACGCATATGGTCTAACCTGAATGGGTACTTTTACCGGCGCGGCGAGCGCGCGCCAACCGGCGAAAATGATGGCTTATAGCGCATACATAAGCAATTACTTATAGATAAGCCAAATATTATTCATTTCACATGCGCAGGCCAGCCACCTAGGGTAAGTAGAGAAATATTTTGCAATGTATTACCCGTCGGCCACGCACCGACGCGGTGATACGCAGGCTTTAAGCAGGTTTTACACAATGCTGTTCGAGCCTCCACTCGATCACCCACACGAGGAACGCGTACGTGATCAAGAAAATCCTGATTGCCAACCGTGGTGAAATCGCGGTTCGCATCGTCCGCGCCTGCGCCGAGATGGGCATTACCTCGGTCGCGATTTATACCGACGCCGACCGTTACGCCTTGCACGTAAAGCGCGCCGATGAATCCTACAATGTCGGCAGCGACCCGCTGGCCGGCTATCTGAATCCACGCCAGCTGGTGAACCTGGCGGTCGAAACCGGCTGTGATGCCCTGCATCCCGGGTACGGTTTTTTGTCTGAAAATGCGGAGCTGGCGCACATCTGCGCCGAGCGCGGGGTCAAGTTCATCGGTCCGTCTGGCGATGTAATTACCCGCATGGGTGACAAGACCCAGGCCCGCCGCAGCATGATCGCCGCCGGCGTGCCGGTGACCCCCGGCACCGAAGACAACCTGGCCGATCTGGCCGAAGCGCTGCGCGAAGCCGACCGCGTTGGTTACCCGGTGATGCTCAAGGCCACCTCCGGTGGTGGCGGTCGCGGCATTCGCCGCTGCAACGACAAGGCCGAACTGGAACAGGCCTGGCCACGGGTTATCTCCGAGGCGACCAAAGCCTTCGGTTCTGCCGATATTTTCCTCGAGAAGTGCATCGTCAATCCCAAGCACATCGAGGCGCAAATTCTGGCCGACAGTCATGGCAACACCGTGCACCTGTTCGAGCGCGACTGCTCGATCCAGCGGCGTAATCAGAAGCTGATCGAAATCGCCCCCAGCCCGCAGCTGACCCCAGAACAGCGCGCCTACATCGGCGACCTGGCGGTGAAGGCAGCGCAGGCGGTGGGCTACGAGAACGCCGGTACCGTGGAGTTCCTGCTCGCCGAAGGCGAGGTCTACTTCATGGAAATGAATACCCGGGTGCAGGTTGAGCACACCATTACCGAGCAGATCACCGGCATGGATGTGGTGCGTGAGCAGATCCGCATTGCCTCTGGCCTGCCGCTGTCGGTCAAGCAGGAAGACATCCAGCACCAGGGCTTTGCCATCCAGTTCCGCATCAATGCCGAGGACCCGAAGAACAACTTCTTCCCCTCCTTCGGCAAGATCACCCGGTATTACGCCCCCGGCGGCCCCGGCGTGCGCGTGGATACCGCGATCTACACCGGTTACACCATTCCGCCGAACTTCGACTCCATGTGCCTGAAGCTGATTGTCTGGGCGCCAACCTGGGAAGAAGCGATGGACCGTGGCCTGCGTGCGCTGGATGACATGCGTCTGCAGGGCGTCAAGACCACCACGCCCTACTACCAGGAGATTCTGCGTAACGCGGAATTCCGCAGCGGCGTGTTCAACACCAGTTTTGTCGAAGCGCACCCGGAACTGCTGAACTACTCGGTAAAACGCAAACCCGAAGAATTGGCCCTGGCCATCGCCACCGCGATTGCTGCGCACGCCGGACTATGACACTAGCGGCAAGCTTCAAGCTTGCAGCTGATGAGGAACATAAAATGAGCAACACACGCAAAATCACCGTAACCGACACCATCCTGCGCGACGCCCACCAGTCGCTGCTGGCCACCCGACTGCGCACCGAAGACATGCTGCCGATCTGCGGCAAGCTGGACCAGGTAGGCTACTGGTCGCTGGAAGTCTGGGGCGGCGCCACCTTCGACGCCTGCGTGCGCTTCCTCAAGGAAGACCCCTGGGAGCGCCTGCGTCAGCTGCGCGCCGCACTGCCCAACACTCGCCTGCAAATGCTGCTGCGTGGTCAGAACCTGCTGGGCTACCGCCACTACAGCGATGACGTGGTCCGAGCCTTCGTCGCCAAGGCCGCCGAGAACGGCATCGACGTGTTCCGCATCTTTGATGCCATGAACGATGTGCGCAACCTCAAGGTCGCCATCGTGGCGGTCAAGGCCGCCGGCAAGCACGCCCAGGGCACCATTGCCTACACCACCAGCCCGGTGCACACGGTCGAGGCCTTCGTGAAACAGGCCCGCGCCATGGCCGACATGGGTGTCGACTCCATCGCTATCAAGGATATGGCCGGCCTGCTGACGCCGTTTGCCACCGGCGAACTGGTCAAGGCGCTGAAAGCCGAGCTGGATCTGCCGGTCTTCATCCACTCGCACGACACTGCGGGTCTGGCTTCCATGTGCCAGCTCAAGGCCATCGAAAACGGGGCCGACCATATCGACACCGCGATTTCCTCCATGGCCTGGGGTACCAGCCATCCGGGCACCGAATCCATGGTCGCCGCGCTCAAGGGCACTGAATTTGATACCGGCCTGGATCTGGAACTGCTGCAGGAAATCGGCATGTACTTCCACGCCGTGCGCAAGAAGTATCACCAGTACGAAAGCGACTTCACCGGGGTGGATACCCGCGTACAGGTCAATCAGGTGCCGGGCGGCATGATGTCTAACCTGGCCAACCAGTTGAAGGAACAGGGCGCACTGGACCGCATCCAGGACGTGTTCGCAGAAATCCCGCGGGTGCGTGAAGACCTCGGCTTCCCGCCGCTGGTCACTCCCACCTCGCAGATTGTCGGTACCCAGGCGGTATTCAACGTGCTGGCTGGCGAGCGTTACAAGACCATCACCAACGAGGTGAAGCTCTACCTGCAGGGCCGTTACGGCCAGGCACCGGGACAGATCAACCAGAAACTGCAGCGCCAGGCCATCGGCGGTGAAGAGGTGATCGACGTACGCCCGGCCGACCTGCTCAAGCCGGAGATGGACCGCCTGCGCGGCGAAGTCGGCGAACTGGCCAAAACCGAAGAAGACGTACTGACCTACGCCATGTTCCCGGACATCGGCCGCAAGTTCCTCGAAGAACGCGAAGCCGGCACCCTGAAACCCGAAGAGCTGCTGCCGCTGCCGGGCGAAGGCGCCCCGGCCGCCGCCAGCGAAGGCGTGCCTACCGAGTTCATCATCGACGTGCACGGCGAGTCCTATCGCGTCGACATCACCGGCGTGGGCGTCAAGGGCGATGGCAAGCGCCACTTCTACCTGAGCCTCGACGGTATGCCGGAAGAGGCCGTCTTTGAACCGCTTAACGCCTTTGTTGGCGAAGGCAGCGGCAAGCGCAAGCAGGCCAGCGAACCCGGCCACGTGACCACCAGCATGCCTGGCAACGTGGTGGATGTGCTGGTGGCCGTTGGCGACAGCGTGAAAGCCGGCCAGGCGGTACTGGTCAGCGAAGCGATGAAGATGGAAAGTGAGATCCAGGCCGCCATCGCCGGCACCGTGAAAGCGGTCAACGTCGCCAAGGGGGATCGCGTGACCCCCGGCGACATTCTGATCGAAATCGAAGCCTGAGCCGGTGCCGCCAGCGGGTGGAAACACCCGCTGACAATTAACTGCACCGGCGCCTTCAGGCGCCGGTGTCGTATGCGACCCGGACATCGTCTATCCCAACAGTACAAACCTGATGATTGAGACTGCGATATGAATAACGACTCCAGACGCAATGAAACAGCCGACGAGGCCCTCAAGCAGATCGTCGATGGCTTCAACCGCTTCCGCAACGAGGTCTATCCCACCCAGCAGGAGCTGTTCAAACAATTGGCGCACGAGCAGATTCCGCGCGCCATGTTCATCACCTGCGCCGACTCGCGCGTTGCACCCGAGCTGATCACCCAGAGCTCACCCGGCGACCTGTTCGTCTCACGCAACGTCGGCAACGTGGTACCGCCCTATGGTCAGATGATGGGCGGCGTCTCCACCGCCATCGAGTTCGCGGTGTTGGCGCTGAACGTGCAGCACATCATCATTTGCGGTCACTCCGACTGCGGCGCGATGAAAGCCGTGCTCAACCCGGAAACCCTCGACTCGCTACCGACCGTCAAGGCCTGGCTGCGTCACGCTGAAGTCGCCAAGATCGTGGTTGAAGACAACTGCAGCTGCAGCGAAGAGAAGCTCGGCATGATGACCGAGGAAAACGTCATCGCCCAGCTGCAGCACCTGGCAACGCATCCGTCGGTCGCCTCGCGGCTGGCACGCGGTGAGCTGTTCATCCACGGCTGGGTGTACGACATCGAGACTGCGCAGATTCGCGCCTACGATGCGGAGACCAACAAGTTCCGCCAGATCGGCGAAGGTCCGCTGCCCATGGCTACCCCCAAGGCGCGCTACCCGGTCAGCGCCAAGCGCTGAGACCACGGGCAATACAGCATTCTGTATTGCCCGTAATCGGGGTATACTTCGCCGCTTGATTCTATTTTGCAGCGCGGGCCGCTCTCTGCAGCACCCGCACTGTGTTCTCCAAGCCACGACAGGTCTCTGCCGTGGCTTGTTGGTTTTTACCGTCTGCGGGCGGCAACACTGAACGAGGCACAAAACAGATGAGCGCACTGGTAGGCGTGATCATGGGCTCCAAGTCCGACTGGTCCACCCTGAGCCATACGGCCGATATGCTGGATCAACTGGGTATCCCCTACGAAGTAAAGGTAGTGTCTGCCCACCGCACCCCTGACTTGCTGTTCCAGTACGCCGAAGAAGCGGCTGGCAAGGGCATCGAGGTGATCATCGCGGGAGCCGGCGGCGCCGCGCACCTGCCGGGCATGTGCGCGGCCAAGACGCATCTGCCGGTACTCGGTGTGCCGGTGCAGTCGTCCATGCTGTCCGGTGTCGACTCGCTGCTGTCCATCGTGCAGATGCCCGCCGGCGTGCCGGTCGCCACCCTGGCCATCGGCAAGGCCGGCGCGGTCAATGCGGCACTGCTGTCAGCCAGCATCCTCGGCGGCAAGCACCCCGAGTTCAGCCAGGCGCTGCAGGATTTCCGCGCGCAGCAAACCGAAAACGTGCTGAACAACGCCGACCCGCGTCAGGCTTGAGGAATCGACCATGAAAATCGGCGTTATTGGTGGCGGCCAGCTGGGCCGTATGCTGGCACTGGCTGGTACCCCGCTGGGGCTGGAGTTTGCCTTCCTCGATCCCGCGCCCGATGCCTGCGCCCAAGCCCTCGGCAAGCATATTCTGGCGGACTACAATGATCAGACCGCACTGCGCCAGTTGGCCAATGAAGTCGATGTAGTGACCTTCGAGTTTGAAAGCGTACCCGCCGATACCGTCGCCTTTCTCGCCCAGTTTGTGCCGGTTTACCCCAACGCCGAAGCCCTGCGCATCGCCCGCGATCGCTGGTTCGAGAAGTCGATGTTCCGCGACCTGGGCATTCCCACCCCGGAGTTTGCCGATATTCAGTCACAAGCTGACCTGGACGACGCCGTTGCCCGCATTGGCCTGCCGGCAGTGATGAAGACCCGCACCCTGGGCTACGACGGCAAGGGCCAGAAAGTCCTGCGCGCGCCTGACGACGTGGCCGGTGCCTTCGCCGAGCTGGGCAGCGTGCCCTGCATTCTGGAAGGCTTTGTGCCCTTCAGCGGTGAAGTCTCGCTGATCGCCGTGCGCGCCCGCGATGGCGAGACCCGCTTTTACCCACTGGTACACAACACCCACGAGAACGGCATCCTCAAGCTCTCGGTGGCCAGCACCGCGCACCCACTGCAAGCGCAGGCCGAAGCCTACGTCGGCAAGGTGCTGGATCAGCTGGACTACGTCGGCGTCATGGCCTTTGAGTTCTTTGAAGTGGACGGCGGCCTGAAAGCCAATGAGATCGCCCCACGCGTACACAACTCCGGCCACTGGACCATCGAAGGCAGCGAGTGCAGCCAGTTCGAGAACCACCTGCGCGCCATCGCCGGCCTGCCGCTGGGCTTCACCGCCACCCTGGGCGAAGCCGCGATGCTCAACTTTATCGGTGAAGTGCCGGACGCAAGCCAGGTTACCGCTATCGCGCAATGCCATTTGCACCACTACGGCAAGGCCTTCAAGGCCGGCCGCAAGGTAGGCCACGCCACGCTGCGTTGTGAAAATATGGCAACGCTGAAAGCGCGCATTGCCGAGGTGGAAGCGCTGATCAAGGATTGATCCCTGCTCGGTAATGAGAAAGGCGCAGCATGCGAGTGTTGCGCCTTTTTTGTTTGCGCTTGTATGCAGGTGTTAATACGGAGCTTTCAGCTGCTGGGTAGTCAGTCTTTCGCCTTTATGGCGAAAGACGGATAATCAGACAACGCTACAGCGGGTAATAAACACCAAATCCGACGCAGAACGTGGGAACAATCACCCCGCAGCCCATTATTGGAAGCGTTTGAGCTCCGCCTTGGCAATCGCATTGCGGTGCACCTCATCCGGACCATCCGCGGTACGCAGGTGACGCGCGTAAACGTACAACTGAGCCAACGGGAAATCGGACGAGAAACCACCGGCACCGTGCGCCTGAATCGCCCAATCGATCACCTGGCAAGCCATGTTCGGCGCCGCCACCTTGATCATCGCAATCTGCTTGGCCGCCACCTTGTTGCCCACGGTATCCATCAGATAGGCCGCGTTCATCACCAGGAAGCGCGCCTGGTCGATCATGATCCGCGACTCGGCAATCCGCTCGCGCCAGACGCCCTGCTCCGACAGTGGCTTGTGGAAGGCCACGCGCTTGCTCAAGCGTTCGCACATCAGTGCCAGCGCCCGCTCCGCCTGGCCAATCACGCGCATGCAGTGGTGAATGCGGCCCGGCCCAAGGCGGCCTTGGGCGATCTCGAAGCCCCGGCCTTCGCCCAGCAGCATATTGCTGGCGGGCACGCGTACGTTATCAAAGACAATTTCCGGGTGACCGTAGGGCGGGTCCATGTAGCCGTAACAACCCATATCGCGCAACACGGTCACGCCGGGGGTGTTCATCGGCACCAGGATCATGGATTGCTGCTGATGACGGTTGGGGTGCTCGGGGTCGCTCTTGCCCATCACCACCATGATCTCGCAGCGCTCGTTGGCGGCGCCAGAGATGTACCACTTGCGGCCATTGATCACGTACTCGTCGCCATCACGCTCGATACGGGTTTCGATGTTGGTGGCATCTGAAGAGGCGACCAACGGCTCGGTCATGGCGAAAGCGGAGCGAATCTCGCCATTGAGCAGCGGCGTCAGCCAGCGCTCCTGCTGCGCCTTGCTGCCGTAACGCGCCAGCACTTCCATATTGCCGGTATCCGGCGCGCCGCAGTTGAACACCTCGGACGCCCACATGCCCGGCACCCGGCCCATCAGTTCGGCCAGCGGGGCGTATTCCATATTGCTCAGACCCGGCCCGTGCTCAGCTTCCGGCAGAAACAGGTTCCACAGACCTTCGGCACGCGCCTTGGCCTTCAGCTCTTCCATCAGCTTGACGGTGGTGTAGGCGTTACCGGCCTTTTCGTTGGCGCGGATTTCTTCTTCATAGGCCTGCTCATTGGGGAAGATGTGCTCATCCATAAAGGCGGCAACGCGCTTCTGCAGATCCAGACCCCGTTCGGTTTGCTGATACATGACGTAACTCCTGACTCGGTTCGCAATCGCCCGACTGGGGGCGTCCTGGCAATCAAAATCTCAATACACATGTGTATTGTCAACTGTGTATGGAAAGCGATATGACGCCGCCTTCGTCTGACTTATAATGCCGGCTTCGCGCTTCAACGAGAAAGTTGCCATGCCCGTCACCAGCAAACCCAAGCCCCGCGGCCGACCGACCGGGCGTGCAGTACTCAGCCAGCAGGACTGGTTCAATGCCGCTACCGTGGCGATTCTCGAAGGCGGCTTTGATCAGCTCAGGGTATTGCCCCTAGCCAAGCGCCTGAAGGTGACACGCGGCAGCTTTTACTGGCATTTCGAAGACCTTGGCAGCTTTATCCACCTGTTTCTCGATCAGTGGCAGGCGCTGCGCATGAAGGGCTTGCGTTATTGGCAGCCGGGACAAGACCCTCAGCTGACGCCCGAGCAGGAGGTGGATCGCGTGCTCAAGCTGATGTTCGAGGGTCCTGCGGTGGAGTTCAAACGCATGAAGGTGGAGTTTGCCATTCGCGACTATGCCCAACGCGATGACTACGCCCGGCAAGTGGTAGCCAGCGTCGACCACGCCCGAGTCGAGCAGAGCGCAGCCCTGCTGGAGCCACTGGTTGCACCCGGCACCGCACGCGCCATGGCGCTGATTCAATACTCGACGGTGCTTGGCAGCGTGCTGTTGTTCCGCGGCCAACTGGGTGGCGAACGGTCACTGCAGACCATTCGTCAGCATTGGCGGCAACTGCTGAGCGGTACTCAAGCCACGCCTTCCAGCGCCGATAACCTGCAGTAACAACAGCACCGTCTGGCTGCTCCAGGGGTCATGGCTAATCCCGCGTTTGCGCCAGAGCGTTTCCAGTGACCTGCTAGGCAGTCTGTGCAACGCGCTCTATGATGACAATGTGCCTGTAGTCCCCCATTGATCGAGAGTCGAATGCGGTAGCTCGACAACGAGCCAGCGTACGGAGCGGGAGTAAGCCTTGCTGACAGGGTCCTGGTTTTATCATGCCGAGTTGCAACCCGGCCCATTGCTGCACGGTCATCACCATCATTCGCTGATGGTGATGTCGATCCTCATCGCTATTGCGGCGGCCTGGCTGGCACTGCAGGTTGCCGGGCTGGCGCGCAAGGCCAACACCCGCTCCACGCGCAACGGCGCCCTGCTGAGCGGCGCTGCCGCGCTGGGTGGCGGCATCTGGGCCATGCATTTCATCGGCATGCTGGCCCATGATATCGGCATGCCGGTGGCGTACGACCCCGCCATCACCATGTTGTCTATCCTGCCCGCCCTGGCCGCCTCCCTGGTCGCACTGACCCTGCTGGCGCGCCGCAATCTTGGCCGTGTGGAGCTGCTGCTCGGGGGCGTGCTGGTGGGTGCCGGCATCGGCTGCATGCACTACAGCGGCATGCTGGCCATGCGCATGGATGCCGAGTTGCGCTTTGATCCTGCCTGGTTTGCCGCGTCCATCGTCATCGCCATCAGCCTGTCGATACTCTCACTGTGGATTCGCTTCGGCTTGCCGCAGGAGTCGCCACGCGCACTACTGTTGGCCGCGGTGGTGATGGGCCTGGGCATTTCAGCCATGCATTACAGCGGCATGGCCGCGGCTCGTTTCATCGGCGTTGCGCCGAGTGACTACCAGCCGCAGTACTCCCAGCATCTGACGCTGGGTCTGATTATTGCGCTGACCGCACTGGTGCTCGGCGGGCTGGTGGGCGTGGTCAACGGTATTGTGCGTTTCAGCCAGCTCTATCAGCAGTTGCGCGCGCGCGAGTCGAAGATCAGCGCGATCGTCGATACGGCCATCGACGGCATTATCACCACGAATGAGCAGGGGGTTATTCAGGACTTCAGTCGGTCCGCCGAGCGCATGTTCGGCTGGCAGGCCGCCGAGATCATTGGCCGCAGCATTCGCAGCCTGATGCCCGCCGACACCCACGGCAATCACCAGCGCTTCCTGCAGGACTATGTCTCCGGGCAGAAACCGCAAGCGCTGGATAACATTACCGAACTGCAGGGCCTGCGGCGTGACGGCAGTACCTTTCCGGTACGCCTGGCGCTGGGTCAGACCAAGGTCAACGGCGCCAATCTGTTGGTGGGGTTTTCCTCCGATATCAGCGAGCGGGTCGCGCTGGAGCAGGAGTTGCGCGAACGCGAACAACAATACAGCTCGCTGATCGCCAACATACCCGGCGTCTCCTTTCGCTGCCTGCCGCGCGGCGACTGGCCCATGCTGTTTATCAGCGAGGCCGTGGAAGCGCTGTGTGGCTGGCCGGCCGAGCATTTTATGGCAGACGGCAGGAGCTTCGCCGAGCTGATTCACCCGGACGACGAGAAGCGCTGCTACGACCTGGTCATGGCGGCGATCGCACGGCGTGAAAAATACAGTGTCGAGTACCGCATTCGCCACCGTGACGGCAGCGAGCGTTGGGTGGCCGAAAGCGCCAGCGGCATCTTCGACGACCAGGGCACACCGCAGTGGATCGACGGGGTGATGATTGACGTTACCGACAGCAAGCTGCGCAACGCCGAGTTCGAGGGCATAGTGCACGCCATCAGCCGGGCGCAGGGCATGCTGGAGTTGAATCTGGATGCGCGCATCGTGTCGGTCAACGAGTCCTTTCTGACGCTCAGCGGCTATCCTCGCTCAAGCCTGTTGGGCGCACACTACACCCTGCTGTTTGAGCCCGCGGATGACGACCCCGGTCTGTGGCGCCGCCTGCGCCAGGGGGAGTACGTGGCCGGGGAGTTCAGCCTGCGCCACTACGACGGCCATGGCGTGCATATCCAGGCTTACTACAACCCGATCCTCGACGCGGATGGCAAACCCCGCAAGGTGGTGGTGCTGGCCACCGACCTGAGCGAGCGGCGGCGCATGGAGGTCGACCTGCTGGAGGCCAAGGAGCGCGCCGAGCAGGCGGCCGAGTCCAAGGGGGCCTTTCTGGCCAATATGAGCCACGAAATTCGCACGCCGATGAACGCCATCATCGGCTTTAGCGAGGTGTTGCTGCACGATGAGCAATTGCCCGCAGCGCAGCAACAGCACGTCAAGACCGTGCATAACGCAGCGCGCTCCTTGCTGGGCCTGTTGAACGATATTCTCGACACCGCCAAGCTGGAAAAGGGCGCGGTGCAGCTGGAGAATCAGGCGTTCTCGCTGTTTGATCTGTGTCAGCAGCTGCTCGACGTGTTCCGCCTGGAAGCTTCACAGAAGGGGCTGCTGCTGACCTTCGACTACCAGCTGCCGCAACATCACTACAGCGGTGACGCCCTGCGTCTGCGCCAGGTCCTGACCAATCTGCTGGGTAATGCGATCAAGTTCACCCTGGAGGGTCAGGTCGATCTGCAAGTCAGCCAGCACGAGGCTGGCATCTGTATCCAGCTACGCGATACGGGTATCGGCATCGATCCACAGCGCATCCGCCACATCTTTGAGCCCTTCGCCCAGGCCGACGCCTCCATGAGCCGCCGCTTCGGGGGTACCGGCCTGGGTACCACCATCGCCCGCCAACTGGTTGAGCTGATGGGCGGCAGCATCAGCGTCACCAGCGAGCCTGGCCAGGGCTCCTGCTTCTCCCTGCTGCTGCCACTGGCGCCGGCCCAGGCCATTGGCAAGACCCGCGCCAGCAGCCGCATCAGCCTGCCGCCGCTGAAAATTCTGGTGGCCGACGACGTGGCCGATAACATCCGCTTGATGGAAGTCATGCTGCGGTCCGAAGGTCACAGCGTCACCAGCGCGCAGAACGGCATGGCCGCGTTCGAACACATTACCGAAGAGCGTTTCGACCTGGTGCTAATGGACATGCAGATGCCCGAGGTGAATGGGCTGGAGGCCACGCGCATCATCCGCCGCTACGAAACTAACCTGGGTCGCCCACCCACCCCCATCATCGCGCTGACTGCCAGCGTGCTGGACAAGGACCGTCAGGCCGCCAAGGCCGCCGGCATGCAAGGCTTTGCCTCCAAACCGGTTGACCGCCAGGCGTTGCAGCAGGAGATCCGCCGCGTACTGGGCCTCGATGGCACGGCCGCCGCCGGGCCAGAAGCCCGCGGCGCGGCGACTGCGAGCAGCGGACCAATCAACTGGCTGGACGCCGAGCAGCGCTGGGGCAATCGCAGCGCGCTGGAGCAAGCCCTGCGGCAGTTCCTGCAGGGCAACCAGCACGCCGCCGAGCAGTTGGCAGCGCTGCTGAAAGAGGCGCAGAAGGAGCCAGCGGCAGCGCTCCTGCATCGGCTGCGCGGCAGCGCCGCCAATCTGGGCTTGCAACGGGTGGAGCGGCTGGCGATGGATCTGGAGCAGCGCCTGCCGCAGCAAACCGCCAGCAGCCTGATACCTGCGGTGCAGGTACTGCATGATGCTCTGCAAGCGGCGCTAGCCAGCCTGCCGGCTGAACAGGCGACGGCCAGAGGATCCTCGTTGGCGCTCAACAGCGCCCAGCGCCAGCAGCGCAGCCAGTTGCTGAGCAGCCTGATTGTCGGGTTGAAACGCGGCGAAATGAATGAGCAGCGCTTACTGCAACTTGATGGTCTGATTGCCCCTGAACGCCTGGAGCTGGTGCAACAGGCGCTCAACGATTTCGATTTTGTCCTGGCCGTGCAACAGCTTGAAGCCGAGCTGAGCACGCCCCCGAACGAAGACTGATGCCATGCCACTGAAAGATACCCGCCGCACCCTGCTACTGGTCGATGACGAGCCCTCCAACCTGCATGTGCTCCGGCACATACTGCAGGACGATTACCGCCTGCTGTTTGCCCGCGACGGCGAACGCGCGCTGGAGCTGGCAGGCACCGAACGGCCCGACCTGATCCTGCTCGACGTGATGATGCCTGGCATGACCGGTTACCAGGTGTGCGAGCGGCTCAAGGCCAACCCGCTGACCGACAGCATCCCGGTCATCTTCGTCACCGCCCTGAGCAACGTGGAGGACGAGATTCGCGGCTTTGACCTGGGCGCTGTGGATTACATCAGCAAGCCGGTCAGCAGCCCGATCGTTCGCGCGCGGGTGCGTACGCATCTGTCGCTGGTACGCGCCGATGTACTGCGTGAAACCCGCCTGAACATAGTGCAGTGTCTGGGCATGGCGGCGGAATACAAGGACAACGAAACCGGTCTGCACGTCATCCGCATGAGCCACTTCTCGCGAGTGATCGCGCTGGCGGCTGGCTTCAGCGAGGAGGATGCCGATGAAATACTGCACGCCGCGCCCATGCACGACGTGGGCAAGATCGGCATTCCGGATGCGGTACTGCAAAAACCCGGAAAACTGGACGCCCAAGAATGGCAGATCATGCGCGAACACCCAGAGATCGGCGCGCAGATCATTGGCGACCACGACGCCAGCCTGTTGCAGATGGCCCGCCGCATCGCCCTTTCGCACCATGAAAAATGGGATGGTACGGGCTATCCGAAAGGCCTGTCCGGCGAGGACATTCCGGTGGAAGGACGCATCGTGGCCATTGCCGATGTCTTCGATGCCCTGACCAGCCAGCGCCCCTACAAGGAAGCCTGGCCGGTACAGAAAGCCGTTGAGCTGATCCGTAGCGAGCGCGGCAAGCACTTTGATCCTGAGCTGGTGGACTGCTTTCTTAGCCAACTGGACGCCATTGTCGAGATCAAGGAGCGCTGGGCCGAATAAGCCCGGCGGCTTGCACGCGGGCAGGAACCGCCGCAGACTGCGTCGGTCTGACCCTGGTCACCACGCTGCGGAAATACCCCCATGCTGCTGAAACCCCTGCTGCCCTTCCTGCTGGCTTGTCTGCTGACCATCCCTATGCAGGCCAGCGCCGCCGAGCCCCGCGAGGTCGACTGGCTCGACCTGTTGCCGGCCGAGGACTACCAGGCGATGCTCGACATGCCCGAGCTGGATCACGGCAACGGCCCGGACGCCAACGGCGACTTCACCACCAGCCTGCGTCAGGATGACAACAGCCTGCCCGAGGTGATGTACTCGACCCGCGTGGTGGCCGCCATGGATCAGCAGCAAATTCGCATCGGTGGTTACCCGGTGCCCATAGAAAGCGATGCCGCCGGGCGCTACACCCAGTTTTTTCTGGTGCCCTACGCCGGCGCGTGCATCCACGTGCCACCGCCGCCGCCAAACCAGATTATTCTGGTGGATTACCCAGCCGGGATCGACCTCAGCGACATTTACCAGCCGCTACTGGTCCAGGGGCTGTTGCAGGTTGCCCAGACCAGCAACGCCCTGGCCGATGCCAGCTACCAGTTGAAAGCCGCGCAGGTAACGCTCTACGACGGGCCTTGAACAGGCTAGGCCGGTTGTCCATTTGCCGTTACACAATCGCCCAGCCGGGTGGCACATTCCCCTGAGGCAATCCGTTATGCTGTCGAACTGTCATCATCTTTATCGGAGCTGAACTCAATGCAATTTGTGATTGGCCTGATCGGTCTGCTGCTGCTCATCGTCACCAGCCTGCGCCGCTGGTTACTGCGCCGCGAATCTCCGCAGAAACAGGCCATCGACTATACCGGCGAGCTGTATCAGATCGGCTCGGCCGTGGTCGCGCGGAGCCGTAAAGATGCGCCCGCCGGCAGCGTTATCGTGATGCACGGCTTCGTCGAGAACTTCCTGTATTTCACCGAGTACTACAGCAACCCTGAGCTGCAGCTGATCATGCTGACCAGCGCTGACTACCACTTGCCGGTCAACCAGCCCCGCTTCACCCAGGCCGACTGGATCAAGCCGCCGGCTGGGCGCCCAGGCACCATCGCCTACGATGCCGGCGTACTCAATCAGGCGCTGGAGCACTTGGCCACCGGCAGCCGCGTGCGTGTACACGGCCACTCGCGCGGCGGCGCGGTGACCCTGGAGGCTGCCCGTCAACGCCCCGACCTGTTCGAGCAGGTTGAGGTTATTCTGGAGGCGCCGGTGCTGCCGCAGGGCAAGCCCTACAAGCCCGTGCCGCCACTGGCGCGCTGGTTCGCGCCCTTTTATCTATTTGCCTGGCAGCAACAGCCCATCAGCCCGGCCAACGCTAAGCTCTTTGGTCCCCTGGACAATCCGCGCAAACGCGAACTGATCATGGCGCTGCCGTTCAATCCGCGCTTCGGCCATACCTTCGTAACCAATATGGATGATCTGGCGAAGTGGATGGACAGCACCGGCAGCGATATCTATCAGCACGTGAAGTACGGCGCCATTCTGGTCCCGACCAAGGACCGGGTGCTCCAGGTCGCAGCCATGCGCGCCAGCGCACAACAAGCCGAGAATCTGCAGATCATTGACGTCGCCGACTGCAGTCATCTGGTCACTGCTGACCGCCCTGATGCGATTCCACCGCTGTCGGGTGTCTGAGGTGAGCTACAGCTTCGAGCCCATTGGCGTCGTTCACTCGTGCTTCAGCGAGAAGTTCGCCATTCCGCGGCAACCGCAATTGGCGCCTGCCGCTACCGCCACGCTCGAGCTGTTCGCGCCCTACAATCAAGCCCAAGCGCTGGAAGGCTTGGAGCAGGTCAGCCACCTGTGGCTCCTGTTCGTGTTCCATGCCGCCGACAGCGGCCCCAAGCACCTGCGCGTCAGACCGCCACGGCTGGGCGGTAACCGCCGCATTGGCGTGTTCGCCAGCCGTGCGACCCATCGTCCCAATCCGCTGGGTCAATCGGTGGTCAAGCTCGAAGGCATAGTCGACGGCAAGCTGTTGTTATCCGGCATAGACCTGCTCGATGGCACGCCGATACTGGATATCAAACCCTACGTGCCTTATGCCGACAGCCTGCCCGAGGCGCGCAACGCGCTGGCACCCGCACCACCACCGCCGATCAAGGTCGAGTGGTCCGAGGCCGCGCTGCAACAGGCCCGCCAGCACGCCGAGCGCCTGCACAGCGACCTGGTGGCCCTGATCGAGCAGTGCCTGGCACAGGACCCCAAGCCGGCTTACCAGCAGCCCGAGCCCAGCCGCGAGTACGGCGTGCGCTTCTGGGATCTGAACGTGCGCTGGCACTACCCCAGCCCCAGCTGCATTCGCGTTCTGGACGTACAACCGGCCCACGCCGATAGCTGAGCTGTAACCACTTCCTAGGTTATCGGTTATATACTCCCGGTCAAATGCCAAACGGACGCTGGCCTGACCTATGGGTGTGCTGTACTTTTCCCCGATGTTGCTCGGCATTTGCCTGCTACTGGCCATTGCGGTCAGTGCCACGGCATTGCGCTTCATGGCCCCCGGCGAACAGGGCCCGGGCCTCTGGATGGCCGGCAGCTGGTCGCTGATTGCCGGTATCGGCCTGTTTATCGGCTTTATCATTACCCATAACCCCGTGCTCAACGTACTCGGCAATGCCGCACAGCTGGCCGGCGAGGCCTTGTTTTTATTGGGTATTTTCCGTTTCATGGGCCGGCCGCTACCCTGGTGGACAGTCCCGGCCAGTGCCGGCTGCATGGCACTGGTGAATACCCACTACTGGCTGTTTGACGGCAATTCCGACTTTCTCATGGGCGTGTATTCCAGCATTGCCGGCTTGCTCCCGGCGCAGGCAATCTGGCTGCTGCTGCGTAATCGACAGGACCGCCAAGCGCGTCCGGCGCAGTGGCTGGTGGGAGTAAGCCTCAGTATTTACTCTCTGGTCACCCTGCTGCGCGGCTATCTGGGTTATCACGACTGGTGGCACGATCAGCCCTATGTGCAGCCGTATGAATCGTTCAGCTATCTGTTGCCCTACAACTTCGCCATTCCGGCACTGGTCATGGGCTTTGTCGGCTGCACTCTGATGACCACCCAACGCGTACTCGGACGCAGTCGTCTGCTGGCAGACCAGCTGCAGGAACTGGCCACCCGCGACCCATTGACCGGCGTGCTCAATCGGCGCGCCTTCCACGAACAATTGGTGCAGGAAATGGCGCGTGCCAAACGGCACGGCACACCCCTGTGCCTGGCTATGCTGGATCTGGATCACTTCAAACAGCTCAACGACCGTCTGGGCCACTTGGGGGGCGATCAGGCATTGCTGCAGTTTGCCCGCCAGTGCCAGCAACAGGCGCGCAGCACCGACGGCTTTGCCCGCTTTGGCGGCGAAGAGTTTGTCCTGCTGTTGCCGCACACCAGCCTGAGCGAGGCGCAACAGGTACTGCAGCGGCTGCATCAGAATGTCAGTCGGCAGCCCTGCGCGTACCTGCAGCAGCGCTATCATCTGGGTTACAGCACCGGGCTGGCAGAACTGCGCGAAGACGACAGCGCCGATAGCCTGCTCAAGCACGCGGATCAGGCGTTGTATGCCGCCAAGGCGGCCGGGCGTAACTGCCTGCGTATCTGGAGAGCCGACCTGTAAGCGTCGAGAAACGCCGATACATGGCATACTGCTCACCATCGCGTTACTAAAAAGAGAGGATTTAGACGGTGTTCAATCTAGGCCACGTCGCGCTGCTCATGCTGCTCATCCTGATTGGCTGGTGGCTGTTGCGCAATCTGGGGCTGCGAGACCGCGCCATGCAGCTGGTGCGCCGCGAATGTGAACGTAGCGACGTTCAACTGCTGGATGAGAGCATTGCGCTGTCTGGCGTACGTTTCGCCCGTAACAGGCGTGGCCGGCCAGGCCTGGTACGCCGCTATCGCTTCGAGTTCACGGTGACCGGCGAGCATCGCTATGACGGTTACATCGACCTGCACGGCCAACAGCTGCTGCACCTGGAGCTGGCGCCCCACCCGTTCCCGGACGGGTCCCCGCGCTCAGACGCGGAGCCACCACGCAGCGCAACCATTTACCGCATACATTAACCTTGTTTATCAAAAGGTTATGATCAATAGGCAAAGGTTCCACGTGGAACCACCGCAGATCAACCAGGCTTGCCTGCCATGCTGACGCAGATACCAACCCACTTGATTGGCGGCCCCTTGGGCGCGGGTAAAACGTCGCTGCTGCAAAGCCTTTTGCGTCAGCGCCCGGCTGATGAACGCTGGGCACTGCTGATCAACGAGTTCGGCCAGGTAGGCCTCGATAGGGCCTTGCTGAGCAGCAACGCCAACCCTGCCCAGGGCGTGACCCTGAGCGAGATTCCGGGAGGCTGCCTGTGCTGCGTCAATGGCCTGCCCTTCCAGGTCGGCTTGGGCCGGCTTCTGCGCAAGGCCAGACCCGACCGCGTGTTTATCGAAGCCTCTGGCTTGGGCCACCCTGCTGCCCTGTTAAGACAATTGGCTGAGCCGCCCTGGCAAGGCGTATTGGCGTTGCAGCCGCTGATCATGGTGCTGGACTCGGCCAGTCTGAGCGCCGGGCAGCCGCTGGCCGACAGTCAACACCAGGCTCTGCCGTTGGCGGGTCTGCTGCTGTGCAACAAGGCCGAAGGCTTTGACGCGGGCTGCCAACATCGCCTGCAGCAACAGCTACCGGCCACAGCCAGGGTGGTGTTTACCGCGCAGGGTGAGCTGGACTGGCAGGCCGTACCGAAATCCCCTGGTAAGTCCGCTACCCGCGACTTGCCGCAGGCGGCTGAAGCTCCCGCCGTCCTGCCCGACCTCTGGCTGAACCCCACACATTGGCGCTGCACGCACCAGTTGCAGCAGGCACCTTTCTCCTTGGGCTGGCGCATGTCACCGCAACAGCAATTCAGTCTGGCCAAGCTGCAGCATTGGCTTGAGGTCGCCAGTTGGCAACGCGCCAAGGGCATAGTCAATACCGATCAGGGCTGGCGAGCCTTCAACCTGCTGCCTGGCGCCGCCGCCATTACCTGGACAGACAGCCCTTGGCGCGAAGACAACCGAGTGGAGCTGATCGTCACCGACAGCACGCAGGCAAACGCCCTGGAGCAGGGCTTGCGGGCAGCCACGCTGAGCCAGTAAGGTAAGCGCTTGCCCGCTCAAAGACGCTACCCTCCATGACCCGATTCGCTTTCGTGCTGCCTGCGCTCGCTCTAATGCTGGTCAACGCTACTACCTGGGCTCAAGCCTGCCTGATCGAATCAACCGATCAGCAAGTGCCGATCCGTTTGTGTCAGCAAAACATGACCATTCCCAAGCAACTGTTTTCAAACAATTTTTGTCATCCGAACATACCCGACCGGACGTTCGCCATCAGCATGATCGACGCATGCCCGGACGGCGCCTATGGCAGCTGTGCAGGCGCGCACACTGAAGGGGTCGGTTATCAGCAAACGATTCACTATTACAGCGACGCCGATGACGCGCCGGTATTGAAGGCCTACTGTGAGAAGGTCAGCAACGGGATGTGGCAATCAGCGCCGCCCGAGCGCTAGTCATTGCGCCGGCGCAGACGGCGGCAGCTGGCTTACATCCAACTGGTCGCCCGGCTTGAGCCCAAGAGCCTGAGCGGTGCCTGCCGGCACCTCCAGCACATAGCGCATCGGCTCCCTGGCTTGATAGATGCTGCAGGGCGTTTGCTGGCAAGGCGGTACCTCGGCAAACACATGTTGAATACGCCCGCTGGCATCGACAAACAATAGATCCAGACTGATCTGCATATTGTGCATCCAGATCGCCGGGCGTGTACCCGCCGGGAAATCAAACAACATGCCGGTCTGCGGCGCCAACACCTGCCCCATCAGTCCCTGCCGTCGCGTTTCCGGGTCGGCCGCCACGCTGAACCGGAACACCTGGTCACCCAGGGTGAGCTGCTGCTCGGCCGCCAATGCCGCGAGCGGGGGCCAGACCAGCAGTACGCCAGCCAGCCAGAGAAGCCGGCGGCTCACAAGTTATCCTTGAGCAGGTTCTGGTAGACCATGTTGGTCAAGTAAAGGCGGTCCTGCTCGCTGATGTCGACAAACTCCACCCCGGTGGCAATCAGCCCCTGCTGGGTTTCATCGTTGCTGACTGCGCGCACCCTGGCATTGATGGTCAGGTACACATCCAGCCCGGCTGGATTGATGCGGAATGACACCTTGATCTGTTCTTCCTTCTGCGCAACCGGCTTGGGCGACAACATGCGCGCACCGCCCACACTCATGTCGGTCATACGCGCTGAGCCCTGGCTGCCATCAGCGCGGACAATAGCGGTAACCAGATCGACCGACACCCGTGCCGAACTGCGGATGCGCATCGACTGCACACTGTCGGGATAGGCCAAATGCAGGTAAGGAAACGGCGAGAGGTTGGATTTCAGCACGCGCGTCTTGTAGGCCACCGCATCCTTGCCGACAAAGCCGCGTACCAGAAACTGCTGGCCTTCCTTCACAAACACCAGTTTGCCTTGTTGCATCGGCGCCGTAACCAGCAGGCTGACGGGCGCATGAAAGCCGATCATACGTACCTGATAACGCTCGGCGTGGGTCGGGTGCAGTGTCTGCAACTGCACCAGATCGCCCGGCGCGAGTTGCACCTGTGCCAGGCTGGATATCTGCCCATCACCGGCCGCCGGCGCGGCTGGCGATGCGGGAGCTTCCTGCTGGGGTGCCGAGCGGAACAGCCCCAGCTTGAGCAATTGACCCAATAATGGCTTGTTGTCGATCACGTGACCGTGCGGAAACAGCACCTTGCCGTCCGCATCCACGACATTCCAGGGCAGGGCCTTGCCCAGTGGAATGTCTTCTTCAACCAAGGCTATCAAAGACACACAGTCGCTCCGACAAGAAACAGAAAGTCCATTTATCAATGTAGCAGTGTTGATGGCCTCAGGCTATATCAAGAGTTGCTCATCGGTACAGATCCGCCCGCGTCCAAGGCAGATGGTGCTGACCATTTTCCAGGGGCTTGACCGCCAGTATCTGGTGGATGTTCATCCAGTTCCTGGCAAAGCCGTACGCGCATCCGGCCAGATACAGACGCCAGATTCTCAGCGCGCGGTCATCCACGTACTGGCTGGCCCGTTCCAGCTGTGCTTCCAGGTTGGCGCTCCAGTGTTCCAGCGTACGGGCATAGTGCAAGCGCAGGCTTTCCACATCCACCACCTCTAGCCCCTGATCACTCATGCTGCTGACCGCCATTGCCAGGTGCGGCAGTTCGCCGTGCGGAAATACATAGCGGCCAATGAATTGCCCCGCACCGCGGCCCACCTGGCGCCCGTCGGTATGCTTGGCAGTAATGCCGTGGTTCATCACCAACCCGCCGGGCTTGACCTGATCATGCAGAATGGCGAAATAGCGATTGAGGTTGGCGTGTCCAACGTGCTCGAACATGCCCACGCTGACGACCTTGTCGAATTGTCCCTGCCCCTTGAGATCGCGATAGTCCTGGAGTTCCAGCTGCACCTGGCCATGCAGCCCCTGAGCCTGGACCCGTTCACGGCCCAGTTGCAACTGCGCCTTGCTCAGGGTTATGCCATACACGCTGACGCCGTATTCTCGCGCCGCGTGTCGCGCCAGACCGCCCCAGCCACAGCCCACATCGAGCAAGCGCTCCCCTGGCTTGAGCCGCAGTTTGCGACACAAGTGATCCAGCTTCTGGATCTGCGCCTTGGCCAGTGAATCTGTAGGGGCATGAAAGTAACCGCAGGAATAAACCATCTCCGGGTCCAGCCAGAGCGCGTAAAAGTCGTTGGAGAGGTCGTAATGGTAGGCAATGGCGTCAGCGTCGGTCTGCTTGTCATGCGCGCTGCGTTGCGGCGCGCTTTCCGGGGCGTCGCCCAACAGCGACTTGCTGAGTCTATCTGCCACCGCGATCACCTCCATGATGGCACCGCGAATGTTCAAGCGCTGCTGGATAAAGGCCTCGCCCAGTTTATCCAGGGTGGGGCTAGCCAGTTCCTGCAGCAAAGAGGGATCCTGAATTTCCAGGGTAACCCGCGGGTCGGGGCCCAGATCAAAACTGCCACCACCGGCAAGGCTGATGCGCAGTGGTAGTTGTAACGAACCCAGGGTGGAAGACAGTTGTGCAAGCATGTGAAAGCACCTCCGGCTCGGACAAAGACATCTCCTGAATATAGAACAGCCTTCAATAGATGTGATTTATCCGCAGCGAGAGGATTTTCTATCGGCGCCTCAGGCCTTTTGCGGGCGCTTCCAGCCATTGATGTTGCGCTGCCGGGCACGGCTGACTGCGAGACTGTCAGCCGGTACGTCGGTAGTAATAGTCGAGCCGGCTGCGGTGGTCGCTTGGGCGCCTACCGTAACCGGTGCAACCAGCGCGGTATTGGTGCCAATAAAGGCGCCGTCTTCAATGCGTGTCTGGTGCTTGTTGACCCCATCGTAATTGCAGGTAATGGTGCCGGCACCGATATTGACCTCACAGCCCACCTCGGCATCGCCGATATAGGACAGGTGGTTGACCTTGGACCCAGCGCCAATAATCGCCTTCTTGGTTTCTACGAAGTTGCCGATCTTGGCGCCGGCGGCCAGTTGGGTGCCCGGCCGCAGCCGCGCGTAGGGCCCGACATCGCAGCCCTGCCCTACCTCGGCCTGCTCCAGGTGGCTAAACGCTTTGATATGGCTCCCTGAGGCGATCGCTGAGTCACGAATCACGCAGTTGGCCTCGATAATCACGTTGTCGCCGATGACCACCCGCCCTTCAAAGATCACGTTGATATCAACACTGATATCCTGGCCGACGCTCAAGTCTCCACGCACATCCACCCGTGCCGGATCGGCCAGGGTAACGCCCGCAGCCATCAGGCGCAGCGCTTGCCGGGTCTGGTATTCACGCTCCAATACTGCCAACTGCTGGCGATTGTTAGCGCCCATCACCTCTTGCTCGCTGGCCGGGTGCGCTACCTCGACCGGAATAGCCTCGGCCACCGCCAGGGCAACCACATCGGTCAGATAATATTCGCCCTGCGCGTTCTGGTTGGACAGGCTGCCCAACCAATCTCCGGCGCGCTTGCCGGGCAGGGCCATGATGCCGGTATTGCCCTCACTAATCAGCAGCTGTTCCGCGCTGGCATCCTTTTGCTCTACGATGGCCAATACGCGCCCTGCCGCGTCCCGCAGAATACGTCCGTAGCCCGTCGGGTCCTGCATGTTCACTGTCAGCAAACCCAGTGCCTGCGCACCGGCCTGCTGGCTGAGTTGCTGCAGAGTAGTCGCTTGCAGCAGCGGTACATCGCCATACAGCACCAGAATCTGATCTGCGCCGGCAGTATGCGGCAGCGCCTGCGCCACCGCATGCCCCGTGCCCAGTTGCTCACGTTGCAGCACCCAGTTCAGGTCGGGAGCAGTCAATGCCTTCTGTACCTGCTCGGCACCGTGCCCTACCACCACATGAATACACTGCGGCGACAACGCCCGTGCACAATCAATCACATGTCCGAGCATGGCTTTGCCCGCCACAGGGTGCAGTACCTTGGGGAGTGAAGAGCGCATGCGAGTGCCCTGGCCGGCGGCAAGGATGACAACGTGCAGATTCATGAACAACGTCCTGTTTGGCGTAAAAACGTGCGGTGAATGATAACAAAAGTGCAAGCTGCAAGCTGCAAGCGTTATCAGGATGGGGCCGGGGTGTTACCGGTCAAGTGATTTTGCGCCTACCGGGATTTGCACGGCAGCAGCGGCTTGCCGAGCCCTTGGCCCTTGCGTGCACTCTGGTTACTAAGTGCAGACAGCAAGCGGTGGGCAGGGGCGGTATTTGGCGCAATAAAAAAGGCAGCCGAAGCTGCCTTTTTTATTGCCGGAGAACTCAGCGATTGTTGCTCGCCGGTCCACCGTATTTCTTGCGAAGTTCCTGCACGGTGCGCAATTGCGCCGCCGCTTCGGCAAGACGAGCAGAAGCCGAACCGTAATCGAACTCGGCACCCTTCTCGTTGAGAGCCGCTTCTGCGGCTTTCTTTGCTTCCAGAGCAGCTGCTTCGTCGATGTCACCGGCACGCAGAGCCGTGTCGGCAAGCACCTTGACCACGCTGGGCTGAACTTCCAGGAAGCCGCCAGAGATGTAGAACACCTCTTCACTGCCATCCTGCTTGATCACCCGAACGGGACCCGGCTTGAGGTCGGTCAGCAGCGGTGCGTGACCGGGCATGATGCCCAGATCACCCAGGTTACCGTGTGCTATCACGCGCTCAACCAGGCCTGAAAACAGCTCTTCTTCCGCGCTTACGATATCGCAGTGCACTGTCATAGCCATTGTTTCGCCTCGGTTTTGCGTCCCCTTGCGGGGACGCACCCATTACATTTTCTTCGCTTTCTCGATCGCTTCGTCGATGGTGCCGACCATGTAGAACGCCTGTTCCGGCATGTGGTCAAACTCACCATTGAGGATGCCCTGGAAGGCACGGATAGTGTCTTTCAGCGACACGTACTTGCCTGGGGCACCAGTGAAGACTTCGGCAACGAAGAACGGCTGCGACAGGAAGCGCTGGATCTTACGAGCGCGGGCTACCAGTTGCTTGTCTTCTTCGGACAGTTCGTCCATACCCAGAATCGCGATGATGTCTTTCAGCTCTTTGTAGCGCTGCAGAACATACTGGACGCCACGGGCACAGTCGTAGTGCTCTTGACCGATAACCAGCGGATCCAGCTGACGAGAGGTGGAATCCAGCGGGTCAACCGCAGGGTAGATACCCAGAGAAGCGATATCACGGGACAGTACCACGGTCGCGTCAAGGTGAGCGAAGGTGGTGGCTGGCGAGGGGTCAGTCAAGTCATCGGCAGGTACGTATACCGCCTGGATCGAGGTGATCGAGCCAGTCTTGGTAGAAGTAATACGTTCCTGCAGAACGCCCATCTCTTCAGCCAGCGTCGGTTGGTAACCTACTGCAGAAGGCATACGGCCCAGCAGTGCGGATACCTCGGTACCGGCCAGGGTGTAACGGTAGATGTTGTCGATAAACAACAGTACGTCACGACCTTCGTCACGGAACTTCTCGGCCATGGTCAGACCGGTCAGTGCTACGCGCAGACGGTTACCCGGCGGCTCGTTCATCTGACCGTATACCAGAGCAACCTTGTCCAGTACGTTGGAGTCCTTCATCTCGTGATAGAAATCGTTACCTTCACGAGTACGCTCACCTACACCGGCAAACACGGAATAACCGCTGTGCTCGATGGCGATGTTACGGATCAGCTCCATCATGTTGACGGTCTTGCCCACACCGGCGCCACCGAACAGACCAACCTTACCGCCCTTGGCAAACGGGCAGATCAGGTCGATAACCTTGATGCCGGTTTCCAGCAGCTCGTTGGAACCTGCCTGCTCGTCGTAGCTTGGCGCAGGGCGGTGAATACCCCAGCGCTCTTCTTCGCCGATCGGGCCAGCTTCGTCAATCGGGTTACCCAGCACGTCCATGATACGGCCCAGGGTCTTGATCCCGACCGGCACGGAAATGTTGGCACCGGTGTTGGCTACGGTCAGACCGCGCTTGACACCTTCGGTGGTACCCATGGCGATGGTACGTACGATGCCATCACCCAGTTGCTGCTGGACTTCCAGGGTCAGGCCCTTGTCAGTCACCTGCAGCGCGTCATACACCTTCGGCACGTCTTCGCGTGGGAATTCCACGTCGATGACGGCGCCGATGATTTGAACGATACGTCCGCTACTCATTTGTTGGTTCCTCTAAATGGTTGAAACCGTTACCGTTAAACCGCGGCGGCGCCGCCGACGATTTCCGAAATTTCCTGAGTGATCGCTGCCTGACGAGCTTTGTTGTAGATAAGCTGCAGACTGTCGATGATCTCACCGGCGTTATCGGTCGCGTTCTTCATTGCGATCATCCGCGCGGCTTGCTCACAGGCGTTGTTTTCGACCACTGCCTGGTATACCTGGGATTCGATATAGCGAACCAGCAGGCCGTCCAGCAGTTCCCGGGCATCGGGCTCGTACAGATAGTCCCAGGTACCCTTTTGTGCTTCCTCGTCATCGGAGGGCACCAGCGGAATCATCTGTTCCACCTTGGGTTGCTGAACCATCGTGTTGACGAAGCCGTTGGAGACCAGGTACAGACGGTCGATGCGACCTTCGTTATAGCCATCAAGCATCACCTTGACGCTGCCGATCAGATCATTCAACGCGGGCTTTTCGCCCAGGTTGCTGATGGCCGCGACAACGTTTCCGCCGTAGCTGCGAAAGAAGGAAGCGCCCTTGCTACCGATCACACACAGCTCGGTTTCAACGTTGCGGTCACGCCACTCTTTCATGCTGTTGACCAGAGCCTTGAACAGGTTAGTGTTCAAGCCACCCGCCAGACCACGATCCGTGCTGACCACGATGTAACCCACCCGCTTGACTTCACGCTCTTGCATGAACGGATGGCGATACTCCGGGTTGGCGTTGGCCAGATGGCCAATCACCTGCTGGATACGCTCAGCGTAGGGGCGGCTGGCAGCCATGCGCTGTTGTGCCTTGCGCATTTTGCTGACCGCCACCTTTTCCATGGCGCTGGTGATCTTTTGCGTACTTTTAATGCTCGCGATTTTACCGCGAATCTCTTTTGCGCCTGCCATGTCACACCTTTCCAGGTTTGCCCTTGGCCGGATCGCACGATGCGGGATGCAGCATCGCTACATCCCGCCTTCGGCTTACCAGCTCTGGGTTGCCTTGAACTTCTCGATGCCAGACTTGATGCCGGCTTCGATCTCGTCGTTGTAATCGCCCTTCTCGTTGATCTTGGCAAGCAGTGCTGCGTGCTCAGACTTGAAGTAAGCGATCATGGCTTTCTCGAAAGCACCGATCTTGGACTGCTCGACATCGGTCAGGAAGCCCTTCTCGGCAGCGAACAGGCTGATGCCCATTTCGGCAACAGACATGGGCGCATACTGGTCTTGCTTCATCAGTTCGGTAACACGCTGACCGTGCTCAAGCTGTTTGCGGGTCGCTTCGTCCAGATCAGAAGCAAACTGGGCGAAAGCCGCCAGTTCGCGGAACTGAGCCAGTGCGGTACGAATACCACCGGACAGCTTCTTGATGATCTTGGTCTGCGCTGCACCACCTACCCGGGATACCGATACACCCGCGTTAACCGCCGGACGAACGCCGGAGTTGAACAGGTTGGATTCCAGGAAGATCTGACCGTCGGTGATGGAAATCACGTTGGTCGGTACGAAAGCAGATACGTCACCGGCTTGGGTTTCGATGATCGGCAGAGCCGTCAGGGAACCTGTCTTGCCAGTTACGGCGCCATTGGTGTACTTCTCGACCCATTCTTCAGAAACGCGGGAAGCGCGCTCCAGCAGACGGCTGTGGAGATAGAACACGTCACCGGGGTAGGCTTCACGACCCGGCGGACGACGCAGCAGCAGGGAGATCTGACGGTAGGCAACAGCCTGCTTGGACAGATCGTCATAAATGATCAGAGCGTCTTCGCCGCGATCACGGAAGTACTCACCCATGGTGCAGCCAGCGTAAGGAGCCAGGAACTGCAGGGAAGCCGGATCGGAAGCAGAAGCGGCGACGATGATGGTGTGCGCCATGGCATCGTGCTCTTCCAGCTTGCGTACCACGTTGGCGATGGTCGACTGCTTCTGACCTACAGCAACGTACACACACTTAACGCCGGAGCCTTTCTGGTTGATGATCGCATCAACCGCCATGGCGGTTTTACCAGTCTGACGGTCACCAATGATCAGCTCACGCTGACCACGACCTACCGGTACCATGGCGTCAACCGCCTTGTAACCAGTCTGGATCGGTTGGTCAACGGACTTACGCCAGATCACACCTGGGGCAACCTTCTCGACTGCGTCGGTGGCCTTGGCGTTGATTTCGCCCTTGCCGTCAATTGGCGCGCCCAGGGTGTTGACCACCCGGCCCAGCAGTTCCGGACCAACCGGTACTTCCAGGATGCGACCAGTACACTTGACGGTCATACCTTCGGCCAGATTCAGGTAATCACCCAGAATCACGGCACCTACGGAGTCCTGCTCCAGGTTAAGTGCCATACCGTAAACGCCTTCAGGGAATTCAAGCATTTCCCCGTACATAACATCGGCGAGACCGTGAATCCGCACAATACCGTCAGATACGGAAAGAATCGTACCTTCGTTACGTGCCTGAGAAGAGATATCGAGCTGCTCGATCCGCTTCTTGATGATGTCACTGATCTCTGATGGATTCAGTTGTTGCATGCCTTTATCCTCAAAACCTTATGCTGAAATCAGGAGCCCAATGACTCGGCCAGTTTGGTCAGCTTTCCGCGTACAGAGGCGTCGATAACCAAGTCGCCGGTGCGAACAACCAATCCACCAATCAATGATGTGTCCAGTGTCGTCTCGATCTGTACATTGCGATCGAGTTTCTTTGACAGTGCCTGGGCGAGCTTCTGCTGCTGTTCTTCAGTCAGCTCAAACGGCGAGCTCACATTGATGTCGATGGTGCGCTCAAGATCAGCTCGGAAGCTGTTGAAAAGCGTTGCAATCTCGGGAAACAGGGCGAGCCTGCGGTTTTCCGCCAGAATCATCAGAAAGTTGCGTTGTTCCTCGCTGGCCGTTTTACCGGTGCACTCGAGGATGAACTCCGCCTTCTTCTGTTCCGCAATACCCGGATTGGTCAGCAGCTGTCGAGTTGCTGCATCAGCCACCACTTGACCGGCGGCCGTCAGCAACTCATCCCACTCTGCCAGCGCTTGTTGGGCTTTTGCCCGCTCAAATGCCGCTTTGGCGTAGGGACGGGCCAGCGTAATCAGTTCTGCCATGATGACCTCGCTTAGAGTTCGGCTACCAGCTTGTTCAGCATGTCGCCGTGCTTGTCAGCATCGACAGAAGTTTCCAGAATCTTCTCGGCACCGGCGACAGCGATAGCAGCGATTTCAGTGCGCAGAGCATCTCTGGCCTTGACCCGCTGTTGCTCGATTTCTGCCTGAGCCTGCGCCAGAATCTTCTGACCTTCCTTGCGAGCATCCTCTTTGGAGGCTTCAACAATCTGGTTGGCACGCTTGTTGGCCTGCTCAATCAGTGCTGCTGCCTGCTCTTTGGCGTGACGCAGTTCCTGGGCCGACTTTTCTTGCGTCAGCTCCAGATCCTTGGCCGCCCGATCAGAGGCTGCAAGACCATCCGCGATCTTCTTCTGGCGTTCCTGCAGAGCAGTGATGACCGGAGGCCATACATACTTCATGCAGAACACCACGAAGATGAAGAACGCGATAGCTTGACCCAGTATCGTCAAATTAATGTTCACGTCTTCACCTCTTGCCTATCGTATTCAATACCTTCAAGTCGGAGCCGCCGTTGCCGGCGAGCACCTTAAGCAACTTGGGCAATGAAGGGGTTGGCAAAGGTGAAGAACAGAGCGATACCAACACCGATCATGGTTACGGCGTCAAGCAGACCAGCGACGATGAACATTTTGACCTGCAGCATGGGGATCATTTCTGGCTGACGCGCAGCGCCTTCCAGGAATTTGCCACCCAGGATACCAAAGCCGATAGCGGTACCCAGTGCGCCCAGGCCAATCAGCAGTGCTACGGCAATCGCGGTCATTCCAACTACAGTTTCCATTTAAAGCTCCCAGTTTCAGTTAATTTCAAGTTGTGGGTTTTCGGTTAAAACTAAATCGTTTGCGCCAACTCAGTGGCCGTCTTCGTGCGCCATACTCAGATACACGATGGTCAGCATCATGAAGATGAACGCCTGCAACGTGATAATCAGAATGTGGAAGATAGCCCATGGCACGGAGAGTGCCCACTGTGCCCAGAAGGGCAACAGGGCGATCAGGATGAAGATCAGCTCACCGGCGTACAGGTTACCGAACAGTCGCAGCGCGAGAGAAACTGGCTTGGCCAGCAGGCTGACGCCTTCGAGCAACAGGTTGACCGGGATCAACAGCACCTTGAGGAAGATGTTGCTGGAAGAGAACGGGTGCAGGGTCAGCTCGCCGAGGAAGCCACCAACGCCTTTCACCTTGATGCTGTAGAAAATGATCAGCGCAAAGACCGACAGCGACATGCCCAAGGTGGCATTCACGTCAGTAGTCGGCACGACCTTCATGTATTCAACGCCGGCCATGTGGAACAGTTGCGGCAGGAAGTCTACCGGCACCAGGTCCATGAGGTTCATCAAAAAGACCCAGCAGAAGATGGTCAGTGCCAGCGGGGCGATGACCTTGTTGCGGCCGTGGAAGGTTTCCTTGACGCTCTGATCGACGAACTCGACCATCATTTCAACGAAGTTCTGCAGACCACCGGGGGTGTCTGAGGTAGCTTTCTTGGCCGCCATGCGGAACAGGAAGAGGAAGAGGCCGCCGAGGAAAATGGACCAGCCCATGGTATCCAGATGGATCGCCATAAAGCCCATGTCGGATGCTTCCTGACCACCGTGGGCAATAGTCCAGGTGGCATTTTCCAGAACGCTGCCGTCGGCACGTTCATAGCCAGCCGGGAGCTTCCCGTAGGTCAGATTCTGGAGGTGGTGCTTGATGTACTCTGATGCGGTGCCTGCCATATCGTTCTCTCAGGTCCTTTAGCTTTGCTGCGCTTTACCACCGAAAACTACCGGTGTTAGCCAGTTGGTAACCAGCATGATCGCAAATGTTAGAAACAGTGCCGATACGTCTAACGGCTTAATACTTTTGAACACCACCGCAAAGAGGATGGCGCAAAGAATGAGCTTGCCTGTCTCACCCTTGTAAAATGATCCCATTATCTGCTTCGCAGCACGCGCACCGCTGTAGCGAAAAGCCTTGAGCGCAAAATACACATTGGGGAGGAAGAAAATGATGCCTCCCAGCAGGGCGGAATAGGCCGCCACGGGGCTTTTAATCCAAAAAACCAGCCCCATTAAAAGAATTACGCCAGCCTGGAACGCAAACCACTTGCCTAGCGGGGGACGACGAATGGCATTGGTCTTCATTGTCGTCATAACTGCTCTGATCATCCCGCCGGACGCTGCGTGTCTGTATCGAATTACCGGGCTACCCGTAAAGCGCCGGTGATTATATGTGTTCGCCTGCCCTGAATCAACAAAACGCTGGCCGCCCTCCCCCCCGCGAAGGCGCATGATGACTGAAGTTCGCGGGAGTTTGCGTTCACTTGGTTGTGCTTGCCGCCCGGCCACTACATCTTGTGGTCGAGGCTGGAATAGCCCTCATTTTACGGTCATGTTTTGTAATAATTATTGACCCAGGGCAAGGCCCTGGGGCGACAGCAAAGGATCAGGGGAGCTTAGCGGATATGGCCAAGAATGCCATCGAGCTCATCCAGTGAGCTGTAACTGATCACCAGTTTTCCTTTGCCCTTGGCACCGTGTTGCAATTTCACTTCGGCCCCCAGACGTTCGCCCAGGTCCTGTTGCAGACGCTCGACGTCGGGATTGAGACGCTGTTGGCCGGGATCACGACGGGGATTGAGCCATTGGCGCACCAGTGCCTCGGTCTGACGAACGGTCAGCCCTTTGGCCACCACCTGGCGGGCGGCAGCGGTCTGTTGTTCGGCGGGCAGGCCCAGGAGCGCGCGTGCATGGCCCATTTCCAGGTCGCCGCGTTCGAGCATGGTTTTGACATCGTCGGGCAAGCTGGTCAGGCGCAGCAGGTTGGTAATGCTGACACGGCTTTTGCCCACCGCGTCAGCAACCTGCTGCTGGGTGAGCTCGAACTCCTGCTGCAACCGCTGCAGGGCGATGGCTTCTTCGATCGGATTGAGGTCTTCGCGCTGAATATTCTCGATCAGCGCCATGGCGATGGCGGCTTCATCGGGCACATCGCGGATCACCGTCGGTATGGTGTCGAGTCCGGCCAGTTGGGTGGCGCGCCAGCGACGCTCACCGGCGATGATCTCGTATCTTTCATCACCAATGGCACGCACGACAATCGGCTGCATGACGCCCTGGGCGCGGATGGACTCTGCCAACTCTTCCAGCGCCTGCGGATCCATGTCACGGCGGGGCTGATATTTGCCGCGCTGAATCAGGTCGACCGGCAGTTCCTTGAGTTGCTGATCCTGGTTGTTGCTCGCACCGTCGGTGGTGTTGCCCTGCCCGAGCAGTGCATCCAGTCCTCGTCCCAAGCCGCGTTTCTTGCCCGCCATGCCGGTAGTGTCCTTGTTGGTTATTCGTTCAAATCTGTCACGGCTGCCGCTTTGGCTGCCTGTCGAGTACGTCGTACCAGCTCACCGGCCAGCGCCAAGTAGGCGACCGCGCCACGCGACTGCTTGTCGTAGGCCAGCGCCGGCATACCAAAACTGGGTGCTTCGGCCAGACGCACGTTACGCGGAATCACGGTCTGGTACAGCTTGTCGCCAAAATGCGCGGTGAGCTGCGCGGAGACATCCAGCGTCAGACTGTTGCGCGGGTCGTACATGGTGCGTAACAGCCCTTCGATCTGCAGTGAGGGGTTGAGCACAGCAGCAATGCGGCTGATGGTATTGACCAGTGCCGACAACCCTTCGAGTGCGTAGTACTCACATTGCATCGGAATGATCACACCGTCGGCGGCGACCAGACCATTGACCGTCAGCATGTTCAGCGATGGCGGGCAGTCGATGAGGATGAAGTCGTACTGGGTGCGCGCCTTGACCAGAGCGTAGCGCAGCCGACTTTCCTTCATCTTGATGTTCATCAGTTCAACTTCGGCAGCGGTCAGATCGCCGTTGGCGGGCAGCAAATCATAGCCGCCATGCTCGGAACGTTGTAAGGCTTCGTCGAACTCGCAGCGTCCGGTCAGCAGCTCGTAAACGGAATTGTCCAGATCGGCCTTGTTGATGCCGCTGCCCATGGTGGCATTGCCCTGCGGGTCGAGGTCGATCAGCAGCACCTTGCGCTTGGTCGCAGCCAGGGAGGCGGCAAGATTGATGGTGGTGGTGGTTTTACCCACACCGCCTTTCTGGTTGGCCACTGCCAAAACCCTGCCCACATTGACCTCCTTTACGATTAACCCTGATCCGTGCGACGCAGTATCAGCAGATGCCGGTGGCCGACGCAACCGGGAACCGACAATTCTGCACTACGCTCCAGCGTGAAGTCGACCGGCATTGCCGCCAGCTCGTCCTCAGGATACACACCTTTCATCGCCAGCCAGCGAGTTTCTGCGTTGCCCAGCTGGCGGGTCTTGTCGACGAAGTCGCCGAGCGCACTGAACGCGCGTGAGGTGATGCCAGCAAAGGGTTTATCGACTTCGAGTGCTTCTACCCGGCAATTGAATACCTGCAAATTATCCAGCCCCAGCTCGAGTTTGACCTGGGTCAGAAAGCGGGTTTTCTTGCCATTGCTGTCGAGCAGGCTGAAATGCTGGTCGGGGCACATGATGGCCAGAATCACCCCGGGCATGCCGCCGCCGCTGCCCACGTCCAGCCAGGTTTCACCCTCGACAAAGGGCAGTATGCTCAGGCTGTCGAGCAGATGCCGGCTGACCATTTCATCCGGGTCACGCACGGCGGTCAGGTTGTAGGCCTTGTTCCACTTGTTCAACAGGCCAAGGTAGGCGAGCAGCTTGTCGCTTTGCTGCGGTTGCAGATCGATCCCCAACTGACTGGCACCGCTGGCCAGTTGTGCTGCGTGGTCCGCCATCGAGGTTATGCCTCCTGGGCCAGTTTGCTGCCACCCAGGGCATTGCGTTTTTTCAGATGAATCAGCAGCAGGCTGACGGCCGCCGGCGTCACGCCGGGAATCCGCGAAGCCTGGCCGAGTGTTTGCGGGCGCACGTCAGCCAGTTTGTGGCGAATCTCGTTGGACAGGCCGTTCAGCGTGCTGTAATCCAGATCCAGCGGCAGAGCGGTCTGTTCGTGTTGGCGCAGCCGGTCGATTTCTTCCTGCTGACGCTCGATGTAACCGGCGTACTTGGTGTGAATCTCCACCTGTTCGGCGGCATCGACCGGAATGTCCACGGCACCGGTCAGCTCGGTGAGCGCCTGATAGTCGACTTCCGGGCGACGCAGCAGGTCGAGCAAGTTGTACTCGTGGGTCAGCGGCGTGTTGTAACGGGCGCTGTAGGCCTTGCCGATGTCACTGGTCGGCTGCACCCAGGTGCTGCGCAGGCGCAGGGTTTCCTGCTCGATGGCCTCGCGCTTGGCGTTGAACACCGCCCAGCGGGCATCGTCGACCAGGCCCAGTTCGCGGCCCTTGGGCGTCAGGCGCAGATCGGCGTTGTCTTCGCGCAGCACCAGCCGATACTCAGCACGTGAGGTGAACATGCGATAGGGCTCGCGAGTCCCCATGGTGATCAGGTCGTCCACCAGCACGCCGATGTAAGCCTCATCGCGGCGCGGGCACCAGGCTTCCTGACCCTGAGCGCGGCGCGCGGCGTTCAGACCGGCCAACAGCCCTTGCGCCGCGGCTTCTTCGTACCCGGTGGTGCCGTTGATCTGGCCGGCGAAGAACAAACCGCCAATCACCTTGGTCTCCAGTGAGTACTTCAGATCCTGCGGGTTGAAGTAATCATATTCGATGGCGTAACCGGGCCGCAGGATATGCGCGTTTTCCATGCCGACAATGGATTGCACGATCTGCAGCTGTACGTCGAACGGCAGCGAGGTGGAGATGCCGTTGGGATACAACTCGTGGGTGGTTAGCCCTTCCGGCTCGATAAACACCTGATGCTGGTTCTTGTCGGCAAAACGGTGAATCTTGTCTTCGATCGACGGGCAATAGCGTGGGCCCACCCCTTCGATCACGCCGGTGTACATCGGCGAGCGATCCAGGTTGTTGCGGATGATCTCGTGGGTACGTTCGTTGGTGTAGGTAATCCAGCAGTTCACCTGGGCCGGATGCTGCTGCGCGTTACCCATGAACGACATGACCGGGATCGGCGTATCACCGGGCTGCGCGGTCATCTTGCTGAAATCCACACTACGGCCATCAATGCGCGGCGGCGTCCCGGTTTTCAGGCGATCAACGCGCAGCGGCAACTCGCGCAGGCGTTTGGCCAGGGCGATGGCCGGCGGATCACCGGCGCGGCCGCCGGAGTAGTTATCCAGCCCAATGTGAATCAGGCCACCGAGAAAGGTCCCCGTGGTCAGTACCACGTTGTCGGCGAGAAAACGCAGGCCCATCTGGGTCACTACGCCTTTGGCTTCGCCCTGTTCAACGATCAGGTCGTCGCAGGCCTGCTGGAAAATCCACAGATTGGGCTGGTTCTCCAGAATCTCGCGAATAGCCGCTTTGTACAGCACGCGGTCAGCCTGTGCACGGGTGGCGCGCACCGCCGGGCCCTTGCGGCTGTTGAGCACACGAAACTGGATACCGGCCTTATCGGTCGCTATCGCCATGGCACCACCAAGGGCGTCGATTTCCTTGACCAGATGGCTCTTGCCAATGCCGCCGATGGCGGGGTTGCAGCTCATCTGACCCAGCGTTTCGACGTTATGGCTCAGCAGCAGGGTTTTAACGCCCATACGCGCAGCGGCCAGGGCAGCTTCGGTACCGGCATGCCCACCGCCAACCACGATGACGTCAAAGCGACTTGGAAAATCCACGTATTACCTCATTGGTAAGGTCGTTGCTCAGGTTTTGCCTGGCGTCGGAAAAAGGGGCTGATTATAGGCTCAGGGAGAAAAAAATGCAGCTGCTACTGAGCATTTTTTGTACAGGCCTTTTGCTGGAGGTCGAACAGGAATACAGAAATAGAATAAAAGAAAAAGAATTATATAAAGCTTAATGTAGTTACTACTAATGAGTAGCCGTTTTTCTGTGGGTAAGCCAAAAAACTCTTTATTGATCATAGCATTGCGAGAAGCATAAGCCTGTTAGGAAGCGGTACTGCAGGGGTGGGTAGCAGGGTTCTGTTCCTGTGTATAAGTAGGTCTGTTATCCACAGGTGGGTTTCGCCGCAGCTTACCCACAGGGTTATGGACCTGGCTTAGGCGGGGTTTTCCACAGGGCTCATCGTGTTGATTGGCGTGAAATTCATCACTTAATTGCTGTTTGAGTGCTGCTTAGGTAGCACGTCAGCGCGCTCCGTTGACAGGCAGCAGCTTTAAGTTGGGGCACGTGACTGGATCAGTTGTGCAATATGCACAAAGATGTGGGCTGCCGCTGTTTGCCAAGAAGAGAAAACCCGCCGTGTGGCACAGGCATTGCAAAATCCGCTTCGATTCACTGAACCGGTGGCTGCAAGCGCATTAGCGCTGGGCTGCAAATGCATGCGATGACAGGAGAACGCCACAATGACAGATACCACCAGCACTGCGCAGGAGCAGGATTATCCGCTTAGCCCAGTACCTGAAACCGCCAGAAAGAGCCTGTGGTCCATGGGCCTGGTGCTACTCGGCTTTACCTTCTTTACCGCCACCATGTGGGCCGGCGGCACTGTGGGCACGGCCTTCGATTTTGGCACCCTGTTATGGGTGCTGCTGATCGGTAATCTATTGTTGGGCGCCTATGCCGCCGTGCTGGGTTACATTGCCGCGCGCTCGGGCTTGAACACCGCGTTGATGAGCCGGTACGCCTTTGGCGAACTGGGCAGCAAGTTGTCCGACTTTATTCTTGGCTTTACCCAAATAGGCTGGTACGCCTGGGGCACGGCGACCATGGCGCTGTTGCTGGTCAAAATGACCGGTCTGCCGGAAGGCGCCACTCTGCCGTTGATGGTGCTCTTTGGCTTCGGCTTTTGCGTTACGGCCTTCGTCGGCTATAAAGGTCTGGAACTGCTGTCGCGGATAGCGGTGCCGGCGATGATGGTGCTGATTGCCGTCAGCATGTTTATTGCTGCTTCCGATGCCGGTGGCCTGGCTGGCTTGACCAGCATCGCGCCGACCAGCGACTTGAGCATGGCGGCTGCGATTACCCTGGTGTTTGGTACCTTTGTCAGTGGCGGCACCCAGGCTACCAACTGGACGCGCTTTGCGCGCTCCGGCAAGACAGCGGTATGGGCTACCTTGGCAGCATTCTTCCTGGGCAATGGCTTGATGACGCTGGTCGGAGCCCTGGGTGCGCTGGTGTATCAGCAGGCCGATATCGTTGACATCATGGTGGCGCAGGGATTGGCGACGCTGGGTATTCTGATGTTGTTTCTTAATCTATGGACCACCCAGGACAACACCGTCTACAACTTCGCGGTAGCCGGCTGCAACTTGCTGCGCACCCGTCGACGCAAGACGGTGACCCTGGTCGGTGCTGCCATCGGTACGCTGCTGGCGGTGCTGGGCATGTACGAGTGGCTTATACCCTTTCTGATTCTGCTGGGTACCTTCATTCCGCCGGTGGGCGGGGTCATCATGGCCAATTACTTCGTGCGTTATCGCGGCACCTATCCGGATCTGGCCAGTGCACAGCTGCCGGCATTCAACCTGATTGGTTTGAGCGCCTACGCCATCGGCTCTTTTGTGGCCTACACCTCGGCCTGGATCGCGCCTGTGGTCGGTGTGTTGGTTGCCGCCTTCAGCTATGCCCTGCTGGAAACCGTGGTGGCTGGCGTCAAGGCACGACGCGCCAGCGCGCTGAGCAGCCTCTGAATCATGCTGCTACGTTGTAACGATATACCGCAACTGCCCGGCCTTGGCGCCATGCAGTTGCGTGCGGGCCTGACAGGGGCGCAGCGTGTGGTGCGCTGGCCCTATGTGGCGGAAAACCGTTCCTTCAGTCCTTGGGTCAAGGGTGGTGAGCTGGTGTTCATCACCGGTATCGGCCGCCATCACAGCCAGGGCAGTCTGACCGAGCGGCTGTATGAAGCCGTCGCCAGCGAGGTAGCCGGGTTGGTGATTTTGACCGGCGATGCCTATATAGGCCAGGTGCCCAATGCCCTGTTGCGCCTGGCCGATCAGTTGGCCATGCCGCTGCTGGAGCAACCCTACTCCCTGCCCATGGTGCAGGTTACCGAGACCATCAGTCGTGCCATAGTGCAGCGCGAGCAGGAGCAGGCACGGCAACAGGAACTGCTGGCCGGTAGCCTGCCTGAGCGGTTGCAGCAGCGGCTCGGCTCGCCAGCTGAAGTGGCCGATTTTCTGCAACCCTTTATTCAGTGCCCGGTAACCGCGTTGTTGCCGCTGCTCGATAGCCTGGGCGCCTGGTTGGCGCATCAGGGCAATCTCAGTGCTGCGGCAAAGGCGCTGGGCTGCCATCGCAACTCATTACGTTACCGACTGGACAAACTCTTTCGCCTGACCGGTCTGGAGCCACAGAAGGCCACCGACCAACACACCCTGATTCTGCTGCACGCGCTGTTGGCCGAGTTGCCGCGCGCGTCAGCCTGCCTGGAGACAGCACCATGATTCAACAGCCTGAAGCCATCATCAACGCCCGCCTCAGCGGCCAGCCCGGGCTACATACCTTGCACTTGAGCGATGGCCGTTTCACTACCATCGAACTGCAGCAGGCCAGCCTGAGTGCCGCTGCGCAGCAGCTGGATGCCGGCGGAAACCTGGTACTGCCACCCTTTGTTGAACCGCACATTCATCTGGATGCCGCAATGACTGCCGGCGAGCCGCGCTGGAATCGCAGCGGTACGCTGTTTGAGGGCATCGAGTGCTGGGCTGAACGCAAGGCTACGTTGAGCCACGAGGACGTGATTCAGCGTGCCGAGCAGACGCTCAAGCTGTTTGCCGCGCACGGTATCCAGTATGTGCGCACCCACGTGGATGTCACCGACCCGGCACTCACCGCGTTGCAGGCCATGGTCGAGGTGCGTGAGCGGGTGCGCGAGCACGTCGATCTGCAGATTGTGGCCTTTCCGCAGGAAGGTATTCTTTCCTATCCCGGTGGGCAGGACCTGATGCGCCGCGCCGTGGAGTTGGGCGCCGACGTGATCGGTGGCATTCCGCATTTCGAGTTCACCCGGGATTACGGGGTGGAATCGGTCAAGCTGCTGATGGCGCTGGCTGAAGCCAACGATTGCCTGGTGGATGTGCACTGCGATGAAATTGACGACCCCAACTCGCGCTTTCTCGAAGTACTGGCCGCCGAAGCGCTGAGCCGCGATTACGGCAGCCGGGTCACCGCCAGCCACACCTGTGCCATGCATTCTTACAACAACGCCTATTGCAGCAAGCTGTTCCGCCTGTTGCAGAAGGCAGACCTGCGCTTTGTTGCCCTGCCCACCGAAAACCTGCATCTGCAGGGCCGCTTTGATGGTTACCCCAAGTCGCGCGGTATTACCCGGGTGCCCGAGCTGCTGGATGCGGGTCTCAAGGTCTGCTTCGGCCAAGATTCGATCCGCGACCCCTGGTACCCGATGGGCAACGGCAACCTGCTGCGCACCCTGGATGTGGGCCTGCACGCCTGCCATATGCTGGGCATCGAACGCATAGAAACCGCGCTGGAGATCGTCACCGATAACGGCGCTGCCGCCTTGAACATTGCCGAATACGGTATTGCGCCAGGACTGCCAGCGCGCTGCATGGTGCTCAATGGCACTACACCCTACGAGGTGTTGCTGAACCAGTCTCCGGTATTGGCCTCCATCCGTGACGGCCGTTGTCTACTCCAGCGCGAAGCGCCGACCCATGAGGTACTTGGCTGGCCCTGACAACCTGCGCAGGCCAAGTTACTGCGAGCGTGGTCGGTCCGCAGACCAGCCCGCATTCTGTGCTATGTTGCAGGGCTGAATGCTCCACCGCGCCCTGGGTGCGCGACCTCTCGCAAGGGCTATCTCAGTATGCCGCAAGCCGACGGACTGCCAATGCCGCAACGCCTGGGCGCGATCTTCGCCATCGCGCTGGGCGTCACCATGGCAGTGCTCGACGGCATGATTGCCAATGTGGCGTTGCCGACCATCGCCGACGACCTGGGCACCAGCGCGGCCAACTCCATCTGGATCGTCAACGCCTACCAACTGGTCATCACCATGAGCCTGTTGTCGCTGGCGTCACTGGGTGATCTGTGGAGTTATCGGCGGGTTTATCTGATTGGTCTGAGCGTTTTCGCCAGCATGTCGGTGCTTTGCGCGCTGAGTGATTCGCTGGTGACCCTGACCCTGGCGCGTATGCTGCAAGGCCTTGGCGCGGCGGCTGTGATGAGCGTGAACGGCGCATTGACGCGGTTGATTTACCCCTCGCACTTGCTGGGTCGTGGCGTGGCCATCAATACCCTGATAGTCGCGGTAGCGGCCGCCGCGGGCCCCACGGTGGCCGCCGGTGTATTGGCCGTCGCCGATTGGCCCTGGTTATTTGCCATCAATGTGCCCGTCGGCTTGCTTGCCCTGGTGATGGGGTATCGATTCTTGCCAGCCAACGAAGGCTCGCGGGAGCAACGCTTCGATAAGTGGAGTGCGTTGCTTAACGCGATAACCTTCGGTTTGTTTTTTGTGGCCCTGACTGGATTTGCGCAGGGTCACGCTTGCTGGAGCATCGCTTTTCCGTTGCTTGGCGCGCTGCTGGTGGGCTGGTTTTTTGTCCGGCGGCAGCTCGATCAGCCTTTGCCGCTGTTGCCGGTGGATTTGCTGCGCATACCGATTTTCTCGCTGTCGATCGGTACCTCGGTCTGCTCCTTTGTGGCGCAGATGATGGCCATGGTCTCCATCCCCTTCTACTTTCAGAAAACCCTGGGCCTGAGTGCGATTGAAACCGGTCTGTTGATGACGCCCTGGCCACTAGCGACCATGGTCATGGCGCCAATTGCCGGGCGCCTGCTGGACCGTTTGCACGCCGGCTTGCTGGGCGGGGTAGGTCTGGCGGTGTTTGCCACCGGGCTCTTCTTGCTGGCCGCCTTGCCGCAGCAGGCCAGCCATCTGGAGATCATGTTGCGGATGCTGATCTGTGGCGCCGGCTTCGGGTTGTTTCAGTCACCCAACAATCACACCATTCTGACCGCCGCGCCGATGCAGCGTAGCGGTGGGGCCAGCGGCATGCTGAGTACCGCGCGTTTGGTCGGGCAGACCACAGGCGCGGCGCTGGTAGCACTGGCATTCAACCTGTTCAGCGATAACGGCACGCATGCCTCGCTTATCGCGGCCGGCGGTTTCGCCGCGGTTGCTGCTATCGTCAGTACCTTGCGCCTCAGCCAATCCGTCGCGCGCCCGGGCCGATGAAAACCCAAGCATTAAAAAAAGCGTAGTCCAGTATTGATATCTGAAATTTCATATATATGATTAATCAGATGTTATAGGAGCTACGCCATGCCTGCGCCACTTACGTTCTTCAAATGCCTGGCAGACGACACCCGTCTGAAGATTCTGTTGTTGGTCGAGCAAGCCCAGGAACTCTGTGTCTGCGATCTGCAAACCGCGTTGGCGCTTAGCCAGCCAAAGGTGTCACGGCATCTGGCTGAGTTGCGCAAATGCGAGCTGCTGATTGATGAGCGCCGCGGACGTTGGGTGTATTACCGCCTCAATCCTCACCTGCCAAGCTGGGCGCGTGAGGTGCTCGCTACTGTCTTGCGCAACAACCCTGAGTATCTGGCTGAATGCTTAGCGCGGTTGAGCGAAATTGAATCCTGTTGTGAGGCAACGCCATGAAAGTACTTTATATCTGCACCCACAACCGCTGTCGCAGCATCCTGTGTGAAGCCTTGACGCGGCATTACGCGGGTGACCGAATTGAAGCACGCAGCGCCGGTAGTCAGCCGGCAAAGGCGGTTCATCCGTTGACCCTGAGCCATCTTGCTGCGGCGGGCGTCGTCAGCGACGACTTGCGCAGCCAGTCCTTGGATGAACATGAAGATTTCGCGCCCGACTTGGTCATCACGGTGTGCGATTCGGCTGCCGGTGAATCCTGCCCGGTATGGTTTGGTAAGGCCATCAAGGTACATTGGGGCCTGAGCGATCCCAGTAGCGTGCAAGGCAGTGAAGCCGAGATAGCTGACGCGTTTGCGCAGTGCATGCAGACCATCAACGACCGGGTGCACAAACTGGCCGCACTCACCGAGCTGGAATCCGAGCAATGGCTGCCAGCCTTGCGGGCATTGGGAGCCAAAGCATGAACCTGACCGATCTGAGTTTACCGAATCTGGACCAACAGCAACTTCGCGCGCCTACCGGTGCCGACTTCAGCGCAGCGACCAGCCGTCACAAACCGCGTTTTCTGCTGTTGTATGGCTCGCTGCGCAGCCGCTCCTTCAGCCGTCTGGTTATCGAAGAGTGCGCACGGTTGTTGCTGCATATGGGCGCCGAGGTGCAGATTTTTGACCCCCGTGGTTTGCCTCTGCCCGATAGCGAAGACGAGCAGCACCCAAAGGTGCAGGAGCTGCGCGAGCTGGTGATGTGGTCAGAAGGTCAGGTGTGGTGCACACCCGAACGCCATGGCGCGATGACCGGGATCATGAAGGCACAGATCGACTGGATTCCCTTGTCTCTTGGCGCGGTACGCCCCACCCAGGGCAAAACGCTGGCAGTAATGCAGGTAAGCGGCGGTTCACAGTCGTTCAACGCGGTCAATCAACTGCGCATACTGGGGCGCTGGATGCGCATGTTGACCATTCCCAATCAATCGTCAGTGGCCAAGGCTTTCATGGAGTTTGACGAGCAGGATCGGATGAAGCCCTCGGCCTACTACAACCGCATAGTCGATGTGCTTGAGGAGTTGGTGAAGTTTACCCTGCTGACACGTGACCACAGCGCGTATCTGGTTGATCGCTACTCGGAACGGGTTGAAAGCGCCGAGCAGTTGATGCAGCGCGTTAACCAGGATTCGTTATAAGGAAGCCGGAATATGGGACTGTTTGAACGTTATCTTTCGCTCTGGGTGGGGCTGGGCATCGTTGCCGGGATTGTGCTGGGTAGCCTGGCGCCTGGTGTGTTTTCGAGCCTGGCGGCAATTGAGTATGCCCAGGTCAATCTGGTGGTGGCGGTGCTCATCTGGCTGATGATCTACCCGATGATGGTGCAAATCGATTTCAGCTCGCTGAAAGACGTTGGCAAAAAGCCCAAGGGCTTGATGCTGACGCTGGTGATCAACTGGTTGGTCAAACCATTCAGCATGGCGGTTATCGGCTGGGTGTTCTTCCGGGTGCTGTTTGCCGATTGGGTCGATCCGCAATCGGCTACCGAGTACATCGCCGGCATGATTCTTTTGGGCGCAGCGCCCTGTACCGCCATGGTGTTTATCTGGAGCCAACTGACCAAGGGTGACCCCAACTACACCCTAGTGCAGGTGTCGATCAATGACGTGATCATGGTCTTTGCCTTTGCCCCCATTACCGCTCTGCTGTTGGGGATCAGCGATATTCAGGTGCCTTGGGAAACCCTGCTGCTGTCAGTCGGGCTCTATGTGGTATTGCCGTTGATAGCCGCTGCCTTGACCCGCCGGCGGTTGGACCGCGCTGAGGATCACGCCCGGCTCGATGCCTTCGTGGCTCGGCTCAAACCGTGGTCGATCGTCGGCCTGCTGGCGACCGTGGTGCTGCTATTCGGCTTTCAGGCAGAAACCATCCTGGCTCAACCCCTGATTATCTTGTTGATTGCCATTCCGCTGCTGCTGCAAACCTACGGCATCTTCTTTATTACCTACGTAGCTGCCCGCGGCCTGCGGCTGCCGCACTCGGTGGCAGCGCCGGCCTGCCTGATTGGTACTTCCAACTTTTTCGAGCTGGCTGTGGCGGTGGCAATATCGCTGTTTGGCCTGCATTCAGGGGCTGCCTTGGCCACTGTGGTCGGCGTTTTGGTCGAGGTCCCGGTGATGCTGTCGTTGGTCTGGCTACTCAATCGCAACCGCAACCAGTTCAGCTAACAGGGATTACTTGCCAATACAGAAACTGGAAAAGATCCGCCCCAGCAGGTCATCTGCACTGAATGCACCGGTGATACTGCCGAGTGACTGTTGCGCCATGCGCAGGTCTTCGGCCAGCAGTTCGCCGGCGCCCATCAGGGTCAATTGCTGATAACCGTGCTCCAGTTGGCGGGCGGCCTCTTCTAGCGCATCCAGATGCCGCCGGCGAGCGCTGAACAGGCTTTCGCCGGTTTGCTCGAAGCCCATGCAGGTTTTCAGGTGTTCACGCAGCAACTCGACGCCTTCGCCCTGGCGCGCTGACAGCCGCAGGCTGACCGAGCCGTCGGTGGCGGTGGTGACGCCCACCGCGTCGCCGGTGATGTCCACCTTGTTGTAAATCAACGTGACCTTGGCCGGATCGGGCTTCACCGCCAGAAATTCGGGCCAGAGCTGCGCGGGGTCTGAGGCTTCTGGCTGGCTGGCATCGACCATCAACAGAATGCGGTCGGCCTCGGCAATGGCGGCCATGGCCCGCTCTACTCCAATGCGTTCTACCTGATCCTCGGTATCGCGCAAGCCGGCGGTATCGATGATGTGCAGTGGCATGCCATCCAGATGGATATGCTCACGCAGAATGTCCCGTGTGGTGCCGGCAATATCCGTGACAATGGCGCTGTCACGCCCGGCCAGGGCATTGAGCAGGCTGGATTTGCCGGCATTCGGTCGGCCAGCAATCACCACGGTCATGCCATCGCGTAGCAGCGCGCCCTGCCCGGCCTGACGCTGCACCTGGCGCAGCTCGGCCTGCACAGCCTCCAACTGGGCAAGCACATGACCATCGGCGAGAAAATCGATCTCCTCCTCCGGGAAGTCGATGGCTGCTTCCACATAGATACGCAGGGCAATCAGGGATTCGGTCAGCGCATTAACGCGTTGGGAGAACGCCCCTTGCAGGGAGCTCAGTGCATTGCGCGCAGCCTGCTCGGAGCTGGCCTCGATCAAATCGGCGATGGCCTCGGCTTGGGCCAGGTCCAGCTTGTCATTCAAAAACGCGCGTTCGCTGAACTCCCCCGGGCGGGCCTGGCGCGCCCCTGCGGCCAGACAGGCCTTGAGCAACAGATCCATCACTACCGGGCCGCCATGACCCTGCAGCTCCAGCACGTCTTCACCGGTAAAGGAATGCGGGCCGGGGAAGAACAGCGTCAGGCCCTGATCCAGCGCCTGCTCGCCAGACCAGAATGGCCCGTAATGCGCATGCCGTGGCTGCGGTTCGCGGCGGGCAATCTGCTTGGCGATGCTCAGCGCCGCCGGCCCGGAGACCCGAATAATACCGACGCCACCCTGCCCCGGTGCAGTGGCCAGCGCGGCGATGGTGTCGGCGTGGTAGGGCTGATTCATGGTGGCTCCTGGCAATAGGCTGGGATAGCAGGCAGAAAGCAAAACGCCCCGAAAACGGGGCGTTTGACTGGGTCTGTTATCGCCCGAGGGCGATCAGCTCTTGGCGGCTGCGCCCTTCTCGATCTGGCGAGTAATGTACCACTGTTGCGCGATGGACAGGCAGTTGTTGACTACCCAGTACAGCACCAGACCCGCCGGGAACCAGAGGAAGAAGAAGGTGAAGACAATCGGCAGCATCTTCATCACCTTGGCCTGCATCGGGTCGGGCGGCGTCGGGTTCAACTGCTGCTGCAGGAACATGGTCGCGCCCATGATGATCGGCAGAATGAAGTAGGGGTCTTTCAGCGACAGGTCGGTGATCCAGCCCAGCCATTCAGCCTGGCGAATCTCGACGCTTTCCATCAGTACCCAGTACAAGGAGATAAACACCGGCATCTGTACCAGAATCGGCAGACAGCCACCGAGTGGATTGATCTTCTCTTTCTTGTACAGCTCCATCATGCCCTGCGACATCTTCTGACGGTCATCGCCGTGCTGCTCACGCAGCGCTTGCAGCTTGGGAGCCACACGGCGCATGTTGGCCATGGAGCGGTAGCTGGTGGCCGACAGCGGGAAGAAGATCAGCTTGATCAGACAGGTCAGCAGGATGATGCTCCAGCCCCAGTTGCCAACAAAGCTGTAGATAAAGCTCAGCACTACGAACAGTGGCTGCGCAATCCACCACAGAAAGCCGTAGTCGATGGTCAGATCCAGGCCGGGCGAGATTGCCTTGAGATCGTCCTGAATTTTTGGGCCGGCGTAGAACTGAGTTTTGATACTGGACTGCTCACCGGGCGCTACGCTGACCGAGGGGCTGGTGAAGCGCACGATGTAGTTGCCGTTGCTGTCCTTCAGGGTGCTGAAGGTGTGCTGGGTGTTGGCATCGGGTACCCAGGCGGTAACGAAATAGTGCTGTAGCCAGGCAATCCAGCCGCCGTTGACCTTCTCATTCAGCTTCTCGTCATCCAGCTCGCCCATCTTCATCTTGGTGTAGGAGCTGTCAGCGCTCCAGTAGGCCGCGCCGAGGAAGGTCGCCATGCCGGTGGCGGTTGAGCTGGAGGGGTCTCCGCTGTCGTCACGTTTGAGCTGGCCAAAGGCGCTGCCGGACCAGACTTCGCTGCTCTGGTTGTCGATCAGATAATCCACTTCCACCAGGTAAGAATCACGGGTGAAGGTGTAACGCTTGATGAAGTTGACGCCGTTGTTGCTGGTTTTCAGGTCAACAGTCAGGCTGTCCTGTCCTTCGCTCAACTGATAGCTGCTCTGCGCGCTGGTGTAGCGGGCACGGCCCTGGCTGCTGTCCGGACCCTGGCGACCGGTCAGCCCGCTCTGGGCGACGTACAGGCGGTTGCTCGATTGCTCCATCAACTGGAACGGCAGGTCGGGTCTATCTTTGCGCGCCGGATACTTGGGCAGCGACAGGGAGACGATATCGCCACCAATCGGGTTGATGGTTACGTTCAGGCTGTCGGTGGCTACCTGAATCAGATTGTCATTCTGCTTGGCTGGTACGTCTGCAGCGCTGATGCTCGCATCGCCGTTGGCATCAATCGGCTGGGGCACATCGCTGTTGTCCCCGTTGGCCAGAGGTGCAGTTTCGGTTGGCAGATCGGAATTGCCGGCCGGCGCAACACTGGTTTCAGCAACAGGCGGCAAGTCCTGCTGCATGAAATCCTTGTTCCACTGCAACACCATGAGATAGGTAATCACGAGCAAGGCAGCTATGAGGATATTTCGTTGCATGTTCATGGTTTGTTGGCCATCTGGGAAGATCGGTTGTCAGAAGGGGGTACAGGATCATACCCGCCTGGATTCCACGGGTGACAGCGCCCCAGGCGCCGGGCACTCAATGCCGCACCCTTGAGCAAGCCATGTTCTTCAATGGCTTCCTGGGCGTAGCAGGAACAGGAGGGATAGAAACGGCAATGGCTGGCCATCAGTGGACTGATAGCGTAGCGGTAAACCTTGATCAGTCCGAGCGCGAGACTACGCATGGGATGACGGTGGTCCAGAAGTGCGTGAGCGATTTTTCGTAGCGGTCTTGATAAGCCTGCGCCACATGCCTTGGTAGAGGTCATGCAGCGCAGTATTGTCCAGGTCGCCTACGCCCTTGCGGGCCAGCACGACAATGTCCAGATTGCCCAGCTCAGCGCGATGCTGGCGGAACGATTCACGGGCGATACGCTTGACCTTGTTGCGATCAACTGCCCGTCGGACATTTTTCTTGGCAATAACCAGACCCAGTCTTGCGTGTGCCAGGTCGTTCTCTCTGGCAAGCAACAGCAGACTGGGTCCTGAGGCTTTGCAGGTGGCTCCATCGAATACGTTCTTGAACTGAGCAGGCGTTAATAACCTGAATTCAGGAGCGAAGCCGAGACCCACCTGGCAGCCGGTTCTTATGCTGACAGGCGCTGACGGCCTTTGGCACGACGACGGGCCAAAACCGCACGACCGTTTTTGGTGGCCATACGTGCACGGAAACCATGGTTGCGCTTGCGCTTCAGTACGCTGGGTTGGAACGTTCTTTTCATCTTCAAATACCTGAGTAATTCACATCAGAGCAGAGTGCCCTTTCAAGGGATCGGCAATTCTAGAGAATAAGATCGGTCAGGTCAATTTGATTTGAGCTCTGATGTACAAGTAAAAACAAAATAAAATCAAATCTTTAAATAGATAAATGTAAATACTGTATATGGTAAGCCACTTTTCTGTGGGTAAGTGCCTAATAGGCTTTTAAATCAGTGGCTTGAGACAAGTATAAGGCTGTGGGCAAGCAGTTGGCGGATCCCTTGGGTTGCTGTGCGGCGGCTGTGGATAAAAGAGCTAGATATCCACAGACAGATTTATCCACTGATTCCAACACCATTTGCCAACAAGGTTGGGGGCGACTTCTCCACAGGGCTCAGAGGTGCCTATTTACAAGGTCTCACGCTGGCAGGTCGACTTTATTGTGGCGCAGTGGGCACTTTTTGATGCGGTGAAAAGTCGGCGGCAGTGGTTGTTCGGTGTGGATAAGTCAGGGGCGAAGGGATAGAATAAGCGGCTATGTTGTACCGTCTTGAGCTCAGGCTTTTGCTGGTATCCATCCGTCTTAAATAAGAACCGCCGTGCCGGCGGACCGGGGGATTTAGTGTCTGTTGCACTTTGGCAGCAATGCATCGATTTTTTGCGAGATGAGCTTCCATCCCAACAGTTCAATACGTGGATACGTCCCTTGCAGGTGGATGGCGATCAATCCGAGATTCGCCTCTATGCGCCCAACCGTTTTGTACTTGACTGGGTTAACGACAAATACCTGAATCGCATTCAGGAATTGCTGGATGATTTGTCGCACGGTCAGGCGCCATTGGTTTCCCTGTTGATCGGCAGCCGCCGTTCTACCTCACCCGCTGCGGCATCACCGCAAGCTGCCGCTGCCCCGGCCAGCACACCTGCTTCGGCTCCTGTGCCAGCGCCCGCTGCTGCGCCGCGTGCGCAAGTCAGTGCGCAGGGCTTCCAACCCGAGTCGGCTAACCAGCCGGTAGAGTCCGATGAAGAGAACCGCACCAGTCCTGAGCGCAGTGAGCAGGCCACGGCCAATCTGATCAAGCACACCAGCTACCTGAATCGCAGTTTTACCTTCGAGAACTTTGTTGAGGGTAAGTCCAACCAGTTGGCGCGCGCCGCTGCCTGGCAAGTGGCCGACAATCTGAAACACGGCTACAACCCCCTGTTCCTTTATGGCGGCGTGGGGCTGGGTAAAACCCACTTGATGCACGCGGTGGGCAATCATCTATTAAAGAAGAACCCGGCTGCCAAGATCGTCTACCTGCATTCCGAGCGTTTTGTCGCCGACATGGTCAAGGCGCTGCAAATGAATGCGATCAATGATTTCAAGCGCTATTACCGTTCGGTCGATGCGCTGCTGATTGATGACATTCAGTTCTTCGCCAAAAAAGAGCGCTCGCAGGAAGAGTTCTTCCATACCTTTAACGCGCTGCTCGAAGGTGGTCAGCAGGTCATTCTGACCAGTGATCGCTATCCGCGCGAGATCGACGGTCTGGAAGAGCGCCTCAAATCCCGGTTCGGTTGGGGGTTAACGGTTGCAGTTGAACCGCCAGAGCTGGAAACCCGTGTTGCGATTCTTATGAAAAAGGCAGAGCAGTCGCGGGTGGATTTGCCCCACGATGCGGCCTTCTTTATCGCCCAGCGCATTCGCTCCAATGTCCGTGAGCTCGAAGGTGCGCTCAAGCGGGTGATCGCCAGTTCTCACTTTATGGGTCGGGACATTACCATCGAGCTGATTCGCGACTCGCTGAAAGATCTGCTGGCTCTGCAGGATAAGCTGGTCAGTATTGATAACATCCAGCGTACGGTGGCGGAGTATTACAAGATCAAGGTCTCTGATGTGCTGTCCAAGCGACGCTCGCGTTCGGTTGCGCGTCCGCGCCAGGTGGCCATGGCGTTGTCCAAGGAGCTGACCAACCACAGCTTGCCGGAGATCGGTGACGCCTTTGGCGGGCGCGATCACACAACTGTGCTGCACGCCACACGCAAAATTGCGGAACTGCGTGAAACCGACGCCGATATCCGCGAAGATTACAAGAATCTATTAAGGACTCTGACTACCTGATAGTCAAATAACCATCTGCCAAACTGCACGAGGTCGAGGAAGACAATGCAATTCACCATTCAGCGCGAAGCCCTGTTGAAGCCCCTGCAATTGGTAGCCGGGGTTGTTGAGCGTCGGCAGACACTCCCGGTTCTATCCAACGTATTGCTGGTTGTTGATGGCAATACCCTGGCGATGACCGGGACTGATCTTGAGGTCGAACTGGTCGGTCGCATCAATCTGGAAGAGGCCGCAGAGGCGGGTGAAGTCACCGTTCCGGCGCGCAAGCTGATGGATATCTGCAAGTCGCTGCCAGACGACGCCACCCTCACCTTCAAGGTTGAAGAAAACAAGGCCGTGATCAAGGCAGGTCGCAGCCGTTTCACATTGGCGACGTTGCCGGCAAACGATTTCCCCAATGTGGAAGACGGCCCTGGCGCCATGAGCTTCTCTATCAGCCAAGCGAAGATGCGTCGGCTGATTGAACGTACCAGCTTCGCCATGGCGCAGCAGGACGTACGCTACTACCTCAATGGCCTGTTGTTGGAGATCAACAAGGGTCAATTGCGTGCCGTGGCCACCGATGGTCACCGCATGGCGATGTGTACCGTTGATGCAGAAATCGACTACCAGGAACGTTATCAACTGATTGTTCCCCGCAAAGGCATCCTTGAGCTGTCGCGTCTGTTGAGCGAAGCGGATAACAGCGTCAACATCGTGTTGGGTACGCATCATATTCGCGCTACCACCGGTGATTTTACCTTCACCTCTAAACTGGTCGACGGCAAGTTCCCCGATTACGAGCGGGTACTGCCGCGTGGTGGCGACAAGATCGTATTGGCAGATCGGCAAACGCTGCGCGACGCTTTTAGCCGCACCGCCATTCTGTCGAACGAAAAGTATCGCGGTATTCGGTTGATGCTGCAGGCAGGCCAGTTGAAGATCCAGGCCAACAACCCTGAGCAGGAAGAAGCAGAAGAGGAAGTGATGGTTGATTACAACGGTAGCCCGTTGGAAATCGGCTTCAACGTCAGCTACCTGCTGGATGTCATGAATGTGCTAGGCCACGAGCAAGCCAAGCTGATTTTGTCTGACGCCAATAGCAGTGCGTTGGTACAGGAAGCAGAGTCGGAAGACAGCCTCTACGTCGTCATGCCGATGCGTCTCTGAACGCACTATGCCCCTCAAACGTTTGACGGTCACCGCGGTGCGCAATCTGCACCCGGTGACGATTCTCCCCTCCCCTCGTATCAATCTTATCTCTGGCGCCAACGGCAGCGGCAAAACCAGCTTGCTTGAAGCGATTCATATTCTTGGTCTTGCACGCTCCTTTCGTAGTACCCGCCTGCAGCCCGTCATTCAGTATGAGCAAGCCACCTGTACGGTGTTCGCGGAAATTGAGCGCTGTGGTTTTCCTACCTGTGCCATGGGCATTTCTCGCAATCGTCAGGCTGACTATGAGATCCGTTTGAACGGTGAGAATGTGCGGAGTACAGCGCAGCTCGCGGAGACCCTGCCCCTGCAGTTGATCAATCCGGAAAGCTTTCGGTTACTTGAGGGCGCCCCTAAACAGCGGCGGCAGTACCTCGACTGGGGTGTGTTCCACGTGGAACATCGTTTTTTGCCGACATGGCAAAGGCTGCAAAAAAGCCTCAAGCAACGGAATTCATTGCTACGACGTGGTAGAATCGAGCGTTCGATGTTAGCCCCGTGGGAAGCTGAGTTGATCGCGGCCGGAGAGCAGATTGATGCCTTCCGGCGCACTTATATAGCCGCGCTGAAACCGGTATTCGAAGCTGTGTTGGGCGAGTTGCTGTCATTGGAGGGCCTTTCACTCAGCTACTACCGTGGCTGGGATAAGGATCGCTCTTTGGTAGAAGTCCTGGATTCTCAGTTTGAGCGAGATATGGCTATCGGGCATACCCAGTCCGGACCACAGCGCGCCGATTTGCGGCTGCGTATCAATGGTCTGAACGCAGCTGAAGTGCTGTCTCGGGGGCAACAGAAGCTGGTGGTCTGTGCGCTGAAGCTTGCGCAGGGGCGTCTGTTTAAGGATTTGGGGCGGCAGAGCGATTGTCTGTTTTTGGTAGATGATCTGCCGTCCGAGTTGGACAAACAGCACAGGGATGCCTTGTGCCGATTGCTGGAATCGCTGGATTGCCAGGTTTTTATTACCTGCGTGGAAGCGGATCCACTGCGAGATTGCTGGCGTAGTGAAACACCTTTATCCATGTTCCACGTGGAACATGGACACATTGTGCAGACCGAATGAAGTCTGGAGTGACTTAAGATGACCGATAATAATGCCTATGATTCATCAAGCATCAAGGTCCTTAAAGGCCTTGATGCAGTCCGTAAGCGACCCGGTATGTATATTGGGGATACGGACGATGGCACCGGCCTCCACCATATGGTCTTTGAAGTCGTCGATAACTCTATCGATGAAGCCCTCGCCGGGCACTGTACCGATATCGACATCATCATCCATACCGATGAGTCCATCACCGTGCGTGACAACGGTCGCGGCATCCCGGTAGACGCTCACGAAGAGGGTGTCTCCGCAGCCGAGGTCATCATGACCGTGCTGCACGCCGGCGGTAAGTTTGACGATAACAGCTACAAGGTCTCCGGCGGCCTGCACGGTGTAGGTGTTTCCGTGGTGAACGCGCTCTCTGAGGAGCTTATTCTGACAGTACGTCGTCACAATAAGGTATGGGAGCAAACCTACGTTCACGGCGTCCCACAGGCCCCTCTGGCAGCCGTAGGCGATACGGATAGCACAGGTACCCAGATTCACTTCAAGCCGTCTGCCGAGACGTTCAGCAGCATCAGCTTCAGCTGGGATATCCTCGCCAAGCGTCTGCGCGAACTCTCCTTCCTCAATTCGGGTGTGGGTATCAACCTGACTGACGAGCGCAGTGGCAAGAAGGAGCTGTTCAAGTACGAAGGTGGTCTGCGTGCTTTCGTTGAGTATCTCAACGTCAACAAGAGCACCATCAACTCGGTATTCCATTTCAATCTGCAGCGCGACGACGGCATTGCCGTTGAAGTGGCGATGCAGTGGAATGACAGCTTTAACGAAAGTATCCTCTGCTTCACTAACAACATTCCGCAACGCGATGGTGGTACTCACCTGGCCGGTTTCCGCAGCGCCCTAACGCGCACGCTGAATACTTACATCGAGCAAGAAGGCTTGTTGAAGAAGCTCAAGGTCAACACCTCTGGCGACGACGCTCGGGAAGGTCTGACCGCGATCATTTCCGTGAAGGTGCCGGACCCCAAATTTTCCTCGCAGACCAAGGATAAGCTGGTTTCATCCGAGGTGAAGACCGCGGTCGAGCAGGAAATGAACAAGTCCTTCGCAGACTATTTGCTGGAAAAACCGGGTGAAGCCAAAGCGGTGGTCGGCAAGATGATCGATGCTGCGCGCGCCCGCGAAGCCGCCCGCAAGGCGCGGGAAATGACCCGTCGTAAGGGCGCGCTGGATATCGCTGGTCTGCCCGGCAAGCTGGCCGACTGTCAGGAAAAAGACCCTGGTCTTTCCGAACTCTACATAGTGGAAGGAGACTCGGCCGGCGGATCCGCCAAGCAGGGCCGAAACCGTAAAACGCAGGCTATCTTGCCGCTCAAGGGCAAAATCCTTAACGTCGAAAAAGCTCGCTTCGACAAGATGCTCTCCTCCGCCGAAGTTGGCACGCTGATTACCGCGCTGGGCTGTGGTATTGGTCGTGAAGAGTTCAACATCGAGAAGCTGCGTTACCACAACATCATCATCATGACCGATGCTGACGTCGACGGTTCGCACATTCGCACTCTGCTGCTGACGTTCTTCTTCCGCCAGATGCCGGAATTGATCGAGAACGGCTACATCTATATCGCCCAGCCGCCGCTGTACAAGATCAAGAAAGGCAAGCAAGAGCAGTACTTGAAGGACGATGAGGCGCTGGAAGAGTACCTTACCCAGTCCGCGCTGGAAGACTCCTACCTGTACGTTAACGAAGATGCTCCCGGTATCACCGGTGAGGCGCTGGAGCGTATCGTGCAGGAATTCCGAGCGGTCATGCGTACCCTCAAGCGCCTCGCGCGCCTCTACCCGCAGGAGCTGATGGAGCACTTCATCTACCTGCCGCGTTTGAGCGTAGACAACCTGGCCGACAAAGCCTTCATGGAAGGCTGGCTGAAAGGGTTTGCCGAGCGTGTAGCCACCGGTGACAAATCCGGCCAGCAATACAATGTCAGCCTGCGGGAAGACCGCGAGCGTCATCTGTGGCTGCCCGAGGTTGAATCCATCACCCACGGCCTGTCGAGCTACATCACCTTCAACCGTGATCTGTTCGCCAGTAACGATTACCGCACCATGGCCGAACTCGGCGAGAAATTGCAGAGTCTGCTGGAATCCGGCGCCTACATGCAGCGCGGTGAGAAGAAAAAGCCGATCAGCACCTTCAAGGAAGCGCTTGAATGGATGATGAACGAGACTGCCCGTCGCCACACCATTCAGCGCTATAAGGGTCTTGGCGAGATGAACCCGGAACAGCTCTGGGAAACCACCATGGACCCGGAGAGCCGCCGTATGTTGCGGGTGAATATCGAAGACGCCATTGCGGCGGATCAGATCTTCAACACGCTGATGGGCGACCACGTTGAACCGCGCCGTGACTTTATCGAAAGTAACGCCTTGGCGGTGTCCAACCTGGACGTGTGATCAACAACTAGTGTGTAGTGCTGAAAAACCCCTTAATCCGTATGGATTAAGGGGTTTTCTTTTGCCTTTACTGCACGCTGTGTTTAACGGAAATCGTCGGTCAGATCTGAGTCGGAGAAGCCGGTAGACGGGGCCTTGAACTCCAGCTCTGCTTCGGCGGCAGGGGCGCCAGATCCGGACTGCTCCATCTTTAACGGTGACTCGCTACGAGTATCGTTGAATTTGGCCTTGAGTTTGAGATCGGTTGGCGAATCAGCGTAGCGCAGGGCCATTTCCATGCTCACTGTCCCGGCGCTGACCAGTTCGTGCAGGTGCTGATCGAAGCTCTGCAGGCCAGGCTCCTGACCGCGGTTCATTGAATCCTTGATCTCGCTCAGTTCGTCTCTGGCGATCAGATTGCGGATATAAGGCGTACGCAAGAGTACCTCCACCGCCGCCACCCGCTTCTTCTCGGTGCCGGGCACCAGACGTTGGGCGATGATACCGGCGAGATTCGCCGAGATATCGCCAAGGGTTTGTTTGCGTTCGCCGTCGGGAAAGAGATTAACGATGCGATCTACCGCCTGAACGCTGTTGGTGGCGTGCAGAGTAGCGACGACAAGATGGCCGGTTTCGCTGTAGTGCAGGGCGTGCTGCATGGTCTGGCGATCACGAATTTCACCGATCATGATCACGTCGGGTGATTCGCGCAATACGTTGCGCAGCGCATGGGCGAAGCTTTGCGTATCCAGGCCCACTTCACGCTGATCGATGATTGCCTTCTTGTGTTTGTGCAGGAACTCGATCGGGTCTTCTATACAGACAATATGCCCGGCGCGGTGAGTATTGCGGTAGTCCAGCATGGCCGCCAGTGTCGTGGACTTGCCCGAACCGGTAGCGCCGACCACCAGGACCAGGCCGCGATCCTTCAGTGCCAGTTTCTCCAGTTGCTTGGGCAAACCCAGTTCGGCAAAGGCGGGGATCTTGTGGCTGATGTGGCGGATCACCATGCCCACTTCGCCGCGCTGGTAGTAGACGTTCACGCGAAAACGCCCAACTTGCGGCAAGCCGACCGCGAGGTTCATTTCCTGCTCGACCTCAAACTCGGCGATCTGCTTCTCGCTCATCAGTTGCCAGGCCAGATCCTTGACCGCGCCATTGGCCAGCGGCTGATTGCCGAAGGCAAAGAATTCACCTTCGCGCTTGAGCGTGACCGGTGCACCCACGCTGAAGAACAGGTCGGATCCTTCCTTTTCTACCAGCGCTTTCAGGTAGCGATGAATATCCATGTCGTGTTCCGATCTGATGTTGATTGTAAGGGCCCACAGAGGCGTTTTAACGGCCAGTATGGACCATCCTGAGCTTAGGTGTCGCGAGTGTCCTGCAGCGCCTGGTTAATCCAGGCCTCGGCCTGCTTGTTGGCCGCGACGATGGATCTTGGATCACTGCCGGCAGGGTAGATCGCCGGACCGATCATCACCTTGATGGTGCCCGGCTTTTTGCCCCAGCCCTGCTTGGGCCAGTGTGCCCCAGCGTTATGCGCGACCGGAATGATGGGGGCAGCGTTGGCGCAGGCCAGTGCCGCGCCGCCGCGGGAAAACTTGACCTGTTCGCCGGGCAGCTTGCGCGTGCCTTCGGGGAACACCAGAATCCAGATGCCCTCTGCCAGGCGCTGGCCGCCAATACGGGTGAGCTGTTGCAGCGAGTCGCGGGCCTTGCTGCGGTCGATGGCAATCGGCTTGGCCAGTGCAAAGGCCCAGCCAAAAAAGGGCACGTAAAGCAGCTCTTTCTTGATCAGTTGGGTTTGTGGTCGAAACAGTTGGGGCAGAAAGAAGGTTTCCCAGGTGCTTTGGTGATTGGCCAGAATTACCCCGGGTTGATCAGGGATGTTCTCGCGTCCGCTCACTTCATAATCGAGACCGACTATCTGCTTGCTCAGCCAGACCGCGGCGCGCGTCCACCATTCGATGATCACCTTGATGCGCCAGCGGGTGCTGAGAAAAGGCGCAATAAAGACAATCAGCACACACCAGATGCCGGCACTGGACGCCAGCAGAAAATAAAACAGAATGACGCGAAGGCGCATCAGCAAGGACATGATTCAGGCTTCCAGAAGGTGGTCGGCAACGGCGGCCAGATTATCAAAAATCAGCGTGCCCTCGGGCAACGCCTTGTGTTGTGTGCTCTGGCCTTTGCCGGTACGTACCAGAAACGGGCTGCAGCCAACGGCGATACCGGCCTGCAGATCGCGCAGGCTATCGCCGACGGTGGGTACGCCAGCCAGATCGGCATGCAGGCCCTGAGCAATCTGATGAAACAAGCCGGGCGCCGGCTTGCGGCAATCACAGCCAACCTCGGGAGAATGCGGACAATAGCGGATCACGTCGACCTTGCCACCATGCCCTGCCACCAGCGCGCACAGCCGCTCATGCATGCTCTGCAGTGTCGCTTCACTGTAGTAGCCACGCCCGACGCCGGATTGGTTGGTGGCCACCGCCACCGTCCAACCGGCCTTGCTCAGGCGCGCAATGGCGTCGATTGAGCCGGGGATGGGGATCCATTCCTCCAGGCTCTTGATGTAGGCGTCGGAGTCCTGGTTGATGACCCCGTCGCGGTCGAGAATGATCAGCTTCATAGCGGCGAGCTCCACACGGCAAGCTACAAGTCAGAGCGGACAGCTTGCCGCTTAGTCTTTGTGGCTGCTTCAACCCAATAGCGAAATGTCAGCAACCCCAAGGAACAGGCCACGCAAGCGTGCCAGCAACGCGTAACGGTTGGCTTTCACGGCAGGGTCCTCGGCGTTCACCAGAACCTGATCGAAGAAAGCGTCTACCGGCTCGCGCAGCGCTGCCAGATGCTCAAGCGTCTGCTGATAACGGCGCTCACTCGCCAGCGGCGCTACGGCCTGCTCAGCGGCTTCTACGGCGCTGGTCAACGTCTGCTCGGCGGTTTCTTGCAGCAGCGTGCTATCGATGGCGCTGGACACCTCACCCTCTGCTTTGGAGAGGATGTTGGACACCCGCTTGTTGGCAGCAGCCAGGGTCTCGGCTTCGGGCAGACGACGGAAAGCCTGCACGGCCTGCACTCGCTGATCGAAATCCAGTGGCGATAGCGGGCTCACGGCGCGCACCGATTGGTACACGGCGGTGTCGATGCCTTCGTCCTCGTAACGCGCGCGCAGGCGGTCGAAGATGAAGTCCTGCACCTGGCTGATCAGGCCCTCGGCCTTTACGCGTTCGCCATACTGCTGCACGGCAACCTGCAGGGCTTCGTTCAGGTTCAGTTCCAGCTGCTTGTCGATAAGAATGCGCAGCACACCCAACGCGGCGCGACGCAGCGCATAGGGGTCTTTTGAGCCGGTGGGCAGCATGCCGATGCCGAAAATGCCGACCAGCGTATCGATCTTGTCGGCCAGCGCGACGGCGGCACCGGTCAGGGTAGTCGGCAGCTCGGCGCCGGCGCCGCGCGGCATGTACTGCTCATTCAGGGCCAGAGCAACGTCTTCAGCCTCGCCGTCGTGCTTGGCGTAGTAATAACCGGCGATGCCCTGCAGCTCGGGGAACTCGCCGACCATTTCGGTCGACAGGTCGCACTTGCTCAATAGGCCGGCGCGTTGCGCCTTGCCGCTGTCGCCACCGATCTGTTCGGCAATGAAGCCGGCCAGGTTTGATACCCGCACAGCCTTGTCGTAGACGCTACCCAGCTCGGCTTGAAACACAACGTTGGCGAGCCTGGCGTTGTGGCTTTCCAGCGGCTGTTTCTTGTCCTGTTTGAAGAAGAACTCGGCGTCGGTCAGGCGCGGACGCACGACCTTTTCATTGCCCTCGATGATCTGCTGCGGGTCTTTGCTTTCCAGGTTGGCGACGGTGATAAAGCGCGGCAGCAGCTTGCCATTGGCGTCCAGCAGGCAGAAGTACTTCTGGTTATCCTGCATGGTCGAGATCAGTGCCTCCTGTGGCACCTCGAGGAAGCGTTCCTCAAAGCTGCACACCAGCGGCACCGGCCACTCGACCAGCGCGGTCACTTCATCCAGCAGATCCTCCGGTACGATGGCGGTGCCCTGCTGCTCGGCAGCCAGCGCGGCGACGCGCTCGCTGATCAGCTCACGGCGCTCGGCAAAGTCGGCAATCACGTAAGCCTCGCGCAGGGCTTCTGCGTAGGCGGCGGGCGCGTTGATGGTGACGCTGTCGGGGTGATGGAAACGATGGCCGCGCGACTGGTTGCCGGCGGTCTGCGCGAGAATCTCGCAGGGTACAACCTGCTCGCCCAGCAGCATCACCAGCCATTGGGTCGGGCGCACGAACTCGGTCTTGCGATCAGCCCAGCGCATGCGTTTGGGAATCGGCAACGCAGCCAATGCGCTATCGACGATACCAGGCAGCAGATCAGCCGCGGGCTGACCCGGAATGCTCTGTACAAAGCGCAGTTTGGGGCCGCTCTGATCCAGCTCGGCAACGCTCACGCCACACTTTCGGGCAAAGCCTTCGGCTGCTTTGGTCGGGTTGCCGTCGGCATCGAAGGCGGCCTGCACCGGCGGGCCGTCCATTTGATTGCTGCGGTCGGGTTGCTGGGTGGCCAGTTGATCAACCTGGATCGCCAGCCGACGCGGCGCGGCAAAGTAGCGCGCGGCGCTGTATGCCAGGCCAGCGTCGTTCAGGCCCTTCTCCACGCCGACCAGAAACGCCTCGGCAAGCTTTTTCAGCGCCTTGGGCGGCAGCTCTTCGGTACCCAGTTCAACCAGAAAATCCTGAGCCTGCATCATTCGGCCTCCTTCAGCTTGGCCAGTACTTCATCACGCAATTCGGGGGTGGCCATCGGGAAGCCGAGGCGAGCGCGGGCCAGCAGATAACTCTGGGCAATCGCGCGGGACAATGTGCGGACACGGAGAATATAACGCTGACGCTCGGTCACCGAGATGGCGCGGCGAGCATCCAGCAGGTTGAAGGTGTGCGAGGCCTTGATGACCATTTCATAGGCCGGTAGCGGCAGCTCCAGCTCGATCAGCCTGTTGGCTTCGCTCTCGTAGAAGTCAAACAGCTCAAACAGCTTATCGACATTGGCGTGCTCGAAGTTGAAGGTTGATTGCTCTACCTCGTTCTGGTGGAACACGTCGCCGTAAGTGACCTTGCCGAAGGGGCCATCGGAATAGACCAGATCGTAGACCGAATCCACGCCCTGCAGGTACATCGCCAGACGCTCCAGACCATAGGTAATCTCGCCGGTCACCGGATAGCATTCGACGCCGCCGACCTGCTGGAAATAGGTGAACTGGGTCACTTCCATACCGTTCAACCAGACTTCCCAGCCCAGACCCCAGGCGCCAAGCGTGGGCGATTCCCAGTTGTCTTCAACAAAGCGAATGTCGTGTACCAGCGGGTCGACGCCGATGTGGCGCAGCGAGTCGAGGTACAGCTCCTGGATGTTGTCGGGGTTCGGTTTGAGCACCACCTGGAATTGGTAGTAATGCTGCAGGCGGTTGGGGTTCTCGCCATAGCGGCCGTCAGCCGGGCGGCGGCTGGGCTGTACATAAGCGGCGTTCCACTTCTCCGGGCCAACGGCGCGCAGGAAGGTCGCGGTATGGAAGGTGCCGGCGCCCATTTCCATGTCGTAGGGCTGCAGTACCACACACCCCCGCTCTGCCCAGTAGCTCTGTAGGGCAAGGATCAGTCCTTGGAAGGTGTGGACGGCTGGATTGGTCTGAGTCACGTTTTTCACCGGGGTAGGCTGCGAAATAAAGAAAGGCCGAAGTATACATTCAGATAGGGGGCAACATACAGGAAAGCGGCGGATTTGCTGGGGCGAGCGCGCAAATCGGGAGCGCGTTCGCGGTCACGCAGAGTTGGCCTGGCTAGGCTGAGGCGATTCAGTAGCGTGGCCGCCGGTGCGCTGCCGGCGGGATGCAATGACGCTGACGCACAGGTGATGGGTGCAGCTTAGCCTCGCGCCATCACCCCGGCCCGCTCAATCACATAACCCAGGCTGTTGAAATCGATATTGGCGCCGGAGTTGATGGCCACCAGTACCTGATCGCGGCATTGCTCGCGCCGCACGTACTGCTTGAGACCGGCCACCGCCAGGGCGCCGGAAGGTTCGGTGATGGAGCGGGTATCGTCGTAGATGTCCCGCACGGCGGCGCAGATGGCGTCGTTGCTGACGGTGATCACCTCGTCCACGTAATGGCGGCACACTTCGAAGTTGTTCAAACCGACCTGGGCGACGGCGACGCCATCGGCAAAGCGCCCTACTTTGGGCAGGGTGACGCGTTCACCCGCTGCCAGCGCGGCCTGCAAACACGCGGACTCTTCCGATTCAACGCCGATGATGCGGATGTCCGGGCGCAGGTATTTCACATAGGCGGAAACGCCCGCGATCAGACTGCCGCCGCCCACCGGGACGAAGATCGCATCCAGCTGGCCGCCCTGCTGCCGCAGTATTTCCACGGCCACCGTGCCCTGTCCGGCGATCACGTCGGGATCGTCGAACGGCGGGATGAAGGTGTAGCCGTACTGCTCGGCCAGTTGCAGGGCGTGGGTCAAGGCGGCAGGGAAGGCTTCGCCGTGCAACAGCGCTGTAGCACCACGGGAGCGCACGCCCTCGACCTTGAGCGCCGGGGTGGTGGTGGGCATGACGATCAGCGCCTGGATGCCGAGTTTTTGCGCCGCAAGGGCGACGCCCTGCGCGTGGTTGCCGGCAGACGCGGTGATCACGCCCTTGGCGCGGGCGCTCTCGCTGAGCCGCGCGATCTTGGTATAGGCGCCGCGAATCTTGAACGAGAACACCGGTTGCAGATCTTCACGCTTGAGCAGCACTTGATTGCCCAACCGGCCTGATAACCCCGCAGCAGCCTGCAGCGGGGTTTCCACCGCCAGATCGTAGACCGGCGCCGAGAGAATGCGGGTGACCAGCTGTTTCAGGCGTGCGCGGGGTAGGTCGCTTACGCCATCGTCTACCGGTTGGGGTTCGGCGGTCGGTGGCGGTGTGCTGGTGAGTGCGGGTACGGCGGTGTTCATGTTGTCTCCTGAGATCGCTTTGGCCTTGGAGACGTTACAAAAAACCCGCCTCGAAGGCGGGTTTGGGTGCGCACGTAGCTAGCCCGCCGATATGGGAATGGCGGTCATAATCATCTGTGCGTGCAGCTGTGCGGGTTTGTTCATGGGCTTGAATGTAGCCGCTTGCGCTTGGCCGGGTCAAGCGGCATCTTGCGGCGGCTGGCGGGGCTACTCGCGGGGGGCGTTAGGATCGAGCAGATCTTCACTGCCGCGCTGGTGTTGATCCTGGGCGATCTGAGCGTCCAGGTCGGGCTTTACGCGCATATCGATAGCGGCGTCTTCGGCGCTGGTTTGCCTGCTGGCCTGCGCGCTGGCTGTCGCCTGCGGGGCGCTGCCGCGTTCGGTAATCTGCACCCGGTAGATGGGTTCAGGCATGTCCATCTCGGCTGCTTCCAGCGCGAGCTTGACCTGACGAATGGCTTCACTCTTGACGCTAACGAAGTCGTGGGAGCGCTGATCTACCCAGGCGTGGTAGCGCACCTGCACGTTGGAATCGCCCAGCGCCGTGATATAGGCCCGCGGCGGCGGGGTATCCATCACACCATCGAGGGCATTGAGCTTGTCGGTACCGATGCGCTGGGCGCGCACCAGGTCTTCGTTAACGCCGATGCCCACATCAAAGGCAAAACGGCGGCTGGGGTTGCGCGTGTAGTTGAGCATGACGCTGCTGAACACCAGAGCATTGGGGATGCGCAGGTGGTTGCCATCCAGGGTCATCAGCACAGTGGCACGCGAGGTCAGCGCCACCACTACCCCTTCATTGCCGTCGATGACTACGTGATCTTTGGGCGCAAAGGGTTGGCGCAGACTCATGAGAATACCGGCAAGGTAGTTCTCCATGGTGTTCTTGAAGGCAAAGCCGAGGGCGACGCCGAGCACCCCGGCGGTGCCCAGGACCGCGCCCACCAGTGCGGTGGCATTCATGATCTCCAATGCGATCAGCACGCCAATCAGCGTCGCCGACCAACGCACCGTGGTGCGGGTCAGGTCGCGCATGAACGGGTTGCGTGAGGCCACGCGCTCCAGCAGAGCGCGGCGCGATAACCAGCCACCCAACGCCCAGCACAGCCAGACCATGATCAGCGCCAACAGCAGCAGCGGCAAGGCGGCCAGCAGGCTATAGGCCTCCTCCAGCAAACGCTGGATGACCGGGTCCAGATTAAATTGCAGTTGCTCGGCGTTCACCCTTATCTCCTTGGCGGTGTTTTTTTTGCGGACTCAGTCGCCGCTCGGCGTGAAAATCGCTTCTATCGGCAGGCTGAATACCTGCGCCAGCTTGAAGGCCAGTGGCAGACTGGGATCGTACTTCTCCTGCTCGATCGCATTGATGGTCTGCCGCGATACGCCGATACGGCTGGCCAGCTCGCCCTGAGACCAGCCCTGGGCGCTGCGCAGCTCGCGCAGACGGCTTTTCAACGGTAGCGCCTTACGCCGAGCACACAACCCAGCGCCCACAGGCTGCCCATCAACGGCCAGACATAGAACATGGACAAGCGGGGGAAGCCGGCAGTTTCCAGAAATCCGTAGCTGAAGGTAATCAGCGCGCTGCCTACGAAAGCCAGACCCAGGGCTTCGAGCTGAATGCGCTGCCCCAGCTCATCCATGCGGCGCAATTGTCGCACCACCGCCGTTGCCATCAGGCAGAGAAAGGGTACGGGCAGCAGCGCGACAGCGATGGAGAGGAAAGCGCCGTGGGGCGTTGTCAGCAACTGACTGCTGACGACCACACTGAGCAGATAAGCCAGCATGGTCAAACCGAATTGGTAAATAAACCGATACCTGGCCATCATGTGCCCTCCGTCTGAATGTAAAGTTGACTTTACAGGCTGGGTGATTAATGTCAAGTCATCTTTACAGGCCGGCAAGCTACTCAGTCATCACGGGTGAGTACTTCCAGCAGCTCGATCTCGAAGCGCAGATTGGAGTGCGCCTTGATTGGTCCCATGCTGCGCTCCCCATAGGCAAGATGAGAGGGTACGTAGAGTTCGCGCTTGCCACCCACACGCATGCCCATCAGGCCCTGATCCCAGCCCTTGATCACGCGGCCGGTGCCAATCACGCACTGAAAGGGCTTGCCGCGCTGATGCGAGGAGTCGAACACGCTGCCATCGTCGAGGCGGCCGGTGTAATGCACGGTAATCAAGGCGCCCTTGACGCATTCCTTGCCGTCACCGGGTTGAATGTCATTGATTGCCAGTTCATTGCTCATACGCGGTTGCCACCTTGCTGTGGGAAGAAAATGAGGTTGGGAATTCATCCTGCGCAGAGTATAAACGTCGCAGACGCGGTTCTGGAGTCGTCATCAGTCAGGAGTCTGAATTGTGAGTAAACCACCAGCTGCCCCCCTCGCCCGCTGCCAATGGTGCTCGGATGACCCCGTGTATCAGCAATACCACGACGAGGAGTGGGGCGTGCCCTGTCGGGATGCCGAGCAGCTGTTTGAGATGCTGCTGCTGGAAGGCTTTCAGGCTGGCCTGTCGTGGATCACCGTACTGCGCAAGCGCGCGCAGTACCGGCAGCTTTATCGCGGCTTGGATGCCTCCTTTATGGCCGGCCAGAGCGACGAGCAATTGCAGGCGCTGCTGCAGGATAGTGGCATCATTCGCAACCGTTTGAAGGTGTATGGCGCGCGGCGCAATGCGCAGGCCTGGCTGGCGCTCAGCGAGCAGCACGACCCGGTCGCCTGGTTATGGCAGTTTGTGGGTGGCCAGCCGCAGATAAATAATTTTGCCAGCCTGAGTGAAATACCGGCACAGACGGCGGCCGCCGCCAACATGAGCAAAGCCTTGAAAAAGGCCGGTTTTACTTTCGTCGGGCCGACCATTTGCTATGCCTTCATGCAGGCCACCGGTATGGTCATGGATCATACCCGCGACTGCCACCGCTTTGCCGTGCTGGGCGGTTCTGCCTAGTGCCCCTCGCCCAACGCGGCCGTGCCACTTACAATGGGTTTTTGAATTGATGCCGGGGTACATGCAGTGGAGCGGTTGAAAGGCGCATTCATCGTTGGTTTTCTCAAGCTCTTTGCCCTGTTGCCGTTTGCTGCGGCGCAGCGCTTGGGCGCTTTCGTCGGCTGGCTGATGTGGAAGCTGCCTAACCGCTCGCGGGACGTGACCCGTATCAACCTCAGTCACTGTATGCCCGAACTGAGCAAGACCGAACTGGACGATCTGGTGCGTCGTACCCTGCTCGATACCGGGCGCAGCATGGCTGAAAGCGCGTGTGCCTGGATGTGGTCGCCAAACAAGACCGTGGGTTTCATCAAGGAAGTGGAAGGGGCTCATCTACTGGAGGAGGCCATTGCCGCGGGCAAGGGTGTGGTTGGCATTACCAGCCACCTGGGCAATTGGGAAGTGCTCAATCACTGGTATTGCTCGCACGCCAGCCCGATCATCTTCTACCGGCCGCCGAAGCAGAAAGCGGTGGACGAACTGCTGCAGCGGCAACGCACGCAATTGGGCAACAAGGTAGCGGCCTCTACCCGCGAGGGCATCATCAGCGTCATGCGCGAAGTGCGCCGCGGTGGCGCGGTGGGTATTCCGGCTGACCCGGAACCGGCGCGCAAGAGTGGGCTGTTCGTCCCCTTCTTTGCTACCCAGGCGCTGACCAGCAAGTTTGTGCCCAACCTGCTGCGCGGCAATGACGCCAAAGCGTTGTTCTTCCACTGCCTGCGGCTACCCGACAACAGCGGCTTCAAGGTGATTCTCGAAGAGGCGCCCGAGGCACTCTACAGCGCGGACGAACTAACCGCGGTGGCCTGCATGAGCGCGGTGATCGAGGGTTATGTGCGGCGCTGGCCCAGTCAGTACATGTGGAGTATGAAGCGGTTCAAAAAGCGCCCAGAGGGTGAAAAAAGGTGGTATTAAAGCGGTAGCGTCGGCGAGGGTCGGCGGCAGGTGTTTACGCAAACAGGTGACGGTCTCAAGCAAGAAGCTCCGCACCTGCCTCAGGGGGACATGGAGTGAGTAACCAGCGACAACATCCACGCACGCCGATGCGTGCGCAAATCAAAATCTGGCACGCCAGCTTCGGTGAGCTGACGGCGCATACCAAGGATCTGTCCGATGGTGGCGTGTTTGTCGAACACCCGGACATGGCAAGGCTGCAGCCGGGCGACGAAGTGCAGGGCCAGGTGCAGGGTATGCCGTTTGCGGCGCCGGTGCTGCGCATGTCGGTCCAGCGGATCGTTGCTGGCGAAGGCGCCGGCATGCAGTTTCTCGACGAAGACTAAGCCGGCAGCGCCTCAGCGCCGCCAGAACATGGGTGTCAGCAGCACCAGCAGAGTGAAGACTTCGAGACGGCCCAGCAGCATGGCGAAGGCCAGAATCCACTTCACCGAGGCCTCCAGATTGCCGTAGTGCACCGCCACTTCGCCCAGGCCTGGGCCCAGATTGTTGATGCAGGCGGTCAGCGCCGAGAAGGCGGTGACGAAGTCCAGCCCGGTGCCCAGCAGAATCAGAAACAGCATGGCGAAGGTGAAGACATACACCGCGCAAAATCCCCAGACCGCTTCGACCACCCGATCAGGCACCGGTTTGTGGCCGAGTTTTACCGGAAAGACCCCGTGCGGGTGCAGCAGGCGTTTGGTCTCGCGGGTGCCCTGCTTGTACAGCAGCAGCACGCGGATCACCTTCATGCCGCCGCCGGTAGAACCCGCGCAGGCGCCGATGAAGCTGGCGTAGAGCAGCAGATACGGCAGCAGGGTGGGCCAAGTGGAGAAGTCGGTCACGCCAAAACCCGTGGTGGTGGCGATCGATACCGTTTCAAAGGCCGCGTAGCGGATCGAGGTCCAGACGTCGTGGTGCTGAAAGTGAATCAGCACAGCGGTACAGGTCACAAACAGCACGCAGAGAATCAGCACATAGGCGCGGCATTCCGGGTCTTGCCAGTAGTTCTTCAATGAGCGGAAGCGCCAGGCGAGAAAGTGCAGCGCGAAGTTGATGCCGGAAATCAGCATGAACAGAATGCAGATAGCCTCGATCAGCGGGCTGTTGTAGTAGCCGATGCTGGCATCGTGGGTTGAAAAGCCGCCGATGGCGACGGTAGAAAAGCTGTGGCCGATGGCATTGAACAGGTCCATACCGGCCGCCCAGTAGGCCAGCGCGCAGGCCAGGGTAAGGCCCGCGTAGATGTACCAGAGCACCTTGGCGGTTTCGGCGATGCGCGGGGTCAGCTTGTTCTCTTTCAGCGGTCCGGGCATTTCGGCGCGGTACAGCTGCATGCCGCCGACGCCCAGCATGGGTAGAATCGCCACCGCCAGCACGATGATCCCCATACCGCCAAACCACTGCAGTTGCTGGCGGTAGTAGAGCAAAGCGCGCGGCAGGGTATCCAGCCCGGTGATGACAGTGGCACCCGTGGTGGTCAGCCCGGAGAAGGACTCGAATACGGCGTCGGCCACGCTCAGGTCGGGCATGTCGAGCAACCACAGCGGCACCGCCCCGAACAGCCCCAGAACCAGCCAGAACAGAACGGTGATCAGGTAACCATCGCGGGTGCGTAACTCGTTACGCTGGCCGTGCACCGGATACCAGATCAGCGCGCCGGCTACCATGGTGATGGCAAAGCCGCTGAGAAAGGCGTTCATCGCCGGTTCGTGGTAGTACAGCCCAACGCCCGCCGCCGGCAGCATGCTGGTCGAGAACAGCATCAGCAGAATGCCGATGATGCGTTGGATCTGGGGATACTGCATGCAGCTGGCTACCTCAGAAGAACGTCAGGCCGACCTGGAACAGGCGCTCGACATCGCGAATGTGTTTTTTGTCGATCACGAACAGGATCACGTGGTCGTCCGATTCGATGACCGTGGAGTCATGTGCGATCAACACCTCTTCATCGCGCACGATGGCGCCGATGGTGGTGCCCGGCGGCAGATCGATCTGGCCGATGGACTTGCCGACCACCTTGGAAGAACGCGCATCGCCGTGCGCCACTGCTTCGATCGCCTCGGCAGCACCCCGGCGCAGCGAGTAGACGTTGACGATGTCGCCGCGCCGCACGTGGGTCAACAGGGTACCGATGGTGGTTTGGGACGGCGAAATGGCAATATCGATTTCACCGCCCTGCACCAGGTCAACGTAGGCCGGGTTGTTGATCAGCGTCATTACCTTGCGCGCGCCAAGACGCTTGGCCAGCATCGACGACATGATGTTGGCCTCGTCGTCGTTGGTGACCGCACAGAAGATATCGACCTCTTCGATATTTTCCTCGATCAGCAGCTCGCGGTCCGAGGCGCTGCCGTGCAGCACCACGGCGCGGTCGAGGTTCTGCGACAGGTAGTCGGCGCGGGCCTTGCTGGCCTCGATGATCTTGACCTGATAGCGGCTCTCGATGGCTTCGGCCAGGCGCTCGCCGATGTTGCCGCCGCCAGCGATGATCACCCGCTTGTGGGTTTTCTCCACCCGACGCAATTCACTCATCACCGCGCGAATGTCGCGCGTGGCCGCGATGAAGAACACTTCGTCATCCGCTTCGATGATGGTATCGCCCTTGGGAATGATCGGCCGATCCTTGCGGAAAATGGCCGCCACCCGGGTATCCACGCCGGGCATGTGCTGGCGCAGAAAGCGTAGCTCCTGGCCCACCAGCGGCCCACCGTAGTAGGCGCGTACCGCCACCAGCTGGGCCTTGCCCTCGGCAAAATCCAGCACCTGCAGCGCGCCTGGGTGTTCGATCAGGCGTTTGACGTAGTTGGTCACCACCTGCTCGGGGCTGATGAGTACATCAATAGGCACCGCTTCGTTATGGAACAGGCCACCCCGGGTCAGGTAGGCAGACTCGCGCACGCGGGCGATCTTGGTCGGCGTGCGAAACAGCGTGTAGGCCACCTGGCAGGCGATCATGTTGGTTTCATCGCTGCTGGTCACGGCGATCAGCATGTCGGCATCGTCCGCACCGGCCTGGCGCAGTACCGTCGGGAATGAGCCCTTGCCCTGTACGGTGCGGATGTCGAGACGGTCGCCCAGCTCGCGCAGACGTACCGCGTCGGTGTCGATCACGGTGATGTCGTTGGCTTCGCTGGCCAACTGGGCTGCCAGGCTGCCGCCGACCTGTCCGGCACCGAGGATAATGATCTTCATTGCGCAGTTTCCTTGAGAGGCCGCCCCGGGCTGGCAGACAGCTTGACCAGTTTCGCCAGGTAGAACCCGTCGTGTCCATCAGCCTGCGGCAGCAGTTGGCGCCCGCAGGGCTGGGCGACGCCGAAGTCGGCCACAAAATCCACTGCCCGCGCGCCGGGCTGACGTGCCAGAAAAGCCTCAATCACCTGGGTGTTCTCCTCGGGTAACACAGAGCATGTGGCATAGACCAGAATGCCGCCGACGGCCAAGGTCTGCCAGAGTTGATCCAGCATTTCGCCCTGCAGGCTGGCCAACGCCTTGATATCGGCTGCCGTACGAGTCAGCTTGATATCCGGGTGGCGACGAATCACACCGGTCGCCGAGCAGGGTGCGTCGAGCAGGATACGCTGGAATGGCGTGCCATCCCACCAGTCTGCCAAGGCGCGAGTATCCGCTGCCTTCAGCGTAGCTGTTAAATGCAGGCGTTCGAGGTTCTCCGCCACTCGCTTGAGCCGCGCGGGCTCCAGGTCCAGAGCTACGACCTGGTGCAACGCGGGCTGTTGCTCCAGTATCTGGCAGGTCTTGCCGCCAGGTGCGCAGCAGGCGTCGAGCACCCGCTGACCCGGCTGCAGTTCGAGCAGCGGCGCTGCCAGCTGGGCCGCTTCATCCTGAACACTGACCAGGCCGTCTGCGAAGCCTGGCAATTGCTGTACGTCGCAGGCCTGCGCCAGCTGGATACCCACGGCGCTATACCGGCAGGCGCTCGCCGCGATGCCCGCAGCCTGTAGTTGCTGCAGGTAGTTGTCGCGGTCGGTCTGGCGCAGGTTGATGCGCAGGGTCAGCGGTGGATGCAGGTTATTTGCGCTGGTGATGGCATCGAGTTGATCGGGCCAGGCGCGTTGCAGGCGCTTGAACAGCCAGCCGGGGTGGGAAACGCGCTGCGAAGGTGACTGGTCAACAACGGTCAGCAGCGCTTCGCCTTCGCGTTGCACCCTGCGTAACACCGCATTGAGCATGCCCTTGGCCCAGGGTTTACCCATCTCGGTAGCGGCATCGACCGTAGCGGCGATGGCCGCGTGCGCGGGGACCCGCAAGTAGAGCAGTTGATACAGGCCGACCAGCAACAGCGCTTGCAGGTCGAGATCGGCCGCTTTCATGGGCTTGTTGAGCAGGTCGCGGGTCAGCGCGTCCAACCGGGTGTACCAGCGCGCGGTGCCGAAGGCCAGCTCCTGCACCAGCGCATGGTCACGGGGTGGCACGTCCTGTAGCTGCCGGGGCAGGCTGCTACCCAGCGACGCCTTGCCGGCCATCACTGCAGCCAGTGCGCGGGCGGCGGCCAGGCGTGGGCTCACAGGCCGTTACCCAGTAGCAGGCCAGGGGCAAACTGCTCGCGCCGCGCGTTGTACAGATCGCTGAAGGCCAGTGGCTTGCCGCCAGGCAACTGCAGGCGAGTCAGCAATAATGCGCCCTCACCGCAGGCGACCAGCAGCCCTTCCTTGCTGCAGACCAGCACTTCGCCCGGCGCGCCTTTACCGGGCGCAGGTTTTGCGGCCCAGATCTTGAGTGGTTTGCCGTCGAGGCTGGCATGCGCCAGCGGCCAAGGGTTGAAGGCACGAATCAGGCAATCCAGTTCGCCTGCCGGACGTTGCCAGTCCAGTGCGGCGGCCTGCTTGTTGAGCTTGTGCGCGTAGGTCGCCTGGCTGTCGTCCTGCACGTCGCCGCCAAGCGTGCCCTTGGCCAGCCCGTCGATGGCCAGCAGTACTGCCGGTGGCCCGAGCTCGGCCAGACGATCATGCAGGCTGCCACCAGTGTCTTGCGCGCTGATCGGGGTGCTGACCTTGAGCAACATGGGGCCGGTATCCAGACCGGCTTCCATTTGCATGACGGTGACGCCCGATTCACGGTCCCCCGCTTCAATTGCCCGTTGTATCGGCGCCGCGCCGCGCCAGCGCGGCAGCAATGAGGCATGGCTGTTGATGCAGCCCAGCCGCGGGATGTCGAGCACCGCTTGCGGCAGTATCAGGCCATAGGCGACGACCACCATCAGGTCTGGCTGCAAGGCGGCCAGTTCGGCCTGGGTCTCGGCGCTACGCAGTTTCTCTGGCTGATAGACCGGCAGATCATGTTGCAAGGCAAGCTGCTTGACGGCACTCATGGCCAGTTTGTGGCCGCGGCCGGCGGGTCGGTCAGGCTGGGTATAGACGCCAACAATGTCCATGCCGGCGTCGATCAGGGCCTGCAGGTGGGCGGCGGCGAACTCCGGCGTACCGGCAAACAGGATGCGCAGATCGGTCGACTTCATGTGATTCCGTAAAGAAAAGGCTTGCCGAAGCAAGCCTTGATGATCAGGTCGGTATCAGGCGCTGGCCTGACTGCGATGCATTTTTTCCAGCTTCTTGCGAATCCGGTCACGCTTGAGGTTGGACAGGTAATCGACAAACAGCTTGCCGTTGAGGTGGTCGCATTCGTGCTGAATACACACCGCCAGCAGGCCTTCGTACACCTCATCGAAAGCATTGCCGTCGCGGTCCAGGGCCTTGACGCGAACCCGCTCTGGGCGAGTCACGTTTTCATAGAAGCCAGGCACCGACAGACAGCCTTCCTGCATCTCTTCCAGATCCTCGGTCAGCGGCTCTAGCTCGGGGTTGATGAAGACCCTCGGCTCGCTGCGATCTTCGGACAGATCAATCACCACAACACGCTCGTGGACATTCACCTGCGTCGCCGCCAGGCCAATGCCCGGCGCGTCGTACATGGTCTCGAACATGTCGTCGACCAGCTGCTTGATGCGGGCGTCCACGGCAGCTACCGGTTTGGCGATAGTACGCAGCCGTGGGTCGGGAAATTCAAGTATGTTCAGTATGGCCATATCGGTTTGTGATGCTTTATGTGGAACAAATCTAATTTGTGCTGCTAAGATGATGAGCAGCTTGGAATAAAGCGGGTCTAGCGTGTGGGAGCACGTGCCAGGCCTAAGTGCTGGCCTCTATAATAAAGGGATTCGTGTCATGAGGAAAACATTACTCGGCCTCCTGTTGCTCGCAGCGAGCGTTTGGGTACAGGCTCAGGAGCCTGTTTTTAAGGAAAATCACCCAGATACATACACGGTGGTTCGGGGAGACACACTTTGGGACATTTCTGGACGGTTCCTCAATTTGCCATGGAAGTGGCCGGAAATCTGGCACGCCAACCCGCAAATCGATAACCCCCACCTCATCTATCCCGGCGATATCATTTCGCTGGTATACATTGATGGGCAGCCCCGTTTGATGGTCAACCGTGGCAATGGTGGCAAAATCAAGCTGTCTCCGCAGGCGCGCGTGCGGCCAATCGCCGAGGCGATTCCCAGCATCCCTCTTGATGCCATCAACTCTTTCCTGCGGGCCGGTCGTATCATCAACGATCCCTCGGAAATCGAGAACGCGCCTTACGTCGTGGGTGGCGCAGCTGAAAGCGTGGTTGCCGGTGCTGGCAGTAAGGTTTATGCCCGTGGCGATTTCTCTGCCAACGCGCCAGCTTATGAAATCTACCGTCGCGGCAAGGCCTACACCAACCCCGAAACCGGCGAACTGCTGGGCATTCACCTGCAGGAAGTGGGTAACGGCAACGTAGCGGCCGTCAATGATGACATCGCAACGCTGAACATCACCCGCAGCCGCCAGGAAATTCTGGTTGATGACCGCCTGCTGGAGTCGGAAGAGCGCTCGGTCGCTTCTACCTTCTTCCCCAGCGAGCCGAGCCAGGAAATCAATGGCGTGATCATGGATGTGCCCAACGGCGTGACCCAGATCGGTCAGTATGACGTGGTGCTGCTCGACAAGGGCGCGCGCGAAGGTCTGATTGAAGGCAACGTGCTGGCGATTTACAAGACTGGCGAGATCGTGCGTGACCGCGTGCAGAACGAGCGCATCCAGCTGCCAGCCGAACGGGCCGGTCTGCTGATGGTGTTCCGTGTGTACGACAAGATGAGTTACGGCATCGTACTGAACGCGACCCGCCAGATGGCGATTCTCGATCAGGTACGCAACCCCTGAGTTGAACGCTGTTCAAGGCCGCCGCAAGGCGGCCTTGTTGTTTCTGTAGATCAAGGATGATCCATGTTCCCCGACCTGTCCGATTCAAGGCAGGCCTGGTTGGCGCTGACGCTGCTTGACGGCGTGGGCCCCCGCTTTATCCAGCGTCTGTTGCAGGAATTTCCTTCCCCCCGGCACTTTCTCTCGGCTGACATCGCCGCGCTGCGTGCGTTGGGCATTGCTCCACGCATACTCGACAGCCTGGCGGCGCTACGCCGACGCGATCCTGCCCTGCTCGCCCGTATTGAGCAGGTGCTGGAATGGCAGGCGCAGCCGGGTCAGCAGATACTCTACCGCGACGAGCCGAACTACCCCGACGCCCTGCGGCAGATCGCTGACCCGCCCGCGCTGCTGTTTGTGCGCGGCGATCCGGCTGCGCTGCACGACCCGCAGATTGCCATGGTGGGTACGCGCCATCCCAGCCCACTGGGTGCGGAAACCGCCCATGCCTTCGCGCGCGAATTTACTCGTAGTGGCTTGACCGTCACCAGCGGCATGGCGCTGGGCATTGATGGCGCCTGTCATCGCGGCGCGCTGGCGGCTGCTGGGCAGACGGTGGCCGTCTGGGGCACCGGGCTGGATCGCTGCTATCCGGCGCGGCACCGCAAACTGGCCGAGCAGATCGTCGAGCAGGGCGGGGCGCTGGTATCTGAGATGTGGCCCGAGATGGGCCCCCAGCCTGGGCAGTTTCCACGCCGCAACCGCATTATCAGCGGCTTGTCGCTCGGTACCCTGGTGGTTGAGGCCAGCCTCAACAGTGGCTCGCTGATCACCGCGCGGTTGGCGCTGGAACAGAATCGCGAAGTCTTTGCCATGCCGGGCTCCATTCATAATGTGCAGGCGCGGGGTTGCCATCGCCTGCTAAGAGAAGGCGCCTGCCTGGTGGAGAGCGTGCAGGATGTGCTGGATGTGCTGCAGCTGCCGCTACTGAGTGCGCTGCAAAGCGACGCCGAGCCAACACGCGAGCCGAGCACTCCGCTGTGGCGCTGGCTGGGTTATGAGCCAGTGAGCCCGGACTGGTTGGCGCAGCACAGTGGCATGCCAATTCCGCAGGTGATGCAGACGCTGCTGGAGCTTGAACTCGATGGCTTGGTGCTGAACAGCGCGCAGGGTTTTTGCCGCGCTCGGCCTTGAGCCAGCGCCCGGGCTCGGCTACTGTCGCAGGCATCGACTCCGTTGAGGAAATTCCATGCTGGCACACTGGCGCACTACCCGTCTCAACTCATTGCTGCAGGCTGGCAGCGTCATTGCCTATCCGACCGAGGCCGTCTGGGGGCTGGGTTGTAATCCCTGGATAGGTGCGGCGGTTGAACGGCTGTTGCTGATCAAGCAGCGGCCGGTGGCCAAGGGACTGATTCTGGTAGCCGGCGATATCGAGCAGTTCGACTTCCTGCTCTGGGATCTGCCAGACGCCCATCTGGCCAAGTTGCGCTTGTCCTGGCCGGGCGCGAACACCTGGCTGGTGCCGCATCAGGGTCGCCTGCCGGCCTGGATCACGGGCCAGCACGACACCGTCGCACTGCGGGTCAGCACGCATCCGGTAATACGCCAGCTGTGTGCGGCAGCCGGCCCGCTGGTGTCTACCTCGGCGAATCCCGCTGGCCGCCCTTCTGCGCGCACGCGCCTGCGTGTTGAACAGTATTTCCATGGCGAGCTGGATGCCGTGGTGCCGGGTGCATTGGGTGAACAGCGCAATCCCAGTATCATTCGTGATCTGCGTACTGAAAAAGTCATCCGGGCGTCCTGAAGGGCCGCCTGCCAGAAAGAGAGAAGCCGCTTGAAACACGATCTGCCTACCGCTGCCGATGTGGCTGCGGTCAAAGAGTATCTGATGGGCCTGCAGGATCGCATCTGCGCCGCATTGGAAGCGTCTGACGGCCAGGCCCGTTTTGCCGAGGACAGCTGGCAGCGCCCGGGCGGCGGCGGCGGGCGCTCGCGTATTATCGAAAACGGCGGTTTGCTGGAGAAAGGGGGGGTGGGCTTCTCCCATGTATTTGGTGACGGCATGCCGCCTTCGGCCACCGCGCACCGCCCGGAATTGGCTGGCCGGCACTTTCAGGCCATGGGCGTTTCGCTGGTGATGCACCCGGAAAACCCCTTTGTGCCGACCTCGCACGCCAATGTGCGGTTTTTCATCGCCGAGAAAGACGGCGCCGACCCGGTGTGGTGGTTTGGCGGTGGCTTTGATCTGACGCCCTATTACGCCAACGACGAAGACTGTGTGCACTGGCACCGGGTGGCCCGCGACGCCTGTGCGCCCTTTGGTGATGACGTGTACCCACGCTACAAGAAGTGGTGTGATGAGTACTTCTACCTCAAGCACCGGGGTGAAGCACGGGGCATTGGCGGCCTGTTTTTCGATGACCTGAACGACTGGGGGTTTGAGCGCAGCTTTGCCTTCCAGCGTGCCATTGGGGATGCTTTTCTCGAGGCCTATCTGCCGATCATCGAACGCCGCCGTGCGCAGGCGTTCGATGCGCAGCAAAAAGCCTTTCAGGAGTATCGCCGCGGTCGCTACGTGGAGTTCAACCTGGTCTACGACCGCGGCACGCTGTTCGGGCTGCAGACCGGCGGGCGCACCGAGTCGATCCTGATGTCGTTGCCGCCCACGGTGCGCTGGGGCTACAACTGGCAACCCGAGCCAGGTAGCCCGGAAGCGCTGCTGGCAGAGCAGTACCTGACGCCGCGTGACTGGCTGGCGGGAGAGCATTGATGGACCAGTACGCCGTGGTCGGTAACCCGATAGAACACAGCAAGTCGCCGTTGATTCACGCACTGTTCGCCGAGCAGACCGGCCAGCAGCTTGAATACGGCAAGTTGCTGGCACCGCTGGACGGCTTTGAAGCCAGCGTGCGCGACTTTTTGCGTACCGGCCTAGGGGTCAATGTGACCGTGCCCTTCAAGGAGCAGGCCTGGGCGCTGGTGGACGCGCATTCGGCCGCCGCCGAGCGTGCTGGCGCGGTGAACACCATCCTGCGCCGCGAGGACGGCAGCCTGCTGGGTGATAACACGGACGGCAAGGGCCTGGTGCGCGATATTCAGGTCAACGCCGGCCTCTCGCTGGCCGGCCTGAATGTGCTGCTGGTCGGCGCCGGTGGCGCCGCGCGCGGCGTGATCCAGCCGTTGCTGGCCGCCGGCCCGGCGCACCTGTGCGTGATCAACCGTACCGTCAGCAAGGCGGAAGAGCTGGCCGCGCTCTTTGTCGATCAGGGGCCAATCGCTGCCGCCGGGTTGCAATGGCTGGTGGAGCCGGTCGATCTGATCATCAACGCCACCTCGGCCAGTCTGGCCGGTGATGTGCCACCGATTCCGCACAGCCTGATCAAGCCCGGTCATACCTGGTGCTACGACATGATGTACAGCAGCGGCGAGACGGCCTTCAACCAGTGGGCGCGTGAGCGCGGCGCGGCGCGCTGCATCGATGGTCTGGGCATGCTGGTTGAGCAGGCGGCTGAAGCCTTTGCCCTGTGGCGTGGCGTGCGGCCCGACATCGCACCGGTGCTGGCGCGTCTGCGGCAGGCCTGACTTAAACGGTGCGCCAGGGCAGCGCCGGTGCCGCCAGCGGCTGCCCATCGTGGCCCGGCACGCGGCCAAAGCGCGGGTCGCCGGCCTGCCAATCGCGCCAGGCCTGGGCAATCTGCGGTTTGCTGTAGCCAACGAAGTTCCAGAACATCAGAATCTCGTCGGCAAAGGGCTCGCCGCCCAGCAGGATAGCGCGGCAGCCGGGCGACATCTGCAGTTTCAAACTTTCATGACCACGTCCGATGTAGCCCAGCTGATTCTCACTGAAGACTTCGGTACCGATGCTCAGCTCGCCTTCCAGCAGCAGAATGCCGTGCTCGAACTGCGCGTTCAGATCCAGCTGCAAGGCGCCCCCCGCGGTGCTTGCCAGGTCTATCGCCAGCAGTGGCGAATGCACCTCAACTGGCGACTCCTGCCCTGCGTAAACGCCCACCAGCAAGCTGTGCTCAACCCCCTGCGCCTGCCAGCGTGGCAGCTCGGGGTAGTGGGCAAAGGCCGGGGCGCAATCACCCAACGCCTGTGGCAGCGCAATCCACAACTGCGCGGCATGCAGCCGGTCAGTGCTGGCCAGCGAGTCTTCGGTGTGGGTGATGCCGCGCCCGGCGGTCATCAGGTTGACTTCGCCGGGGCGGATGATTTGCTCATTACCCAGGCTGTCGCGGTGCAGCACCTCGCCTTCAATCATCCAGGTGAAGGTCTGCAGGCAGGTATGCGGGGGCGCCCCCACGTGCATGCCCTCGCCGGCGGCAAAGTGCGCGGGGCCGGCGTGGTCGAGAAAGCACCAGGCGCCGATAAGCCGCCGCTGGCGGGTCGGCAGCACCCGGTTGACCGGCAGGTTGCCACCAATCTCGGCACTGCGCGCGGTGATCTTCTGCACGCCGGGCGCGCTGTCGGCGCACACGGCGGATGAGGACAACTTGCAGTCAACGTCCTGGTTGCTCATCACGCGTCTCCTCGGTGTCTAAAGCCAGTTATTGCTGCTCTTCAGTATGACCGCTGCCAGGCGCCGCGCCAGTTAAGCTGCGCCCTCGCGCGGCGGAGCAATGCGGTAGGTCAGGCTGTACAGCAGCGGCAGTATCACCAGCGTCAGTATGGTCGCAAAGCCCAGGCCGAACATGATCACCACCGCCATGCTCTGGAAGAAGGCATCGGTCAGCAGCGGCGCCATGCCGAGGATGGTCGTCAGGGCGGCCATGGCAACCGGGCGTACGCGGCTGATGGCAGCGTCGACCAGGGCCGAATAGGCGTCCTTGCCGCTGTCGATCTGCAGGCCGATTTCGTCGACCAGTACGATGCCGTTCTTCACCAGCATGCCGCTGAGGCTGAGAAAGCCCAGCAGCGCCATGAAGCCGAAGGGAATGCCGGTGAGCAGGAAGCCCAGGGTCACGCCGATCACCGCCAGCGGTACCGTCGCCCAGATGATGCTGGCGCGCTTGATCGAGTCAAACAACAACACGGTAATCAGGAACATCGCCAGATAGCCCAGCGGCAGGCTGCCGAACACGGCTTTCTGCGCATCACGCGAGCTCTCGTATTCGCCGCCCCACTCCAGATGGTAGCCGCGCGGCAGCTCAATCGCCTCGATCTGCGGCCGCAGGCGGGTGAACAGCTCGGTGGCGGTCTGTTCGCTGATGATGCTGGGGTCGGCCTGTACGGTGAGCGTGCGCTTGCGGTCTTCACGCATGATCATCGGGTCTTCCCAGAGGGTCACGAAACCGCTGACCACCTGCTCGACCGGCACGTAGGTGCTGCGTGCGCTGCTCCACACCAGCAGATCGTTCAACGTGGCCGCGTTCAGCCGCTCTGCGTCGGGCGTGCGCGCGACGATCGGCAGCATGCGCGTACCGTCGCGGTACAGGCCCACGTTCAGGCCGCTGAAATTCATTTTCAGCAGGGTATCCAGATCGCGCTTGTCGACCCCCAACTCACGCGCCTGTGACTCGACAAACTGCGGACGAACCAGCTTGGTACGCTCGCGCCAGTCGTGCATCACCGCATCGCTGACCGGGTCGGCGCGCATGATGGCGATGGCCTCGGCGCCCAAGCGGCGCAGTACTTGCGGGTCTGGCCCGGTAAAGCGCGCCTCGATCTTGCTGTCGCTGCCCGGCCCGAGCATCAGTTGTTTGAGCTTTACCTGGGCGGTCGAGTGCTGCTGCTTGAAGTAGCGATCCAGTTCGGCAATCAGCGGCTCTATCTGTTCGCGTTCTTCGGTGCGCACCAGCAGCTGCGCGTAGTTGGCGTGAATACGCTGCGGGAAGTAGGTCAGGATGAAACGCAGCGCGCCCTGGCCGATGGTTGAGGTCACCGTGGTCACGCCGGGCTGCGCCAGCACGTACTGATCGACCTCGGCGGTGACCTGTTCGGTATAGCGGATGTCGCTGCCCTTGGGCAGCCACAGGTCGATAAAGAACATCGGCGTGTTGGACGGCGGAAAGAAGGCCTGGCGTACCAGGCTGAAGCCGTAAACCGAGGCGCCGAGCATAACCACCAGTAACACCAGCGTCATCGCGCGGTGGCGCAAGGCACTGCCCAGCAGGCGCCGATACAGGGTAAAGATCAGCCCCTTGTACGGGTCCTGGTGCTCGGCCGTTTCTTGCGTCTGGCCCGGTTGGTCGCGGAAGAACAGGCTGGCAAAGAAGGGCGTCAGCGTGATGGCGGTCACCCAACTGAGCAACAGCGAGATCAGCAGCACCTGAAACAGTGACAGACAGTACTCACCGGTCGAGTCATCCGACAGGCCAATGGGCGCAAAGGCAATCACCGCGATGGCAGTGGCGCCCAGTAGCGGCAGCTTGGTCTGCTGCACAATATCGCGCGCCGACTGCAGGGTGCTCTGGCCGCGCTGGCGGCCGACCAGAATGCCCTCGACGATGACGATGGCGTTATCCACCAGCATCCCCAGCGCGATTACCAGCGCGCCCAGCGAGATGCGCTGCAGCTCGATGTCCAGCAGGCGCATGAAAATGAAGGTGCCCAGCACGGTCAGCGCCAGCACCAGGCCAATCAGCAGGCCGCTGCGCAGGCCCATGAAGATCAGCAGCACGCCGATGACGATAGCCACCGAGATGACAAAATTGAGCACAAAGCCGCTGACCGACTCTTCCACCTCCTGCGCCTGGTTGTAGAACGTCTTTACCTGCATGCCGGCGGGGCGGTCGGCATCCAGCTCGGCCAGCCGTGCGGTGACGGCATTGCCCACATCCACCACATTCACATGATTGGCAAAAGACACGCCCAGCCCCAGTGCCGGGCGACCCTGGGCGCGATAGAGGTTGCTTGGCTCCTCGGCAAAACCGCGGCTGACGGTGGCGATATCGCCCAGATAGACGCGGCGCGAGCTACCGGGTTCACTGATGATCAGCCGTTCCAGTTCGCTGACATCCTCAAACTCGCCGGTGGGATGCAGGCGGATGGATTCGCTGCCAACCAGCATCTTGCCAGCATCGGACACCACGTTCTGCCGGCTCAGCAGGTCGTACAGTCGCTGCGGTGCGATACCCAGCGCGGTCATGCGCTCGCGGGAGATTTCCAGGTGCACCTGCTCCTGCGGCACGCCAGCCAGGCTGACCTTGCCCACACCCTCGACCAGCACCAGCTCGCGGCGCAGGTAGTCGGCAAAGTCGCGCAGTTCGCGGTAGCGGTAGCCTTCACCACTGACCATCAGGAAGATGCCGTACACATCGGCAAAATCATCCCTGATCTGCGGCTCCTCGACGCCCGGTGGCAGGTTCGGGCGCAGATCGTTGATGCGCCGACGCAGCTCGTCCCAGATCTGCGGCAGCTCTTCGGCGCCGTAGGTGCTTTGCACCTCGACGGTGATCTGCGACAGCCCGGCACTGCTGATCGAGGTGATCTTGTCGACGTAGGCCAACTGCTGGATGGCGTTCTCCAGCGGGTAGGTCAGCTCCTCTTCAACCTGCTCCGGCGAGGCGCCCGGATAAGGCGTAATGACCATCGCCATCTTCAGGGTAAAGGCCGGGTCTTCCAGCCGCCCCAGCTCGAGAAAGGCGATAGCGCCGCCCACGCCCATAATCAGCGCCACCAGCCAACTGGTGACCTTGTGCTTGATGAAGTAACCGGCAATATCCATTACAGGCCCCGCTCGCGCACCCAGGGGCGCACCCGCTGGCCGGCCTGCAGTTCGGCACCGCCGGCGGCCACCACCTGCTCGCCCGCCGCCAGCCCGGACAGAATCTCGATGCCGTCGTGGGTCAGGCGGCCAACCTCAACCGGCCGTGCGACCACTATCAGGCCTTGCTCGGTTTCTTCGGTGACCCACACCTGTTGCTCGGTACGCGCCTCGGTATCGGGGCTGAACACCGCTTCCACCGGCACTATGATCGGCAGGTCGCCGGCGCGACTCAGCTTGGCAAAGTCGATGATCACGGTCGCACTCATGCCGGGCAGCAATACCGCGCCCTCAGGCATTGGCATGCTCAGCGTCACGTCGTAGGTCAGGGTCTTGGGATCGGGCTGGCTGGCGTGCTCCTTGTAGATCGCCTCGACCAGCTCGCCCTGCTGGTTGCCCAGCCGCACGCGCGGATGAATATCGGCGGGCACCAGATCACGGCGCAAGCTGGTCAGCAGGTTTTCCGGTACCTGGAACACTACATCCATGCTCTCTCCGGCGTAGAGCGTGGCGATCGGCTGGTTGGGTTGCACCACCTGATACTGCTCAACATGGGTCCGCGCGATCACCCCAGGAAAGGGCGCGGTGAGGCGCGTATAGGCCAGCTCCTGCTTGGCCAGATTGAGCGCCGCCTCGGCTGAGTTGAACTGCGCCTTGCGCTGATCGTACTCGGCGCGCGAGACCATCTGCTTTTCCAGCAACTGCTGCATGCGCGCGAACTGGCTGCGGGTCAGATCGTAATTGGCCTGGCGGTCGCTCAGTTTGAGCCGATAGTCGGTATCGTCGAGCAGGGCGATCAATTCACCTTCTTCCACGTCCTGACCTTCGAGCACCTTCAGCTCCTGTAACTCACCACCCAGACGGAACGACAACTCAGCCTGTTCCGGCGCCTGCAGGCGTGCGGGAAACTCGCGTACGCGCTGGCTGCTGGGGTCGGCGGCGGTAAACAGCTTGACCGGCCGCGGTTCGACCGAGGCCGGGGCCGGCTCGTCCGTGCAACCGGCCAGCAGGCCAAGACTGAGGCTGAGAACGAGGGCAAGGCGGGAACGTCGGGTTGGGCAATACATGGGTGACCTGTTGTTGTAAGTGGCAGGGGGCTGCCAGCCGATTATAGGGAAACAGCGTTTAAATGGCAGACATCAACAGCACTTTCAGTCATTTCGTGAATATAGATGGTGGATGGCGCTCAGTGGGCTTGTCAGCAGACCACATACAATATATGTTTTTATATATTGTATTTATCTTAATGGTTTGCCGGAGGTACTCCTGATGATTTTCCGCCAGTTGTTTGATGCCGCGTCCTCCACCTATACCTATCTGCTGGGTTGCGCCGAGTCGGGCGAGGCCTTGCTGATCGACCCGGTGTTCGAGCAGAGCCAGCGCGATCTGGCGCTGATCCGTGAGCTCGGCCTGCAGCTCAAGCTGGTGGTCGACACCCACGCGCACGCCGACCACATCACCGCCGCCTGGCTGCTCAAGCAGAAAACCGGCTGCCTGATTGCCTCGGCTGCGGTGATCAATGCCCAGCACCTCGACCTGCCCTTGCGGCATGGTCAGGTATTCGGTGTGGCTGGCGTGCAACTTGAGGCGCGGGCCACCCCCGGACATACCGACGGTTGCTTGAGCTATGTGCTGCTCGATCAGTCGATGGTGTTTACCGGCGACGCCTTGCTGATTCGCGGTTGTGGCCGCAGCGACTTTCAGCAAGGTAACGCGGCTACCCTGTTTCACTCGATCACCGAGCAGTTGTTCAGCCTGCCCGATGGCTGTGTGGTGTATCCGGCGCACGACTACAACGGCCGCACGCAAAGCAGTATTGGCGAGGAGCGCCGCTATAACGCTCGGGTGGGCGGTAACGCCAATGAGACGGACTTTGTCGGCTATATGCAGGCCATGAACCTGCCACATCCGAAGAAAATTGATGAGGCCGTACCGGCGAATCTGCGCAGCGGTTGCCCAGCGGATGGCCGGTTGCCCGCCGAGCCGGACTGGGCTGAGGATCTGCGCGTCACCTACGCCGGCGTACCCGAGGTTGGGGCCGAATGGTTGTTGCAACACGCGCCCGAGCTGACGCTGCTGGACGTGCGCCATCCGGGCGAAGTCATCCCCGGCGAGTTGCCTGCGCCCTGCGCCAACGCCCTGGCGATCCCGCTGGATCAACTGCGTCAGCGCCAGAGCGAGGTACCGCGAGATCGACCGGTCATTACGCTGTGTCGCTCCGGTCGGCGTTCTGCCCTGGCCGCCGCCATACTGCAGGAGCAGGAAGTCGAGCAGGTCGCCAGCTTGCGCGGTGGCCTGCTGGCGCTGGCCCACGGTTGACCGACGCAGTGCATGGGCGCGCAAACCGCACTAGAATGGTGCGCAGCTGGCTCGCCGGAAGCGACAGACGCCCAGGCCGCAGGCACCCGGCGTAGGTCGTTGCCGCGCCGGCAAGCTGTGCCAGCATTGCGCCGCCACTGGGTTTCGATCCGCCGTGGTCACTGTGTCAGACCGAGAAATAAAGTTTTTTGGCATTTCTTGAACAAATGGCCAGCTTTTTGCTGCAAGCATGCAATCCGCCGTACTCAACGCAAGCGTGGCGGTCGCCGATAACTAGATCCCAGGAGAAGTATCCATGAGTTTGAAACGCACTCTGGCGTTGGCCGCAGCCCTCGTGCTGCCCATGCAGGTAATGGCAGCGGACGATCCACTGAAAGTGGGTTTTGTTTACGTTGGTCCCATTGGTGACCACGGCTGGAGCTACCAGCACGATCAGGGCCGTAAGGAGCTGGAAGCTCACTTTGGCGACAAGGTACAGACCACCTACGTTGAAAACGTCAACGAAGGCGCCGATGCCGAGCGCACCATTCGCCGCCTCGCCCAGGCCGGCAATGACGTCATCTTTACCACCTCGTTCGGCTTCATGAACGCCACCGCGCGCGTAGCTGCCGACTACCCCGACAAGACCTTCATGCACGCTACCGGCTACAAGCGTGCCGACAACCTGGGTACCTACCTGTCGGTTACCTATGAAGGCCGCTACGTCACCGGCACCGCCGCCGGTATGGTGACCAAGAGCAACACCATCGGTTACATCGCCTCCTTCCCGATTCCGGAAGTGATCCGCGATATCAACGCGACCTTCATGGGTGCCCGCGCGGTAAATCCTGATGTGGAAATGAAAGTGGTTTGGGTCAACACCTGGTTCGACCCCGCCAAGGAAGCTGACGCCGCCAACACCCTGATCGACCAGGGCGTGGACGTCATCGTGCAACACACCGACAGCCCGGCGCCGTTGCTGGCAGCGCAAAAGCGCGGCGTTTGGGGCGTGGGTCAGGCCTCCGACATGAGCCACTTTGCACCGGAAGCGCATCTGCTGTCCGTGGTTAACGACTGGGGCCCCTATTACATCAAGAGCGTTCAGGCGGTCATGGACGGTAACTGGGTGTCAGGTGACTACTGGGGCGGCATCCACGATGGCGTGATCAAGATCGAAGCCATCAGTGACAAGCTGACCGCCGAGCAGCGCGCCAAGGTAGACGCCATGATCGCTTCTATCGACAGCGGTGAGTTCCACCCCTTCACCGGCCCGATCAAGGATCAGAGCGGTACTGTTCGCGTAGCGGACGGTGTAGAGATGACCCATGAAGAGCTGGCTGGGATGGATTGGTACGTTGAGGGTATGACGGCCACTATTCCGCAGTAAGCTTTGTGTGACCTTGCTGGCGGCGTGCCCATCACGTTGCTGTCAGTAGGGTTAGCAGGTTGTTAAAAACCCGGACTTTGGTTCGGGTTTTTTTATGGGCTACATCTGGATAGTGATCGTTCCCACGCTCCAGCGTGGTAACGCAGCCCCGGACGATCTGCGTCCGCCACGTGCACAAGCCCAACCAGGCGGCCGATTGGCATGATCAGCCTTTCGCCTTGATGGCGAGTCAGGGGAAATGCATGGCCATTTCCCCCGACACCCCCTAGGCCACCCCAACTGCGCGGCCCTGCGGGTACGCTGCGTTGCTCGGTCTGGCGGGGCCCTGCGGAACTCGTCGCTGCGCTCCTCAGACAGTCCTCGGGCTTATTCCCGCCAGCCCTGTGCTACTCGCCCGCGCAGACGGGGATTTGGGGTCCGTGCAGTGCCGGCGTCTTGCGTCTGATTGTTCCCACGCTCCGCGCGGGAGCGCAGCCACGGACGCGCTTCGTCCATCCAGGCGAAAGGCAAACCAGATCAATCAACGCTGCTGCTGAGAACCGAGTAAGCAAGCCAGGACCTTGCGGCGTGCGAGCTGCGCCAATCAGCTCCGAATGAGCTGCGCCACCGACTCCTGCACCCGCGCCGTCAACTCAGCCTCATCCAATCCACACATCTCGCCGCCGTCCACCACCACGCGACCCTGCACAAAACTGTATTTGACGCTCACCGGCTCACCACACATCAGCGGCGCGGTCAGCGGGCTGTGCACGCCGGCAAAGCGTGGCTGGTTGATGTCGTAGAGCACTAGGTCGGCGGCCATGCCGACGCTTAGTTCGCCCACGTTGTGCAGCCCTAGCAGCTGGGCGCCGTTGCGGCTGCCCCAGCCGAGTACCTTTTCCAGGGTGGTGGCGTCCGGGCCGTGTACGGCGCGGTGGATCAGCCAGGCCAGATTCAGCTCCTGCAGCATGGAGCCGGACTCGGCAGACGCAGAGCCGTCTACGCCCAGGGTGATCGCCATGCCGGCTTGTTCCATCTTGATCGCCGGGGCGATGCCGCTGCCCAGGCGGCAGTTGGAGGTTGGGCAGTGGGCGATGCCGGTGCCGGTGCTGGCCAGGCGATCGATGATGTAATCGTCGCAATGCACCAGGTGGGCAAACCAGACGTCATCGCCCAGCCAGCCGCAGTCACCGGCGTAATCCACCGCGCGCTTGCCGTATTTCTTTAGCGAGGCAACTTCGTCGAAGTCGACCTCCAGCAGGTGCGAGTGCATGCCCAGTTTGAACTCGCGGGCGTAGGCCGCCTGCTCACGCAGGCCGTCCGGATCGCTGGAGTGAATCAGGCTGGTCGGCGCTACCACCAGCTTGCGCATCGCATCGCCGCCATCCTGGTGATAACGCACGCGACTGGCATCCAGCCTTTCGATGATTTGGCCGATGGTTTCCGGCGCGATGCCGTGCTCGATCATACCGTGGTGACTGCCGACCGAGGTCGCACTGCCGCGGCACAGCACCAGGCGCATGCCCAGTTCATCAGCGGCCTGCCACACCGCGTCTTCCAGCTCGGGGCTGGTGCTGGCGTGGTACAGGTAGTGGTGGTCAGCGCAGGTAGTGCCGCCAGAGCGCAGCAGTTCGTACAGGCCCAAGCGCGCGGCGTGGTACATCAGCTCGGGGGTGACCTTGGGCCAGTAGCGATAAGGCACAGAACCCAGCCAGTCGTTCAGATTCTGGTTCAGGCCGCCCGGTACGCCCTTCATGATCGACTGGGCCAGATGGTGGTGGGTGTTGACCAGGCCGGGCCAGACGACACAGCCAGCGGCATCGATGAGCTGCTCGGCCTGTTCGGCCGAGGGCTGCAGCTGGCAGCCCAGCTCGGTGATCTTGCCATTGCGAATACGAATGTCGGTCGCGTCGGCCTGGGTTGGGGAAAATACTGCTTGTGCGTTCTTGATCAGGTAAGCCACGAAGGTGCTCCTTAGCCCAAGAGCAATGTCCCGGAGTCTGGCCCCTGACCGCTTCTACTCTGTTGCATGGTGTTGAATTGACCGCAGCATGCGCTGCTGTGGCAGAGAGTGCAATTTTCTAACCAACCTGCCGGATACTCGCCAGCCGCCATACTGCGGGCTGTACAGGTGACATGGGCGAGCAAAAACGACCAAAACCGGTGCAAATGGTCAGATTTTGCGCGATCACGGTGCAACCGCCAGCGGCTGGGAGCTGTGCAGCCAGCGCACAGCCCGCTCTGGCCTGCACGTTCGTCGGATTTGGCCGAGTTGGCGCACTTTCTGCTTGAAGATTCCTGCCTGAGGCTTATCCTCGGCAACGTGAGTAGAAGCTGTCAGGGGGCACCACCCCAGGTCATTGCTCAGTTAGCGGACAATGCGCATGGCGCGGCGAACGCGGACTGACAGGCCACAGCCTTCTGCCGTTTTCCCGCCCGCGTCATTCTCCGCACCATTTGCCCCCAATGGGACTACTCGGAGATTCAACATGACAACTGCAACAACCCCAGAATACGGCCTCAAAGAACTGCAGCTGGAAACTACCTTCGGTGGCATGGGCAAGGAAGCCGCCCGCGAAATCCCGCTGATCGACCTGACTGATTTCGAGAACCGCCGCGCCGAGATCACTGAACAGTTGTGGAGCGCCGCGACCGAGGTCGGCTTCTTCCAACTGGTCAATCATGGTCTGGACGTCAAACTGGTGCAAAGCGCCTTTGAGCTGTCCGAAGCCTTCTTCAGCCTGAGCAACGAGCAAAAATCGCGCTTTCCGCTGAAAAAGGGCCTGAACACCGGTTGGGAGTTCATGTCGCAGGTGCGCCCCTCCACGCGCACAGCTGATCAGAAGGAATCCTTCCAGATCACCCTGCCGCACATGGATGACCTCTGGCCCAACCAGACCCTGGTGCCGGAATTTCACCGCATCATGCTCGACTTTGAATACCGCGCCTGGCAGTTGGGCATGCAGGTACTCTCCTGCTTTGCCGACCGTCTGGGCTTTGCTCGCGACTTTTTCACCCAAGCCCACGATCGCCGCAAGCCCGACTACCAGAGCACCCTGCGCCTGCTGCATTACCTCGCCATGCCGGCAGAGGATCAGGACGAAAGCCTGTGGCGCGCGGGTGCCCACACCGACTTCGACTGCCTGACCATGGTGTTCCAGAAGGAAGGTCAGGGCGGCTTGCAGGTCAGCCCCGGCAAGGATGCCGAAGGCGCCGGCGACAACCGCGAGTGGAGCAGCGTGATTCCGCGTGACGACATCATCACCTGCAATATTGGCGATATGCTGATGCGCTGGAGCGACGATCAGCTTAAGTCCACCCTGCACCGGGTGCGCATGCCCAAGCCCGGCGAATACCGCGGCCCGCGTTACAGCATGGCGTTCTTCTGTCAGGCCAATAAGAACGTGATGATCGAGAGCCCGGCGGGTAAATATCCGCCGATTTCGGCGGCGGATTATTTGTTGCAGCGGATTCAGGCTAACTTTGCCGAGGCGAAGAAGTAGGCTTTGGTGATAGTGGAAAGGGGCTGCTTCGGTAGCCCTTTTTTGTGGGTGCTATGGAGCTTTTAGCAGCATCGGTGCCTGTCTTCAGGATTGTTTTTCGCCTTGCTGGCGAGTCCCCTTTCTTTGCTTGCCCAAAGAAACGGAACCCAAAGAAAGGGCACTGTACGATTCAAGAACATGGGTAACAGTTCTATTCAAATACATAGGTAACACATTGCTTAAATATTGAGCACCTGACAGGAGGTGCTCATGCCTTGGCGAGAAGTGAAATCTATGGACGAACGTGTGTTATTTATCGGTGACTATCTGCGCGGTGCTCGCAGCTCCTTTGCTGAACTTTGTCGCTGCTACGGCATTAGCCGCAAGACGGGATACAAGTGGGTGGAACGCTATCGCTCGGCAAGCATGGAAGGGCTCAGCGATCAGAGCCGCAAGCCTCATCGACATCCTGACGCCATTCCCTATGCCATCCAGCAAGCTATCGTTGAGCATCGCCAGATCGGCCGTATGACCCTGGGCCCCAAGAAGATTCAACAGCGTCTGCGCGACGCCTATCCCGATACGCCTGTGCCTTCTGTAACCAGTATTCATAACGTCCTCAAGCGCCGAGGCTTGATCGAAGCACGTCAAGTAAAACGTCGGATCAGCCCTTACCCAAGTCCGTTTGCCCCCGTTGCTGAACCCAATGATCTGTGGAGTGTGGACTTCAAAGGCCAGTTCAAGCTCCGCAGCGGACGGTGGTGTTTTCCGCTGACCGTCATGGACCACCAGAGTCGTTACCTGTTGGGCTGTCAAGGGCTGGCCGGAACAAGCACCGCCCCCGCCAAACGGGCCTTTGAGCGCCTCTTTCAAGAGTACGGTTTACCAAAACGGATTCGCAGCGATAACGGGGTTCCCTTCGCCAGCAAAACGCCGGGAGGCCTCTCCATTTTGTCCGTGTGGTGGATACGGTTGGGTATTATCCCCGAGCGCATCAAACCCGGCAGACCGCAACAAAATGGTTGCCATGAGCGCATGCACCGTACCTTAAAAGAGGTGGTGGCAAAGCCCATTGCGGCGACCATGAAAGAGAAACAGGAGCGCATGGATGTCTTCCGACGGGACTACAATGAACAGCGCCCACATGAAGCCTTGGCGCAACAACGACCGGCGGGCTGCTACATCAGCTCGGATAGACCCTACCCGAAGAAACTGCCAGGGCTTGAGTACCCCAGTTACTTCATGGTTATGAAGGTACGCCGCAGCGGGATCATTTACTGGGGCGGCGGCCAAGTGTACGTGTCGCATAACCTGCAAAGGGAATACGTCGGCCTGGAGCAAATTGACGATGGTATTTGGGATATTTACTTTGGGCCGATCCGGCTGGGTGGGTTTGATCAGCGACAAACAGGCGGGAATCTAACACCTTATTGGACGTTAAAAGTGTAACCCATGTATTTGTACTGATGTGTTACCTATGTTTTTGAATCGTACAGCACCCCCAGCCAAGCTGGCCTGCGGCTTCTCTGCGTTACTCGGATTTGAGCGCGCCTGCGGAACTCGTCGCTGCGCTCCTCAGACAGTCCTCGGCTCTCTCGCTCAGATCCTGCGTTACTCGACAGCTTGGAAGGGGGAATTACGGCCGGAGACCGGAGTGGTTTTGAGGTTTGGTTGCTGGGTTGAGTAACGCAAAAACAAGCAACGACACGGACTCCTAGTCCCATCTGAGCGGGCGAGTAGCACAGAGCTGCCGGGAAAAAGCCCGAGGACTGTCTGAGCGAAGCGAGTTCCTCAGGGCCCCGGCAGATCGAGCAACGCAGCGAACCCGAAGGGCCGCGCAGCTGGGTGCCCGAGGGGGTTGTTAGGGGGAGATGGGCAAGCATCTCCCCCTGACTCGCCTAAGGGCGAAAACGATAATTAGCCAACCGCCGAAGCTGCAGCCCTGCAAAGGCAATAACCATGCACGCTAGCGCTGCATCGCCCCCGCCAGCCCCCGCGTCAACTCCAGCGCGGCGACTTCACCGCCGTTAAACAACGCCTCAACCAAAGCCGACCCCACCACCACACCATTGGCCGTGCGCGCAAAAGCCGCCGCCTGCTCTGGCGTACGCACGCCAAAGCCCACACAAATCGGCAGGTCGCTCTGCTCGCGAATGGCACCCAGCGCAGCGTCCACCACCGCGTTGTCCGCCTGCCCTACCCCGGTCACGCCGTTGAGCGACACGTAGTAGAGAAAGCCGCTGGCCTGCGCCAGCACGCGCGGCAGGCGCTTGGCGTCGGTGGTCGGGCTGGCCATGCGAATCATGTCCAGGCCCAGGTCGCGCGCCATGGGGCCCAGCTCATTGTCGTGCTCGGCGGGCAGATCGACGATCAGCAGGCCATCGACACCGGCCGCGTGCGCCTCGTTGAGAAAGGCTTCAGTGCCGTAGCGGTGGATCGGGTTGTAGTAGCCCATCAGCACCAGCGGTGTGGTCTGATCGGTGGTGCGGAAGGCGCGCACCATCTCCAGCGTCTTGCGCTGGGTCTGGCCGTTGTCGAGTGCGCGTACGGCAGCGGCCTGAATGGTCGGACCGTCGGCCATCGGATCACTGAACGGCATGCCCAGTTCGATGATATCGGCACCCGCGCCCGGCAGCTGTTGCAGCAGCGAAAGGCTGGCGTCATAACCGGGGTCACCGGCACAGATGTAGGTCACCAGGGCTGCGCGGTTCTGTTTGGCGCACGCGGCAAAGCGTTGTTGCAGACGATTACTCATGCTTGTTCCTCCATCAGGCGCAGCACCGTGGGCATGTCTTTGTCGCCCCGGCCGGACAGGCACACCACCATCAGGTGATCGCTGGGCAGTGTTGGCGCACGCCGCGCGACTTCGGCCAGCGCGTGGGCGGTTTCCAGCGCGGGAATAATGCCTTCCATGCGGCAGCAGTTGTGGAAGGCGTCCAGCGCCTGCTGGTCGGTCACCGCGACGTAATCGACGCGGCCCTGCTCGTGCAACCAGGCGTGTTCTGGGCCAATGCCGGGGTAGTCGAGGCCGGCAGACACCGAGTGCGCGTCGGTAATCTGGCCGTCTTCATCCTGCAGCAGATAGGTGCGGTTGCCGTGCAGCACACCCGGCACGCCGCCCTTCAGGCTGGCCGCATGCTTGCCGGTGTCCAGACCGTGACCGGCGGCTTCCACGCCAACCATCTGCACTTCGGGGTAATCGAGAAAGTGGTGGAACAGCCCCATGGCGTTGGAGCCGCCACCGATGCAGGCCACCAGGCTGTCGGGCAAGCGGCCTTCGCGCTCGAGCATCTGGCTGTGGGTCTCGCGGCCGATGATCGCCTGAAAGTCGCGCACCAGCGTCGGGTAAGGGTGCGGGCCGGCAACGGTGCCGATCATGTAAAAGGTGTTGTCGATGTTGGTGACCCAGTCGCGCAGGGCCTCGTTCATCGCATCCTTCAGGGTGCCGGTGCCCGAGGTAACCGGCACGATGCTGGCGCCCATCAGGCGCATGCGCGCCACGTTGTCGCGCTGCCGCTCAATGTCGGTAGCGCCCATGTAGACCACGCACTCCAGACCAAAGCGAGCGCACACGGTGGCGGTGGCCACGCCGTGCATGCCGGCGCCGGTTTCAGCGATGACGCGGGTCTTGCCCATGCGCCGCGCCAGCAAGACCTGGCCGATGCAGTTGTTGATCTTGTGCGCGCCGGTATGGTTCAGCTCTTCACGCTTGAAGAAGATCTTCGCGCCGCCGTATTGCTCGGTCAGGCGTTCGGCAAAATACAGCGGGCTTGGGCGGCCAACGAACTCGGCGTTAAAGCGGTCCAGCTCGGCGATAAAGTTAGGCTCGCTGCGGGCGGTGTTGTAAGCCTGCTCCAGTTCAAGGATCAGCGGCATCAGGGTTTCGGCAACGAAGCGCCCACCGAACTGGCCAAACTGGCCCTGTGCGTCGGCATCGCGACGGAAATGTTGGTTGGCATTCGACATGAGTACACCTCCAGATTTGATGCGCCTACGGTAGGGCAGACAGCGCCCCGATAAAATCGATATGATGGCGCAAACCTGTGAGAAAAAGTGACATATTACATGGCCCGAGACTTACCCTCGCTGAACGCGCTCAAAGCCTTTGAAGTGGCTGCCAGACTGGAAAGCATGAGTCAGGCGGCAGACGAGCTGCACGTCACCCACGGTGCGGTGAGCCGCCAGATACGGCAGCTTGAAGAGGAGTTGGGGGTGGCGCTGTTCGACAAGGTCGGGCGGGGTGTTCAGCTCACTGCCGCCGGCCGCCAGTTGCGTGATGCTTGCCGCGGTGCCTTTGGCAGCTTGCGTGAGGTCTGTGCCGAAATACGCCAAGCCGACCAGCGTGGCCCGTTTCTGCTCGCCTGCCCCGGCAGCCTGCTCGCGCGCTGGTTTATTCCACGGCTCGACCGTCTCAACGCCGAGCTGCCGGAGCTGAACTTGCATCTCTCGGCCAGCGAGGGCGAGCTGGACCCGCGTCGCGCCGGGGTCAGCGGTACGCTGTTGTTTGCCGCGCCGCCCTGGCCTGCCGATATGCAGGTTTATCCGCTTCGGCAGGAGCGCATCGGCCCGGTCTTCAGCCCGCGCTACTCTGGTGCAGCGCGCCTGCAAGGGCAGCCGGCCACTGCCCTGTTGAACGAGAGCCTGCTGCATACCCACTCCCGCTCGCAGGCCTGGGCCGACTGGGCGCACTTGCAGCAAATTGATCCGGCCAGTCTGACTCAAGGCCAGGGTTTCGAGCATTTGTACTATCTGCTGGAGGCCGCGCTCTCCGGTCTGGGCGTGGCCATCGCGCCGCAGCTGCTGGTCGCCGATGACATTGCCGCTGGTCGCCTGCTCGCGCCCTGGGGTTTTGTCCAGACGCAGCACCAATTGGGCCTGTGGGTGCCCAAGCGCCAACCCCAAGGCGCTGCACAGCCGTTGGCCGACTGGTTGCTCAGCGAACTGGCAGGGAGCAGCGAATGAGAGGTCTATGCCTGTTGCTGTTGATCGGCCTGCTGCCCGGCTGCAGCTCGTTGAGTTATCTGCACCACAGCTGGCAGGGTCAGCGCGACCTGCTGGCGCGCGCCGAGCCGCTGGAACAGGTGCTGCAAAACCCAGCCACCGAGCCGCAACTGGCCAAGCGGCTGCAGCAGGCGCAGCGCATCCGAGCCTTTGCCAGCCAGCAGCTAAAGCTGCCGGATAACGCCAGCTACACCCGCTACGCCGATCTGCAGCGTCCCTATGCGCTGTGGAACCTGTTTGTCGCCGCGCCCCTGTCAATGGACGCCGTGCCCCACTGTTATCCGTTCTTTGGCTGCATCGCCTACAAGGGCTACTTCGATCAGGCCAGTGCCGACGCCGCCGCCGAGCAATGGCGCGCCAAGGGTATGGAGGTCTATGTCGCCGGTATTCCGGCCTATTCGACCCTAGGTTGGTACGACGACCCGCTGCTTAACTCGATGCTGCACTGGGATGACGATTACCTCGCCGAGCTGCTGTTCCACGAGCTGGCGCACCAGCAGTATTACGTGAAGGACGACACCGCCTTCAATGAATCCTTCGCCAGTTTTGTGGGTAAGCAGGGGTTGCGCGAATGGCGTGCGGCGCAGGGGTTGGGCGCGCGGCAACGCGATCCGCGCGCACTGGAGCGCGAGTTTGTACAGCTGCTGCTGACTGCGCGCGAGCAACTGGTTGCGCTCTATGCCAGCGAGGCCAGCGATAGCGCCAAACTGGCCGGCAAGGCAAAGGTGTTCAGTCAGTTGCGCGCCGATTACCGGCAGTGGCGCGACCAGCACTGGCAAGGCGTCGCACCTTATGATCACTGGTTTGCCGGCGAGTTGAACAACGCCCGGCTGTTGCCCTTTGGCCTATACGATCAGTGGATTCCGGCGTTTGCCCAACTCTACGCACAGAGCAGCGATTGGCCGGACTTCTATCGCCGTGTGGAAGCTCTGGGTGCACTGCCTGAAGCACAGCGCGCAACCGCGCTGCAACGCCTGCTGGAGGCCTCTGCACCGGCAAAAGTGGATTGATAATAATTGCTATTTAGCGTAGATTGCGGGGCTGATTTTCTCTTTTCATGTTCCCGGAGCTCGCATGTTTCAGCTGCAGTCCGTGACCTTCGCCGTACCGGAACGGACGCTGTTGCAGCCGCTTGATCTGAGCCTGGCTGCAGGCCAAATGATTGGCCTGATCGGCCACAACGGTTCCGGCAAATCGACCCTGATCAAACTCCTCGCACGCCAGCAAGCCGCCTCGGCCGGCAGTATCCTGCTGGATGAACGGCCGCTGGAGGCCTGGGGCGAGCGCGAGTTTGCCCGCCAGGTTGCCTACCTGCCGCAGCAGTTGCCGGCCGCCGAGAGCCTGACCGTGCGCGAGCTGGTCGGCTTTGGCCGTTATCCCTGGCATGGTCTGCTGGGCCGCTTCAGCGTCGACGACCGCCAGGAGGTCGAGCGCGCCATGGAGCTGACCGACGTTACCCGCTTTGCCGATAGCCTGGTCGATACTTTGTCCGGCGGCGAACGCCAGCGCGTCTGGCTGGCCATGCTGCTGGCCCAGCACACCCGCTATCTGCTGCTCGATGAGCCCACCTCGGCGCTGGACATTGCCCACCAGGTGGATGTGCTGGCGCTGGTGCAGCGGCTCAGCCGCGAACTGGATCTGGGCGTGATTGTGGTACTGCACGACATCAACATGGCGGCGCGTTACTGCGACCATCTGGTGGCGCTGCATTCCGGCCGCCTGCTGATGCAGGGCAGCCCCGCCGAGCTGATGAACGATCAGGCGCTGGAGGCCATCTACGGCTTGCCGATGACCGTCATCCCGCACCCGGATCACAGCTCGGCCATCGCGGTGGCGCGCGGGTGACAGGGCGGGTATGGCGCGGGCTGCTGGCGCTGTTGCTGTGCCTGCCGCTGATGGTGCAGGCAGCTGAACAGGGCCCCTACACGCGCATTGCGACCCTGGATTGGGGGCTGGCCGAAACCCTGGTCGGCATCGGCGTTACGCCCGTCGGCGTGGCTGATCTGCCCAACTACCGGCGTTGGGTCGGTGAGCCGGCGATGCCCGCCAGTGTGCATAACCTGGGCCTGCGCACCGAGCCGAATCTTGAGCTGCTGACGCAGCTGGCGCCCGACCTGATTCTGATTACCCCGCAGTTTGAGGCGGCGCGACCCTGGCTGGAGCGTATCGCCCCGGTCCAGAGCTTGGCGATCTACCGCCCCGGCCGCGACCCGTTGCAAACCGCCACCGAGATTGCCCGCGAACTGGGCGAGCTGACCGCGCACCAGGCCGGCGCCGAACAACTGATCACCGACTTTGAACAGCAGATGAGGCAATTGCGCAGCAAGCTCGCGGGCCGTGCACTACCCCCCTTTTACCTGGTCACCCTCATCGACGCCCGCCACATGCGGGTGTACGGCAACAGCAGCCTGTTCAGCTCGGTACTCAAGCGGCTCGGGCAGCGCAACGCCTGGCAGGGCGCCGATAATGTCTGGGGCTTTTCTCAGGCCGGGGTAGAGCAACTGGCCGAGGTGCCTGAGGCGGCGCTAATTCATTTTGCCCCGGCCCCGCTCGGTGCCCTGCCAGCGCTGCAACAGAGCGTACTTTGGCAGCGCCTGCCCTTTGTCGAGCAGCAGCGGGTGTATGCCTTTGCGCCGGCCTGGCAGTTTGGCGGGCTGATGGCCGCTCAGCACTTCATGCGGCTGTTCGAAGAGGCCCTGGTGCATGACTAGTACCGCCCTGACCGCACCCTCGCGCAGCTGGCTCGGCGCCCTGCTGTTGCTCGGCCTGCTGGCGGCGCTGGCCAGCCTGGCGCAGCAACTGCCGGCGGCCCAGTGGTTTGCCGCCCTGCTGCAGCCCGATAGTCATAACTTGACGCAGCTGCGCGTGCACTACAGCTGGTTGCCACGCCTGTGCATGGCGCTCTTGTGTGGTGGCGCTCTTGCGCTGGCGGGTGTGCTGATGCAACAGGTGCTGCGCAACCCGCTGGCCTCGCCAACCACCCTCGGGGTGGCCAACGGCGCGCAGTTGGCACTGGCGCTGGCAACGCTCTACGCGCCCACCCTGCTGGTAGCCAGTGAATGGATTGCGCTGGCCGGCGGAGCCCTGGCCACCTTGCTGGTCTTCGCCCTGGCGCGGCGCCGTGGCCTCTCACCGCTGACGCTGATTCTCGCTGGCCTGGTGGTCAGTCTGCTGCTAGGTGCGGTCAACGTGATGCTGATGCTGTTGCAGCCGCAGGGGCTGGCTTCGCTGTTTATCTGGAGCGCCGGCTCGCTGAGCCAGCACAACTGGGATGGCGTACTCTTTCTGCTGCCGCGGTTGGCGCTGGCACTGGCGCTGGTGTGCTGCCTGGTGCGCCCGCTCGGCCTGCTGGAGCTGGACGACAGCGGCGCGCGCAGCCTGGGTGTTTCGCTCGACAAGCTGCGGGTAGTCGCGCTCGGGCTTGCGGTTTTTGTCACCGCCTGTGTGGTCAGCGCGGTGGGGGTGATCGGTTTTATCGGCTTGGCGGCGCCGGCGATTGCCCGTTTGCTGGGTGCCCGCACCCTGCGGCAGCGCCTGCTCTGCGCGCCGCTGGTGGGCGCCGCAGTGCTGCTGCTCACCGATCTGGCGGTGCAGCATTTCTCCGGCGTCTTCAGCGAGCTGGTGCCCACTGGCGGGGTTACCGCCTTGCTCGGCGCGCCGCTGCTGCTCTGGCTCATCCCGCGTCTGCGCTTACCCGCCGGGCGGCCGCAGCTGCAAGCGGCGCCGGCATCGCCGCCGCTGCGGCGCTCGGGCAGGGTGCTGGGGGTGTTGCTGCTGCTGGCCCTTGCCGGCGGGGTGATGGCGCTGTTGCTCGGGCAAGGGCCGCAAGGTTGGGGCTGGGCGATGGACCCGCAAATATTACAGTGGCGGGTGCCGCGCATCCTCGGCGCCGCAGGCGCGGGTTTGATGCTGGGGCTGGCCGGCAGTTTGCTGCAACGCCTGACCGGCAACCCCATGGCCAGCCCCGAGCTGATGGGCATCAGCGCCGGCGCCGCGTTAGGCCTGATGGCCCTGCTATTTTTGTGGATAGGTGCACCGTTGTGGGCGCGGCTGGGCATGGGCTTTTTCGGTGCCCTGATCACCCTGCTGGTGATCATTGGTTTTGCTCGCCGCCATGCCTATTCACCTGACCGTCTGCTGCTGGTGGGCATCGCCATCAGCGCCCTGTTTGATGCGGTGAAGATGCTGGTGCTGTCGCTGAATGATCCGCGCGGCCAGAGCGTGCTCAGCTGGCTGTCCGGCTCCACCTACTTTGTCGAGCTGCCCACGGCACTGGTCGCGGTGAGCTGCGGCACACTGTTGCTGCTGCTGTGCCTGCCATTGGCGCGCTGGCTGACGCTACTGCCACTGGGCGAAAGCACGCCGCGCAGCCTGGGTGTGCCCATGCGCGGGGCGCGTCTGAGCATCATGTTGATTGCCGCCCTGCTTACTGCCGCCGCCACCCTGCTGGTCGGCCCGCTGAGCTTTGTCGGTCTGATGGCGCCACACATGGCGCGCGTGCTGGGCTTTCAGCATGCCCGTGGGCAACTGCTCGGCTCTGCGCTGATCGGCGCGCTGCTGATGGTGCTGGCCGACTGGCTGGGCCGCAATATGCTGTTCCCTGAGCAGCTGCCCGCTGGTCTGCTCGCGGCGCTGGTGGGTGGGGTTTATCTGATTTGGGGGTTGGGGCGCAGGCGCTGAGCCGGCTTACGGGCGTTCATTGCACACGCGCAACCAAGAGGGTGCCTATAACTAGCCAACTGCACGGCCCCCTCTCCCATCTGCGCGGGCGAGTAGCGCAGAGCTGGCGGGAATAAGCCCGAGGACTGTCTGAGCGAAGCGAGTTCCGCAGGGCCCCGGCAGATCGAGCAACGCAGCGAACCCGCAGGGCCGCGCAGCTGGGTGCCCTGGGGGATCGCTAAGGGGGCATGGGCAAGCATGCCCCCTTGGCTCGCCTGGAGGCGAAAACGGAAATGAGCGAACCGCAAAGTTAGCGTGACAGCTGGTCGTTGGTCATCACACGTCAGCTACGAAGACACCTTTAATCTTTCCCGTGCTCCAGCGTGAGAACGCACTGCGGCGTGGATCGCCCTCATCAGCCTTTCGCCCTGATGGCGAGTCAGGGGAAATGCTTGGCCATTTCCCCCGACACCCCCTAGGCCACCCCAACTGCACGGCCCTGCGGGTTCGCTGCGTTGCTCGGCCTGTCGGGGACGCTTGCAAACTCGGCGCTGCGCACCTCAGACACCGCAAGCGTCTTATTCCCGCCAGCCCTGTGCTACTCGCCCGCGCAGACGGGGGATTTTCAGTCCGTGCATGGAGCGGGTATCTGGGATACAACCCCGTAACCCCGTAACCCCGTAACCCCGTAACCCCGCAAACCGCAAACCGCAACCCCGCGCGGAATCGAGCTGCTATAACCCCTGACAAAACGCTGCCATCTCCCCCGCCAGTTGCCGCAGCGCCGGGTTCAGCCGCCGCCGATTGATTACCAGCAACATCAAGGGTGATGGCTCGCCGGTCACCTCTGGTAGCAGCCGCACCAGTTCACCGCTGGCCAGATGCTGGGCGATATCCAGATACGACTTGTAGGCAATGCCCTGCCCGCGCAGCGCCCAGCGGCGCACGGTATCGCCATCGTCACTCACCCTGTCACCGTGCACACGCAGGCTGATCGGCTCGGGCGCGGCAAAGCGCCAACGGTCGTGAACCGCCTCGCCCAGACGAAAGCACAGGCAGTTGTGCTGCCGCAGGTCGGCCACCGTCGCTGGCGCGCCGTGCCGCTGGAGGTACTCGGGCGAGGCGCAGAGCACGCGGCGGTTGTCGGGTGCCAGGGGCAGGGCAACGAAGCTGGAATCTTCCGGTTGGCCGTAACGCACGGCCAGATCGATTGGCTGCTGGTACAGATCGGCCACGCGGTCGCTGACCTGCAGCTCCATCCGAATGCCCGGCTGCCGGGCCAGATAGTTTTCCAGCCAGTCGAGCAGGTGGCTGCGCGCCAGGTTGGACGGCAGGGTCAGGCGCAGGGTGCCGGTGAGCGTGGTGGCGTCGGCCTCCAGTGCCTGCTCGGCGTCACGCAGCGCCTGAAAGGCCGCGCGGGCGTGCGGCAGATAGCGCTCGCCGGCTTCGCTCAGGCGCAGGCGGCGGGTAGTACGCTCAAACAACCGGGCGCCGAGTTGCTCCTCCAGCCGCTTGATACTGGCGCTGGCCACCGCGGGGGCCAGGTTCAGCTGGCGTGCGGCGGCGGAAAAGCTGCCGGCCTCCACGGTGTGCAGAAACACCGCCAGGTCGTCGATCCGTTGTATTTTCATGTTTACCAATAAAGTGATTCGCCAGAGCGCATGTTTTTCTTCCTCGGCAAGCAAGTCAAGCTATCGGCTCCTTAACGCTTTCCGTTCTTACAGGAGCCACAGCATGAAAGCCGTTGCCTACACCCAAGCCGGTTCACTCGAACGCGCCGATGCACTGATCGACATCGAGCTGCCGCAACCCGCCCCCGGCCCGCAGGACCTGCTGGTCAAGGTCGCCGCCATTGCGGTCAACCCGGTGGACACCAAAATCCGCAGCAAGCGCCCGGCCACGGTCGATGAACCGCAGGTGATCGGTTGGGATGCGGTGGGCGAGGTGGTGGCCGTTGGTGCTGCCGTGCAGGGCTTTGCCGCGGGTGATCGCGTGTTCTACGCCGGCGCCCTCGACCGCCCCGGCAGCAACGCCGAGTATCAGTTGGTGGATGCGCGCATCGTTGGCCATGCCCCTGCTTCGCTGAGCGATGCCGAAGCCGCCGCGCTGCCGCTGACCGCCATCACCGCCTGGGAGCTGCTGTTTGACCGCCTTGGCGTGGCGGAGGGTGGTGGTGCCGGGCAGACCTTGTTGGTCATCGGTGCTGCTGGTGGAGTGGGTTCGATTCTGGTTCAGCTGGCCCGCCAGCTCACCGAGTTGACCGTGGTCGGTACCGCCGCGCGGGCCGAGAGCGCCGAGTGGGCCAAAGAGTTGGGCGCGCATCACGTGATCGATCACAGCCAGCCGATGCTGGCGCAGCTGCAGGCGCTGGGCATCGACAGCGTCGAGCTGATCGCCTCGCTGACCCACAGCAAGGATCACTACGCGCAGTACATCGAATGCATCGCGCCGCAGGGCAAGCTGGGTGTGATTGATGACTTCGACAGCATTGATATTACCCAGCTGAAGAGCAAGTCGGCCTCTTTCCACTGGGAGTTCATGTTTGCCCGCAGCCTGCATCAGACCGCCGATATGGCCGAACAGGGCGTACTGCTCAACCGGGTGGCCGAGCTGCTCGACGCCAGTGCCTTGCGCACGACCTTGGGTGAGCATTATGGGGTGATCAATGCGGCCAATTTGATGCGGGCGCATGCCTTGCTGGAGAGCGGCAAGGCGCGGGGCAAGTTGGTGCTTGAGGGGTTCTGAGCCTTTGCTGCTGATCGCTCCCATGCTCCGGCGTGGGGATGCATGCCCGGACGCTCTGCGTCTCCCAACGTGCGTATGCTTGATCACGCGGTAGGTTGGTCTGATCCGCTTTTCGCCGGATGGCGAGTCAGGGGAAATGCTTGGCCATTTCCCCCGACACCCCCTAGGCCACCCCAACTGCACTGCCCTGCGGGTTCGCTGCGTTGCTCGGTCTGCCGGGGATGCGCGCAAACTCGCTTCGCTCAGACACCGCGCACATCTTTTTCCCGGCAGTCCTGTGCTACTCGCCCGCGCAGACGGGGACTTGGGGTCCGTGCAGTGGTCACCTGTTTCGTTGGAACACTGATCGTTCCCACGCTCTGCGTGGGAATGCGTCTTTGGACGCTCCGCGTCCATACCCGTTGCCCGCTTGCGCATGCTTCAACCGACTGCTAGCCTTCCCGTCGTTGTATCCATTCTTTGCATGAGTCATCTGATGAACCACCCGCTGAGCACCGCTGTAATTGTCGCCTGCGCCCCTCCCGGCGTGGTGTTCGCGTGCTCGCAAGCAGTGGTTCTGTCACCGCCAGCTGCCCCACCGCGGGTTGCCGTTGTTGCTGCGCCACCACGCGCGCACTGAAACACCAAAACATCCTTTTCTGTTCTTCGACGTTTCTCGCCAATTAGCGATTATTAGCGTCGGGAACCTGTGTTTTGACAGGTGATTGTCATGCTATTCAAACAACTGAACTGGGCCGCTATCGGCCCGACCGTGCTCTTTGTCTTGCTCTGGAGTGCGGGTGCAATCTTCTCCAAATGGGGGCTGGAACACGCCTCGGCCTTTGCCTTTTTGCTGCTGCGTTTTGCCCTGGCTTGCGTTGCTCTGGGGCTGCTGGCGCTTACTCGCCGCCGCTGGTTACCGCAGCCGGGCAGCTTCCGCCAGGTAGCGCTGGTGGGGGTGCTGATGACCGGCGGTTACACCATCTTCTACCTGCTCTCGCTGGACGCCGGGCTCACACCCGGGGTGCTGGCAACGGTATTGGGCGTGCAGCCGATCCTTACCCTGATGCTGGTCGAACGCCGCGCCAACCTGCTGCGGCTCTTGGGCCTGCTGCTGGCGCTCGGAGGTCTGACGCTGGTGGTGCTCGACAGTCTGCTGGCGGCGCGCTTCTCGCTGCTGGGCATTGGTCTGTCGTTGGCGGCGCTGTTGTGCATTACGGTGGGCTCCATCTTTCAGAAGGGTATTCAGCAGTCGCCAATGGATGTGTTGCCGTTGCAATACGCCGTGGGTTTGCTGATGTGCGCTCTGGTTGCGCCCTTTCAGCCGTTCGAGGTTGAGTGGTCTGTTGGCTTTGTTGTGCCGCTGCTTTACATGGGCGTGTTGATTTCGGTGGGTGCGACGCTGCTTTTGTATCGGCTGATTCGGATGGGCAACTTGGTGAATGTCACCAGTTTGTTTTATCTGATGCCGGGGTGTACGGCGTTATTGGATTATCTGTTTTTGGGTAATCGGATGGCGATTGGGAGTTTGGTTGGGATGGGGTTGATTGTGGTGGGGTTGGTTTTGGTGTTTCGGCAGCGGGCGTGAGGTTGAGTGCCTGAGCCTCTGATCGTTCCCACGCTCCGCGTGGGAACGGACGCCGCAGTTGGTTGCTTTGATCAGCCTTTCGCCTTGATGGCGAGTCAGGGGAAATGCATGGCCATTTCCCCCGACACCCCCTAGGCCACCCCAACTGCACGGCCCTGCGGGTTCGCTGCGTTGCTCGGTCTGGAGGGGGCACGCGCAAACTCGGCGCTTCGCACCTCAGACACCGCGCGCACCTTTTTCCCGCTAGCCCTGCGCTACTCGCCCGTGCAGACGGGGACTTGGGGTCCTTGCAGTGGTCACCTTTTTTCAGGCATGCCGTGAGTACATTACGTGTAACCCTCAAGACCAGGCTTGGCAAAAGTGCTGAGTAATAGCAATATCGACACACTGCACTCCGCAGTGCCTTACCTTGATGGCATGCAAGCGCTACGCCCTATTTTTCTACTTCTTCTCCCTACCCGGCTGCTTTAGCGGAATAGCGCGCGGATGCCTGACGTATGGCGGATTCATACATTGGGTAATAAGGTTGATTGATGTTCTTAACGTAAGTCTGAGCGTTTAATGGTGAAAAATGAAAATAATAATAACGGCTGTCTGTTTTGCAGTTCTTCTATCTGGGTGTATGACGCGCTCGTTGTTTGAGAATCGTGAATACAAGGAGAATATCTCTTCGATCCTCGTGACCTCAGATGGCAGTAAATTGGTGTTTGTCAGCGATGAGTATCACTATATTTTCCAAGCGCCCCAATTACTTACCGACACCTTCGGCGCGTCGTTCTACCGATCAGTGCAGGCGAATTTCGATCAGTTCTACGTATCCCGCTCCGATACTGTGACAGGAAGCTTTGATCTCATTGTTCCTGTCTCTGCGCCTGATGGTGATAGACAGGCAGCATCTGCGGCTGGATTCGCATGCAAGCGCTTTGGTGAACGAGAGCTCTGCCGAGCTACAGTTGAGATGAAGGGTAAGCGGTACGCGGCCAGTGGGACTCTTCCTGTCGGCAGAAACCATTTGCTGAATAAAAGCTATCTTGTGTACGTATCAGCGGATGAAGGCGCTGGCGCCAAAGCCTTGCTCACGCCGCTTACCGTTGCGGCTGATGGAGCGATTCTGATTGGAGGAGTCGGGCTGGCCTTGGTCAGCGTAACGGGGTTGAGTGTGGTTTGTGCGGGCGAACCAAATGGATGCAAATAGTTGATTGATTGGCCCCACGCTCCAGCGTGGGGCCAAATCCTTACACGGTCTGCGTTGATAGCTCGCAGAAATGTTTATCTAACCCCGGTTTTCATGGCGGAAAATGTGCTTAATTTTTACTCGCTTCATTCGCCAAACAGCTAAAAGCTACGATTTTGACTGCCCGTTATCTTATTTGTCAGGCATATATGCAACTATTACTTAGAGAGTCACTTGCTGTCTATTCAATGATCCGGGACGAGATAAAAAACGTTCTGGATCATGAGTCAGCCTGTGACAAAGGATACCGTAACTTCGCGTTAGCTCAACTTCACTATTATTCAGAGCGATGCCAATCACTGAATGTTTTGCTTCAGGAGTGGAAGCTTTGGGATTCCGATATCATAATGAGGGCCGCGCTTGAGTGCGCGACACGCTTCATTTACGTGAGCTCAGCGCGAGAAAAAGACCGGCCAGAATTAATCTATGAATACAGCGTGGCCCTAAATGAGATTGCGGATATTCAGAGATCTGAGAAAGCAAAGCAATTCGTAGATGTTAATGAAGATATCGACTCTCTAACATTGATTGGAGGGGTGATTTTATCGGCTGAACGAGAAGAAGAACTTCGGGTGCGTTGGCCAAAATCAAAGCGCAACCCCATAAAGCAAAAGTGGTCGTTTACGGAGATCGTTAGAAAACTCGCCGAGTTTAGCGAGCCGGGACTAGATCTCCGAGGTTATAAAAGCCTATTGCACAGTTATGGCCTAAGTAGTCATTTAATTCATGCAGATCAAACGGCAATTGACGTTGTTTGGGATAGGGCACACAGAGAACCGGCAGTCAAAATTGCACAGGAAAGAGCACATTATGCTCGTTTGGCTACTACTCAGACAACAATGCTTTTTCTTTGTTGGCGTGCGCTTGTCTATGCAACGGGAGTCGACTCAAGAAACCGAAACGTGGTTGAGGCCTTGGTGCAAATGGAAAGTAAGGCAGAGGTGTACCACGAAGAGTTTGCTCGCACTCAAGACGCGTTCTATGAAAAGCACGGCACTTCAAATTTCTAACTAACGGTTCCAAGGGATTTTTGCGCCCTCAAGCTCTGTAATATTGCGTATTGCCTAAAGGCCAAATTGAGAACTGAAAAAAAAACCCTTGAATTCGCATTTTTGAAAATAACAGTCGTTAGAGAGATTTAATTACCCCAAACGTCCATTTATCTCTTGGTTTTCCACCAGCTTTACCCACTGCAGATAATACTGCCCGCTTCCCGCTTCCCGCTTCCCGCTTCCCGCTTCCCGCTTCCCGCTTCCCGCTTGACGCGCCAGTGTCCACCAGCTTACCTTTACGTTAACGTAAAGCAGTCATCAAAGACGATCCATGACCCAGACCTACAGCATTTCCGACCTCGCCCGTGAGCTGGATATCACCACGCGGGCGATTCGTTTTTATGAGGAGCAGAACATGCTCAGCCCGGAACGGCGTGGGCTGGAGCGGGTTTATAGCGCCAAGGACAAGGTGACGCTGAAGCTGATCTTGCGTGGTAAGCGCATTGGCTTTTCGCTGGCGGAGTGCAAGGAGTTGATCGAGCTGTACGACCCCGGTCATGGCAACCGCAAGCAGCTGGAAACCTTTATGCAGAAGATTGCTGAACGGCGTACGCAGCTGGCGCAGCAGTTGCTCGATATTGAACAGATGCAGATTGAACTGGATACCGCCGAGGAGCGGTGCCGCACGGCGTTGGCGCAGACGCTCTGATCTGCTGCCAGCCACATTTCTACTGAACAAAAATAACAGCAGGTGGAATCATGCATTATCCGTCGCTCAATTTTGGTCTTGGCGAGACCATCGACATGCTGCGCGAGCAGACCCGCAACCTGGTTGATGCCGAGCTGGCGCCGCGTGCCGCCGAGATCGACCGGGAGAATCAGTTTCCGCAGGATATGTGGCGGCGCTTTGGTGATATGGGGCTGCTGGGCATTACCGTGCCTGAGGAGTATGGCGGCTCGGGGTTGGGATACCTGGCGCATGTGGTGGCGATGGAGGAGATTAGCCGCGGGTCGGCGTCGGTGGGCTTGTCCTACGGGGCGCACTCGAACCTGTGCGTGAATCAGATCAACCGCAATGGCACGCCGGAGCAGAAGGCGACATACCTACCCAGGCTGATCAGCGGTGAGCATATCGGGGCGCTGGCGATGAGTGAGCCGAACGCCGGTTCCGATGTGGTCAGCATGAAGTTGCGGGCGGAGCGCCGGGGTGACCACTTCGTGCTCAATGGCAGCAAGATGTGGATCACTAACGGCCCGGACGCGCACGTTTACGTCATTTACGCCAAGACCGAACCGGAGCTTGGCCCGCACGGCATCACCGCCTTTATCGTCGAGCGCGACTGGGCTGGATTCTCCCGCAGCCCCAAGCTGGACAAGCTCGGCATGCGCGGCTCGAACACCTGTGAGCTGGTGTTCAACAACGTCGAGGTGCCGATGGAGAACATCCTCGGACAGGTCAACGGCGGCGTGAAGGTGCTGATGAGCGGCCTGGATTACGAGCGCGTGGTGCTCTCCGGTGGCCCGACCGGGATCATGCAGAGCTGTATGGACGTGGTGGTGCCCTATATCCACGACCGTCAGCAGTTCGGCCAGAGCATCGGCGAGTTCCAGCTGATCCAGGGCAAGGTCGCCGACATGTACACCCAGCTGAACGCCAGCCGCGCTTATCTCTACACAGTGGCGCAGGCCTGCGACCGTGGCGAGACCACCCGCAAGGATGCCGCCGGGGTAATTCTCTACACCGCCGAGCGCGCGACCCAGATGGCGCTGGACGCGATCCAGATTCTCGGCGGCAACGGTTACATCAACGATTTCCCCACCGGCCGCCTGCTGCGCGACGCCAAGCTGTACGAGATTGGTGCCGGCACCAGCGAGATTCGGCGCATGCTGATCGGCCGGGAGCTGTTCAATGAAACCCGCTGAGCGCCGCGCCAAGGGAGGCTTCGCATGGCTGTGCTGACCACTCAACTGAGCGCGGGCAGCCCCGCGTTCCACGCCAATGCCGATGCCATGCGCGCGCTGGTGGATGACCTCAAGACCCTGTTGGCAGGCATCGCCCAGGGCGGTGGCGAGGCAGCCAATGCGCGGCATCTGGCGCGTGGCAAGCTGCTGCCGCGTCAGCGCGTGGACGCCCTGCTCGACCCCGGTTCGGCCTTTCTGGAGATCGGCCAGCTGGCCGCCCATGAGGTCTATGGCGAGTCGGTGCCGGCCGCCGGGGTGATTGCCGGTATCGGCCGGATCGAAGGCGTTGAGTGCATGATCATCGCCAATGACGCCACGGTGAAGGGTGGTTCCTACTATCCGCTGAGCGTGAAAAAGCACCTGCGGGCGCAGACCATCGCCCGTGAGAACCGCCTGCCCTGCGTCTATCTGGTCGACTCCGGCGGTGCCAACCTGCCACGCCAGGACGAGGTGTTCCCGGACCGCGAGCACTTCGGGCGGATCTTCTTCAATCAGGCCAACATGAGCGCTGCGGGCATTCCACAGATCGCCGTGGTGATGGGCTCGTGCACCGCTGGCGGCGCCTACGTGCCGGCGATGGCCGACGAGACCATTATGGTGCGCGAGCAGGCGACCATCTTCCTCGCCGGGCCGCCGCTGGTGAAGGCCGCGACTGGCGAGGTGGTCAGCGCCGAGGCGCTGGGCGGCGCCGATGTGCATTGCCGCACCTCCGGGGTGGCCGATCATTACGCCGAGAATGACGAACACGCGCTGGCTCTGGCCCGTCGCTGCATCGCCAACCTGAATTGGCACAAGCAGGGCGAGCTGAACAGCAGCCCGGTACTGCCGCCGCGCTATCCAGTGGAGGAGCTGTACGGGGTGATTCCGGCTGACAGCAAGCAGCCGTTCGACGTGCGCGAGGTGATTGCGCGGCTGGTCGACGACAGCGCGTTTGATGAGTTCAAGGCGCTGTTCGGCACCACGCTGGTGTGCGGGTTTGCGCACCTGCACGGTTACCCGGTGGCGATTCTGGCCAACAACGGCATCCTGTTTTCCGAGGCCGCGCAGAAGGGCGCGCACTTTATCGAACTGGCCTGTCAGCGCGGCATTCCGCTGCTGTTCCTGCAGAACATCACCGGCTTTATGGTCGGCAAGAAGTACGAGGAAGGCGGCATCGCCAAGCACGGCGCCAAGCTGGTGACCGCGGTGGCCTGTGCCCGGGTGCCCAAGTTTACGGTGATCATCGGCGGCAGTTTTGGCGCCGGTAACTACGGCATGTGCGGCCGCGCCTACGATCCGCGCTTTTTGTGGATGTGGCCGAATGCGCGCATCTCGGTGATGGGCGCCGAACAGGCCGCGGGCGTGCTGGTGCAGGTCAAGCAGGAGCAGGCCGAGCGCAGTGGCGAGCAGTTCAGCGCCGAGCAGGCCGAGGCCCTGCGCCGTCCGATCCTCGATCAGTACGAACGTCAGGGCCACCCCTACTACGCCAGCGCCCGCCTGTGGGACGACGGCGTGATCGACCCGGCGCAGACCCGTGATGTACTTGGGCTGGCGATTTCCGCCGCACTCAACGCACCGATCGAAGCGACCCGCTTCGGCGTGTTCCGCATGTAGCCTGCGGGCAAGCGAGATGACGACCATGACTCAGTACCACACCCTGGAACTGGAATTTTCCGCGCAGGGCATCGCCACCCTTTGGCTGGCGCGCCCTGACAAGAACAACGCCTTCAACGCCCAGATGATCCGCGAGCTGCTGGATGCACTGGATGCGGTGGCGGCTAACCCGGCGGTGCGCTTTATGCTGCTGCGCGGCCGCGGCAAGCACTTCTCCGCCGGTGCCGATCTGGCCTGGATGCGCGACTGCGCGGCGCTGGATTACAACGCCAATCTGGACGACGCCCGCGAGCTGGCCCAGCTGATGGCGTCGCTGGCGCAGCTCAAGGTGCCGACACTGGCGGTGGTGCAGGGCGCGGCCTTTGGTGGCGCGCTCGGGCTGATCAGTTGCTGCGACATGGCGATTGGCGCCGAGGATGCGCTGTTCAGCCTGTCTGAGGTGCGCATCGGCCTGCTGCCAGCGGTGATCAGCCCCTATGTCACCCAGGCCATCGGCGCCCGCGCTACCCGCCGCTATGCGCTGACCGCTGAACGCTTTGACGGTCTGCGCGCCCGCGAACTGGGGCTGCTGGCCGAGTGTTATCCGGCGGCCGAGCTGGACGCGGCGCTGGCGCAGTGGATCGGTAACCTGCTGCAGAATGGCCCGCAGGCCATGATGGCCACCAAGGCGCTGCTGCAGGAAGTCGGGCTGGGTGAAATGAGCACCCCGCTGCGCCGCTACACCGAGGCAGCGATTGCCCGGGTGCGGATCAGCCCCGAAGGTCAGGAGGGCCTGTCGGCCTTCCTGGAAAAACGCCAACCCGACTGGTGCGCGAGCCATGATTGATTCCCTGCTGATTGCCAACCGCGGCGAAATTGCCTGCCGCATCATGCGCACCGCGCGCGAGCTGGGTATCGCCACTGTGGCGGTACACAGCGATACCGACCGCGACGCCCTGCACGTGCGCTGCGCCGATCAGGCGGTCAACCTGGGTGGCGCGCGGCCGAGCGAGAGTTATCTGCGGGTTGAGGCGATCATCGCCGCGGCCAAGGCCACCGGTGCCCAGGCGATTCACCCCGGTTACGGCTTTCTCTCCGAGAACGCCGATTTTGCCCGCGCGGTTGATGCTGCCGGGTTGATCTTCGTCGGCCCGCCCGCCAGCGCGATCGACGCCATGGGCAGCAAGTCGGCGGCCAAGGCGCTGATGGATGCCGCTGGGGTGCCGCTGGTGCCCGGTTATCACGGCGCCGATCAGGCGCTGGAGACCTTCCGCGTCGAAGCCGCCAAGATTGGTTACCCGGTGCTGCTCAAGGCCGCGTCCGGTGGCGGTGGCAAGGGCATGAAGGTGGTCGAGAGCGAGGCACAGCTGGCCGAGGCGCTGTCCTCTGCCCAGCGTGAGGCGCAGGCTGCCTTTGGCGATGCGCGCATGCTGGTCGAGAAATACGTGCTGCAGCCGCGCCACGTCGAGATTCAGGTGTTTGCCGACCAGCACGGCAACGCGGTGTATCTGGCCGAGCGCGACTGCTCGATCCAGCGCCGCCACCAGAAGGTGGTGGAAGAAGCGCCGGCACCCGGCCTGTCGCCGGAATTGCGCCGGGCCATGGGCGAGGTGGCGGTAACCGCCGCGCGGGCCATCGGCTACGTTGGCGCCGGTACCGTGGAGTTTCTGCTCGACGCCCGCGGCGACTTCTTCTTCATGGAGATGAACACCCGCCTGCAGGTCGAGCATCCGGTGACCGAGCTGATCACCGGGCAGGATCTGGTCGCCTGGCAGCTGCGTGTGGCGCAAGGGCAACCGCTGCCGCTGAGCCAGGAGCAGATCGTGCTGCGCGGCCACGCCATCGAAGTGCGGCTGTATGCCGAAGACCCGGAGCAGGACTTTCTGCCCGCCAGTGGCGAGCTGACGCTGTACCGCGAACCAGCGGCAGGCGTTGGGCGTCGGGTCGACAGCGGGGTGGTCGAGGGTGACCGCGTCTCGCCGTTCTATGACCCGATGCTGAGCAAGCTGATTGCCTGGGGCGAAGACCGGGAAACCGCCCGTCGCCGTCTGCTGGCAATGCTGGCCGAGCAGCAGCTGGGCGGGGTACACAGCAACCTCGCCTTCCTGCGCCGGGTGCTGGCGCATCCGGCCTTTGCCGCCGCCGAGCTGGATACCGGCTTTATCGCGCGTCATACCGACGTTCTGCTGCCCGCCCCGGCGCCGTTGCCCGACGCCTTCTGGGCGCTGGCGGCGCGCGCCTGGCTGCTGACGGCACCTACCGCTGCGCGTGCCGATGACCCGCACAGCCCCTGGGCCGCGGCCTGTGGTCTGCGCCTTGGGCTGGCCTGCGAGCAGCGCCTGCATCTGCGCTGTGGCGATGCAGAAGCGCGCGCCCTGCCCGCTACCGGTGTCAGCCTGTTCGGCGATCAGTTGCTGGTCGATGGCCGTCGCCACACCGTGCAGCGCCGCGGTCAGTGGCTGTTTGTCGAGTGGGACGGGCAGCTGCAGCGGGTCACGCAGGTAGACCCGATCAGCGAGGTGGAAGCGCTGCAACACGGCCACGGCGGGCTGACCGCGCCGATGAACGGCAGCGTGGTGCGGGTGCTGGTTAAACCGGGTCAGCAGGTGGCTGCCGGCGAGCTGCTGGTGGTGGTCGAGGCGATGAAAATGGAGCACAGTATTCGCGCTGCCGAGGCCGGCGAGGTCACGGCGATTCACTGCGCCGAGGGCGATCTGGTCGAAGAAGGCCGGGTGCTGGTGGCGCTGCAACCGCTTGCTGAGGAGGCAACGGTATGAGCATGCCGCAACAGGTGCGACTGGTCGAAGTGGGCCCGCGCGATGGCCTGCAAAATGAAAAACAGCCGATCAGCGTCGCCGATAAGGTACGTCTGGTCGATGACCTGAGCGCTGCCGGGCTGCGTTATATCGAAGTCGGCAGCTTCGTCTCGCCCAAGTGGGTGCCGCAGATGGCCGGCTCGGCCGAGGTGTTTGCCGCGATTCAGCAACAGCCCGGCGTGACCTACGCGGCACTGGCGCCCAATCTCAAGGGGTTTGAGGGCGCGCTGGAAGCCGGGGTGAAGGAAGTAGCGGTGTTTGCCGCGGCCAGCGAGGGGTTTTCCCAGAAGAACATCAACTGCTCGATTGCCGAGAGCCTGCAGCGCTTTGAGCCAATCATGGCGGCGGCCAGAGAGCACGGCGTGCGGGTGCGCGGTTATATCTCCTGCGTGCTCGGTTGCCCGATTGATGGCGATGTGGCGCCGGAGCAGGTCGCCGCGATTGCCCGCGAGCTGCTCGACAGCGGCTGCTACGAGGTCTCGCTCGGCGACACCATCGGCGTCGGCACCGCCGGTGATACCCGGCGGTTGATCGAGGTAGTTGGCCGAGACATCGACCGCAGTCTGCTGGCCGGGCATTTTCACGATACCTACGGCCAGGCGCTGGCGAACATTCACGCCAGCCTGCTGGAAGGCGTGGCGGTGTTCGACAGCTCGGTCGCCGGGCTCGGCGGTTGCCCGTATGCCAAGGGCGCGACCGGCAACGTCGCCAGCGAAGACGTGCTCTACCTGCTCAACGGGCTGGGGATCGAGACGGGCGTCGATATGGCCGCGCTGGTGCAGGCCGGGCAGCATATCTGCAACGTGCTGGGCAAGGATAATGGCTCGCGGGTAGCGCGCGCGCTGCTGGCGCGGGAGCAGGCATGAGCACGCCCTTGTGGTCGCCCTCGGCCGAGCGCGTAGCGGCCACGCAAATGGACGCCTTTCGCCGCCGCGTTAATCAGCGCTATGGCCTGGCGCTGGCCGATTACGCCGCCCTGCACCAATGGAGTATCGATGAACCGGCGGCGTTCTGGGCCTTGCTGGCTGAGTTCTTTGCGGTGGATTTCAGCCAGCCGGCGCAGCAGGTGTTGCGTAACCCGGATGCCATGCCCGGTGCCGAGTGGTTTGCTGGCGCCGAGCTGAATTTCGCCGCGCACCTGCTGCGCCGGCGTGATGAACACACCGCCCTGGTGGCCATCAGTGAGGACGGCCAGCGCGAACAACTGAGCTACGCCGAGCTGGCCGCCCGGGTGGCCGGTTTGCAGCGGCACCTGCTGGCGCTGGGCGTAAGCCCCGGTGACCGTATCGCCGCGCTGATGCCCAACACCTGGCAGACGGTGGTGGGCATGCTCGCCGCCGCCAGCATCGGCGCCATCTGGTCGTCCTGTTCGCCGGATTTTGGCACCCAGGGCGTGGTGGACCGCTTTGGCCAGATCCAGCCACGGGTGCTGATCGCCTGCAGCGGCTACCGCTACGCCGGCAAGACGCTGGACATGGGCAGCAAACTGCACGAGATACTGCCGCAGCTCACCGGTTTGCAGCAGCTGATTCTGGTGCCCTATGGCGGCGTGCCGGCGGAGCCAGCGGATTACGAATCCGTGCTGCCCAGCGTGACCTGGAATCGTGCCTGCACGCCCGGCGGTGAGCCGTTGTTCGCCGCCCTGCCTTTCAATCACCCGCTGTATATTCTCTACTCCAGCGGCACCACCGGGGTGCCCAAGTGCATCGTGCACGGCGCTGGCGGCACCCTGCTGCAGCACCTGAAAGAGCACGGCCTGCATACTGACCTGACCCGCGACGACGTGCTGTTCTATTTCACCACCTGCGGCTGGATGATGTGGAACTGGCTGGTCTCCGGGCTGGCGCTGGGCGCGACGCTGGTGCTCTATGATGGCTCACCGTTTGAGCCCTCAGCAGAGCGGCTGATCGATCTGATTGATGAAGAAGATATTAGTATCTTCGGCACCAGCGCCAAGTACCTGGCCGCGCTGGAAAAGGCCGGCGTGGACCCCTCTGCCAGCCATCGGTTAAGCCGTTTGAAAGCCGTGCTTTCCACCGGTTCGCCGTTGGCGCACGAAGGTTTTGATTACGTCTACCGCTGCTTCAAAAGCGATCTGTGCCTGTCGTCGATTTCCGGCGGCACCGACATCGTTTCCTGCTTTGCCTTGGGCAACCCGACGCTGCCGGTCTGGCGCGGCGAGTTACAGAGCAAGGGGCTGGGTATGGCCGTTGAAGTGTGGGATGACGATGGGCAAGCTATTAGTAGCAGGTTGTTGAAAAGCGTAGGCGAGGCAGGCAGCGCAAGGCAAAAGCAGGCGAAGAAGCGCAGTTTACGTGGTGTAAATGAGCATTCTGAGCCTGCTTTTAACGCCGCGATGGCAACGCAGGTAGGTTTTCAAGGGCCTGCCAAGGGCGAGTTGGTCTGCACGCGCCCCTTCCCCTCGATGCCGCTGGGCTTCTGGCAGGATGAGGACGGCAGCCGCTACCGCGCGGCGTACTTCGAGCGCTTCCCCGGTGTCTGGGCGCACGGCGATTACGCCGAAGAGACCGCCCACGGCGGTATGCTGATCCTCGGTCGCTCGGATGCCGTGCTTAACCCCGGCGGGGTGCGCATCGGCACGGCGGAAATCTATCGGCAGGTGGAAAAGGTCGAGGCGGTGCTCGAGTCGCTGGCCATCGGGCAGCAATGGCAGGGCGATGTGCGGGTGGTGCTCTTTGTGCGCCTGCGTGATGGCGTGATGCTGGATGCGGCACTGGAGACCGAGATCCGTCAGGTGATCCGCAGCAACACCACGCCACGGCATGTACCGGCAAAGATCATCGCGGTCAGCGACATCCCGCGCACGCGCAGCGGCAAGATCGTCGAGCTGGCGGTGCGCAACGTGGTGCACGGGCTGCCGGTGAAAAACACCGACGCGCTGGCCAATCCCGAGGCGCTTGAGCTGTTCCGCGACTTGCCGGCGTTGCAGGAGCAATAGCCCCAGCGTCGCTGCAATGGTTAGCGCGGCAGGCCGCTAGGGCCGGGTTCCATCCCGGCCATGAGCTTTCCGGACTCAAAAAGAGCGCGCGACCGCTCAGTCCCACTCGGGCGCAAAGTCCGGGTTGGCAATACGCTCGCCCTTGTCCAGCTCGCGGATGAAGTTGAGGTCATCGGCGGTGAGCTTCACGCGGTCGGCCTCCAGATTGCTCTCCAGATGCAGTCGCTTGGTGGAGGATGGAATCACCGCGATGCCCTGCAGCATCAGCCAGGCCATGACCACCTGCGGCGGCGTGGCGCCGTGTTCTTCAGCGATGCGGTCCAGGGTTTCGTCTTTCATCACCTTGCCTACCGCCAGTGGCATATAGGCGGTCAGGTGCAAACCCTCTTCGCGGGCGAACTCGACCAGTTTGCGGTTCTGCAGAAAGGGGTGAATCTCGATCTGGTTGGTGGCGATGTTGTCTGGCCCTACCAGCTCAAAGGCTTCGTTGAGCTGATCAATGGTGAAGTTGGAAACGCCGGTCAGCCGCGTCATGCCCTGCTCGCGGGCCTTCATCAGCTCACCCAGGTATTCCTGCATGGGCACCTTGCCACCGGGCGAGGGCCAGTGGATCAGGGTCAGGTCGACCTGGTCGAGCTGCAGCTTGTCGAGGCTTTCGCGCAGGCTGGGGATCAGCTTGCCTTCGCCGAAGTTGTCGGTCCAGATCTTGGTGGTGACAAACAGCTCGCTGCGCGGTACGCCGCTGTCGGCAATGGCGCGGCCCACATCCTGCTCGTTACCGTAGATCTGTGCGGTATCAATGTGCCGATACCCCAGTTCCAGCGCTGTGCTGACGGCCTGGTAGGCGTCGTCGCCCTTGAGCCGGAAGGTACCCATGCCAATAGGGGGAATGCTGCTCTCGGAAGTCGAATTCATCATGCGGTGTTCTCCTTGCTGATGGCAGAGCCGACGGCGGTAATCGGTATCGCTCGCAGGCTGATTCAGGATGGCGGCGCAGTAACCCTGCGGGCTGCGCGCCCCTTCAAGTGGTAAGCAAGAGACCGGTGTTGGCCGCAATAATTCCGCCTGGTCGGGCGACCGCCTCGGCAGCGGGTGGCGCAGAAGTCACCAGGCGAGGCACAGGCGCTGATAGGCAATCGGCCGCTGGCACCGGCCGTGCAGGCGCCCAGGGAAGGGGCATCGGCCTGCTGCCAGGGGGGTAAATCGCGGATCAATGGAATTTATCGCCACGCAAACGAGTCATTGAACAGTGGAGTAAAAACCCTGTTCATTTCTGGCGGCTGACTTCAGCCAAGGATAGACCATGACTTTTTTCATATTTCTGTTGGCCTGCGGCGCGGCCGCCACCACCGGCATCATCTTCAAACCGGGGCAATGGTACGAGACCTTGGACAAGCCCGGCTTTACGCCGCCCAACTGGGCGTTTCCGGTGGCCTGGACGCTGATCTATCTGCTGTTGGCCTGGGTTGGTCATCGCCTGGTAGCGATCCCCGGCAGCCAGGTGCTGCTGGCCCTGTGGGCGGCGCAAATCGCCCTTAACGCGCTCTGGACACCGGTATTCTTCGGCGCGCACCGGCTGTTCGCCGCGATGCTTATCATCGCCCTGCTCTGGCTGGTGGTCGCCATGATGGTATTGCTGGCGTTCAAGCTGGATGTCATCAGCGGTCTGCTATTGCTGCCCTACCTGGGCTGGCTTAGCGTGGCGGCGGCGCTCAATTTCGCCATCATGCGCCGGAACAGTTGGTGATGAGTGGCCAGCCGGCGTACCTGACGCGCTGGCCCGCCAGCCCGCAGCAGCTGGAGCAGGTGCAGGCGTTCAATAAAAAGCTGGCACGGCTGCCGCGCTTGAAATTGTTCAATCGTGCGGTGCTCCGTCTGGTGCAAGGCTTGCTGCGCGTCAGTCAGCTGGGCGCTGCCCGGCGGCTGCGCAAGCACGGCCTCAGGGCGGAAACGCGGCGGGTCGAGATAGACGGTGTGGCGGTGTCGGTGCGGATCATCCGGCCTGCAACCCAGGCAAAAGGCGTGGTGCTGGATATTCATGGTGGTGCCTGGGTGATCGGCAACGCGCAGATGAATGACAAATTCAATATCGCCATGGTGAAGGAGTGCGAGGTAGCGGTCGTCTCGGTCGATTATCGGCTTGCTGTCTCAGCCCCCATGGAGGCGCTGATTGAGGACTGTCTTGGCGCCGCCCGCTGGCTGCTGGACGCCGATAACAGCGAGTTTGCCGGGTTGCCGGTTACCCTGGTAGGTGAGTCGGCTGGAGCCCATTTGGCACTGGCTACCCTGCTGCGACTCAAGCGCTGGCCAGCGCTGTTTGCGCGGGTAACCGGAGCCCTGCTCCACTACGGCGTGTACGACCTGACCGGCACGCCGAGTGTTCGCGCTGCGCCGCCGGAAACCCTGCTGCTGGACGGGCCGGGCATGGTGGATGCCATGCGCATGCTGACGCCGGAGTTGAGCGACGAGCAACGCCGCGCGCCGCCCTTGTCGCCCTTGCATGGCGACTTTACCGGCTTCCCGCCGGCGCTGATGTTTGCCGGCGAGCAGGACCCGCTGCTGGACGATAGCTGTCTGTTGGCCGAGCGGTGGTGCAGGTCAGCCGAGGTGGAATGTCATGTTCTGCCGTCTTCGCCGCACGGGGTGATTCACTTCCCCCTCGCGCTGGCCGCTGATGTACTGGCATACGCGCGCAGCTGGATAGCGGCCAGAAACGCGGCCTTCTATCGGCCCAAGTAAGCCCTGCTCCGTGGTCACTCCCTGCAGCTGCAGCTGCGGCTGTGTCTGCGCCCTGCGCTTTTGCGGCTTGGTTTGCAGCGGCGCTACCAGCACAATGGGCAGCAGCGGTGGCAAAGCCTTAAACCGCCCGAGCCAACCCTTGAATCAGGAGCAACCCCATGCGCATTGAACCGCTGCTAGGTACCCGTCTGCCGATCATTCAGGCACCCATGGCTGGGGTGCAGAACAGCGCGCTGGCGCTGGCGGTGTGCCGCGCTGGCGGCCTGGGCTCGTTGCCCTGCGCTATGCTGAGTGCCGAAGCCCTGGTGCAGGAGCTGGAATTGCTCAGCGCCGAGGCGGCAGGCCCCTGGAATCTGAACTTCTTTGCCCACAGCAACCCGCCGGCCGAGGCGGCGCGCGAGCAGCAGTGGCGCGCCGCGTTGGCGCCCTATTATGCCGAGCTGGAACTGGACATCGAGGCGATCAGCGCCGGTGCTGGCCGCCGTCCGTTCGACGCCGCCACGCTGGAACTGATCGCACCCTTCCGTCCGCCTGTGGTGAGCTTTCACTTCGGCCTGCCGGAGGCCGCCATGGTCGAACGGATCAAGGGCTGGGGCGGCAAGGTGCTGTCCACCGCCACCACCTTGGCCGAGGGCCGCTGGTTGCAGGCCAATGGCGCGGACGCTGTCATCGCCCAGGGGTTGGAAGCCGGCGGCCATCGTGGCCACTTTCTCTCCACCGACCTGAGCCTGCAGATGGGCACCTTCGCGCTGCTGCCGCAACTGGTCGCGGCGCTGGATATTCCGGTGATTGCCGCCGGCGGAATCGCCGATGCCGATGGCGTGGCGGCCGCCATGGCGTTGGGCGCCGCCGGTGTGCAGCTGGGCACCAGTTACCTGCTGTGCCCGGAGGCGACCACCAGCCAGCTGCATCGCGCCGCTTTGCAGAGCGAGGCGGCGCAGCACACCGCGCTGACCAATCTGTTCTCCGGTGGTGCGGCGCGCGGGATCGTCAATCGGGTCATGCGCGAGCTGGGGCCGCTCAGCGAGACGCCACCACCCTTCCCCTTGGCCGGTGGCGCCATCACGCCGCTGCGCAGCGCGGCCGAGCAGCGCGGCAGCAGCGATTTTTCACCGCTCTGGTCGGGTCAGAACAACAGCGGCTGCAAGGCTATTACGGCAGCCGAGCTGACGCTTGAGCTGGCGGCAAAAGTAGGCGCCTGAACGTCAGGAGAAACGCATGTCGGGCATGGCAAAAACCCCAGAACCACCGTATTACGCGGTCATCTTCAGTTCGCTGCGCACCGACGGCGACCATGGCTACGGCGCGATGGCTGAGCGCATGCTGGCGCTGGCAGCCCGCCAGGAGGGCTTTCTCGGCGTAGAGTCCGCGCGCGAGGGCCTGGGCATCACGGTGTCTTACTGGGCGAGCGAAGAAGCGATAAAAAACTGGAAGCAAAACGCGGAGCACCTTGAAGCCCAGCGCCTCGGGCATAACACCTGGTACGCCGGGTTCAAGGTGCGCGTGGCGCGGGTCGAACGGGATTACGGCGGCTGAGCGGATGATCAGTCGCTGCGCCCCGCCGGGTCGTAGCCCGCCGGTGGTTTGTCCAGGTGCGGACAGTTGCTGCACAGGGCTTTGTCTGGCAGCAGATAGCGAATGCAGCAATGCTTGCGCTCGCGGTGCAGTTCCGGCGCACCGGCGCGTTCACGGTAGCGTACGCAGCCATACAGCGGGTTGCGCAGGCCGTCTGGCCGAGAGCGGTCGTTGATTAGCTGCCGCGCCTGCTGCAGCCGCGCGGCCTCTACCGGCAACTGGGCCACCTCCTCGACTATCCATTCGTAATAGTGCCCCACGCTGCTCCAGAACACCTTGGGCGCGACTTTGTAGCGCGCTGCCAGGTCACGGATCAGCACATCCAGGTGGCCATCAAACAAGCTTTCAAAGCGGCTGAAGCCGTCGCGCGGCCCGGTTGACCAGGCCGCGCCCTGATGCGGCAGCTTGAAGGCGCTAGGCAGGCCGTCGTCGCCGACGATCACCGCGACCTCGTTGAAGCGCACCGGCAGCTGCCAGTTGGCCAGCAGGCTGGCTGCGACCACCGGCGCCACCAGCCGCATGAAGTGGTACTTGCCCCAGAGCGAGACCAGCGCGCGTTGATCGGCATTGACGTACTGCGGGGCAAAGCGCTGCAGCTGGTCGGTCAGCTGCTCGCTGTTCAGGTAATCGACCATGCTGATAGCTGGCCTTGGGTCATCGGCCAGCGTCAGCCAGTCGCCCAAGGGCGCCAGCGGGCCCTGAAACAGTGAAGCAAGTGCGGCAATCATGCCGGCGTGTCAGCCGCATGCGCATGCAGTGCCGCTGGCACGGGAGCGACGGTGAAGGGCACGCAGGGGATCTTTGGCAGTGGGTGGGCAACAGCGGTCATGGACGGCCCCGGGGTAATGAAGCGGGGCATTAAACTAAACCATTATCATTTATATAAGCAACAGGCTGTCACTGCTGGCCTGGCGGCGTTGCTCTGCGTTGAGCTCCAACAACTGGCCATTGTCCATGCGCAGAATACGGTCGGCCTGGTCGAAATAGTGATCGTCGTGGGTGATGGCAACCACGGTCTTGCCGGCGGCCTTGAGGGCCGGCAGCAGCTCGCGGTAGAACAGACGGCGGAACAGCGGGTCCTGATCGGCCGCCCATTCGTCGAGCAGCAGCACGTCGCGGTGTTCGAGCAGACCCAGCAGCAGCGCCAGGCGCTTGCGCTGGCCCTGCGACAGGCGGGTATCGAGCAGCCGCCCGGCGGCCACGCGCACCTTGCGGTCCAGGTGCAGGCGGGCCAGCCAGTCACGGGTTTCTTCGGCGTCGGCCTCTTCGCCGACGGGCCCAAGCAGACGGCTGAACAGGTGGAAGTCGGTAAACACGCTGGCGAACAGCTGGCGGTAGGCGACCCAATGGTCAGCGTCGATTGGTTGATCGTCCAGCAGGATACGTCCGCTGTGCGGGCGATACAGGCCGGTCAGCAGGCGCGCCATGGTGGATTTGCCGCTGCCGTTGCCGCCGATGATGAATACCACCTCGCCGCGTTGCAGTTGCAGGTGCAGCGGACCCACGTCGAAGCCCTCGCCCTCTTCCGCCGGGTAGCGGTAGTTGAGGCCGTCCAGCGTCAGGGTCTGCCAGTCGGGGGGCAGTTTTGCCAGCGGCGGGAAGTCGGCCTGATGCGGGCTCAGCGCCAGGGCTTCGAGTTTGTCGAGCGAGACCTGCGCGGTAATCAGGTGCGGCAGGGTGCCCACGGCGGCGACCATGGGCGTGCGCAGAAACAGCATGGTCAGCGCGTAGGTGGCTGCCACGCTGGCGCTGGCCCAGCCCAGCCCGCCAGCGAGAAAGAACACCAGCCCGATCAGCCCCAGCACCATGATGTTGGCCCAGTTGCCGGACAGGCCGTGGTACATGTCGGCGCGGATGATCTCGCGCTTGTAGGCGTTGGCGTTGTCGTCAAACTCTTCCTGATACAGCCGGTGCGCGCGGTCGCGGTTGAGCGCCAGCTCCTTGCGGCCGTCGATCACATCCTGGTAGTTGCCATACAGCCGGTCTTCGGCCTCGCGCATGCGCTGAATGTGGCGGTGTACGCGGCTGACCAGCAGCCAGCCGACGACAAAGGTCACGCCCAGCCACAGCAGGGTGGTGATAAACAGCGCCGGCGACAGCCAGGCCAGATAGGCAAAGGCGGCGACGGTGAGCGACAGGCCGTAGAGCATTTCCGGCAGGCCGACAAAGGCGATGGTGATATTGCGGATGTCGGTCGACAGGCTGGCCAGAATGCGCGCGCCGCCGATCTGCTCCAGCCGTTCGATATCGGTATCCATCACCCGTTTCACCAACGAGCGGCGCAGGCGATAGACGAAGCGGTGGCTGAGACCATGCAGGCTCAATTGCGCGGCGGTGGCGCAGATCAACAGCAGCACCAGCAAGCCGAGAAAGCCGAGCAGGGCCTGGCCGAGGTCAGTGCTACCGGCGATCAGCCGGTTGTTGACGTAGGCGATCACGGCGACGCTCAGCAGGGCGCTGCCCACACTCAGCAGCAGGATGCCCAGCAGGGGCAGGCGATTGTCGCGAAACAGCAGGGCGAGGAGCTTCATGGGCGGGTCCGGGCCGGGAAATCAGCCGGCGATTAAAACACACTTGGGTGCGGGAGGGGCAAGGTCACGGCGGGACAGCTGAAGAACATCCCGGCGTTCCCTGCCGGGTAACCGACTTCAGTCGTCGGCGGCGTCTCTGCTGGTGCTGCAAATGCGGTTGCGACCAGCGTGTTTGGCGCGATATAGCTGACGGTCAGCCTGGTCCAGCAGCTCGTCGCAGTCCCATTCGGGTTCTTCGCAGCCGCTGATGCCAGCGCTGAAGCTGCAGCAGAAGGTATGCTCGTCGGTGGAGAATTGCAGCGCGTTGAATGCTTCGCGGATCTCTTCCAGGATCAGCCAGGCGTCGGTGGTGTTGCAATTGGGCAGCACGGCGACAAACTCTTCGCCGCCGTAGCGGCCCAGCCGATCGACCTTGCGCAGGCGCTGGCGCAGCAGGTTGGACAGGGCGCGAATCACGTTGTCGCCAAAGGCGTGGCCGTACTGATCGTTGACCGACTTGAAGTGGTCGATATCGATCATCGCCACGGCCACCGGCTGCTGAGAGCGGCGGGCGCGTTCGATCTCAATATCGACCTGCTCCTTGATATCGGCGTGTTTGAGCAGGCCGGTCAGGCTGTCGCGGGCCAACGCTTCACTGACCATGCGGGCGCGCTGTGCGCGAGCGTAGACAGTGGTCAGAAGAGCGCTGTCGCTGATCGGTTTGGTGATGAAATCATCACCGGCCTTGAGCAACGCGTCCATCTGCCGTTCGGCATTGGTCTCTGCCGAGAGGTAGACGATGGGCACGCGCAGCCAGTCGTCGTTCAGGCGTATCACCTGGGCCAGCTCGGGGCCGCTGTAATCGGGCATGCTGATGTCCATCAGCACCACGTCGGGCAGAAAGTTGTGCATCTTCTCAAGCAGCAGGTTGGGGTCCGAGGCGGTATCGACCAGCATGCCGTTGTTGCCGAGTACCAGCTGGTAACGTGCGGCGAGTTCGGCGTCGTCGTCGATGATCAATACGCGGAAGGGCCCACCCTGGTGGTTGTTGAAGCTGCGCTCCAGCCGGCTTTCCAGCGACGGCAGGTCTACCGGCTTGGTGAAAAAGCCGCAGGCGCCGGCGCGTACCGCCTGCAGTCGGCTGATGAAATCGTCCTGCGAGCTGATGACCAGCAGCGGTGGCGCCTGCCCGTCGCGTTCGGCAAAGGGCGCCTGCAACAGCATGTTGTGGCCCCTGGGGCTGGTATCGACAATCAGCGCATCCAGTGGCGGGCTGGCATTGGCCAGTTCCTGCTGGTGACGAAACAGACTGATTTGATAACCGAAGCTGGTCAGCGTTTTACTCATCTGCTGCGCCAGCGGCTGCTCTTCGATCAGCAGGCCGATGTGGCGCCCGCCCGCGGTCTGGCGCGCCGCAGTACTCAAGGTTTGTGGTTGCTGCGCGGCCGGCGTGCTGCGTTGCAGCAACATGTGCAGATGCTGGGTGGCGATGGCCAGGGCATCCAGCGCCTTGTGGTCGTAATGCTCACGCTCGAGCTCGTATTGCGCTTGCTGCTCCAGCTCGCGGCAACGGCTGCCGAGGTCGGTATAGCCAAAGGTGCCAGCCGAGCCCGCCAACTTGTGCAGGCGGTCGCGCAGGTCTTGCAGCACGGGCGCGCCGGGGTTGGCGGTGTGCTGCAACTGGTCAGCCAGCGCCTTCATATCGGCCAGTTCGCTGCGCAGCCGTTCGCGGAATCGTGCTTCCAGGGCCGCCAGCTGGCTGTTCATCTGGTCCTGTTTAGTCATGCCAGCTATTCCATATCTCGGTGATTTGCGTGGACAGGGTCATGGGGTCAAAGGGCTTGATGATAACGCCGGCGGCACCCAGATTATGGTATCCAGCCACTTCCTGAGTTTGTGCCTTGGCAGTCATGAACACCACCGGCACGCCTTTCATACAGGATAGCTTCTGCAGCTCGACCAGGGTTTGCGGGCCGTCCATGCCGGGCATCATGACGTCCAGCAGCACCAGCTGGGGCGCAAAGCTCGGGGCCTCGGCCAGGCCCTCTGCGCCTGACTCACAGCTTTTGACCGTAAACCCGCCAACTATCTCCAATGCGACGCGGGCAACTTCCTGAATCGACGGGTCATCTTCAATGTGCATGATGCGTTCGAGCTTATTCATGGGCCTTTGATCCATTACTGTCGGGCGCGGCAGGGCGCGGGTCTTGAGTGTTGGCAGGCAGTACTCTGGGCAAGCTAACCCAGAAGCGGCTGCCTTGGCCAGCTGTGGAGCTGAAGCCGATGGCGCCGTGCATGGCGCGCACCAGCGAGCGGGTAATGGCCAGCCCCAGACCGGTGCCGCCGCGCTGTCGGGTGGCGGTGGAATCCGCCTGGGCAAAGCGCTGGAAGACATTGGGCTGGAAGGCCAGCGGTATGCCGTCACCGTGATCGGTTATCGTCAGGCGTACCTGCTGCTCGCAGGCCTGGGTTTCGATCTCGACTTGAGCCCCCGGTGGTGAAAACTTGATGGCGTTGGACAGCAGATTGGCCAGCACCTGTTGAAAGCGCTGCGGGTCGGCCATGATGCGCTGGCCACCTGGCGCGGGCAGTCGCAAGTGCACCTCAGCCTCATCCGCCGTCGAGGCAAGCATACGCCGCGCGTCCTGCAGTTGCTGATCGAGATCGAGCGGCTGCAGGCTCAGCTCCAGCTTGCCGGCCTCCAGCTTGTCGATGTCGAGCAGGTCATTGATCAGGGCGGTGAGTCGCTGGCTGTTTTCTTCGGCGGCCTGCAACAGCGACCTGGCCTGTTCGGGCTGGTCGTGCAGTACGCCACTGTTAGCTAGCCGCAGTGCGCCATAGATACTGGTCAGCGGGGTGCGCAGTTCATGGCTGACGGTAGAGACAAAATCGTTTTTCAGCTGTTCGCTGCGCATGCGCTCGGAGATGTCGCGCAGGTTCAGCATGAGTTGGCGCTGATCCGGCAAGCCGACACTGGCAGCGGTTACTTCGCAGTGCACGCTGCCGCCGAACTGGCGCAGCAACGCCATGTTGCAGTGTCCGGCTTCAGCCATAGCCTGGCTGAGCAAGTCAGGCAGCGCTGCTTGCTCGGCGGCCAGCAGCTCGGCGAAGGGCCGCCCGCGCAGCCGGTCGACGCTGTAGCCCAGTAGCCGTGAGCACTGCGGATTGGCTTCGAGAATCTGCAGGCTGTGCACATCCAGCAGCACGATGGCATCAGAGGACTGGTCGAACTGGCTACGCAGCAGATCGCGCTCGCGTTGTAGCTCCAGCGCCTGCTGTTGCTGGCGCTGGCTCAGTTGATTGAAGGCATGCACCAGATAGCCCACCTCGTCGGTGCGGTTGATCTGGATCGGCTGGATGGGCCGTTCGCCCTCCATCATCTGGGTAATTTGCTGGGCCGCGGCGCTGAGCGGATGCATGGCGCGGCGCAGCAGCAGTACCAGCGCCAGCGCCAACAGCAGGAAGAACACCAGCCCGATGACCAGTTTCTGCGTGAGAATCGGCTCAAGCTTGTCGGTGATCTGCTTCAGTGGCGTCAGGCTGACCACGCGCCAGCCCAGGTGGGGCACGTCGTCGGCAATGAACAGGTCGTCGCCGCCGGTTTCGCTGTTGTGCAGCAGACCGCGTTTCTGCCCGCTGCGCAGCGCTGCCAGCAAGGGGCTGTCGGCATCGTCCGGCAGCGGCTGCATGGCTAATTTCGGATCGGTGGCGGTGACGTAGATCTGATGCGTGGTATCCAGTACAAACAGGCGCGAGGGCACGCCCAGGGTCAGGTTCACGGCCACATCGAAGAGGTTCTCACGCTCCAGCTCGATCACGCCGGCGATCAGGCCGATGACCTCGCCGCCGGCATTCTTGACCGGCGCGCTGATGCTGATGATGGGCGTGCGCAGGGTGCGCCCCATGATGGGTTTGCTGATGCTGGGTTGGCCGCTGCGCAGGGCTTGCTGAATATGCGGGCGATCGGCGTAGCGGGTTCCCAGGCGACCCTCCACGTGGGTCGATTCGCCGATCGCCACGCCCTGATCGTTGAGCACCAGAATGCCGCCGGGAAAGTAGCCGTTGATGTTGTCGCGCTGGCTGTCGATCAGCCGTGCCGCAGCCGGGTAGCTGACCCGACCGCTGAGGGCCAGCTGGCCTGCCAGGGTAGCCAGAAACTGCTGGCGAATATCCAGCTCGCGGTCGATCAGCTCAACGGCATTGCGATTGATACGTGCCTGCTGCTCGATCAGCAGATCCTGCATGTCGCTGCGTAACGCCTGCTGGGTTACCCAGCCGGAGAGCACGACTTCGAGCAGGCTGGCACCCAGAATCAATAACAGTATCTTGATCGCCAGGCGGCTGTAACGCGGCTGCTTCATTGCGGCTCCGTACCCGAGGTCAACGGCAGACGAAACCAGAAGGTCGCGCCTTGTCCCAGGGTGGATGATACCCCGACTTCGCCCTGCATGCGCTCAATCAGTTCCTTGCAGATGACCAGACCCAAGCCGGTGCCGCCGCGCTTGCGGGTATCGCCGACGTCGAGCTGGGCAAACTTCTGAAACAGCGCACCCTGTTGCGCGCTATCAATGCCAATGCCTTGGTCGATGACCCGTACCTCAACCTGGTCTGCCAGTTGCTCACATTCAATCCATACTTCGCCCTGCTCGTGGGAAAATTTGGCAGCGTTCGACAGGTAGTTACCCAGCACCTGCAACAAGCGGCGTGGATCAACATACACCTCAGAATCGGCACAGGGCTCCTGCAGCCGCAAGCTCACTTCGTAGCCTTGGGCATAGGGTCGGTTGGCTTCCAGCGCCTGCTCCAGCAGCGGGCGGATCGGCTGGTTGCTGCACAGCAGGGGCAACTTGCCGGCTTCGAGCTTCTCCAGGTCGAGCAGGTCATTGATCAGTTCGTTGAGTCTGAGCCCGTTGTCGTGGGCGATCTGCAACAGCCGCTGCGCGGCGGCGGGCAGTTCACCGCAGGCGCCGCTGTGCAGCAAACTCACGGCGCCGCTGAGTGAGGTAAGCGGGGTACGCAGTTCGTGGCTCACGGTGGCGAGAAACTGGCTTTTCAGCTGGGTGGCCTGGCGCAGCTCGGTGATGTCGTGCATGACCACAATAGCCGACGACTGACGAGTCTGGCGCTCAAGCGGGCCGCCGTTGCAGAGCAGGATGCGCGGCGCCTGACCCTGAGCCTGCAGGCAGATCTCGGCATTCTCCACCTGCTCGCCCTGCCAGGCGCGCAGCAGTGGAATCTCGTTCTGCGGCAACGGTGTGGTGCCATCGGCGCGGTACAGGTCGTAGTACAGGGCCCACTGCTCAGGCGGAATCTTGAGCACATCCAGGCCATGCCAGTCGCGCGCGGTGTTATTGAAGATAGTCAGCTCGCCCGCCTCGTTGCAGACCACCACGCCGGCGTGAATGTTGTCCAGCACGCCTTCTGCCAGGGCGCGTTGCTCGCGTAACTCGCGCTCGCGCTCGGCGCTATGAATCAGCGCCAGTCGCAACTCCAGCTGGTATTCGACCATGCGGGTCAGTCGCTCCAGGGTTTCGCGTTGCACCGCATCCAGCTGTCTCGGTTTGTTGTCTATTACACAAAGCGTGCCTAGCAGGTGGCCCTGGGGCGTACTGATCGGCATGCCGGCGTAGAACCGAATGAAGGGCGCATCAGTGACCAGCGGATTGTGGCTGAAGCGTGAGTCCTGGCGTGCATCGGGCACTTCCATAAGGTGGCCCTGGGCGATGGCGTGGGCGCAAAAGGCGAGATCGCGTGGGGTTTCCAGTGCGTCGAGCCCCACCCGGCTCTTGAACCACTGACGGTGGTCGTCCACCAGCGAAATAAGTGCAATGGGCATCTCCAGCCACAGCGACGCCAGCGCAGTAATGTCGTCGAAGGCCTGCTCGCTGGCGCTGTCCATGACCTGGTACTGCGCCAGCGCTCCCAGTCGTTGCTGCTCTCGTTCGGCTGCAGTGGCGCTCATGGGGTTACCTCGGGATTGTCCGAGCGCCGGTCTGGGGCGTCGTCGTTGGGAGGGGATTGCAGCGGCAGACAACACCAGAAGCGCGAGCCGACTCCCGGCTCGGACTCAAAACCGATGCTGCCGCCCATCTGTTGCACCAATTCCTTGCTGATCGCCAGGCCGAGGCCTGAGCCACCACGCTGACGGGTACTGGAGCTGTCGACCTGGGAGAACTTCTGGAATATCTGCGCGTGAAAGGCCGGCGGTATACCCGCGCCCTGATCCGTTACGCTGATGCACACCTGGCCGCCCTCTACTTTGCTGCTCAACTGGATGTCACCACCGCTGTGTGAAAACTTGGCGGCGTTGGAGAGAAGGTTGCTCAATACCTGCCCCAGACGCAAGGCGTCGACTCTGACCCAGGCATCGTCCAGCGTGGTGCAGCGTTGGCTCACCTGATACTGATCAGCGTAGCTGCTGTTCAGCTCCAGCGCTTTGTGCAGCAGCGGCCGCAAGGGTTGCACCTGCAGGTCGAATTGAATCTTGCCAGCGGCCAGGCGCTCCATGTCGAGCAGATCGTTGATCAGGGTATTCAGGGACTGGGTGTTCTGCTCGGCAATCCCCAGTAGTTTCTGCATGGCCGCGGGTACCTCGCCGAGTGCACCGCCATTGATCAGCTTGATGGCACCGGAAATGGCGGTGAGCGGGGTGCGCAGTTCGTGGCTGACGGTCGAGACAAACTGCGATTTCAGCTGCTCGACGCGGACCTGCTCGGTGACATCCCAGATGAAGCCGTCGAACCACTTCAGCTGGCCTTGGGCGTCGTATTCGGCGCGACCCTTTTCGCGCACCTGCACAATGTGGCCCTGGGCATGCAGCAGGCGGTAGGTGAGTTCGAAGCTGGCGTCGTCGGCGCTGACGCCGGCGCTGGCCTGCAAGGTGCTGTCAAAGTCATCTGGGTGGATCACGCTGGCATAGCTGCGCCGCTGGTTGTTGATGAAGTCACTGGCCGGGTAACCGGTGATACGCTCGATCTCCTGACTCAGGTAGACCATGGTCCATTGCTGGTCTGCCTGGCAGCGGTATACCGCGCCCGGCAGGTTGCTGACCATGCCGCGGTAGCGTGACTCGCTCTTCTGCAGGGCGCGGGTGGTCTGGATCAGGTCGGTAATGTCGGTGGCCATGCCGAGAAAGCCGATTAGGCGGCCATCGCGGTCGGCTATTCGCGTCACGGTGAGGTTGACCAGCCGCTGCGAGCCATCCTTGCGCACGTAGGTCCAGGGCAGGGTTTCCGAACTGCCGTGGCGCGCGCGATAGAGGAAGATCTCGGTACCCTCAATCGACTCGCCGGTTTCTGCGTGCAGGCCGTCACGATGGCGTTGGGTTTCGCTGGGCAGGTGGAAGCTTGCCGGCGTCAGCTTGCCGATCACCTCGTCGGCGCGATAGCCCAGCAGATTCTCGGCACCGGAGTTGAACAGGGTGATCTTGCCGTGCGGATCGGTGGCAATCACCGAGACCTCGCTGGCGGCATCAATCAGCGCGTCGAGGAAGGAGCGCGCCTGGCGGATCTCTTCCTGGCGCTGCATTTCGTTGCTGATGTCGGCATGCGTGCCGCTCATGCGCACTGCCCGGCCCTCGGCATCACGCTCCACCACCTGGCCGCGATCCTGCACCCACAGCCAATGGCCGTCGCAGTGCTGCACGCGGCAGCGGCAACTGTAGAACGGCGTTTCTCCGCCCAGGTGGGCGGCCAGCTGCTGATCGAAGTGCGCATGATCCTCGGGGTGAATACGTTGGATCCAGGTCTGCGCCGTCACCGGCTGCAGCTCCTCGGGTTGATAGCCGATCATCTGCGCCCACCGCTCGTTGATCAGCACGGCGTCGCTGGCCAGGTCCCACTCCCAAGTGGCGACTCCGGTGGCGTCGATGACCCGCGCCAGGCGCTGTTGCTCGCTGGCGAGCGCCAGTTGAATGCGCTTGCGCGCGGTGATGTCGGCAATAAAGCCATGCCATACGATGCTGCCATTCTCCAGTAACTCCGGGCTGGCAAAACCGGCTACCCACAGCTCACCCTTGAGCGGATGGCGCACACGGTACTCGGCGCGCCAGGTTTTCAGCCGCAAGGCGGAGGCGGTGATGCTCTCGATGACCGAGTCGAGGTCATCCGGATGTACCCGCTCCAGCGCCAGATCGCCGGAATTGGCTGCCTGTTCCGGGGTAATCCCGTAAATGTCGTTGATCCCGGTACTGCTGTAGGGGAACCAGGCCTGGCCGTCTGCCGACAGTTGATACTGGTACACCATACCGGGCAGGTGACGGGTGAGCTTGTTGAAGCGTTGCAGCAAGTCTTCACGCTGCTGCTCGATCTCTGCCTGCTCCAGCAGGCTGCTGATCCAGCGTGCGCTAAGCCGCATGAACTCCAGGTCCACCTCATCGAAGGGTGGGTTGCGCCGCGCACTGCTGGAAAAATTCAGCGTGCCCCAGCGCTCACCAGCAACCAGCAGCGGAATGCCGATGTAGGCCTCCAGGGCAAAGTGCTGATAGCACGGATGGCCGCTGAAGCGTGAGCTGCCCATGGAGTCGATGGCGACCACGTCGTTGGCCTGGTAGGTCAGGCTGCAGTAGGTCTGGTCAAAGTCGAACCGGGTGCCGGGCGTGGGTGGCGCCTCGGCCGCGTAGCTGGCTTCGACGGTGTACACCGCGCCTTCGATTCTGCTGACCAGGCCAAGGCTGAGCTGCAGGTGCTCGCAGCCTAGCTGCAGGGTACGGGCAAGGCGCTCCTGCAGGTTGATGCCGCTGGCGGCGGCCACTTCGTTGAGCGCCCGCAGGGCATGGCGCTGGCGTTCAAGGCGTTGCTGGATCTGATGTTTCTCGGCGTTGTGCCGCAGCGCCTGGATCAGTTGCCCAAGCGTGGCCAGCAGCGGGCCGAGAAACGCCAGCATGTCGCGGTCATAGCCAGCGCTGCGGTTGCCGAGCGCGAGCACTCCGACCAACTGCTGATCGTTGTGAATCGGCATGGCCAGTAGCGCGCTCAGGCCGCTGGTATTGTCCAGTGCCGGCAGCATGATTACCTCACCGCGCTGCAGTAATGGCTCAAACAGCGGCAGGTTGTCGGCCAGCACGCGTGCGGCGCCGGCCGTATCGGCCTGGGGCGGCGCCGCGGCGCTCGGCGAGTCCTGCAGCGTCAGCGCGTAGGGGTGCAGCCGCGTGGCTGAGTCGGCGTCGTTTACGACCTGCGCTACCAGGCCGAAACGGCTGTCGGTCAGCTCAAGGATCTGCTCCAGCAACTGGCCGAAGCCCCGTTCGATCTGATCACGCTGAATGTAAGCCGATTGCGCCTTGGCGATGATCGAGAGTAATTGGCGGCTGCGCTCGCGTTGCTGGCTTTCGGCCAGAATCGCCTGTTGATGACGGGCGCTTTGGCGCCGTTGCGCTGCCCGTGAGGCCAGCATCAGGAGGCTGAGCAGCAGCGCGGTGGCCAGGCAGGCCAGCAGCCAGTTGACCAGCAGTCGCGCCTGCTCGCTGCGGTGCGTAGCGGCGGCGGCGGAAATGTCGTGCCAGGCCGCAATCCGTCCGGCGCCCTGGTACTCACTGGCGGTACTGTCTGCGGGTATCAGCGGCAGCCAGGTGACCAGGTAGGCGTGTTCGCCCACTCGCACCTGCTGGTGGCTGGGCGCGGTGACCCTGGTGGGCAGCTCGGCGGCATCCAGCCAGCGGTTGATGTCGGGGTTGGAGTAGCGGCCGAGCAGCCAGCGCCCGTTGGCGGTAGCCGGCAGCAGGCTCTGATCCACCACCGCCGAGGGTGGCACCAGCAGGGCAATCTCGGCATCACCCTCCAGGCTGTCGGCGAAAGGTTTGGGGAGCACGTAGAACCCGACAGCGATGCTGGCGACCACGGGGCTAGCGGCATCGTCCAGCGCACGGACGGGTACCACCGCGGCCTGACGCAGGCCCTGTTGGTCCAGCTCCAGGCCGCTCTGCTCCTGTGCCGTGGCCTGCGCGCGCAGCAGCAGCGGCCGATTGTTGGCGGGCAGGCCGAGCACGGGGTCGGGCACTTGCTGCATGCGCACCAGGGGCTGCGCCGGACTGGCCAGGTGGACTTCCAGCACCTGCGCGCCTGCGCGCTGCAGGATCGACCAGACGCCGCTGAAATCGCGGCGCAGTTGCGCGCGCAGGCGCAGTATCTCGGCCTGGTTTTGCGGCCCGGCCTGGCTCAGTGCCTTGATGCGTCGGATCAGCCGGCGGGTGTCAGGATCTTCGGCCAGGCTGCGGGCGGTCATCAGCGCCTGGTTGCGCAGCGCGACCTGGCTCTGTTCAATGCTGCGTCGGGTAATCTCGGCCTGACTGGCCAGTTGCTCCTGCCACTGCTGCTCGCGTTGTTGCCAGGCGCTACTGGCCAGAAACAGAAAAAACAGACCGAGCGCGATCCCGCCGATCAGATAAACCAGCGGGCCAGCTTTTATATGTGGTGCCTTGGCCATGAACACATCCGCGGGTGACAGCACAGACGGCAGTACGCCGCCTGTGGCTTTTTCAACAGTGACTCAATGGCCTGACAATAGCCCCTGCAGCACCCGGCTGCCAGTGCGGTTGCGCCTACAGGCTGTTGCTCAGGTGGCCGCCGTCGACGTTCAGTACCGTGCCGGTCATGAAGGCGCCGGCCTCGCTGGCCAGCAGCAACAGCGGCCCGTCGAGCTCTTCCAGCTGGCCCAGGCGGCGCATCGGAACCTTGCTGCGGATGTAGTTCTGGCCGTGTTCGGTGTCGAAATAATCGGTGTTCATTTCGGTGCGGAAATAGCCGGGGGCAATCGCATTGACGCGGATGTTCTCGCGCGCCAGCTCCAGTGCCATAGCTTTGGTCAGTTGCACCACGCCGGCCTTGGCCACCGCGTAATGGCTCAACGCGGTACCCACGCGCAGGCCAAGAATGGAGGCAATGTTGATCACGCTGCCGCCCTGCCCGCCCTTGGCCATGGCCACGCAGGCACGGTGCGCGACGCGCCAGGCGCCATCAAGGTTGGTGTCCAGCATGCTGCGCCAGTTGCCCTCGGTCATCTCCAGAAACGGCACCGGATCGCCGATGCCGGCATTGTTGACCAGAATGTCGCACACGCCGAAGGCTTGCTCGGCGGCGCTGAAGCCGGCTTCAACGCTATCGCTGTCGGTTACATCCATGGTCACCGCCAGCGCGCTATGCCCCTGGCTCTTGAGTTCCTCGACCAGCGCAGACAGCCGTTCGGCCCGGCGCGCGGCCACCACCACGCGAGCACCCGCGCTGGCCAGCAGTCGCGCAAAGTGCGCGCCCAGGCCGCTGGAGGCGCCGGTAATCAGGGCGGTTTTACCGGTCAAGTCGAAGCGTTGGCTGCTCATGGTGAGGTGTCCTCTCGATGCTGGCTGTTCAGGTTGCCACGGAGTATCCGTCAGCCGGGAGGTTGTTTCCAGCCCAGCAGGTTTGCGTGATGATGCGCAATTCAGCGGATGATCGGCGGCCGCGTTTACCCTTTCAGCAGTATGCCTTCGCTGTCGAGTACCTTGAGGGTGATGGGCAGCGCGCTGACCACGCTTTGCGACACCGTGCAGAACTGCTCGAACTGATCGAGGATGCGCTCCAGCCGCTCAAAAGCGGCCGCGGGGTGGCCCAGATGCAGGGTGACCTCAACCCCAACTATGCGCATGCGGTTCTCCGCGTTGCGCCCAATCAGCCCCACCGCCTCGGTGCGGATGCCGTCGCTGGGCTGGCGAAACTTGCCCAGCGCGAAAATCAGGCTGTCGCTCAGACAGTTGGCCAGGGCGGTGACCAGCAGCTGGGATGGGCTAGGCCCCTGATTGCCGCCGAGCGGCGCCGGTTCGTCGGTGATCAAGCTTGGCGTGCCGTTGCGGTAGTGGGCTGCAAAGCGATAACCCTCCTGCTGCTGAAGGGTGACTTCTACGCGGTCTTCACTCATAACCTGCTCCCGGAGGGTGGGCCTGCTTGCAAACAATCTATTTTTTTATATATTGTCGGTCAATAGCGTACTTCAAGAGACTGTGTTGCTGTCATGCATAACCAAGCCGATATTCAACGCCTGCGCAGTTCTGCAGACCAGGCCCATCAATTGCTCAAGGCGCTGGCCAATCGAGACCGCTTGCTGCTGCTCTGCCAACTGGTGGATGGCGAACGCAATGTCGGCGAGCTGGAGGCGCTGCTGGGCATTGTCCAGCCGACCCTGTCCCAGCAGCTGGCGGTGTTGCGCCGCGAAGGGCTGGTCGATACCCGCCGCGAAGGCAAACAGGTCTACTACAGTGTGGCAAGCCGCGAGGCATTAGCCATTCTTCACACGCTCTATGGTCTCTATTGCGCCGAGGAGACGCCAGATGAACATTGATTGGGCCGCGTTCACGCCCTACTCAGCCTTGCTGGGCGGCGCGCTGATTGGCGCCGCCGTTGCCTTGCTGATGCTGTTCAATGGCCGCATTGCGGGCATCAGTGGTTTGCTGGGTCGATTACTGACGTGGCAGGCGGGCAACCGTGAGGCTCTGTTGTTCGTGCTTGGGCTGCTGCTGGCGCCCTGGCTGTATCAGTTGGTTGGCGCGCAGACTGAAGTGCAGGTGACGGCCGGGCCGCTGGCGCTGGTGGTTGCCGGCTTGCTGGTCGGCTTTGGTTCGCGGTTGGGCTCGGGCTGTACCAGTGGTCACGGCGTATGCGGTCTGGCGCGGCTGTCGCCGCGCTCGCTGGTGGCTACTCTGAGCTTTATGGGCGCGGGGTTTGCCTGCGTGTTTGTACTTCGTCACCTGCTGGGAGGCTAAACATGCGGGCAGTGATTGCATTGGCAAGTGGGCTGATCTTTGGCTTGGGTCTGCTGCTCTCGGGCATGGCCAACCCGGCCAAGGTGATTGGCTTTCTCGATCTGGCCGGCGCCTGGGACCCCTCACTGGCGCTGGTGATGCTGGGGGCCATTGGCGTCGCCTTTATCCCGTTGCAGTGGGTGCAGCGCCGTGGCACCACCTTGCGCGGCGAGGCTGCGCAGTTGCCCACCGGCCGACAGATCGACCGCCGCTTGGTGATCGGCAGTCTGCTGTTTGGCGCCGGGTGGGGCGTGGCGGGCTTTTGCCCCGGCCCGGCGCTGGTAGCGGCGGGCGCCCTGGTACCGCAGGCGCTGCTGTTTGTCCTCGCCATGCTCGCCGGCATGGGCCTGTTCGCCTGGTCTGACCGTAGAGCGACAGCATGAGCGATAACCCTCGGCTACAACCCCCCGGCGGTAGCGAAATGCTCGCCTGGGTGCGGCATTATCGCCGCGCCTGGCTGAGCGGCGATCTGACCGCCGGTCTGGTGCTGAGCATCATGGTCATCCCGCAGAGCATGGCGTACGCGATGCTCGCCGGCATGCCGGTGCAGGTGGGGCTGTATGCCAGCCTGTTGCCGCTGCTGGGCTATGCGCTGTTTGGCAGCAGCATGAGCATGTCGGTCGGCCCGGTAGCGGTTACCGGGCTGATGACCGCAACCCTGCTGGCGCCGCTGGCGAGCATTGGTAGCCCGGATTATCTGCAGTTGGCGGTCTGGCTGGCCCTGCTCTCGGGCGGCATGCTGTTTGTATTGGGTCTGTTGCGGCTCGGTTTTCTGGCCAACTTTCTCAGCCACCCGGTGATCAGCGGTTTCATCAGTGGTGCGGCCATTCTCATTCTGTTCAGCCAACTGCCCAGCCTGCTGGGCCGCGAGAGCCTGCCGCACGGGCTGCGGGAACTGGTGCGCGAATGGCATCTGGTCAACACTCTGGTGCTGGGCATGGGGCTGGCAGCGCTGGCCTGGCTGCTTTACGCGCGCAGCTGGATGGCCGGGCACCTGCGCGGCCTGGGCCTGCCGGGGGCGCTGGCCACCCTGTTGGCACGGCTGGCGCCTATCGTGGTGGTGGTGGTAGCCGTCTGGGCGACCTGGTACTTCGATCTGGCTGCCCATGGGGTGCCGGTGGTCGGCCATCTGCCGGCCGGGCTGCCCGCCTTGGTATGGAGCACGCCGGGGCTGGGCGATTTGCGCCAGCTGCTGCTGCCGGCCGCGCTGATCAGCCTGGTGACCTTTGTCGAGAGCGTCTCCATCGCGCAGTCACTGGCTCGCCGCAAGCGCCAGAGCATCAATCCCGACCGCGAGCTGCTGGGTCTGGGCGCTGCCAACCTGGGCTCGGCGGTCACCGGTGGCTTTGCGGTGGCGGGCGGCTTCTCGCGCTCCAGCGTGAACATCGAGGCTGGCGCCAATACGCCGCTGGCGGGCGTGATCGCCGCGCTTATCATCGCGCTGATCCTGCTCACGGTAGCGCCGTTGTTTGCCTACCTGCCGCTGGTGATGCTGGCCGCGGTGATCATGGTCGCGGTCACGCCGCTGATTGATGTACGCAGCCTGATCCGCGCCTGGCGCTATGACCGTGCCGAGGGCCTCACGCTGCTCAGTACACTGCTTGGCGTGCTGATTCTAGGCGTGGAAGGCGGCATCATCCTTGGCGTGTGCTGGTCGATTGTCGCCCAGCTGTGGCGTGGCAGCCGGCCCCACGTCGCGGTTATCGGCCGGGTGCCGGATACCCATTACTTCCGCAACACCAAGCGCCACCTGGTTGAAACCGTGCCGCAGCTGCTGGCGCTGCGCATCGACGAGAACATCTTCTTTGCCAACACCAAGGCCGTGGAGCAGGCGATCTACCAGGCGCTGGCTGACTACCCCGATACCCGTGAAGTGTTACTGATCCTGTCGGCGGTCAATCATATCGACAGCACCGGGCTGGACATGCTCAGCGAGCTGACCGAAGGCCTCAACGAACGTGGCATTCACCTGCATCTGGCAGAGGTAAAGGGCCCGCTGATGGATCACCTGGAACACACCGACTGGATCACGCGGCAGGTGGATCAACTGTTTCCCAGCACGCACATTGCCTTCAACACCCTGGCCGAGCTGAAACGCCCTGATTAGAGCATGGCAATCTCGGCCCGGCTGCCGTTAACATGACCCCAGGCCTGCTTGAGGCCCAACAAGGAGAGATGCATGAAAACCGTGATTGCCGGCGCCCTGAGCGCCCTTTTGCTGAGCGCTGCCGTAACCGCTCAGGCACAGGTCTCGCCAGAGGACCAGATTGAACTTCGCAAGGCCGGCTTCAGCTACATGGCCTGGAACATGGGCAAACTCAAGGCGCAGGTGATTGAAGGTAGCGTTGAGTACAACCAGGAGCAGGTCGAGGCCGCCGCCAACACCATCGCCGCGATCGCCAATTCCGGCATCGGAGCGCTCTTCGGCCCCGGCACCGAGAAGGACGTGGGCCACCAGCGTACCCGCGTTGACCCTGCCCTGTTCGACAACATGCCAGAGGTGGCCAAGCTGGCCGGCAACATGGGCACCGCCGCGAATACCCTGGCTGCCGAGGCAAAAACCGGAGACAAGGACGCTATTCGCGTCGCCTTTGGTGAAGTGGGTAAAACCTGCAAGGCCTGCCATGAGAAGTATCGCCTGGACTGATTAGGCCGGTGCAACGCAAAAGGGGCCGCTGCACTGCAGCGACCCCTTTTTTTGCACCCGGTGTTGGGCTGGCCCAGAGCTACCAGGCGGGTACCGCGGGTGCCGGCGGTGGCGCCGGAATCCAGCCGCCGTAGGCCAACCAGACCATGCCAATGGCGATAATCAGGGCAACACTCAGTGCCAAACCGCCAGCCGCCTCGTTTTCCGGATCCTTCATCTGGTGTACCGTCTTGCGGCCATGCAGCATGGGGCCCACCAGCTTTTTTCCGCGCAGCCGGTAGAAGGCAATCGCCGCTAGGTGCAGGCCGATCACGGCATAGATGAACTCTTCAGTGGAACGGTGCCAGCCGCTGACCAGGGCGCTGGTTTCACTCGATACCAGGCGCGTCAGGGGGCCGTAAAAAGCGACGTCGTCGTTGGAGAACAGGCCGGTCAGCGCCTGAAAGCTGAGCAAGCCCAGCATCAGAAAGACCGAGAGCGCACCCAGCGGATTGTGTCCCAGCCCCTGCCAATGGCCGCGGACATAGTCCAGAACCCGTTTCGGAGTAGGGAAGAAACCGCCAAAACGCGCGTAAGTACCGCCCACCAGGCCCCAGACCAGGCGGAAGGTCAGCAGCCCCACTACCGCCAAGCCGAACCGCTCATGCCAGACCATCCAGTTACCACCCAGGCTGACCGTTACCAGAGCACCGATGACGCACAGCGCCAACAGCCAGTGAAACAGACGAAGAGGCAGATCCCAGACGACAACTTGCATGCATTGCTCACTACATTTTTATCCAGCAGCAGAGGCTAACCCCTGAAGCCCAGCGTCGCAACACCCAATACTGGCGTGTTGTGTATTGTCTTTGTGGCGCGCCCCTGTCTCATGGGCTGACAGCCAGCGCTCGCGGTACGAGCAGGTCTTTTCAGGGTGCATGAGACAGTCCGGCTGGCGATCCGTCACGCGTCTGAAATCAGCGCAGAAAAGTAGGTAGAAATGGCGTAAATATCATAATGACATTATTTGCGGGGCTGATTATGATCGCCAAGCTGCTTGCGCAGCACATACTAAAAATAAACGATTGAAGAAGGATTCTTCTGAATGACGTCCATGAAAAAGCTGGCCTTGGCTGCTTCGATTTCTGCCTCCCTGTTGGTCTCTGGCTGCGCCAGTATCGTGAGTGACTCGCAATACCCCGTCGTAGTTAAATCCGAGCCGTCAGGCGCTGAATACCAGATCCGCAATCGCAACGGTAGCTTGGTTCACCAAGGCACCACCCCAAGCACCGTAACCCTTAAGTCAGGCGCTGGGTACTTCAAGGGTGAGCGTTATAAACTGCATTTTTCCAAAGAGGGTTACGAGGATCAGGATTACACCATGGATTCCAGCATGGATGGCTGGTACTGGGGCAACCTCCTGTTTGGCGGCCTGATTGGCATGCTGGCAGTCGATCCCGCCACCGGCGCCATGTACAAATTGCCGCCGGCGAAAACAGCCAACCTGGTGCAAATACCCATGGCGCCGACCGCGCCTGAAGCGGAGGTGGTCAGCTCGGTCAGCGAGTGAGCTAGCGACGCACACTGTTATAGATCGACACTAAGGGGCGCCACGGCGCCCCTTAGTGTTTTTGTTACTGCGGCATATTGCGCGCCAGCTTGTCGCGCAGCAGCTCCGGGTCGTTGCTCGCGGCCTTGTCCAGCTCGGCCAGCTCCTCGGGAATGTACCAGTGCAGCTTGCTTGCATCGTGGTAACTGGCCCACACCACCTTGGCTACCTCGATCGCTTCAATCAGCCGGAACGGCCCCTTGGTGGGCGCCGTCTGCAGGAATTCGTCCGAGGTCATGCCGGTGCGAATCAGCCCCGGCAGCGCATCGGCGCAGCGAATATCAAAGCGCTTGAATTCGTTCGACCAGGCCTCGGTCAGGCCCTTTACCGCGTGTTTGCTGGCCGAATACACAGCGATCAGCGGCATGCCCATGGTCGCCGAAGACGACGAGGTATTGAAGCACAGCGCATTGGGCGTGGCCTTCAACAGCGGCAGCGCGGTGTGGGTGCCGTTGAGTACGCCAATCACGTTCACGTTGATGATCTTCAGCTGGTCTTCGAACGACATCTCATCGAAAAAGCCGCGCATGATGATGCCCGCGTTGTTGAACAGCACATCCATGCGCCCACCGGTCGCCGCGCCAAAGGTCGCGACCGCCGCATCAAACTGCGCCTTGTCGCTCACATCCAGCGTTTGGATCACGCAGTTGTCGGCGCCCAGCTCTTGCTGCAGCGCGTCCAGCCCGGCCTGGTTGACGTCGAAGGCACCGATGAACCAGCCCTGCTGGTGAAACAAACGCGCTGTTTCACGCCCCATGCCGGAGGCGGCACCGGTGATGAAGATGGATTGACGGCCAGCGGCTTGGGACATGTTTGGGGCTCTCTTGTTGGTGTTGTGGATGGGAGGACGTTAGCACTGGTGGGGTGGTTTGGGAGCCAAGGGGTGGTTTGGTGATTATTGGGGAATCATTGGGGTGATGTTTGGGGTGAATTGGCGTGGTCGTGGAGCTGAGTGGCTAGCTCGTTATCGCTTTTCGCCTTGCTGGCGAGTCGGGGGGAGATGCTTGCCCATCTCCCCCCAACACCCCCCTCGGGCACCCAGCTGCGCGGCCCTTCGGGTTCGCTGCGTTGCTCGATCTGCCGGGGGCACTTGCAAACTCGCTGCGCTCAGACACCGCAAGCGCCTTATTCCCGGCAGCTCTGCGCTACTCGCCCTCGCAGATGGGGTTTGGGTCCGAGTGGTGTTGGATAATTCTGCTTAGTAACGCCGGTATATGCGGCGGCTGAAACGTAGAGAGGAACGACCGAAATGAAAGCCGTTCGAGCCGCGCAGCGGCGCCATAATACCTTTGTTATGTTTTATCTTCATCAATACGGTGAAGAATTTTGATAAATGTATCAACCGACTCTTGAACAAGATTTTGTACTTTGTATGGTTCAATGAGTAGATAAACAATTAAGTTAAGAAGCGCGGCCTCAAAATGACGCTTTAGAGTAGCATCTATATCTTGTATCTCAGGTATTCCTGAATCAGAGGCATATAGCATCGTATTCCGGTCGTTTGCAATATCTTGCACGTACTTGAATATTGAATTAATACCCTGACTTGATGCGACGCTACGCACTTGCTTTAGATAGTCAGTTTGGATGCCACCAGAATCGACAGAAACAAGATTTAATGGCGGATCTGGTACAACACATATTTGTCTATCGCCTTGTATTCCAATTGGAATTCGGACTCGCAAAGCGTCATCTTTTTCGTCAAAGAAAAGGATTAACGGCAAATCATGCTTCAGTGGCCCTAATACTTCACCAAGTAACTTCAGAAAGGGATAGACTCCCGCTTTATGTTTATGATCCCGCACTTTAAAGCTTGATGCATGGTTATATTTTCTTTTGCGTAAAGCAGCAAATATAGCTGTCGCAGCTTCCTCCTCGGCTGTAATTGCTAAAAATGCAGCCACTTCAGGCATAATCGACTTAAGTTCATAAGCCCGATTCAGGTGCCTCACGCACGATTTTGAAGCAAAGCCGCCATATCCAGTCGTTTTCGATGATTTTTCAAGTATTTTTAATTGAAGCTCATTGAAAGGCATGGGGGCTATCCAAAACATAACGTTTGGTTAATGGGCGGGCTTTAGCCCTTCCCAGTGAGCGCAGCGAACGGTTTGAACCATTTATTAGCTTTGCCACACCAAACCTCTTTTTTGTCTAGGGGTTTGTGGCTGACCCACATATCCGTCTAGTAGATGTGGATTTGCTTCTAGGTACTGACGAGCCCATGGCTGCAAATTAAATGCAAAGCCATTCAAGAGGTCTCCGACATTTGCAGCCAGGTATGTAATGTTTTTCGATCTTAACCCTGCCATGACTCCGTCATCCATTCCGACGTGCACGGTATTTTGTTGATTTTGAATGTACGGGATTAGGTAGCCTTTTTCTTCCGGAGTTAGGCTGTGGAGCATTTCTTGGCGTGCCTTGGTTGCCTTTCTTCGGTTGTGTCCTTGCATAACGAAGGTGAATATTCTGGCTGCACAAAATGAAAGTACTAACAGAAATGCAGGCCCCAGATATACTCGGAACTCATTGCGAAACCCCTCGACAGCTACGATCCTTGCATAGTCTTCTGGTAGAAATAAGATAAGCCCCAAAACCGATAGAATTGCTACTAAAAAGGCCGCAGGTATTTTTCTGAAATACTCCGCAAGCTCTGTTAGTTTTTCCATGGCTGCTCGATTCCTTTTGTGAAGCTAACGCCGCGATCACCGGCTTGTCCGGTGCATCGCTTTGTTAAAGCTTTCTTCGACAACTTCTCTGAACTGAGGATCATACTGTTTTAAATAGGACAATGTGACTTTCATAATATCCTCCAAAGAAGGTGGATTGTCAGCTATGGGATCAACCACTTCACTACTGGCTTCTTTGAAATTGATTATTGCATCAATAAATATGTAACTCGGTATAAAACGACAAATATTGTCGCCAGCGGTTACTGGAATCCCTGCTAACTTGACTTGATTTGCCTTGGGTTGAACATTGTATACAGCGCCACCGCTCATTCCATTAACATTCTCGTGTTGAGTATCGCCTCCTGTCATTTCAAAAGAAATATAGCCGCCATCTTCATTCGCTAAGTATATTCCTGGTATTGTATGTCTTTGAATTCTGGTCGTATGGCTAATATCCTCACTCTTTGGCGTAAAATCAAAATAATTCTTTTCGAATGGGTAGCCAGTAGTTAATAAAATTTGCCCGTCGAAAAACTCTGTCTCTGTGAGCACACTGTCTTTATTTTTTATTTCTACACAATGGTCTGGCATATGAAATTTTTGTGGATAAAATAGCTCAATTAGACATATGTCAGATTGATCAATATCGCCTACCTTGCTAGATATTAGCTCTCCAATGTTCCATATTCTTTTTGGGAAAAGGAAATCGTATAACGAGGACCATTCTGCTCTATCCTTCACGGGAATCCAAAATGGAGATTCATTCTGGAAGCTACCCTTTATATTGTTACCGATGACGTGCTTCGCCGTGAGCACGAAGAAATCACCATTAATTTTTATCAGGACGCCACTTCCTGCCCCATACATCTGATCGACATGAAAGCGCCCTCTAGACTCCACGCTTTCGTATAAGTGGTTAAAAAAGAATCTTCGAGTTGATTTAGCAACGTTCGACTTCGCGGCCTTTTCAATATATTTCCTGAGCTTCCTTGACGTAATTCTGGTCATAATTAATTATTGTACTTTAACAGTGATTAGATCGAACTCTGCGTTAACACGCGGTATAACGTGCGTGAAAAATAACTAGATACTTGTTTTTTATCAGTCACTTGTGCGTATTCATGCTGTTATTTCGCACGTTAAATAGCGTGCGATATAACTCCATTATGGCGGCGCGCGGGCGGCACGATGCGGCCTTGGCCAGCAACGGGCAGGGCGTTTGGTTTTGTGGGTTGGGGTAGTCAGGCATCCGTGCCTCCAGAAGGGGTCTGTGAAAAAACAGTTACTGGCATAGTGCTACGCATTGGCTGGCTTGCCAACCCTGTTTTTGACCAGTGGCGGTTGCGGTTAACCCTTCTCCCTTGTGAGCCGAATAGGGGCTTTATTCGGCTCATGGTCTCGTCGTTCGTCGCTATACATCGTTGACCTCTGCTGCGGGGTGAGCGGCTGACGCTGTGCACGCCACCGAAACAATTCCTCACGAATTCCCCACTTAATTTCACGCCCCGACATCCGTAATGCCTGCTCGCGGGTATAGCCTGCAGGGACGCAATGGCGATTGAGTACAGGAAGCGGGTATGGCAGACAGCGAGTTTGATTACGAGGGCGCTCTAGAGGCCTGTGCGCGGGGTGATAAGGGCGCGTTTGCGCGGCTTTATCAGCGCGAGGCGGGGCAGTTGCTGGGGTTGGCCATTACCTTGCTGGGGCGGCGTGATCAGGCGGAGGACTGTTTGCACGATGCGCTGGTGAAGGTGTGGCATAACGCGGATCGTTTTGATCGCTCGCTGGGGCAGGGTCGCGCCTGGATTTACAGCATTCTGCGTTACCGGGCGCTGAATCAGTTGCGTAGCCGCGGGCGGCTGGTTGATACCGACGACGGCTTTATCGAGCAGATGGCCGATGACAGTGCGCAGGCAGAAGACATCGCCAGCGAGCAATCGGACGGCCGTGAGCTGCGGCGTTGTTTGCGGCAGCTGGAGCGCCCACGTCGCCATCCGATTCTGTTGGCCTTTTACCGGGGCCTGACCCATGAACAGATTGCCAGCCGGCTGACTACGCCGCTGGGCACCATCAAGGGACGTATCCGCGCCGGACTGCGCGCATTGCAGGAGTGTTTGCAGGCATGATTCCAGAGGCAATTGAGCCGCGTCGGGCGTTGATCGGCGAATACGTGCTGGGCCTGCTCGAAGAGCCGGAGGCCAGCGAGGTACGCGCGTTGATTGCCCGCGACCGCGAGGCCGCGCGCATGGCGCTGGAGTGGGAGCAGCATCTGCTGGAACTGGCGGACGAGCTGCCAGCGCAAAGCCCTTCGTTGGTGTTGTGGGAGCGCGTGCAGCAGAGCCTGGGTTGGGCCCCTGCAGCGCAAGCTAATGCCGCTGAGGGTGTCGCCGGCTGGTGGAACAGCCTTGGCCTGTGGCGTCTGACCAGCGGCGCGCTCGCGCTGCTGGTACTGCTCAGTTGGCTGCCCGGCGTGCTGCGTGATGCACCGAGCGGCGACAGTTTTACCGCCGTGCTGGAGGTGCCGGGTGAAAGCGCCAAGCCGGGCTGGGTGGTGACGGTCGATGGCGATGGCACGCTGAAGCTGGAATCGCTGGTGGCCGACGCCATACCGGCGGATCGCAGCGTGCAGTTCTGGACGCTGGTCGACCCCAAGGACGGCCCGCGTTCACTGGGCCTGATCGAGCCGGGCAAGGGCGTTACCCTGAGTGCCGAGCAGATTGGCGCCGTGCAGGCGGGGCAGCTGTTTGAGCTGACGCTGGAGCCGCAGGGCGGCTCACCGTTGGATCGACCTACCGGGCCGGTGTTGTATATCGGGCGGGCGGTACTGATCGCGAGTAACTAGGCGGTATCTGCGCCTGGCTGGCGAGCAGCGCCGCCGGGTGCCGGGGGCGTCAGGGGGAGATGGGCAAGCCTCTTCCTCTTTCTGGCCGGGAGGCGTAACCGGCACTCAACTGGCCAGCCAATCCCCGGAAATCGCTGACTGCTAAGCTTTATCAGGGGGCGGCGCAAATGCGGCGCCTCAAAATTTATTTTCATCCCTCGACATCCAAACCCAACCCCCGCGGGTATTAGCTGACAGGTGACTTACAAAGCACCCAGCTGGATGGGCCAAGCCCATCACCCATTGAATGCGAGGAATCACAGATGAATACGTTCAACAAACTGCTCCTGACCACCTCACTCACACTCGCCGCCGGCACCGCCAGCGCCACCCACCTGCTGGCGCTGAGCGAAGACGGCATGCTGCATAAAATCGACAGCGATACCCTCAAAGTGACCGCCAGTATGCAAGTAGATGGCGCCAGCGAGCTGCGCGGCATTGACGTACGCCCTGCCAACGGCACGCTCTACGCCCTCGGCGGCGGTGACCAGCTGTACACCATTGATGCCGCCACCGGCAAAGCCACCGTGGGCGCCAAGCTGAACTCAGCGCTGCCGGGCAGTGAGCATGCGGTCGTCGACTTCAACCCCAAGGCCGACCGCCTGCGTTTGCTGGCCGCCGATGGCACCAACTACCGCGTCAACGTAGAAACGGGTGAAGTCGCCACCGACGGTAGCGTGGCCTACGCTGCCGATTTCAAGCACGACAACATGATGGAAAAAGTGGTGGCCGGCGCCTACACCGACTCTTTCGCCGGCACCGAAAAAACCGAGCTTTACACCATCGACCTTTCCAGCGGCATGCTGATGCTGCAGGATCCGCCGAACGACGGCGTACAGAAACCGGTAGGTGAACTGGCCAAAGGCCTGGACGCCGCGGCGATGGACATCGCCAGCGACGGCAAAGGCGGCAACACTGCTTACGTACTCGCCAATGGCACCCTGCACACGGTCGACCTGAAAACCGGCACACCCACCGCGCTGGGCATGGTGGCCGACCTGCCAGAGAACATTATCGATATCGCCGTATGGCCGGAAATGTAATTCGGTTGTTGCAGCCGTAACCAGAAACCCCGCGCTATTGCGCGGGGTTTTTTGTTGGGCTATTCCAGCGGTCTATTCAACGGCTAGAAATTGCACAATCACGGCTTTATTCGGGTTGTTGCTGAGCCATTGTCTTGCCTCTATGGCGCGCTCGGCGTCCTGTTCGCCGACTATCTTCTTGAGGCGCTCGATTCTGTTGAGTTCGGTTTGCTCAAGGCGAACCTTGCGCTGCCATTGCTCGGTGAACACATTAGGTAGCTTGTTGGCCAGCTCCAGCGATTTGAGTAGCTGCCATTCGCCGCCATCCAACCAGGCTTCATCGCAACCGCTGCACAGGTCAATCCGGTTATTCATCGCGCCGGTGACCGAATACTTGGTCATCAGTCGTGCGCATTTGGGGCAGTTGAGCGCGGTTTTACTGTCGGCGTCCTGGACTATCTCGCTGCTGTACTCGGCGTCGTTCATTTCAAGCGTGACGCGCTCGGCCCAGTCGCGGTAATACAACAGGGACAAAAGCGAGCCGTCGCAAGATGGACACCCCATCACCGGCAGACTGTCATCCAGTTTGGTGGGCTTGAGGTGCGTGTTTTTACATTTTGGGCAGTACATGCAATTTCCTTTTGAGTTTTCTCTTGATCAAAACAGCGCTTCAATCGTGGCCGCTCTATCGGCGAGCTAGAACCGTGAATCGTTCTCGCAGGGTATGCCGTCCCGGTCACCGTCCATCTTGGTATTGGGGCAATTTCTGACAAAAAACACGGCTTCAGCGCGGGAGGTCATTTGACTGCAGTGCTGTCGCCCGTCGCAGGTAAAGCTGGGTGTTGATGGCGTGGATGTGACGCGGCTGCTCGATGATTGGCTAACCACCGCGCTACGATGTCCCGCCAACTCTGGGCTCTGTGGTTGCAGTTTTTCGGTATATATCTTCCAGCCAGCGAAAATTATCAGCGCAAAAAACAGTAATTTTTTCATTGGCTTACTCAGAAAGGTTGGGGCAGTAATAGGAGGGACTGGCGACTGGTGAGCTTCGCCATACAAGGTAGTTGGATCCGCAAAATGGCGACCCTGTAGCGGCAAAAGTTGAGCGGATTATTTGTAATGCACAGCACCAGCCAGGCATCCATGCCTCCAGTAGGGGGACTGCGAAACTGCAGTTATTGAGATAGTGCAATTTAACGATGTGCTTGCCAACCGGTTTTTGGCTATGGCTCACACCACCGCCTTACCCAACAACAACACCCCCGTCACCACCAGCAACGAATAGATCACCTGGCGAAAGCGCTGCTCATTCAGGCGGTGGTGCAGAAATTCGCCCAGCAGTACGCCGATCACCAGTAGCGGCAGGTAGGCAAGGATATGCGGCACGCTGGGCAGCAGGCTGCCGTCGAGCAGGAACAGGAGGGTCATGCTGCTGTTGAGGCCAAACCAGACGCTGATCAGGGTGGCGCGCAGCTTGCTCTTGTCCAGCGTGGTGCCGGCCAGGGCGTAGACCAGCAGCGGGCCGCCGGAGGCGAACAAGCCGTGGGTGACGCCGGCGCCGAGCGTCAGGCTGCGGCTGAGCCAACCGGGATGGGCGGCACTTTCATGGCCGCGAAACAGGCGCAGTAATTCACGCCCGGCAAACCAGAGCACCAGCAGGCCGAACAGCCCCTTCAGCAGCTCCCCGTCCAGCCAAGGCCGCAGGCCGTAGCCCAGCAGCATACCGATCAGCATCAGCGGCAGAATCAGCTTGAGCAGCAGCGACCATTGGATGTGCTGACGGTTACGCCAAGCCAGATAGCCACTCATGAAGATATTCAACGGCACCAACACTGGCAGCATCTCGGGGATGGGCAGCAGCAGCGCGCCGAGCGACAACGCGATAACGATACTGCCGAAGCCGGTAATGGCTTCGATGGTATAGGCCAGCAGGATAAAGACGCCTAACCAGATCCAAGGGTCGACGATCATTGAGTGCTCAACTTAGCTCTCCGGCAAAACGTTTGCGTACCTGACGCAAGTAAAGCGCCGGGGCGAAGCGCCAGAGCAGGCTGCCGAATTTCGACACCGGCTCGGGCAGCAGCCAACGTTGCCCGTTTGCGAGCGCTTTGTCGATCAGTTCTACCATCCATTCCGGGCTGCGCATGCCGCCGACCATGGAGCGCGCGTGGCTGGCGGGCTTGCCGTCCTTGCCCAGAGCGTTATGTTCAATGGGCGTGTCGAGAAAGCTGGGATAGACCATCAACACGCGGATGCCGTCGGCTTCCAGCTCCAGCCGCAGCACCTCGAAAAACTGGGTCAGCGCGCCCTTGGCGGCGCAGTAGGCGGCGCGCCCCGGCACCGGCATCCAGCCGGCCATGGAGCCGATGCAGAGAATCTCGCCACGGCTGGCGCGCAGCAGCGGCAACGCGGCCATGGTCAGCTCCACCGGGCCTTGCCAGTCGACCGCCATGACCTTGCGGAACACCGCCGGGTCAGTCTTGTGCGCGGGTGAACGGTGGGTAATACCGGCGTTGTTGACCAGCCGATCCAGCCGGCCGAACTGTTGTTCGGTCGCGCTGATCAGGCGCTGAATGTCCTCGGGCTGGGTGATGTCGGCAACCACGGTGATGACCCGCTCGGGGGCGTTCAGAGTGGTTGCGCGCTCGGCCAGCAGCGGGGCGTTGACGTCGGCCAGTACCAGTTTGTGGCCGGCGGCAAACCAGTGTTGCGCCATGGCCCAGCCCAGGCCGGAGGCGGCGCCGGTGATCAATATTGTCTTCATGATGGCGTACTCTTTTATTGTTGTTTGATGCGAGCTGAACAGCTCTTGCGCTGCAAAGCCGCTCCGCCGGGAAGGTCGAGTTCCAACTCGACCCGCGAGCGCGCCGCAGCACTCTGGCCGAGTAGGAACTCGGCCCTCCCGTCAGCGCCGCAGCCCGCGGGCTTCTACAAAAAACTCGAAGGTCTCGGCCGACGTCTTCTGCAACTGATACCCAAACTCCTCCTTCAGTCGCCGATTGCTCAGCACCGGGCGGTAGCGCAGAAAGTTGATCTGCTCGGGGCCGGTGGGTTTGCCCAGCCATTTGGCGAGTTGCAGTGCGCTCTTCAGCACCCAGGGCGCAAGAGTGAGCGTCGGTTTGTTCAGCCGTTGGGCGATTTCGCGCAGGGTCAGGGCGCCATCGCCGGCCATGTTGTAAATGCCGCGTTTGTCTTCGCGGATGCCCATTTCCATGGCGGCGAGCACGTCCTGATCCCAGATGAACACAAAGGGCGAGTCGCTGCCCTTGATGGTCAGTACGCGCTTGGCTTCAAACAGCCCGGTGATCTGGTTGCGGGTGTCCGTGCCCAGCACGGTGCCGGGGCGGAAGATCAGTTGCTGCAGCTCGGGGTGGTTCTGGCGGAAGGTGGCCAGCAATTCTTCTACCTGCCGCTTGTGGTCGGAGTAGGCAAATTCGGCGTTGCCGCGAATGGCGTCGCCTTCGTCGATCCACTCGGGGTTGTCGGCGTAGTAACCGTAGGCGGCGCCGGAACTGGTGACGGTCAGGTGCTGCACGCCGGCTTCGATGCAGGCGCGCAGTACGTTGCGGGTGCCGTTGACGTCGATATCAAAGTCACGTTCGCGGTCCTTCGAGGCTTGCAGAACGGAGGCCAGGTGCACCACGTGGGTGATCTGCTTTTGCTTCATCAGCGCTGCCAGCTCGCGGTCGCGGATATCCATGATCTGCAGTGGGAAGTCGACGTCATCGCGGCTGCGCAGGTCGGTGCCCACCACGTGATAATCCTTGGCCAGGCGGTTCCCGAGCTGATGGCCGATGTAACCGGCCGCGCCGGTGATAAGAATGCGTTTGCTCATGACTTACAGGCTCTGCTTGGCGCCGCGCTGGGCGGCAAGGTGTTGTGCGTGTTCGGCGCGGCGGCTCTGGCGTGACCAGATCTGCGACAGGGTCAGCCCGGAGACCAGGTGCCAGGTGCCCCAGAAGGCGGTAATCAGCATCATGCCGCCGGCCTCGGGGAAGAAGGTAAAGAGGATGACCAGCCCCAGCCCGGAGTTCTGAATACCCACCTCCATGGTCACCGCGCGGCGGTCGGCGACCGGCAGCTTCATCAGCCGCGCCATGCCGTAGCCGAGCGACAGGGCCAGCAGGTTGTGCGCCACCACCAGCCAGAAGAAGCTGTTGAAGCGCTCGATAAACAGCGTGAAGTTGTTGCTGAAGGCAATGCCGACAAAGCCCAGGAACACCAGCAACGAGATCACCCGCAGCGGCTTTTCACTGCGCTGGGCCAGCTGCGGCCAGCGCCGGCCACTGAGCATGCCGAGTACCAGCGGCACCGCCAGCACCAGCAGCACGATCAGCAGAATGCTGCCCGGCTCCAGGCTGATCTGCGTGAGGTAGGCGCGGGTATGCGGGTTGAGCCAGCCGTAGAAGGCGAAATTGAGCGGCGTGAGTACGGTCGCAGCCAGGCTGGAGACCGCCGTCATGCTGACCGACACCGCCACGTTGCCCTTGCCCAGCCAGGTCATCACGTTGGAGAAGCTGCCGCCGGGGCAGGAGGCAACCAGAATCATGCCCAGCGCCAGCTCCGGGTCAATGCGTAGCACCCAGGTCAGCAGGCAGGTGGCCAGCGGCAGCAGCAGAAACTGCGCAAACAGACCGGCCACCGGTGCTATCGGCGCCTTGAGGACGCGTTTGAAGTCGTCCAGCTTGAGCGTCAGCGAGACGCCAAACATCATCCCGGCCATGATGATGTTGAGCAGAATCAGGCTGGCCGGATCAAACTGGATCGGCAGCGCGCCGCTCATGTGGCGGCTACCGGCTGCGGCGCGTGCTGCTCAAGTCCGGCCTCAAGCTCGGCAATGTGCTGCTTGAGGGCCGCCAGGTAGGCGTCCTTGTTGACGTAGTAGGCCATGCGCGCCAGCTTGATGTAGTCGTAGCCGCCGTCCAGATTGGCTGTGGCCTGCGTGCGCTTGGTCTGGTCAAAGGTGAGCGCGGCAGCGCTGCACTGCTGGCGCTGATGAATGTAGAGTGCGGTCAGCCGGGCTTGCAGGTTGCGACCCTCCCAACCCAGGCCGGCGGCCTCGATCATGCCCATCATGAACAGGTTGTGGTGTTCGGGGTGGAACACGTTCAGGTACAGCTGGGGCGCGTCGAGCTGGGCCGGCCAGTTCAGATGCTGACGTTCCACAAAGGGATAATCGAGCTGGTAGCCGGTAGCGAGCAGGATCAGGTCGTACTCGGCGCTTTCGCCGTCGACAAAATCCACTTCATTGCCGTTCAGACCCTGAATGTCGCGCCGCGCCTTGATATCGCCATGCCCCAGGTGATGCAGAATCAGCGAGTTGACCACCGGGTGCGACTCGTACAGGCGGTAGTCCGGGTCGGGCAGGCCGTAATCCGATGGCTTGCCCATGATGAAGCGGATCAGCGCCGCATCCACGCGTTGTTTGAGTTTGCGCGGCAGCTTGAACTTGCCGCCCAGGGTGTCGATAGGCCGGCCCTTGAGGAACTTGGGCAGAAAGTAATAGCCGCGGCGCAGGCTCATATCGACCGATTTGGCGTGGTGTACCGCATCCACCGCAATATCTGCGCCGGAGTTGCCGCAGCCAACGATGAGCACGCGCTTGTCCTTGAATACCGAAGGGTCGCGGTACTCGCTGGAGTGCATGATGCGGCCGGAGAATTCGCCCGGCAGCTGTGGCCGGTTGGGCGTGTGCAGGGTGCCGTTGGCAATCAGCACGCCTTCCACGTGGCGGCTTTGCTGCTCACCGTTGCGCTCGGTCACCAACTGCCAGCCACCGCTCTGCGGGCTGATGCTAATTACCCGGGTGTTGAATTCGTAGTGGCGATATAGATCAAAATGCGTGGCGTAGTCGCGGAAATAGCGTTTCAGTTCGCTGTGGTGCGGGTAGCTGGCCACCGCCTCGCCCATGGGGAACTCGGCAAACTCGGTCATCCGCTTGGAGGAAATCAGGTGCGCGGTCTCGTACATGGTGCTGTGCGGGTTTTCGATGTCCCACAGACCGCCCACATCGTTGTTCAGCTCCAGGCCGACGAAGGGGATATCCAGTTTCTGCAGGTTGCGGGCCGTGGCCAGACCCATGGGGCCGGCGCCAATGACAGCGTACATGTGGTGTGCTCCGATCAGGGACATTGTTGTTATGATGCAGAGTCTAGCCAATCAGCCTGTGCGGGTATCGCACCAAACGGGACAGGAAACCGGCAATTCACGCCATGTCAGACGACACCCACAGCGTCACCCCACTCTACGCCCAGGCGCTGCTGCAGTCCGCAGCGCGGCATGGCGTGGCCCTGCCCACGCACTTGTGTACGCGGCTGCAGGCGCGCGAGCGCATACCGCTGGCGGTGCAGGATGAACTCTGGGAAAGCTATTGCGCCCTGCTGCCCGACCCGCTCGCTGGGCTGCGTCTGGGCCTGGATATTCAGGTGGGGCATCTCGACAGCGCCGGCATGCTGCTGGTTACCTGCGACACCCTGGGCGAGGCGTTGGAGCAGTTGGTGGAGTACGCCCCGGTGATTGGTGCCGGCGGTGATTTCAGCCTGCAGCAGCAGGGCGCACTGGCCTGGATCGAATACCAGCCGCATCTGGCGGTACGTCAGGCCGAGCGAGTCGAGGCCGTGCTGGCCACGCAGCTGAACCTGACACGCTGGTCGACCGGCGGGCGCTTCCAGCCGCATAGCATTCACTTTGCCCATGCGCCGCTCAGCGCAGAAGCCGACTACCGTGAGCTGGTCGATTGCCCGCTGCAGTTCAACGCCGGCCAAAACCGCCTCAGCTTCAGCGTCGACCAGCTGTCGCTACCACTGATTCAGGCCAACAGCGCGCTGCGTGAGCATCTGCGCCAGCTGGCCGATGAAACGCTCGAAGCCCTCGGCCAGCATAGCCTCAGCGCCGAGGTACAGCGCGCCGTGCGGCAGCAGCCGCGCTGGGGCAAGGAGCGCATCGCCGAGCAATTGAACATCAGCGGTCGCCACCTGAATCGCAAACTGGCCGAAGAAGGCCTGTCGTTCAAGGCGCTGCGCGAGAACGTGCTGCAGGAGATGGCCTGCCAGGCGCTGCAGGGCCGCCAGAGCGTGGCGCACATTGCGGAACAGCTCGGATTTTCGGACGAAAACGCCTTTGTGCGCGCCTTCCGCCGCTGGCAGGGCATGACCCCGGCGCGTTACCGGCAGGGCTGATCGCCAGGGTGTAGAACTAGAGGGTCTCGCCAGCGGCGCGCGGCGTTGCCGGTAAGGTCCAACAGCATCTCGAGCGCCGCGGCCAGCCCCACCGCCGCTGGCCGGGAGGCACCCGCCTCCCTTCCGGTTCCGGCTTGAGGGTCAGTCTTTCCAGAACTCGAAGTGCACCTGGGCGGATTCTTCTTCCAGTAGCGGGCCAACCACCTCGACCTTGCGCTGACCGGACTCGAACACGGTGCGGCAGGGCAGACCCAGGGTGGGGTTTTCCGGGTGGTTGCCGGTGAGTTCTTTCAGGCGCTTTTCGCTGGCGCCGTAGACCACACGGCCAACGCCGGCCCAGTAAACCGCGCCGGCGCACATGGCGCAGGGCTCGGCAGAGGTGTACATGGTGCAGCCGGCCAGCACTTCTGGTGAGTAAGTGGTGTTGGCGCGGGTCATCAGTACACGCTCGGCGTGACCGGTCATGTCGTGGTCGGGCAGGAAGGCGTTGAGCTGCTCCATCAGTACCTTGCCCTCGGCATCCACGAGGATGGCGGCGAAGGGGTGGATGCCCTGCTCGGCGGCTTGTTCGGCCAGGCGGAAGCTGTCACGCAGAAAGTGGATGTCGCGTTCGGTATGGCTCACAAAAATGGTCCTTGTTGCATCTATTGCTGGATGTAGGGCGTGGCCGGGCAGTGTTTGTAATGCCCGGCAGCGACTTATTTTTTCTTCGGCAGGCTCCAGGCGAAGAAGATCTGCTGGGTCCACTGCACCGACTTGAACAGCAGCAGGCTGACAATCGCGAGGAAGAACAGACCGGCGAAGGCCTGCGGAATCTTGAAGAAGGAAGTCGAGAACTGGATGAAGTAGCCCAGCCCTTCTTCGGCGGCAACAAACTCGGCCACCACGGCGCCGATGATCGCCAGGGTGATGGCTACCTTGAGGCCGCTGAAGATGTGCGGAATCGCATAGGGAATACGGATCTGCCAGGTTTCGCGGCGGGTTGGCGCGTCCAGCGAACGGCTCAGCTCGATCAGCTCGGCCGGTGTTTCGTTGATCCCGGTAGCGGTAGAGACCACCAGCGGGAAGAAGGTCAGCAGGCAGGTGATCAGCACGCGCGAGGGATCGTCCGAGCCCATCATCACGATGATCAACGGCGCGACCGCGACTACCGGCGTGGACTGGATCACCACCAGCAGCGGGTAGAGGGTGCGCGAGAGAAACTCCGAGCGCATCATGGCAATGGCCAACGGAATGGCGATCACGATCGACAGCGCAAAGCCCATCAGCGCCACGCGCAGCGTAGCCCACAGGTGCATCATCCAGCGGCTGAATTCAACGTCGAAGAAGGCGCTGAAAATCGCCGAGGGAGCCGGCAGTACGTAGGCCGGTAGTTCAAACACCCGGCAGACCACTTCCCAGAGCACCACCAGGCCAACAAAGAACAGCCAGGGCGAGAGGTTCAACAGCAGCGCGCGGCGCGCGGCGGCGTCAGTGGGCGTCTGGCTCATAGATATGTTTCCTTATGCGGTCAGTCAGCTCGCTGAAGCGGGGATGTTTGATGGTCTCGGGGCTGCGCGGGCGCGGCAGGTCTACTTCTATCAGGTCCAGCACACTGCCGGGTCGCTTGCTCATGACCAGTACGCGGTCGGCCAGCAACACGGCTTCGGAAATCGAATGGGTGATGAACAGTACCGTCTTGGGCTGTTCGTCCCAGATTTTCAGCAGATCGAAACCGATCTGTTCACGGGTCATGGCATCCAGCGCCGAGAACGGCTCGTCCATCAGCAGGATGTCGGGGTTGAGCAGCAGGGCGCGGACAATGCCCACGCGCTGTTGCATGCCGCCGGACAGTTCGTCCGGCATTTTGTCGGCAAAGGCCTCGAGTCCGGCCATGGCCAGCAGCTCGTTGGCGCGCTTTTCATCCTGCGCGCCATAGCGGCCAAACTTGTGCTTGAGCGGAAAGAGCACATTCTTGCGAACGCTCAGCCACGGCAGCAGGGTCGGCTTTTGAAACACGATGCCAACGTCGTCACGGGGGCCGTTGACCTGCTTGCCGAATACGCTGACTTCACCCTCGCTCGGCACCAGCAGGCCGGACACCATGCGCAGCAAGGTACTCTTGCCGCAGCCGGAGGGGCCTACCACCGCCACAAATTCGTGACGGTTGATGTCGAGGTCGATGTTTTGCACCGCCATCGGGCTGCCGGGGGTGGGGTCGTAGCGATGACCCACTCCCGCCATCCGCACAAAGGCGCGTTCGCTAGTGTGCTCCATGTGTTACTCCGCAGCAGGCATGAAGTCGCGGTTGACGATGGTTTCCGGGTCCAGGGAATCGGCGCTCAGCTCGTTGGCTTCGGCGACCCACTTCCAGGTGGTGGCAATGCGCTCGGGCGTCATGCTGCCCAGGCCGTCGGCCTTGCTGATGTCGTTGAACACCAGTTCCATGGAGTCGCCGATTTGTGCGGTAGCAACGGCGGCGTCGACTTCGGGCACCATGGTGTGCAGGTCAGTTGCGGCTTTTTCCGGGTGCTCATTGGTGAAGCGCAGCGACTTGTCGAAGGCACGCATGAAGCGCTTGGCCACGTCCGGGCGCTCGCCGAGGAACTTGTCGCTGGCGACCACGGCGGAGCTGTACAGCGACAGACCGGCGTCGGACCAGCGGATCACGTTGATGTCCTTGCCGGCGGCCGCGGCCTGTTGCTTGAACAGGGCGATGTTGGTGACCCAGGCGATGATGGCGTCGGTGTTGCCGGTGACCAGCATCGGGCCCAGGGCGCCCGGATCGGATTTGGTCAGGCTGACCGCGTCAGCGGGCATATCGTTGGCTTTCAGCACCAGCGGCAGGAAAGCATTGGATGAGGTGAACGGTGAGGTCGCGACCTTTTTGCCAGCGATGTCGCTGAAGCTCTCGATGCCGGAGTCAGACAGCGAGAAGAAGGCGTGCGGGCCCTGGTTGAAGATCATGTAGACGGCGCTGACCGGCACGGTATCCTGCGCGCGGGCGGCCATCAGGGCACCAATGTCGGCACTGCCGATGTCGGCCTGGCCGGTGGCGATCTTGGTGATGGCATCGGTGGAGCCGCGGCCGCTGGCGATGCTGACCTCCAGCCCTTCGTCGGCAAAGAAGCCCTGCTGTACGCCGACGTAGACCGGGGCCTTGTCGCCACCGGGCAACCAGTCGAGCTGGTAGGTGACCTTATCGGCAGCTGCTGCCATACCGCTGGCAGACATGGCGATGACCATCGCCAGAACGCCGGATGCTTTCTTCAACATAGTCTTTCTCCACAGGGTTTAGTGTTTGGCTTTATATCCTGACCACTTGGGCAGGTTTTAGTGATGAAGAGCAAATTGCGGGCCAGCTTGGCGTGGTGCCAGTAAATACGCCGCAAAACCCTGCAATCAGCGGGTTCAGGCTTGCAGCACGGCGGCTACAGAGGTAGCGAGCGCGGGACAGGGTCAGGAATTGTGCACAGAGTTGGTGCGCCGTCCCATGGCTGGGCGCGACCGGAGTGCGCCCAGCCATGGGGCTGGCGTCTCAGCTGCCGGTGGTTTCGGCCTCGCGCCGCGTGCGCAGCGCCTGCCGCCGATCGCCCAGGCCGACTACCAGAATGCCCCCGGCTATCAGCGCAAAGCCCACCAGGTCGGTACGGGTAGCCTGTTCGTGCAGAAACAGACTGGAGGTGAGCAGCCCTACCGCCGGCACTGCCGCCGAGCTGACCGAGAGGCTTACTGCCGGCAGCGAGCGGATCGCCGCTACCTGCGCCGCGACACAAAGGCCGGAGGCCACCGCACCGCTGAAAACCAACTGCCAGGCGAACGCCGGCTCCCAGATAATTGCGCGCGGGTCCTCAAAGAACAGCGCGAAGGGCGTGAGTACCACCACCGACACCAGCACCTGCCAGGGGATCAGCGACAGCACGTCGCCCTGCCAGTGGTGCTTGCGCACGTGGATCAACCCCACCGTCCAGACCAGGGTGGCGAGCATGATCAGGCCGCCGCCAATGAACACCTTGGGATCATCCCAACCCAGCGACAGCGGGTTGAATACCGTCAGCAGACCCGCCAGCCCCAGGCCCACGCCTAATGCGCGTGGTGCGGTAAAGCGCTCCCCCAGGAACAGCGCCGCCGCCGGCACCACCCAGATCGGCGTGGTATAGGCGAGGATCGCCGCCCGTCCGGCTGGCAGAAACTGCAGCCCCAGGGTCACCAAAGAGATGAACGCCATGTTCTGCAATACACCGACCGAGAACAGCACCGGCCAGTCGGCGCGCGGCGGCAGGCGCAGAATGCCCATGGCTGCGGCGATGCTGAACATGGTGATTGCGCCCAGCGCCATGCGCATGGCGGTGAACAGCAGCGGTGGGCTGTTTTCCAGCCCCAGCTTGAGGATCGGGAAGTTCAACCCCCAGGCCAGTGCCGTAAAGCCCAGCAGCAGGTAACCCAAGCCAAAGGAATAGCGCTGCGTGGCTGGGTTGATGCGGCTCAATGTTCCACTTCCAGCGCGCTCTCGTGCCAGTTGCGCAGGGCGCGGTCAGACAGCCAGACCATCAGCGCGAACAGCGCAATACCGGTCAGGGTAATCAGTACCAGCGCGGCAAACATGCGCGGAATCTGCAGGTTGTAGCCCGATTGCAGAATCAGGTAGGCGAGGCCGGCCTTGGCGCCGCCGGTGCCGGCGACAAATTCCGCTACCACGGCGCCAATCAGTGCCAGACCGCAGCTGATCCGCAGCCCGCCAAAGAAGTACGGCAACGCGCCCGGAATACGCAGCCGGGTCAGCTCCTGCCAGCGGCTGGTGCGGTACATGCGGAACATGCTGAGCAGGTTGGGATCAACGCTGCGCAGGCCCAAGGTGGTATTGGAGATGATCGGGAAGATGGCAATGATCACCGCACACACGGTCAGCGCCCAGGTGGTGTCATCGACCCAGATGATAATCAGCGGGGCAATAGCCACCACCGGCGTCACCTGCAGCAGTACCGCGTAGGGGAACAGACTCAGCTCGATCCACTTGCTCTGGATAAACAGCAGGGAGGCGGCGACGCCCAGCACCACGGCAATCACGAAGGCCAGCAGGGTGATCTTCAACGTCATCATCAGCGCGTTGAGCAGGGTGGCCCAGTCGGTGACCAGCGATTTCATGATCTCGATTGGCCCCGGCAGTATGTACTTGGGCATTTCAAAGGCCACCACGGCGATCTGCCAGAACAGCAGAAAGAACACGCCCACCACCAGCGGCGCGGCGATCTTGACGAAGTTTTCGTTCTGAATCAGCGGCGCTTTCATGCCGATTTCTCCTGCGTTGCACCCGTGCTTGCGCCCATGGCGCTGGCGCGCTCCAGTGCCTGTGAGACCTGACGGCAATAACCGGCAAACTCGGTAGAGACGCGGAAATCGGCATTGCGCGGGAAGGGTTGGTCGATCTTGATGTCGTCGACGATGCGCCCGGGGCGCGCCGCCATCACCACCACGCGGCTGGAGAGATACACCGCTTCATAAACGCTGTGGGTGACGAAGACGATGGTCCAGCCGTTTTTCTGCCACAGCTTGAGCACGTCATCGTTGAGTTTGTTGCGGGTCATCTCGTCCAGCGCGCCGAAGGGTTCATCCATCAGCAACAGGTTTGGCTCGGTGACCATGGCGCGGGCAATCGAGGCGCGCATCTGCATGCCGCCGGACAGCTCACGCGGAAAGGATTGATCAAAACCCTTGAGGCCGACCATCTCCAGCGCCTGGTCGATCTTCTGCTCGGTGGCCGGGCCGCTCTGGTGCTCCAGGTCCAGCGGCAGGCGCACATTCTTGCGCACTCTGGCCCAGGGCATCAGGGTGGCGTTCTGAAACACGAAGGCCAGCTTGCGGCCCTTGTCGCCGACGACGTCATAGCCCTGTTCCCAGAACTTGACGCTGCCGGTGGTCACGTCACCCAGCCCCGCCATGATGCGAAGCAAAGTGCTTTTGCCGCAGCCCGAGGGCCCCAGCAGGCTGACGAATTCGCCCTGACGCACAGTCAGGTCTGCGCCCTTTAAGGCGACCGTGCCGTTGGCGTAAATCTTGTTCACGCCTGCAACTTGCAGCACCGGACGGCCGTTGGTGGCGCCGGCCGGCACCACGTCTTCGCTGGCTGGTTCGGCCGCCGCCGGTTTCAGGGGGGTGACTCTGGAAGAGGTCATCTTGTACTCCCGTGGGTGACCTGCCGCGCAGGCCACCGTTGTCTGAAAAGGGTCAGGGCACTGCCGGTCAGGGCAGCACCGGCTCCTTGGGCAGGAAGTCGAGGCTGTAGACGTCGTTGATGTCCAGGTCCTTGTCGACCAGACCGGCAGTCAGCATGAACTCGTGGATCTTGGCCCAGCGTGCGTCGGTCATTACGCCGATACCGCCGGTCTGTGCATCACCACCGGTGACCAGGTTGTAGGCTTTCATCTTTTCGATGCCGTAAGCGATCTGCTCATCGGTCATTTCCGGGTTGGCTTCCTGAATCAGCTTGTTGCCCGGTGCGGGGTCGTTGAAGTAGCTCGCCCAGCCTTCCATGCTGGCCTGTACAAAGCGGCGCACCAGATCAGGATTTTCCTCGATCATCTTGTCGGTGGTTTCGATGGTGGTGGCGTAGGCCGGGTAGCCGTAGTCGGCGAGCAGGAAGACAGACGGCTTCACGCCGGCTTTTTCCATCGCAAAGGGCTCGGACGAGAGGTAGCCCTGCTGCACGATGCTGTCGTCAGCCAGGAAGGGCGCCACGCTGAAGGTATAGGGGCGAATCATGTCATCGGTGTAGCCATACTTGGACTTCAGCCAGGGCCAGAAGGTGGTGTTGGCGAAGGCGGCGATGTACACCGGCAGGCCCTCTTCCTTGATCTGCTCCAGCGAGGTGATGTTGGGGTGGGCGATCAGCGCCTGGGGGTCACCCTGAAAGGCCGCGGCTACGGTTTTTACCGGCAGACCCTCTTCCACCGCCTTGATGTTGCCGATCGGGTAGCCCATGGAAAAGTCGCGCTTGCCGGCCACCAGCAACTGCATGCCATTGACCTGCGGGCCGCCCATTTCGATGGAGACATCCAGACCGTACTTTTCATAAATCCCGGTGGCCTTGGCCTGATAGAAACCGCCATGCTCGGCCTGGGCGAACCAGTTGGTACCGAACACCACTTCGTCCAGATCGGCGGCGGACACCGTGGCGTTAAGGCCGCCGGCAACGGCCAGCGACGCGGCCAGGGCCGTGAGGCCGCGCTTGGCGGAGGACATCAGGGGCTTGCGTGTATCGCGCATATTCATACTCCAGTGGATTTTATTAGCTGACCATTTATTCAATATTTTCTGAAGAGCAAGCAGCGTGCCACATGGCCAAAAGCGCTGTTTTTCCATTTCCTGATCAATTGGTCAGTAAATTTATGCACCGGATTGCGACAGCCGCAGGCTCCGCCGCACCGTCATTGCACAAAAAATAGTCAGTGGGCTGGCCGGCCTGCGCCGGCGTTACCCTGCACCGGGAGCCGCTCCACTGCGTCAGTGCTTGCTGGCGGCAAGGTCCACCGAAGAGGGTTCCGGGACGATCTGAGCGGCCAGTCGCGCGACCCTGGCGCCAAGGGCACGGCCGATGGAAAGCTCGCCGGCATCCACCCCCAGGCTGCCGTCAAAGCCGGTCACGGCAGAGGCGCCGTAGGGCGAGCCGCCGCTGCGGGTGTGTACCAGTTCCGGCACGCTGTGCGGTACGCCCGCGAGTAACATGCCGTGCTGCAAAAACGGCAGCAGCAGGTTGAGCAGCGTCATTTCGTTGCCCGAGTGCATGCCCCCGGTAGAGGTGAAGGCCGCGCCCACCTTGCCGATCAGCGCGCCCTGGCGCCACAGCGGCGCAACCTCGTCGATAAAGGCGCGCAGCGGCGTGCTCATCAGGCCGTAGCGCGTGGGCGAGCCCCAGATGATGCCTGTCGCCCACTCAAGATCGGCCGCGTTGGCCTGCGGCAGGCTCCGGTATTCGGTCTGCGCGGCGATGAAATCGGCACGCTCGGTGTCCACGCTGAACTCGGGCGTGGCCAGTGCAACGCGGCGCAAACGCACCTCGGCTTGCTCGCTCGATGCGCCCTCGGCGATGGCTTTTGCCAGTGCCAGGGTGCTGCCGTAACGGGAGTCGACAACGATGGTAATGCGGGACTCACTCATGGGGTTTCCTCGGTTAAAACGGGTAAATGGACGGGCGATGCAGGGATTAGCACCAGCGATGTACGGGTTGGCATGCAATATGAATACCTGACCAGATGGACAGTTAAAAAATTGCAGCAATTCCCGATCCCACAGCAACAGGAGAGCAGACACGCATGGCGGCATCTTCACACACCCAGGCAGGCGCCCTGCCGATCATTGACCTCACCGCCATGCGCGGCGGTTCACCGGCAGACAAGGCTGCAGTGGGTCAGGCGCTGCGTCAGGCCTGCGAGCACACCGGGTTTTTCTACATCAGCGGGCATGGTATTGATCCGGCGCTGATCGAGCAGGTATTCGCCCAATCGCAGCAGTTCTTTGCTCAGCCGATGGACGCCAAGCTGGCGACCGACAAGGCGCAGTCCACAGCCAACCGTGGCTATGAAAAGCTCGGCGGCCAAACCCTGGAGCCCGGCATGCCACCGGATTTGAAAGAGGGCTTCTACATTGGTGAAGAGCTGGCCGAGGATCACCCACGGGTGCTGGCCGGGCGCTTCAACCAAGGGCCCAATCAATGGCCGGAACAGCTGCCGGCCTTTCGTCCGGCCATGCAGAATTACTACGACGCCATGCTGGCGCTGAGTGAGCGCATCATGGCAGGCCTGGCGCTGTCACTGGAGTTGCCGGAAGACTTCTTTGCCGATTTTTGCTCTGAACCTCTGTGTACGCTGCGTTTGCTGCACTATCCGCCGCAGCCGGAAAAGCCGCTGCCGGGCGAAAAGGGCTGCGGCGCGCACACCGATTTTGGCGGCATCACCATTTTGCTGCTGGACGACAAGCCCGGCCTGCAGGTGTGGAATGCCAGAACCGATAGCTGGATTGATGCTGCGCCGACTTCCGGCACCTTCGTGGTCAACCTTGGCGATATGATCGCGCGCTGGACCAATGATCTGTACCGCTCAACGCTGCATCGCGTGGTCAACACCTCCGGCGCCGAGCGCTACTCGGTGCCCTTCTTCTATAGCGGCGCGCCTGAGCATGAGGTGCGCTGCCTGCCGGTCTGTCTGGCCGAGGGCGAAACGCCCAAATACCCGGCCACCACGGTCGAACAGCACCTGCAGGAAATGTATCGGAGAACCTATGTCTGAACTGCCGACCTTTGTGCTGATTCATGGCGCCTGGGCGGCCAGTTGGGTGTGGGACAGCCTGCGCGCCGTGCTGCAAGACCAGGGCCACGCCGTGATCACCCCGGACATGCCCGGTAACTCACGTAACCCGGCAACGCCGGAGCAGTTCAATATGCAAGGCTGCGTTGCCCAGGTGCAGGTGTGTTGCGCGCAGGTCAGCGGCCCGTTGATCATCGTCGGTCATTCCGGTGGTGGGGTAATCGCTACCCAGGTGGCAGAAACCATGGCTGAGCGGGTCGCCGGGGTGGCGTATATCGCCGGGATGATGCTGCCCTCGGGGCTGGGCTTCGCCGAACTCTCGGACGAGGCGCAAAAGCAGCACCCGCAAGCCGCCGGCATCTGGCCGCACTTGCAGTGGAGCGCAGACCGGCAGTCCTCCACGGTGCCGCCGCAGGCGGTGTGCGAGGTGTTTCTGCAGGACTTACCGCACGAGCAGGCCATGGCCGCGGCGCAGCACTTTTGCCCACAGCCCGAAGGCACCCGCGCGCTGATTGCCGACTGGACGCCCGAGCGCTTTGGCCGGCTGCCGCGTTTGTATATCGAGGCCACCCAGGACAGATCGGTGGTGTTGCCGGCACAGCGCCGCATGCAGCAGCTGGTGCCAGGCGCCGAGGTGGTGAGTCTGGAGACAGGACATGTACCGCAAGTCACCGCGACCGACGCAGTGGCCGAGGCACTGCTGGCGTTCGCCAGCTAAAGGGGAAGGCCGAGTTCCAACTCGGCCACGCAGGATGTACTGAGGTCTGTTGGTCGAGCGGGAGCTCGACCTTCCCGGAAACCCGTAGCGCTTACTCTGCGCCGTACAAAGCTTTGACGAAGGTCAGATCAAAGGCCTTCTGCCATTCCAGATCCGCCGGCAAGGTTTCAGCCTTCACCATGTCTTCAAAGAACGACTTCCAGTGCGCTTCGGTCATGTTGCCGTACTTGCCACCCTCAGCATCGCCGGCCAGCAGGATGTTGTCGTCCTGTAGTTTGGCGATACTGTAGGCCAGCAGGTCATCCTGCATTTCCGGGTTGTCTTCCTTGATCAGCGCGTTGGCTGGCGCTGGGTCCTTGAAGTAGGCGGCCCAACCCTCGGCGGTGGCGGCTACCATGGCCTTTACCACCTCGGGGTTCTCATCCACCAGCTGCTGCGTGACGTCCAGCGTGCATGAATAGGCGCCCCAGCCAAAGTCGGCGAGCAGCAGGCTCTTGCCCTTCACACCGGCCTTGTCGAGAAAGTAGCCATCGTTGGTGATGTAGCCCTGCTGCACCGCCTCGGGGTCAGCGATAAACGGCCCCAAGCTGTAATCGTAGGGACGTAGCTGATCGTCACTATAGCCAAATTCGGCTTTCATCCAGGGCCAGTAGGCAACCCGGCCGGCGGTGGGCATGCGAATGCCCTTGCCTTCCAGATCGGCCAAGGTGTCGACTCCGGCGCCCTCGTGCACGATCAGCGTCTGCGGGTCCTTCTGGAACCAGGCCGCGACCGTCACCATGGGGATATCCTGCTTTACCGCGTTCAGCGTTTGCAGCGCGTAGCCCATGCTGAAGTCGGTCTTGCCGGCCATCAGCAGCTGCACGTTGTTTACCTGCGGGCCGCCCATCTTGATTGTCACATCCAGCCCGTGCTGCTCATAGATGCCGGCGGCCTTGGCGGCGTAAAGGCCGCCGTGTTCGGCCTGGGCATACCAGGTGGTGGTGACGGTGACCGGCGTCAGGTTTGCAGCGCTGGTGGTGGCAGCGCTGAAGCCCAGGGCAAGCGACAGGGCAGTAAGTTTCAATCCTCTTTGTTGCATGGGTGTTGCTCCTGTAAGGGTGAATCAGTAAGTGGCGTTAAGGCGTTCAAGCAGATGCTCGCCCGCGCTGATCGGCGGATAGCGCGGCGGGTTCTCGGCATCGCTGCAGGTACTGATGCAACGGATGTCGGCGTTGTGATTGGGGTGGCAAAAGAAGGCGATGGAATAGCGCTCGCGGTTGCTGGAGCGCAGGTTGACCTTGTGCGGCGTTGAGCAGAACACGTGATTGGTCCAGCGTTGCATCAGGTCGCCAGTGTTCACCACCACGGTGCCGGGAATCGGTGTGGCGGCGATCCAGTCGCCGGCGCGGGTGCGTACCTCCAGCCCGCCAGCGTCATCCTGAAACAGCAGGGTAATACTGCCGTAATCGGTATGTTCGCCCGCGCGACTCTCGCCGCCCTGCGCGCTGAAGCCCGCCGGTAGCGCCGGGTAGTGCAGCAACCGCAGCGTGTGGTGATGCTGATCATGGGCGCTGACGAAAAAGTCTTCCGGTTGCTGCAGCGCCAGGGCAAAGGCCTGCAGCACGCGGTCGGCGGTAGCAACGCACTGCTGCAGAAAATCCTCCATCTGCGGTCGAAAGGCAGGCAGCTCGGCGGGCCACAGATTACGCGGGCCCTCTGGTTGCTCGGGTGCCAGATTGAAGGCTTCTTTCAGGTCGCCGGGCTTGTTCGGATCGAGCCGTTCGCGGCGCACGCCCACGTAGCCACGGTTACTCTCGGCGTTCTGCCAGGCAACCGCCTGCTTGGCATCGTCGCTCAAGGCAAACAAGGCCTGCGAATCGGCAAAGGCTTGCTGCAAGCTGGCCTGCGGCATGCCGCAGCCGGCCAGGTAAAAGAAGCCCCAGTCGCTGCTGGCCTGGCGCATCTGCGCCGCCACCTCGGCGCGGGCGGCGGCGTCGCCGTCGATGAAGGGGGAAAAGTCGATTACCGGTATTGAGTCTGTTGTCATCAGTGTCTCCTGTTGCGGGTACATGCACCGCCGCCAAGCGGCGGTGGATCAATGCGACCTGCGGTTTAGTCCTCGAACCCATGTTCAGGACGACACGACTCATAACCTGACCAGTCACGCAAGAATTGAAAAAGCAAGGGCTGTGCCAAGCCCTCTGGCACGGGGGTGAGTGCGCGATTGCGGGCCAAAAAAGCCTGCTTATGCACTGATGCTGTGCTGAAATGAGGGCTATGGCACCTAATTCGCGCGGTTTTGCAGCGGCCCCGGAATTGCATGTCGCGCGGTATAAAGAATTTCTGTCCTGCTGGTCAACATAACGAAATATCGAGGAATCGCATGTCACCCACCCTGCTGCTCAAGAACGCGCTGGTCATCGCCACCCTGGATGACGAGCAACGTGAAATTGCCAACGGCTCCGTGTTTATTCGCGGCAACCGCGTCGAAGCGGTCGGTCCCGCCAGTGAACTGCCAGACACCGCCGACAAGGTCGTCGACATGACTGGCCACGTGCTGATCCCCGGCCTGATCAACACCCACCATCACATGTTCCAGTCACTCACCCGTGCCCTGCCCGCCGCGCAGGATGCCGAACTGTTCGACTGGCTCACTGCCCTCTTTCCGGTCTGGCAGAACATCACCCCGGCCATGCAGCGCGCCGCCACCCGCACCGCGATGGCCGAGCTGATGCTGTCGGGCTGCACCACAGCAGCCGACCACGCCTACCTGTACGTCAACGGCACCCGGCTGGACGACAGCGTGCAGGCCGCCGAGGAAATGGGCATGCGCTTTCACGCCGTGCGCGGCGCCATGAGTCTGGGCCAGAGCAAAGGTGGGCTGCCGCCGGATGCCCTGGTCGAGCAGGATGAAGACGCGATCCTCACCGAGATGCGCAGGGTGGTGGAAGACCTGCACGACGCCACGCCCGACGCCATGATCAAGGTCGCCCTCGGCCCCTGCTCACCCTTTACCGTCACCACTGACCTGATGCGCGAAGGCGCGGCTTTGGCGCGCTCCTACGGTGTTGGTCTGCACACCCACACCGCCGAAAACGCAAAGGACCTAGCCTTCAGCAAGGAGCGCTACGGCATGACCCCCACCGAGTACACCGAGTCGGTCGGCTGGGTCGGGGCAGACGTATGGCACGCCCACTGCGTGCATCTGGATGACCCGGGCATCGCTCTGTTTGCCCGTACCGGCACCGGCGTCGCCCACTGCCCCTGCTCCAACATGCGCCTGGCCTCCGGCATCGCGCCGATCCGCAAGATGCGCGACGCCGGTGTAAAGGTGGGTCTAGGGGTAGACGGCAGCGCCTCGAACGACACCAACAACCTGCTCGACGAAGCCCGCCAGGCCATGCTCTCGGCCCGCGTACGCGATGAAAACCCAACCGCCATGAGCGCCCGCGAAGCCCTCTACATCGCCACCCGCGGCGGCGCCGAAGTGCTTGGCCGCGCCGATATGCTGGGGCGCATTCAACCCGGTTACTGCGCCGACATCATCGCCTTCCGTACTGACGATATCGCCATGGCGGGTGCTCTGGTTGACCCCATTGCCGCGCTGGTGTTCTGCACGCCGCAGCGGGTGGCGCACAGCATTATCAATGGGCGGCAGGTGATAGAGGATGGGCGGCTTTTGACGCGGGAGATTCCGTTGATTATTGAGGAACATAATCGGTTGGCGCGGGAGTTGGTTTTGGGTAAGTGAGCGGTGCTTGATCGTTCCCAAGCTCTGCGTGGGAATGCATCGCTGGACGCTCAGCGTCCGTCTGGTAATGCTGCGGCTTGGTCGCGTCAGCCTTTCGCCTGATGGCGAGCAGGGGGAAATGCATGGCCATTTCCCCCTGCACCCCCTAGACCACCCTAACTACGCGGCCCTGCGGGTTCGCTGCGTTGCTCGGTCTGGCGGGGATGCTCGCAAACTCGGCGCTACGCACCTCAGACACCGCGAGCACCTTTTTCCCGCCAGACCTGCGCTACTCGCCCGCGTAGACGGCGAATCTGGGATCCGAGTAGTGCCCATTTTTTTTTGCCGTCGTTTTAAATCTTGCGCGCGATGTACCGAAGCAGGCGAGAACTTTAATGTTCATGTGACCCCATTTGTCACCATTTTCCAAAAGCAAGACCTGACCCTAGGTTTGTGTTTAGTTGTTTTTGCTTGGGTGGAATTTAAAATAATCTTTGGTGATACTATAAGTTAAGGCTGCTGGAACGGCGTTTGCGATGACTTGTCTCAAAGTGGTTATATTTTGAATGCAATCAAAATTAAACCAATCCGGGAATCCTTGAATACGTGCGGCTTCTCTGGCAGTTATCGTCCGTCTATGAAATGGGTGGACGTAACGACCTTGGCCCATTGAGCCAAAACCGGAAGTTATTGTTTGTGATGGTTTGTCTGGATTTAGACGGCCGTATACTGAGTTGTAAGAATGATTGCCATTGCTATGGCATTTTGGTCTGAGCTCGTTAGGTAAGTCATATATATTATTTTCAAATAAGTAACTTATCCGATCATGATTCTCTTGGCTGGCCTTTGTTTTTCTATCTAATAGTGGATTTCCATGAGTGGGCAGGTTGGATATCCAGTTTCTGATGCTTGGTATGGTTGTGGTGATTTTATTTTGCAATACAGTATGTAAGAAGTTTTCATCTGTTGAAGCTAATAGAATGTGGCGTTGTCGCGTTTGCGGTATTCCTAATGATAAGAAATTAACGACAACTTCTTTGTAGGCGTAGCCGATAGAGTCTAAAAAAGATTTTGTTCGTTCTACTACTTTTTCTTTAGAGTGAATGACGCCGGGTACATTTTCAATGATAGCAACTTTCGGCTTGAATATTTCAATTGCTCTGGGAACTGAAAAGTAAAGCTCATTTCTAGGATCCATTCTTCGGGTCGAGTTGTTTAAGTTGGAGTGACCCTGACATGGCGGTCCTGCAATCAATATGTCGGTGCTCTTTCCTTCAGACAGATAGCTGGTTTCGGTGGGGTTTAAATCTGACCCTGGGGAACCAAAGATTTGAGCAAGATCGCTTTTAATTATATTTTTGCTGGTAAATCCGAAATTTTCATTGTAAGTCTCAATAGCTGTCGGGTCAGAGTCGACAGCCAGTGCTATTTCTAAGTTACAGTGGTTTTCGTGCGCAGCCATCATCACTCCAGCGGTCATTCCGCCTGCGCCGCAAAATAAATCTACAACTCCTATAGAGTTTGCATTTTTAAGTAATTCAGGCTTGGGTGAAGATGAGAGGCTTAAAGAAAAGTCTGAAGAAAAAATGGCTTTATGCTGCATAGTCTGCTCTGGTAATATATTTTTCGATGTTTCTAACTATGCTTTTTAGAAAAGTCACAGTTTCTTTCTTGATTCTTAGTAGGTCGCTGGAAGTGTATTCTTGTCCGCACTGACCAAATGAGATATTTCCATGCGCAAGCTCGTTTCTTTTGCTCTTAACCGTAAGCAGTTCTGCGCCGCCCTTCGCGCGGTAATGTATGTTTTGATTGATGCCATGAATGCCCAGTAGTTCCCTCATTTTTCGCGCATCTAAATTTCCGGATAATGGCAGACTTTCGGAGGAAAGAGAAAAGTTTTCTGATTGGAGAATAGACTCAATCATTTTAGATATTAAGTTGCGATAAGTAGATTGATTTGAAGATATGGGATCCTTTTTTAAAAACTGCTGTTTTATCCAGATCTCAGTATAATGATTTTTAAAAAAAGCTATTGGTTTTTGTTTTTCTTCTATTTTTTCGTATAGCTCCGTGAATGAAAGCCTGATTGTTGACTCCACTAAGTTGTAAAGAAGCAGGAAAAAAGTAGCCTTCATTATCTTTGGTAGCTCGGAGTCAAAGTTATCTTTTCTTTTAGTCGTGCCGTCGACTTTATAAAGTGCGTATTTAGGGTTTTCTATTTTCTCAATAGCTTTTAGATATTTTTCTATTTCTAGTATGCGACTTTTGATGTCTTCTTTTACAAGTTCCATTTCAGCCTCTCAGAAGCATGTTGCGTACAAACTCAATCCTGCCTTTCAGTTTGGGGCCTGAATTGCTTGCGTGAGTAGTCGTATGATGTAAAAACTGTTCTGAGTCAAGCCATGACAAGTTGCCAGGTGTTAAATTAGGTTCTTCTCGCAAAGCAAGATTTACACCCACGGCAATTGCTTCAAATCTTACGCGTGGAGTGCTTTTCGAATTTTTAGTTTTTGCGAACCCTGCAGGAAAGTAACGGTTCACAAAATTCATGGTATTCGCAAATTCTGTTTCTAATCGATTTTGGTCGAAGTTGGCTCTGTATTCGAGCAAATAGCTGTCCAAAAACTTGTAAACATCATGTTTGAAATTTTGGTAGCGGTCTGAATATGCAAAAAATCGAAGAACGAGTTCTTCTCGCTCTCGCCTCTTTTCTAGCTCTATAGAGACAGGACAGTTCTTTACGAACATCGGATCTGTAGAAAGGCTCACAATAAGTTGCATTAAGGGGGAGTCGAAATCTCCTCTTCTTACCTCCGAAGGTTTAGCTTTGACTGAACCTGTATTTATCCGGTTGAAAATTTCTTGTCGACGATCAGAAGTAGTTGTGTCCTCTAGAACTACAAGTCTAAGTGCTTTTGTATCAAACTTTCTTTGCTGTGATTCAGGTAAGTCGTGATATCTGAATCCGCTGATCTCAGTAAGTATTTCTAACTTTTTCAAAAGTAGATCGTTTGCTCTGAACTCCTCTAAGGTCTGGATTCTTTGCGCTCCGTCAACTATTTCTAATCTCCCGTCATCAAGATCTGCCAAAAACATCATTGGGACAGGTAGTCCTAAAAGTATTGACTCAATAAAGCGTTCTTTATGACTCTGTGGCCAAATAAAGCGGCGCTGATAATCAGGAATGAAAAGTAGTCCATCTTGGAATTTTTGAATTATATACTCAATTGTAAAGTCTCTTATGTCGTATCGCGTTTCTTTTTGTTGTTCACGAATCTGCCGTTCTGCAGAATCTCTTGACTCTTTAGATATTTTTATATTTCTTGCTTCTGCTGTTTTCATAACTGTCCTTTGTGAGTCTTTATTCCATATGATTCTTGCGGAACGTCTTATGCTCGCAAAAAAAAACGGCTGTTACTTGATAATAAAAGCTTAGTGTTATGCACCTTTAATCGGACTTTCTAATGCTGGACTTTTCTCAGCGAACCCGAAGAAATCCAGTGTATAAAGGTTTTCTGCAGTCGTCGCTTTTTGCCTTACCTGCCACTCTCTCCATTCCAGACCTTGTATCAGTTTCTGTGTCAATGCTGGCTAGCTCAGCTTGAGAATTAGTTGAGGCTATGGATCTCGTTTGCGAGAAAAACGGGGTCAGATGAACATTAATTCTGGTCATGCAAAGTAGCACGATTTCCTTGCAACCACTCTCAAGCTGCTTCGAAGTCCAGAGGATGGAGTCCATCCAGATTGACCGTATTGCGGGCCACCCAGAGGTCGTACATATCCTGCATTGCCAGCCAGCTTTCAGGTGTGCGGCCAAGTACCTTGGATAGCCGCAGAGCCATTTCCGGGCTCACACCGCTAGCGCCTTTGAGCAGGCGAGACAAGGTAGAGGGTGAAACCCCCAGGCTGGACGCGAGCTGACGGGAGCTGACGCTGAAAGGCTCAAGGTAGATCTCGCGAATGAATTCACCGGGGTGCGGCGGATTATGCATAGTCATTAGTGATAGTCCTCATAATCGAGAATGTGGGCGTTACCGTCCTGAAATTCGAAGGTAATGCGCCAATTTCCATTGACCCGCACCGACCACCGCCCTTTGTTTTTACCCTTCAGTGGATGTAGCCGAAAACCAGGGATGTCCATGTCTTCAACCGCAGTGGCGGTATCCAGAGCAACCAACTGCATACGCAATCTCTTGGCGTGATCCGGCTGGATGCCAGCTGTGTTGCCGGTCGAGTAGAACCGTTTCAGTCCTTTGTGACGGAATGATTTAATCATTGGAAAACCTTAGCATGTTGCGCACCGCGCAACAACCGTTCTTGATGCCCAGTACATGCGGCATACACGCTGTAAGCTGTCGTCCTTGGCTTACCCGTAAGCCGAACGGCGAACTGCCGGTTGTGGATTAGCTAGGCAGTATCCGTTCAGCCATTTGATTTTAGCAATGACAGGTATGGACGCAGAGCGTCCGGATTTGCGTTTCCACGCTAAAGCGCGGGAACGATCTGGCGGTAGAGGTATGGGGAATCAATCAGAATGCACGGACCCCAAATCCCGTTTACGCGGGCGAGTAGCGCAGGGCTGGCGGGAAAAAGATGGGCGAGGTGTCTGAGGAGCGGTAGCGACGAGTTTTCGCCCATCCCCGTCAGACCGAGCAACGCAGCGAACCCGAAGGGCCGTGTAGTCGGGTGCCCCGGGGGATTGCTAAGGGGGGCCGGGCAAGCGGCCCCCCTTGGCTCGCCGTGACGGCGAAAGGCGAGCTGCCGGTATGCAACTTAATCAGCTAGGTAGTATTCGTTCAAAAGCGCGGATTTGGAGAGTGGCAGATATGGACGCGAAGCGTCCCGGGTTGCGCTCCCACGCCGGAGCGTGGGAACGATCAAGCTAGCAGTGGCACCTCAATCCCGCGCCGGGATTTCAAGGCCCCGCTGCACCGCAGGCCGCGCCATAAACGCGTCATACACCCGCTTCACCTGGGTAAACTCCTCAAAATCCACCAACGGCCCCGCCTCATAAAACTCCAGCATGCCGCGAATCCACGGAAACACCGCTATATCGGCAATGCTGTACTGCCCGTCCATGATCCAGTCCTTGCCCTTCAGGTGCTTGTCGAGCACGCCGAGTAGCCGCACGGTCTCGTCGATGTAACGCTGGCGTGGACGCTGGTCTTCAACGTCCTTGCCATCGAATTTCACGAAGTAGCCGAGTTGGCCAAACATCGGCCCGATGCCGCCGATCTGAAACATCAGCCATTGCAGGCACTGGTAGCGCTCGGCCGGGTCACGCGGCATCAACTGGCCGCTCTTCTCCGCCAGATAAACCAGGATGGCACCGGACTCGAACAGCGCCAGCGGCTGGCCGTGTGGGCCGTTGGGATCGAGGATGGCGGGGATCTTGTTGTTCGGGCTGACCGAGAGAAACTCGGCAGTAAACTGATCCTTTTCACCGAAATCAACCAGATGCGGCTCGTAGGCCAGCTCGATCTCCTCCAGCATGATGGATGCCTTGACGCCGTTGGGGGTGGGCAGGGAGTAGAGCTGCAGGCGCTCGGGATGGGTCGCCGGCCATTTCTCGGTAACGGCATAACTTGAAAGGTTGGACATGGTGCCTCCATTGAATTGGAGAGTATGTGAGTACGGCGGGGTCGCGCGATGCGCTGCACGTTTTCCGCCTGTAACCCTGATAAGCTTTTGGAGTCCCATGCTGGTGACTTGTTCAATTTTGCGGAGGTGAAAGGTGCAGAACTGGAATGATGTAATGGCCCGCGCGTCGGGTGGCAATCCGGAACCGCCACGCCGGGTACAGAAGACCGAGGCCGAATGGCGCGCGCAGTTGAGCGAGGAGGAGTACCGGGTGACCCGTCAGGCGGGTACCGAGCGGGCGTTCAGTTCAGAGATGTGCAGTCTGTTCGAGCCGGGTATCTACGCCTGCGTGTGCTGCGGTACCGAGCTGTTTGATGCCAGCCACAAGTTTGAATCGCACAGCGGCTGGCCGTCGTTTACCCAGCCGCTGAAAGACAATGTGGTGGCTTGCAAGATGGACAACAGCCACGGCATGCAACGCGTGGAGAACACCTGCAATGTCTGCGATGCGCACCTGGGGCATGTGTTCCCCGATGGGCCAGCGCCGACCGGCCTGCGTTTCTGTATGAATGCGGTAGCGTTGAAAAAGGTCGGTTAACGGGCTTTGCGCCGTGTTGATACACGGCGCAGGCATTACATTGCGTCAGCGTCTGTGCGGTGCTCGTAGGTGGCGTTCAGGCGATGAGCCAGGTACTCGGCGCAGGTAATCGGCGGGTACTTGGGCTGCTCATTCGGCACTATGTCGCGCGGGTCGACGACGGCATCCGGATCGACCTCCAGGAAGAAGGCAATCGAGTAGCGCTCCTGCTCCGGCGGCTTGACCCGGTGCGGGGTTGAGACATAGGTGTCGTTGCTCCAGCGCATCAGGCAGTCGCCGATGTTGCAGACGAAAGCGCCGGGAATGTGCGGCGCATCTATCCAGTTGCCCTGGCGGGTAGCCACCTGCAGGCCGGCGACCTTGTCGGTGGCCAGCAGGGTAACGTTGCCATAATCGGTGTGCGCGCCGGCGCCGCCGTCTTCACGGGTGATTTCACCGGCACTGGCCGGGTAGCGCAGCATGCGCAGGGTGGCGATGGGCTCCTGCAAATGTGCGTCGAAAAAGTCTTCGCGCAGCCCCAGGTCGATGCTGAAGCCGCGGTGAATCAGTCGGCCAAGATCCAGGCAGGCGTCAAAGTAACCCAGCATGGCGCTGCGCCAGCCTTCTACCGGCGGCCAGAAATTCACTCCGCGAAACGGCTTGCCGGCGACCACTTCGGGGTGATCCTTGGGAAAGTCGGTGCCGATGTTGAAGGCTTCCTTCATGTCGGCGCCGGCCTCGGGGTTGAGCTTTTCATCGGCCATGGCCACGTAGCCACGGTTATGCGGTGACAGTTTGATCGACAGCGCCTGCTTGCTTTCCAGCGGCAGGGCGAAAAAGGTCTTGGCGTTGTCGAACGCGCCGCTCATGACGGCCTCGGGAATGCCGTGGTCGATGGCGTAGAAAAAGCCGACGTCGCGGCAGGCCTTGCCCAGCTCGGCGGCGGTGGCGGCGCGAACCGCCGGGTCGTCGCTGCGCAGGCCGGCGACGGAGATAATCGGTAATGAGGTCATGGTATGGACTCCCGTAAGACCTTAAAGCATGGACGTGCGCAGGTGGCTGATATCTCGACACTGCTGAAACAGTGCCAGACCCTGCTGCTGGGCTTCGGCGATCAGGCTGGCCTCGCTGACGCGGGTAGCGCGACCATCGGCAAGCAGCTGGCGGCCATCGACCCACACGGCGGCCACATTCTGCGTGCCGGCGGCAAATACCAGGTTCCACAGTAGATTGCCGCCACTGTGGGTCAGTTCCGCTGGGGTCAGGTTGGGGCTGGCCAGATCCAGCAGCAACAGGTCGGCCTGCTTGCCGACCTCCAGCGAGCCGATGCGGTCGCCCAGGCCCAGCGCGCGTGCGCCGTTGATGGTGGCCATGCGCAGAATCTGATCGGCCGGCAGCACGGTGGCATCGAGCCGCGTGGCTTTCTGAATCAGCGAGGCGAACTTCATTTCTTCGAACAGGCTCAGGCTGTTGTTGCACACCGGGCCGTCGGTACCCAGGCCGACGGTGATGCCGGCGGCGAGCATTTCCGGCACCCGGGCCACGCCGCTGGCCAGTTTGGCGTTGCTGATCGGGCAATGGCTGATGTTGGTGCCGGTATCGGCGATGCTCTTGATCTCGTCATCGGTGAGCCAGACGCAGTGGGCGATCAGGGTGCGCTCACCGAGAATGCCGTAATGATCCAGCTGGGCAATCGAGCGACGGCCAAACGCGGCTTTGACCGCGTCATCTTCTTCCTTTTGTTCGCTGGCGTGGGTGTGAATGCCCACACCATATTCAGCCTGGCACTCCAGCGCTTCGCGGTAGGCATCGGGCGTGCAGTAGAACAGGTGCTCCAGCCCCATCCACACCTGAATACGACCGTTCTGGGTGCCGTGGTGGCTGTGGATCAGCGCGCGGTTCTCGGCGCGGGTGGCGAAAAAGTCCTTGCCGGGCGCGTCGGCTACGTAGGGTGCGAGATTGACCCGCAGCCCAATCTCGCCGGCGGCGTCGGCGCAGCGGTGCATGAAGCGGTACATGTCCATCACGCAGGTGGTGCCGCTTTTCAGCGCTTCCAGATAACACAGACGCGCCGAGTGATAGGCGTACTCCTCAGTCAGCGCGCGGTGTTCCAGCTGGTAGTAGGGCAACCAGTCCATCAGTTGCATGTTCTCGGTCACCCCGCGCATCAGGCTGGAGTGCGAATGGGCGTCGATCAGCCCCGGCAGCAGCGCGTGGCCGCTGGCGTCGATGGTCGGGATGCCCGGCGGGATTATCAGCTGATCGCTGGGGCCGACCGCGCTGATGCGGCCGTCCTCAACGATCAGGGTGCCACGGGGAATGACCCGGTTGTCGGGGTCTACGGTGAAAATCGCTGCATCGCGCAGCGCAAAGTGGCTCATCTGTACCTCGGCGGTCAGGAGCGCGGCGGGCTCAGAGGCTGTCCGGCTGTAACACTAGGGTTGGGTTAGGGTAATGGGGTTGCCATTGTCGCCGCAGCGCCGGCGGATTGCCACCGGGGCCGCGTCGGCAAGGCGCACACCGCTCATTTTTTCGGCGGCTCGAGGCCACAGCCGCGCAGTATGACTTCGGTGAGAAAGTCGGCCGCGTGGTCAAAGTCTTTCTGCTCGTATTCGGCCTTGTTCTCGACCATCAGGATCTGTACCTGAAAGTCGGAGTAGTGCTGCGTCGAGGACCAGATCAGGAAAATCAGCTGCACCGGGTCGACCGGCGCCATGCGGCCCTGGTCGATCCATTGCTGTATCACGCCGGCGCGGCCACGCACCCATTCGCGCATATTGGTGCGCAGGTGGGTCATCAGAAAGGGCGCGCCCTGGATGATTTCCATGGCAAACAGGCGCGAGGCCAGGGGGTGGGTTCTTGAGGTTTCCACCTTGGTGCGAATGAAGGCGGCGATCGCTTCGGCGGGATCGTCGTCTACGGTCACGCTGGAGAACAGGGTGTTCCAGCGTGCAAGAATGTCGTCGAACATGGCGGCATATATCTTCTTCTTGTTGCTGAAGTAGTACAGTACGTTCGATTTGGGTAGTTCAGCACGTTCGGCAATGTTCTGAATGGTGGCGCCGCGAAAACCGTGCAGGGCAAATTCCTGCTCCGCTGCGGCCAGAATCAACTCGTGGTTGCGCTCACGAATCTTTCCGGGTCGGTAGGTCTTGGATTTGGCAGTGGCGGTGGTCATCAATCCTGTCTTCCGTGCAAGGGCGTACGGGGAGCACAGGCCCGGCTCATGCCGGGCCTGTGCGGTCTATCAGAAGTGCCATTTCACCAGCGCACTGACCGCGCTTTCGGTGTCCATTACGTCGTCGTTCAGGCCGTACTTGTTGTTCCAGTAAGAGTACTCGATACCGGCGTACAGCACCTTGGGCGCGTTGAAGTAGTTACCCACGTCCAGCTTCAGCTGTGGGTTGAAGTGGAAGTCGGACTTGTGGTCGTCTTCCGCGGTAGACCAGTCGATGTAACCGTCGAACAGGATGCGGGTGGCGCCAAACTCCATGGGCATGCCCCAGACCACAGTGGCTTGATAGTCGTCGTCGGTTTCGCTGTTCCACACGCGGTAGAAGCTGGTCTTGAAGTACTGCATGCCAGGGACGTTCCAGATGATGCCGGGGCCAACCATGTAGTTGTTGACGTTGGTGCCGCCGCCATTTTCGTACTGACCGGCCAGGGTGAAGTCCTTGATCACGTTACCAACGCTCAGGTCTTTGCCCAGTGCCCAGCTCAGGTTCATGTCAGGCGCAAACTCGCCATACAGGTCATCAGAGTCTGCGTCCTTGCCGTGACCCTGATTGCGGTCAAAGAAGAAGAAGGTGCTGCCCCAGTTGTGACCGGTCGCGTTCTCGAAAGTGAAATAGGTGTCGGTACGTTTCTGCTTGCCGAACGCCTGATAGTCATCGCTGTAGAGGATCGACAGGCTGGAGTCGGAGAAATACTTCTCGGCGTGTGCTGCAGGGACGAAGGCGGCTGCGATGCAGGCGGCAATCAGGGTTTTACGCATTGTGCTCATGTAATGCTCCTAATAATCCAAGATATGGTTTTTTGATTGGCATAGTGGGTGTTACTCGTTATTTGCTCGGCCTATAAGGTTGGCCGATTGATAGCGGTGTGTTGAGCCGCGTCCGAGTGGGATTCCAGGACAGCAGCACAAGCACCAGAATGGTGACCACATAGGGCAGCATCGCCAGCAGCTCGGTCGAGCTCTGCCAGCCAAGGCCCTGCAGTACCAAATGCAGGATGCTGGCGGCGCCAAACAGGTAAGCCCCCAGCAGTACACGTTCGGGTTTCCAGGTGGCGAACACCACCAGCGCCAGCGCGATCCAGCCACGCCCGGCGGTCATGTTTTCGGTCCACATCGGGGTGTAGGCCAGCGACAGGTAGGCGCCCGCCAGCCCGGCCATGGCGCCGCCAAAGGCGACCGCCAGATAGCGCACCTGCAATACGCGCAGACCGTTGGCATTGGCCGCTTCGGGGGACTCGCCGACGGCACGCAGGATCAGGCCGCCGCGGGTGTAACGCAAAAAGCAGAACACCAGCACGAAGATCACCAGCGAGGCGTAGACCAGAATGTCCTGGGTGAACAGCACGGTGCCCAGTACCGGAATGTCAGACAGCAGCGGGATGGCGACCTTGTCGAAGCCGTCGATGGCCTGACCGACATAGCCGCTGCCGACGAAGGAGCTGAGGCCCACGCCGAAGATGGTCAGCGCCAGGCCGGCGGCATACTGGTTGGCTGCCAGGGTGACGGCCATCAGCGCGAACAGCATCGACATCATGACGCCGCCGAGCATGGCGGCGAGCACGCCGATGGCCAGGCTGCCGGAGGTGACGGCGGCCATGAAGCCGATCACCGCGCCCATCAGCATCATGCCTTCCTGGCCCAAGTTGAGTACGCCGGAGCGTTCGCACACCAGTTCACCCAAGGCGACCAGTAGCAGCGGGGTGCCGGCAATCACGGTGGCGGCCAATACGTTGGTAAGCAGTACGGCGTCCATCTCAAGCCTCCCCGGCGCTGGCCGCGGGGGCGCGGCGAAAACGAATGCGGTAGTGAATAAAGGCGTCGCAGGTCAGCAGATAAAACAGCAGCAGCCCCTGAAACAGCCCGGTAATCGCCTTGGGCAGGTTCATCGCGATCTGCAGCATCTCGCCGCCCATGAAGGTCAGCGCCAGCAGCGCGGCAGCCAGAATGATGCCCACTGCCTGCATGCGGCCGAGAAACACCACGATGATCGCGGTATAGCCGTACCCCGGCGAGACCTGTGGCACCAGCTGGCCCAGCGGCCCGGTCACCTCGCTGGCGCCCGCCAGACCGGCCAGGCCCCCGGCCAGAATGAACGCCAGCAGGGTCAGGCGTTTGGCCGGGAAGCCGGCAAAGGCGGCGGCGCGCTCATCCTGCCCCAACACCTTGAGCTGAAAGCCGATGAAGGTACGCGCAAACAGCACGCCCACGGCCACGGCGGCCAGCAGCGCAAACAGTAGGCCGATGTGCAGGCGGGTATCGGGAATCAGCTTGGGCAACAACGCGGCAGCGGCAAACATTTCCGACTGCGGAAAGCCAAAGCCGTAGGGATCTTTCAACGGGCCGTGCACTGCGTACAACAGCAGGTTCAGGGCGATGTAGTTGAGCATGATGGTGGTGAGGATTTCGTTGCAGTGAAACTGCGTCTTCAACACCCCGGCCAGCAGTGCCCAGAGTGCACCGGCAATAATGCCGGCCAGCAGGACTACGGGCAGCACCCAGAAACCGCTTTGCGAGCTGAGCTGCAGCGCCGCGACGCTGGCCCACAGCGAACCCATGAGGAAGTGGCCCTCGGCGCCGATGTTCCAGATCTTGGCGCGGTAACAGATGGTCAGCCCGGCGGCGCAGAGCAGCAGCGGCGCCATCTTCAACCCAAGTTCGGCCCAGCCCTGGGCATCGCTCAGCGGGATCAGGAAAAAGAAGGTCAGGCCTTCGATCGGGTCCTTGCCGAGTGCCATGAACAGGAACAGCCCGGTAATAACAGTAAGAACCAATGCCAGCAAAGGAGAAGCCCATTGCATGGCGCGGGAGTCGACGGCGCGACGCTCAAGCGACAGCATGGTTGTTCTCCAGAGGTGTAGCGGTGGTAGCAGGGAAGTCGCCGGCCATCCATTGGCCGAGTTTCTCAATGGTGAGTTCGCTGGTGGGCACCAGCGGGGACAGCTTGCCGGCACAGATCGCGCCCATGCGGCCACACAGCTGGAACAGCTCGTCCAGGTCCTCGGAGATCAGCAGCACCGCGGCGCCGTCGTCACGCAGTTTGACCAGCGCCTCGTGAATCGCCACGGCGGAGCCGACATCGACGCCCCAGGTCGGGTGCGAGGCGACCAGCAGCTTGGGCTGCTGCAAGGCCTCACGGCCGATGATGAATTTTTGCAGGTTGCCGCCCGACAGGCTGGTCGCAGCGCTGTCGATACTGGCGGTACGCACGCCAAATTGCTCGACTACCCGGCTGGCATACTCGCGCACCTTGCCAAGGCTGACCCAGCCCTTGCTGGTCAGGCCCTGGCCGGAGGCGGTCAGCAGACTGTTATCGACCAGCGACATGGACGGCACCGCGCCGCGGCCCAGGCGCTCTTCCGGCACCACGGCAACGCCCAGGCCACGGCGTACCGCCGGGCCGGTATCGCCGATGCTGATGCCTTTGAGCTGCAGGCTGTTGTGGCTGACGTTGACCTCGCCAGACAGCGCCCGCAGCAGCTCGTCCTGGCCGTTGCCGGCTACCCCGGCAATACCGACGATCTCGCCGGCGCGCAGCGCCATGCTGATGTTCTCGAGGCTGGTGCCGAAGGGGTCGCGGGTCTGGTAGTTCAGGTTGTCGGCCTGCAGCAGCAGCTCACCGGGCTCGCTGGGGTCGACCTGGGTCGACAGCGGCGTTTCGTTACCGACCATCATGCGGGCGATATCGTCAGTGGTAATCTCGCCGGGATTGCACTCACCGGTTACCCGGCCCTGGCGCAATACCGTGGCGCGGTGGCAGAGGTCACGCACTTCCTGCAGCTTGTGGCTGATAAACAGAATGCTGCAGCCTTCCTTCGACAGTTGGCGCAGGGTGCGGAACAGCACCTGTACTTCCTGTGGGGTAAGGACCGAGGTGGGCTCGTCAAGAATCAGCAACGAGCTATCCTGAATAAGACAGCGGACGATTTCGACGCGCTGGCGCTCGCCAATCGACAGGGTGTTGACGAAGCGCCGTGGGTCGAGCGCCATGCCGTAATGCTCGGAGACTTCACGAATGCGCGCATCCAGCTTGCTACGATCACGCGCCTGGGCGGCAGGCAGACTGAGCGCGATGTTCTCGGCGACGGTGAGCGTTTCAAACAGCGAGAAATGCTGGAAGACCATGCCAATACCCAGTTCGCGGGCGTGGGCCGGTCCTTGCAAGGTGAGCGGGTGCCCGTTCCAGGTAATGCTGCCGGCGTCGGGCTGGATCACTCCGTAGATGATCTTCATCAGGGTGCTCTTGCCTGCGCCGTTCTCACCCAGCAGGGCGTGTATTTCACCGGCCTGGACTGACAGGTGGACACCGTCGTTTGCCCGGCAGCCGGGGTACTCCTTAACGATGTTTTCCAGTCTCAAGCGTTCTGCGGTTGCCATTCAGCATCCTCAATTAAAATAAACTGACCAACCAATCAACATTTTGTCTGTGAGCAATTTGCTTGCCAAAAGCGCGAAAATATAAAAAATCATATTTTCAGACTAGTTGGTCAAGTTTTTGCAAATACCAACGCATAGCCTGCACCGGCCCTATATAGGCACTGGAGCAGACCTCCCGCCGGAAACCGGCGAATCGTGGATAGCGCGGAGACGACAGTGATTGAGTTTTATCTAAATGGGCAGCCGCAAAAACTTGACCAGACTGACCCAAACCTGAGCATTTTAGACTGGCTGCGCACCAAAATGCGGCTTTGCGGCACAAAAGAGGGCTGCGCCTCGGGTGATTGTGGCGCCTGCACCGTGCTGCTGGGCAGTCTGGATGCGCAGGACCAATGGCAGTATGTGGCCATGAATAGCTGCATTGGCCTGGTCGGCGCCTTGCACGGCAAGCACCTGGTGACCGTGGATGCGTTGCAGCAGGAGCCGGCGCACCCGGTCCAGACCGCCATGGTGGAATGCAACGGTTCGCAGTGCGGCTTCTGTACGCCCGGTATCGTCATGTCGCTGGTGGGTCTGCATCAGCAGGTGGCGGGTGCCGGCAGCAGTGCCAACGCGCACCAGTTGATGGAGGCACTGGCCGGCAACCTATGCCGTTGTACCGGTTACCGCCCGATCGTTGAGGCGGGTGCGCGCACGTTGGTAGATAGCGTGCAACAGTGGGACGGCAACGCGCTGTTCAGCCCGGCTGCCAGCGCCGAGTTCAAGGCCGCCAGCCAGCAGGCGGCGGTGCTGCAGGATGAGGCAGGTAACCGCTTTACTGCGCCGCTATCGCTCGCTGACCTGCGCGCGCAGCTGGCGGCGAATCCGCAGGCGCGGCTGGTCGCTGGCAGCACCGATCTGGCGCTGGAGATTACCCAGCAGCTGAAGACCCTGCCGCAGCTGATTTCTGTCGAGCAGGTGGCCGAGCTGCGCGCGCTGGAACAGGACGAAAAAAACCTGACCATCGGGTCGGCCCTGCGCTATGTCGAGTTCGGGCCCTTGCTCAATCAGTACTGGCCGGCCTTCGCACCCATGCTCGAACGTCTGGGTTCGCTGCAGATTCGCAATCGCGGCACCCTGGGCGGCAATATCGGCAATGCCTCGCCGATTGGCGATATGCCGCCGCCGCTGATCGCCCTGGGGGCGCAGGTGCAGCTGGATGGCGCAAACGGTAGCCGCTGGCTGGTGCTGGAAGACTTCTTTCTGGACTACAAGAAAACCGCGCTGCAACCGGGCGAGTTCATTCGTGCGGTACGCGTGGCCAAACCGGCGGCCAACGAGCGGCTGTTCATCTACAAGATCTCCAAGCGCCTGGACGACGATATCTCAGCCGTGCTGGCGGCCTTTTGGTTGCGCTTTGAGGGTGAGCAGGTTGCCGATTGTCGCCTCGCCTATGGCGGCATGGCCGGCATTCCCAAGCGGGCGCTGAACGCCGAGGCGGCGCTGCGTGGTCAGGCCTTTGACGAGCCGGCCATCACGGCGGCGGCCAATGCCCTGGCCCAGGACTTCACCCCCATGTCGGATGTGCGTGCCTCTGCCGCCTACCGCCAGGAAGTGGCCGGCAACCTGCTCCGCCGTGCCTTGTACGAACACCGCGCGCCGAGCACCGGCGGCGCTGCCTTGATGGTGACCGATTATGCGTAAACTCCCCCGTGATATTTCCCGCCAGAGTGGCCAGGCCATCGGCATTGCCGGACAGAGCGCGTTGCACGACAGCGCCTGGCTGCACGTGCGCGGTCAGGCCCGCTATATCGATGATCTGCCCGAACCCGAAGGCTTGCTGCACGCGGCCGTGGGCCACAGCGAGCAGGCGCACGCGCGCATCACCAGCCTGGATCTGAGCGCGGTGCGCGCCTACCCCGGTGTGGTGGCGGTGATCACTGTGGCCGACGTGCCCGGTCACACCGACATCGGCCCGGTGTTTCCCGGCGACCCGGTGCTGGCTAGCGAGCTGGTTGAGCACATTGGGCAGCCGATCTTTGCGGTAGCCGCCACCAGCCATAGCGCTGCGCGCAAGGCTGCACGGCTGGCCAAGGTCGAATACGAAACCTTGCCGGCGATCCTCAATACCCGCGAGGCGCTGGATAAATCCTTCTTTGTGCGGCCCAGCCACACCCAGCAGCGCGGCGACCCGGACAAGGCGCTGGCCCAGGCGCCGCATCGCCTGCAGGGCGAAATCAATGTCGGCGGCCAGGAGCACTTCTATCTCGAGAGCCAGGTTGCACTGGCCGAGCCGCAGGAAGACGGCGGCATGTTTGTGCATACCTCCAGCCAGCATCCCTCCGAGGTACAGAAACTGGTGGCCGAGGTGCTTGGCCTGCCGATTCACTCAGTCCAGACCGAGGTACGCCGCATGGGCGGCGGCTTTGGCGGCAAGGAAACCCAGGCCGCGGCGCTGGGCTGTGTTGCCGCCTTGCTGGCCAATGTCACCGGCAAGCCGGTGAAGTACCGCCTGTCCCGGCCTGACGACATGGTGCAGACCGGCAAGCGCCATGACTTTCTCAATACCTACGACATCGGCTTTGATGATCAGGGCCTGATTCAGGGTGCCGAGATCATGGTGGCCGGCCGCTGTGGCTTCTCGCCCGACCTGTCCAACGCCATTGTCGAGCGCGCCATGTTCCACTCCGACAACGGCTACTACCTGGATCAGGCCCGCGTCACCGGCCATTGCTGCAAGACTCACACGGTCTCGAACACCGCCTTTCGCGGCTTCGGCGGGCCGCAGGGCATGATGGTGATCGAACAGGCGGTGGATGACATTGCCCGCCACCTGCAGCTCGATCCGCTGGATGTGCGCAAGCGCAACCTCTATCGCCCCGGCCGCGATACCACTCATTACGGACAGATGATCGAGCAGCACATACTGCCGGAGTTGGTTGCCCAGTTGGAGGCCAGTTCGGATTACCGCACTCGCCGCGACGAGATCACCGCCTTCAACCAGCAGAGCCCGATTCTCAAGCGTGGGCTGGCGCTGACGCCGGTGAAGTTCGGCATCTCCTTTACCGCCAAGCATCTGAATCAGGCCGGCGCGCTCGTGCTGATCTATACCGACGGCAGCCTGCACGTGAACCACGGCGGCACCGAGATGGGCCAGGGCCTGTACATCAAGATTGCGCAGGTGGTCGCGGCGGCGTTCCAGGTGGATGTCGACAAGGTCAAGGTCTCGGCCACGCGCACCGACAAGGTCCCCAACACCTCGCCGACTGCGGCGTCTTCCGGCTCCGACCTCAACGGCATGGCGGCGCTGGATGCCTGCGAGAAGATCAAGGCCGGTCTGGTGGCCTTTGCCGCCGAGCAGTATGGCTGCAAGCCCGAACAGGTGCGTTTCGAGAACAATCAGGTGGTCGCCGGTGAAGCGCGGCTGGACTGGGCCGAGTTTGTGCAAAAGGCTTACATGAACCGCGTGTCGCTGTCGTCCAGCGGCTTCTACGCCACGCCGAAGATTCACTACGATTTTGCCACCGGCCAGGGCCACCCCTTCCTTTACTACGCCAACGGCGCGGCCTGCTCCGAGGTGGTGCTGGATACCCTGACCGGCGAGTATCGCGTGCTGCGCACCGACATCCTGCACGACGTGGGGCAGTCGCTGAACCCGGATATTGACATCGGCCAGATCGAAGGCGGCTTTGTGCAGGGCATGGGCTGGCTGACCACCGAAGAACTGGTCTACAACGATGAGGGCCGGCTGATGACCACCGGCCCCGCCACCTACAAGATTCCGGCGGTGAGCGACACGCCGCCTGATCTGCGCGTCAACCTGCTGCCGGCCAGCCCCAACCGCGAGGCCACGGTGTTCCGCTCCAAGGCCGTGGGCGAACCACCGTTGATGCTCGGCATCGCTGTGTGGAGCGCGCTGCGCGACGCGGTGGCCAGCCTCAATGACTACCGTTACAGCCCGCCGCTGGATACCCCGGCCACGCCCGAGCGCATGCTCGCGGCGGTCAATGCGGCCCGCCGCTGGGCCAGCGTCGAGCAGGAGGCCTCGTGATGGACAAACGCATGCTCTGGTATCAAGCCGTCGCCGACTGCGAGCGGCGCGGCGAACCCTATGTGCTGGTCACCGTGGTGGGCGTGGCCGGCTCAGTGCCGCGTGAGCCCTCAAGCAAGATGGTGGTCACCGGCGAGCATACCTTCGACACCATCGGCGGCGGCCATCTGGAGTATCTGGTGACCGCGCGGGCCCGTGAGCAGTTGGCGGCAGCGCGTTACGAGACCCAGCTGGAGCACTTCCCGCTGGGCGCCAGCCTCGGCCAGTGCTGCGGCGGCAGTGTCTCGGTACTGCTGGAAGGCCAGCGCGGCAGCGATGCGCGCCTAGTGGTGTTCGGCGCCGGGCATGTGGCCCAGGCGCTGATGGCCATCATGGGGCAGCTGCCGTGGCAGGTGACCTGGGTGGATTCCCGGGCGGAGACTTTTCCGGCGGAGATACCGGCCAACGTGCGTCGGCACCACACCGACGACCCGGTGGCCGATGTCGCCGAACTCTGCGCCGACAGCCACGTGCTGATTCTGACGCATAACCACCAACTGGATTACGACCTGTGCCGCGCGCTGCTGAATGCCGGCCATGCCGCCAGCGTCGGCCTGATTGGCTCGCAGACCAAGGCCGAGCGCTTCCGTCAGCGGCTGCTGCACCGTGGCTACAGTGAAGCGCAGATCGACAGCATCCGCTGCCCGGTCGGGCGCACCGATGTGCCCGGCAAACGCCCCATGGAAGTGGCCGTGTCGATCAGCGCCGAGCTGCTCAGTCTCGCCGCCGTGGCGACGTCACCTGCCCGTCGCCGCGGTGTCAGCTGGCCCGCGCTGCGCGATCTGATGAAACAGGCTGAGGTCACCGAGACGAGCCCCAATACCCCGCCCGTGGAGGCGAAATGACGCTGCAAGAACTCAACGCACTACCGGCGGCAGACGCCCTTACCCTGTTTCGCGACTGCTGCGCGGCGGATGCCTGGGCCCAGCCCATGGTCGAGTCGCGCCCCTACGCCTCGGCCGAAGCGCTGCACGGCACCGCCCGCGCGCTCTGGCCCAACCTGCACGAAACCGACTGGCTGGTGGCCTTTGAGGCGCATCCGAAGATCGGCGATATCAAGAGCCTGAAAGCCAAGTACGCCAGCACCGAGGCGCTGGCCAGCGGCGAGCAGTCCGGCGCGCGGGTGGCACCCGACGCCGTGCTGCAACGGCTGAAGGAAGGCAACGACGCCTACCACACTAAATTCGGCTTCATCTTCATCGTCTGCGCCACCGGCAAAAGCGCCGAGCAGATGCTCGAACTACTGGAACAACGCCTGCCCAATACCCGCGAAGAGGAAATCCGCATCGCCGCTGCGGAGCAGGCCAAGATCACCCATATTCGTCTGGATAAACTGCTATGAGCACCAAGAGTCCGATCACTACCCACATTCTCGATCTCGGCGGCGGCTGCCCGGCTGCCGGCGTCGCCATCACCCTGGAGCGTCAGACCGACAGCGGCTGGCAGACTCTGGCCCAGGCCACTACCGATGCTGACGGTCGCGTGCTCAACGGCTTTGGCAGCGAGGCCCCGGCCGGTGTCTACCGGCTGACCTTCGATACCGACGGTTACTACGCGCAGCAGCGCCTGGAGTGCTTCTATCCGGCCGTGACCATCGCCTTCAAGCTGACCGATACGACTGCCCATTACCACGTGCCGCTGCTGCTCAACCAGTGGGGCTACTCGACTTACCGGGGGAGCTGATGACCGCTACCAATACCACTGTGGCGCCCTTCCCGGCTGGCTGCACAGCCGTTCGCGGCCCGCTGCTGCACTTTATCGCCGAGCCGGGCCTGAACGCGCCCGACCCGAGCGCCCATGAGTATCACGCTGATGGCCTGCTGGTGGTCGCCGAGGGTCGGGTGCTGGCCAACGGCGCGGCGGCGGAGCTGCTGCCCCGCCTGCCGGCGGGCACCGAGGTAGAACAGTACCCGGACAGCCTGATCATCCCCGGTATGATCGATACCCACGTACACATGCCGCAACTGGCGGTGCTGGCGAGCTACGGTACCCAGCTGCTGGAATGGCTGGAGACCTACACCTTCCCCACCGAAGCGCGCTTTGCCGATGCCGCCTGGGCGGCGGATCAATCGCAGCTGTTTCTCGACCTGCTGCTGACCCACGGGACTACCTCGGCGCTGGTGTTCAGCACCTCGCACAAGGTCGCGGCCGAGGCGCTGTTCAGCGCCGCCGAGGGTTACAACATGGCGATCACCAGCGGCAAGGTGATGATGGACTGCCACGCTCCCGACGGCGTGCGCGACACCGCCGAGGCGAGTTATAGCGAGAGCCGCGAGCTGATCGAGCGCTGGCACGGCCAGGGTCGCCAGCGCTACGCTGTCACCCCGCGCTTCGCCGCGACCTCCACGCCGCAGCAGCTGACCTACGCCGGCCAGCTGGTCGCCGAGTACCCCGATGTGCTGATGCAGACCCACTGGGCCGAGAACCACGCCGAGATCGCCTGGATCAAGGAGCTGTTTCCTGAGCGCAGCAGCTATCTGGATGTGTACGACCACTTTGGCCTGCTGGGTGAGCGCAGCGTGCTGGCGCACGGCATTCACATTGATGACGGCGACCGCGCACGGCTGGCGGAAACCGGCACCCGCATCGCCTTCTGCCCCACCTCCAACACCTTCCTCGGCAGCGGTCTGTTCGATCTGGCCAGCGCTCGCGCGGCAGACGTGGAGGTAGGCCTGGCCACCGACGTGGGCGGCGGCACCAGCCTGTCGATGCTCGCCACCATGGCCGAGGCCTACAAGGTCTGTCAGCTGCGCGGCCAGAGCCTGAATCCGTTTCAGGCGTTCTACATGGCGACCCTGGGCAATGCCCGCGTGCTGCATCAGGACGACAGCACCGGCAACCTGGCGCCCGGCAAATACGCCGACTTTCTTATTCTCGATCGCAGCGCCAGCCCGGCACTGCGCCTCAAGCACGAGCCCGAGCGTGCGCTGCAGGCGATGCTGTTCGATCTGATGATCCTGGGTGACGACCGCGCCATCCGCCGTACCTATATTGCCGGGCAGTGCCGGTATGACCGCGACAGTGTAAAAGGAGCTGCCCTCAATGCATGCATATCTGGCTGAATGGCTGAGTCTGATCATCCGCTGGTTCCATGTGATCGCCGGCGTAGCCTGGATCGGCGCCTCCTTCTACTTCATCTGGCTCGACAACAACCTGCGCGAGCCGCCGGAATGGAAGAAGCAGAAGGGCATCAAGGGTGACCTCTGGGCGATTCACGGTGGCGGCTTTTACGAGGTCGCCAAGTATCACGTTGGCCCGGAAAAGATGCCCACCGAGCTGCACTGGTTCAAATGGGAGGCCTACAGCACTCTGATGAGCGGCCTCGCGCTGCTGTTTGCGGTTTACTACTTCGGCAACCCCGGCTATCTGATTGACCCGAGCAAGCTGGAGCTCAGCACTTTTGGCGCCATCGCCATCGGTATGGGTACCCTGCTGGGGGTGATGGCGATTTACGAGGCGCTGATCCGCAGCCCCTTGGCCAAGCACGGCCTGGCCTTTGGTGTGGTGCTGTTTCTGATACTGGTCGGTGTGTCCTGGGGCATGTTCCAGGTATTTGCCGGGCGCGGTGCGTTCATTCACGTTGGGGCAGTGATCGGTACCATCATGGTGGCCAACGTGTTCCTCGGCATCGTGCCGGCGCAGCGCGCGCTGGTCAGCGCGGTAGAGGAAGGCCGCAAACCGGATGATCACGTGGTCATGCTGGCGCAACGCGCCATGCTGCGCTCGCGCCACAACAACTACCTGACGCTGCCGGTCATTTTCATCATGATCAGCAACCACTATCCGATGTTCTACGGCCACGAATACGGCTGGGCCGTGCTGGCTGCCATCGGCGCTATCACCGCCTACGCGCGGCACTTCTTCAACCTGCGCCACCAGCACATCACCAAGCCGTCGATCCTGGTCATCAGCGCATTGGCAACCCTGCTGCTGATCTGGGCGATGGCACCCAGTGCGCCCGAAGCGCCTGCGCCGGCCGTAGATAGCCAGGGTGAGCCGGTAGCCGTCACACCGGTAGCCGATGACGAGGTGCAACAGCTGTTGGCCACCCACTGCATAGCCTGCCATGCAGCCCAGCCGAGCAGCCCGGCCTTTCAGGCGCCGCCAGCCGGCATCACCCTGGAAAATCTGCAGCAGCTGAAACAGCACAGTGCCAAGGTGCAGCAGGCTGCTGTGAATACTCAGTACATGCCGCTCGGCAACATGACCGGCATCACCCCTGAGGAGCGCAGCCTGCTGGGGCAATGGTTGCGGGAGAATCCCTAGCCGCAAGCCGCAAGCCGCAAGCCGCAAGCCGCAAGCCGCAAGCTAGAAGAGCTTCCCACAGTGTTGCGCAGTCTTGGGTTGGCGGTGTGGATTCGGGAAGGTCGAGCTCCCGCTCGACCCGCGGGCTGCAGTGCTGCGGCATGGTCGAGTTGGAACTCGGCCTTCCCGGAACATTCCAGCGCGACGTCAAGGAGCTCAGCTTTCCCAGCGCGCCACCTGCGCCAAATATTCGCTGCGCGCATGTTGCTGACTGATCGGCTGTATTCGCAGCGGCTGACCCAGCGCGCACTGCGCCAACCGCGCCAGTGACAGCGGTGTGAGAGCGCCGAGGCGTGGGTAGCCGCCGATGGTTTGGCGGTCGTTCGAGAGGATGATGGGTTGGCCGTCTGGTGGTACCTGCACAGCGCCCAGCGGAATCCCTTCGGAGATCAGCGCCGCGCCCTGATAACGCAGCGTTGGGCCGGTCAGGCGCATGCCCATGCGGTCAGCGCGTTGATCCAGAGTCCAGCTTTGGTTGCACAGCTGAAACAGGCTGGCGCCGCTGAACTGGCTGCTTTGTGCACCGAGCAGCAGTTGCAGCGTCACCGCGCTGCTGTAATCGGGAATCGCCTCTGGCGGCATTGTTTGGCTAACGGCAGGCTGCGCCGAATAGGTCAGTTGATCGCCGGGTTTTAGCCCTTTGCCGTCGCCATGCAAACCACCCAGGCCTTCACGCATAACGGTTGCGATGGCGCCCAATACCGGGCTGGCGACAAAGCCGCCGCTGGCAGCCAGATAGGCACGCACGCCGCAGCGCGGGCGGTTGAAACTGAGTTGCTGGCCGGCCTGTATAGAAAAGGCCTGCCAGGGCGCAAGCGGCTGCTGGTCGAGCTGGGCATCCAGATCGGCGCCGGTCAGCGCCAGCCAGCCATCGGCTTCAGCCTTGAGGGTCAGGCCGCCGAGCGGAATCTCGATCACGCCGGCATTCAGCGGATTGCCCAGCAGCCAGTTGGCCCAGTGCTGGGCGATCCAGTCCAGCGCGCCGCCCTGGGTGACGCCCAGATGCCGCACGCCAAAGCGGCCGCCGTCCTGCAGCTGGGCGAAGCCTAGGGTCTGCTCCACGCGCAGGCGGCTCATGCGTCAGCTTCCATAGGGCTGGGATCGCCACCCAGGCGCTCAAACTCGGCCCTACCAATGGCGACAAAGCGCACGCTGTCGCCGGGTTTCAGCAGACTGTATCCCTCGCGGTCACGATCAAACAGGGCCAATGGACAGCGGCCAATCAGGTTCCAGCCGCCGGGCGAGGCCAGCGGATAGACCGCCGTCTGCCGTTCGGCAATGCCCACGCTGCCGCGCGGTACCCGTTGCCGGGGCGTCACCAGCCGTGGCGCGGCGATGCTCGGGTCGACCAGGCCCATGTAAGCAAAGCCGGGCGCGAAGCCGAGGGTAAATACCGGGTAGTCGCGGCTGCCGTGGCGCTCGATCACCTGCGCGGTGCTGCAGCCAGCACGTTGCGCCAGCGCCTCCAGGTCAGGCCCCACGCTGGGGTGATACCACACCGGTAGTTCGTGGCGCTGGCCGGTCTCGCTTGCGGTCAGGGGCTGCAGTCCAATCAGTGCATTGGCGATGCCTTCGCGGGCCTGCGCCTCGCTCAGTAGCAGGCCGTCGTAATGCAGCATCAGCGTGGTGTAGGACGGCACCAGATCAATCAGCTGCGCGCCAAAAGCGCTGTGCAGGCGCTCGGCGGCGGCCATCAGCCAGGGCATGTTGGCCTCGTCGATGGCGTCGAACAATCGCAGCATCAGACAATCCCAGGCGACGCTTTCAATGCGCGGTGTCACAACGCATCCAAAGCGGCACGAATGCGCGCCACTACCGCCACGGACTCAGCGTTGTCGCCGTGTACGCAGAGGCTGTCGGCCTGCAGCAGCAGCGCACTGCCGTCCCTGGCGCATAGCGCCTCGCCACGGGCAAAGGTCAGCGCCTGCTGCAGAATGCGTTCTGGAGCGTGGTGCACGGCGCCCCGTTGATTGCGTGGCAGTAGATAGCCGTCGGCGTCGTAACCGCGGTCGGCGAAGGCTTCGAACCACAGGCTGATGCCCTGCTCTGCTGCCAGCGCCTCGGCCTCGCGATTGTCCCGCCGAGCCAGCAGCATCAGCGGCACGCTGGCGTCGAAAGCAGCCACCGCGCGCATCACCGCGCGCAGCAGTTCAGGCTGGCGCATCATGTCGTTGTAGAGGGCGCCGTGCGGTTTGACGCAGCTCAGGGCGGTGCCCTCAGCGCGGCACATGGCCTGCAAGGCGCCCAGCTGATACAGCAGCAGGTCTTCGACTTCCTGCGCGGAGCAGTTCATCGAGCGCCGCCCGAAGCCGACCAGATCCGGGTAGGACGGGTGCGCGCCGATGCGCACGTTATGTTGCACCGCCAGCGCCACGGTGCGGCGCATGATGCTCGGGTCCGAGGCGTGGAAGCCGCAGGCGATGTTGGCGCAATCCACGTGCGGCATCACCGCCTCGTCCATGCCCATGGTCCAGGCGCCGAAGCTTTCGCCCATGTCGCAATTGAGCAGGATTTTTTGCATGAGGCTCTGGGTCCTGTGTTGTCGGCAGCGGCAATAACAATGAACGAAATGCCGCGATTGCTGCCCGAGCTAGGGTGTATTCATGCTGTTCGACGCCAATCGCCTCGTACAGCCGCCACTTCTGTTAGACAAGAGAGGGACAATATGAAGATTCTCATGGTTCTCACCTCGCACGACAAGCTTGGCGATACCGGCAACAAAACCGGCTTCTGGCTGGAAGAGTTCGCCGCGCCCTATTACGTGCTGAAAGACGCCGGTGCCGAGATCACCCTCGCCTCGCCCAAGGGCGGCCAGCCACCGCTCGATCCGAAGAGCGCCGAGCCGGATGCGCAGACCGAGGCAACCCAGCGTTTTGACGCCGATGCCGCCGCCAAGGCGCAACTGGCCGATACCAAAAAGCTCGGCAGTGTTTCAGCCAGTGACTTTGATGCGGTCTTCTACCCCGGCGGCCACGGCCCCATGTGGGATTTGCACAACGACGCCGACTCGCTGGCCCTGCTGGAAGCCTTCGCTAAGGCCGACAAGCCAATCGGTGCCGTCTGTCACGCCCCCGCCGCCCTGGTGAATGCCAAGGGCAAGGACGGTGAATACCTGGTCGGCGCCAAGCGGGTTACCGGGTTTTCCAACTCCGAGGAAGATGGCGTTGGCCTGAGCGATGTGGTGCCCTTCTTGCTGGAAGACGCGCTCAAGGAAAAAGGCGGCGTCTACAGCAAGGGTGAAGACTGGGGCGAATACGTGCTGGTCGATGGCCTGCTGGTGACCGGGCAGAATCCGGGCTCCTCGGAAAAGGCAGCGCAGGAGCTATTGACCCTGCTCAAGGTCATGCCTGGAAGCTGATGTCTCATCAGGATGACCCTAACAAGAGGGGCACCCATCGGGTGCCCTTTTTCTTTTTCTAACCGCTGAGAAAATTAGTTTCACTTGTTACGCTCGCAGTAGTGAGTCCTTAGGTAGGCGATTAGCGGGTCAGCGTAGCCTCGTGCTTTTTAGCTGATCGCGATTTGCCAAAACCGATGCGTTCATTCAAAAAAGTTAGCATTCCGTTTCTAAAGGACAATCGATGTGCCGAACCTAGCTAGGTTTGTGTAATATTGAGGTTAAATCGTGTACGGCGACGGCCTCTACGCGCGGCCTAGGAGCTCTAAATCAGAAAGCTAACTAGATGTCTTCGGCTCAGATACAAAGCTTCCGGATATCTTGTTGAACATGCCTCTGTTTTAGTCAAGAAATAAGCGCATCATGTTTTTCGGGCGCAAGGCAGATCTTAGAAAAAATAATAGGTGTAGAGTGGAGCCATTGTTTAGATGGGCGGGTAGTAAGAAGAAGCTGCTGCCTGATATTAAGTTAAGATTTCCGAAAGCTTACAGAACTTATCATGAGCCGTTTTGCGGGTCAGCCTGCCTATTTTTTGACATTTTGCCCTCATCAGCAATTTTGTCAGATATGAACCAAGAGCTGATTTTGACGTATAAAGAGGTTCAGAGGGATCCACAACAAGTACATAATTACCTGGCGTCATATAGTGTAAGTAAAGAAAAGTACTACGAGCTTCGATCTTTTGAAATAAGCCTGATGTCACCTGCAGCAAGAGCAGCCCGATTTATATATCTAAATAAGTTGTGTTTTAACGGCGTATATAGAACGAACAAGGCGGGAGTTTTCAATGTTCCAATGGGAACGAAGACGGGAAAGATGCCGACATTAGAAGTTTTGGAAAGGTTCTCCGAAGCCCTTAAAAATGTTGAGCTCTTTGGCGGCGATTTTGAAGAAACAATGCTCAATGTTCGACCTGGCGATCTTGTGTATTTAGATCCTCCATACTCAAAGCCAGAAAGTCGAGAGAGAGGCGAGTATGGTGCAGGGTCTTTTCATTTTAGCGATATAGATCGTTTGGTCTCAACACTGGATTACTTCAGCGAAATTGGAGCGTTCTTTATTCTCTCCTATAGTGATTGCGATGTCATTCGTAAAAGTCTACGCTCGGAGTGGAATACGGAAGTGGTTAGTGTAAGGCGGCACGTAGCTGGTTTCAGTGCACATAGGAAAGTCGTAGACGAGTTGATTGTGAGCAACTTCCTGATATGACGGGGATTTCCAGGAGCAGGAAATGAATATCGGTGTGGCTGTTATAAGCGATCTACATGTTGGAAGCGGCGCGAAAGCGAAAGACTTTTCGTTGCCCGGCACCGGTTCAGCGGTGGTTGATAACTATATCGATGAGTTTCGGCGCTTTGTCGGTTCTGTAGGCCTGAGCGCGAACTACCTCTTAGTTCCAGGCGATATAACAAATTCGGGCTGCAAGCTTGAATTTGAGCTGGCATCTGAACGGATTTCGGAGATAGCTTCATGTTTGGGCGTTGATCAGTCAAGAGTATTATTCTGCCCTGGTAATCACGATGTTGATTGGGCTACCGCGAAAGCGCTAGGCTCTTTAGATCACGCAGAGCCTCAATTAATAAAGTCAAAATTTTTAAATTTTAACTCCGCCATTTTCAGTAAAAACTTATCAGGTGCGCAAGGGGAATTTGACGAATCTCCATATCTGGTTTCTTGGGAGTTTGACGATGTTTTAGTTTGCGCCCTTAATACTTCCGTTTTTGACGGGCCAGATAAAAGCCCTCACTGTGGAGAAGTTCGCCCAAATCAGTTGCTCCAGATAGAAACTGAGCTCAAGAGGCGCTGTAAAGCAGAAAAATTAAAGCTGTTCATATTTCATCATCATCCATACCAATATTTGGATGATACATTTACTCAACCTGATTTCAGTGCGATGTCGAATGCTGCGGGTCTTCTAGACTTACTGTCTAAATACGAATTCGATTTTGTCGTCCATGGGCATAAGCATATTCCTAGATTTAGAATGGAAATTCAGGATTCCGGCCACCAATTGAGCGTTCTGTGTGCTGGGAGCTTCAGCGCTTCGTTAGACAATAAGTATTTCGATTCTGTTGGCAATAGGTTTCACATTGTTGAATTCCATGATCGATGCCCCGACAGTAATTATGTGCGTGGAGTTGTGAAATCTTGGACCCATTTTGCCGGAGGGGGGTGGACTCCTAGTCTATTAAGACCGGGAGCCGAACATCAGCAGAACTTTGGCGCATTTTTGCCAAAGTCGCAACTCGTTAAGAAGCTGCATGATAAGTTTACAACCGAGTTTTCGAGCCAACAATATCTGAAATGGACCGACTTCACCGATAGAAATCCTGAATTTAAATATTATACCAATTCGGCGCTGCGTGCCGCCCTTAAAGAGGTCGCTGATGCTATGGCGCTACTGCTTCATGAGATAGATGCTTTCGGTTTGGATAAGCTTGTTATTCTCAAAGAGTAAATTATGATGAATTCCCATAGTACAAAGCTGATCAATCCTTTCGAAAATGACAACGCTAGAAATAGTACCGTTGAAGACTTGCCTAAGCAGTTTGTGTGGACTAAAACCTTTGAAAGGTTAATCTCGCAAAAAAACCATATCGTATTAGGCGCGAGAGGCTCTGGCAAAACCGCAATAGTTAAGATGCTCTCGCACGAGTATCTTTCTAGGTTAGACCATCCTCAGGCAAAAGGCATTATTAAGTCTAGAAAGTTCATTGGCGTCTATGTGCCTATGCGGTTGTCATGGGTTGGCGAACTTAAGAGTTCCACTTGGCTAGACGAAAATGAACAAGAACTTCATTTTAAATGGCGTTTAAATATCTCTTGCTGCTCATCTTTTTTGAATGCTCTTCGTAGTTGTATCGACTGTTATTCAGGTGGTGTGCCAGATAAAATCATTTCAGAGAGAGCCATAGCAAAAGAAATATCTGAAGCGTGGTTTGACGAAAAAGCAATTTTCACAATTCGCGAGATCAGAGAGAGGCTATCGGAGCTCGAATATGAGAAATTAATTGCAGAGCAGAGGTCAAGGCTCGACGCGTCTGCGGATCCAAAATCTATAGGCGTGGCGTTTGAGCTAGGGCTTTTCGAACCTTTAAAACGCGCCATTGAAATAACAAAAAAGCATATTGATTTTCCCATAGACTCTTCATGGCTGCTTTGCTTGGATGAGGCTGAGTATCTTGATGAGTGCCATCACGTCATACTGAACTCTCATTTAAGGACATTTGCCGATGGGCTTTTTTTTAAAATTACTACAATGCCGTATAAACACTACACTTTGGAAACGAATACAAACGTTCCTTTGAACAGAAAAGATGATTTTTCATATATCTATTTGGATAATCTTGATGTGGCTGCGCGAACCTCGAAAGGGAACGAATTCGAGGCTTTGGAGATTTTTTGCGAGAATATATTCAGCAAGAGAATAAAGAATAGTGGCTGGGCAGATAGCGGGGTGAGTTTGCAATCTCTTTTGGGCAGGTCTTATCTTCTTTCCAACGAAGAAAAGAAAGATCACTCGAGTATGATGCTGCTTATAAATAAGCATTGTAATGAAAAAACGCGGTTGAGAGCAAAAGAGCTTGTCGATACGAAACGTTTTGAAAATGAGATAAGTCGGAAGTTGAAAGGAGCGCTGCTATTAAGGGAGTTGCGATCAAGTCATAGAGGCAACTCTAATTCGGTTGCTTTTTCCGGTTATGAAATGGTTATTCGCTGCTCCGACGGCAACCCCAGAAGATTTATCAGTTTGCTTAACGCTTTTTATAATGGCAGCGCAGAAAGCATAGCGAGCGGCGGATTCAAGCCTATACCGCCAGCAATACAAGATAAAATCCTTAGGGCATACTCCTATGACGAGTATAAACGGATGGTGTATGAGCCTAATCAAGGGCAAAAAGTGCATGATGTGCTCTCACTGATAGGTAAATATTTTCAATATTGTATGCACAGCCAAAAATTATCGACTGATTTAGTGCTGTCTTTCAATTTTAATGTAAACGATAGCGATATATGGAGCGTAGTTGCGGACGCTGTCGGGCTTGGCTTAGTGCGCCCGATAGTGGAGCGGTCTAGTTTCGATTATCTGCCTGTTAAAAGTGGCGTTTTTAGACTGTCTTACATATTGTCGCCAAACTTCAACCTGCTGCCCCGGCGAGGTGACGATGTGTCTTTAAGTGGAATTCTCACTTTTGGTGTTAGTCGCGGAATTGAGAGGAATATTTCTTCTGCGCAAATGGAGTTGCTCTGATGGTTTATTTAGATGTTTCAGATTTAAGTCTGGACGACATTGGGTCGTCGAAATACAATCTTGCCGTCTTTGCTTGCGGGTATGAAGAGCGTTCTATTTTTTTTCCAAGCACGTTTGAATCTCACTTTGACAAGGTTGTCATTTTTGGGTTCTCTGGTAGCGAGGAAAATAAAGATTACGCCTTGAATAGCGATTACTATGCTCGATCTTCGAGGTATAAGACTTCACCGACTATTCTAAACTATATGGATGCACGGCAAATATTCCATCATTTAGCGGCGGCAATATCCGCAGTTGATTTTTCAAAAATATCCGAATTTAGAGCCCTGATAGATTATTCTTCCATGCCTAGATTTTGGTATTCTGAGATACTTAATTTTTTAAAAAACTATAATTTTCCGGTGCCTGCTGAGTTTGATTTCGTGTATTCGGTTGGTGAGCATTCATCTCCTGGTGCGGCGCGCCAATTAAGTGACCCTATTGTTCTCCCAGGCTGTGCGGCCGTTTCGACTTATAATAAAGAGACAATAGGCGTTTTTAGTCTTGGTTTTGATGAAGGTGGGCCTATATGTTTGCATCACAAGGTGGAGCCGGATATTACTTTTTCTGTAGTGGCCCGGCCGGGGGCTCTCGACGACTACACAGAGAAAACGCTTCAGCGAAATAATTTTTTTATAGAAAACTTCTCTTCCAGTACTATTTTTATACCGCTGAACAGTGTGGCGCAAAGTTATTCTGTTTTGCGAGAGGTTTTTTATCCTTATCTAGGTAAGGCCAGCGTTGTCATGGTCCCGTTCGGCCCCAAGACGCATGCACTAGCGTCGATTTTGTCTGCAATGAATTATCCGGAAATATCTTGCCTTTACTCTAGCATGGGGGGAAGCGGTGGAGCAGTTAAGCCTACAACTGATTTAGTTTTGTGCCGAGTAAAAAAATTGAGTTACTACCCATATCTAGATCGCAGCATGGGTGACGAGCTAGGATCTTAGCGTTATGAAATTTTATAGTTTCTGCGCGCTAGCTGCTTAGTTAGGCCTTTAGCGTGCGTACGAATCAGAGTGTATAGCGCTACTTCCTGTTTTTTAACTTATTCAAGGGCAAGGACTTTCGACTTGTTAGTGTCGTCATCTAGAGAATCATATTGGTCGCTGTCGCATAGGCATACAGCGAGCCGGTCTCGTCGCGCAGGTAGCCCTCGGAGATTACCAGCCGGCGGGTTTTGTTGATCACCTTGCCCTCGGCAATCAGCGTCTTGTTGAAGGGGACCGGCTTGCACATCTTCACGTTCAGCTCGATGGTGCCGTAGCTCTGCCCGGCTTCCAGCGTGGTGTGTGCCGAGCAGCCGGTGACCGAATCCATCACCGTCGCGGCAAAGCCGCCGTGCACGCCGCCCAGTGGGTTGGTGTGGGTTTCGTTGGCGGTGGCTTCAAACACCACGCGGCCTTCTTCGGCCAACTTGATCTGCATGGGAATGGTCTTGGAAATCGGCGCCAGCGGCAGCTTGCCAGCGGCAGCGGCCTGCATGATTTGCAGGCCGGTCATGTCTTTCAGGTTCATGGCGGTGTCCTTGTCAGTTTCAGAGGGTGTCAGGCGGCGCGGGCCGCTTGATCGAGTTGGTCAAACCAGTCCAGCGCGTCCTGCCAGAGGGGCTGTGCGTGCGGACGAAAATAGCCCATGTGGCCCAGCGGCTTGAGTTGGCGGCTCGCCGGATCAACGGTGATGGCCCGGTAATCGGCGCTGCGGTAGGCCGACATGAAGGCGTCGCGCGAGGCGGGTGAAGCCCAGAGATCGTCGGTGGCACTGACGGCGGTCAGCGGCGTGGTGATCGTCGCAAAGCGGGCTTCGAGACCCGGCATGTGCGGGTCTTCAAAGAAGTAGCGTGGATAGCGGCACCAGTGTTTCCACTTCTGATACACACCCTTGGGCAGGTCTTCGCCCATGCCCAGCTTGCGCCACGCCAGGTAGCCCTTGCTGCGCACAATCAGCGGGCCGATCACCCGCCACATCAGCAATACGCGCAGCTGCTCACCGCGCGGCATCCAGCCGTGCCAGCCGGCACCGGTGCCAAAGGTATATAAACCTTGGATGGCCTGGTGGTTGGGTAGCAGTCCAAAGGCATGCCCGCCGAAGGAGTGGCCGACCATGTACAGCGGCAGCTCGCTGCGGCTCAGGTACTCCACAGCGGCGGCCAGATCCTGCTCTGCCCAGTCCAGATAATCCATGTCGAAGCCGCGCAGGCTGGCCGGCGCCGAGCCGCCGATGCCACGGTAATCCAGCGTCAAGGTGGTGTAGCCGCGGCTGGCGGCGTACTCGGCAAAACGCCGGTAGAAGCCCTGGGGCACGCCGGTGGCGCTGCCGACCAGCAGTTGGCCGATGGGCTGGTCGGCCGGGTAGAGGGTGGCGCTGAGCACATAGCCGTCGGCGGCCGTCAGCGTCAGTGGCTGCGGGGTACTGTATTTATCGCTCATGCTGAAAGACCTTCTGTTGCAGTCGTACCTGCGTCAGTAATGCGCGGAAAGCACGCTCCAGCGGCAGGGGGTCGCCCGCCACACGGGCCATGATCAGCCCGCCTTCGTAGCTGGAAAACAGCAAGGCGGCCAGATCCTGACTGTAATCGGCCGGGTAGCCAGCGGCGCTGATATGCGCGGCGAACTGCTGTTGCACCCGGTTGAAGGCGCGGTTGATTGCCAGGCGCAGATCCAGGTCGTCCGGGCTGCTGTCCAGCGCGGCCGAGGCGAGCGGGCAGCCGAGGCTGAACTGGCTGGCTTCCATGCGCTGCAGCGCGCTTTCGATCCAATGCGCGACCGCGTCGAGCGGGTCGGCGTGTTCGCTGAACAGGCGCGTGAAAAAGCGCTCCAGCTGATCGGCGGTTTGCGCGATGGCGGCTAGCGCCAGCTCTTCCTTGCCGCCAGGAAAATGGTGATAGAGGCTACCCTTGGGCGCCTTTGCCAGGCTGAGCAGCTGGGTCAGACCGGTGCCGTGCAGGCCGTTGCGTTGCAACGACCTTTGCATGGTATTTATCAATCTGGTGCGGGTATCGGTGTTTTTCATGTTGCCATTTATAGACTGATCGGTCTATTGAGTAAAGTGGGATAGCGTCTTATTCGCTTTTATCCTGTTTATAGCTTTGCCATATGGCGTTAAAGCGAGCCGGATGCGAAGAGTGGAAACGATTACCTAGGGTGGAGTGTGCACCGGGATTTCGTCCCGTTTACGCGGGCGAGTAGCGCAGGGCTGACGGGAAAAAGATGCTCGCGGTGTCTGAGGCGCGTGGCGCCGAGTTTGCGAGTATCCCCGTCAGATTGAGCAACGCAGCGAACCCGCAGGGCCGCGTAGCCGGGTGCCCCGGGGGGGGATTGCTAAGGGGGGCCGGGCAAGCGGCCCCCTTGGCTCGCCGGAAAAGGCGAAAAGCGGATTCTCGTCCAGCTCAGAAATGAAGGATGCCTATGGTTCACACGCTCTGCGAGGCAACCCGACTGGATGGCGCGCTCCGCGCCCAGGGCTATGTCTGCGCACACCAAGCAGAGCGTGGGAACGTTCAAGTTATCTTTCCGGGCTGAATCGCTGCCACAGCACAAACAGCGGCTCCGCCAAAAACATCACCAGAAACAGCCTCAGCACCTGCAAGGCGGTAACCAGGGCGACCGACAGGTGCAGCGCCTCTGCGGTCAGGCACAACTCGGTGATACCGCCGGGCATCATGCCCAGCATCAGGCTGATGCGATCGACCTGGCCGAACTGGCTGAGCAAGGTCGCGGCGCCGGTAGCCACCAGCATGGCTAGAAGGGTGAAGGCCAATACCCGCAGCAGAAAGGCTGGCGCCTTGCGGAAAAAAGCGCGATCGAAATGGCAACCGAGCGCGCTGCCGATCAGCCACTGCCCGGCGTCGCTGGCGCCGGGCGGCAGGGCGATGTTGATATCCAGCAGCACGCCACCGGCCGCGCAGACGATCAACGGGCCGAGCATCCACGGGTTGGGCTGGCGCAGGCGACGCAGCAGCACGGCCAGTAGACCGCCCATTGGCAGTAGCCAGGCGAGAATGGCCAGGTTGGTCGGCAACGCCGCCGGCGCCGCGACGGGCGGCAGGGCCCAGGTAAAGAGCGCCGGAATCAGCAGCACCACCATCAGCAAGCGCAGGCTGTGGGCGGCGACCACATTGGCAATATTCGCCTGGTGGCGCGCACCGATCACCGCCATCTCGCTGGCGCCGCCGGGCATGCTGGCGAAGTAGGCGGTGGCGCGGTCGTAGCCGGCGCGGGTCAGCAGGTTGATGCCGATCAGGCTGAGCAGAAAGGTGCCGCAGGCACCCAGCAGAATCAGTCCCAGATGGCTGAGTACCTGCTCAAAGACGGGCGTGGTGAAGTGCAGGCCAATGGCGCTGGCGACGATCAATTGCCCGGTTTGCCGTGAGCCGGCAGGCGGGTTACAGAGCACGCCGCTGCAGCGCAGCAGGATGACCGCCAGCAGCGAGCCGGTCATCCAGGGCAGTGGCCAGCCCATCAGGCTGGCGAGAAAACCACCCAGTGCCCCGCCGAGCGGAGCACTGGCAAACAGCAGCCAGCGGCGCGGGCCAGCCGTCTCAGGCATTGGCCAGCGCCAGTTGGCGCTTGGCGCGGTAACGACGCCAGAACGGCAGCGCCACCATCACCGCGACCAGCGCCCACAGGCCGATGGCAATCGGGCTGGAGAACAGGATGCCCAGGTCGCCGTTGGAGATCGACAGTGCGCGGCGCAGGTTGCTTTCCATCATGTCGCCGAGGATGAAGCCCAGCAGCAGCGCCGACAGCGGAAAGTCCAGCTTGCGCAGCAGGTAGCCGAAGATGCCGATGGCGATCATCAGGAACAGATCGAAGGTGGTCGCGTGCACTGCGTAGACGCCAATCGAGGTGATGATGGCGATGGCCGGCACCAGGGTCCAGTTGGGTACCGACAGAATGCGCGTGAACACCTTGATCATCGGCACGTTCATCACGATCAGGATGATATTGGCGATAAACAGCGAGGCAATCAGACCCCAGACAATGTCGGGCTGGTTCTGGAACAGCAGCGGGCCGGGGGTGATGTTGTACAGCGTCAGCGCGCCGAGCATCACCGCGGTGGTGCCGGAGCCGGGGATGCCGAGGGTCAGCATGGGGATCATCGAGCCGCAGGCCGAGGCGCTGTTGGCGGTTTCTGGCGCGGCCAGACCGCGCAGATCGCCGTCACCGAAGCGGCCACTGTCGCCCGCGAGCTTTTTCTCCGACATGTAACTGACGGCGCTGGCCAGGGTGGCGCCGGCGCCCGGCAGCACGCCGAAGATAAAGCCCATGACGCCACTGCGCAGGTTGGTGGCCAGTACCGAGCCGCCTTCCTTGAGGTTGAACAGCATGCGACCGCTGGTTTTCAGCGCGGTCTGGCCGTGGTGGGTGCGCTCCAGCAGCATGAGAATCTCGCTGATGCTGAACAGACCCAGTACCAGTACGACAAACTGGATGCCGTCAGACAGGCCCAGGCTGCCGAACGTAAAGCGGTAGACGCCGCTGTTGGCGTCGATGCCGACGCACGACAGCATCAGGCCGATCAGCACCGCGACCGCGGTTTTCACCGGCTTGTCGCCGGCCATGCCGGCCAGACAGACGATGGCGAAGACCATCAGCATGAAGTATTCGGCCGGCCCGAAGGAGACCGCCCACTTCGCCAGCAGCGGCGCAAAGATGATCACCCCCAGGGTGGCAATCATGCCGCCGACGAAGGAACTCCAGGCCGAGATGGATAGCGCGATACCCGCCTTGCCCTGCCGCGCCAGCGGGTAGCCGTCCAGGGTGGTCATGACTGCCGACGCTTCCCCGGGAATGTTCAGCAGAATCGAGGAAATACGCCCACCGTATTCGCAGCCCAGATACACCGAGGCGAGCAGAATCAGCGCGGTCTCTGGCGGTAGGCCAAGGGCGAAGGCGACTGGAATCAGCAACGCCACACCGTTGATCGGGCCCAGGCCCGGCAGCAGGCCGACGATGGTGCCAATGGTGGTGCCGGCCAGCGCGGTGACCAGGTTGTTGGGGCTCAGCGCGACGTCGAAGCCCTGTCCGAGATAGTGCAAGGTATCCATGATCAGATCTCCAGATCGGACAGCACGCCAAGCGGCAGCGGCACGTCCAGAATGCGGTCAAAGAGGAAGTACAGACCCACGCCCAGCACCACGGCGAGTACCGCGCTGGGCAGCCAGCGGCCGCCAAACAGGCGGGCCATACCCAGAGCAAAGAGAATGGCGCTGGGTACGAAGCCCAGGGTCTCGAACAGCGAGGCCAGCGCCAGCAGCAGCGCCAGGCACACCGCCACCTTGACCAGCATGGGCCTGGTCAGCGCCAGCTCAGCGCTCGGGCTGCTTTCCAGGGCCGGCATGATCAGCAGTACCAGGGCGCCGAGGGCAAGCAGAATCAGCAGCATCAGCGGGTAGGCGCGCGGCCCTACGGGTTCGTAGGAGAAGGGTGCATGGAAGCCCCAGGCAATGGTGCCGAGGCACAGGCAAGCCAGCAGCAGGCCCGCCGCAAACAGACGTTGATAAAGCATGGTGGTGTCCTCGCCGGCGCAGCGCGGGCCGGGCGGCCGCGCGCTGGCAAGCTGTTACTGAATGGCGGTTAGGGTTGCTGAACCAGGCCGAACTCGGAGGCGAGCGTCTTGTATTGACCTACTTGCTGTTTGACGTAGGTATCCAGCTCGTCGCCGGTCATGGCGAAGGGGAATAGCTCGCGCTGGGTGCGCAGGGTGGCGAAGTCATCGGAGGCGAGCAGCTCGTCAAAGCTGTTCTTCCACCAGGCAAAGTCTTCATCGCTGACCTCCGGCCCCATATAGAAACCGCGTACCACCGGCCAGCTGACGTCATAACCCTGCTCTTTGGCGGTGGGAATGTCCTCGACGGTCTCGCCCGGCAGGCGCTCATCGGCAAGGATCGCCAGAATGCGGATGCCGCCGCTCTCGATGTGCGGAATGGAGTCGGAAATATCCGTGCTGGCGACCTGAATGTGGCCGCCCAGCAGGGCGGTGGCCAATTCGCCGCCGCCTTCCATCGCCACGTAACGCAGGGCGCGCGGATTGATGCCGGCGGCGCGGGCTACCAGGGCGGTCTGCATCCAGTCCTGACTGCCGACGGTGCCGCCGGAGCCGATGACGACCTTGGCGGGGTCTTTCTTCAGCGCGGCAACCAGGTCGTCCAGCGTCTTGAATTCGGAGTCGGCGCGCACGGCGATGGCGCCGTAACTGGTACCTACCGCCGCCAGCCATTTCACGGCGCTTTCGTCATAGCGGCCGAACTTGCCCTGCGCCAGGTTCAGCAGCGAACCGGTGGAGAAGGCGGTGATGGTGCCGGGCTCGTCGGCGCGCTGGGCCACCACGGCGTTGTAGGCCACGGCGCCGATGCCACCGGGCATGTAGGTCACGCGCATGGGGCGGCTCAGGTGCTTGCCGTCAAGCAGTGCGCTTTGCGCCAGTTTGCAGGTCAGGTCGAAGCCGCCGCCGGGCGAGGCCGGGGCAATGCACTCGGGGCGCTTGGGTTCGTCGGCCAGGGTGTAGCCGGCCATGCCGAAACACAGAGCGGCGAGCAGGGCAGAGTGAATAGCTGATTTCATCGCGGAAGTCCTCATAGCTTTTATTCTAGGTGATTGCGTCGCGTTGGCTTACCAGATCGGCAAGGCGTAGCTGACGATCAGGCGGTTCTCATCGGCGTCGCGTGCAAAGTCCGAGCGGTAGCTCGCGTTGCGCCAGCGCAGGCCGAGATTTTTCAGTGCGCCATCCTGGAACACGTACTGCAGCTCGGTGTTGCGTTCCCATTCCGAGCCACTGCCGCCAGCGACCGGTTTGGCGTCGTCACCGCTGATATAGCGGCTCATGAAGCTCAGACCGGGGATGCCCAGGGCGGCAAAGTCATAGTCGTAGCGCAGCTGCCAGGAGCGCTCGTTGGCTTCGGCAAAGTCGTTGATCTGCACGAAGTTGACCAGAAAGGGGTTGCTGCCATCGACATAGGGGAAGGCGTTGTCGCCGTGCATCTGCTGCAGCGCGGCGCTCAGCTCGTGGCCGCTCAGGGCATAGCCGACACGGCCCTGCCAGGCCTGGTTGTCGATCTTGCCGGCAGTAGCGCTGCCCTGATCGTCGGAGATCGCGACGCGCAGCTCGCTGCTTAACTCACCTGCCCCCAGCGCGGTGCTGTGGTTCAGGCCAAAAACCTGTTGGCGGTAGATATCATCCAGTTGTGCCAGGTAATAACTGCCCGCCAGGCTGGTGCTGAATTGGTAATTCAGACCGGCCCAATCAAAATTGTCGGCATTGAATGAACCGCCAAAGCGCTGGTTGCGGTTATTCAGTGCCATGTCTTCGGCATCGGTGGAGTCGCGCTCGGTGGTCTTGGTGAGACGGCCCAGCTCGATGTCGAGTTTGTCGAATTCGTGGATATCCACACGGCCGCCCTGAAAGGTCTGCGGCAGAATGCGGCTGGTGTTGGGCTGCAACACCGGGTTTTTCGGCATCAGGGTGCCCAGCTGCAGCTCGGATGCGGAGTAGCGCGCCTTGGCGGTCAGCCCCAGCTTGCTGTATTCATCGGCGGCGCGGCCATCGTCGTGGGTCGGCAGCAGGCCAGTGCCAGTGCGATCCGGGCTGGAGTCCAGCTTAACGCCCAGCATGGCCTTGGCATCCAGACCGAAACCCACGGCGCCCTCGGTGTAGCCGGACTGCAGGTCGAGAATGAAACCCTGCGCCCACTCTTCGCGCTTGGATTGGCCAGTGCCTTCACGAAAGTCGCGGTTGAAGTAGATGTTGCTGGTGCTGAGTTTGGCGCTGCTGTCTTCGACAAAACCGTCGGCCAGGGCGACGGGGGCGAGCAGCAGGCTGCCAGTGGCGATCAGAGCGCCAGGCAGTAGCCGGCTGTATGCGGGTGCTGTGGTCATGCGCTTACTCCATTGTTTTTTTTGTGGTGATGCCTACGTACGGTGGGTGACCGTCGGGCGATGCTAATGCGCCAACCTTTCAGCAACCTTTCATGCGCAAGGCCAGCAATTGCGCGCTGTCGGCGGCCGACGGGCGGTGTACACTCAGCCGATCAGAAGCCTGGCAAGAGAGAACGGCAGTGCGAATTCTGCTGGTAGAAGACGATCCCGAGCTGGCCGAAAGCCTGGCGCGCGTGCTCAAGCACGGGGGCTGGACCGTGGACAGCCTGCACGACGGTGTGGCCGCCGATCTGGCCCTGCGCAGCGAGGATTACGCCCTGGCGATCCTCGATGTGGGGCTGCCGCGCCTGGACGGTTTTGAGGTGCTGCGCAAATTGCGTGAGCGCGGCCAGACCCTGGCCGTGCTGATGCTGACTGCCCGTGGCGAAGTCGCCGACCGGGTGCGCGGGCTGAATCTGGGCGCCGACGATTACCTGGCAAAGCCCTTCGAGCTGAGCGAGCTGGAAGCGCGGGTCAATGCCTTGCTGCGCCGCAGCCTGATGGGCGGCGAGCGTCAGCAGCAATGCGGCGCGCTGGTCTACGACCTGAACGACCGGCGTTTCAGCCTCGGTGCCGAGGTGTTGGCATTGCCCTCACGTGAGCACGCGGTATTGGAAAACCTGATCGCCCGCCCCGGCCGGTTGATGAGCAAGGAACAACTGGCCGGCAAGGTATTTGGTCTGGATCAGGACGCCAGCCTTGATGCGATTGAAATCTACATCTCGCGCCTGCGCCGCAAGCTGGAGGGCAGCGGCGTGCGCATCGTCACCTTTCGCGGGCTGGGTTATCTGCTGGAGGCCGAGGCGTGAGACTGACCGGCAGCCTGCGCGGTCGGCTGTTATTACGCCTGGCGCTGGTGCTCTCGCTGCTGCTGATCCTGGCCAGTAGCGCCGCCTACTGGAACGCGCGCCGCGCCGCCGATACCGCCTATGACCGCTCTTTGCTGTCCTCGGCGCGGGCAATTGCCGAGCGGCTGTACGATGAGGATGGCGAGCTCTCGGTCGAGGTGCCCTACATCGCCCTCGACAACTTCGCCTACGACATCACCGGGCGGCTCTACTATCAGGTACTCGACCTGCAGGGCCGCTCGGTCTCCGGCTATGAAGACCTGCCACCGGCCGACGCCAGCATCGCTCTGACTGACGATTACCCTGCCCTGGCGCGCTTCTACAACGCCGAGTACCGCAATACCGGCGTGCGACTGGTCAGCCTGCTGCAGCCGATCAGCGGCGCCAGCAATCAGGGCATGGCCGAGATCCGCGTGGCCGAAACCCTGGAGGCGCGTGAGCGTATGGCGCGCAACCTGCTGCGCCAATCGCTGCTCAATCTGGGCGTGCTGGCCGCCAGCGCGCTGTTGCTCGCCTGGCTGGCGGTTACTGCGGCGCTGCGCCCACTGCAGCGCCTGCGGCTGGAAGTCGCCGAGCGGCGCAGCGACGATCTGCGGCCCATCGAGACCGAAGGCTTGCAGCGCGAAGTGCGCCCGTTGGTAGATGCCATCAATCACTTTACCGGTCGCCTGCGCGAGAATTTCGAGCGCCAGCGCGACTTTATAGCCGAGGCGTCGCACGAGCTGCGCACCCCGCTGGCGGCGCTCAAGGCGCGCATTGAGCTGGGCCTGCGCAGCGAGCAACCGGCGGATTGGCGCCAGGCACTGCACGAGGCTGAACACAGCACCGACCGTACTATTCAGTTGGCCAACCGTTTGCTGTCGATGGCGCGGATCGAACGCGGCGCCCGCGCAGTAGCCGAGGGCAGTGCCGAACTGGTGCCCATGGCGCCGCTGGTACAGGAGCTGGCGCTGGCGATGGCGCCGCTGGCGCACAGCCATGCGGTCGCGCTGGCGTTGGAGGTAGAACAGGAGTTTGCGGTCTGGGGTGAGCCCACGCTGTTGCAGGAGTTGCTCGGTAATCTGATTGATAACGCGCTGCAGCATACGCCGCAGGGTGGCCAGATCATTCTGCGGTTGAGCGCTGAACGGCAGCTGGAAGTGGAAGACAACGGCCCCGGCATACCGCAACAGGAGCGCGACCGGGTATTCGAGCGCTTTTATCACCAAAGCCCGGAAGGCACCGGGCTGGGGCTGTCGATTGTCGGCGAGATCTGCCGCGCGCACCGCGCCGAGATCAGCCTGCACGAGGCCACCTCGGGCGGCCTGCTGGTGCGGGTCAGCTTCCCGGCCTGAGACGCGCCGGGGGCTTACTTGGCCGGGTGCCACTCGTACTGGCGGAAAACCTCATCCACCGGGGTCTTTGCAACGTGGTTGGTGTAATTGCTCATCACCTTTTGTGCCAGACCCAGGATGACTTCGAGTACCTGGCGCTGCGCGTATCCGGCGGCGTAGAAAGCGTCCAGATCGGCCTTATCCACTTCACCGCGCTTGCGCACCATGGCCAGCGTGAAAGTACGCAGGGCTTCCAGCTTGCTGTCGGGCAGCGGGGTTTCGTTGCGCAGTGCCTCGGTAATCTCGTCCGATACCTTCATCATCTTGGCGATGCCGGTGTGGGCCGGTACGCAGTAGTGGCAGGCGTGTTCGACGTTGATCGTCTGCCATACCACGGTCAGCTCGTCGGCGTTGAAGCTGCTGTCCTGAAACAGGCCGTGCAGTACCTGATAGCCATCCAGCAGACCGGGCGCCTCGGCCATGACCTTGTGCAGGCCGGGAATGCGGCCAAAACCTTTCTCTGACTTGTCCAGCAGTGCCTTGGAGGCTTCCGGGGCGGAGGTTTTGTCGTGCAAAGTGAAATCTGACATGGGATCTCCCGAGGTCGGTAGAGGGAAGTTTTTGAGCAATTGCTCAAGTAGGTTCACCATAGCTGTATTTGAGTGATCGTTCAAGTTATTATTGAGCGCTTGTTCAAGCATCGCTGCAGTAGCCTTGCAACGCCTCGCACGACTGCCCGCCCCCAGGAGCCGACCATGCCCAGACCTGCCCGCCACGACCGCAGCATTGCGCTGGATAAAGCCGTCGATCTGTTTTGGCAACGTGGCTATCACGCCACGTCGATGAAGCACATAGAGCAGGCGTTGGATATGCGCCCCGGCAGCCTGTACGCCACCTTTGGTAGCAAACGTGAGTTGTTCAGCGAAACCCTGACGCGCTACGCGCAGTGGATGGGCGACGAGCTGGCGCAGTGTCTGGCCGGCGAGGGTAATTTGGTGGCCGGTTTCCAGCAGTATTTGCGTAATCTGGCCGGCCCCTGCCTGGTACGTGAGGGTATGCCGCCGCGCGCCTGCATGGTGATCAAGACCTTGCTGGAGGTGAATGCCGAGGAGCCCGCGCTGCAACAACAGGCGAATCAGGTGCTCGACCAGATGGAAAAGTTGTTTACCGAGCAACTGACGCGCGCCCAGGCGCAGGGCGAGCTGCGCGCGGAGGTGGACTGCGCGCGGCTGGCGCGCCTGCTGCAGGGGCAGGTGATCGGGCTGCGCAGTTTTGCCCAGCGCGACACCGACCCGGCGCACATCGAGGCGCTTGCCGAGGACATGGGTGCCCTCTTTCTGCCCTATCTCGCCAGACCAAACGCGTAAGCGCACATTTAATTATGGTTGTCATGCTATACAGGATATTTAAATTATGGTTATCATCTAACCGTAATCACTGTCTCTGTCCCAGAGGAAAACAGCATGAAATCCATCGTCATTGCCGGTTATGTTCGCTCTCCATTCCAGTTTGCGCGCAAGGGTGCGCTGATCAATCTGCGGCCCGACGACCTGGCCGCGCAGGTGCTGGCAGGCCTGGTGGCTCGCCTTGATCTTGATCCTGCACTACTGGAAGACGTGATCATGGGTTGCGCCTACCCCGAAGCGGAACAGGGCACCAATATCGCGCGTATCGCCAGCTTCCGGGCTGGTTTTCCCGAGACCTTGGGCGGCGTTACGGTCAATCGTTTTTGCGGCTCCTCTATGACGGCCATTCATTTCGCCGCCGGCCAACTGATGCTGGGCGCGGGCGAGGCGTATATTGCCGCCGGGGTGGAATCGATGACGCGGGTGCCTATGGGTGGCTTCAACCCCTCCCCCAACCCGCAGTTACTGCAGAGCTACCCCGAGGTCTACATGGCCATGGGGCACACCGCCGAAGAAGTCGCCAGACGCTTTGATATCAGCCGTGAAGAGCAGGATGAACTGGCGGTGCTGTCGCACGCCAAGGCTGCCAAGGCACGCGAAGCTGGCCTGCTGAATGACGAGCTGGTGCCGATCGAGACGCCGGACGGCCAAGTCACCGAAGACGGCTGCATCCGCCCAGGCACCAACCTGGAAGCGCTGTCTCAGCTCAAGCCCGCCTTCGGTGGTGTGGTCACTGCGGGTACTGCCTCGCCGCTGACCGATGGCAGCGCTGCTGTGCTGGTGTGCACCGAAGATTTTGCACGGCGCCACAATTTGCCAATGCTGGCGCGGATCAAGGCGGTAGCAGTGGGCGGCTGTGCACCGGAGATCATGGGTATGGGGCCGGTGGAGGCGACGCGTAAAGTACTTGCCCGCGCGGGGCTGAGCATCAATGATATCGACCTGATGGAGATCAACGAGGCGTTTTCCAGCCAGTCGATCGCCTGCCTGCGTGAACTGGGCATGCCGCTGGAGCGAGTCAATCTTGATGGCGGCGCACTGGCCTTGGGGCATCCATTGGGTGCTACCGGCGCGCGCATCACCGGTAAGGCGGCGTCGCTGCTGCAGCGTACCGGCGGGCGTTACGCCGTGGCCACCCAGTGCATTGCCGGCGGTCAGGGTGTTGCGACCCTGCTGGAAGCCATCAGCTAATAACATAAAAATGTCGGGCCGCACTTGGCCCCGCTAGGGAGAGTTCAGGATGTCTGCAGGCAAAACCCTGTTGCTGACGTGTCTTTTGGTTGCTGTCGTTGGCTGCAGCAAGGAAGAGCAGACCGAGGCGCAAGCCCCCGTTGCCCAACCGCGCCTGGTACTGGCGACCGAGGTACACCCGGCGGCCAACCGTGGCGCCACCTTTACCGGCGTAGTCGCCGCACGTACCGAAAGCGAGCTGGGCTTCCGGGTGGCCGGCAAGGTCATCGAGCGACGGGTTGACCCCGGCCAACGGGTCAACAAGGGTGATGTGCTGCTGGTGCTCGACGTGGACGACTTTGAGCTGGCCCTGCGCGCCGCCAACAACCGTGTGCGCTCGGCCCAGGCCTCGCTGCAGCAGGCCCGCGACGACGAAAAGCGCTACCGCGAGCTGGCCGAAAAAGGCGCGGTATCACGGCGTGCCTTTGATGAGGTGGTGACCGGCCTGCGCGTCGCCGAGGCGAACATGGCTTCGGCGCGCGCGGATGCCGCGCAGGTGGAAAACCAGCGTGGCTACTCGACCCTGAGCGCCGATGCTGACGGCGTGATCACCGATGTGCTGGTCGATCGCGGTCAGGTGGTCGCCGCCGGGCAGGTGGTGACGACGCTGGCCCACAGCGGCGCGCGCGAAGCGGTCATCAGTATCCCGGAAACCCAGCGGCACCTGGCGGACCACAACGCCGCCGCCCAGCTGTTTGGTGATCCTGATACGGTGATTCCGGCCAAGCTGCGCGAGCTGTCTGCCGCCGCAGACCCGATCACCCGCACCTACCGTGCCCGCTATGTGCTGGGCGATGGTGAGGCGCCGTTGGCGATTGGCTCGACCATCAGCATTCATCTGGATGACAGCGCCAGTTCGGCGCTCACTCGCGTGCCGCTGGGCGCGCTCTACGACCGTGGCCAGGGCGTTGGTGTCTGGGTCATCGAGGACGCCAGCCGGGTACGCTTTACCCCGGTCACCGTGGCCAGCCTGGGGCAGGAATATGCGTTGTTGTCGGCCGGCCTGGAAGAAGGCCAGCAGATAGTCGCGCTGGGCGCGCACCTGCTGCATGAGGGGGATGCTGTCGAGCTGCTGCCGCCGCCGTCCTGGGCGGTCGACTCAGCTGCACGGACGCTCTGATCATGGCGGGCTTCAATCTCTCCGCGATGGCGGTGCGCAACCCGGCGGTGACGCTGTTTCTGATCATTGCCGTGCTGCTGTCGGGGGCCTTTGCCTTCGGCAAGCTGGGGCGCGCCGAGGATCCGTCCTTCACCGTCAAGGTAATGACCATCACCGCCGCCTGGCCTGGCGCTACCGCCAAGGAAATGCAGGAGCAGGTGGCTGACCGGCTGGAGAAGCGGATTCAGGAGCTGGATTACTACGACCGGGTGGAAACCACCGCGCAACCCGGTTTTGTCGCGATGAAGGTGATTTTTTCCAACGCCGCGCCGCCTGAGCTGATCCCCGAGCTGTTCTACCAGACGCGCAAGAAACTCTCGGACGAGGCCAGCAAGTTGCCCGAGGGGGTGCACGGGCCCTTCTTCAACGATGAGTACAACGACGTCTATTTCGCGCTCTACGCGCTGGAAGCCGGTCAGCTGCCGCACCGCCAGTTGGTGCAGCTGGCCGAAGACATGCGCCAGGGCTTTCTGCACCTGCCGGGGGTGAAAAAGGTCAATATTCTCGGCGAGCAGCCGCAGCGTATTTTTGTCGAGTTTTCCTATCAGCGTCTGGCCACCCTGGGGCTGACGCCGGATCAGATTTTCTCCGCGCTGGCGCGGCAAAACGCGGTGGCGCCCGCCGGTTCGGTCGAGACCGCCGGGCCGCGGGCCTATATCCGCCTGGATGGCGCCTTTGACAGCCTGGAGCAGATCGAAAACGTACCTGTGGTAGCCAACGGCAGGGTGCTGCGCATCGCCGACGTGGCGCAGGTGCGCCAGGGCTACGAAGACCCCGCCAGCTACCGTATTCGTCACCAGGGCGAGCCGGCGCTGATGCTCGGCGTGATCATGCAGAAGCACTTCAACGGGCTGGACCTGGACAAGTCGCTGATCGCCGAAGAGCAGCGCCTGCAGGACAGCCTGCCGCTGGGCATTCATTTCACCAAGGTGTCGGATCAGGCGAGCAAGATCAGCCGCGCGGTCAACGAGTTCATGCTCAAGTTCTTTGTGGCGCTGGGCGTGGTCATGGTCATCAGCTTTCTGGCGCTGGGCTTTCGCGTCGGTCTGGTGGTGGCCGCGGCGGTGCCGCTGACGCTGGCGGTGGTGTTTGTAATCATGCTGATGACCGGCCGCGAGTTTGATCGTATTACCCTGGGCGCCCTGATTCTGTCGCTGGGGTTGCTGGTGGATGACGCCATTATCGCCATTGAAATGATGGTGGTGAAACTGGAAGAGGGCATGGACCGCCTGTCGGCGGCCACCTTTGCCTGGTCCTCGACGGCCGCCCCGATGCTCACCGGTACCCTGGTGACCATCATCGGCTTTCTGCCGGTGGGTTTTGCCCGCTCCGGCGCCGGAGAGTACGCCGGCAACATCTTCTGGATTGTCGGCTTTGCGCTGATTGCCTCCTGGCTGGTGGCGGTGGTGTTCACGCCCTATCTGGGGGTCAAGATGCTGCCTGACATCAAGCCGGTCAGCGGTGGGCACGACGCGCTCTATGCCGGGCCGATGTACCGTCGTCTGCGTGCCTTGGTAGAAAGCTGCATCCGCTGGCGCTGGCCGGTGACCGGCGTGGTGGTGCTGGTGTTTGTCGCCTGCGTGATGGGCATGGGCGTGGTGAAGAAGCAGTTCTTCCCCAACTCCGACCGCTCCGAGGTGATGCTGGAGATCTACATGCCGCCGGGCACCGCGTTCAAGAATACCGAGGCGGTGGTGCAGCGTGTTGAGCAGGCGCTGATGCAGGAGCCGCAAGCGGAGATTGTCGACGCCTATGTGGGCGGCGGCGCACCGCGTTTCTTCCTCTCGTTGAACCCGGAACTACCGGATCCGGCCTTTGCCAAGATCATCGTGCAGACGGCTGATGCGGCAGCCCGTGACGAGCTGATGGCGAGTATGCGTGAGCGGGTGGCGGCGGGTGAATTCCCGGGGGCGCGGGTGCGCGTGACCCAGCTGGTATTCGGTCCGCCGGTGCCCTTCCCGGTGGTGTTCCGCGTCAGCGGCCCGGAGCTGGGGCCGCTGCGCGCGATTGCCGAGCAGGTGCGCGCGCGGGTGGAGGCCAATGCCATGACCCGCGACACTTTCATCGATTGGGGCGAGAAAGCCAGCAGCTATCGGCTGGTGCTGGATCAGGATCGTTTGCGCCTGCTGGGCTTTACCCCGGCGCAGGTGAAATCGCAGATCAATGCGCTGCTGTCGGGTAATCCGATTACCGAGGTGCGCGAGGGCAACCGCACCGTCTCGGTGGTGGTGCGGGCGATCAACGCGCAGCGTGAGAATCTGGACAGCATCGAGAACCTGACCATTACCAGTGATGCCGGCCGCGCCATCCCGCTGCAGCAGGTCGGTCGTTTTGAGCCGATGATGGAAGACCCGATCCTGCGCCGGCGCAACCGCGAGCCCACCTTTGAGGTGCGCGCCGATACCGCGCCCGGGATTCAGCCGCCAGACGCCGAGCTGGCGGCCTACGCCGATCTGCAGGATGTGCTCGCCGAGCTGCCGCCGGGTTACCGCATCACCATGGGCGGGCCGGTGGAGGAAAGCGCGATCGCCAACAAGGCGTTGTCGGTGCTCTTCCCGATCATGATTCTGCTGATGCTGGTCGTGATCATGTTCCAGGTGCGCTCCTTTGGCGTCATGCTGATGGTCTTCGCCACGGCGCCGCTGGGGCTGGTGGGGGCAGTGCCGGCTCTGCTGATCTTCAATCAGCCGTTTGGCTTCAATGCCATTCTGGCGCTGATCGGCATCGGCGGGATTCTGATGCGCAATACGCTGATCTTCACCGACCAGATTCGCCAGAACCAGGATCACGGCATGCCGATTCACGAGGCGGTGGTCGAGGCCACCGTGCGCCGAGCGCGGCCGGTGGTGCTGACCGCGCTGGCGGCGGCGCTGGCGTTCATTCCGCTGACCTTCTCGGTGTTCTGGTCGTCGCTGGCCTTTGTGCTGATTGGCGGCGTGTCCATGGGTACGCTGCTCACCCTGCTGTTCCTGCCGGCGCTGTGCAGCCTGGTGCTGCGTGATGATCCGCCAGCGGATGAGCCGGCACCTGTGGCGACCGGCGGTCATGCCTGATGCTGCAGTGGTGGCCTGACGGGTATAGAATGATGCTCTGTATTTAACGGCGGGAGACGCTATGCGTTATTCGGAAGATCACAAGGCCAAAACCCACCAGCTGATTCTGGAAGAGGCGTCGCGGCGCTTTCGCCGTGACGGCGTTGGCGCGACTGGCCTGCAGCCGCTGATGAAGGCGCTGGGGCTGACCCACGGCGGCTTTTACGCGCACTTCAAGTCCAAGGATGAGTTGGTCGAAAAGGCGCTGCAGCATGCCACCAGCAATCTGCGCGCCTCATTGGCCATGCACCTGGGCCCTGATGCGCCGGCCTCGGCGCTGATCGATACCTACCTGACGCCCGAGCACCGCAGCAACCCGGATCGCGGCTGCCCGTTACCGACCATGTCGGCCGAGCTGGGCCAGCGCGGTCAGGCCAGCGCCACCACCGATCAGGTGGTCAATGACCGTCTGGCCAATCTGGCCGACAAGCTCGACGGTGATGATGCCGAAGACAAGAGCGTGCTGGTGCTCTCGGCGCTGGTCGGTGCGCTGCTGTTGTCGCGCAGCGTGAGCGATGAGGTCTTGTCCGACCGCCTGCTGAACAGTGCCCGCGAGCAACTCAACAAACTGGTGGAAGCGCCCACGGACTAACTGGCCGTTAGCCAAGGCGGTGCCCAACAGCCCCGGTCGATCACTTGACCGGGGCTGTTTTGCTTCAGCTATAGCGCGCGGCGGGCTGCCGGTGGGAGAGATTGGGCGCCAGTTGCATACGCGCCTGCAGCAGGTTGTGCCAGTCGGCACTGTCGGGCAGCGAAGGAATGGTTACCAGCTCGCCTTCATCAAAGCCGCGCAGTGCCGCATCCACCATATCGTCGGGCGACATGATCATGGCGTCGAACGAGGCGTCCAGTTTCGCGCCGCTGCGCTGCCATATTTCCGTGCGTGTCATGCCGGGCAGAACCGCCTGCACCCGGACCCCGCGATCGCCCACTTCAGCCTGCAGGCTTTGCGTCAGGCTGAGCACGTAGGCCTTGCTGGCAGCATAAACCGCGTTAAAACGCTCCGGCAGCAAGGCTACCACCGAGCCCAGGTTGATGATGCCGCCACGGCCGGCAATGCTGAAGTTAACGGCAGCAGCGCTGGACAGCAGCGTCAAGGCCAGCACATTCAATTGCAGCAAGGCCGCGACGCTGTGGCGGTCGGATTCCGCCAGCGAGCCATTGAGGGCGACACCGGCGTTATTGACCAGCAGGCTGATCTGTTGATCCTGGCGCAGGCGCTGGGCTACGCGCTCGATCGCACGGATGTCGGTCAAATCGGCGGGCATGACCTCCGCGGTCACTGCAAAGCGGCTCTGTAGCTGCTGCGACAGGCGCTGCAGCCGCTGCTCGTCGCGCGCTACCAGTAGCAGATTGTAGCCGCGCTCGGCCAGGCGTTCGGCGTAGCGGGCGCCGATGCCGGAGGAGGCGCCGGTAACCAAAGCAGTGCCTTTGTCATTTACTGTGCTCATGTCAGATACCCCGGAAAATAAGAATGCGACCATTGGATTACGGTTGTAATTCTATATATATGATGACTGTAATTCAATACTGCCGCTGGCCGCTGGTGTGGAGGGGGCGCTGAGTAGACAGGGAGGTGAGGTACCGACCGGCTGGCCGGCACCCAGGACGATCAGGTGGTCAGCTTGAGCAGGGTTTCAGCCACGTATTTACCCTGGTAGCGAGCAATCGCTCGCTCGCGCTCGTCAGGCTGGCGTGAGCCATCGCCGCCAGCGATGGTGGAGGCACCGTAAGGCGTACCGCCCTTGCCGTGCTCGATGTCGGCCAGCTCTGGGGTGCCGTAGCCGATTGGCAGCAGGATCATGCCGTGGTGCGCCAGGGTGGTCCAGGTGGAGGTGATGGTCATCTCCTGCCCGCCGCCGGTGCCAGTGGAGGTGAACACGCTGGCCACCTTGCCGTGCAGCGCGCCCTTGGCCCACAGGCCGCCGGTCTGGTCGAGGAAGGTACGCATTTGCCCGGTCATGTTGCCGAAGCGGGTGGGCGTGCCGAAAATGATGCCATCGTAGTCGGCCAATTCGGTGGGGCTGGCGACCTCGGCGGTCTGGTCAGTCTTGCCGCCGGCGGCCTTGAAGGCCTGTTCCGGCATGGTTTCCGGTACCCGCTTGATAGTGACGCTGACCCCCTTGATCTGCTGCGCCCCCGCCGCCACTTCCTGCGCCATGGTCTCTATGTGGCCGTACATGGAATGATAAAGCACCAGTAATTTCGCCATTCTTTCTACTCCTGGTTGGGTCTGCTGACGGACTGCTTGCGGCGCATCACCGTCAAGCGGCGATGCCAATGGAACCACCAGCATAGATCACCTGCACGGGCTCAGGTTCCCCGCGCGGCTTCGCGCAGGTGGCGCTGGAGTATCTGACCAGCTGCAGCCAGTTTTGTGTATTTGACTCTGCGGGTCAGCGGCGCATGCTGGTTGCTCAATTCGATCAGGAGGCAAGCAGATGTCCAGTCAGCAACAGAAGGTCGCGCTGGTTACCGGCGCATCGCGTGGTATTGGTGCCGAAATAGCCCGCCGGCTTGCCGCCGACGGTTTCGCCGTGGCGATCAATTACGCCAACAGCGCCGCCGAGGCCAACAAGCTGGTCAGCGAGCTGCGCGCCGCTGGTGCCCAGGCCGTGGCCATTCAGGCCGATATGGCGCAACCCGAGCAGGTCCGTGCGCTCTTTACCCAATGTGAGCAGCAACTGGGTGCGCTGGATGTACTGGTCAACAACGCCGGTATCATGCAGACCATGCCGCTGGCCGACACCACGGACGAGCTGTTCGCGCAGACCTTTGCGGTGAACGTGCAGGGCGTGTTTGCCTGTTTGCGTGAAGCGGCAACCCGACTTAACGAGGGTGGCCGCATCATCAATCTATCCACCTCGGCGTTGGCCCTGAAAATGCCGGGCTATGCCATTTACAACGCCAGCAAGGCGGCCGTGGAGGCAATGACCCAGGTCTTCAGCAAGGAGCTGCGCGGACGCCAGATCACGGTCAATGCTGTAGCGCCGGGTCCAGTAGAAACCGAGTTGTTCCTGAACGGCAAGACGGTGGAGATGGTGCAGCGCCTCGCGCACATGTCGCCGCTGGAGCGCCTGGGCCAGCCGGAGGATATTGCCGCCGTGGTGTCCTTCCTGGCTAGCGCCGAGGGCGGCTGGATCAACGGTCAGGTGCTGCGCGCCAATGGCGGGATTGCCTGAGCCTAGGCGCGTTTAGCGTTGGCCGCGCCCGCGCAGGGGGTCGAGCAGCGGCTTCAGGCCGTTGTGGTCAATCTCCTGCATCAGCTGCAGCAGGCGGCCGATCTCGCCCTTGGGAAAGCCCTCACGGGCAAACCAGTTGAGGTAATGGCCGGGCAGGTCAGCCAGCAGGCGGCCCTTGTACTTGCCAAAGGGCATCTCGCGGCTGGCCAGCAACAACAGGTCTTCTGGGTTCATCGGTAGGGCTCGCTGGCTGACGGTTCAGCGCCCATTATGCCGTACCCGGGCGCGCTGGCCGAGCCGCGGTTGCCGCGCTCGTCAGCCCGGCGGGCGTCGGCGCACTGAATCAGGTAAGCTGCGCGCCTTTGTTGTACTGACCCGGAGGTGTGTGTCCATGTTGTTGAAAGCCCTGCGCGTTGGCCTTGGCCAAGTGATCATTTTCCTCAGTTTCATCACCCGCCCGAGCAAGATGAAACGCAGCCCGGAAGCCCAGGCGAAAGTGGATCAGGCGGCGGCTCAGTTGAGCCTCTATCAATTCAATGCCTGCCCCTTCTGCGTGAAGACGCGCCGCACGCTGCGCCGCCTCAACCTGCCGATTGCACTGCGTGATGCCAAGAACAATCCGACCGACCGGCAGACGCTGCTGGAGCAGGGCGGCAAGATTCAGGTGCCTTGCCTGCGTATCGAAGAAAACGGCGAGACATCCTGGCTGTACGAATCCAAGGCAATCAATGCCTATCTGGAACAACGCTTCGCGGCTTGAAGCGTGCGCGCTTTTTAATTAAGTATTGCTGTATTTAAAGTCAATTATTATTGACTGGTTGTGATTCATTAATGGCGGCACACTGCGCGGCGCGGATCGGGTGAGTTAACCCGACCCGCGCCGTTTTTATTTCCGTGACGCTACCGCCGATGATCAATCTCAGCCCTGCCACTCTCTTCAGTCGTGTTAATAATGCCATTCAGCCGCGCCCGCAGGAGTGGCTGCGGGCCGGGGTGGGCGCCACGCTGGGGATTCTGGCCAGTGTCTGGCTGTGCCAGTGGGTATTTGGCCTGCCGGTCGCGCTGCTGTTGATTGGCCCGGTCGGCGCCTCGGCGATTCTGCTGTTTGCCGTGCCCTCCGGTACCCTGGCGCAACCGCGCGCTGTCCTCGGTAGTTACTTGCTGGCCGCGCTGGTGGCCACGGCGGCGGCGCAGGTTGGTGGTCATACCTTGGGTATGGCGGCGCTGGCCACCGGGCTCACCCTGCTATGCATGTTTTTGCTGCGCTGCCTGCACCCACCGGGTGGCGCGGTGGCACTCAGCGTGGTGCTGGCCGGGCCGGCGTTACAGCAGTTGGGCGAGCTGGCGATTCTGCCGGTGATGCTGCACGCCGTGGCCTTGCTGGCGTTTGCGCTGATCTACAACAACCTGACCGGGGTACGCTATCCAAAACGCCCTGCGCCGGTGATTGATCTGCAGCATACCCGTGATGCGCCGCCAGCCCTGCGGGTGGGCATTATCGACGCGGATCTGGATGCGGCGCTGGATGAGTTCGGCGAGTTTGTTGATATCACTCGCGCGGATCTGGCGCAGATCATCCATACCACTGAGGTCTCTGCGTTGCGCCGTCACATGGGTGCGCTGTGCGCCGCCGACGTGATGTCGCGCGATTTGCACTGGGCAACGCCCGACACCAGCGTGCGCGAAGCCCTGCAGCTGTTGCAGCAGCATCGGCTGCGGGTGTTGCCGGTACTGGATGAAGCGCAGCAACTGGTCGGGATTGTCAGCTTGGTGGATCTGGCTGACTTTGCCGGGCGTGGCGGGCGCCGCCTGCTGCGCCGTGGCGGCGGCCAGAAAACACCGCTGCGCGAGGTGATGAGTTCACCCGTGGTGGCGGTTGACCAGCACTGCCATATTGTCGAACTGGTGCCGCTGCTGAGTGAACGCGGGCTGCATTGCCTGCCGGTACTGGAGCAGGGGCGGCTGGTGGGGCTGGTGACCCAGACCGATCTGATCGCCGCGCTGCACTGGGATCTGCTGCGGCATCTGGCCTGACCGCTGGTTACAGCTCCGGACTCCAGCGCTGTGACCAGTCGGTGCTGTTCTGCGCGGCGGCGCGCAGCAGGGCGATGGCCTGCTGCAGTACCGGGTTGTCACGTTCGCGGGCGTAGACCAGAAAGGTCGGGAAGCTGAACTCGGGCGCCTGCGGCACGCGCTGCAGTACACCCTGATCAAGATAGCTCTGCACCACTCTGCGGCGAAAATAGCCGCTGCCGCCACATTCGAGCAGGTATTGCAGCGCCTGCGGCCCCAGATTGAAGCTGAGTTCGGCCCTGGCCTTATCCGGCAGTGCGGCATCGTGCTGACGACGAAAATCTTCGCCCCAGTCGATATAGATATAGGGGGCGGGCCGCGCTGGCAGGCACACCTGGATCAGCTTTTCTTCCAGCAACTCTTCCACCTGCAGGCCGGGCCAGTACGCTGGCTGGAATACCAGCGCCGCGTCCAGCGTGCCCTGTTCCAGCTTGCGCAGCAACTGCGCGCCCTCGCCCACTTCGGCGCGAATGGTATGGCCGGCGATCTGCTGGCGCAGTTCACGTACCCAATGCAGCATCAGCGGGTTGCTCAGGCTGGTTTCACCGCCGACGCGGAGCACCTTGTCGAAGCCCTGCAGCAGTGGCAGCTCCCGCTGGGCGGCTTCCCAGGCCTGCACCATCTGCTGGGCGTAGGCGACGAAGGCTTCGCCGTCAGCGGTCAGCCGGGCGCCGGCGCGATTGCGCACGAACAGGGTGCAGTTGAGCTGACTTTCCAGGCTCTGCACCCGCGCGGTGATGGCTGCCTGGGTCACGTGTAACTGCTCGGACGCGGCAATCAAACTGCCGCTGCGCACTATTTCCAGAAAGGTTCGTGCCAGGCTGATGTCCATCGCGGCTCAGGCGCTCTGGTAGCTGTCGATCACGTCCTGCGCGGCGCGGAAGGCGTCGATCGCTGCCGGTACTCCGGCGTAAACCGCGCAGTGCAGTAGGGCTTCACGGATTTCGTCCACACTGCAACCGTTGTTCAAGGCGCCGCGCACGTGGCCTTTAAGCTCCTGCGGGCACTTGAGCGCTGTCAGCGCGGCCAGGGTAATCAGACTGCGGGTCTTGCGGTCCAGCCCGTCGCGGTTCCACACGCCGCCCCAGGCGTGCTCGTTGACGAAGTCCTGCAACGGCTGGCTGAATTCGGTGGCGTTGTTAAGCGCGCGATCAACAAACACATCGCCCATGACTTCACGGCGTACCTGTACGCCTTCCAGTTTGTTGTTGCTCATTGTCTGCTCCTGTTATCGGTCGTGTCGGTGATTGGGTTATTTGCGCTGCGCAATCCAGATGGTGTGCCGGGTGCCGCTGTTACCGTGCGCGTACACCTGCTCTTCGCGCGCAATGAAGCCCGCTTTGCTCAAGCGCTGTGAGAAGGCCCGATCCGCACTGGCCGACCAGACCGCCAGCGTGCCCTTGGGACGCAGCGCGCGGGCGCAGGCCTCAAGCCCGTCGGGGGAATACAGCCAGCTGTTGGACTTTTGCGTCAGGCCTTCGGGGCCGTTGTCCACATCCAGCATGATGGCGTCAAAGCCGGCTGACTCGGATTTGAGCAGCTCGGCGACATCCTGATTGACCACCCGCGTGCGCGGGTCGCTCAGTGGGTTGCCGGACTTCTCGCCCAGTGCGCCCCGGTTCCACTCGATCACGCCCGGCACCAGCTCGGCCACCACAACTTCAGCGTTCCGCGCCAGATGCTGCAGTGCAGCGGCCAGCGTAAAGCCCATGCCCAATCCGCCAATCAGCACCCGCGCGTCGGCCTTGCTGCTCAAGGGGCGGCAAGGGATGGCGGCGAGCGCATCCTCCGAGCCATGGGTGCGGGTATTCATCAACTGGCCACCCTTGCCGCCCTGAATCTTGATCACGAAATCGTCGCCGTATTCGAACAGGCAGAGCGCATCGGTGGTGCCGGGAATGGGGGCAGTGTCGAGCAGGATGAAACGTTTCATGGCGAGTCCGCTGGCAGTAAAGGCTGGATTCTAGCAGCCAGGTCGCTGCCAGTGTGCTGGCTGCAGATGATCCGATAGACTGGTCTGTATAAACATCAGCCACTGCCCGCAGGTAAATGCCATGGCCGCTGCCGCCAAACACCGCAACAGCATTATTGCTTCTGCCATCCGGCTATTCCGCCAGCGTGGCTACGCCGCGACCGGGTTGAACGACATTCTCAAGCACAGTGGTGCTCCCAAGGGCTCGCTTTATCACTACTTTCCCGGCGGCAAGGAGCAGTTGGGTGAAGAGGCGGTGGCGGTTGCTGCTGAGGTGGTCACCCAGACCCTGACGGACCTGCGCAGCCAACACGCCTGCGCGCCAGACATGCTCCGGGGCTATGGTCAGTTACTTGCCGGCTGGGTGACGCAGGCCGGGTTTGCCGAGGGTTGCCCAATCGCCACTACCTTGCTGGAAACCACGCCGCAATCGCCGCCACTGGCCCTGGCCGGGCAGCAGGCGTTCGCCCGTTGGTGTGAGGTGTTTGTGCTGCAATTGCGCGACGACGGGGTGGCCGCCGAGCGCGCGCAACGCTGGGCGCAGCTGATGATCTGCACGGTTGAAGGTTCCCTGTTGCTGGCGCGCGTGCAGGCCAGCGCCCTGCCCATTACCCAGGCCTGTGATGATCTGGCCGCGCTGATCGAAAGTGCCGCCCCGGCGCCTTAGCGCTGCCAACCGCGCCGCTGCTGTTAGTCAGGCCCAAGCGGCGCCTCTCTTTTTGCATTGCTCTCTTGTCCGCCCGCAGCAACTGGTTTGACTCTCTACTGATATTATATAGACTGGTCTATATCAAATCTCGCGCAGGGGTATCAGCATGAGCAATACGGAGATTCCAGTTGGCTATCAATTGCACGACCGTCGCAGTGGTCTGACCGACCCCTGGCAGCCAATTTACCAGCGACCGCACAGTGATGGGTTGAGCCTGGGGCTGCGCGCGGGACAGGCGCATGTGAACAGCCGCGAGTTTGTGCATGGCGGTCTGATCTCGGCACTGGCCGACAACGCCATGGGTCTGAGCTGCGCCGCGCGCTTACCGGACATTCAGGGTCTGGTGACCGTCAGCATGACGCTCGATTACTTGGGTGTAGCACGTCAGGGCCAGTGGCTTGAGGTGCGCGCCGAGGTGCTGCGCACGGGCGGCACGCTGTGTTACGCAGCGGCGCGGATCTATGCCGACGGACAGCTGTGCGCCTCGGCCAGCGCGGTATTCAAGGTCGCGCGTTAACCCCACCCTTTCCATCGAGGTATGCCGTTATGCACGAGCATCAAGCACTGCAACGCAAGATCCAACAGATACTGCCCATGGCGGCGTTCAACCGCTGGCTTGACCTGAAACTGGTGTCGGCAACGCCGGGCGAGGTGACCCTGCAGCTGCCCTGGCGCGAGGAGTTCGGTCAGTACAGCGGCTTTCTGCACGCCGGGATTCTGGGCGCGTTGATCGACACCGCTTGCGGCTTTGCCGCCATCACGCAAACCGATCGCGTTCTGGCCTCCCAGTACACGGTACGTTGCCTGCGACCCGCTGTGGCAGAGACTTTCGTGATTCGCGGTTGGGTGGTCAAACCCGGCCGGCAGCAGGTTTTTGCCGCCGCCGAGATTTACGCGCTGGGTGATGAGCAGCGCAAGTTGTTTGCCAGTGGCGACGCCATGTTGGTACCGGTTACTGCCTGAACCCGCCACGGTTAGCGAAGACCGCGCCGTTGCCCTGATGGGGGCAGCCGACAGAAGGTCTGCTCTGTGCTTGTCAGCTCGCTCGGCCAGCCTATGCTTAGTTGCATCCGGCGCTGCCGGTGCAACTCACGGGTCGCCAGTCCCGAGTTCGCAGTCCTGGGCGAGCGATGCCAACAACACAGAGGAATGTGTATGAAAGCTTACGCTGCGGAAATGTGCGGGACCTTCTGGTTGGTGTTGGGCGGATGCGGCAGTGCGGTGCTGGCTGCGGGCTTTCCGGACGTGGGCATCGGTTTGCTGGGGGTCTCGCTAGCCTTTGGCCTGACCGTGCTGACGATGGCCTTTGCCATTGGGCATATTTCCGGCTGCCATCTGAATCCGGCGGTGAGTATTGGGCTTTGGGCTGGCGGGCGCTTTCCGGCGAGTGAGCTGGCGCCCTACATCATTGCGCAGGTGCTGGGTGGCGTACTGGCCGGCGCGGTGCTGTACATCATTGCCAGCGGTCAGGCTGGTTTCGATGTCAGTGCTGGTTTTGCGTCCAACGGTTACGGCGCGCACTCGCCCGGCGGCTATTCATTGCAGGCTGCGCTGGTGTGTGAGGTGGTGATGACCATGATGTTCCTGCTGGTGATCATGGGCGCCACGGATGCGCGCGCGCCAGCGGGCTTCGCGCCTATCGCCATCGGCCTGTGCCTGACGCTGATTCACCTGATCAGCATTCCGGTCACCAATACCTCGGTGAATCCGGCGCGAAGCACCGGTGTGGCGGTCTTTGTCGGTGACTGGGCGGTGGCGCAACTGTGGCTGTTCTGGCTGGCGCCGATTGTCGGCGGCGTGCTGGGTGCGGTGTTGTATCGCTTTATTGCCGGCGGCAAGATCGAAATGAAGTTGCCGGACATGAAAACACCCGCCTGAGCGGGTGTTTGCAGTCAGTGCCTGCTATCAGGGTCGCGGTCGGCGGCCCATGATAAAGGACACGATGAACAGCACCAGGAAGACCAGGAACAGAATCTTGGCAATACCCGTTGCCGTGCCGGCGATGCCACCGAAGCCCAGTACGGCAGCGATGATGGCGATGATCAGAAATGTAATAGCCCAACTAAGCATGGTGTTTCTCCTTGGTGGCAAGCCTCGCTGCGCTTCCCTGTCAGGTCAGCCGCACTGGCTCTTGCTCTGGTTTGTCGCGCCAGGGATAAACCCTGGCTGACGACAATGCTTTTTTACTGCGTTGTTAAGGGTAGTAACGGTTACTTCGCTTTCTTCAGGTCGCGCATGCGGTCGTGGCAAGCACGCACCTTGGGCATTTGCGCAGTGATGTCGGCGCGCAGATCCGGGTTCTTGCTGTCCATCGCATCTTCAAAGGCATGCAGAATCCGATCCTCGGCTTCTTCCAGCTGGGCGATGTAGGTTGCCCCTTCATCGCTGGAGATGGCTGCGCGGGTATCTGCATACACCTGACGCAATTTACCGGTGAAGGTACCGCCGCTGGCGGGTACTTCGTGATTGGCGGCTACCTTGCCTTCCAGTGCAACAATCACATCGGTTTTGGCTTGCGCCATGTCCTTGAACAGGACCTGCAGTTGCGGATCCTTGACCTCGTCACGGGCATGCTCGTAAAAGCGCTTGCCGTCACGGGTAATTTCGATCAGCTCATTCAGTTCAGCAGTTGTCTTGTTGCTCATGATCTATCTCCTTCTGTGCATCTGTTGTCAGTTACAGAGGGTGAAAAGGCCGGCCCGTATCGGGCCGGCCGGTTGATCAGCTGGCGGTGCGCAGGTTCTCTGCGGTCACGTCTTTAACGCCTTTGATGTTCTTGGCGGTGCTGATGGCCAGATCCTTTTCAGCATCCGACATCACGGTGCCGCTCAGGGCAACTACACCGTTGTTGGTGTCAACCGAGATGTCCAGGCCGCTCAGGTTGCTGCTCAGCAGGTAGCTGGATTTGATCTTGCTGGTGATCCAGGCATCGCTGATCGCTTCGCCGGCGTCGTCGGCAGTGTTCTGCGCCTTGGCGGCAGCAGTTGCATCAGCGTTGACCTTGATCTCGTTGTCTACGCGGCGCACACCGTCGGTGTCCTTGGCGAGCATGCCGGCCAGATCCTTGGCGGCGTCAGACTGGGCAGTACCGCTCAGGGAAACTACGCCATTCTTGGTAGTAACGTTTACGTCCAGACCTTCGGTGTTGCTGTTCCACAGCAGCTTCGACTTGATCGTGGCGGTAGTAGTGGCGTTGCTGAAGCTCTGCGACAGCGAAGGCGTGCCCTCGTCGTTGGACTTGGTTTCAACGTCGGGGTTGACCTTGAGTTGGTTGTCGACCTTGGTGACGCCGTCGATGCTCATGGCAACCTGTTCGGCCAGATCGCGGTCAACGTAGTTCTCTACTTCACCGGTCAGCTTGGCAACACCGTTCTCAACATCAACATCGATGCTGAAGGGGTTCAGGTGGCGATTCAAGGCAATCGCGGTCCAGACTGAACCTTCCTGGCGAGCTTCGGCCAGATCGCCATCGTCGGCATGGGCAGCCAGTGGCATCATGCCAATCAGGCTGGCGGTAGCGGTAGCAAGTGCGATTGTTTTCATCTTGAACATGGTGTTTCTCCTGTGAATCGTTTTTTGTCCGTATTCGGCGCTGCATTTGTGTGCCGATGTAAAAGATATTGCAGGGGCTGTGCCAGCTTTTTAAATTAAAAATTTACAATAAAAACAATGACTTGCTTGTTTTTGATGAGGGCCTTTCACTTGCGCTTTGCACGACCGGCTGATTTGTGTCGTGCAATTTGCAAGAGCCTTGGGGGCTGTTTGTGGCGTGGGTGGCGGCAATGGCTGCTGGCTCGGGTTACACTGCAGATATCGTGCTGCGCGCTGGCGCGGGCCGGCCTGTTGGTTGTTATCTATTGGCTGCTATAAAGGCAATTGTGACGGCTCTGCGAACGGCGCCCTCATGCTTATCGATCACCTTCTGGAGTGTTGAAATGCGTCGACTATTTTTGCTGTTGCCCGCTGTGCTCTTGCTTGCCGCCTGTCAGGGCGCTGCGGTGCAGCCGGATTACGATGCCTCGCGCGACTTTTCCGGTTATCGCACCTGGCAGTTTGATGAGCCAGCTGTGGCCTACCGCCCCGAGAACGACCCGCGCCTGGCTGGCGAATTGACTACCGAGCGGGTCAAGGCCTCGGTAGCCAATCAGATGGAGCTGCGTGGCCTGCGACCCCCGTTTGCTGGTCAGGGTGCCGACCTCAAGGTGAAGACTTATCTGATCGTCGAGAACCGACAGGACAACGTCACCACCAGTTTTGGCGGCTATTGGGGCACAGGGTGGGGTGGTTTCTGGGGTGGTCCGTCGATCCAGACTCAGAGTGTTGACTATAAGGAGCTGACGCTGCAGATCGACATGCTCGACAGCAACGATGGCAAGCTGGTCTGGCGCGGCAGTGAAAGCGATACCCTGAGCGAGCGTCCACAAACGCCGGCCAAGCGTGAAGAGCAGATCAACCGGCTGGTGGGTAAGATTCTCGGCAGCTTCCCGCCCTATTAAGCCGCAGGCTGATTACCAGCGGTTGCTTCACATGGTGGCGAGCATGGGTTGCTCGCCACGCAGCTTGACCACATCGGCCCGGGGTGGTGCGCCGAACATGCGGCGATACTCGCGGCTGAAGTGCGAAGGGCTTTCATAACCCACGCGGTAGCTGGCGGTGGCCGCCTCCAGCCCCTCACTGAGCATCAGCCGACGCGCTTCGTGCAGGCGCAGCTTCTTCTGAAACTGTACTGGCGACATGCGCGTCACCTGTTTGAAGGTATGGAACAGGGTCGACTCACTCATATTCACGTCATCAGCCAGCTCACGCACGCGCAGTGGCTCAGCAAAGCGGTCCTTGAGTACCGCAATCACCTTGGAGATACGGTGCGCCTGGCTGTCGGTGGCGACAAAGTCGCGCATGCGCCAGCCCATTTCACCTACCAGGGCGCGGTAAATAATCTCGCGGCGCACCAGCGGCGCCAGAATACGGCAGTCGGCCGGGGAGTTAAGCAGCGATACCAGCCGGGTCATGGCCTCCAGAATACCGACGTTGACCGGCGCTACGCTCAAGCCGCAAGCCGCTGCAGGGCAATCGCGCTGCTGATCCAATGGTGGCAGGGTATCGCCCAGCTCCAGCACCATTTCTGCGACTTCCTGTGGATCAATCGACAGCTTGATGGCCAGATAAGGCTCCTCGGCCGAGGCCTCTATCACTGCGCCGACCACCGGCAGGTCAACCGCCGAGATCATGTAGGTGAGTGGGCCATAGGCAATTTCCTTGTCGCCTAGCTGCACGGTTTTACTGCCCTGGGCGATGACACATAAGGCCGGGTCGTAGACCCCACAGTTCAGGGCGCTTGGCTGATCGGCCCGAAACATCTGCAGGCCGGGTATGCAGGTATCGTGTATTCCGTCAGCGGTGGCGTGCTCCAACGCCAGTTCGGCCAACTGTCGGCACATGGGCGCTTCTGCTTTTACCGGTTGGAAATGGCTGGTCATTGGTTTACACCTCGTTTCGGAGTTTCGCGATAGTATACGCAGCTTGTTCGCTGCGCTTATGACAGCCTGATTGCTTTTGCAGGATAAGGCAATAAGCTTGCAGGATCGCGCAAATCAAAGGCTGCAAGGCGGTTATTTGCCTTGCGGCGGTGCAGTTCAACGTCTTTCAGGCCCCAAAGTCGCGCATGGCGGCAATTGCCTTTTTCTCCGAGAAAAACAGAATTAGGCAATTGTTGCGCAGGACTACGCTATCGGATGGCGCGTATGGCCGCGTATCGTTCCCTCCATACCAAAGCCCTGTCTGAACCGGTTCGCCTCGTGCGTGCAGGGCTTTTTCGCATTGCCAGGCCAATTTGCACACAGGGAGCAAACAGCATGACTACTTTCGCCCTAAGGAACGTAAAACAACTCGGCGCACTCGGGCTGCTGCTAGCGCTACTCGCTGGTTGCGATGCTCAGGGTCAGGAGTCGGCAGCGGCGCCACCGGCCCCCGCCGTTCAGGTGGCGACCGTGAGTGCCCGCGAAGTGACCCTCTGGGATACCTTCACCGGCCGTATCGCGGCGCCGGAAACCGTGGCCTTGCGGCCACGTGTCAGCGGTTATATTGATCGCGTGGCCTTTACCGAAGGTGAACTGGTAAAGCAGGGCGACGTGCTCTTTGTAATTGATCAGCGGCCTTATCAGGCGCGCCTGCAAATGGCTGCGGCTGAACTGGAGCGAGCGCGCAGCCAGTTGCAGTTGAGTGACCGCGAAGCCAAACGTGCCGAACAACTGTGGGAGCGCCGCGCCATTTCCCGCGAAGAGCTGGAGCAGCGTAGCGCGGCCCGGGCGATTGCCCGCGCGGGTGTCAATTCGGCCCAGGCGGCACTCGATAACGCCAAGCTGGATCTGGCCTACACCGAAGTGAAGGCTCCGGTGGGCGGTCGCATGGGGCGAGCGGAAATCACCCGCGGCAACCTGGCCACCGCCGACAGCACGCTGCTGGCCACGCTGGTTTCGGTTGACCCCATGTATGTGTACTTCGAGAGCGATCAGCAGACCGCTGACAGCAACCCCTACACCAGCGCCGAGCAGAGCGCGGTGCCGGTCAAGGTGGGGCTGGCCAACACCCAGGACTACCCGCACAACGGCCAGCTCGACTTTGTCGACAATCAGTTCAATGCGGCCACGGGGACTCTGCAATACCGCGCCGTGGTGGCCAATCCGCAGGGCGAGTTGCGTCCAGGGCAGTTTGCCCGCGTACAGATGCCGGTGGCGGCAGCCAGCAAGGCGATCCTGATTGACCAGAAAGCCGTGCTGACCGATCAGGACCGCCGCTATGTCTACGTGCTGGATGAGCATAACCAGGCGACTCGCCGGTTTGTGCAGACCGGTCGGCGCATGGACGGTTTGCTGGTAATCAGCGAAGGACTGGCCGACGGCGATCGCGTGGTGGTCAACGGCCTGCAGAAGATTGCCTTCCCGGGCATGCAGGTGGCGCCTGAACCGGTGGCCATGGCCCAGGCCGAGCGTTCCAACGCGGTAGCGCAGAACAGCCTGTAAGCGGGCGCCCAACACTCAAATCCACATTCTTGTTGCCAGGGGGTGCGCTCACTTGAGCGCGCCACAGGGAGAGTCTTGCCGTGAATATTTCACGTTTCTTCATTGATCGACCGATTTTTGCTTCGGTGCTGTCGATCATCATCTTCGCCGTTGGCCTGATCAGCATTCCGCTGTTGCCGGTCAGCGAATACCCCGAGGTGGTGCCGCCCAGCGTGCTGGTCAGCGCCAGTTACCCCGGTGCCAACCCGAAAACCATTTCAGAAACCGTTGCCACACCGTTGGAGGAAGCCATCAACGGCGTGGAAGACATGATCTACATGAAGTCGGTGGCCGGCAGTGACGGCAGCCTGGCGCTGACCGTGACCTTTGCCCTGGGCACTGACCCGGATCAGGCCCAGGTGCAGGTGCAGAACCGTGTCTCGCAGGCCTTGCCGCGGCTGCCGGAAGATGTGCGCCGGCTGGGCGTGACTACGCAGAAGCAGTCGCCCAACCTGATGATGGCGGTGCACCTGATCTCGCCGGACGACAGTCTGGATGCCACCTACATCCGCAACTACGCGGTGCTGCACATTCGCGACGAGCTGGCGCGGATTCCCGGCGTGGGTCAGGCCGGGCTGTTTGGTGCTGGTGACTATGCCATGCGCCTGTGGGTCGACCCGCAGCGGGCGGCCTCGCTGGGCGTGACTGCCGGCGATATCAGCGCGGCGGTACAGGAGCAGAATGTGCAGGTTTCGGCGGGTCAGATTGGTGCGCCGCCGATGCCCGGTGGCTCCGACCTGCTGATCTCGATCAATGCCAAGGGGCGGCTGGACAGCACCGAGGCGTTTGGCGATATCGTGCTGAAAACCGGTGCCGATGGGCAGATCACCCGGTTGCGTGACGTGGCGCGGATCGAGCTGGCAGCGCAGGAAGATTCGTTGCGTGCCCTGCTCAATGGCCGTCAGGCGGTTGCCTTGCCGATTTTCCAGGCGCCGGGTTCGAACGCGCTGGACGTCTCCAAGGCGGTGCGCGCCAAGATGGCTGAGCTGGAGGATGACTTCCCGCAGGGCCTGAGGTGGGAGATCGCTTACGATCCGACCGTCTTCGTCAGTACCTCCATCAGCTCGGTGATTACCACTTTGCTGGAAGCCGTGGCGCTGGTGGTACTGGTGGTGATTCTGTTCCTGCAGACCTGGCGTGCCTCGCTGATTCCCTTGCTGGCGGTACCGGTTTCCATCGTCGGCAGCTTCGCCGTGCTGTTGATGCTGGGCTTTTCGATCAACACCCTGACGCTGTTTGCCATGGTGCTGGCGATCGGCATCGTGGTGGATGACGCCATCGTGGTGGTGGAGAACGTCGAGCGCAACATCGAACAGGGTCTGGCGCCATTGGCCGCTGCGCACCAGGCCATGCGCGAGGTGAGCGGGCCGATCATCGCCATCAGTCTTGTGCTCTGTGCGGTCTTTGTGCCCATGGCCTTTCTGGACGGTATTACCGGTCAGTTCTACCGCCAGTTTGCGGTGACCATCGCCATCACCACGGTGATCTCGGCGATCAACTCGCTGACCCTGTCGCCTGCCTTGGCTGCCACGCTGCTCAAGCCGCACGGCGCCGCGCCGGATTTGCCCACGCGCATTCTGGATCGCAGCTTCGGCTGGCTGTTCCGCCCGTTCAATCGCTTCTTCCAGCGCAACGCGCTGCGCTACGAGCGCTTTGTGGGGCGCAGCTTTGGCCGTCGCGGCTTGGTGTTCGGCGTCTATCTGATTCTGCTGGCGAGCACCGCCTTCATGTTCAATCAGGTGCCGGGTGGTTTTATTCCGACCCAGGACAAGACCTATCTGATCGGTAGCATTCGCCTGCCGGAGGGCTCGACCCTCGATCGTACCGAGGCGGTGGCACGGCGCGTGAGTGAAATGGCGCTGGGTACCGAAGGCGTGGCCGACGCGGCAGCCTTTGTCGGCTTCAACGCGCTGCAGGGCACCAACACCCCGAACATCGCCACCGTGTTTGTGCTGTTCGATGATTTCAAGATTCGCGACCGCACTGCGCTGGAGATTGCCGACGAATTGAACGGCAAGCTGGGTGGCATCAATGAAGGCTTTGCCATTACCTTCATGCCGCCACCGGTGTTTGGGCTGGGTGCCGGGTCGGGTTATTCACTCTACATCCAGGACCGCAGCGGTGCCGGTTACGGCGCGCTACAGCAGTCGACCGATGCGCTGGCGATGGCGTTGGCGCAGACGCCGGGGCTGGGTTTCCCGATTACGTCCTACCAGGCCAATGTGCCGCAACTGGATGCCGAGGTGGATCGCCTGCAGGCCAAGGCCCAGGGCGTGCGCCTGGATGACCTGTTCGGCACGCTGCAGCTGTACTTTGGCTCGCAGTACATCAACGACTTCAACCTGTTTGGCCGCACCTATCAGGTCAAGGCGCAGGCGGATGCCTCGTTCCGCGATGAGGCCAGCGATCTGGATCACCTCTACACGCGCAATGCCCAGGGCGACATGGTGCCGCTCAATACCATGGTGAGCCTGACGCAAAGCTTCGGTCCGGACCCGGTGATTCGCTATAACGGCTATCCGGCTTCCGACCTGATCGGCCAGTCCGACCCCAGCATGCTGTCGTCCGGTGAAACCCTGGCGACTGTGACGAAAGTGGCCGGGCAAACCCTGCCGGCCGGCATGAGCGTGGAGTGGACCGACCTCAGCTTCCAGCAGATCACCCAGGGCAACGCCGCGCTGGTGGTGTTCCCGTTGGCACTGCTGCTGGTGTTCCTGGTGCTGGCGGCGCTGTATGAGAGTTGGGTGATGCCGCTGGCGGTGATCCTGATTGTGCCCATGTGCCTGCTGGCCGCGCTCGTTGGCGTGTGGCTGAGTGGCGGTGACAACAACGTGTTTGTGCAGGTAGGCCTGGTGGTGCTGATGGGCCTGGCGTGCAAGAACGCGATCCTGATTGTCGAGTTTGCCCGCGAGCTGGAAATGCACGGCATGCAGACCATCAAAGCGGCGCTGGAGGCCAGTCGCCTGCGTCTGCGTCCGATCATCATGACCTCGGTGGCCTTTATTGCCGGCGTGGTGCCGCTGGTGCTGGCTACTGGCGCCGGCAGCGAAGTGCGCAACGCCATGGGCATTACCGTGTTCACCGGCATGTTGGGCGTGACCCTGTTCGGCCTGCTGCTGACCCCGGTGTTTTACGTCGCCCTGCGCAAGCTGTCGGGCAAATCGCTGGCGCTGACGCCAGCCACTGCGGCGCCACACACGGCGACTGCCAACGCGAGTCACGAACAGGAGAGTAACCATGAATAAGCGACTGCACCGACCCCTGCAGCGCTCGTTGCCCTTTGCCCTCAGTTTGCTGGTTACCGCCTGCGCGGTGGGCCCGGATTACCAGGCCCCGGCGCCGGTGCAGGTTGACCGCTTCAGTCAGGCGAGCAACAGCCAGTTGGATCCGGCGGCAGAGCAGCGTTTCTGGGCCGGTTTCAACGACCCGATCCTGGCAGGCCTGGTAAAGCGGACGCTGGCGGGCAACCTTGATCTGCAAACCTTGCTGGCGCGTTACCAGAGTGCTGAAGCCTTGCTGCGTGGCGCCCGGCGCGACCGCTGGCCCAGTGTGCGAGCGCAGGGTGGCGCTGCCGAGCAGCACCTGGCAGAAGTCGAGCGCAGCACACCGGATCAGCAGCGCGTTGAGCAATACTCTGCCGGCCTGGTGGCGAGCTGGGAGCTGGATTTCTATGGCCGCCTGGCCCGTGCAGTCGAGGCCAGTGAGGCCGAGCTGCAAGCCTCCGCGGCTGACCTGCAGGCGCTGCAGGTAGCGCTGACCGGGCAGTTGGCCAGCAGCTATTTTGCCCTGCGCGGGCAACAGCAGTTACTTGCGGTAGCGCGGCAGAATGTGGCGCTGCAGCAGGAGTCGCTGGATATTGTCAGCGCGCGGCTGGAGGCCGGCCGCGGTACCGAGTTTGATCGTCTGCGCGCCGCCGCCGAGCTGGATTCGCTGCGTGCGCTGGTGCCGCAGCGTAAGGCTGCCGTGCAGCTGAGTATGCATCGCCTGGCGGTGCTCACCGGGCAGCCGCCGGCGGCGCTGAATGCGCTGCTGGCGCAGGAGCGACCGATGCCTGCGGTGGTCGCCGAGGTACCGGTTGGCACCCCCGCCAAGGTGTTGCGCCGCCGCCCCGACATTCAGGCCGCCGAGCGGCGTCTGGCCGCCGCCACCGCGCAGGTGGGCGTGGCCACGGCGGATCTGTTCCCACGCTTCACCCTGGGTGCGCTGCTCGGTTCAGTCGCGGGTAGCGGTAGTGATCTGTTCACCGCTGGCGCCGAATCGCGCAGCATTAGCCTGGGCATCGACTGGACCTTTCTGGATGTAGAAGGAGTGCGCGCGCGCATCGCCGCCGCTGACGCGCGTGGCGCCGAGCGGCTGGCGCAGTATCAGCAGGCGGTGCTGAACGCGCTGGAAGAAACCGAGAACGGATTGGTCAATGTGCGCCAGTCACAGCGCCGTAGTGACTGGCTGCAAACCGCCAGCGAGTCGGCCGAGCAGGCAGTGGAGCAGGCGCGGCTGCGCTACGAGCAGGGGTATATCGAGTACTTTGAGGTGCTGGATACCGAGCAGGCGCTCACCGCCGTGCGCAGTGATCTGGTGCAGAGCCGTATCGACGCGGCGGTGGCCATGGTGTCAGTGTATCAGGCCATTGCCGGCGCGCCGGTCATGGATGCAGAGCCCTTGGCGCAGCGCTAACGCTGCGCATTCTGCTCAGAAGTTGGCCGGGGTAGTGGCGCTGATCAGCAGGCAGTCCTGATCGGCCGACGGATTACGGAAGCGGTGCGGCTGGTTGCTGTCGAAATAGTAGCTGTCACCGCTGCCCAGCAGATACACCTCGCCGCCCACGGTCACTTCCAGCTGTCCCCTGACCACGGTGCCGGCTTCTTCGCCTTCGTGATTAAGCATGTCCGGGCCGGTATCGGCGCCGGGTGGATAGGTCTCGTTCAGAAAGGAAAAGGCGCGGTTGGGGTGTCCCTTGCCGACCAGCTTCATGGTCACGTCGTTGGTGCCGATATCCAGCAGCTCGTCGGCGCGGTAGATCACCTTGCGCTGCGCATCTTCTTCCAGCTCCAGCGAGAAGAAATCCACCAGTGACATGGGGATGCCGGAGAGTACTTTCTTCAGTGAGCTGACAGAGGGGCTGACGCTGTTTTTCTCGATCATCGAGATGGTGCTGTTGGTAACGCCGGCTCTCTTGGCCAGTTCTCGTTGTGATAAACCCTTGAGTTTACGGATGGTTTTCAGGCGGGCACCAACGTCCAAAGGCAGATTCCTCCAGGGAATAGTCAGACAGGTTACACAGGCAGGTGTGCACAATGAGGCGAATCATTGCACGGCTGTTCAGAATTTTCAACAGATCGCAGACTGTCCAGTCATTCCCGCGCGGCGCGAGGTTCAGCCGATGTAGCGGCGTGGCACGCGGTTGAGATTGCAGAACAGCTGGTACGGGATGCTGTCGGCCCAAGCCGCGACCTCACTGGCGTTGAGCCCTTCACCCCACAGGCGAACGGCGCTGCCCAGGCCGCTACCGGGCAGCTCGGTGAGGTCAACGGTGAGCATGTCCATGGACACCCGGCCGATCAGCTGGCTGCGTTGGCCATCGACCAGCACTGGGGTGCCGTCCTTGGCGTGGCGCGGGTAGCCATCGGCATAACCCATGGCGACCACGCCCACGCGGGTCGGACGCTGAGTGATGTAGCGCGAGCCGTAGCCGATGGGTTCACCCGCAGGTAGTTCGCGCACGGCGATAATGCGTGATTCCAGCTGCATGACCGGCTGTAACAATTCGGCCTGCGTCTGCGAAAAACTGAACGGGGTAGCGCCGTACAGCATGATGCCGGGGCGCAGCCAGTCGCCATGCGCGGCTGGCCAGGCCAGCACGCCGGGCGAGTTGCACAGACTGGCCGGGCCGCGGAGGTCGGCGGTGGCGTCGGCGAACACCGCCAGCTGCTCTTCGGTACGCCCGGTTTCGGGCTCATCAGCGCGGGCAAAATGGGTCATCTTGGTCAGGCTGGCGACCTTGCTGCTGCCCTCCAGGCGACGCCAGATATCGGCGTACTCGGCTGGGCTAAAGCCCACGCGGTGCATGCCGGTGTCCAGTTTCAGCCAGATATGCAGGGGGCTGCGCAGTTGCGCGGCCGCCAACTGATCCAGTTGCGCTTGATGGTGCACCACCGCCCAGAGCTGATGCTCAACCAGCAGCGGCAGCTCGTCGGCGTCAAACCAGCCTTCGAGCAGCAATATGGGTTTGCTCACGCCGGCGGCGCGCAGCTCTAATGCCTCTTCGATACAGGCCACGGCAAAGCCGTCAGCCACTTCACTCAAGGCTTCGGCGCAGTGCAGCGCACCATGCCCGTAGGCATTTGCCTTGATCACCGCCAGCGCGCGTTGGCCGGACAGCGATTTTGCCAGCAGGTAATTGTGGCGCAGGGCGTTGAGGTCGATCAGGGCGTGGGCTGGGCGCATGAATAGGATCTTGAAAAAATGCGGGACTGGATGCCCGGCTAAGCTAAGGGACGTGCTGAACAATTGCGCAGCCTCTCTGGCCAGAAGGCCTCAAGGGCAAGCGCTCAAGCATGCATCTGCTGCGTTGCGATTCTTGCCAAGAGCAGCACTATTGGCTGCGAATCACGTCTTGCATCTGCACGCTTGATCACTCGCAGAGAGTCTGTGCAATTGCTCATCACGTCCCAAGATTATCAGACGCGGTTCCGCGGCGGGAATGCGCGGCTGATGAGGGGGGCGGATTTAAGCGCGTCGGTCAGATGGCCGCGACCACCGACATTTCGACCAGGATCTCCGGCTCGCAGAGCTTGGCTTCCACGGTGGCGCGGGCTGGCGCGGTGCCGGCTGGTAGCCATTGGTCCCAGACGCTGTTCATGGCGGCAAAGTCGGCGTCGATGTCTTTCAGGTAGATGGTCACCGAGAGAATCCGCGTCTTGTCGCTGCCGGCCTGGGCCAGCAGGCTTTCGATTTCCTGCAGGGTGCTGCGGGTCTGAGTGGCGGCGTCTTTATCCAGATCGTCATCGGCGGCTACCTGGCCGGATAAATACACGGTGTTCTGGTGAATCACGATCTGACTCATGCGCTCGTTAGTGAGCTGTCGCTGGATGGCCATGCGGGCTGTGTTCCTTGTCTTGTGCATAACGGTTGAAATTGTAGTCGCTGGCGCCAATCGCGGTCTTCTTGCCGTCAATCAGGTCGGCAAGTAACTGGCTGGAGCCACAGGACATGGTCCAGCCCAGGGTACCGTGGCCGGTATTGAAGTACAGGTTGCGCAGTTTACTCGCGCCGATGATAGGCGTGCCATCCGGCGTCATCGGTCGGAAGCCGGTCCAGAAGCTGGCCTCGCTGACCGCGCCGCCTTCGGGGAAGAGGTCGCTGATGACCATTTCCAGGGTGGCGCGGCGCTTGTCGCTGAGGCTGTCATCAAACCCGGTGAGCTCGGCCATGCCGCCCACGCGGATACGATCGGCAAACCGGGTCATGGCCACCTTGTAGGTTTCATCCATGATGGTCGAGACCGGCGCCATGGCGTCGTTGGTCACCGGCAGGGTCAGTGAATAGCCTTTGACCGGGTAGATTGGCAGCTCCATACCCAGTGGGCGGGCGAGTTTGGGCGAGAAGCTGCCCAGGGCCAATACGTAGCGGTCGGCGTGCAGGGTTTCGCCATTGGCCAGGCGCACGCCATTGATCTGGGTGCCGTCGCTGAGTAGTTCGTCTATCTCGCAGTTGAAGCGAAATTGCACGCCCAACTCGGCAGCCTTGGCCGCCAGGCGGGTGGTGAACAGGTGGCAGTCGCCGGTTTCATCGTTGGGCAGGCGCAGGCCGCCGACGATCTTGTGCGCGCTGGGCGCCAGGCCGGGCTCGATGCGCACACAGCCCTCGCGGTCGAGCAATTGGTAGGGCACGCCGCAGCGTTCGAGCACGGCGATGTCCTGCGCGGCAGCGTCCATTTGCTTCTGGGTGCGGAACAGCTGCAGGGTGCCCAGCTCGCGGTGCTCGTAATCCACACCGCTGTCCTTGCGCAGCGCCATCAGGCAGTCGCGGCTGTATTCTGCCAGGCGCATCATGCGCTCCTTGTTCACCGCATAGCGCGCTTCTGTGCAGTTGCGCAGCATCTGCAGCATCCAGCGATACTGCTGTGGGTTGCTGGTGGGCTTGATGGCCAGCGGGGCGTGCTTGGCCAGCATCCACTTTACCGCTTTCAGTGGCACACCGGGCGCTGCCCAAGGGGCGGAGTAGCCGGGGGAGATCATGCCGGCGTTGCCGAAACTGGTTTCCAGCGCCGGGCCGCTCTGCCGGTCGACCACGGTCACCTGATGGCCGGCCTTGGCCAGATACCAGGCGCTGGTGATACCGATGACGCCGCTGCCGAGAATGAGGACCTGCATGTTGCCGCTCCGAATGAGTAGAATGTAGCCTGTGGGCGATATCACTATTCTATGGCAAGTGATCTGGTCTCATTTTTTGTTTATTTTTAGATCTGCGAATAAAGATTCTTTGTAAATAACGATATTCAGAGATTTTTCATGAAAACCAAACGAGCCTCCAGCCGCGAGTTGGACAAGATCGACCGGCACATCCTTGAGCTGCTGCAGAATGAAGGGCGCATGTCCTACGTGGAGTTGGGTGAGCGCGTGGGGCTGTCTACCACGCCCTGTATGGAGCGCGTGAAGCGGCTGGAGCGGGAGAAGTTCATCCTCGGCTACGGTGCGCGGCTGAACCCGCAGAAGCTGCAGGCCAACCTGCTAGTGTTTGTCGAGATCAGCCTGTACTCCAAGTCGGCGGATATCTTTGACGACTTTCGCCGCGCGGCCATCAAGCTGCCGCACGTATTGGAGTGCCATCTGGTCTCGGGCGACTTTGACTACCTGATCAAGGCGCGTATCTCCGAAATGGCCTCCTACCGTAAGCTGTTGGGCGACATCCTGCTGCGCCTGCCGGGGGTGCGTGAGTCGAAGAGCTATATCGTCATGGAGGAGCTGAAAGAGACCCTGGCCATTCCGATACCCGAGGCAGATTAAGTGGCACTGTGATTGTTCTGTGTGCGCTTAGTGTTTATGCTGCTGTAAATTTTTATTGACACTCGTTCGCCTATTTCAAACGGATATCCCATGTCAGCCAATCCCACGCACACCCACGAGCATGCTCCCTCCTACTATGCGGCCAGCGTCAATCGACAACTGACGTTGCCGGTGTTGCAAGGCGAGGAGCAGGCGGATGTCTGCATCATTGGCGGTGGCTTTACCGGCCTGAATACCGCCATTGAGCTGGCGCAGAAGGGGCTCTCGGTGGTGTTGCTGGAAGCGCATCAGGTGGGCTGGGGTGCCAGCGGTCGCAATGGTGGCCAGCTGATTCGCGGGGTCGGCCACGATGTGGAGCAGTTCGAGAAGCAGATTGGCGCTGAGGGCGTGCGTAACCTCAAACTGATGGGTATCGAGGCGGTGGAGATCGTCAAGCGGCGCATTGCCGAGTTCAACATCGACTGCGACCTGACCATGGGCTACTGCGATCTGGCTAACAAGCCCGCGCACATGGAGGGTTTTCGAGCCGACAAGGCTGATCTGGAATCCCTGGGCTACGCGCATGAACTGAAGATGATCGAGCGCGATCAGTTGCACAGCGTGGTTAACTCCGACCGTTATATCGGCGGCATGAGCGACATGGGCTCGGGTCATCTACATCCGTTGAATCTGGCGCTCGGTGAAGCGGCGGCGGCGCAAAGCCTGGGCGTACGCCTGTTCGAACATTCCTCCGTCACCCAGATCGATTATGGCTCCACGGTTACCGTGCATACGGCGACCGGCAAGGTGAAAGCCGCGCAACTGGTGATTGGCTGCAACGCCTATCTGGGGCGATTGCACCCCAAGCTCAGTGGCACCGTGATTCCCGCCGGCAGTTACATCATTGCCACCGAGCCGCTGGGTGAGGAGCGCGCACGCGGGCTGATCCCGCAGAATATGGCGCTGTGCGATCAGCGCGTGGCACTGGATTACTACCGTCTTTCGGCTGACCATCGGCTACTGTTTGGCGGCGCCTGCCATTACTCCGGCCGTGATCCGGCGGACATCGCCGCCTACATGCAGCCCAAGATGCTCAAGGTGTTCCCGCAACTGGCCGGGGTAAAGATCGACTTCCAATGGGGCGGCATGATCGGCATCGGCGCCAACCGTCTGCCGCAGATCGGCAAACTGCCGGATCAGCCCAACGTGTTCTACGCCCAGGCCTATTCCGGCCACGGCGTCAATGCTACCCACCTCTCTGCCAAGCTGCTGGCAGAGGCGATCAGCGGGCACGCCAGCAGCGGTTTTGAGCTGTTCGGCAAAGTGCCACACATGGCCTTCCCCGGCGGGCAGCGCTTGCGTGCACCCCTGCTTGCTCTGGGCATGCTGTGGGAGCAGACCAAGGAGCTGTTTTAACCGCCCGCCAGAACCAGGCCCACCCGGCTAATTGAAGGGTGGGCGCTCCCGCTGTACTGAGCACACTCCGTCCGCACGTCAGGATTGTCTGAATCTTTTAGATGACAACTAGCATATTTACTTATATGTTGATCGTCATCTAATATGCTCAAATCACCTTTCGAGTAGTTCAGCATGAAGTCGAACACCACATCGCCGAGCGATACAGATAGCCGCACCACCCGTTTGCTGCAGGCGCCGATACTACCGTTGTTGTTAACGATGGCCTGGCCTAATGTGCTGATCATGTGCGCGCAGGCGTCCACCGGCCTGATCGAGACCTGGTGGGTGGCCAAGCTGGGGACCGATGCACTGGCCGGCATGGCGCTGGTTTTTCCCGGCGTGATGCTGATGCAGATGATGTCGGCCGGGGCCATGGGCGGCGGGATTTCCTCTGCGGTGGCGCGCGCGTTGGGGGCGGGTCGGCGCGGCGACGCCAATGCGCTGGTGTGGCATGCCTTGTTGATCAACGGCGCTATAGGTCTGCTTTTTTCACTGCTGTTTCTGCTGTTTGGCTCGCCGCTGTACCGCTTTATGGGCGGCGACGGCGCCGCGTTGGCCGCGGCACTTGAGTACTCCAATGTGGTGTTCGCCGGTACGTTCGCGCTCTGGCTGATGAATGCGCTGGCCAGCGTGATTCGCGGTACCGGCAATATGTTGTTTCCTGCCCTGGTGACCTGCGCCGGCGTGCTGCTGCTGATCCCGCTGTCGCCACTGCTGATCTTCGGCTTGGGCCCGCTGCCGGGGCTGGGGATCGCCGGCGGTGGCGTGGCCATGGTGCTGTTCTTCGTTGGCGGAGCGCTGGCGATGTTGTGGTTCATTCTCTCCGGTCGCTGCGTCGTCAGGCTGAGCCGCACACCGGTAGCCTGGCGTTATCTGCGCGATATTCTCCACATCGGCCTGCTGTCTTCCATCACCACGGTACTGACCAATGTCATCATTGCTGGAGCTACCGCGCTGGTGGCGGCGGGTGCGGGAGTGCAGGCGGTAGCGGGTTTTGGCTCTGGCGTGCGTCTGGAATACCTGCTGGTGCCGCTGGCCTTTGGCATAGGCGCGCCGCTGGTGGTGCTGGTGGGCACCAATCTGGGCGCCGGGCAGCGGGAGCGCGCCTTGCGCATCGGCATGACCGGAGGCCTGGTTGCCTTTGTGACCACTGAAGCCATAGGTGTGAGTGCGGCGCTTTGGCCTGAGCAGTGGTTGCGTCTGTTTACGCATGACCCCGTGGCGCTGGTGACCGGAGCCGACTATCTGCGCATTGTTGGGCCTACCTACGGCTTTTTCGGGCTGGGGCTGGCGCTGTATTTCGCCTCTCAAGGTGCTGGCCGACTACGTTGGCCGTTGATCGCCGGATTCCTGCGTCTGGCCATTGCCCTGGGTGGTGGCTGGCTGGCACTGCAACTGAGCGACAGCGTCAATGCAGTCTTCTACGCCCTGGCCTTGGCAATGCTGGTGTATGGCCTGCTGATTGCCTTGGCCGTCTGGCGTCGTAGCTGGTTTAGCGTTGCTGCCAGGCCTGCTACCCCGACCATTTCATCCCCGTCACCGGCGCCGGTCGAGCGCTGAGGGCAACTCTGCAACCGAAGAAAAGGTACTGACGCATGCCGCACACAGTTGAGTTCTACTTTGATTTTCGCAGTCCCTACAGCTACATGGCGTACAGCCAACTCGCGCACATGGGTGTGGAGATCAGCCTGAAACCCATGATTGTCCTCAAGGTGATGGAGCAGGTCGGGAACGTGCCCACCACGCTGATTTGCAGCGCCAAGGCCCGTTATGCGCGGGCGGATCTGGGTCGTTGGGCCAAGCGCTATGGCGTGCCGCTGAACCCAGCCGACATGAAAAGCGTCGACGGGGAAGCCTGCCTGCGCGCAGTGCTGGCCGCCTCTTCAGCGGCGGACGCAGCCAGCATTACCGAAGCGCTGTACCGCGCCTGCTGGGGCGAAGCCAAAGCGCTGACCAACAAACAAGAGATTCTCGCAGTAATCGCAGCTACCGGCGTGGATGCCAACGCCATAGACGCACGCATGGATAGCCCTGAGGTGGTCGCTGCACTGGAGAGCAGCACCAATGAAGCGGCCGCACGCGGTGTGTTCGGCTCGCCCACCATGTTTGTCGGGGAGCAGATGTTCTTCGGCAATGATCGTCTCGATTTTCTGCGCGAGGCACTCGCGCACCACGCGGAGTAACAGTTATGTCTGAGCAATCCAAACCCCTTGCCCTGGTGACGGGCGTAGGCCCGGGTACCGGTGCCTCCGTGGTACGTCGCTTTGTCGAAGGCGGCTATCGGGTGGCCATGCTGGCGCGCGATGCCGACCGTCTGGCGGCGCTCGCTGCAGAGCTGCCCGATACCATCGCGCTGCCGTGTGATGTCACCGATTTGGCGGCGTTGGAGGCGGCTATCGGCCAGGTCGGCTCGCCCAAGGTGGTGGTGCACAATGCGGTGGGTGGTGCTTTTGGCAGCTTCATGGATATCGACCCTGAGGTGCTGCGGCGCAATTTCGAGATCAACACCATGGCCTTGCTGCACCTGGCGCGCTTGACCACGCCCGCGATGGTGGCGGCCGGTGAAGGTGCGCTGATCGTCACCGGCAACACCTCGGCGCAGCGCGGCAAGGCGCATTTTGCCGGGTTCGCACCGAGCAAGGCGGCGCAGCGGATTCTGGCCGAGTCCATCGCGCGGGACTTGGGGCCCAAGGGCGTGCACGTGGCCTATCTGATAATCGACGCGGTTATCGATGTGCCCTGGCAGCGCGAGCGCCTGCCCGACGCACCGGATGACTTTTTCATTCACCCCGCCTCGATTGCCGACGAAGTCTTCCATCTGGCGCATCAGGCGCGTGACGCCTGGTCCTTCCTGGCTGAAATACGCCCATTCCACGAGCCCTGGTAGGCGGTTAGCCTCAGCGTTGTTCCAGCTCCACCAGCCCGTGGGGTAGCTCGGCTACCTTGCAGGGCTGGGCGCTGAGGTCGATCAGATCGCCGTTGTTCGGCACCAGGCCGCCGAGGCCCAGGCTGCGGCCAAACTGCATGTGCGCCTTTTGGTGATACAGCTCGCCGTGCACCGGCAGCAGGTGGCGCGCCTTCAGCCAGCCGTAGAGCTGGCGCAGATCTTCCTGCGGCGGGTGGCCAGAGGCGTGGATTGCTGCCATATCGTCATCGATGATCTGTACGCCCTGCTCTTTCAAGCCCTGCTTGATCCTCGCCAGCGCCTCTTCGTTGCCGGGAATCAGGCGCGACGAGAACACTACGGTATCGCCCGGCTCCAGGCTCAGCTGCGGATGGTTGCCGCTGGCCAAGCGCCCCAAGGCGGCGGCCGGTTCGCCCTGGCTACCGGTGCAGATCCACAGCTGCTGCTCGCGCGGCAGGTGTCCCAGCTCCCAGGGGCCGATAAAACCCGGCCTGCTGTTCAGATAACCCTGAGCGCGACCAAAGCCGTGCATGCTCACCAGGCTGCGACCCAGCAGCGCGGCGTAGCGGCCGCAATCAAAGGCAATTTCGGCCAGGCTGTGCAGGCGCGCCAGGTTGCTGGCAAAGCAGGTGACGATCACCCGTTCGCTACAACCGCGAATGGCATCCTGCAGGCCATTCTGTACTACCGCTTCAGAACGACTGGCACCGGCTACCGGGGCATTGGTGGAGTCGCCAATGATTACATCGACGCCTTGGCGCCCCAGCGCCTGCAACCGGCCCTGCGCGGTCAGACCGCCAACCAGCGGCTGCGGGTCGAGCTTCCAGTCGCCGCTGTGGTACAGCCGCTTGCCGGCGACCTCCAGCATGATCGCGTGGGACTCGGGAATCGAGTGGGTGACTGGTATCCACTCGGCCTGAAAGGCGCCTATACCGATGGGCTCCAGCGGCTGAATCTCGTGAATACGTGGCCAACTCAGACCGGGATCGAGCTTGGCGCGGATCAGCCGCGCGGCAAAGGGGCTGGCGTAAATGGGGCAGTCCATGGCGCGCCAGATGTGCGGGATGGCGCCAATGTGATCCTCATGGCCATGGGTAATCAGGATCGCCGACAGTTTGATATCGTGCCGCTCCAGCGCCGACAGGCTAGGTACCGACACGCTGTTGCGCCCGCTGGGTGTGGCATTCAGGGCAAAGCCGCAGTCAATCGCGATCCATTCGCCGGCCGAGCCGTACAGGTAGAAATTGGCGCCGAACATGCCCGCCCCGCCCAGCGCGACAAACCAGGGGCCGGGGCTGCGGTGGAGTTGTTCAAAGCGCGGGGCGGGCATGCAGGTCTCTCAGCTACAAGCGGCAAGCTACTAGCCACAAGCGGTGGGTGTAAGGGGAGGTTAGCATAAGGGCAGGCTCTAACGCCGCTTGATGAGCGGCAACGACCCGGCCTGTCGCTTGAGGCTTGCCGCCGGCGTCAGCCGAAGAACCAGTAACACACGCCAATGGCCGTGAGCATGCCGGCCAGATCGGCCAGCAGCGCGCAGCCCAGCGCGTGGCGCACTCGGCTGATACCGACCGCGCCAAAGTACACCGCCAGCACATAGAAGGTGGTCTCGGTACTGGCCTGAAAGGTGGCGGCCAGTTGCGCGGGGAAACTGTCTACGCCGAAGGTGTTCATGGTCTCGATCATCAGCGCGCGCGAGCCACTGCCGGACAGCGGCTTGATGAAAGCGGTGGGCAGGGCATCGACGAAGCGGGTATCCCAGCCGCAGGTTTCGGCCAGCCAGCGAATGCCATCCAGCCCGGCGTCCAGCACCCCGCTGGCACGCAGCACGCCGACCGCCACCAGCATGGCAACCAGGAAGGGCAAGAGGGAGATGGTCACCTCAAAGCCCTGTTTGGCGCCCTCGATAAAGCTATCGTAGACATTCACCTTGCGCAGCGCCGCCACCAGCAAAAAGGCGATGATGATGCCGAACAGGGTCAGGTTGCCCACCAGCGTGGAAGTGGCTGCCAGGGCCTCGGAAGACAGCCCGGCCAGGGTGGTCAGCAGCAGGCCGAGGAAGGCCGAGCCGGCGGCCAGATAGGCCAGTACCACCGGGTCCCATAGTTTCAGCCGCTGCATCAGCGCCACACTGAGCAGGCCCACCAGACTCGACGCGGTAGTGGCCAGCAGGATCGGCAGGAAGACCTCGGTGGGGTCGCTGGCGCCCTGCTGGGCGCGGTACATGAACACGGTCACCGGCAGCAGGGTGAGCGAGGAGGTGTTGAGCACCATGAACAGGATCTGTGCGTTGCTGGCGGTGTCCTTGCTCCGGTTCAGTGTCTGCAGTGACTGCATGGCCTTGATGCCGATCGGCGTGGCGGCGTTGTCAAGGCCCAGCACGTTGGCGGCAAAGTTCATGGTGATATGCCCCAGCGCGGGATGCCCGCTGGGCACCTCGGGCATCAGGCGACGAAACAGCGGATCAAGCAGCCGCGCCATCAGCTTGATTAACCCGGCCTTCTCGGCAATGTTCAGAAAGCCCAGCCACAAGGTCATGGTACCCACCAGTACCAGGATGATCTCGACGCTCAAGCGCGCCATGTCGAATAGCGCTGTCACCAGCCGGCTGAACACCTCGGCGTCGCCCAGTCCCAGCCATTGCCAGAGAGCCGCGGCGAAAGCGCTGAGGAAGAAACCGAGCCAGATCCAGTTGAGCATGTATGCCTGATGTCCTGTGAAACGAGCCTGTGATGCGATCTACAACGCCGGGTTATATGCCGCAGGCGGCTGGCGTAGGGCGAGCTTGCCTGCTTTGCTGACAGTTAGTCCAGCCTTGCCGTAAAGGAAGCGCCATGCCCAGCCTAGATACCAGTGCCAGCAACCTGAAAACGCTCAGCGAGAAAGTACCCGGCGATACGCCGATTCAGATGCTCAACCTGCTGCGCTTCAATGCGCACGCCGAATACCCGTCCGGCACCGACGCTCATCCCTGTTCAGGGCGCGAGGCGTACGCGCGTTATCTGCGCGCGGTGAGCGACAGCATGGCCGCAGTGGGCGCGCATATTCGGCTGCAGAGCCGGGTGTTACATACCCTGATCGCCCCGCAGGGAGAGCAATGGGATCAGGTGCTGGTGTTCGAGTTTCCTTCCCTGTCGGCTTTTTTCAGCCTGCTCGAGGATGAGCACTACAGGGCGGCTGCGGTGCACCGGACGGCGGCGCTGATGGATTCTCGGCTGGTGTGTACCAGCGAGGCGCCACTGCACTGATCAGCGCCGAGGCTTGCTTAGGCGCGAGCGCAGCGAGCAGGCTGGCAGTCTCGCTATCCGGCTGGCCGGCGTAGTTGCTCTGCCGGAAGCGCATCTGGAATGCGGCGATCACATTGCGCGTGGGGCCATCCAGTTCGCCGCTCTGCGGCACCTGGTAGCCGTATTCGGCCAGCGCCGCCTGGAACCAGCTGACAGCCGGTACGCGACCATCCAGCCAGTTGTACATCACCCGCACGCGCTGGGCATCCGGCCCGCGTGCGACGCCGGCGGCAACCAGTTGCTGCCAGGGAAACAGCGGGCCCGGATCCACCTTGCGTTGCGGTGCAATATCGCTGTGACCGATCACAGCTTCGGGGCCAAGGCCGTGGCGTTGTTGAATGTCCCGCAGCAGCACAATGAGGGCATCGATCTGGCGCTGATCCCAGGCTTGCCAACGGCGGCAGTGGGGCTCATCAACATAGCCGTCGTTAACCATTTCAATGCCGATGGAGCTGGCGTTCAGCCAGGTGCGGCCCTGCCAGCTGCTATCGCCGGCGTGCCAAGCGCGCTGCGTTTCATCCACCAGCCGATAGATCACCGGGTCGTGGTCGCTGATCAGGTAATGACTGCTGACATCCTGCTCGGTGAGCACCTTGAACGAGCGTTCAAAGCCGGATGAGGTGTAGTGCAGCACTATGTACTGCACGCGGCTGTCCTGGCTGCGGGCGTGATAACGGTCGTCGATGACCAGTTGCTCGGTGCAGCCCGCCAGCAAGACCAGCGCTGGCAGCAAGGCTTTCCAATAACTCAAGGGGAGGTTCCTGTCACGGTCGCAAAAGTGCAGGTTAACACGCCTGCAGCTTAGGCCACTGCGCTTTGGGTATCCTGCACTATGCGGTTACGACCCTGATCCTTGGCGCGGTACATCGCTTTGTCCGCCCGATCAAAGACGTCATCGAGGGTGTCGCCCTGGCAGAACTGGGTGTAGCCGATGGAAATGGTGACGGGTACCGGCGCGTTCTTGAAATGAAACGGGCTGGCTTCGATGCCTGCGCGCAGTTCTTCCAGTGCGATGGCACCCTGTTCCGGCGAGGTGCCGGGCATCAATACGACAAACTCTTCACCGCCGAACCGGCCGATATAGTCGGTCTTGCGCAGGCGGCGAGAAAGCTGCGTGGCAATCAGGCGCAGTACCTTGTCGCCCGCCAGGTGCCCGAAACGGTCGTTGATCGACTTGAAGTGGTCGACGTCCAGCACTACCAGCAGCAATTGGCCGCCGTAACGCAGCCAACGCTCGTACTCTTCGTCCATGCGTTTCTGTAGTCCGGCGCGATTGGACAGCCCGGTGAGGCTGTCGAGCATGGCCTGTTGGCGTTGCTCCTCCAGGTGCTTGCGGAAAGTCTGAGCTTCCACTTCCATCACCTGAATGCGCTCGACCATCACTTTCAGGCGCTCGGACACCTGGCTATCGCGGGCCTCGCGCAGCGCGCGGGCCTGATCCACCTTGCTCAGCAGCGCGTTGAGCTTGGCCTCGACATTAGCCTTGAGCGAGTTGAGGTCGTCGGCCTCGCGCACATCCACATGCAGTACCTCAACCTCACCCCGAATGGCTCCTTCGAGCGAACGGCCTTCCTCCAGGGAGTCGACATAGGAGCTTTGCGCTTCCTCCAAGTTGCCTTGAAACTGGCTCAAGCGCTGATTCAACTGCTGCAGGTAGCGCTCAAACTCAACCTGTCGGTTTTGCTGGGCGTTCAGGACCAGAGAGGAGAGCGCGTCCAGCGCGGCGGTCAGCTCGTACCAGTTCAGGCCCTTGCTGATCTGCTCACGCAGCCGCTGGCAGGTGAGCTCCTGTTCTTCCAGCAGTTGAATATCGCTGAGCAGGTTGAGTAGGATCGATTCAATGTGGGCCGCGACTTTAGAGTAGCTCTGCTCTTCACCGCTGATATTGCCGCTGGTTTTGGCCGCTGGTTGTGGTTCGGCTTCGGTGCTCGGGATCAGCGCGTCGACCAGGGCTGGGGTTTCGGGCTCGGGCGGCTCTGCTTCCGGCTCTGCGATCGGTTCGGCGGCGTCCAGCGGGATGGGATCTTCCAGCGCGGGAAGCGGGGTGGCTGCAGCTTCGCTGGATTTTCCGAACAGCCGCGACCACAGCCCGGTAGAGGCCTCCTCCGGGCTACTACTCAGGGTGGCGGCCTGGAGTTGGGTGAGGTCCCGCAGCAGGCGCGGCAGGCTTTGCGCCAGATTGTCTGCAGCATCCAGCTGTTTGCTCAGGGTGCGCAGCGCCTTGTCGGCTTCCTTCGGGGGCTCCTGATCCTGCAGTTGGCGAATCAGTTTTTTCAGCTGCGTGCAGATCTCGCTGCTGCGTTGCTGGCGTGACTGATCGGCCGCCAGCACCGCGCGCTCAAGGTCCGGCAGCAGAGCGCCAAGCATTTTCGGGGGCGCGTCGCTGCGCAGTGAGTTGCGCAGCTCTTTCAGGCGTCGGTCGAGTAACGGGTCGATGCCGTCAGCGGCGATACTCACTCTCACCAAGCCACGCTTGAGCAGTTCCTCCTGCTCGCTGGAGGCCTTTTCAGGCTCAGCGTCGGCTGAGTATCGGTGAGTATCAGACATGTTGGCTCCGGACGGTTTTTCCAGAGATTATAGGTGAACCTGAGGTTCTGGCTAGCCCTTGCCGCTGCTTCCGCAGAGGCTGGCAGGCAAGCGTATGTGCATGGCCACCGGTAGATGGTCGGATATGGCGTGCGGCAGCACATCAACCTGCTCGATGCTCAGGCTGGGGCTGATCAGGATGTGGTCCAGTACCTTGGCTGGTTTCCAGCTCGGGTAGGTGCCGGGCAGGGTTGCGGTGTGCAGCTTGCTGCCTTGTAGTGGCGACTTCTCCAGCAGGTCTTCGGCGTGGGTATTCATATCGCCCATCAACACCACGTGTCGATGATCGGCGATCCGCTCGCGGATGTAGGCCAACTGGTTGGCGCGGCCCTTGGGGCTGAGCGCCAGGTGCATCATCACTACGAGCAATGACTCCGGGCCGTCGCCAAACTGGGTCAGGATGGCGCCGCGCCCTGGCAGTACGCCAGGCAGCTTGTGATCTTCCAGCAGGTCAGGGGCGTAGCGGCTGAGCAGGCCGTTGGAGTGCTGGGCAAAGCGCCCCAGATTGCGATTGAGCTGCTGATACCAGTAGGGGAAGCCGCTTTCGCGGGCCAGGTGCTCCACCTGATTGACGAAGCCTGAGCGCAGGCTGCCGCCGTCTACCTCCTGCAGGGCCACCAGATCAAAGTCATTCAACAATTGAGCGACCTTGCTCAGTTGCACCTGGCGCCCGGCATGCGGCAGCAGATGCTGCCAACTGCGGGTCAGGTAGTGATGAAACTTCTGGGTGTTGTTACCCACCTGGATGTTGAAGCTCAGCAGCCGCAGCACATCGGGCAAGGTTTGTGTTGAACCCTGACAGTGGTGGTTGGTGCGCAGCTCGGCCGACGACATGGAGCCGCGGGTGTTACGAAAACCTGCGATGTTGCCAGCCGATAGCATGCGATGCTCCTGTTTACTGCGCCTGGCGTTCCTGCTCAACCAGGTACTCGGCGATTTTCAGCATATTTTCAAAGCTGCCGGCCATCTTGCCTTCAATACGATACTTGCCGTTGACGATCAGGCAAGGCACGCCGCTGGCGCGGTAGGCGCGGGCAAGCTGTTCAGCCTGGTTCATCTTGCTCTTCACGCCGAAGGAATCCCAGGCCTTGACGAAGTCTTCTTCGCTGATGCCGTAGGGCTCCAGAAACTCGATCATTGCGTCCTGATCTTTCAGCTTGTTGTTCTGCTTGTGAATGGCGTTGAACACCGCATCGTGGGTCTCATCCAGCTTGCCGAGGCTCTCAAGGGTGTAGAACAGCTGACCGTGGGTGTTCCACTCGCCGCCGAACATGGCGGGTACCGGACGGAAGTTGACGTCGTCAGGCAGGGATTTGGACCACTCGTGAATAGTCGGCTGGAATGCAAAGCAGTGCGGGCAGCCATACCAGAAAAGTTCTGACACCTCGATCTTGTCTGGGTCAAGCGTGGGGGCCGGGGTCGGCAGTACTACGTAATTCACGCCGGCCTGATAGGGGGCATCCTGCGCCTGGACCATGCCGAAGCTGCCAAGCAGCCAGATCAGACCAACGGTTAACAACGCACGCATGTAGTTCTCCAAAGCAGATAGTGAAGCGGGTAATTAATTGGTTTATGTCGATTTTCAGACCCGACAGTAGAACAAAGATTCCCTGATTACCAGATGCAAGCTGTCGCGCTATGTTGCCGCTGATGCGGGCAAAGCATACTCGGCGGGACATAAAAAAAGGATGGCCTGGGCCATCCTTTTTTGCTGCACAGAACGCAATCGCTTAACGCAAGCCTTCGATGTAGCTGGCTACGGCGGCGATATCCTTGTTGCTCAGGCGGCTGGCGATGGTGCGCATGATGGCGGCGTCGCCATCGTTGGTGCGATTGCCTTCGCGGAAGTCGGTCAGCTGCTTGGCGGTGTAGGTCGCGTGCTGACCTGCCAGGTGCGGGAAGCCGGCTGGCGGGTTGCCTTTACCGGTCGGCGAATGGCAGCCGGTGCAAGCGGGCAGACCGGTATCCAGGTCGCCGCCACGGAAGATGGCTTCGCCACGCTCGGCCAGCGCCGGGTCGGCCGCGCCCATGGTCTGGGTCTGTGATGAGAAGTAGGCGGCGATATCGGCCAGATCCTGTTCATCGAGATCGGTCAGCAGGCCGGTCATTTCTACTACGTTGCGGTTGCCTTCCTTGATATCGGTCAGCTGTTTGAGCAGGTAACGCTCACCCTGACCAGCCAGCTTGGGGAAGTTCGGCGCAGGACTGTTGCCATCAGCACCATGACAGGCCCCGCAGACGGCGACCTTGCCCTGACCGGCTTCTGCGTTACCTTCAGCGGCATGCGCAGAGGCGGCAAAGCCCAGGGTCAATACCAGACTAACGAGTAGTTTATTCATCGGCTAATCCAATTACGGCTAAAAGAAAAATGGTGGCTTTACCTGTTGCCCGGCCTTGATGACCGCGTTTTCATCACAGGTTGCCTTATATTCCGCTCATGCTAGCTGCCGCCTTCGTCCGGCGCAATGGGCGAACTGCCGCAGGTACACGATGCTGGGTGAGCAGGACTGAAAAACCACCCGACAATGCATGCCAGGGGAATTGGTCAGTGCTTCCCACAACCGCGGCATTATATACTAAGCAGGCCGCAAACGTGAATGTCATCAGCTTTCCAGCCCGTTGGGCGGAATCAACAGGTTTCCCATGTCGTCTACTACGCCTCTCGTATCGCTCTGCCAACAGGCCACTTTCATTAAAAGTGCCAGTCTGGTCGAGCAGTGTCCCGCCGATATCGGTCTGGAAGTAGCCTTTGCCGGTCGTTCCAACGCCGGCAAGTCGAGCGCGCTCAATACCCTGACCCACGCGCGCCTGGCGCGTACCTCGAAAACCCCTGGCCGTACTCAGCTGATCAATTTCTTTCAGCTGGATGATCAGCGCCGCCTGGTGGATTTGCCCGGTTACGGCTACGCCAAAGTGCCGCTGGAGCTGAAAGAGCACTGGAAGCAGCACCTTGACGCCTATTTGACCCAGCGCAACAGCCTGGCGGGTGTGGTGCTGGTGATGGATATCCGTCATCCGTTGTCCGAGTTTGACTGCATGATGCTCGACTGGGCGCAGATGAGTAATATTCCAGCCCACGTGCTGCTCAGCAAGTCAGACAAGCTGGCGTTTGGTGCGGCCAAGAATGCGCTGCTGAAAATTCAGGCCACCATGCGCAAGACCTTTGGTGAAATGTCCACCGTGCAATTGTTTTCTGCGCCCAAGCGGCAAGGTGTAGAAGAGGCCTACGCGCGTCTTGAGCAGTGGTTGTTTCCGCCGGAAGACGAATTGATGGGCGACTACCTGGACGAAGAAGAGCCGCCAGAGCTGAGTGATGACGATTGGGGCGATGACGCCGGCAATTGATCGCGCGCCAACTTGCAGGCAAAAAAAACCCCGAGCTTCTATGGGGAGGGAGGCTCGGGGTTAACTACCGGGCTGTGCTAGGAAAGGGAGTGCCCGGTTTTCTGCCAACACTAAATCACATCTAAGGAGCATGAAGGGCTGTTAAGCCGTCCATGTAATGTCTGACGGGCGAGTTGCAGCTAAGTTCAAAAAAAGATTTAGATCGGTTAGTTATGAAAAAGCCCGCGCTTAGGCTCGGGCTTTTTCGTCTGCAACCGGCAAGCTAGAGGCGTGCGGCGGCTGGTCGCTCGCTTAGTGCGCCTCGTCCCAGTTGTTGCCCACACCCACTTCGACCAGCAGCGGCACGTCCAGTTCGGCGGCTTGCCCCATGTGTTCCTGCAGGCCCTGGCTGACGGCCTCAATCTGGTCTTCGTGAACTTCCAGTACCAGTTCATCGTGTACCTGCATGATCACGCGGGCATCCAGTTTGCTGTTGGCCAGCCACTGGTCGACCTTGATCATCGCGCGCTTGATGATATCGGCAGCCGTGCCCTGCATGGGCGCGTTGATAGCGGTCCGCTCGGCGCCCTTGCGCATGGCCTGGTTCTTGGCGTTGATCTCTGGCAGGTATAGCCGACGGCCGAACAGGGTTTCAACGTAGCCCTGTTCGCTGGCCTGTTCGCGGGTGCGTTCCATATAGGCCAGCACACCGGGGTAGCGGGCGAAGTAGCGGTCGATATAGGCCTGCGCCTGCTTGCGGTCGACATCGATCTGCTTGGCCAGGCCAAAGGCGCTCATGCCGTAGATCAAGCCGAAGTTGATGGCCTTGGCGCTGCGCCGCTGTTCGGTGGTGACCTCGTCCAGCTCAACGCCGAAAACTTCGGCAGCGGTCGCCTTGTGCACATCAAGGTTGTGTTTGAAGGCGTCCAGCAGGCCAGCGTCCTGCGCCAGGTGGGCCATGATGCGCAGCTCGATCTGCGAATAGTCAGCCGCCAGCAGCTTGTAGCCCTTGGGCGCGATAAAGGCCTGGCGGATGCGCCGGCCTTCCGCGCTGCGGATCGGGATGTTCTGCAGGTTCGGATCGGAGGACGACAGTCGCCCGGTCGCCGCGACCGCCTGATGGTAGGAGGTATGAATGCGCCCGGTACGCGGGTTGATCTGCTCCGGCAGGCGGTCGGTGTAGGTACTTTTCAGCTTGCTGACGCTACGGTACTGCATGATCACCTGCGGCAGCTCGTAACCCTGCTCAGCCAGCTCCGCAAGCACCGATTCCGCCGTCGAAGGCTGGCCCTTGGCGGTCTTGGACAGTACCGGCAGACCCTGCTTTTCATACAGGATGGCACCCAGTTGCTTGGGTGAGCCCAAGTTGAATTCCTGCTCTGCCAGGGCAAAGGCCTCGCGCTCCAGCGCGACCATTTTCTCGCCCAGCTCAATGCTCTGCTCGCCGAGCAGCTTGGCATCCACCAGCGCGCCGCAGCGTTCGATACGCGCGAGCACCGGCATCAGCGGCATCTCGATCTCTTGCAACACCTTGGCCAGCCGCTCCTGCGGCTGCAGCTTGGCCCACAGCGTCTGGTGCAGACGCAGCGTTACATCGGCATCTTCTGCGGCATAAGGCCCGGCTTGCTCCAGCGCGATCTGATCGAAGGTGAGCTGCTTGGCGCCCTTGCCGGCAATGTCCTCGAACTTGATGGTGCCCTGGCCCAGATACTTGAGCGCCAGGCTGTCCATGTCGTGACGGGTGGCGGTGGCGTCGAGCACGTAGGATTCGAGCATGGTGTCGAAGGCCACGCCCTGCACGTTGATGCCGTAATGGGCCAGTACATTGATGTCGTACTTGGCGTGCTGCGCCACCTTGGCCTTGCTCGGATCTTCCAGGTAGGGCTTGAGCGCGGCCAGTACCGTGTCGCGGTCAAGTTGATCGGGCACGCCCATATAGCTGTGCGCAACCGGAATATAAGCGGCCTCATGCGGATTGACTGCCAGCGATACGCCGACCAGTTCGGCCAGTTGCGCGTGGATGCTGGTGGTCTCGGTATCGAAGGCAAACAGTTCGGCGGCTTTCAGCTTATCGAGCCAGCGCTCGAAGTCGGCCTGTTCGGTGATGGTCTCGTAGTGGTTCTCCTGCTCGGGCTCGACGCTGGCCGTGGCATCGCCGTCGAGCGCGGCCGCCTTGGCCTCGCGTTGCAGGTCATCCAGCCAGGTCTTGAACTCCAGCTCCTGATACAGCTCGATCAGGGCTTCGCGGTTGGCCGCGCCGGGCATCAGCGCGTCCGCGCGGATGTCCAGTTCAACGTCGAGCTTGATGGTCGCCAGCGCGTAGGACATATAGGCCATGTCCTTGTGCTCGACCATTTTCTCGGCCAGTTTCTTGGCGCCGCGAATCGGCAGGTCGGCGATCTTGTCGAGGTTGGCATAGATGACGTCCAGCCCGCCACCGAGGCCGGTCAGCAGGCCCAGCGCCGTCTTCTCGCCGACGCCAGGCACGCCCGGAATGTTGTCGACCTTGTCGCCCATCAGCGCCAGGTAGTCGATGATCAGCTCGGGGCCAATACCGAACTTCTCCTTCACGCCGTCTATGTCCATCACCGTATTGGTCATGGTGTTGACCAGGGTGATGTGGCCGTCGACCAGTTGCGCCATGTCCTTGTCGCCGGTCGAGATCACCACCGCGCGGCCGTTGGCAGCGCTTTCGCGCGCGAGAGTGCCGATCACGTCGTCCGCTTCGACGCCCTCAACACACAGCAGTGGCAAGCCCATCGCCTTGACACTGGCGTGCAGCGGTTCGATCTGCACGCGCAGGTCATCGGGCATCGGCGGGCGGTGGGATTTGTACTGCTCGAACATGGTATCGCGGAAGGTTGGCCCCTTGGCATCGAAGACCACCGCCAGCGGGCTCTGCGGATATTGCTTGCGCAGGCTCTTGAGCATGTTCAGCACGCCCTTGACCGCGCCCGTGGGTAGGCCTTTTGAGGTCGTCAACGGGGGCAGCGCGTGGAAGGCTCGGTAGAGGTACGAGGAGCCATCAACTAATACGAGGGGAGCGGAGTCAGTCATGCGTCAGGTCAACATTTCCGGAGGTAATGGGTCTAGAATGAGGGCGTTACTCAACAACAGGACAAGACTACCATGATTCGACTATTTGGCCGTGGCCTGGCCGTGCTTCTGCTGGCAAGTAGTTTCTCGGTTATGGCGCAGGACGCAATCACCGGCGAACCCGACGTTACCATCCGCGAAGAAGGTGATCGCACGGTGGAAGAGTACCGCGTGAACGGCTTTCTTTATGCCATCAAGGTGATCCCGAAAAACGGCGCGCCCTACTACCTGGTAGCGGTGGATGACGAGGGCAACTACATGCGCTCCGACCAGCCCGATGGCATGCGCATCCCCTCCTGGAAAATCTTCGAGTGGTGAGCTGAGCCATGTCGGTCTTCACCGAGGTCAGTCAGGCGCAGCTGGAGACCTTCTTGGAGGGCTATGAGCTGGGGCGGCTGGTGGCCTTTTCCGGCATCGCCGGTGGCAGTGAAAACAGCAATTTCTTCGTCAGCTGCAGCAGCGGCGAGTATGTGCTGACGCTGGTGGAGCGCGGCGATAACGCGGCACTGCCATTTTTCGTCGAACTGCTCGAGTGCTTGCATCAGGCCGGGTTATCGGTGCCCTACGCAATTGCCGATCGTCAGGGCCGCTGCCTGCAGCAACTCAATGGCAAGCCTGCGCTGTTGCAGCCGCGCTTGCCGGGGCGGCATATCGAGCAGCCCGACCCGGCACATTGCGAGGCCGTGGGCCGCTGGCTGGCAAAGCTGCACAACGCGACCGCACAAACGCCGCTGGCCCGGCCGAGTGAGCGCGGGCTGGAGTGGATGCTGAGTGAAACCCGCCAGCAATTGGCCGTCAGCCGCGGCCCGCAGGCCGATCTGCTCGACAGCCTGCTGTGTACGCTGGCGGCCTGGCAGCGTGAAGACCCAGGGCTGCCGCGCGCCGTGCTGCATGCCGACCTGTTCCGCGACAACGTCATGTTCGATGGTCACCACCTCAGCGGCGTGATCGACTTCTACAACGCGGCCAGTGGCTGGACGCTCTACGATGTGGCCATCGCCGTGAATGACTGGTGCCTGTGCGCCGATGCCAGCCTCGACCCGCGCCGCACCCAGGCGCTGCTCGCCGGGTACGCCAGCCAGCGCAGCTTTACTGCTGCCGAGCACGAGTGCTGGCCCGACATGCTGCGCGTCGCCGCGCTGCGCTTCTGGCTGTCGCGTCAACTGGCCGCGCAGCAGCACAGCGGTCAGCGCGGCGTGCTGGTGAAAGACCCCGCCCACTTTATGCAGTTGTTGCAGCAGCATCGCAACGTCACCCTTGGCTTGCCACTGGCGCTCTGATTCTCCGACTTGCGGCCTGGCATTCAGCGCCGGCCCGGCTAAGCTTGCAGATGTGCTTGCCGCTGTTGCATCAAAAACCTCGACCCCTGCGTCTGATAAATGGGGTCGTTGTGGCCGGCAAGCCGCAAGTCGCGGCGACGTTGAGCAGTGCCGTCTGGTGATCGTCGGATCATTAACCTGCACACTCAACAGGGGAGCCCGGCCGCATGATTCCCGTCGATGGCAACTTCATTCTTGCAGTAGCACCGCGATTTTCCGGCAATCTGGCCCAGGCGCAAATGCGCATTGTCGGTGAGATTTCCGCCGCCCTTGCGCCCACCCTGGCGCACTATCAGATCAATAACCGCCTGCGCATTGCCCACTTCATGGGGCAGGTAACCCACGAATGCGCGGGCTTTCGCACCACCGAAGAATTCGCCACCGGCGCTGCCTACGAAGGTCGCCGCGACCTGGGCAACACCCAGCGCGGCGATGGCCGGCGCTATAAGGGTCGGGGATTGATCCAGCTGACCGGCCGGGCCAATTACCGCAGCATGGCCGCGCGGCTGAACCTGCCGCTGGAGGACAACCCCGAGCTGGCCGCCGACCCGCTGACCTCCCTGCGCATCGCCTGCGAATACTGGCAGATGCGCGATATCAACCCGGTGGCTGATCGCGACGATCTGATTCGCGCCACTCGGCTGGTCAATGGTGGCCTGAACGGTCTGGAAGACCGGCGCAACTATCTGCAAAAGGCCAAAACCGCGATTGCCGCCATCGAGGCCATCGGCATTTCGCAGCGTCAGGGCGGCAGCACCGCGGCGCTGCGGCGCGGCTCCTTTGGCGACGCGGTAGGCGAGTTGCAGGAGCTGCTCGCCGCCAAGGGTGTTCCGCTGGCAATCGACCGCGACTTTGGCCCGGCCACCGAACTGGCGGTGATGACTTTTCAGCGCGCCGAAGGGCTGGTGGTCGACGGGATTGTCGGGCAGCAGACTTGGGCGGCGCTGCGCGGCTAGCGGCAGATTGGGTTAGGCTGGAGCGCGATGCGCAATGAACGTCACAACCCGGTCGTATTGCTGGCCTATATTTCGCATTGGAATCTCTTTCCCAGCCCTGCACAGGATGCGTTCATGAGTACCATTCACTTCGTTGGTGGCGAGAAGGGCGGTGTCGGCAAGTCCGTCGTGTCACGCCTGCTGTCACAGTATTTTCTGGATAACGGCCTGTTGTACGCCGGTTTTGATGCCGACCAGTCGCACGCCACCCTCACCCATTATTACCCCGAGTTCACCCAGCCCATTGTGCTGGACGATTTTGAAAGCATTGATCAGATTGTTGAAATGGCCACCGATGACGAAGACAAGCAACTGCTGGTCGACCTGCCCTCGCAGAGTCAGCGCTTTCTGGATCGCTGGCTGGAAGACAGCGGCGTGCTGGAAATGTGCGAAGAATTGGGGCTGAGGACGGTGTTCTGGTACGTGGTAGATGGCGGCCGCGATTCGGTCATGTTGTTGCAGGCCTTTCAGCAGAAGTACGGCGCGGTCATGCCCTTTGTAGTGGTCAAAAACCACGGCCGGGGTAACGACTTCAGCGATATAGACGCGGTACTGAGCAGTGCCGAGGTGCCGCAGCTGGTTGCGGTAGTCGACATCCCCGAACTGCACAGCGCCACCCTGCACCGTATCGACAAGCTGGCGCTCAGCTTCTGGTCGGCCATCAATCTGAAGGGCAGCGATGGTGCGCAGCTGAGCATGATGGAGCGTCAGCGCACCAAGGTGTGGCTGCGCAAGGCCTGCCAATCCATCGGCGAGGCCTTCCAACGCCTTTAGTCATCCGCTCCAGCGCCGGCCCTAATGAACCGGCGCCAGGCGATGGCTAGCCCTGGCTTTCAACGCCCCGGGCTGCGTGCAGGGCGGCGGCATTGCGCATCAGCAGGTAATGCAGCACCGCACCCAGCAGCGCGCCGAGCAACCAGGCATAGCCATGCAGCTGGCTTACCGCCGGCACCCATACCGAGGCCACGGAAAACACCGAGGCCACCGCAAAGGAAATCATCGCCTTGCGGTTCCAGCCGCCGTCAAAGTAGTAGGTAGAGCCCGCTTTGGCGCTGAACAGGTCCTGCAGGTTCAGTTGCTGCTTACGCACCAGGTAGTAGTCCGCGACTATGATGCCGTAGAGCGGCGCCAGAATCGCGCCCAGGGTATCGACGAAGGCGGCGATGCCTACCTGACTGATAAAGGACACCCAGAGCGCACCAATAAAGAAGGCGATGGCCGCGGTAATAAAGCCGCCGGTGCGTGCGCTGATGCGCGAGGGCGCCAGGTTGGCAATGTCGTAGGCGGGCGGAATAAAGTTGGCAACCAGATTGATGCCCACGGTCGCAGCAAAGAAGGTTAGCGCCGCGATGATAGTCAGCGTCAGGCTGTCGACGCGGGCGACGATATCCGTCGGGTTGGTCAGCGTCTCACCAAATACCACCACGGTGCCCGCGGTGATCACCAGGGCAATCAGCGAAAAGATCGCCAGGCTGACCGGCAAGCCAAGGAAGTTGCCCTTGGTCATCTGCTTATCGTCTTTCACGAAGCGGGCAAAATCACCGTAGTTGATCACCACTGCCGCAAAGTAGGCGACCATGGTCCCCACCACCGCAAAGAAGGCGGCCACCGGGCCCGCCGCATACTCGCCGCTGCCGGCGAAGATGGTGCCCAGTTCATTCAGCAGGCTGGGGCCGGCCTGGTACCAGATGATCAACATCAGCGCGATCATCACCACATACACCAGTGGGCCAGCCCAATTCAGAAAGCGGGTAATCCACTCCATGCCGCGCACAAACAGCAGCACCTGAAAGGCGCAGACCAGGCAATAAGACACCCAGCCGATGGCGGTCATGCCCAGAAAGGTGGCCGCGTCGGCTGGAGACTCCAGCACCGCATTCAGCAGCAGCGCAACGGCGGTGGAGGCAAAGTAAGTCTGCACGCCATACCAGAAGATCGCCACTATGCCCCGCACCACCGCCGGAAAGTTCGCCCCGCGTATGCCCATGCTGGAGCGCGCCATCACCGGGAAGGGAATACCGTACTTCACGCTGGGCTTACCGGTCAGCTGCACCAGGCCCATGACGATAAAGCCCGCCAGTACGATACCGCCCAGCACCGCCCAACCGCTCAAGCCATACGAGATGAACAGGGTGGCTGCCAGCGTATAGCCAAACAGGCTTTGGATATCGTTGGACCAAACGTTGAAAATCTCGAACCAGCCCCAGGTGCGCTTGCCCGGCGGCAATGGCGCCAGGTCCTCGTTGTACAGCGACGGATCAATGTCGCGGATCTGAAAGTCGTCGTTAGCCATGGGCCCTTCCTTGCGTCTTGTTGTGTTTGGCAGGCATGGCCAGGTGCTACAGCCATGCCGGTTGCGCTTGCACGTTTTGTTCCGTCCCCGGTGTTTACAGCGCTATGTGCAAACAAAGCAGCAGCCCATGCGAGCGGCAAGCCGGGCGGAACAGGTCGCATATTGTGTACAAAAACTCGAGGCTTTTGTATGCAAAATTGTAGTGAGAGCGTGAAAGGCACTACAAAAGAGCCCGCGCAGGCGGCGCAGCGAGGCATAAGTTGCCGATACGCGATCTGGAAAAGCGACAGAGATCGGGTAAGGTTCAGAGCAACATTCGCTTTACCACACACCGATATGGCGCTACTTTCGATGTGCAGCAATGTGCCGATTACAGGAGCCCAAGGATGGCGCGCAGTGTTACAGCACCCGGCAGCATCTCGCCCCCAGGCAGAATGCCCGCCCCCAATCCCATGCTATCCAGACACTCGGCTTCTCGCCCAAAAGGCGCTTTCTTGAGCCCACGTGGCGGCGAGCTGCAGCAAAGTATGAAACATGGCATCTCATACAGTGTTATTGACCGCACAAAAGGCGGAAGTCACGAGTATACGTCTGGTGATTGGGTGCTTATGACCAAGCCACTGAATTTAAAGCTATTTTCAATAACCTGCCGGCGACGAGGAGCGTTGATATGCCGAAGCCATTGATATGCAATGATAAAGCCGTCGGTCTAGTAAGCTGTTATATGCTAAAAAGGTATCGCGAATGCTAAATGCGCCGAAACGGCCAGAAAAAGATCATGTGATCTGGCGATATATAAGCTTGGATAAATACTTAGATCTGCTTCTTACAGAATCGATAAAATTCACACAGGTTGATATTGCCGCTGATCAGTTAGAAATTTCACTTATGTTAAATTCCCTGGAGAAAAGCGGAAAGTTAATTGGAAAAGAATACATTGTAGGCGGCGCTAACTTCCACGTAGATATGCTAATAAAGTCGCATTACATAAGTTGTTGGACAGGTAAAGAGCACGAATGCAGATCTCTTTGGTTCGCTTATTTAGGGGGGGGCAAGAATAGGTGTCGCAATAAAGACCACTGTCGGTAAATTTATTCAAAGTATTGACTGGGGAGAATTTGGGTTTGATTACAGAAAAGTAGATTATAGGGATGTTTTCGAAGATACAGAAGAGCTACAAGTCAATACAACTCTTCTTAACGTAAAAGCACCAGCTTATTCCTCTGAATCAGAGATACGTTTTACCATTAATAAGAATTTGATCGAAATGCCTGATGGTAAGTTATCTGAGTTAAATCCGCCACGTCAAACGCCAATCGAATCTTTGCCTAAAGTTATTGCTCTAAAAGTTGACTTGGTGGGTCTAATAGATGAAGTCTGGGTTTCTCCATATTGCCAATCGTGGCAGATAGAAACTATCAAGTCTTTAACGAGTAAGTTAGCGCCGGATGCAAATCTAAAACTAAGGCGGTCTGACTTGAATGAACGAATATAAAAAATTGCTCCTGCTGACATTTTTTCCGTTACACCTTTGTGCTTGATGGCACAAAATTCTCCACTCCAAAAATGCAGCAGAGCAAGGCGTTAGGTGAATAAGCTGTGAGAATCGAAGCCAGACAAATGTGCCGATCGAACGGACTGATTGATGACCTTGTCGTGTACGGAAAAGCGGAAGATTATTTGTTGTTCGCGGATTTAGTCGGAAAAGCTATCGAGTCTAAAGAGCCGACTTTGATGCTGACAGAGTCAGATATTTCAGTACTGATCGTTCGAGATGAAGCAGAAGAGAAGCTTTTCACATCTCTTCAAAATGAGTTGAACGAGTACTTCTCGATGAGTGATTGGAATAATCGATGTACTTTACGAGTCTTCGGTAGCGGCAGTGTGCTTGCTAGTTTGCAGGCATTCCTTACAGACCTCTCTGGGCGCGGAGAAGGTTACAGCTATCTAAGTGAGTATTCAGAAAGCATCGACTACTCAAGCAGCTCCCCTGAATGGAGGCTGCATATTGAAATCACCTAATAAACCAATCAACTTCGCGCCTTCGGCCCCGAGTCAGATCCCCTCCAAGCAGCTCGCCCAGGTCTCGGTCAGCGCTTTGAGCTGCTGTTCGTAACCCTGCGGGCCGACTGCAATGGCACTGCCCAGCGGGTCGAGCTGAGCGCTTTTGACGGGCAAGCCTTCGGTCAGGCTATTCACCAGCCTTGGGGTAAATTGCGGCTCGCTGAACACGCAGGCGGGCGCGGCGGCGTTCAGGGTCTGACGTAACTCGTTGACGTGGCGCGCGCCGGGTTGAATCTCATGGGCCAGGCTGAAGACGCCCCTGTGCTGCAGGCCAAGATAGCTTTCCAGATACCCGTAGCCATCGTGAAATACAAAGTAGGGCTTGTGCTTGAGCGGCGCAAAGCGCGCCAGCAGCTGCTTGTCCAGTACCTGCATGCGCTGCTCGAAGGCGGCGACGTTGGCATTCAGCTGGCTTTGCTGCTGCGGGTACAGCGGTGCCAGGTCGTCTTTCATCCAGCGGGCGATGATCACGGCATTCTCGGGCGACAACCAGATGTGCGGGTCCAGGCTGCCGGGGCCATGCTCATGGCCTTCATGATCGGCATGCGCATGATGGTCGTGCTCGTCCTCGTGCGCGCCTGTGTGCTCATCAAAGTGGCGCAGCTGCAGGCCGGGAATATCTACCAGCTCGCGGCTGCCCGGTAGTGAGTGCAGCGTGCCTTCAAGAAATAGCTCCAGCGATGGGCCAACCCAGTAGACTCGCTCGGCGCTGGCGAGCGCGCGCCGATCCGAGGGGCGCAGCGCGAAGGCGTGCGGCGAGGCACCTGCCGGCAGCAGTGCGGCGGGTTGATCTATGCCGTCGAGTACGGCAGCGGCGATCTGTTGTACCGGTTTGATGGAGGCGAGTACGCGCACCTGATCGGCGTGGGCTGTACAACTGAGCAGCAGCCCGCACAAGGCAGTGAACAGGCGAAATGACGGCATGGTGGGCGTACCTCTGGAGCGTAAAGTGTAATATGATAACAGCTCAATTGCCGCTGCACAGCTCAGGTTTTGCAGCGCTGCCCGACAGGATGACGCCATGACTGAGTTTCTCTCCCCGCAAGAAGCGCAGCAGCCGCATGATCACAGCCGCTGTGTGAGTCACGCCCTGGACGCCGCCGAGCAGGTCTGCGCCCGCGAGGGCGCCCGTTTTACCACCCTGCGCAAGCGGGTTCTGGAACTGGTATGGCAGAGCCACAAGCCGCTTGGCGCCTACGATATTCTGGAGACCCTGTCGCGCGATGACGGCCGCCGCGCCGCGCCGCCCACGGTGTATCGAGCGCTGGATTTTCTGCAGGAGCAGGGATTGGTGCATCGCCTCGCCTCGTTGAACGCCTTCATTGGCTGCGCCAGCCCGGAGCATCAGCACGAGGGTCAGTTTCTGATTTGCCTCAACTGCCATATCGCCATTGAACTGGACGCCAGCCCTATTACGGCGGCGGTTACCGGCGCGGCGGAGGCGCACGGCTTTGCCGTACAGAGCCAGACGGTGGAGATCAGCGGCCTTTGTGCACAGTGCCGGGAGGCTGCGTGAGCAAACCCCTGTTGTCGCTGCAGGACGTGAGCCTGCGCCTGCACGGCACCGATGTGCTGGAGCACGTCAATCTGCAGGTAAAACGCGGCGAGATCGTCACCCTGATTGGCCCCAACGGCGCGGGCAAGACCAGCCTGGTGCGCATTGTGCTGGGCTTGTTGAAAGCCTCAGCCGGGCAGGTCAGCCGGCAGCCCAGACTGCGCATTGGCTATATGCCGCAGAAGCTGCAGATTGATGCCTCCCTGCCGCTGACCGTGCAGCGTTTTCTGTTGCTGGCACCGGGTGCGAAGAAGGCTGCCGCGCACGCTGCGCTGGTCGAGGTGGGCGCGGAGCATCTGCTGGACCGCCCACTGCAGCAGGTCTCGGGCGGTGAGTTGCAGCGCATTCTGCTGGCCCGCGCGCTGCTGCGTGAACCTGATCTGCTGGTGTTGGATGAGCCGGTGCAAGGCGTAGACGTGAACGGCCAGATAGAGCTGTATCAGCTCATAACCCGGCTGCGTGACCGCTACGGCTGCGGCGTGCTGATGGTCTCGCACGATCTGCATCTGGTGATGGCCACCACCAATACCGTGGTCTGCCTGAACCGCCACGTCTGTTGTTCCGGCCATCCGGAGCAGGTCAGCCTGGACCCGGCCTTTGTCGCCATGTTTGGCGAGCAGGCCAGCGCGCTGGCGGTGTACAGCCATCACCATGACCATGCCCACGATATGCACGGCGAAGTCGTGCCCCATGAACACAGCCACGGACCCGACTGCAACCATGCCTGATTTTCTGCTGTACGCGTTGCTGGCCGGCCTGGCACTGGCACTGGTCGCCGGGCCACTGGGCTCTTTTGTGGTGTGGCGGCGCATGGCCTATTTTGGCGACACGCTCTCACACTCGGCGTTGCTGGGCGTCGCCCTGGGTATGCTACTGGACGTGAACTTGACGCTGGCGGTAACCGTGGGCTGCGTGCTGATTGCCGTGCTGCTGGTGGCGCTGCAGCACAAGGAATGGCTGGCCAGCGATACCCTGCTGGGGATTCTGGCGCACGGTACGCTGTCGCTGGGGTTGGTGGTACTGGCGCTGACCGAAAACGTGCGGGTAGACCTGATGGCCTATCTATTCGGTGACCTGCTGGCGATGACCCGCGACGATCTGTACTGGATTCTGGGCGGCCTGCTGATCGTGCTGGTGCTGATGTGCGTACTGTGGCGGCGGCTGTTGTCCATCACCGTGCATGAGGAGCTGGCGCGGGTAGAGGGATTGCCGGTCACGGCGATTCGGCTGGCGCTGATGCTGCTGATCGCCATCGTGATTGCCGTGGCGATGAAAATTGTCGGTGTGCTGCTGATTACCTCCCTGCTGATCATCCCGCCGGCGGCGGCGCAGCGCCACGCCCGCACGCCGGAGCAGATGGCCCTGGGCGCCAGTGTGCTGGGCTGCGTGGCGGTGGTCGGTGGGCTGACCATGTCGTGGCATCTGGATACCCCTGCCGGCCCCTCGATCGTGGTCTGCGCGGTGCTGTGCTTTATGCTGGCGTTGAGTGTGCCGCGCCGGGCTTGAGCGCTGTTTCAGCTCTGCTTGAACCCGCCCGGTTAGCACCGGGCGGATCGCGCTACAGCACCTCAGCCACAGCAGCTTAGAGCAGCTTATCCAGGGTCACCGGCAGGTCGCGCACGCGTTTGCCGGTGGCGTGATAAATCGCATTCGAGACCGCGGCGGCAACGCCGACAATACCGATCTCCCCCACGCCCTTGGACCCTAACGCGTTGACGATTTCGTCATGCTCCTCCACGAAGAGCACGTCTATGTCACCGATGTCGGCCTGCACCGGGATGTGATATTCGGCCAGGCTGTGATTCATGAAGCGGCCCAGGTTGTGGTCCATCTGGGTTTCTTCATGCAGGGCCTGGCTCACTCCCCAGACCACACCGCCGGCAATCTGGTTGCCAGCGGTTTTGGGATTGACCACGCGCCCGGCGGCGATGGCGCTGACCACGCGGCTGATCTTGATCATGCCGGTGTCTTCATCCACCTTCACTTCAACGAATACCGCTGAGTGCGTGCCGGTGGCGTAACCATCGCGCACCTCGCCGGGTTCGACGCTCACTTCCACTTCCAGCGCGCCGGTCTCGGCGGCGATATCGGTCAGCTTGACCCTGTGCTCGGGCGCCTCCCGGATAAACAGCCAGCCATCGGCAAAGTCGATTTCGTCGGTGGTTTTGCCACTGAAATGGGAGGCCGGGCTTTGCTGCACGCAATCGAGCAGCTTCAGGCGCAGCTCCTGGCAGGCCTTCTGTACCGCGCTGCCGACCGATGAAACGGTGAAGGAGCCGCCTTGCAGCGGCGCTTCGGAGAGGCTCGAATCGCCCAGCTTGAATTCCACCTGATCCATGGCAAAGCCCATCGCCTCGGCGGCGATCTGCGCCATCACCGTATAGGTGCCAGTGCCGATATCCGTCGTGGCGCTGCTGACGATCAGCTTGCCGCTGGCGTCGATACAGGCCTTGGCGCTGGCCGGCATCTGCAGGGCTTCCCAGATACCGGTGGCCAAGCCCCAGCCAACCAGTTGATGACCATCGCGCATGCTGCGCGGCGCCATGTCGCGTTTTGACCAGCCGAAGCGTTCGGCGCCCTGCGCGTAGCACGCCATCAGGGCCTTGCTGGAATAGGGTTTGTCTTCGTTGGCGTTGTGGTCGGTAAAGTTCTTCTGGCGCAACGCCAGCGGGTCAATGTTGGCAGCGTAAGCCAATTCATCCATAGCGCATTCCAGCGCATACACGCCGGTGGTGGCGCCGGGCGCGCGCATGTCTAGCGGGGTGTACACATCGAGCGGCACCAGTTGGTAATCCAGCGCCACGTTCGGGCACTTGTAGAGCATGCCGGACCACTGCACCTCATTTTCGGTGTAATCCTCAAAGCGCGACGTCTGGCCGATGGTCTGGTGCGTGATGGCCTGCAACTGGCCGTCGCGGCTGGCGCCCAGACTCAGCCGGTGCACGGTGGGCGGACGGTAGCCGAAGGTGAACATCTGCTGACGTTTCAGCGTTACCCGCACCGACCGCTTGAGCTTGAGCGCCGCCATCACCGCCAGTGGCAGTTGATATTGCGGCCGCAGACCGGAGCCAAAGGCGCCGCCAACAAAGGGCGAGAGAATGCGAATCTGCCCCTGCATAGCAAACACGTCTTCCAGGTAGCGCATGCAGTTCTGCACGCCCTGGGTCTTGTCATAGATATCCAGCTTGCCGCCTTGCAGGTAGTGCACGGTGGAGGCATGCGGTTCCATCGGATTGTGATGCTCGGCTGGCGTGCTGTACTGCACCTCGACCTTGACTGAGGCGGACTCCAGCGCCTGCTGTGCATCACCGCGTGGGTCGGGCAGGTCCGCCGGGGCCTTTTTCATCTGCTCAAGTTGAGCCTGCAGGTCGGTGGCGTGCGGGTCCTGCTCATAGTCGATGGTAATCAGGCTGGCGGCGTAGTGCGCCAGCTCCGGATCGGCCGCCACTACCAGGGCAACCGGCTGGCCGTTATAGAGAATACGGTCGTTGTACAGCGGCCGAAACGGCGAGCCGTCTGCGGCGTCATCGTCTTCGTAGGGTTTGTCGTAGCCGGCAATCGAGGGGCGGTTCAGGTGTGTAAGTACCAGTTCGACACCGGCCACCGCTTCTGCGGCGCGAGTATCGATACTACGCAGGCGGCCAGAGGCGATATTACTGTTTACCACGCTGCCATACAGTAGACCCGGTAACGCGAACTCACCGGCGTAGTGCGCCTGCCCCTGCACCTTGAGTGGGCCATCGACACGGTCCAGGGCTTTGCCGACCGGAGAAGTCTCGGGAGAATGGGTGGCGTTCATCGGGCGGCTCCTTCCAGGGCGTCGCTCAGCGCGCGCACAATCGCGCGGCGCGCCAGCGCTATCTTGAATTGGTTGTCGTTGAAGCCGCTGGCGCCGGCCAGCAGGGCATCGGCCAGCTCGGCAAAGGCACTCTGCTCTGCCGCTCTGCCCACCAGCAGGGCTTCGGCCTCGCGGTTGCGCCAGGGTTTGTGTGCGACGCCGCCCAGTGCCACGCGCACGTCGCGGATCACGCCGCCATCCAGCTGCAACGCCGCCGCGACCGAGACCAGTGCAAAGGCGTAAGACTGGCGGTCGCGCACCTTCAGGTAGGCGCAATGGGTAGATAAATCCTCGGCAGGCAACTCCACGGCAGTAATCAGCTCGCCGGCCTCAAGAGTGTTGTCACGCTCGGGATGGTCGCCGGGCAGGCGGTGGAAATCGGCGAAGGGAATGCGCCGTTCGCCGTCGCTGCGCTTGACGATCACGCTCGCGTCCAGCGCGGCCAGGGCCACGCACATATCCGAGGGGTGCACGGCGATGCAGTGCTCGCTGTGGCCGAGAATCGCATGAATACGGTTCAGACCGTCGCGCGCCGGGCAGCCGGAGCCGGGCTCGCGTTTGTTGCAGGGGGTATCGGCGTCGTAAAAGTAGTAACAGCGCGTGCGCTGCAACAGGTTGCCGCCGGTGGTCGCCATGTTGCGCAGCTGCGGCGAAGCGCCGGCGAGAATGGCCTTGCTCAGCAATGGGTAGCGCTGCTCGACGCGCGCATCCCACGCCAGCTCGGCATTGCTGACCAGCGCGCCGATGCGCAGCCCGCCGTCGGCGGTGTCGTCCACGTCCTTGAGCGGCAGCCGAGTGATGTCGATCAACTGTGCCGGGCGGGTGAGGTTTTCCTTCATCAGGTCGAGCAGATTGGTACCGCCAGCGATGTATTGGCTGCCCGGCTCGAACAGCCCAACGGCTTCATCCACATCGGCTGGGCGAGCGTAACTGAACGGGTTCATCGGCTCACCTCGCTGCTGCGCTCAAGCTGTTTGCGGGTATCTGGCATGGCGTCTTCAATCGCCGAGAAGATGTTCGGGTAGGCACCGCAGCGGCACAAGTTGCCGCTCATCTGCTCGCGAATCTGCTCCGCTGTCTCGGCGCGTCCCTCGGCGGTCATGCCGATGGCGGAACAGATTTGCCCCGGCGTGCAATAGCCGCACTGGAATGCATCGCGCTTGACGAAGGCGGCTTGCATCGGATGCAGCTCATCGCCGTCGGCCAGGCCTTCGACCGTGGTCAGGCGGGCGCCGTCGTGCATCACCGCGATGGTCAGGCAGGCGTTGATGCGTTTGCCGTTGAGCAGCACCGTGCAGGCACCGCATTGGCCGTGATCGCAGCCTTTTTTGGTGCCGCTCAGGCCGAGCTGCTCGCGCAGGAGGTCGAGCAGGGTAGTCCAGGGGTAAACCTGCAGTTGCCGGGTTTCGCCATTGATTTCGATGTTCAGCGGGTAGGTCGCGACCTCGGTCACGCCCTGTGGGTCGGTTGTCGAACTCATGCGTGCCTCACGGTAAGGGAGGGCGCCAGCCGCTGGCGCGCCAGGATTGCGCAGTGTGTGCGTCTAAAAAATACGACTGGGTGAGGGGGCAATCGTTCAGCCGTTTGTGCCGGGCGGGCGGTTTGTGGGTGGTAACAGTGGGGCGATCGCGTTGTCACAAGGGCTGTGACTACTGAAATGGATACGGACCAATGAGTGCATCGCTGCATGCTTGATCCCCTGATCATTCCCACCGACGAGGGGCTGTTCTGTCCCGCAGGCAATTTTCATATCGACCCGTGGCGGCCGGTTGCCACGGCCGTGATTACCCATGCCCACGCCGACCACGCCCGGTCCGGCCATCAGCTCTACTACGCGCACCAGGCGAGCGTGCCTATCCTCCGGCATCGACTGGGCGAACATGAATTTATTGGTCTGTCGTATGGCGAGCAACGGCGCTTTGGCCCGACCACGCTGAGCCTGCATTCTGCCGGGCATGTGCTGGGTTCGGCGCAGGTGCGGGTGGCGCATGACGATGGCCGGGTGTGGGTCGTCAGCGGCGACTATAAGCGCGATGCTGATCCGACCTGCGCACCTTTTGAGGTGGTGCCCTGCGATACCCTGATTACCGAGGCCACCTTCGCGCTGCCGTGCTATCGCTGGCCGCCGGTCGAGCAAGTGGGTCGGCAAATGTGGCAGTGGTGGCAGAGCAACCCGGAGCGCCCCTGCATCCTGTTCACCTATGCCTTCGGCAAGGCGCAGCGCGTGTTGGCCGCGCTGGCCGAACACACCGACCGCACCGTATATCTGCATGGCGCCATGGTGGCGCTGACCGAGCTATACCGCGATGCCGGGGTGGCCATGCTGCCGACCCAGCCGGTATCCGAGCTACCCCGCGACGCCTCCTTCAATGGCCAGTTGATACTGGCGCCGCCATCGGCGGCCGGCTCGCCGTGGATGCGGCGGTTCAAGAACGCCAGTACCGGTTTTGCTTCGGGCTGGATGCGCATACGCGGCAATCGTCGGCGCCGTGGCTACGATCAAGGCTTTGAGCTGAGTGATCACGCCGATTGGCCGGCGCTGCTGGCGACCATTCGCGACTGCGGTGCCAGTACCGTGCTCACGACCCACGGTCGCAGTGACGATCTGGTGCGTTATCTGCGTGAACACGAGGGCGTAGATGCCCGCGCGCTGACCACCCTGTATGGCGCGGAGGACGACTGATGCAGGCCTTCGCTGACCTCTACGCTGAACTCGATGCCACCACCCGCACCCAGGTAAAGCTGGATGCGCTGGTGGCCTACTTTCGCAACGCGCCGCCCGCCGATGCTGCCTGGGCGGTATACATGCTGGCGGGTCGGCGGATGCGGCGCCTGATAGGCCCGCGCAAGTTGCGTGACTGGCTGGCCGAGGCGACCGGTCTACCCGACTGGCTGGTAGAAGAAAGCTATCAGCATGTTGGCGATCTGGCCGAAACCATCAGCTTGCTGATGGAAGACGACCGCGAGCGCACCGCGGTAACCGGCTCGCTGGCCGAGTGGATCGAGCAGGCGGTACTCGGGTTGCGCGGGCTGGATGAACAGCAACAGCGAGAACAGGTAGTGGCGCACTGGCGCAGCCTGCCGAGGCCCGCCTGTTTTCTCTACAACAAATTGTTGACCGGAAGCCTGCGAGTGGGGGTCTCCCGGGGGCTGGTCGAGCGCGCACTGGCGGCGCTGACAGGCCTGCCGCGCGCCTTGATCGCACGGCGGCTGATTGGCGAGTTCGACCCCACCGCCGACTTTTATACGGCGCTGTTCGACGCCGAACAACGCGAGGAAAGCGAAGGCCAACCCTACCCGTTTTTTCTCGCCTCGCCGCTGGAGGGTGACCCCGACACCTTGGGCGACCCGCACGAGTGGCTGGCGGAATGGAAGTGGGACGGTATTCGCGCGCAGTTGATTGCCCGGCCCGGCGGGGTGTGGGTCTGGTCGCGCGGTGAAGAGCCAATGAATGGGCGCTTTCCCGAGGTCGAGACTGCCGCAGCAGATTTGCCGGAGGTAGTGCTCGATGGCGAAATTCTCGCCTGGGATACTGACGTGCTGCCGTTTTCGCAGATGCAGCGCCGCATTCAGCGCAAGACCGTTGGCCCCAAGGTGCTGCGCGAAGTACCGGTAATTTTCCTCGCCTACGATGTGCTCGAGTACCAGCAGCAAGATTGGCGCGACAAGCCGCTGCGCGAGCGGCGCGCCCTGCTGGAGCAACTGCTGGCCGGTACTGACGACCAAGCCATCCGCCTCAGCCCCCGTGTGGCGGCCAGCGACTGGACGCAACTGGCAGCGCAGCGTGAGGGCAGCCGTGAGCGCATGGTCGAAGGGTTAATGCTGAAGCGCCTGGATAGCCCCTACCGCAGCGGCCGCGTGCGCGGTGATTGGTGGAAATGGAAGATCGAGCCGCTGACCATTGATGCGGTATTGCTGTATGCCCAGCCCGGCCACGGCCGGCGCGCCAACCTGTATACCGATTACACCCTGGCGGTGCGCGACGGTCAGGCACAAACCGAAACCTACGTGCCCATCGCCAAGGCCTACTCCGGTCTCACCGATAAGGAAATTCAAAAGCTCGACCACTGGATCCGGCGCAACACGGTAGAGAAGTTCGGACCGGTGCGCTCACTCAAGCCTGAACACATCCTGGAGATCGCCTTCGAAGGTATCCAGCCTTCGCCCCGGCACAAATCGGGCATTGCCCTGCGCTTCCCGCGCATCCTGCGTTGGCGGCAGGACAAGCCCGTGGCCGAGGCCGACACCCTGGAGCAGGTCAAGGAGCTGCTGCGCTTGTATGGTGGCTGAACCCCAAAGCGTCGATGGTCTGGCTGCAATTGAGCAATGTTTTGCCGTGCATGACTGGCAGCCGGCGCCTTTTCAGCGGCGCGCCTGGCAGGCCTTTCGGGCCGGGCGCAGTGGCTTGATTCATGCCTCTACCGGCACCGGCAAAACGCTGGCAGCCTGGCTGGGGCCGGTCTCCCGCGCACTTGAACAGCCAGCGCGCCGCGGCGGCTTGCGCGTGCTGTGGATTACGCCGCTGCGCGCCCTGGCCGCCGATACCGCCGGGCACTTGCAGCAGTCTGCCAGCGCGCTGGGGTTGGACTGGAAGGTCGAGACCCGCACCGGCGACACCTCCGCCAGCGTCCGCGCCCGGCAACGGCGCAAAATGCCCGAGACCTTGGTGACCACCCCGGAAAGTCTGTCCGTGTTGCTCTCCTATCGCAATGCGGAAGACAGCTTTCGTCAGCTGGAGGCGGTGATTGTAGATGAGTGGCACGAGCTGCTGGGCAGCAAGCGCGGAGTACAGCTGCAGCTGTGCCTGGCCTGGTTGCGCGCACGCAATCCGGCGCTGGTGGTGTGGGGCTTGTCCGCCACGCTGGGCAATCTCGATGAGGCGATGGATGTGTTGCTGGGTGAAGGCGCAGCGCCCGGCGAGCGCATCACTGCCGCAGCGGATGAAACAGATGAAAAGCCGCTGACAATTCGTGGGTTCTGCCCACAGAACATAGAGCGCTTTCCATGGGCTGGGCATCTGGGCCTCTCGCAACTCAAGGGCGTGCTCGAGTATCTGCAACAGGGCCAATCTGCGCTGCTGTTTACCAATACCCGCTCGCAGGCCGAACTCTGGTTCGAGGCGATTCTCAAGGCACGGATCGATTGGCTGACCGAGCTGGGATTGCATCATGGCTCAATTGATCGCGGCGTGCGCAAGCGCATCGAGGAGGGGCTGCGCCAGGGCGATTTTCGCTGTGTGGTGTGTACCTCCAGCCTGGATTTGGGCGTGGATTTTTCGCCGGTAGATCGGGTTGTGCAGGTGGGCAGCCCGAAAGGCGTTGCGCGTTTGATGCAGCGTGCCGGCCGCTCGGGTCATCAGCCGGGCGCGGCGAGTGAAATTCTCTGCGTGCCCAGTCATGCGTTTGAACTGGTCGAAATTGCTGCGGCGCGGCGTGCCTGGGCGGCTGGCCGGGTTGAGGCCAGGCGGCCACCGCGCCTGAGTCTGGATGTACTGGTGCAGCATCTGGTTACGCTGGCCGCTGGCCCCGGCTTTACCGCTGATCTGGCCTTTGATGAGGTGCGCACTACCCACGCCTTTGCCGCGTTGACGCGGGATCAGTTCGACTGGTGCCTGACGTTCATTACCCAGGGCGGCCCGGTGCTGGAACATTACCCGCAGTTTCAGCGCGTAGTGGCGCAGGCTGGCCGTTACAGCGTGGAGGATACCGGCATCGCGCGGCGTCACCGGCTGTCTATCGGCACCATTACCAGCGATGCACAAATCCACGTGCGTTTCATGAAGGGTGGCAGCCTGGGCAGTATCGAGGAAACCTTCATCGCACGCCTCAAGCCGGGCGACGTCTTTCTGTTTTCCGGTCGCGCCCTGGAACTGGTCAAGGTACGCGACCTGGTGGCCTATGTGCGGCTAGCGAAAACCAGGCGCCATCGCGTGCCGCGCTGGTATGGCGGGCGCTTGCCGTTGTCGAGCGAGTTGGCCGACAGCGTGCTGGAGATACTCGAAGAAGTGCAGGCGGGTGAGTATGCCGATGCAGAGGTGCAAGCGATCGCGCCGGTGCTGGAGTTGCAGAAACAGCAGTCGGCGCTGCCGGGACGCGCGCAGCTGTTGATCGAGCGCTGTCGCTCGCGGGAGGGCGAACACCTGTTTCTCTTCCCCTTTGCGGGGCGGCTGGCACATGAGGGGCTGGCAGCACTATTGGCCTGGCGCCTGGGTCAGCGGGTGCCGGCGACCTTCTCCCTGTCGGTAAACGATTACGGACTCGAGCTGTTGACCTCTACCCGTCTGCCGGAGCTGAACGATGCCGACTGGCAGACGCTGCTGAGCCCGGACAACCTGCTGGACGATGTGCTGGCGGCGCTGAATGCCGGCGAACTGGCGCGCCGCCAGTTTCGTGATATAGCGCGTATCAGCGGCCTGGTGTTTCAGGGCTTTCCGGGACGCGGCAAAACCGACCGCCAGTTGCAGGCATCCACCGGCCTGCTGTACGACACCCTGCAGCGCTACGATCCCGAGCACCGGCTGCTGGCGCAGGCCAGCCGCGAGGTGCTGGAAGATCAGCTGGAGCTGCAGCGCTTGCAGGCGGTGTTGCAGCGCGCAGCCGGGCAAACCCTGTTGCAGATGCCGCTTGAGCGCTTTTCGCCGCTGGCCTTCCCGCTCTGGGTGGAGCGCCAGCGCAATCGCATCACGACCGAAAGCTGGCAAGACCGCGTGCAACGCATGATCGCCAGCCTGGAGCAACACGCCCAGCGCAAGACGGGAAAACGCCGATGAGCCGTACGCTGGACTGGATACTGGCGGGCGCCGAGGTAATGCTGCATGGCGACAAAGCGCTGTTTTATCCCGCCGAAGCCACCTTGCTGGTGGCCGACACCCATTTTGGCAAGGCCGCGCTGATGCGCCGGCGCGGGCTGGCGGTGCCCAGCGGGCAGAGCCGGGATGATCTGCAGCGCCTGAGTTGGCTGGTGGCGGAATTTGGCGCGCAGCGGCTGATCGTGTTGGGTGATGTGCTGCACCACCGACCGATTGCCGGTGAACCGTTTTTGCAGCAGTTCCCTGCGTGGCTGGCAGAACACAGTGGGTTATCCGTTGAAGCGGTTATCGGCAACCATGACCGGCACGCGGCGGGGCTAGATATGGGCATTCAGTGGCATACACACCTTGATCTGGGCCCGTTCCGCCTGTGTCACGAGCCCGAGCCGGTGCCCGGCAGGCATGTGTTGGCAGGCCACGTACATCCGGCGATGCAACTGACGGTGGCAGGTGACCGCCTGCGTGCGCCGATATTCTGGCTGCGTGAGCAGGTCAGTGTGCTGCCTTCCTTCGGTGCGTTCACCGGTGGCTGGAACGTGGCGTCCGAACCCGGCGCTCAGGCAGTCATGGTCGTGGAGGGCCAGTTGTTTGTTGTGCCGGGCTAGTGCCGGCGGTCGGCGCAGGCCGCGCTGCGGGGCTTAGCGCTTGAGAAGGTTTCAGCTCTTCTTTATGCTGTATTTATATACAGTATATAGGGCGGTAAAGCGCTATGGAGTTGATTGAAAAACTCACCATCCTGGCGGATGCAGCCAAGTACGACGCGTCCTGCGCCAGCAGCGGCGCGCCCAAGCGCAGCTCCCGGGGCAAGGAGGGTATAGGCGCGACCAACGGCATGGGTATTTGCCACAGCTACACGCCGGATGGCCGTTGTGTCTCACTGCTGAAAATTCTGCTGACCAATTTTTGCCTCTACGACTGCCAGTATTGCGTGAATCGTCGCTCCAGCGATGTGCCACGCGCGCGCTTCACACCAGAAGAGGTAATCAGGCTGACGCTGGATTTTTATCAGCGCAATTACGTCAGCGGCCTGTTTCTCAGCTCCGGCATCATTCAATCGCCGGATTACACCATGGAGCAACTGATTCGGGTGGCGAAAGTGCTGCGAGAGGAGCACCAGTTTCGCGGCTACATTCACCTGAAAACCATTCCGGAGGCCAGTCCGGCGCTGATTGCCGAGGCGGGCCGCTTTGCAGATCGCTTGAGCGTGAACATCGAATTGCCCAGCCCCGATAGCCTGATTCGGCTGGCACCGGAGAAGCAAGCCGACAGCATCACCGGCGCCATGGGCACTATTGAATCGGCCTCGCAGGAATCGCGTGCTGATCGGCGAGCGCCAAAATTTGCCCCGGGCGGCCAGAGTACCCAGATGATCGTGGGGGCCGATGCCAGTGACGACAGCCGCATTCTGCATACCGCCGAGACGCTGTACGGGGAGTACCGGCTGCGGCGGGTTTACTATTCTGCCTTTAGCCCGATTCCCAACAGCCCTGCTTCGGTACCGATGCAAGCGCCGCCACTGCTGCGCGAGCATCGGCTGTATCAGGCGGACTTTCTGTTGCGCGGGTATGGTTTCAAGGTCAAGGAGCTGATTGGTGCGCAGGGCAATTTGCCGCTGGATATCGATCCCAAGCTGGCATGGGCGCTGGCCAATCGCGAGCTATTTCCACTGGATCTGAATCTGGCCGAGCCGCATTTGATTGCGCGCGTACCGGGGATCGGCGTTCGCTCGGCCGAGCGTATCGTCAGCCTGCGGCGATTAAAGCGAATACGTTACGACGATGTGGTGCGGCTGCGCTGTGTGATCGAGAAGGCCAAACCCTTCATCGTGACCAGTGACTATCGCCCGCGTCAGGACGCTCAGGAGTCCAGCACACTGCGCCAGCAGCTGAGTGATCAACCGGCGCAGATGGCGTTGTGGGGGTGAGCGTACAGGCCATGCATATTCTGCACTGTAATAATGAGTTCGCCCGTTGGCGCGAGCAGGCCCGGCAGTTGTTGCTGCGGGCAGTGCCGCCGCACGCGGTAATCTGGGAAGACCAGGAGCACGGCCAATTGTTTGGCAACGAGGCGCCGCTCGCCGAGCCTGTTGTGCGCGCCGCGCCGCGGGTGCCGCCATCGCTGTTGAAAGACCTGGAGCTGGCGGCGCAGTATCGCGTGGCTGGGCGTTGGGGCCTGCTCTACCGCGTGCTTTGGCGGGTAGCGCACGGCGAGCGCGCGGCGATGCTGGCCGGTGATCCGGACGGCAGCCAGCTGCAAAAGCGCATCAAGGCGGTCAGCCGCGAGGCGCATCACCTGCATGCTTTTGTGCGTTTCCACCCGGTTATGGGGCGGGGCGGGCTGGATTATGTCGCCACCCATGAGCCGGCGCACGATGTATTGGCCAGTGCCAGCCTGCACTTTGCCGAGCGGCTGGGGCGTCAGCGCTGGATGATTGTGTCGTCACGCGATGCCGTGTGGTACGACGGTCAGGTGCTGCATTATCGCCAGCCCTGCCCGGCAGACTGGGCGGCCCTTGCGGCCTCGGTGAAGGATCACGATGACCCGTTATGGCAGACCTACTACAGCAGTATCTACAACCCGGCGCGGCTCAATCCGAAGGTGATGCAGGGGCATATGCCGTTGCGGTTCTGGGCCGGGTTGTCTGAAGGGCGCCTGATTCCACGGCTGATCAGCCGCACACGGGCGGGCGCGCAACGCGATGGCCAGGCTGAAGCGGTGAGCGCCAAAGCCGGCAAGGTGATTCGCTCGCCAGCACGCTAGTCGCTGAGGTCACCTGCGTTGCGATGTTTACGGCGTCATGATCCGCGGCAGCCAGTTGACCAACTGATCGTTCTTCAGCGGCGGGCGAATAAAGCCCACGTACTCGCCTGCCGGGTTGACCAGCACCACCTGACCGCTGTGATCGACCAGATAGTTCTCATTACTGGTATCGGGCTCGATATAGGCAATGGACAGCGCCTTGGCCAGTTTTGCCAGCTCGGCGGACTCGCCGGTCGCGCCGGCATAGTCGGCGTTGAAGTAGTCCAGGTAGGTCGTCAATTGCTCTGGCGTGTCGCGGTTGGGGTCTACGCTGACCAAGGTTACCTGCAGTTGGTTGCGGGTCTCGGCGGGCAGTTGCTCACTCAGCTGGCGCAACTCGGCGAGCGTCGTAGGGCAGATGTCAGGGCAGAAGGTGTAGCCGAAAAACAGCATATCCCACTGACCTTTCAGTGCGTCTGTTGTCCAGGGCTGGCCGGAGGCCGCCTGCAGCGTCACTGACGGAATCGAGCGCGGGGTATCAAACAGAAAAATACCGGCGTTTTGCAGGGCGTTGCGATCAATCGGTACCGGGCGAGTGACTTTGTGGATAATTGCGCCTAACACCAGCGCCACACTGGCCGCACAAATCAGTACGGTCTTCTGCACCCCACTCAAAGCCATCCGGCTACTCCCGCGTAATGGTCAACCAGCAAGGCGACAAACAGCCACAGCAGGTACCACAGTGAAAATTTGAAGGTCTTGATCGCCGCATGCGGGCGACTGTCGCGCCACAGGGCCCAGGCCCAGTCGATAAAACGCAGGCCCAGCGCGGTGGCGACAACCAGATACAGCACGCCGCTCATGTGAATCACAAAGGGCAGCAGGCTGACGGCCAACAGGATAAAGGTATACAGCAGAATATGCAGCTTGGTGTAGCGCTCGCCATGCGTCACCGGCAGCATGGGGATGTCTACCTTGGCGTATTCCGCCTTGCGGTGGATCGCCAGCGCCCAGAAGTGGGGTGGCGTCCAGGCAAAGATGATCAGCACCAGCAGCAGACCTTCGGCCTGCACCTGACCGGTAACGGCGGTCCAGCCCAGCAGCGGCGGCGCGGCGCCGGCTAGCCCGCCAATCACGATGTTCTGCGGTGTGGCACGCTTGAGGAAAGAGGTATAGACCACTGCGTACCCCAGCAGTGAGCCGAGCGTCAGCCAGGCGGTGATGGCGTTGACCCACTGCAGCAGAATGGCCATGCCGATGCTGCCCAGGGCCAGGGCAAATAGCAGCGCATTCAGCGGATTTACCCGGCCCTGGGCCAGCGGGCGGCGCTGGGTGCGGGCCATGTGAATATCGATGCGGCGATCGACCACATGGTTGACCGCCGCCGCCGAGCCGGCGCAGAGCGCAATGCCCAGGTTGCCCAGCAGCAGCGTGCTCCAGGGCACAGCACCGTCGCTGGCCAGCAGCATGCCGATCGCCGAGGTAATGATCATCAGCGCGACGACCTTGGGTTTGGTCAGTTCCAGATAATCGCGCCAGCCGGCACGGGCCGTCAGCGTTTGCGTCACGGTGGTCATGGTCGTTTCCCCTTCAGCGGGTCTGGCCCGCCGTTATCGTTGTGCCTTGAGTATGGGTCAGTCAGACCGAACCCGCCAGCGAGCGACTGTGCAGGCTCAAGCGTTCCCGGGCCGGTGCGCGCAGGCGGTAATTGACGCTGATGACGCCCAGCAGCAACAGCGCGGCAACGCCGTTGTGCGCCACCGCCACCGGCAGCGGGATATGCGCCAGCACGTTGGTGATGCCCAGGCTGACCTGCAGCGCCAGGGTCAGGGTGATCAGCACGGCCAGCCGCGGATGGCGGCTACGCCACAGGCGCCAGGCCAGCAGCAATACCACCAGGGTGGTCAGCACGGCGCCGATGCGGTGGGTGAAATGAATCGCCGTGCGGCCGGGGCCGTCCAGCATTCCGCCCAGGTAGTTGGGCCCCACGGGTTGATGCAGCAGATTGAAGCCGGTGGCAAAGTCCATCTCCGGCCACCACTCGCCGTGGCAGGTGGGCAGGTCGATGCAGGCGACGGCGGCGTAGTTGGTACTGGTCCAGCCGCCCAGCATGATCTGACCTATCACCACCAGCAGGGTAAGCCGGGCGAGTTTGCGCAGGCGCGTGTTGTGTGGGCTGGGTGGCATGGCCGGGACGCGCCCGGACAGCCGCAACGTGAGCAGTTGCAACAGGCTGAGCGTGGTAAAGCCGCCCAGCAGATGCGCGGTGACTACTTGAGGCCAGAGTTTCAGGGTAACCGTCCACATGCCGAACAACGCCTGACAGATAACCAAGCCGAGCAGCCCGATACTCAAGGCCACCGGGTACCCCGGCTGATGGCGTTGGCGCAGGCTGAACAGCGCCAGGCCAAGGATCACCAGCCCGAGCAAGCCCGCCGCATAGCGGTGGATCATCTCGGCCCAGGCCTTGAAGGCTTCAACCGGATCGTCGGGGAAGCGCAACTGCGCCGTTTCCAGCGCACTGTCACTTTGCGGCACGCTGAGAAAACCGTAGCAGCCGGGCCAGTCGGGGCAGCCCAGGCCGGCATGCACCAGACGAGTGTAGGCGCCGAGAATCACCACCACAAAGCACAGCAGCAGCCCAAACAAGGCCCATTTGGAGGCGGATTTGTGCATGGCTCAGCCTACCTTGGACAGTTTCAACAGACGTTTCAGGTCATCCAGCAAATGCTTGCCCGGTGCCGCAGCGCTTTGATGCAGCACCACACGGCCCAGCGGATCAATCAGCCACAACTGCGGCCCCTGCTGCCAGCTGGCCGGCAACTGTTGCACGCTGCTGTTGTACGCTGAGGCCGAAAGGGTCACCTGCTGCAGGCGCGGAAAGCGTGCTTCTAGACTTTCCTGCTGACGGCTGGAGAGGCCGACACCCGACGCCAGCAAGTGCTCCACGCGATCGGCTTCGCGGCCCACGGCAACGTTGATCTGACGGGCCTCGTGCACCAGTTGCAGGCAGGCCTCGGTGCAGGCTTCGGGGCTGGTGACCACTAGCCGCCAGGGCGCACCGTAGCCCACCGGATCGAGGGCAATCTGCCAGTCGTCGAGCTGGATTTCGGCTGCAACCAGATCTGACTTGTTCGAGTGCGTCTGCGGAATGCCAATATTGAAATGCGCCATCAGGCCAGCCACCAGAATCGGCCCGAATACCACCGCGCAGATCGCCAGCAGCTTGAGTTGGCCGCGTGGACGGCTGCTTGAAGGGTTATCAGTCATGCTCATCATTATTGTTATTCCCCCGTGATTCGGGCCGCAGACCGGCCCAGACAAACAAGATCAGTAATGCACCGGCCAAGCAGAACCATTGCACGGCGTAACCGGTATGGCGGCTGGAACTCATTGGTAGCGCAGGCCAGTCCAGGCGCAGGGCGGCATTGCTGCCGGGCTCGATCAGGCGAGCGCGCCATTCTGCCAATTGGACGCCGCCCTGTTGGCGTAGTTCGTTCAGGTTGATGCGGGTAATCAGGCGCGGCCAGCCCTGGGTGCTGGCACCCGCGTCACCGAGGCGGAAGCCGCTGTCGGGATCGGGCAGCGCTTCGGCGAGTAGTTGCTGGTTGCCGCTCGGCGTGCTGATGTGAATGGCTTCGCGGCGGTCCGGCCAGGCAGTCCAGCCGCGATTGATCAACAGCCACTGGCCGTTGTCGGCGCGAAACGCCTGGAGTACTTCAACCCCGGCGGCGCCGTCGCGGGTGCGGTTGTCCAGCAGCCAGATGCGTTGGCGATCAAAATGCCCGCGTAGCGCCAGTTGCTGCCAATTGGCGGGCCGCGAGTGGTCCAGCTGATTCAGCGGCAGTGCGGGTGCCTGGCGGCGCTCCTGCATCTGCTGCTCCAGTGCCTGTTTCTGGCCGGCGCGCTCCAGCTGCCAGACGCCCAGCCCCAGCAGCAGCGGCAGCAGGCTCAGGGTGAACACCCAGAGCCCCAAGCCCGGTGCAAAACGCCGTGCGCGGTCGCCGGTTTCAGACATGATCACGGTGGTCTGCCTGCAGGGCTATACTGGCCCCCATAACAACAAAGGGGAGCCGGTGCCCATGTGGTTGAAAATTGCGATTCTGGTGCTCTTGGCCGCGGTGGTTTGCAGCCTGTTCAGCGGTTTGTTTTTTCTGATGAAAGACACGGACAACAGCAGTGGCCGTCTGGTCAAGGCGCTTACCCTGCGGATCAGCCTGACGGTATTGCTGCTGGCGCTGATTGCCTGGGGCTTCTGGTCTGGCGAGTTGCGCTGGGGCACGCCCTGGCTGCATTGAGCCAGAGCCTGCGTTGGTTGGGCGCCCGGTCGGGCGCTCAGAGAATGTAGACAAAGACAAACAATCCCACCCAGACCACGTCGACAAAGTGCCAATACCAGCTCGCTGCCTCAAAGCCGAAATGCTTGCCGGGGGTGAAGTGGCCACGCGTGATACGGATCAGCATGATCGCCAGAATCAGCGTGCCCATGGTCACGTGCGCGCCGTGAAAGCCGGTCAGCATGAAGAAGGTAGAACCGTAGATACCGGAGTTCAGTGTCAGCCCCAGTTCATGGTAGGCGTGCTGATACTCCAGTGCCTGTAGTATCAGGAAGACGACGCCCAGCAGTACCGTCAGCCCCAGCCAGGCTTTGGTGGCGCCGCGTTTGTCAGCCCGCAGCGCGTGATGCGCAAAGGTAACGGTCACGCTTGAAGTAATCAGGATGATGGTGTTGAGCAAGGGCAGCTGCCAGGGCCCGATGGTTTCCGCCGGCCCCGGGAATGCCTTGGGATCGGGGTTGTTCATCAGTGGCCAGGAGAACTGGAACTCCGGCCACAGCATGTTGGCGACGCCCTTGTCACCTTCGCCGCCGAGCCAGGGGCCGGCAAAGGTGCGGGCATAGAAGAGCGCACCAAAAAACGCGGCAAAGAACATCACTTCCGAAAAAATGAACCAGCCCATGCCCATGCGGAAAGAGCGGTCCATCTGCGGGCTATACAGTCCCTGGTCGCTTTCTTTCACCACATTGGCGAACCAGCCGAACATCATGTAAGCGATAGTCAGTGCGCCGGCGAAAAAAATCCATTTGCCGAAGCCGGCGCCCTCGCCGCTGCTCATGCCATTGATGATGCTGCCACCGCCGAACACGGTGAGCAGCAGGCCCACCGAGGCAATGATCGGCCACTTGCTCTGGGCCGGTACGTAGTAGGTTTCATGACTCGCCATCTGTTGTTCTCCTTATCCGGCAGTCTGTACTCAGTTGGCCTGCACGGCTGACAGCGCCAGCTTTTCAGGCATCCGATCGGTTACATCAAACAGCGTGTAGGCCAGCGTCAGGTGCTTCACGTCCTTGGGCAGTGCCGGGTCGACGATGAAGCGCACCGGCATCATGACGGTCTCGCCCGGTTGCAGCACCTGCTGGGTAAAGCAGAAACATTCGGTCTTGTGGAAGTAGGCCGCCGCCTTGGATGGCGCAACGCTGGGAATGGCCTGCGCCACCATGGGGTGGTCGGTCGGATTGCTGGCGCGAAACAGCATTTCGCGGGTTTCCCCCGGGTGCAGCGATAGCTCGTCCGCTTCCGGGCCGAACGACCAGCTCATGCCTTCGGCGTTGGTGGCCAGAAACTGCACGCGCAGCGTGCGGCTGCCATCGATGTGCTCGCTTTCCTGCTGGTAGGCGGTGCCGCTGGTCTTGCCGTTAATGCCCAGGGCATCACACATGACGTCGTACAGCGGCACCATGGCGAAGCCAAAGGCGAACATGGCCACCACTGTAAACAGCAGGCGTTTGACCAGTCGCGCGTTCGACAGCTGCTCGCTCATGGCGGCCTCCGGCTACTTCACTTCAGGCGGTGTGGTGAAGGTGTGGTAGGGCGCGGGGGACGGTACCGTCCACTCCAGCCCTTCGGCGCCTTCCCAGGGGTTGGCAGCAGCCTTCGGTCCGCCCTTGATGCACTTGATGACGATGAACAGGAACAGCAGCTGAGTCGCCCCGAACATGAAGGCCCCGATGGAGGACACCATGTTGAAGTTGGCAAACATGATGTTGTAATCGGGAATCCGCCGCGGCATGCCCGCCAGACCAACAAAGTGCATCGGGAAGAACGCCAGGTTCATGCCGATGAAGCTCATCCAGAAATGCGTCTTGCCGAGCACTTCGTCATACATGTGGCCGGTCCACTTGGGCAGCCAGTAGTACGCCGAGGCAAAGATGCCGAAGATCGCGCCGGGCACCAGCACATAGTGAAAGTGCGCCACGACGAAATAGGTGTCGTGGTACTGGAAGTCGGCCGGAGCAATCGCCAGCATCAGCCCGGAGAAACCTCCGATGGTGAACAGGATCACAAAGGCCACGGCGAACAGCATCGGCGTTTCGAAGGTCAGCGCGCCGCGGAACATGGTGCTCACCCAGTTGAACACCTTCACCCCCGTCGGCACGGCGATCAGCATGGTGGCGTACATGAAGAACAGCTCGCCGGTGATCGGAATGCCCACGGTGAACATGTGGTGCGCCCAGACAATGAACGACAGAAAGGCAATCGCTGCAGTGGCGTAGACCATCGAGGTGTAGCCGAACAGCGGTTTGCGGCTGAAGGTCGGGATGATCTGGCTGACCGCGCCGAAGGCCGGCAGGATCATGATGTACACCTCGGGATGGCCGAAGAACCAGAAGATGTGCTGGAACATCACCGGGTCACCGCCGCCGGCGGCATTGAAGAAGCTGGTGCCGAAGTGGATGTCCATCAGCATCATGGTCACCACACCCGCCAGCACCGGCATTACCGCGATCAGCAGGAAGGCGGTAATCAGCCAGGTCCAGACGAACAGCGGCATTTTCATCAGCGTCATGCCGGGAGCGCGCAGGTTGAGAATGGTGGCGATGATGTTGATCGCGCCCATTATCGAACTGATGCCCGCCAGGTGAATGGCGAAAATGAAGAAGGTGACGCTGGGCGGCGCATAAGTGGTCGATAGCGGCGCATAGAAGGTCCAGCCGAAGTTGGGTCCGCCACCCTCCATGAACAGCGTCGAGAGCAGCAAGCCGAACGCCATCGGCAGCAGCCAGAAGCTGAAGTTGTTCATGCGCGGCAGCGCCATATCCGGTGCGCCGACCATCAGCGGAATCATCCAGTTGGCCAAGCCGACAAAGGCCGGCATCACGGCGCCGAACACCATGATCAGGCCGTGGGTGGTGGTCATCTGGTTGAAGAACTCCGGCTGCACCAGCTGCAGGCCGGGCTGGAACAGCTCGGCCCGGATGACCATGGCCATGCTGCCACCGGCCAGAAACATGATGAAGCTGAACCACAGGTACATGGTGCCGATGTCTTTGTGGTTGGTGGTCAGAACCCACCGCATCAGCCCCTTGGCCGGACCATGGGCATGGTCGGCGTGATGGTGATCGATCACTGCGCTCATGACAGGTCTCCTATTGGCCGTCTTTGAAGTTGAGGATATCCAATGGGCTGACTACCTCACCGGTGTCGTTGCCCCAGGCATTGCGTTCATAGGTGATGACCGCTGCCGTATCCACTTCAGAGAGTTGTTTGCCGAAGGCCGCCATTGCCGTACCAGGACGGCCATTCACGACGGTGTTGATGTGTTCCTGAATGTCGTTGAGCACAATGTCGCTGCCCTTGAGCGCCGGGAACATCGGCGGTATGCCTTCGCCGTTGGCCTGGTGACAGGAGGCGCAGGCAGAGCTGTAAACCTTCTCACCGCGCGCGACCAGCTCGTCAAGCGTCCAGTCCTTCTCGCGTAGCTCGGCTTCCTTGGCGGCGGCCTCTTTCTGTTCAGCCATCCAGGCGTCGTAGTCGGCCTGGGTCTTGGCTTCCACCACGATGGGCATGAAGCCGTGATCCTTGCCGCACAGCTCGGTGCACTGGCCGCGATAGATGCCGGGTTGATCAATGCGCGTCCAGGACTCGTTGACGAAGCCGGGAATAGCATCCTTCTTGACCGCAAAGGCGGGTACCCACCAGGAGTGGATAACGTCAGCCGAGGTAATCAGGAAGCGGATTTTCTTGCCGATCGGCACCACCAGCGGGTTGTCGACTTCCAGCAGGTAGTTGGGGTTTTTCTCCGCAACGTTGTTGATCTCGTCGCGGGGCGTGGCCAGTGAGCTGAAGTAGCTGACGCCCTCGCCTACATACTTGTACTGCCAGCGCCATTGGTAGCCGGTGACGAGAATATCGACGTCGGACTCTTCGGCGTCGTAGATATCGATCAGCGTCTTGGTGGCAGGCACCGCCATGACGATGAGGATGATCAGCGGAATGACGGTCCAGAGAATCTCGACCGTGAGGTTCTCATGGAAAGTGGCGGGCTTGCTGTCCGCGGATTTTCGATGCATGAGCATCGACCAGAACATGACGCCGAAAACGACTACGCCGATCACTACACAGATCCAGAAAATGGTCATGTGCAGGTCGAACACGGACTGGCTAACTTCGGTGACGCCCGGCTGCATGTTGACGCCCCACTCGGCATTGGCAGCAGTGCCAACGACGGACAAGGACAAACCAACCAGCCAGGTCATTGCTGATCGCAACATTCCCGGTTCCCCTTTATTTTTTTTATCACTCCAGGCGCGTAGGGAAGTCGCTACCTTGCGACATTAAGTCGCTGTAGACGCGATGGACCAGAGTCAGCAAGCGACTAGACTGTCGCTTTAAATCCCCCGGCCAGTACCCCCAATGGCTACCGGACAATCTCGAGTATAGACCCAGCATTGGGCTTGGCAATGTCGCCCCAGGTTATTTTTTAACCTGTATGGGTGGCTGGCGGAGATGGCAGAGGGCCGCTATAAATTGTCTTGGTGGTATCGCGCTGTGGCAACACTGATTTCTATTGCGGCGTTATTGCAAAATGGTCTAATGCCTCACCTTGAGCCACTTTGACGGGTTATGCGACCTCTGCTAGCTTGTCTTGCACCTCGTCGCGCTACCGACTCATCTGCAGCATACGGCTGTCGTTGTGGAGAGAAATCATGAATACGCCCGCTTTGAAAAGCCAGGTCGAACTGGCTCTGAATCAACCACATACGCAGCAACATCTGCGTGCCTGGCTGGCCGAGCGCCTGCCAGGTCTGCATCCGGCCATCCGTCTGGAAGACGATGGCATTGATACACTGTTCAAATTTGTGCAGGCCTACGTTGAACAGGTACCCAACGTACTCGACGCCGCCGCCGCCGTGGCCGAGGCTGCGCGTATGCGCGACCGCCTGCTGCCGGTGCTGAAGGTGGCCGAGGCGTTCTTTCTGCAGCCGCCGGATCTGCCTGCCGAGCATCAGGGGTTACTGGCGTTGCTGGATGAGGCTTACCTGGCCCATCGGCTGGTAGAAGAAGTGAACGACCGCTATGTGGCGCACGGCGGCGAAGCACTGATACCAATGGATACCACGCGCGCCAACCTGATCGTGCATCAATTGCTGGGCGATGACTTTGCCAATCAGCTGGACGCCGCTGTCGAAACGGCGGTTGCAGGCTTGCTGCCGGCCGATACCTTCAGCTCAGAGACCTTTCAGAGCTATCTAGCTCAGCAGACCGAGGCCAGACGCGAGCTTTGGCAACAGTGGCCATGCATGAGTGAGCAATTGGGCATAGGGATAGAGTGGCGCGGCGCCGCCTGAGCGGCACGGCCAACGAACAGGAAGAAAGCCGGAGATTACTCCGGCTTTTTTTTCAGCCGTGGGTTGGGGAAGAACTGCACCGTTTGCGTGGTGGGCTTGTCTGCCTTGGGTTTGCTGACATTGACCCGTGTGGTCAGCTCGCTGGGCACCGAGTTACCACGCTCGTCCAGCGTATCGGCGTAGCCGCACTGCACGCATTCGCGGTGCGGCACGCCTTCCACCTCAAACATGCGAATGGTGTCCATGGTGCTGCACGCCGGGCAAACCGCGCCGGCGATGAAACGTTTTACCGGCTGGCTCATGCCGCCTCCCCGGACAGGCCAAGATGGCGCAGCAGCGGGTCGATGGACGGCTCACGACCGCGGAAGGCAACGAACAGTGCCATGGGTTCTTCACTGCCGCCGCGGGCCAGAATGTTGTCGCGGAAGGCACGCCCGGTCGCCTCGTTCAATACACCCTCTTCCTCGAAGCGCGAGAAGGCGTCAGCCGACAGCACCTCAGCCCATTTGTAGCTGTAATAACCCGCTGCGTAACCGCCGGCAAAGATATGGCTGAAGCCATTCTGGAAGCGGTTAAACGCCGGTGGGCGCATCACTGCCACTTCGTCGCGCACCTGATCGAGCACCTGCTGCACACTCAGCTCCGGATGCTGACGTACGTGCAGTACGAAATCGAACAGCGAGAGCTCGATCTGGCGCAGCATACCCATGCCGGACTGGAAGTTTTTTGCCGCCAGCATCTTGTCGAGCAGCGCCTGGGGCAGGGCTTCACCGGTCTCGAAGTGTCCGGAGATCAGCGCCAGGCCTTCTGGCTCCCAGCACCAGTTTTCCATGAACTGGCTGGGCAACTCGACGGCATCCCAGGCCACACCGTTGATGCCGCTGGCAGAGGCGTAGTCAACGCGGGTCAGCAGGTGGTGCAGGCCATGACCAAATTCGTGGAACAGGGTGGTGACTTCATCGTGGGTCAGCAGCGCGGGCTTGCCACCGGCTGGCGGCGTGAAATTGCACACCAGGTAGGCGATCGGGCGTTGCAGCTGGCCACCCGGCAGTAGGCGGCGATCACGGCAGCCGTCCATCCAGGCGCCGCCGCGCTTGTGCGAGCGGGCGTAGAGATCGAGGAAGAAGCGACCAATAACCTCGCCGTTCTCCAGTACTTCAAACAGTCGTGCATCGGCGTGCCAGCGCTCGAACTGCTCCACCTCACGCAGCTCGATACCGTACAGCTTCTGTACGACGCCAAACATGCCCTTGATGACGGTGTTGACCGGGAAGTAGGGGCGTAGCACTTCCTGCGAAATGGCATAGCGGTGCTGACGCAGTTTTTCGCTGTAGTAACCGACATCCCAGGGCTGCAGTTCGGCACACCCCTGCTCGGCGGCGAAGGCGCGCAGGGCGGCCAGGTCCTGCTCGGCGTGGCCCTTGCTGCGTTGGCCCAGGTCGCGCAGAAAGCCAAGCACCTGATCGGTACTTTCGGCCATCTTGGTAGCCAGCGAGAGTTCGGCGTAGTTGGTAAAGCCAAGCAGCTCCGCCAGTTCCTGGCGCAGGGTGAGGATTTCTTCGATAATCGGGCCGTTATCCAACTGGCCGGCATTGGGGCCTTGATCCGAGGCTCGGGTGCAGAAGGCGGTATACACCTCTTCCCGCAGGGCGCGATCGTTGGCGTAGGTCATCACCGCGTAATAGCTGGGGAAGTCGAGGGTGACCAGCCAGCCGTCCAGTTCGCGGGCGGCGGCGGTTTGCCGGGCCTGTTCCAGCGCGGAGTCGGGCAGGCCATCAAGCTGCGCGGCGTCGCTCAGCTGCTTGGTCCAGGCCTGAGTGGCGTCCAGCACCTGATTGGAAAAGCGACTTTGCAGCTCGGACAAGCGCATCTGCAACTCGCCGTAGCGCTTCTGTTGGGCGGGCGGCAAGGCGATACCGGACAGCCGGAAGTCGCGCAGCGCGTGCTCGATAATGGTCTGCTGCGCCTTGTCGAGGCGGGTAAACTCGGCGCTGTTGGCCAGTTGCTGATAAGCCTCGAACAGCGCCTGGTTCTGGCCCAGCTCGGTGAAGTACTGGCTCAGCAGCGGCAGGCAGCTTTCATAGGCCTCACGCAGCTCCGGGCTGTTCATCACCGCGTTCAGATGGCTGACCGGCGACCAGGCGCGCGACAGCTTTTCGCCCATGTCGTCCAGCGGCTCCACCAGATTGGCCCAACTCCACTGGGCCGGCGGGTTGGCCAGCAGGGCTTCTACCTGGGCACGGCTGTCAGCCAGAATCTGCTCGACAGCGGGCTTGACGTGCTCGGCGCGGATGGCACTGAACGGCGGCAGGTCGTAGGGTTGCAGCAGCGGATTGGACATGGAGTGGCTTCCTGATTGGACAGTGACGGCGTTCGACGGCCATCATATTAAATCGGTGCAGGGCATGGCGAGCAGATTGCTCAACGCCCTCGTCATCCACAAGATCTATGGGCGCGGCCCCGGCATTTCAAGGCGCGCGGTGCTGTTCTTGCAGGCCGGGCAAACAGGCAAACGAGGTAGTGACATGAATGTAAGACCCTTTGGCGACAAGATTCCACAGCTTGGCCAGGCGGTGTTCGTCGATCCCTCGGCCGTGGTGCTGGGAGACGTGGTGCTCGGGGCGGATTGCTCGGTGTGGCCGGCCACGGTGATACGCGGCGACATGCACCGCATCCGCATTGGCGCCCGCACCAGCATTCAGGACGGCAGCGTGCTGCACATCACCCACGCCGGGCCGTTCAACCCCGATGGGTACCCGCTGGTGATTGGCGATGAGGTAACGGTCGGGCACAAGGTGTTGCTGCACGGCTGCAGCATCGGCAATCGCGTGCTTATCGGTATGGGCAGTATCGTTATGGATGGCGCTGTGGTGGAAGACGAGGTGATCGTCGGCGCCGGCTCGCTGGTGCCGGCCAATCGCACGCTGGAAAGCGGCTATCTCTATATGGGCAGTCCCGCGCGGCAAGTGCGCGCGCTGACCGACAAGGAAAAAGCGTTTTTCAGCTATTCGGCTGACAACTATGTGCGGCTCAAGGATCAGCACCTGCGCGAAAGCTGGGCTGGCTAGATGCGGTGCACCCACTAAACTGAAAGGCTTCACAGCCCCTGCAGGCGAGGGAAATGCCAGCAAAACTCAAACCCCCGACACCGGACTCTGGTGCTTCTGCGCGTAACGCGCTCGCCGATGCAGACCGTCGTAGCCTGTTGCGCCTGGTGCTGTTGTCCACCGGGCTGACGCTGTGCGGCTTTGCCGTCTTGCAGCTGAGCAACGACAACCTGCTGCTGGCGCTGTTGGAAATCGCCGCCGGCCTGCTGCTGCTTTGGGCTGCCTGGAAGATCGTCGCCGTGCAGGATCTGACGCCCTGGATCTATCTATACCTGCTGCCCACCTTCTGTTTCATGGTGTACATCATCGTCATGCCCGGCGCCTCGCCGACCGCCTTTGTCTGGATGTACCTGGTGCCGATCATGTCGTATCTGCTGCTGGGGCGCAGCGCCGGGTTCTGGCTGGCCGCGCCCTTTATTGTGCTGGCGGCGGCACTCTATATCTGGCGTTACGCTGAGGTGCGTACGGTAGGCGGGATGATCGACCTGGGCAATGCCATGCTCTGCGGCGTGCTGCTGATGCTGTTTGTGCACATCTATGAAGGCCGCCGGGCGGCGGCGCAGCGGGTACTGGAGCGGGTGGCGGAAACCGACGCGCTGACCGGCGTATTCAATCGCGGCCGCTTTCAACAGCTGTTTATCCAGGCGGCGCAGCAGGCGGAACGCAGCCAGCAGCCCTTTTGTCTGGTGCTGCTGGATGTCGATCACTTCAAGCAGGTGAATGACAGTTGGGGGCACGTGGTGGGCGACCACGCCCTGCAGCACCTGTGCAGGGTGCTGCAACAGCGCTTGCGCAAGACCGATCACCTGGGCCGCCTGGGCGGCGAAGAGTTTGGCCTGCTGCTGCTCAATACCGACGTGGAGGCGGGTGCAACCCTGGTGGAAGACCTGCGCGAGGCCCTGAGCGCCCGGCCGTTGCAGCTCAAGGGCATGCAGGTGCCGCTGGCAGCGACCTTTGGCGTGGCGCAGTGGCCGGTTGACGGCAACGACCCGGAGACGCTCTACCGCTGTGCCGACCAGCGCCTGTATCGCGGTAAGGCCTACGGACGTAATCGGGTGATCAGCGACGGTGCGGGGCTCGCGGTGAGTGATTTGGGCTGATCCGCCAGACCGGGTTTCGGCCAGCCAACTGGCGAACAATCAGCCGCGTGAATAGTGGGCCGCAAGGGCACGACTTGCCCCTTTGCTAGTCTATTATCGGCGAGTTCGCGGCAACCTGTCCGCCCATACACCTGATAGCGAGAGGCAAATATGTCTGCCCATACCAATCGTAAAGTCGTACTTAACCAGCGCCCGCAGGGCGAAATCCAGGATGGCGATCTGCTGATCAAGGAAGAGCCGGTCCGTGCGCTGAAAGACGGCGAAGTACTGCTGCAAACCCTGTGGCTGTCGCTCGACCCCTACATGCGTCCGCGCATGAACGACAGCAAGGGCTATATGGACCCGATCGAGATCGGCGCGCCAATCGTCGGCGAAAGCATCGGCCGTGTGGTTGAAAGCAAGTCGGACAACTATGCCGTCGGCGATGTGGTGACCGCCTACACCGGCTGGCAGGAGTACTGCATCATCCCCGGCGACGCTCCGATGGTGTACAAGATCAAGGATCAGGGCGCGCCGCTGCAAACCTATCTGGGCGTCGCCGGCATGCCGGGCCGCACCGGTTATTGCGGCCTGATGTATGTTGGTAAGCCGAAAGCCGGTGAAACCGTGGTGGTGGCGGCGGCCTCTGGTCCGGTGGGTACCGTGGTGGGTCAGACCGCGAAGAAGGAAGGCTGCCGCGTGGTGGGTATTGCCGGCGGCCCGGAGAAGTGCAAATACGTCGTGGATGAGCTGGGCTTTGATGCCTGCATCGACTACAAGGCCGGCAACCTCGACGCGGACCTCGCGGCTGCCTGCCCGGATGGTATCGACGTGTACTTCGAAAACGTCGGTGGTGACGTCGCCAAGGCGGTTGCCAAGCTGATCAACCCGGGCGCGCGCGTGCCGATCTGCGGTTACGTATCTGCCTATAACGAAGCTGACCAGAGCAAGGTGGAAACCCCATTCCACATCTTCGGCGCGCTTGATCCCAAGCCTGAGCATCGCTTCTTCCTGGTTACCGAGTGGCAGGACAAGCACCAGGAAATCACCGCGCTGCTGGCCGGGCAGGTAGCCTCAGGTGAGCTGAAATACAGCGAAACCGTCGCTGAAGGTCTGGACAACGCAGTTGAAGCCTTCAAAGGCATGCTCAAGGGCAAGAACTTCGGCAAGCAATTGGTGCATATCGCCGACTGATTTTTCTCCGCTGAGCCATCACTGGGCGGCATAAAGTCCGCTCAGTGATAACTGCGTCACACTTTGCCCTGCCTCCTTACTCCCTTCTGTAATCTGCCTCTTGCGCCTGTTCTGCTCCCGTTGCGGTTTTATGGCGACGATTTGCTGACGTTTCGACACCTTTTGGTACAAAAACTGCATTGGTTGCACTGTCCTGAGCCGGCGGAGCCGCAAACACACTGCGGCCGCCCCAAAACAGGGCGTTACCATAATTAGCGCGCTATCAAAGTGCCAGTTTTGAATCGGATCAGGTGTCGACTATGCCCGTCTCAATGATTGATGTTCTGTGGCTTGTGCTTTGCGCTGGGCTGGTATTCAACATGCAGATCGGCTTTCTCTGCCTGGAGTCGGGTCTTACCCGCAGCAAGAACGCGATCAACGTGGCGGTGAAGAACATGGCCGACCTGGGTCTGGCCGTCTTCCTCTATTGGTTGTTCGGCTTCAGCCTGATGTTCGGCGTCAGCTCGACCGGCCTGTTCGGCAGTGGCTTCAATATGCTGTCGTTCAACGACACCTGGCAGGCCGCCTTCTTCCTCTTCCAGGCCATGTTCTGCACCACCGCCGCGACCATTGTGTCTGGCGCCGCCGCCGAGCGCATGCGGTTCAGCGCGTACCTGTTGGTTACCGCCATCGCCGCCGGCCTGATCTATCCGTTCTTTGGTCATTGGGCCTGGGGTGGCAGCTTCAGTGACGGCGAAGGCTGGCTGGCCAATCGTGGCTTTGTCGATTTCGCCGGTTCTACCGTAGTACATGGTATTGGCGGCTGGATCGCGCTGGCGGTGATTCTGATTCTCGGCCCGCGGCAGGGTCGCTACGAGCAGGATCGTGAGGGCCGCAGCATGCCGGGCTCGAATCTGCCGGTGGCGATGCTCGGCGCGCTGATGCTGATGTTTGGCTGGTTCGGCTTCAACGGCGGCAGTGCGCTGGCGTTTGATGGCCGGGTGCCCGGGATTATCGCCAATACGGTATTGGCGGCGATCGCCGGTACCTTGGGCGGCATGATGATGTCGTGGCTACGCTGGCGCTTGGTTGATCCGGTCTATCCGCTAAACGGCCTGATTGCCGGCATGGTGGCGGTCACCGCTGGCGCACACGTGGTAGACGCTGGCGCCTCGGTGCTGATCGGCCTCGGCGGCGCGGTGGTGATGTATTTGGCTGATCGGCTGCTCACGCACCTGCGCATCGACGATGCCGTGGGCGCAGTGCCGGTGCATCTGGCAGCCGGCATCTGGGGTACGCTGGCGGTGGCGCTGTTTGGCGACCTCACGCTGTTGGGCACCGGTCTGACGCGTTTCGAGCAGTTGATCGCGCAGATTGAGGGTGTGCTGGTCGCCGCGCTCTGGGCCTTTGGCCTGACCTGGATTCTGCTGCGCGGGATCAATCGCTTCTGGCCGATGCGGGTCACCGAGGAGGCGGAACGTCAGGGCTTGAACATTGCAGAGCACGGCGCGCGTACCGAGTTGATCGAGCTGCTGGAGGCCATGGCAGCGCATCAGCAGGCCGGCGACATGCAGCAGGACGTGCCGGTCGAGCCTTTTACCGAGGTCGGCCAGATTGCCGCGCAGTACAACAAGGTGATTCACGCGCTGCGCCGGGCCGTAGGCATGACCCAGAGCATCATTCGCGACATTCGCGATGGCGTGGTCACCTGCAGCCGTGATGGCGTGCTGGCCAGCTGCAATCCGGGCGCCGAACGGCTGTTCGGCATGTCGGCCGGGGCTCTGATCGGGCAGCCGATGGAGCGTCTGGTGGCTGACCGCAGCTGGCAAGGCATGCCGTTGCCCGAGGCCGGCAGCGAAATGATGCGCGAGGTGCTGTTCAGCCGTAACGAGCATGACCAGTTTGTCGCGGAACTGACGGTCAGCCGGGGCGCCTTCGATGATGACGTCTATACCTGCATGATCCGCGACATCACCGAGCGCCGGCGCATCGAGCAGCAGCTGTTTCAGGAAAAGATGCTGGCGCAGGTAACCCTGGCCTCGATCGGTGATGGCGTGATTACCACCGGGCCGGACAGCCGCGTGCGTTATCTCAACCCGGTGGCGCAGAAGTTGACCGGCTGGAGCGAGGAGGAAGCCGCCGGGCGTCCGCTGGACGATGTCTATTGTCTGTATGACGAGGCCGACGGTGAGCGCCTGGGCAACCCTGTCAGCGCGCTGCTGCGGCGCTACCGTCAGGCACTGGCGCGGGAAGACGGTGCCATGTGCCAGTTGCGGCGGCGCGACGGCAGCGAAGTGACGATTCAGGATGCGGTGGCGCCGATTCGCGATGCCGAAGGCCACATCATTGGTGCGGTGCTGACCTTCCGCGATGTGACCGTGAACCGGCGGTTGGCGCGTGAGCTGTCGCACCAGGCGGCGCACGACACCCTGACCGGGCTGAGCAATCGCAAGGAGTTCGAGCGGCGAGTGGCGCTGGCGCTGACCAAGCAGCCGCACGAGCGTGGTGATCAGGTGCTCTGCTATATGGATCTGGACCAATTCAAGATCGTCAACGACACCTGCGGCCATGCCGCCGGCGACGAACTGCTGCGGCAGCTGGCCAAGCTGTTTCAGGCGCACGTGCGCAGCAGCGACGTATTGGCCCGCCTCGGCGGCGACGAGTTTGGCCTGCTGTTATCCGGTTGCTCGCTGGAAGAGGCGATTCCGATTGTCGACGGTATACGCGCGCTGGTAGAGGAGTTTCGCTTCAGCTGGCAGGACAAGACCTTTGCCGTGGGCGTCAGTATTGGCTTGGTCTCGGTCGAGGAGCAGATGGCGACCATGGATGTACTGCTCAGCGCCGCCGACAGCGCTTGCTACGCGGCGAAGGAAGCAGGCCGCAACCGTATTCACCTGTACCAGGCAGACGACGCCCAGCTGCTGGAACGGCGTGGCGAAATGATGTGGGTGAACCGCCTGCGCCACGCGCTGGATGGCGACCTGATGCGGTTGTACGTGCAGCCGATTCATCCGATCAGTCAGCAGCAGACCGTGCCGGGTTACGAAGTACTGGTGCGCATGCTGGGTGACGATGGCCGTATCATTCCGCCAGGCGCCTTTATGCCGGCCGCCGAGCGCTACGATCTGGCCTCGGCCATCGACCGCTGGGTGGTGGGCAACTTCCTCGCCTGGGTTGGCGACTACAACCGCAGGCGCAACGGCGATATTGGCAACTACTCGATCAACCTGTCGGCGGCCTCGCTGGTGGAAGAAAGCTTCCTCGCCTTTGTGCTGGACGCCATCGAACGCCACGCAGTGCCGCCGCAAAACATCTGCTTTGAAATTACCGAAACCAGCGCCATCGCGAATCTGGCCAAGGCGGTGACCTTCATGCAGCGGTTGAAGGTGATCGGCTGCAAGTTCGCGCTGGACGACTTTGGCTCCGGACTATCGTCCTTTGCCTACCTCAAGTCGCTGCCGGTGGATTACCTGAAAATCGACGGCGTCTTCGTCAAGGACATCGCCAACGACCCGATCGCCCGCGCCATGGTCGCCTCCATCAACACCATCGGTCACGAGATGGGATTGGAAACCGTGGCCGAGTTCGTCGAAAACGAGGCGATTCTGGAGCAGCTACGTGAGCTGGGTGTGGACTATGCGCAGGGCTATCACCTGGGGCGGCCGCAGCCGTTGAGTGAGTTGGATGGCGTGCGGATGATGCCGCGTTGACCCGTACAGCTTTTGACGAACAGCTCGACCAATGCACGGGGCAGAAATCCCCTCTGAGCGGGCGAGTAGCGCAGAGCTGCCGGGAAAAAGGGGCGCGCGATGTCTGAGCGAAGCGAGTTTGCGCGCTCCCCCGGCAGCTTGAGCAACGCAGCGAACCCGCAGGGCCGCGCAGCGGGGTGCCCTGGGGGATTGCTAAGGGGGGCCGGGCAAGCGGCCCCCCTTGGCTCGCCTAGAGGCGAAAACCGAAAATGAGCTAAACAAATGAGATATTGAGGGTCGCACCGCTATCTTTTTTCCATCGCGGACGACTGTACAGCCGTCAGCAACAAGCCCATCACGGCAAATAAATCCGAAACTCCCCACCCCCCAGCTCACTGTCATTACTGATGGCGATACGCCCCTGTACGCCGTTGCGCTGATGCCGCTCGGCGATGCGCGCACCAAAATACAGACCCAGTCCAGTGGAGCCGCTGCTCATGTTGATGCCCAGTACGTAATCGGATTGCGCATCCAGCATAGGTTGCGGATAACCCTGGCCGTCGTCGCTGATCGCCAGTACCAGTTGCTCGTCTTCTACCCAGGCGCGCAGTTCGATTGCGTTCTGGGCGTAGCGAATCGAGTTGTTGATCACGTTGCCGACCACGGAGTCGACCAGTTCGGCATCAAAGAAGCCCATGAGGCCGTCTTCGGCAACCTGATAGCTACCCTTGATCTGCCGGGAGCGCAGGATGTTGTCGTGCCGCGCGAGTGAGGCCTGAAAGAAGTCTTCAACCTCGATGTGGGTTGGCTGCAGCGGTAACTGGTTCACGCCCAGTTTGTACAGCCCGAGCATCTGTACCAGCATGCCGTTCAGGCGCATCGACTCGTATTCGATTATGCCCTGCTCGCGGCTGTCGCCCAGCTCCGCGGGTAAGCGCGCGGCCAGCGCCGCGTGGGCCTGCATCAGCATGCCCAGCGAGTTTTTCATGTCATGCACGGTGGAGGCGATCACGGTGGAGAACCCCAGCGCCTGTTCGTCTTCCTGCTCCGGGCGTTCGCGATTCATAGTGCCTCCACACGCTCGCACAGTTTGCGGTAGCGGGCGTAGCGGTGATCCGACTCGGGCATGCTGCGGACCTGCTCCAGACAGGACAGGCATTCTTCGCGCAGCTCGTCGGTGGGTTCGCTGAGCAACAGGCGCAGCAGCGACTGCGCGGTATTCAGGGCAAAACTGATATTGCGCGGTTGCAGTGCCTGGGCAGTACGGAAACTGTCCAGCGCCTCGGGGTATTGCTGCTGCTGGTACAGGCGAATGCCCTCCCGGTTGTGGGTTTGAGCCTGTTGGCCGGCTTCCAGGATCGCAGGATTGCTGGTTTGTGCAGCAATGCCGGCCATCACCTTGGGATCGTCGCCGTACATTTCGGCGCAGGTGCCCAGCAGGTTGTCGGCGGTGTCCGGCTGGCCGAGTGCGCGCAACTGCTCGGCCACCTCCAGCGCGGCTGCGGCCGAGAAAAAGGTTTTCAGGTCGCCCAGCTTGTGGCTGGCGTTGCGCACCAGTTCATCGGCTTCGCTCTGTTTGCCGGCCTTGACCAGGCTCTTGGCTTGCAGCAGGTCGGCGCGGGCGGTCAGACCAGGGTCGTGTTTCCAGCTCTTGCTCAGTTCTCCCAATGTCTGCCGTATCTCCAGCATGGCCTTGGGCGATGGAGCGGCATCACCGGCCTGGTCCTGCAGGCTGCCGGCCAGGTGCAGGTGGCACTCGGGGTCGCGAAACTGCGAATGGCGCCCCAGGCTGACTGCCTGGCGATAGGCGCGCACCGCGCGCTCCGGGTCCTGGTTGGCGCGTGCCAGTTTGCCCAGCTCGGCTTGACGCTGGGGGCTGTTCGGCGAAATCTTCACCGCCTGCTCAAGGAACACCTGCGCCTTGAGCAGTTCGCCCTTGGCCTGCTTGACCTGTGCCAGACCATCAAACAGGGCCGGCAGCATGGGAAACTGGCTGATGCCCTGCTCGAAGCAGGCTTCGGCCTGTTCCAGTTCGTCACGCTCCAGCCAGTGATTGGCCAGCATGAGCAGCGCCCACGGCATGGGGCGATCGGCCAACAGCCCTTGCAACTGGCTTTCCAGCTCTTCGTGCAGGCCCAGGGTTTTCAGCGCATCAGCCTTGTAGCGCTGGCACAGGGGCGCGTAGCGCGGCTGGCTGGCGATGATCTGCTCGCATGCCTGCAGCACGGCGCCGTATTGCTGTTTGGCCAGCGGCGCGAGTATGGGCTGCAGGGCGACCTTGCGCTCCACCAGTTTGTCCAGGCGTTGCTGCAGGCTGGCGCGGGTGAAGGGTTTGGTCAGGTAGGCATCGGGTTCGAACTCGAGTGCGGCCATGACCATGGCCTGGCTGCTCTCGGCGGTGACCATGACGAAGATGCAATTCGGGCTGATCAGGCCAGCGTGGTGCAGCTCCTCCAGGACCTGCTGCCCGTTCTTGCCTTCGCCCAGATTGTAATCGTGCAGGATGATGTCGTACTGGTTTTCGCGGCAAAGCTTGATCGCCTCGTCGCCGTTGGCGGCGGCATCCACGTGCTGCGCGGCCATCTGGTTGAGCATGCCCTTGACCGAGGAGCGGAAGTCGGAGAAGTCATCGACGATAAGGAAGCGTCTTTTGTTATAGCTGATCATAGGGTGTCCCGGATGTACGACTTTTAGCTGCTGCCAACAGCTGTCAGTCTAGACGCTCTCGGCTGGTCTCTGCAGGGTAGTTTTGAGATCATTGTGCCATTATTTGAACTGGTTGGCGCATGCGCGAGCGCTCGTCGGCAAAACGCGGGTGCCCCGGCGGAAGTCTGATATAAATGGCATCGGGGTCGAGCCCTCTGCGCAGTGTGCCATATCGGTGGGGCGGAGTGCGCCGCGTGGAAGGCTTGACCAAACCGCAACCGACCGTAGAATGCCCCCCCTCTGCGGCGCAATGAAAGCACTGACGCATGATGAACCTGTTGCTGGAAGACTGGCTGGCCTGGAGTGCCGAGAAAATGGATTTTGCGCTGGATAGCCGGCATGACCTGAGTCAGCGCGAGGGCCCCGAGCCGCCGTTGCCAGCCATGCTGCGGCGGCGATTGGACAGCACCGGCCGCGCGGTCTGTGATGCGCTCAGCCTGCTCGATCCCGAACACCAATATCCGGTGGTGCACGCCTCGCGCCACGGCGATGTGAAAAGCTCGCTGGCCATGTTGCAGGCGCTGGCGGAGCAGCAACCCTTGTCCCCTGCCAAGTTTTCCATGTCGGTGCACAACGCGGTGCTGGGTGTGCATTCCATCTCCCGAAAAAATACCCGCTCGATGCAAGCGCTGGCGGCGTGCGGCCACGAGCTGGATGCCATGCTGCTGGAGGCGGCGGGGTATCTGCTGGAAGGCCACGCGGCGGTGCTGGCGGTATTTTCGGACAGCGATCTGCCGGCCGCCTATCAGCAGCAGAGCGCGGGCCCCGAGGCCGCGGCCTGTGTGGCCCTGCGACTGTCGCGCGAACGGGGTCGGGCGCTGCAGGCAAGCGCCGGTGAGGCGCCCGCGCAGCCGGCGCCGCTGGATGTGGCGCGTTGGTTGGCCCACGGCGGCGAGCTGCAGGCACAGCAGCGCTGGAGTCTGGCGTGATCGCTGTGCTGGACCGGCTCTGGCGCGGCTTCGGCACGGCGCTGTCGTTTACCGCGTTTGGGGTGGGTGGCGCGCTGCTGGGGCTGTTTGCCGCGCCGCTGTTATGGCTGCTGGTACGCGACCCGCAGCGGCGCCAGCAGGCGGCTCGCCGGCTGATTCAGTACAGCTTTCGCGCCTTTATCGGTCTGATGAAGTTTCTCGGTGTAGCCGATTACCGTATCGACGGATTAGAAAAGCTGCAGCGTCCGGGGCTGCTGGTGCTGGCCAATCATCCCTCGTTGATCGATGTGATTTACCTAGTGGCCTACACCGCCGAGGCCGACTGCATCGTCAATGGCGCGCTGGCGCGCAACCCCTTTACCCGCGGGCCAATTCACATGGCGGGCTACATCACCAACAGTGAGCCGGACGCCGTGCTGGCGGCAGCGCAGCGTAGCCTGGCGCAGGGCAAATCACTGATTCTATTCCCCGAGGGCACCCGCACCTCGCCGCGGCGCGCGATCAAGTTTCGCCGCGGTGGCGCCAATATCGCGCTGCGCACGCATACCGCGATAACACCGGTACTGATTAGCTGCACGCCCACTACCCTGACCAAGGGCGAGCCTTGGTATCATATCCCGCCGAGCCGGATTCAGATGCGCCTGCGCGTGCTGGATGACGTCGCGGTCAACAGGGATGAAACACAACCTGCGGGACAGCAGGCCAGACACTTGACCCAGTGGTTGAGTGACTATTTCAACAAGGAACTGGAGCAGTTCAGTCATGAGCGAAACCCAAGATTTGTCGCTGGAACTGAAGCGGATGATTATCGAAACGCTTGAGCTCGAAGACATCACCCCCGACGACATCGAGCCCGATGCACCGCTGTTTGGCGAAGGCCTGGGCCTGGATTCCATCGACGCGCTGGAAATCGGCTTGGCGCTGCAGAAGCAGTACGGCATCAAGCTGGATGCCGAGGCCGAAGAAACCCGCCAGCACTTCACCAGCCTGAATGCCTTGCAAGCGCTCGTGGAGGACCGCCGTGTCAACTGAATCACCAAGCCGTGAGGCGACTTTCGCCCAGGTGCGCAAGACGCTGGTGGAGCTCTTCGAGCTGGACGCGGATGAGATCACCCCTGAAGCGCGTCTGTACGAAGACCTGGATATCGACAGCATCGATGCCGTCGATCTGGTGGTTGAGCTCAAGCGCTACACCGGCAAACGCCTGAACCCTGAAGACTTCAAGTCGGTGCGCACCATCGACGATGTGGTTAACGCCGTCGACCGCATCATGCAGCCCTGACAATGGTTTACCGGATGCTGAAGTGGGCAGGGATGCTCGCCCTGATCGCCTGGCCCTTTGCGGTCTATGCGCTGCACGGGCAGGTGGCCAGTGGCTGGCTGTTGCTGGTGGGCGCGGCCCTGCTGGTCTGGCGCCTGCCGCAGGCGCGGCCATTGGCCTTGCTGGCGGCGGCGCTGTTGCTGCTGCTCGGCTTGCTCGGCGAAGCCGAGCTGGGCATGCGGGCCTACCCGGTGGCGGTCAGCCTGATCATGCTGGCGCTGTTTGCCGGCAGCCTGCTGCGCGGCATGCCGATCGTCGAACGTCTGGCGCGGTTGCAGGAGCCTGATCTGCCGCCCGAAGGCGTGCGTTACACGCGCAAGGTGACCTGGGCCTGGTGCGGCTTTTTCATCCTCAATGGCAGCATCGCGGCCTGGACAGCGGTCTACGCCGATCTCGCCACCTGGACCCTGTATAACGGCTGCATCAGCTACCTGCTGATGGGGCTGATGTTCGCGGTGGAATGGCTTTGCCGTCGCCGCCTGCGCCGGGGGCTGACATGAGTTTTCAGCCGCTGGTTGAGCGCCCCTGGCTGCGTCAGGGCGCGGCCGTCGAGTTACCTGCACACTGGTGCCAGCTGCCTGCGTTGTTGACGCTGCGGCGGCGCTGGCTGCACTGGCTGGCCGACCAGCCCGGTGGCCAATGGCTGCTGCATCAGCCCGATCCGCTGCAGTTTACCGCTGCGCTACTGGCGCTCTGGGATAGTGGCCGCATCGCGGTGCTGCCGGCTGATGATCGTCCGGAAACCCTGCAGGCCATCGCCGCCGAGCTGGACGGGCAGTTGCCCCCCAGCTTGCCGCCGAGCGTCTTGGAACGGGACGAGCTTGAGCCTGCGCAACTGCCGCCACTGGAACCGCAGGCCATCGCCCTGGCGCTTTATACCTCGGGTTCCACCGGCCAGCCGCTGCGCTTGAGCAAACGCTTTGATCAGCTCGACAGTGAACTGGCGGTGCATGCCGAGCTTTGGCCTCTGGCTGGCGCGGCAGTGATTGCCCAGGTCAGCCATCAACACATTTACGGTCTACTGGCTGGCGTGCTGCACCCGCTGTGCGCCGGTGCGCCCTTTTGCGGCCGCGATGCGCTCTATCCGGAGGTGCTTGCGGCGCGGCTGAGCGAAGCGCGAACAGCCGGGCTGGCAGCGGTTGTGGTCAGTTCGCCAGCACCTCTTTCTCGCTTGCCCGCGCACATCGACTGGGCCGCCGCCGGTACGCCGCTGCGGCTCTTTTCTTCCGGCGCACCGCTGCAGCTCGAGCACGCGGCGCAGGCCGAGCGCTTGTTGCAGGCGCCGGTACTGGAGATTTACGGCAGCACCGAGACGGGCGGTATCGCCTCGCGCCAACAGACGCAGTCCGCGGTGTGGCACGCGTTGCCGGGCGTGGATTGGCAGGTGGCAGGCGATACGTTGCTGCTGCGTTCTGCCTTTCTCGAGCAACCGGCGCTGGGCTGGCAGCAGGCCGACCGCGTGGCGGCGCAGGCGAACGGCTTTGTTTTGCTTGGGCGCGGTGACCGGGTCGCCAAGGTGGCCGGCAAACGGGTCTCGCTGGAGCAGATTGAGCAACGCCTGGGGCAATTGCCCGAGGTGACCGCCGTGCGCTGCGTCGATCCCGGCCGTGCCGATGGCCGGCTAGGTGTGGTGGTCGCCCTGCGCGCCGACGCTCTGCCGCAGGACCACGCCGCGCGCCGTGCGCTGACCGAGCGCCTGCGCACGCTGCTGGCCGATCAACTCGAGCGCGTGGCCTTGCCGCGCTACTGGCGGTTTGTCGAGCAGCTGCCCAGTAACGCGCAGGGCAAGCTGGATCGTGCGCTGATCGCACGGCTGTTTGCCGATCTGGACGATGACCGTGTGCCGCGTTGGCTGGGCGAGCAGTGGCAGGATGCTGAACATTGCTGCCAGCATTATGAAGTGCCTGAGCGACTGATCTACCTGCGCGGCCATTTCAATGGCTTTGCCCTGGTGCCGGGCGTGGTGATGATCCAGTGGGCACTGCAGGCCGCCGAGCAGAGTTTTGGCGCGCTGGGCCAGTTTCAACGGCTGGAGCGCTTGAAGTTCCAGACCATGCTGCGTCCCGGCATGCGCTTTCAGCTGACCCTGGCGCGCAAGCCGGATGCGGTAACTTTCACCCTGGAGTCCGCCGCTGGCCGTCACTGCACCGCCACTGCGCGCTTTCTAGCTGCTGCGGATGTGCCCGCATGACGACGCCATCGGTCTGCGCGCTGATCCCGGTCTACAACCATCCGACCACCATCGCCGCGGTCTGCAACCAGCTGCAGCAACTGGGTTTGCCGGTGCTGCTGGTCGATGATGGCAGTGATGCCGAGTGCGCCGCCGTGCTGGACGAGCTGCAGGCCGCCGGCCATCAACTGCTGCGCTTGCCGCACAATCAGGGCAAGGGCGCCGCGGTGCGCGCCGGTCTCGCCCGCGCCGAGCAGCTGGGCTACAGCCATGCCCTGCAGGTAGACGCCGACGGCCAGCACGCGGTCGCCGATCTGCCGGGCTTTCTGGCCGCCATGCGGTCGCAGCCGCAGGCCCTGGTGATTGGCTATCCGCAATATGACGACAGCGTCTCGCGGCTGCGCTTTTACGGCCGCTATGCGACGCACATCTGGGTCTGGATCAATACCCTGTCGCTGGCCATCCGCGATTCCATGTGTGGTGCGCGCATTTATCCGCTGGCAGCGGTCAATTGTCTGCTGGCGGCGCGGCCCTGCGGCAATCGCATGGCCTTTGATACCGAGGTGCTGGTGCGCTGGCACTGGCGCGGCGGGGCGGTGATCAACCTGCCGGTACAGGTGCACTATCCGGAGGGCGGCGTCAGCCACTTCAACCTGTGGCGCGACAATCTGCACATCTCGGCCATGCATGCGCGGCTATTTTTTGGCATGTTGCGCCGTGCGCCGGGCTGGCTGTTGCGCGGCAGGAAGCGCGCATGAGCCAGCATTGGGCACAGATCGGCGAGCGCGGCAGCCTGCTGGGTATGCAGCTGCTGGTGTGGATTCAGCGGCATCTGGGTCGCTGGCCCTTTCAGTTGGTGCTCTGGCCGGTGATGCTCTGGTATTTCCTTAGTCATGGCACCGCGCGGCGCGCGTCCTGTGACTACTGGCGGCGGCTGGAACCAGCCTTGGCGAGCCGCCCGCTTAGGCTGTACTGGCGCAGCTTTGCTCACTTCATGAGCTTCGGTAACACGCTGATGGACAAGGTCGCAGGCTGGAGCGCCCCGGTCGCCGACGAGCGCCTGTGCGGCGACGGTGTGGCGCGCTTTGCGCAGGCGCTGGAAAGCGGCCAGGGCGGACTGGTGCTGGTAGCCCACCACGGCAACCTGGATATCGCCAACGCCATGGCTGAGCGACATCCGCGTCTGGACCTGCTGGTGCTGATGCATACGCGCAATGCCGGCAAGTTCAACCTGTTGCTGGAGCAGGTCACCGGGCGGCCGCGGCCGCAGATTCTGGAAGTGACGGAAATCACCCCGGCTACCGCGCAAATGCTCGATGAGCGCATTGCCGCAGGCGGTTTTGTGGTGATTGCCGCCGACCGGCCGCCGGTCAATGGTGGGCGGCAGCGCGAGCTGGATTTCCTTGGCGCCCCGGCGACTTTCCCGGAGGGGCCGTTCTGGCTCGCCGTCCTGCTGCGCTGCCCGCTCTACACCCTGTCGTGCGTGCGCGTGGGTGAGCGCTTTCGTATCCGTTTTGCCGCCTTTGACGACACCCGCCAGCTACCGCGCAAGGCGCGTGAACAGTGGCTGGCCGAGGCCATGCAGCGCTATGCCGATATCCTCGCCGGCTGGGTGCGTGAGCAACCGCTGCAGTGGTACAACTTCTTCCCTTTCTGGTTGGCTGAGAAACATGAGTCTGACAAACACCCGCACTGACACCGCGCCCGCCTGCCTGCAACTCGACGGCAGCCCGCTGAGCATTGAGCAGGTGCTGGCCGTTGCCCAGCGCCGCTGCCGCGTAGCGCTGTCGCTAGAACCAGCATTCCGTGAACGCATCAGCGCGGGTAACCGCTTTCTTGAGCAACTGCTCGCGGAAGAGGGCGTGATCTACGGCGTTACCACCGGGTACGGCGATTCCTGCACCCGCGCGGTGCCGGCCGAGGTGCTGGGCGAGTTGCCGCAGCACCTGTACACCTTTCACGGCTGCGGCCTGGGGCAGGTGCTCTCGGCCGAGGCGTCGCGGGCGGTGGTCATGGTGCGGCTGGTGTCACTGTGTCAAGGTTACTCCGGGGTCAGTTGGGAGCTGCTGGAGCGCCTGGTCTGGCTGTTGGAACAGGACGTGCTGCCGGTGATTCCGGAAGAGGGCTCGGTCGGCGCCAGTGGCGATCTGACGCCGCTGTCCTATCTGGCGGCGGTACTCTGTGGCGAGCGCGAGGTCTGGGTTGCCGGTGAACGCCGCGCCACCGCCGAGGTGTTCGCCGAGCGTGGCCTCACGGCCTACCAGCTCAAGCCCAAGGAAGGCCTGGCGTTGATGAACGGCACCGCGGTGATGACCGCGCTGGCGCTGCAGGCGTTCGCCCGCACCGAATACCTGGCGCGGCTCAGCACTCGGCTTACCGCCCTCAGCGTCTACGCGCTGGACGGCAATCCCTATCACTTCGACGAGACACTGTTCCGCGCCAAGCCGCACCCCGGCCAGGCGCAGGTCGCCGCGCGGCTGCGTGAGGATCTGCACGCGCCGGCCACCCCGCGTAATTCACCGCGCCTGCAGGATCGGTACTCCACCCGCTGCGCGCCACACGTGATCGGTGTGGTGGCCGATGCCTTGCCATTCTGGCGGCAGTTGCTGGAAACCGAGCTGAACAGCGCCAACGACAACCCGCTGATCGACGTCGAGGGCGGCAAGGTTATGCATGGTGGCCACTTCTACGGTGGCCATGTGGCCTTCGTCATGGACAGCCTGAAGCAGGCGGTGGCCAATCTTGCCGACCTGCTCGACCGCCAGCTGGCGCAGTTGGTGGATACCCGTTTCAGCCATGGCCTGCCCGCCAACCTCAGCGGTGCCAGCGCCGCGCGCGCCCCTCTCAATCACGGTTACAAGGCGGTACAGATCGGTGCCTCGGCCTGGACTGCCGAAGCGCTCAAGCTGACCATGCCGGCGAGTGTGTTCTCACGCTCAACCGAGTGCCACAATCAGGACAAGGTGAGCATGGGAACCATAGCCGCGCGCGATGCGTTGCGTGTATTGACGCTGGTCGAACAGGTCGCAGCTGCGGTGCTGCATGCGGTCTGTCAGGGCGTGGAGCAGCGCAGCCAACTGGCGGACGCTGCCCCGCTGCCAGTGCAATTGGCGGCTTTTGTCGCCGAGTGCCGCGAGCAGGTCGCCCCCTTGTGTGAGGACCGCGCGCTCGAAAGCGATCTGCGTCACCTGTGCGGCCTGATCCTGCAACGCCACTGGAGCCTCTATGACGCCCGCTGAACACCCGCTGCCGCAGGCTGAAATCTGCCTGACCATCCCCTTCCACGATGTGGATATGATGCATATCGTCTGGCACGGGCATTACGTGCGTTATCTGGAAATCGCCCGCTGCGCGCTGCTCGATGAGCTGGATTACAACTACAACCAGATGCGTGACTCCGGTTACGGCTGGCCGGTGATCGACATGCGTCTGCGCTACGCGGCGCCGGCGGTGTTCACCCAGCAGATCGCCATCGAGGCGCGGCTCAGTGAGTGGGAAAACCGCTTGAAGATCGATTACACCATTCGCGATGCCGAGACGCGCAAGCGGCTTAATCGCGCCTGGACGGTGCAGGTCGCGGTCGGCGTGGAGGATCGGGAAATGCGCTTTGAGTCGCCCACAGTGCTGCGCGAAAAGATTGCCGCCTGGCAACAGAGGAACCGCTGATGCGCCGCTTGCTGCTGTTGGCCGCCATGCTGTTCAGCCTGCCCGCTGCGGCAGAGCTGGATAGCACAACGCTGGGCGCACAACTGGCCGAGCAGAGCCCGCAATGCAGCCATTTTGCGCAGACCCGCTGGCTCGCAGACCTGGAAGCCGAGCTTGCCAGCAGCGGCTATTTTCAGCGCAGCGACAGCGCGTTGATCTGGCAAACCCTGACACCCGTCGACAGCCGGCTGGTGCTGAAGGCCGATAACCCGGAATTGCCGCTGGCCTATCAGGTGATCCTGCCGGTGCTGCATGGCCTGCTCGGCGGCGACTGGGCTGCCTTGCAGGAGCACTTTAGCGTTGAGCTGAGCGGCGTGCTGGGCGACTGGCAGGCTGCGCTGAAACCAACCGACAGCGTGGTAGCCGAGCGCCTCAAGCATCTGCAGGTCCGGGGTGGCGAGCAGGTGCGGCAGCTGCAGATTGATTTTGTTTCCGGTGACCGCATGACCCTGCAACTCAGTCCGGCCGATTGCGCCGCGCTGCCCGGCGACAGCGGCGCGTCGTGACCCAGCGCGCGCTGGCCTGGCTTTGGGCTGGAGTTTTGCTGGCCTGTGCAGCGCTGCTGGTTAGCCAGCTGCGGCAGGCCGATTTTTGGGATACGCGCATCACCGCGTTGTTGCCCGCCAGCGATCAAGACAGCCTTGTGCAACAGGCCGACGGCCAGTTGTCTGTCGCGTTCGAGCACCGCTTTGTCATCCTCATCAGCGGCCCGCAGCCAGTGGCAGATGCCAAAGCGTTGCAGCAGTCGCTGCGCGACGCAGGCCTGAGCGCCGAGCCGTTGACGAATCGTCCTGATCAGGCGCTTTCCGCCTACCGCTACGGCTTGCTCAGCGACGATCTGGCTGCGGCTGACAACCCGCAATGGCTCAAGCGCGCACTCACCCGGTTGTTGCTGCCCGGCGGCAGCGAGGCGTTGGCACAAGATCCTTTCGGCATTCTCGACAGTTGGCTCGGCGAGCGCTTCGGCGCTTCGTTAACCCTGCGCGAGGGTGTGCCCACGCTACAGCAAGGCGATCAGCTGTGGGCCCTGGTCAGTGGCGAGCTGACCGGCAGTCCTTACCAAATGGCAACGCAGAAAAAGCTAACCAGCGCTCTGGCCGACTTTCACGCGCAGCATCCGCAAGCCCAGTTGTTGCGTTCGGGGCTGATCTTCCATGCGGCGGCGGGTGCCGCGCAGGCGCAACGCGAGATGTCCAGCCTGGGGCTGGCCTCGCTGCTGGGCCTGTGTGTACTGTTCTGGTTGGTGTTCCGGCGGCTGCGCACCCTGGCTTTGTTACTGGTGCCGGTGGCCTGCGGCGTGCTGCTGGCGCTGCCGCTGACCGGGCTCATCTTCGCTGGGTTGAATCTGCTGACGCTGGTGTTCGGCGTCAGCATTATCGGCATCGCCGTGGACTACGCGCTGCACCTGCAATGCCAGCGCGAACTGGTCGCCACGCAGCCGGGTCGAGCGTTCTGGTCGGCGCTGTTACTGGGTTTGTTATCGACGCTGATCGCCTACCTGGTGCAACTGATTACGCCCATGCCGGGTCTGCGGCAGATGGCCTGCTTTGCTGCGCTGGGCCTGCTCGGCGCTTGGTTGACCGTGCGCCTCTGGCTGGCGCGTTGGCCGTTGTCGGTACACCCGGTCACGGCGCGCTCGGCGGCTATGATCGGGTCGTTGCGCCTGGGTAGCGGGCAACGCTGGCCTTGGATTGTGCTGGCGCTGTTGCTGCTGGCAGCACTGGCGCTGAGCGTTGGCAGACTGCAATTCAACAACAGCCTGCGGCAACTGAACCCCTCGCCAGCGCACTTGATTGAAGAGCAACAACAGGTGCAAAGCAGCTTGCAGCAACCCAGTGGTAGTCGCTATTTACTGGTCAGCGCGGCGGACCAGCAGAGTTTGTTGCAGCGGCTGGAGCGTCTCGATCCAGCGTTACAGCAATTACTGAGCACTGGCGAGCTGTCGGCCTATCAACATCCGGCGCGGCAGCTGCCTTCACTGCAGCGCCAACAGCAGAACCGACGTGAACTGCGCGCGCGTTACCGTCAACTGCTACCCCAGCTGCGCGCCGCCAGCGGCCTGCCCGAGCGGCTGCAAACACAGGCGCTGGCAGCGCTTGATGAGGCTCCTTTGCTGCAACCGACGCAGTGGTTGAGGTCACCGGCGGGTGCCGCCGATGCAGCGCTTTGGCTTGGCGCGCAGCCGCAAGGCGAATGGGTTGCGGTGGTTGCCTTGGGCGACGTAACAGCGGCGGGGGAGGCAGTCTTGCAGCAGTTGGCGCAAGCCGATGATGTGCTGTACCACGACCGGGTGACGGCCTTGTCTGCGCAGCTGGCGCGCCTGGCCCACAGCATGGCAAGCTGGCTGGCGGCGGCAGTGGTGTTGCTTGCGCTGCTACTCGGCTGGCGCTTTCGCGGCGCGGCCTGGCGCGCGCTCTTGCCGCCTCTGGGCGCGGTGCTGCTGACGCTGGGTTGCCTGTCGTTGACCGCAGGGGTCGGGTTGTTTCACCTGCTGGGGCTGTTGCTGGTGCTGGGCATTGGTCTGGATGCGGGCATCTTCAGTGCACAGGAACCCGACAGCGAAGCGGCCTGGCTGGCGATCAGCCTGTCCTGCGCGTCCAGCCTGCTGGCGTTTGGGCTGTTGGCGTTCAGCGCCACCCCGGCGCTGCATTTTCTTGGCCTGACCTGCTTGTTGGGTCTGGCTTTTACCTGGGCACTGGTGCCCTTCGCGCGAGCCCGCCGGCTCGATCATTCACGCTAGTTGCAGGGAACGCAGATGCAGAACACTACGCTGACAAACGCAGCAGTTGAGCAGGTCGATGTAGCCATTATTGGTGCCGGGCCGGCCGGTGCTGCGGCAGCGGCCTGGCTGGCGCGCGAGGGTTTGCGCGTGCGGGTGCTTGAGCAAAGTACCTTCCCGCGCTTCTCGATTGGCGAGAGCCTGCTGCCGCAATGCATGCAGTACCTGCAGGAGTGCGGCCTGCTGGCGGCGGCGCAGGCGGGTGGCTTTCAGTACAAGGATGGCGCCGCCTTCTGCTGGCGCAATGAATCGGCCGCGGTGCTGTTTACCGAGAAGTTCAGCCCCGGCCCCGGCACCACCTGGCAGGTGCCGCGCGCGGACTTTGACCAGCGGTTGATCGCAGGCGCACAAGCGCTCGGCGCCGAGGTGCTGTTCGGATGCAGGGTGACCGACTTTGTCGCCGATGCCGCGCAGCCACGCCTCAGTCTGATCACCGTCGAGGGCGAGGCGCAGCAGTTGCAGGCCCGTTTTGTGCTGGATGCCAGCGGCTACGGACGGGTGCTGGCACGGCTCACCGGGCTGGCTTGCGACTCGGTGCTGGAGTCGCGCTGCGCGCTGTTCATGCATGTGGAAGACCGCATTGATAGCCCGGATTACGACCGCAACAAGATTCTCATCGGCATTCACCCGCAGCTGCCGGGTGTCTGGTACTGGCTGATCCCGTTCAGTGATGGCCGCGCTTCGGTCGGCGTGGTGGGTGATCGCGCGACGCTGGAGCAGGCCGGGCAGGATGATGCCGAGCGCTTGTGGGCCATGTTGCGCCAGGAGCCGCGCTACGCTGAACTGCTGAAAAATGCCGTGCAGGTGCGTGACACTGGCCGATTGGAAGGCTACTCGGCCGCGGTCAAGCAGCTACATGGGCCGGGCTTTGCGCTGCTGGGCAACGCCGGCGAGTTTCTTGATCCGGTATTTTCCTCGGGTGTAACCATTGCGCTGCACTCAGGCTGGCTGGCGGCCCCGCTGGTGCAGCGTCAGCTACGCGGTGAAGCGGTGGACTGGCAGAACGCGTTCGAGCTGCCGCTGCGTGCCGGGGTGGATACCTTCCGCGAGTTTGTGCTGGCCTGGTACGACGGCCGTCTGCCGCGGATCATTTTCAATGAGCGCCAGCCCGAGCGGATTCGGGGCATGATCAGCGCGGTGCTGGCTGGCTACGCCTGGGACACCGACAATCCGCTGGTCGCCGCCAGCCGTCGGCGCCTGGACGCGCTGGCAGAAAGCAGCACCGATAGCCGCTTTGATCTGGCTGCTGGCGCATGCTGAAGCGCGCGCTTGGTGGTCTGCTGCTGGCGCTGTGGCTCAGCGGCTGTGCCATGCAGCCCGCACCAGCGCCATCGCTGGCAGCGTTACCGGTGGCGCCGGCGCAAACGCTGCAACTGCGCTTTGAGCATGCCGGTGAAACCCATCTGATGATTGGCGTACTCCGCCGTGATACCGACAGTCTGCGTCTGGTACTGCTCAGCCCGCAGGGCCAGCGGCTACTCAGCTGGCAGCGCGACGCCAGCGGCGCGCAAATGCACTCCGCGGTCTGGCAGCCGCCGTTTGATGCCGCTTGGCTGGGCAGCCGCCTGGCCTGGTCTCTGTGGCCGGCGGAGGCTCTGCAACAGGCCTTTTCGGGTAGTCGCTGGAGGCTGCAGGGCAGCCCGCAGGAACGTGCGATTTATTATCGCAAGCAGCTGATTGCCAAGGTTAAAATGGACGGCCATTGCCGCCTGATCGACGACCTTGACGCCGGCTACCAGCTCACCATCACCGTGGCCGATGCCGCGCGGAACACCACGCCATGCCCGAGTTTTTGACTGCCCTGCAAGACCAGCCCTGTCGCCTGTCGACGCCAGCGCTGTTGTGCTCGCTGGGTGACAATCTGGCTGCTATTGCGCACAAGCTGTTCACCGGGGAACGCGGCCTGACCGTGACGGATCGTTTCACCCCCGGCCGCGCCCTGCCACTGGGGCTGGTAAGCGGCGAATTGCCGCCCATGCATGACTGGCCGGCCGAACACCGCTCACGCAACAACCAGCTGCTGGCCGCAGCGCTGCAGCAACTGGCACCACAACTGGCCGCCCTGCGCGCGCGGCAGCCCCAGGCGCGTATTGGTGTGGTGTTGGGTACCAGTACCTCGGGTATTGGCGAGAGTGAAGCGGCCGTGGCGCATTTTCAACAGCATGGCGACTGGCCCGCAAGCTTTACCTACCAACGCCAGGAGATAGGCTCACCCTCGGCCTTTGTCGCCGCGCACCTGGGGCTGGATGGCCCGGCTTACACCCTGTCGACGGCCTGCAGCTCCAGCGCTCGCGCACTGGCCAGTGGTCGCCGGCTGCTGGCGCTGGGGCTCTGCGATGCGGTTATCGCCGGCGGCGCCGACAGTCTCTGTGCGCTCACGGTAAACGGCTTTGCCGCGCTGGAAGCGGTGAGTGACCGGCCTTGCCTGCCGTTCTCGCCGCAGCGCCGGGGCATTAATATTGGCGAGGCGGCAGCACTGTTTCTGCTGACCCCCGAACCCGGTGGCATTCAGCTCGCCGGGTATGGCGAAAGCAGTGACGCGCACCATATTTCCGCACCGCTGGCCGACGGCAGCGGGGCCCAAGCGGCGATGCAGGCCGCGCTGGACATGGCCGGCAGCAGCGCCGCCCAGGTGGATTACGTCAACCTGCACGGCACCGCCACCGCGCAGAACGACAGCATGGAGGCGCAGGCCATTCATCAACTGTTTGGTGACCAGATACCCTGCAGCTCGACCAAGGCGCTAACCGGCCATACGCTGGGCGCCTGCGGCGCGCTGGAGGCAGCCTTCTGCTGGCTGGCGTTGCGCGAAGGCTGCCTGCCACCGCAGGTCAACGACGGCGTAACCGACCCCGCGCTGGCGCCGATTCGCCTGGCCACCGCCGAGGCGGCGCCGCTGCGCAGGGCGTTAAGCAACTCCTTTGCCTTTGGCGGCAACAACGCCGCGCTGCTGCTGGAGCGCCTTGATGATTGAGCTGAACACCCCCTGCCCGATTGCCCCCTACGTGCCCCACGCAGAGGGCATGTGCCTGCTGGATCAGTTGCTCGAATTCAACAACGATCACCTGTACGCCGAGGTCACCCCCGGCGAGGACGATCTGTTCGCCACGGCGCAGGGTATCCCCGGTTGGGTCGGGCTGGAGTGGATGGCGCAGGCGGTGGCGGCCTGGTCCGGCGTGCAGGCGGTGCAGGCGGGCGAGCCGCCGGCGGTGGGCTTTCTGCTGGGTTCGCGTCGCTATCAGACCAGCGTGGATCACTTTGCCTTGAATGTGCCACTGCGCATCGAGGTGTTTCTGGATTTTCGTGCCGACAATGGCCTGGGCGCTTTCCGCGGCCAGCTGCTGGATCAGCAGGGCGCGGTGCTGGCCAGCGCGACCCTGAACGTTTATCAGCCCAATTCGGCCGAGGCGCTGACTGCGCTGAGCAATGGAGAAATGCCATGACCGACACCATCTTGATTACCGGCTCCAGCCGTGGCATCGGCCAGGCGGTCGCATTACGGCTGGCCCGTGACGGCTTCGACATAGTGCTGCACTGCCGCAGCCAGCAGGCCGCTGCCGAGCAAGTCGCCGAGCAGATTCGCGCGTTGGGGCGCAGTGCCCGGGTGCTGTGTTTTGATGTGGCCGACCGCGCTGCCGCGAACGCCGCACTGGAAGCGGACGTCGAGGCGCACGGCGCCTATTACGGCGTGGTCTGTAACGCCGGCGTGACCGCTGACGGCGCCTTCCCAGCGCTCAGCGACGATGATTGGGACCGGGTTATTCACACTAACCTGGACGGTTTTTACAATGTGCTCAAGCCGCTGATGATGCCGATGATTCGCCGCCGCAAGGCTGGGCGCATCGTGGTGATGTCGTCGGTTTCCGGGGTGATGGGCAACCGCGGCCAGGTCAATTACAGTGCCAGTAAGGCGGGCCTGATCGGTGCGGTCAAGGCGTTGGCGGTGGAGCTGGCCAAGCGCAAGATCACGGTCAACTGTGTGGCGCCGGGGCTGATCGAGACCGAGATGCTGGATGAGCAGATCATCAGCGAGGCGATGAAGGCGATCCCGATGCAGCGAACCGGCACCGTAGAAGAAGTGGCCGCGGCCGTGAGCTTTTTGTGTTCGGCAGAGGCCGGCTATATCACCCGGCAGGTGCTGTCGGTCAATGGAGGACTGTGCTGATGGATGGCAAGGCAGTGCGCGCCGATGGGCTGGGACGACGCGTGGTGATCACCGGGATGGCGGGGTTTTCGCCCATCGGCAACGATTGGCCGAGCATCGCCGCAAACTTGCAGGCGATGCAGACCGGCATCCGGCATATGGATGACTGGGCCGAATACGAGGGCCTGAACACTCGGTTGGGCGGCCCCGTCGCGCCCTTTGATTTGCCAGCCCAGTACACCCGCCGCGCCATGCGCAGCATGGGCCGCGGCGCGCGCATGGCAACCCGTGCGAGTGAGCTGGCGCTGGCCGACGCCGGGCTGCTGGGTGACCCGCTGGTGGGCAGTGGTGACATGGGCATTGCCTATGGCGCCTCGGCAGGTGAGCCGGATGCGGTGGCCGATTTCGGCAATATGCTGATTAACAAGTCGACCGACGGGCTGAATGCCAACTCCTATATCCGCATGATGGCGCACACCGCCGCCGTCAATATCGGTGTGTTTCTCGGCGTGCGCGGGCGCATACATACCACCTCCAGTGCCTGCACCTCGGGCAGTCAGGGCATTGGTTACGCCTATGAGGCGATCCGCTTCGGCCGTCAGAAGGCGATGATCGCCGGCGGCTGCGAGGAGCTGTCGGCCTCGGAAGCGGCGGTGTTTGACACCCTGTTCGCCACCAGTACGCGCAATGATGCGCCGCACACCTCGCCGCGCCCGTTCGATGTGGCGCGCGACGGTCTGGTGGTGGGCGAAGGCGCCGGTGCGCTGATTCTGGAAGACCTGCAGCATGCACTGGAGCGCGGCGCGACCATCTACGCCGAGGTCATGGGCTTTGGTACCAACAGCGATGGCCGGCACGTTACCCAGCCGGATGCCGAGATGATGGAGCGTGCGATCCGCAGTGGTCTGGCCGATGCCGGTCTGCAGGCGGACCAGATCGGCTACGTCAGCGCGCATGGCACGGCAACCGACCGCGGCGATGTGGCCGAGAGCACCGCAACCCATGCGGTGTTTGGCAGCACCACGCCGATCAGCGCGTTCAAGAGCTTTACCGGTCACACCCTGGGCGCCTGCGGCGCGCTGGAGGCCTGGGTCGCCATCGAGATGATGCGCGCCGGCTGGTTCCACGCGACGGCCAATCTGGATGAGCCCGATACCGATTGCGCGCCGCTGGATTACATTCGTGGCCAGGCGCGCGCACTGCAATGCGATTACGTCATGAGCAACAACTTTGCCTTTGGCGGCATCAATACGTCGCTGATATTCCGCCGCTGGGCTGATTGAGCCCGGCGCACAGCATCACGCAAGCAACCACTGACCAATAGGACTGACGATGAAAAAAGGAATGCTCACTACCACCGCTCTGGCACTTACCCTGGGCCTGCTGGCCGCTGGCAACGCGCAGGCACGCGATACCAAGCTGATGTTATCGATTGCAGAGGCGATGAATACGGCTGATTTTCAGGAGAAGCTCGACTCCACCATTACCTTCAGCTTTGGCGGCCTGCCAGCAGGTAAAAGCATCGGCGAGCGCCACGGCAACTACACCAGCAACAAGAAGACCAACGCCTTCGGCAAGAGCGACGAAGAGGCCTGTCGTTGGGCTCTGCTTTCCGCGTTGCTGAGCTTCCAGGATCGGGTGCGCAGTGAGGGCGGTAACGCGGTGGTCAATCTGGAAAGCTACTACAAGGCCAATCCGATGATCTCCACCACCGAGTACGAGTGCCATGCCGGCGGCGTTATCGCCGGCGTTGCGCTGCGCGGTGATGTGGTGACGCTGGCGCCCTGATCGCTCAGAGCGTTTGCGCGCTCAGGGCTGTCCCGCACGCACTCCCATGCCCGCTTAGCGCTGACGTGGGATTGCGTTGGATTCGATCACCTGCTGGCCGACCGGCGCCATCAGCGCGGCCTGCAGCATGGCGGCTGCCACGTCGCTGGTCTTGATCGCGCGGTAGCGTTTGGGAATGATCGGTTTGAGGCCGCGTGACAGCAGCAGGCCGAACACTTCGCCCGGGCGGTCATCGGGCCGGGGGCCGCCATCCAGCAGCGATGGCCGTACCAGCGTGAGCGAGCGAAAATCCATGGCTTTCAGGTCCTGCTCTACCTCGCCCTTCACCCGCAAATAGAACGACCCCGAGCGTGGGCTGGCGCCTACCGAGGAGTTGAGCACAAAGGTGCGCGTGCCGGCGCTCAGGCCGTGTCGCGCCGCAGCGACCACGTAGTCGCGGTCGACCCGGCGAAAGCCATCCTTTGAACCCGCCTGTTTCAGCGTGGTGCCCAGTGCGCACAGCGCAGCGTCGGCGTGCCACCAGTCGGCGTCTGCCGGCAGGGCTTCGAAATCGACCTGCGGGTTGCGCAGGTGCGCATAGTGACTGACCGAGACCGGCAAGGGGTGTCGGGTGGGCGCCACTACCTGACTCACTGCCGGGTTGGCCAAGGCCTGTCGCAGTACTTCCATGCCCACCAGTCCGCTGCCGCCAAATACCAGCAGGGTCTTGCCCGCGGTCTCGTTCATTATTGTGATGTCCTTCGCAAAGTCAGTTTCAGTTAAGCCTAGTGTGAATAATTCTGCCCGGCTGGATTGGAAAAATGCAGCAACAACTTGCCGACTCGTCACGGGAGCCTTGCGCGCTGCGCCGGGTCGAACTGTCAATTGCAGTCAATTGTGGAGAGCAGAATGAATACAGGTGGATTGCTGGATCAGCTGTTGAAGGCCGGTAGCGGGATGCTCGGTGGGCAAAACGCCGGTGGGCGGCAAGGTCAGCCGCAGGGCAGCGCGGGCAATAGTCAGCTGAGCAGCCTGCTCAGTGGCGCTGGCGGTGGTGCGCTGGCCGCCGGTGCCGTCGGCCTGTTGCTGGGCAACAAGAAGGCCCGCAAGTTTGGTGGCAAGGCGGTCAAATACGGCGGTCTGGCGGCGTTGGGGTTGGTTGCCTACAAGGCCTACAGCACCTGGCAGCAGAACAACCAGGCCGCGCCCCAAGGCCAGCCACAGACGGTGGACCGGCTGCCCGCACCGCAAGTGGAACAGCACAGCCACGCGATCCTGCGGGCGGTAATCGGTGCGGCCAAGGCTGATGGCCATGTGGATGACCGTGAGCGGCAGTTGATTGATGCCGAAATTGCCAAGCTCACCAGCGATCCGTCCATGCAGCGCTGGTTCGATCAGGAGTTGAACAAGCCGCTGGATCCGGCAGATATCGCCAGCGCCGCGAGCACACCGGAAATGGCCGCCGAGATGTATCTGGCCAGCGTGCTGATCGTGGATGAAGAAAACTTCATGGAGCGCAGTTACCTGCAGGAGCTGGCCAGCCAGCTCAAGCTCGACCCGGCGTTGAAGGCCGAGCTGGAGAAGGAAGTTCGTGCGGCGGGGTGAAACTCAATGGCCGTGGCTGCGCCCGACATGGGATGCGGGCTCGCCCGGCTGCACCGCGCCACTGGTTTCCAGTCGGTGAAGGATGCCGCAATGATCGACAGCGCTGGTGCTGCGACAGCGGTGGCGCAGATCGATCAATTGCTCGCGCAGCTGACCCAGGCTGCGTAGTCGGCTGCTGACGTGCTCGATGTGCTCGTCAATCAGGCCGTTGACGTCACCGCAGCTGGCCTGGGGTTGCAGACGCAGTGCCAGCAACTCGCGAATCTCGTTCAGAGTCATGTCCAGTGCCCGGCAGTTGCGGATAAATACCAACTGTTCCAAGTGACGCTCGTGGTATTGCCGGTAGTTGCCTTCGCTGCGACCGGGCGCCGGTAACAGACCTTCCCGCTCGTAGTAGCGCACGGTTTCCACTGCGGTACCGGTCAATTCGGCCAGCTTGCCAATTCTCATATTGTGGTCTCCGCTTGACCTCGTAGCGACTTCAGGGTTTTTACTGTGCCTCACAGTTACTTGGAGAGTCCAGCATGGCAGGTGAAAATACGTCTTCTTGCGCAGCTCAAGGCTGTTGCGCCGCGACCAAACCCGCAGCGCCTACCGCGCCCCTGGCAGAGGGCGCGCAGCGCAGCCGCATACGCATAGAGCAAATGTGCTGTCCGGTCGAGGAGCGGCTGATCCGAGGCAAGCTGGAAGGGCAGCCGGGAGTCGGTCAGCTGCAATTCGATCTGTTGCAGCGACAACTCACTCTCGAACACGCGCCGAAGCAGCGCGACGCCATTTTGCAAAGCCTGCGCGAGCTGGGCTTCAAGCCACAGTTGCTAGGCCCGCAAGCCACGCCGCCGCCAAGTACCGCGCAAAAGTCCTGGTGGCCGCTGGCGCTGGGTGCTGTGCTGGCATTGGCCGCCGAGGTGCTGCATTTTATCGGGCAGGCCCCTGAGTGGTCGGTGGCGCTGCTTGCCCTGGCGGCAATCGCATGCAGCGGCATCAGCACCTACCGCAAGGGCTGGCTGGCGCTGCGCAACCTGAGCCCCAACATCAATGCTTTGATGAGCCTCGCCGTAACCGGCGCGGTGCTGATTGGCCAATGGCCGGAAGCCGCCATGGTGATGGTGCTGTTCGCCGTCGCTGAGCTGATCGAGGCGCGATCATTGGATCGCGCGCGGGACGCCATTGCCGGGTTGATGGCGCTCAGCCCGGAGCAGGCACGCGTGCAGCTTGCTGATGGCAGCTGGGTATTGCGCGAGGTTGCCGAAGTGGCGGTCGGCGCACGCGTGCGGGTTGCGCCGGGTGAGCGTGTTGCGCTGGATGGCGAGGTCCGTGCGGGGCAATCAGCACTGAATCAGGCGCCCATCACCGGTGAAAGTCTGCCGGTTGAAAAGGCACCAGGCGATCCGCTGTTCGCCGGTACCATCAATCTGACCGGTGAGCTGGAGTACAGGGTTACCGCCCCCGCGGCACAATCGACCCTGGCGCGCATCATTCTCGCTGTCGAGCAGGCGCAGGCTGAACGTGCGCCCATGCAGCGCTTTGTCGACCGCTTTGCTGCTGTTTACACGCCCTTGGTCATGCTGCTGGCCCTGTTGGTGGCGATAGTACCGCCGCTGTTGCTGGGTTGGCCCTGGTATGACTGGATTTATCGCGCGCTGGTGTTGCTGGTGGTGGCTTGCCCCTGCGCGCTGGTGATTTCCACACCGGTCACCATTGTCAGTGGCCTGGCTGCCGCCGCGCGCATGGGCATTCTGATCAAGGGTGGTGTTTATCTGGAGCAGGGGCACCGTCTGCAGGTACTGGCGCTCGACAAAACCGGCACGCTGTCCGAAGGACGGCCGCAGCAGACCGATTGTGTGCGTTTGGTGTCCGCCGCCGAACTGCCGGTGGCGCAGCTTGCCGCCAGCCTGGCAGCTCGCTCTGATCACCCGGTGTCACAGGCCATCGCCCGCCACGCGGCGACAGCAGGGCAAAGCATCCTGCCGGTAGCCGGCTTTCAGGCGGTGCCGGGCCAAGGTGTGCGCGGCAAGATAGGCGCGGCAGACTACCACCTGGGCAATCATCGGCTGGTGGACTCGTTGGGTTTGGGGTCGCTGGCGCTGCGGGCGCAGCTGCAGGCGCTTGAGCAGCAGGGCAAGAGCGCTGTGGTGCTATGTTCGAACGCTGCGCCGCTGGCGATCCTGGCGGTGGCCGACCGACTGAAAAGCAGCAGTCAGGAGGCCATTGCCCAGCTGCACGCGCTGGGGATTGGCACCCTGATGCTCAGCGGCGACAACGCGCCCACGGTGGCGGCGATGGCGGCACAGGCGGGAATCGACGAGGCCCATGGCGAGTTGTTACCCGAGCACAAGCTGGCGCGGATTGCCCAGCAGCAGGCGTCGGGCCGGCGGGTGGCCATGGTGGGTGATGGCATCAATGATGCGCCTGCCCTGGCCAAGGCGGACATCGGTTTTGCCATGGGCGCAGCGGGGAGCGACAGCGCGATAGAGACCGCCGACGTGGCGCTGATGGATGATGACCTGCGCAAGATTCCGCAGTTCATCCGGCTGTCGCGCCGCAGCATGCGCATACTCTGGCAGAACATCGCCTTGGCGCTGGGGATCAAGGTAGTGTTTCTGTTGCTCACCCTAATGGGAATGGCAACTTTGTGGATGGCGGTCTTTGCCGATATGGGAACCAGTCTGTTGGTGGTCGCCAATGGCTTGCGGCTGTTGCGCCAGCGATAAACCGAACCGACTAACGGCAGACGGCGTCAATCCGGCGTCGTTTGCGGGCGCAAGTGCTGCAAGGCGTCAAACTTGGCGCGTATTGTCAGTCATCTGGCGCTGCACCGCTGGACGGCGTATGTTTTATGCAACAAACTGTTGTCAGCAAATAAAAATAATATTTCTGCATCCCACAACGATGGGGTGAAGGAGACAACAGCATGATCAAGTCTGGCTCTTCCTGGTTTGTCCCTGTGGCTCTGGCCCTGGTGTTTGGCGCAGCCTCCGTGTTCGCTTCGCAGCAGTCGCCGTTGCCGGCTGCCGACCTGTTCGGCGCCCCCGTGGCGGTGGTGAGCGATATCTTCAGCCGGTTCTGATCTGCTCCCAGCGCGTCTTGCGCGCCCCACGGATACGGGGCTAGACCCCGGTTATGGATAACGATGAAGGTTCAGGCAAACGGCGTAACCAATGAAGTCTATGTGCGCGGTGCCGGGCAACCGGTGCTGATGTTGCATGGCAACCCCGATAGCCACGTCATGTGGCTGCCGCTGATCGCCAAGTTGCGTGGCAACTACCGCCTCATCGTGCCCGATCTGCCGGGGTTTGGCGCCAGCAAGACGCGCGCCGATCACGCCGAGGTCACCCTGCAGGGCATGGCTGACTGGGTCGGCCACCTGCTCGATGCCATGCAGGTTGATCGCCCGGTCGATCTGCTGCTGCACGATTTCGGCGGCGTTTACGGCCTGGCGTTTGCCACCACCTATCCGGAGCGCGTGCGCCGCCTGGTCATCACCAATACCGTCTTCCAGCAGGATTATCGCTGGCACTTCTGGGGGCGTGTCTGGCGCAAGCCGCGCCTGGGCGAGTTGGCGATGTCACTGATGGGCATACCCGGGATCGGCAAGCTGATGTTCAGCGCCTCGCTGCGCGCCGGCGGCCCCGGCCTCAGTAAACAGCAAATTGCCGAAGCCTATCGCCACTTCACTGCTACGGTACGTCAGCAGGTATTAAGGCTCTATCGGGCGACGGATCCGGCTAACTTCGCCGGTTGGGAAACCCGCATGCTGGCGGTGACCGCAGAGCATCCCACGTTGGTGTTGTGGGGGCAGCGTGACCCGTTCATTGCCGCGCGCTACGCCGAGCGTTTTGGTGCGGCCAAAGTGGAGCGGTTTAGCGATGTGGGTCATTGGGTGGTAGTGGAAGCCGCGGATCGCGTGGCGCCCCTGATCGACGCGCATCTGCTCGCAGGCAGCGCCACTGTGGCCGCGTGATCTGCCCTTGGGCTGGCGCGACATTCTGTAGCTGCACGCGGCGTTCCGCGGCCCGCGAAGCCCTGCTAGACTTGCCGGCATGACGCCCTCTCGCTCACAACGCTCACTCTTTGCCTGGCTGCTGTATTTCAGCATTCTGTTCAATGTGCCGACCTGCGGTCTGCTGCATGGACAGATGGCGGGCATGCAGCTGAGTGGCGTGGGGATCGTGTTCTGCTCACTGGGTTACGGCAGCAGCGTTGATTTGAGTGCGGACGATGGCGCCAGTGCGAGCAGCAACATGATGGCCTTCAAGTGCCCGGTTTGCGGTGCAATCAGTATTTCCATCGGCATGTTGTTTGCGCTGGCGTGGCTGCTCATGCTGCGCCGCGATCGCCCGACGCCGCTGCGCCAGGCGGCGCAGCGGCTGTATCCACGCTACGCCTGGCCGCCGGCCAATCCCAGGGCTTCACCACTGTTCTGACTTTTCCACCGCCTGCTGGCGGTATTGCCGCTCTTGCTCCCCGGCGCCTTGTAGGCCAGGTGAGTGAGCACTCGGATTTGTCAGGAACGACCCAATGAAATCGATTTTTCTTCGCTCTACCGGCGTGCTGCTGCTCTGCGCGCCTGTCTCATATGTTTTTGCTCAGGACGCCCTCGAATTACCCACGCTGGAGGTTATCGGCAGTAAGCAGGATCCCGCAGGACTGCAGCTGGATGTGCCAGCGGAGAGCGGTTCGCGACTGGATATAACCCCCCGAGAAACACCCGCCTCGGTGTCGGTGGTTAACCGCGAGCAGATCAGCGCCCGTGGCGCGGAAAATACCCAAGACATTCTGGCCAGCATTCCTGGCGTAACGGCCGCAGCCCCGCCTGGCTTTGCCGGCTTTACCTCCTGGCGCGGCTTTACCGGCTCGCAGGTGACGCAGATGTTCAACGGCATTACGGTGCAATACGATGCCATCGCCGCCCGCCCGGTGGATAGCTGGATCTACGACCGCGTTGAAGCCATCGGCGGCGCCTCAAGCTTTCTCAATGGCTCGGGCGGTGTTGGCGGCTCGATCAACTACATCAGCAAGCTCGCCGATCCAGCGCAGTCGTTTATCGACGGCCGCGTCAAATACGGCAGTTTTGACAGCCGCGAGTTGGCTTTCGGACTGAACCAGCGGCTCACCGAAGGGCAGGTGCGCAATACCCTGCGCCTGGATGTCAGCCAGACCAACAGCAACGGCTATGTTGATCGCGAAGAGCGCAGCGCTTTTACCTCGGCACTGTCACTGCGTACCGACTTCAGCGAGCGGCTGTCGCACACCCTCGCGGTGGAATATCAGAACGAACAGGTCGATAGCCCCTATTGGGGCACGCCGGTGCTACAGCCCATCGGCGGTGAAATGAAGATTGACCAGAGCCGCCGCTTTGAGAACTACAACGTTGAGGATGGGCGCTACGAGCAGCGGGTGCGCTGGCTGCGCTCGATCACCGAGTACTGGCTCAGTGAGCAAACGCGGCTGCGCAACACTTTCTATCATTACAACGCGCAGCGGGATTATCGCAACCTGGAGCGCTACACCTACACGCCGGACAACAGCCAGATCAGCCGTTCGGCGGCCTTGTTGCAGCGGCACGATCAGGAGGTCAACGGCGACCGCGTCGAGCTTCTACATAACAGCCGCCTGTTCGACCGCAAGAGCGACTGGTCGCTGGGGCTGGATTACAGCCATAACGTACAGACGCGCTACCCGCGCTCGATTTCGGCAGTGTTTGATGTGGTCGATCCGGAGAACTTTGACCCTGGCCACTTCTACGCTATTCCCGGCATGACGCCCGGCCATGATCCGCAGCGCAGCAATGAACTCAACACCTGGGCGCTGTACCTGGAAAACCGCACCGAACTGACCGATCGCCTGGCGCTGCTGACGGGCCTGCGCCACGACTGGATTGACCTGCAGGTGACCAATCATCAAACGCCGTCGCCGACCAACCCGGCCGAGTTCGGCCAGACCTACGAGCCCACCACCGGACGCATTGGCCTGGTCTACGAGCTGACCCCTGCCGCCAACGTCTATGTGCAATACAGCACAGCGGCTGATCCGCCGGCGGGTGTGTTGACCACCGCGAGCTTCGGCCAGACGCAGGATTTTGATCTGACCACCGGCGAGCAGTGGGAGGTGGGCAGCAAGTTCGACTTTTTGCAGGGGCGGGGCTCGGCCACCGTGGCGCTGTACCAGATCACCCGCAAGGATCTGGCCACCAATGACCCGAACAACCCCGGTGAGACCCTGCCAGTGGGACAGCAATCGTCCGTCGGGATTGAGCTGGCCGGCTCGCTCTGGTTAACACCAAAGCTGCTGGCCGAGGGCAACGTCGCCTGGGTCGATGCCGAGTACGACGAGTTCAACGACAACGTTGCTGGCGTGGCGGTCTCACGTGCCGGCAACACGCCCAGCAATGTACCCGACAGGGTCGCCAACCTGTGGCTGACCTATGAAGTAGCACCACGCTGGAAACTGGGTATGGACACGCGCTACGCGGACTCCGTTTACGCCGATGCGGCCAACACGCTCTCGGTACCGTCCTACACGCTCTTAGGTGCTTTCGTCGGCTATGAGCTGGCGGAAGATACCCAACTGAGCCTGCGCGGACGCAACCTGACCGACGAGGTGTACGCGCGACAGGCCGGCTCCACCATGCTCTACCTTGGCGCGCCGCGCAGCCTTGAAGTGGCGCTGCAAACCCGCTTCTGACCAGTGAACTGCCGTCGGCGGGTGCCAGCCACTCGCCGGCCGGGAGAGAGTGATGAAACGCTATCTGTTTCTCTGGCATCGCTGGTTGGGTATAGCGCTCTGCCTGTTCATGGCCATGTGGTTTTTTTCTGGCGTGGTGATGGTGTACGTGGGTTACCCCAAACTGACGCCCCGCGAACATCTGGCCCACTTGCCGCCGCTGGCGCTGGAAAATTGCTGCGTCGCGCTGAGCTCGATGACGGCAGATGCCGAAGGCGCATTGCAAACGGTGCGGCTGACCAGCCTGCGTGGCGAGCCGCATTATGTACTGACGTTCGCCGGTGGCGAGCGCCAGGTGGTGAATGCGCGTGATGGCGCGCGGGTAAAATCGATCAGCCCGGCGCAGGCCTTGCAGGCGGCGCAGCAGTTTGCTCCGCACACGCCAATGCAGGCCCAGGGTTTGATTGATGAAGACGCCTGGACGCACTCGCGCGGGCTGGATACCGAGCGGCCGCTGTACCGCGTGCAACTGCAGGACCCCGAGCAGCGGCTGCTCTACATCTCCAGCCAAACCGGCGCGGTGGTGCGCGACGCTACGGCCAACGAGCGACTGTGGAATTGGGTGGGAACCTGGATTCACTGGCTTTATCCGCTACGTGGCAACTGGCTGCAACCTGCCTGGCACAACACCGTGGTGTACCTGTCGCTGGCGGCGACGGTGATGGCGCTGCTTGGCATGTTGCTGGGGGTGATGCGTTGGCGCGGTAAACGGCGTTATCGCAATGGCTCGCACTCACCTTATCAGGGTATGGGGCGCTGGCATCATCTGGTCGGCTTGGGCGCAGGTGGCCTGCTGGTGACCTGGGTTTTCAGCGGCCTGATGTCGATGAACCCCTGGTCGGTATTCAGCCCGGCTGTTCCTTTGGATACACGAGCCTATGCCGGCGGCGCGCTGGTACCTGAACGTGTCGGGCAAAGCCCGGCGCAGTTGCTGCAACGCTTTCAGCGCAGCGGGCTGATACCGGTCGAGTTGGTGTGGCGGCAGGTGGCTGGTGAGGCGCTGGTGGTAGCGCAGGACGCCGAAGGTGCCACGCGGGTGAGCCTGGGCGGTGGGCCGGTCCTCGAGCGTGTGCCGACTGCCGTGCTCGAGCGCGCGGCAGCGGCGGTGTGGCCCGCCGAGCCACCGCACATGCAGTGGCTCAATGACTACGACTTCTACTATTACCCGCGTACCGAGCACAGCATGCTCGGGCACTTGGCCAAGCCGTTGCCGATGCTGCGCGTCGCCTACCCGGATGCCGCACAAACCTGGCTGCATATCGACCCCTACACTGGAGAGATTCTCAGTCAGGCCGGTACCGGCCGCCGGGTGTCACGCGTGCTGTTTGCGCTGTTGCACAGTTGGGACTGGTTGCCGCTGCTGCAGAACCGGCCGCTGTGGGATGTGCTGATGGTTGGCTTCAGTCTGGGCGGCCTGATCATCAGCGTCACCGGCGTGGTGTTGGGCTGGCGTCGCTTGCGCCGCAAGGCAGGCGCACGGGCGAGTCAGCGCGCCAGGGCCTCACGCTGGTCAACCAGCTCAGGTTGACCGGGGGTGCTGTTACCGCGCGCTGGCGGGATCTGCCGTGACGGCTTGGCTTTTGGCAACCTCGACGCCAACCTGATCGTTCAACAGCGCCTGCGTGGCGGTCTGCACGTAGGCTTCCAGTTGCAGCTGCCAGTCATTCAGGTGCGGCGCGTCCGGTTCGGCGATGGCCCGAGGGTCGGCGCCAAGCCGATAACGGTAGGCTTTGGCCGGCTCGCCGCGGGGCTGAATGACCACCTGATCAGCGCGAATGATGCCCACGGTCTGGCCGCCGCCAGAGGGTTTGATGAGCGCCAGACCGGGATCGTCCGCTGGCAGGCTGAGCAGGTCGCGGCCCCAGCACTGGTGCCGTAGCTTGCCGCCCAGCCGGCCCATGATGGTGGGTACTATGTCGACCTGGCTACCGACAATGGCGTTGCGCTCGCCAAAGCGCTCGGTCATGCCGGGGGCGATCAGCAGCAGCGGCACATGGAAGCGCAGCAGGTCCAGGTCGGTGAGTTGTTGCGGTGTGCCGAAGCCATGGTCGCCAACGATGACGAACAGCGTTTCAGCGTAATAGGGTTCGTTCCTGATCTGCTCGAAGAAGCGACCCAGCGCCCAGTCTGAATAGCGCATGGCGCTCAGGTGTTCATTGGCGTAATTCCCCTGGCCAGTGACTTCGGCTACCGGTAGCGGGCTGGGTAGAGCGTAGGGTGTGTGATTCGACAGCGTTTGCAGCAGTGCATAGAAGGGTTTATCGCTGGGCATGGCGCGCAACTCTGTCACCGCGCGGTCAAACATGTCCTGATCGGAGACGCCCCAAGTGGGGTCAGATACGACCGGATTGACGTACTCGTTGCGGCCAATAAAGCGGGTCATGCCCTGGTTGCCGAAAAAACCGCGCTGGTTGTCCCAAGCGAAATCACCGTTGTAGACGTACAGGTCATTGAAGTCGCGAGCGCCGAGCAGCTGCGGCAAGCCGGAAAACTGATGGCCACCTTCCGGCTCCTGCATCAGGTACTCAAAGCCGGGCACATTGGGAAAGCACGCCATGGTGGCGAACATGCCTTGGTGCGTGTGCGTGCCGTTGGAGAAATAGCGGGTAAATAGCAGGCCCTGCTCGCTCAGTTTATCGAACTCGGGAGTGATCTCCAGCGGGGAGCCCAGGGCGCCGGTGTAGTATCCGGCAAAGCTCTCCATCAGGATGACCACTACGTTGCGAATCGGCAGCGTGCCGTCGCTGGGGGGTAGATAATCGCGGCGTACCGGTGCCAGCTCAGGTTCTACCAGCTGATCATGTGGCCCCAGCAGCAACTGGCGCGTGATCGCGGTGGCCTGCTGCGTAGGCATAAGGTCCAGCCAGGCGTTGTCACGGTGACCGGAATACTGCGCTTTGGCGGCGGCGTACAAGGTGAGGGCCGGGGTCAGCCCCAACTGGTTGGCAAACATGGAATCGGTAGTAAAGGCATCGCCCCAGCGCAGCGGTGGCCCCTGACGCAAGGTGCCCCGCGCCAGTACCGTCGAGCTGAGCAGCATGAGCACCAGTACCCCAAGTCGCGCGGCGAGCGCGCCGCGCTGGGTCAGGCGAGTATTGTTGGCGGTCGGTTTCTGCCGGGTATGCCGATCCAGCCAGCGGAACAGACGGAACATGGCGAACGAGAGTGCCGCCAGTGCGAGCAGCAGGCGCACCACCGGAAAGCCGTACCAGAGCATACGCAACACGATCGCCGGGTCTTCCTGCAGGTACTGAAACACCAGCGCGTTCAGCCGCTGGTGGAACTCCCGGTAAAAATTCAGCTCAACCACGCCGAGCAGGCTGAGCAACACGGCAGCGAAGGTCAGCCAGGCGCACTGCAGACCACGCCGCTGCATCAGGGTGACGCTGAAAAACGACAGGATCAGCGGTGCGCCCGCGATGATCACAACGCGTAGGTCAAAGCGCAGACCATTGAAAAAGGCTTCGCCCAGCTGAGCCCAGCCGGATTCTGCTGCCAGTTCCCAGTTGAAGGCCAGCAAGGCCGCCCGCAACAGACTGAGCAACAGGGTCAACGCGAAGAGCGAGGCAAGCACAAACAGCAATTGGCCACGCAGGCCTACAACCGGCTGAGACGACTCAGCCGTGCGATGGGAAGAAAGCATGATTACAAGTATTCCTGGGGGGCGGTGGGCATCGGTGTCAGAGCAGGATCACCAGCCAGACGGTCAATATCATCAACAGGGAGATCAGCTGGGCGGCGCTGCCCATGTCCTTGGCCTGCTTCGACAGCGGGTGCAGCTTCAGCGAGATACGGTCCACCACGGCCTCGATGGCCGAATTGAGCAGTTCCACTATCAGCGCTACGAAAACCACCAGCAGCAGGACAGCACGCTCCAGCGCACTGACTTGCAGTACACAGGCCAGCGGAATCAGTACCGCGCTGAGTGCCAACAGTTGGCGGAATGCCGCTTCGCCGACAATGGCGGCGCGCAGCCCGGCCAGCGAATAGCCGGTGGCCTTGAACACCCGGCTGACGCCGCCGCGACTTTTCAGCGCCAGAGCGTCGTCGTTGGGTGGGGGATCAATAGGCATCGCCAACCACCCCGCGTTCCAGCTGGCTGTCGCAGTAGCAGTGCAACAGATAGTCCCAGTCAGCCTGTGGCATGGCGCCGCGCCGACGATAGAACTGCTCCATATCATGTTGCATTGCCTGCCGACGCAGCAGGCGGCAGCGGCTTTTCTCCAGATCCAGCAGCGCAATCTGCGGTTGCGCGCCAGACAGGCTGACATAGATGTGCTTGCTGTAGAGGCTGCCGTGCTGGCGCTTGCCCCGGTGCAGCCTGCGCAGCACCAGTGCCAGTCTGCGCAGCACGGCCTGACGGCGCGCATGGCTCAGCACCGCACTATGGTTGGCGTACCAGTCATCCAGGCTGACAAAACCACTGAGCTCTTCGGTAACCAGTAACGCCTGCCACTGCCCGCCGTGTTTGCGAGCGGCGCAGAACACGCGTTTGGGCACCGGCACCCCCAGCTGTTCGCAGGCGATCAACGCCTGCTCTTCGCGCAATACCGTGGGCAGGCCCAGCGGATGCCGCAGTGAGCGGAAGATGTGGCCCACCTGACGCTTGCTGTAGAGCGGTGGCTTGCCGGGCTGCAGAGGCTGCAAGCGCTTGACGCCGCTTTCGCCACCACGCCGCTGGTTCTTTTCCTCGACCCATGCGCCGTCCATGCCCCACCAGCGCTCGAAGCGCGCTTGCGCGAAATCGGGCAGCAAGCCATCGGGGTGCCACGAGACCGCGCTCACTTGCGCACCTTGCGCAGTACATAGACGCGCCACATGGCGTAGCCGGGTAGAAAGTCATGGTGGTTGACTATGCTGAACCCCGCCTGGCGGAATTCACTTTCGATGGTTTCCCGGTGCACCAGAAAGCGGTTCTGGTTATCGGTGCGTTTGCCGCGGGCGGCGCGACGGGCCTCCAGTCGTTTGCGCTTCCAGGCCTTGTAGTTGCCATCCACCCAGAGCGAAATGATCACGGTGTCGCGGGTAACCCGGCACAGTTCGCGCAGCATCGCCAGGCGGTGCTCCTGCTCGGCCACGTGATGAATCAGACGCATGCAGAAGATGCTGTCGACGGCGTTGTCGCCCAGGTCGATGTCAAAGGCAGAGGTCTGGAAAGTCTTGACCCGCGAGACAACGTGCGCCGGTTGCCCTTGCCGTGCGGTCTGCAGCATGTCGGCGGAGTTGTCGGCGGCGAGAATCACCCGGTTGGGCGCCTCGGCCAGCAGCGGCCAGAAGCGCCCTGCGCCACAGGGCAGATCCAGTACCAGATTCGGCTCGCCAGCGTCTTGTAGTGCACGCCGCGCCAACTGCATGTCGCGCCAGCTGGACAGACGGCGCGAGAGTCCGGTCTGATGCTTTTGCAGATACTGGTAGGCGTGCGCTTGGTCGTACTTGTCGGAAAACGCCAACTCGATCGCTTTTGACTTGGTCATCACAGGGCCCTCAGAGTGTTCATGCGGGCCAGACTACGCAGCAGCAGGTCAAGTGCCTGTCAAAGGGATGTGAAAAAAGCGTGAAAAGCCAAAATCAGCAATCGTCTGGCACCTTGGGGGCAGGTCAGCCGAGCTTGACTGCGAAGCAACTGCCGCCAGCGGGCAGGGAATACATGCGGACCTGCCAGTGCTGGTGCGCGCAGATACGCTTGACCAGCGACAGCCCCAATCCCAGCCCTTCGCCACGGGCCTGCGCGCCGCGCACGAAGGGCTGAAAGATGCTGTCCTGCTGGTCGCTGGGCACCCCCTGACCGCTGTCTTCAACACGAAAGCCGTCTGCCTCCAGCACCAGCCGGACGCCACCGTGCTCGGTGTAGTGCAAGGCGTTGCGCAACAAGTTTGACATCACTGTGGCCAGCAGGCCCGCGTGATATACCCCTGCCGCAGGACTTTCGGTAACCAGCTCGAAGTGCAGTTGCTTTTCCGTAAAGCGTGACCCCCAGCGCCGCGCCTGTTCATCAGCGACCTGTGCCAGGCTGGCACCTCCGGCCAAGGGCTGGGCGGTGTTGTTGGCGCGGGCAAGCAACAAGAAGGTCTCTACCAGCTCGTTGATTTCATTGGTGGCGCGTTTGATGCGGTTGAGTTGGCGGTTTTGCCGTTCTTCCAACGGGGCAGCTTCGAGCAACTCGGCGGATGAGGCGATGACCATCAGCGGCGTACGCAACTCGTGGCTGACATCGCTGGTAAACAGTCGCTCGCGTTCGAGCGAGTTGCGCAGTTGCCCGAGGGTTTCATCAAAGGCAGCGGCCAGGTGGCCGACCTCATCGTCCGGGTAGTCGGGGGCCAGATTGGGCGCCAGGGTAAGCAGTTGGTCACGGTGGCGTACCTGACGTGCCAGTCGCGTCAGCGGCGCGATGATGGTGCGAGCCATCAGCCAGCCGAGTAGCCAGGCGGCCAAGACGCTGAGCACAAAGCCGGCGAAGACCACAGCAAACAGCGCATTCTCACGGGCTTCGAATTCGGCCTGCTCCTGCACCAGCAGATAGCGCTGCTGCGGTGTATCGCGGATAAAGACGTAGAAAGCCCCCTTGTCGTTAACCAATTCGTTGAATCCTTCATCCAGCCCGATAAAACTCTGTGGAATCTCATACCCGGGCATGTGCGAGGCAAACAGCCGGGTCTTGAGATCCAGCCGGGGCGCCAGGCCCTTGGCGAGATCCTTTTGCAGAATGCTGTCGAGCTCTTCGTTCATTTCCTGCGACACCAGGTGCTCTTCAATGAAATGCACGATGGCCACAATGCCGAGTGAAAACGCCCCGCTGACGATCAGCGTCATCAGCGTGAAGGCAATGACGATTCGGCGGACCAGGGGTTGTTTAGCGTTCATCGCTGCGCTCTGCCAGACAGTAGCCAAGGCCGTGCACGGTGTGCAGTAGGGGCTGCTCGAAGGGTTTGTCGATCACCTGGCGTAATTGGTGTACGTGGCTGCGCAAGCTGTCGCTATCGGGTAGCTCCTCGCCCCACAGGGTTTCTTCCAGTACCGCGCGGCGAACCACCGCCGGGCTTTTGCGCATCAGCACTTCCAGCAGCTTGAGACCGACAGGGTTGAGTTTCAGCGGTTTTCCCTGACGGCTGACCTGCAGGGTGTCGAGGTTGTAGATCAGCTCGGCCACCTGCAATTGGTGCCGTGCGCCGCCCTGGCTGCGGCGCAGGATGGCCTCGATCCGTGCGACCAGCTCGGAGAGGGCAAAGGGTTTTACCAGATAGTCGTCGGCACCGCTGTTGAGCCCCTTGAGACGGTCATCCAGCTGATCGCGGGCGGTCAGCATGATGATCGGGGTGTCGCGCTGGGCATCGTCGCGCAGGCGTTGGCACAACTGGTATCCGTCCATGCCCGGCAACATGACATCCAGCACGATCAGATCATAGTGATCCGTCACACCCAGATGCAGGCCGGAGAGGCCATCCTGCGCGCAGTCCACGGTGTAGCCCTTGAGCTGCAGGTAGTCCAGCACGTTGGCCAGGATGTCGCGGTTGTCTTCGATTACCAGAATACGCATGCAGTGGCCTCGGCAGCAGGGCGGATATTTAACGTTTTTTTCACGGGGAGTTGACGATCTGCTGACAGCAGTATGGCCACACTTGCGCCAGTTTCATCAACCCGGATCATACAATGCACCCGCTAAAATTTGCGCAAACCCGTTTCCTCACTCTGCTCTCCCTGCTCTGGCTGGCTGTATTTGTGCTAACGCGCAGCCTGCTGCTATTGACCCATGTGCAGGAGGCGCAGTTGACGCTTGGCAATACTCTGACGCTCTACACCGAAGGCCTGGTCTACGACCTGGTATTTCTGCTGTACGCGCTCGCGCCACTGGCTCTATACCTGCTGCTCTGCCCGACCCGACTCTGGCATAGCCGCTGGAACCAACGGCTGCTGCACGGAGTACTGACCCTGAGTATTTTCATCATGCTGTTCACGGCGGTGGCGGAATGGCTGTTCTGGGATGAGTTCAGCGTGCGCTTCAACTTCATCGCGGTGGACTATCTGGTCTATTCCGATGAGGTGCTCAACAATATTCTCGAATCCTATCCGGTCTACCCGCTGCTTAGCGTGCTGGCGCTGATTGCCATCGCTATGACCCTGGCCTTGCGTGGCGCGATGCGCAGCGTGGCCGCGGCGCCGGTGTTGGCCTGGCGTCAGCGCGGTACGCTGGTGATGGGCTGGGCTCTGCTGTTCGGGTTGAGTATTGTGGTGGTAGGGCAGGCCTTCCCGCGCAGTAGTGGGGGCAACGCTTACCAGCATGAGCTGGCCGCTAACGGGCCCTACCAGTTTTTTGCGGCGTTCCGCAACAATGAGCTGGATTACGAGCAGTTCTATCCGGTGCTGCCGCTGCAGCAGGTTGCTTCGCAATTGCGTGATGAGGTGCGCGAGCCGAATGCGCGCTTTGTAGAGTCGGATCCGCTGAGTATTCGCCGGCAGATCGACAACCCCGGCCAGCCCAGACACATGAACGTGATACTGGTTACCATCGAAAGCCTGAGTGCCAAGTATCTTGGCAGCGAAGGCGATACCCGCGGCCTAAGCCCCGAGCTTGATGCGCTGCGCCAGCAGAGCCTGTACTTCAGCAACCTGTATGCCACCGGCACCCGCACCACGCGGGGCCTGGAGGCCATTACCCTGTCGATCCCGCCCACGCCGGGCCGCTCTATCGTCAAACGGGTAGGTCGCGAGAGTGGCTTTGCCAGTCTGGGCCAGCAGTTTAGTGCGCAGGGTTACGACAGTGTCTTCATGTATGGCGGGCGCGGCTATTTCGACAACATGAATGCCTTCTTTGCCGGCAATGGTTACCGCATTGTCGATCAGGCCAGCGTGCCGGATGACGAGGTCACCTTCACCAATGCCTGGGGCATGAGCGACGAAGACCTGTATCAGCAGACGCTGAAAGTGGCCGATGCCGATTTCGCCAAGGGCAGCCCGTTCTTTCTGCAACTGATGACTACCTCGAATCATCGGCCCTACAGCTACCCGGAAGGGCGCATCGACATTCCCTCCGGCAGTGGCCGCGAAGGCGCGGTGAAGTACACCGACTATGCCATTGGCCAGTTCCTGCGTGAGGCGCGGCAGAAGCCCTGGTTTGCCAACACCCTATTCGTCTTTGTGGCCGACCACACCGCCGGTAGCGCGGGCAAGGAAGACCTGCCGGTCAGCAACTACCACATCCCCTTGTTCATCTACGCCCCTGGCGTGGTGCAACCAGCCGAGGTAAGCACACTGACCAGCCAGATCGACATTGCCCCGACCCTGCTAGGCCTGCTGAACATGGATTACACCTCGACCTTCTTTGGTCGCAACGTGCTGCGTGAAGACAGCGCCCCGGGCCGTGCGCTGATCGGTAATTACCAGCATCTGGGGCTGTTTGATGGCGAGAATCTGGCCATTCTCAGCCCCCGTCAGCTGGTGCGCCGGCATGAGCATGCGCTGGGTGAAAGTCTGGAAACCACGGCAACGCCAAGCGACCCGCTGGTAGCCCGTAGCATTGCTTACTACGAAGGCGCCAGCTATGACTTCGGCCATGCGCTGCTGGCCTGGCACGCCGAGATGCCAGTCAAGGCCCGGGTGAGTCAGCGATGAGCGCGCCCAGCTCAGCCTCCAGGCCCTTCAATTTTCGGCTCTGGTTTGCCCTGCCGCTGGCTCTGATGGCGCTGATGCTGCTGGTCGATCCGGGCCCTCTGGACGTGGCCATCTCGAATCTCTTCTATGAGCCGGGCCTGGGCTTTGTCGGGCGTCACAGCTTTTTCCTGGAGGATATTCTGCATGACCGCGCCAAGCAGGCGGTGATCGTGATTGGCGTGCTGGCGATTGGCGGGTTTGTGCTCAGTCTGCTGCCCACCCCGCTGCGCCAGTACCGTCGCCCGCTGGGTTATCTGGTGCTGGCCATGGCGCTGTGTACCAGCCTGGTAACGCCGCTCAAGGCGCTGAGCAATGTGCCCTGTCCCTGGAGCCTGCAACAGTATGGCGGTGACCAGCAGCACACGCCCCTGCTGAGTGAGCGGCCGGCCGATGCCAAGCCCGGTCGCTGCTGGCCGGGTGGCCATGCGTCTGCGGGTTTCTCCCTGCTTGCACTGTTCTTCATGTTGCGCGACCGGCGCCCGCGGGCCGCCCGCGCCGCGTTGATCATAGCGCTGAGCCTGGGCGCGGTGTTCTCGCTGGGCCGCACCATGCAAGGCGCGCACTTCATGTCGCACAACCTGTGGACGCTGTTGTTTGACTGGTGCATCAGTCTTTTCTGTTATCGTCTGCTGCTGTATCGGCACGCCGTGATAGCTCCCCAGACAATAAAAAACGATGGAGTCGTTCACTATGAACCGAGTTAAGCGCGTTATGCGCCCGGCGGCATGGCTTGCCCTGCCGCTGGCTTTGCTGGCGATAGTCGCTCTCTGGCGACCTGATGTATTGCGTAGCGACGAGGTGGCCTTTCCGCCGCGGTTTCTCGCCGCCCAGGCACCGCGTCCGACTGGCTGGGCGCAGCCGCTGGACGAGGAGTTTCGTTTTTACACGCTTAGCCCAACGCTGTATCGCAGCGCGTTGCCGCAGGCAGACGATGTGGCCCAGCTGCGTGCCCGTGGCATCACCACGGTGATCAACTTCTACCAAGAGGATGATGCGGCCTGGTTGACTGACGGCAGCATCGCGCGGGTGCATATCCCGTTACGTGGCGACCGGGTGACCGATACCGAGGTTATCTCAGTGCTGCGTGCCATACGTGCTGGTGAGCAGCGCGGCGGCGTGCTGGTGCACTGCAAGCACGGGCAGAATCGCACGGGCCTGATTACTGCCATGTACCGCATTGTCTATGACGGCTGGACGCGGGAAGAGGCAATGGCGGAAATGCTGGAAGGCGGTTTTGGCCGGGCCGAGCGTATGGATGACGCCGTTGGCTACCTGAATCGGGTAGATCTGACGGACTTCAAGCAGGCCATTCTCGGTGGCGAATGCAGCACCAATCCGCTGGCCTGGTGCCGGATAAGTCGGTTGTTCGCGCGTGAGGGCACTCAGCGTCAGCTGCTGCCGACAGATGTCTCGCTACGCTGAAAGCCTCTATAGCGATCAAGTGCTTAGGCTGGCGGTTCGAGTAGTGTACGTGCGATGTTGCTCGCAGTGGCGAAGTCCAGTTGTTCGATCAGTCCGGCTAGGGTGGTCAGCGATTCGCTCAGCGCCGGCTGGTCGCGGGCATGCTGCATTAGCTGGCGCAGGTTATCTAGTGCTTCCAGGTTGCCTGCTTCCAGGAGAGGAACCAGTCGGGCAAGCAACTCGCGCAAAGACTCTGTTTGCCCTACAGGGGCTAAGGGTAGGCTGTCAGGCTCTACCGACTCCTCGGCGATGAGGTCTTCTACTACGCGACAGGCAGCTTGCGTCAGCTCCGCAAACTCGGCACGAAACAAGGGTGTGAACAGATCGTTGCCATCCTCTGCGGCGTGGTTGTTCGCCGCCCGCTTTTCCTGTTTTTCCGCGAAGGTCGAGAGTGCTTGCAGACCCAGGGTGCCGGCCATGCCTTTCAGGGTATGGAACAGCGCCGCCGCCGCCGCGAGGTCGCGTTGCGCGGCGATGGCATCATACTTTTCTAGGAAGCTATTCGCTTCGTCTTTGAAATGGACGAAGGTACTGATAAATGGCGCTACATTGCCGCCAAAGCGTGCCCTGATGGCGGCCGTTGAGTCGGCTGTGGCCGCTGGCGTGGGGGCCGCACCAGCGACTTCTGCGGCTAGCGCTCCAGCCTTGGTTCCAGTCCAGTACAGTAGCGTTCTGGTGAGTTCGGCAAAGTCGAATGGCTTGCCGATGTGCCCGTTCATGCCTGCTGCAATGCAGTTCTTGCGATCCTGTGGCGACACATTGGCTGTCATCGCTAGGATAGGCAGGTCGTCCAGCTCGGAGTGTTGTCTTAGTCGCCGGGTAGCCTCAAGGCCATCTATATCAGGCATCTGCACATCCATCAGTACGATATCTGGACGCTCGGCTTTTTGGCTGGTCAGGCGGGATATGGCAGCGACACCGCTGGATACCACCGCAACGGTCGCGCCGGAGTTTTCCAGCATGGTGGCGACCACCTGTTGGTTAAGCAGGTTATCTTCGACGACAAGTACCTTTATAGACGAAAGCACTTTGTCGTCGAATGAAAACTCCGCCGTGGTCATGGGTTGCTGCTCTCTACCCAGAGCCTGCATCACGGCATTGTGCAGCTGCGCCAGGGTTGCAGGCTTGGATAGCGTGAGTGCTATCTGCGCCTCGGCGGGTTCGTTTTCCGGCTGGATATTTTCTTTACCGTAGGCCGTCATCATTATGATGGCGGGCGCTCGCTCGCCAGCAAGCGCTTGAGACACCAGGTCTGCCGTGGCGATGCCGTCCAGCCCTGGCATCCGCCAGTCCATTAGTATGACGTCAAAGGGGCGTTGCTGTTCTGCCGCTTGCACGACCTTTGTGACAGCGTCTTCGCCGGACTCGGCGCCTTCGGTCAGCCAGCCCAGTGATTGCAGCATGCGAATATGTATCAAAACTGAAGAAGCGTTATCGTCTACCACCAATATTTTGAGGGGCTGCTCAATTTTCAAGCGCTCAAGGAACAGCTCCGAGGCGCTGGGGTCGTAATCAAGCGCTAGCGAGAAGTGAAACCGGCTGCCCTGGCCCACGGTGCTTTCGGCTTGTAACGCGCCGCCCATCAGCCTGACTAGCCTGGAACTGATGACCAGTCCCAGCCCCGATCCCCCGTACTGGCGGCTGGTAGAGGCTTCTGCCTGGGAAAAACCGTCAAATATGCGAGTCATCTGTTCTTCGCTGATACCGATGCCACTGTCGGCAACCGAGAAGCGAATGTGCGCTCTGCCGTCGGTCTTTTCGGTCAGCTCTACTGCCACCACGACCTGGCCTTGAGCGGTAAATTTGACCGCGTTCGACGCCAGGTTGATGAGCACCTGCTTCAGGCGCATGCCGTCACCGCGCAGACACATTGGGACGCCGGGGTCGATGTCGAAAAGAATCTCCAGACTTTTATCGATGACGATGCCGGTCATAACCACCGCCAGGTCCTGCAGTAGTTGATCAAGCTCGAAAGAGTGTGGGTCCAGCTCCATCTTTCCAGACTCGATTTTCGAGTAGTCGAGGATGTCGTTGAGTAGCCATAACAGGGATTTGGCTGCGCTCATGGCGTTGGTGATGTATTGGCTTTGGCTTGTGGGGAGCGACTGGTGGTCTATCAGCTGCAGCATGCCGATCACCGCATTCATGGGCGTGCGGATTTCGTGGCTCATGTTGGCGAGGAAGGCAGACTTGGCGATATTGGCCTGTTGCGCCACCTCCTTTGCGGAGCTCAATTCGATCTCCAGCAGGCGTTGAGCTGTGATGTCCCGATTCACGCCCACTACTCTGGTGGTGGTGCCAAGGTCGTTGCGCTGCACATAGGCTGCGGCCTGGATGTAACGGGTGCCTCCCGCGCGGGTGAGTATTCTGAACTCATAATTGTTGGCCGCCGTCTGGTGTACCAAATGACTTATCAGCTCGACTGTGGCGCTTCTGTCCTCTGCATGAACGTGTTCCTGCCAGCTGTCGAAATCGATAGCCTGAGCCTCGCTCAGCTCATAAATAGCGTACATCTTGCTGTCCCAGTAGAGCGCGTTGTCAGCCAGGTTCCAGATCCAGATGCCCAGTTCGGCAACGTCGGCTGCCATGGAAAGGTTATCCATGGCCTCTTTGAGTTCAAGCTTCTGCTGGTTCAGCTCGCTCAGATCAGTGAATATCGCGACCCAAAACTCCTGATCATCTATCAGGGACAAGCCGAGGCTGAGATAGAAGGGCAAATACTGGCCGGATCTCATCAGTAACTGCACTTCGAGGCCATCGCGCTTGTCATCCATAGCCTTTAGGTTACGTAGGCGGTGACGGATATCCGCTACCGCCGTTACGTCCTGACTGCCGAGGATGTTGTCAATCAGCAGTGGTGTGTCGGCGTTGGAGGCCTGGCCCAGCCTGGATGTGAACGCCGAGTTGCGGGTTTTTACCTCACCGGCGGCATTGAAGGTAATGATGGGGGTGGGGGCCACATCAAGAATGGCCAAAGTCATTTGCGATCTGCTTTTGAGTTCGGCGGTGCGGGCAGCCACTTTGCTCTCAAGGCTGCTGTTGAGCTGTTGTATTTTCCGCTGCGCCCGCATTTGTTCGGAAATGTTGCGGAAACTGCGCGACAAACCAATGATTTCTCCCGGCGCAGAGAAAATCACCGATACCGCCACGGATACGTCTACTTCACCACCGCTGCGTGTGCGCACGGCCGCTTCGTAGTGAGGGTAATGGTGGTGCTGCTTGATACTGGCAAGCACTCTGGCTTCGCTCTGCTTAAAGTGTTCCGGAAAAACTAGAGCCATCAAGTCTTTGCCGATTACCTCACTTTGCGAGTAGCCAAAAAGTGACTCGGCTCCCGGGTTCCAGCTGGTAATCTGGCCGCTCAGGTCCTGGCCAATAATGGCGTCTTGCGCGCCTTCAACTATAGCCGCCAGCCGCCTTTGGTGTTGTTCGAGCACCATTTTCTGACGGAAAAAGACAAAGGCTAACAACGCACCTAAAAAGCCGATTAGGGTAGTGGCGCCGAAGGCTACCAAGCGGGCACCGTCGACTGTGCTGGTAACCTGGCTGTACGGCAGGGCGGCCCAGACATAAGTGTCGCGAGGCTCGCCATTCAACAGCACTTCAGCGCGTACTGCCAGTCGCTTTTCTCCCTTGATCCCGGTGTAGTGGTCGGGCTGCTGGCTATATTGGCTGGCGGTGAAATCCGCCTGCCAGTGCAAGGGCTTGCCTAGGTCAGCGCCGAACTCCAGGGTCTTGTCAGGGTTTACTAGGTAGTCGCCATTCGGTCCTGTGGCGTAAATCCGCAGGCTATCGTTGTCATCTATGGTCAGATGCTCCAGAGCGGCGGAGACATCCTGATTTATCACGACCACGCCATAGCGTTGGTTATGTTCGTCAAACACTGGGGTGAGCGCCCGAAGCATGGGGGCGTAGGGCCGTTGGACAACGCCTTGCTCGCGGTTGAGGGTTATATTGGAAAAGTAGACGTGGTCGTACGAGGTTTGCATACCCTCGACGAAGTAAGGTTCGCTGGCCTTGATCTGGAGGCGGTTGGGGGCAATGTTGGCCACTCTATCGGGCTTGCGTTCAACCCTGACCAGCTCTAGGCCCTGGTCGGCGACGCCGATCAGGCGTACTTGGGCGACGTCCTCCCGTGACTCGGTATAGGACTTGAAAATAGTTCCCAGGCGGTTTTTCCAGACGGTTGTTGAGCTATCCTCCAAGGCGTCATAGCCACCGTTGGCGAGTGCTCTGGCGATGCCGGCAATGGGTGGCGTCTTGGCCAGAAAGCGTACGTCGAGGGCAAGCTGGTGGGTCAGCTGGGAGAGTGTTTCGGCGCGTACCCTCGCAGCGTTTTCCAGCTGAAGAAACGTTGCGTTAATGGCGCGCTCCCGCGCCATGTTGCCGCTGACATAGGCCACCAGAGAAGCGGAAACCAGCACGAAGGCACTCGCGCCTGCCAGGAACTGCTGTGTCCGCGATGCCGTTTTCAACCTATTCAGTACCTATTACCTTAGTGGGTGAGGTGCCCTGTGGGCGGCGCTCGGCTAGCCGATGCCGTGTTCCAGCAGGTCACAAAACTGCTCAAAATGGGTGGGGCGACTGTAAAAGTAGCCCTGAACCAAGTGACAGCCTTTGCTGAGCAAGTAATCCACTTGCTGCTGCGTCTCTACGCCTTCGGCAATCAGCTCCATGCCTAGCGTTTTTCCCAGGGTGATGATGGCAGTGATGATCGCCGTGTCGCTTTCATCGGTGAGCATGTCTTTCACAAAGCTCTGATCTATTTTCAACACGTCGATTGGAAAATTTTTCAGGTAGGAAAGGCTTGAGTAGCCGGTGCCAAAATCATCGATGGCGACGCGGATGCCGGCCGTTCTGAGCTTTTCCAACAGTGCGACCGCAGAAGCAGCGTCGCGTGCCAGCACCCCTTCGGTTATCTCCAGCTCAAGCAGATGGCTGGGCAGGTGGGCCTCGGCTAGGCTAGAGACCACCATGTCGAAAAAGTCAGGCTCCTGGAATTGAATGGCGGAGATATTCACACTTACGCACAGGTTATAGCCGCGCGCGCGCCACTGTTGCGCATCCCGGCAGGCGGTTTGCAGTACGAAGCGGCCGAGCGGAATGATTAGTCCCAGCTCTTCGGCCAGCGGAATGAATTCGGCCGGTGACATCTGCACACCATCGGGCCTTTTCCAACGTACCAAAGCCTCTGCACCATATATGTGGGCGGCTGCGGAGTCGACTTTGGCCTGGTAATGCACCGCAAAGGCGCCCTCATTCAATGCATGGCGCATGCCCTGTTCAAGTTCATGTCGGGTACGGGAGCTTTCTTCGACGTCCTGGGAGAAAAACCGGTAGCGGTTTTTTCCCTCCTGTTTAGCCTGATACATAGCCGAGTCGGCATGCCGGTACAGGTCCTCGATGTCGTTGCTGTCATCTGGGTACAGGCTGATGCCCACGCTGGTTGTGAGCGAGTAAGATTCGCCGAATATCTGAAACTCGGAGGCGATAGTCTCCCGCAGGCGGTTGGCGATTTCTACAACGTATTCGACGGTGGTGACTTCAGTCAGCAGGATAATGAACTCATCGCCACCCTGACGGCTAACGGTATCAACCGAACTGCATGCGTTGAGTAAACGGTGTGCTGCCTGAATGATCAACTCATCGCCTACCCGATGCCCTTGGCTGTCGTTGATCATCTTGAAGTTATCGATATCGAACAGCAGCAGGGCTACCCTCAGCTCTTGCCGGCGGGCCTGTTGCAGCGCTTGTTCTGCCCGGTCTTGTAGCAGCATTCTGTTGGGCAGGTTGGTCAGTGCGTCGTGGTTCGCCAAGTGGGTCATTTTGATTGCCATGGCTCTAGCTTCACTGACGTCATGAAAGACCACGATAGCGCCGGTAATACGCCCGCTTTCATCACGGATGGGGGCAGCGGAGTCTTCTACTTCTAGAGCCTGGCCGCCCGGCCGAACCAGTTTGCAGTTGAGCGCCATGCCCACTACACGCTGCTGTTCCAAAGCAAGATAGATTGGGTTTCGCAGCTCTCTTGCGTCGCTGCCATCCTGCAGCGGCATGACCTCTTCTATGGGTCGGCCTACGGCACTTGCGGCACGCCACTCGGTCAGTGTTTCAGCGATGGGATTCATAAAGGTGATAATGCCTTGCGCGTCGGTCGCAATGACCGCATCACCGATAGAGTTTAGGGTTACCCGTATACGTTCCTTTTCTGCAAATAGCTGTCTTTCTGCAATTTTTCGCTCGGTTACATCTGCCAGCAGCATCAGGCAGCCAAAGTAAGTACTGCCGTCGAAACGCGGGACCAGTGATGCCTGGGCATAGCGGTAGGAAGCGTCACCGAGGTCGATCTCCAGATCAAAAAGTTGCGCAATGCCGGTTTGCTGCGCAGCCTCCAAATGCGGCACTACCGCAGCGTAAGCCTGGCCCATGAATTCTTCGAGATGCATGCCTTTGGCGCTATCGGCAGTGACATTAAACCAGAGGCCGACTTTGTCGTTGCACAGCAGGTTTCGGCTGCCTTCGTCCCAATAGGCAATGAACGCTGGCAGGTTATGGATAACGTCCTCCAGATCACGGTGTGCTGCGGCGCGTTGTTTAGCTTCATGACGCAATGCCAGGTGGGTTTTGACCCGGGCCCGGGCAACCGGCACATTCAATGGTTTTTGGACAAAGTCCACACCGCCGAATGCCAGGGCCTGTAGCTCATGCTCCTCCCGGTCGTGCGCAGTGACAAAAATGATGGCGGTCTCGGTCAGCGCCGGCTGGCTTTTGATCTCGCTGCATACCGCGTAGCCGTCCATGCCTGGCATTTCGATATCCAGCAGAATAAGGTCGGGCAGCAGTTGCTTAGCCAAGGCTATTGCTGAGGCGCCTGAAGTGGCAAAGTGGATGTCTCCCAAATCCTTGACGGCTTCGCGCAGTACTCGAATATTACTAGGCTGATCGTCCACGATCAGTACGACCGGCGAAGCTTCTTCTGTGTTCAACCGCATTGTTTCCACCTGTTGTCTGTCCTAGACGCTGACACAGCATACAGTCTAGTCTAGCCCTGTATCATCCACTGAAAGGCTGCGTTTTTTTTGAATATCAGGCTATAAAACCGCTTGATTTCCGAAAGCTTTTAACGCTTGCGTAGGCGGTTTACCGCTTCGACAATTTGACCGGGTACTGCTGTGTGGGTTCCGGGCGTGTCTCAGGGTCAGGGGGCAGAGGTGAAACTCCTCGCCGTGCGCTGGATCTCCAGTGCCTGCCTAAGGAGGTGACGCATGCTTTCTGCAGCAGGGGCACAGCGTGGGCACCAGTTTGATAAATTTTTGGTATGTCTTTGGGAGGGCCCAAATGCAAGGCGATAAGACCCGCGGTGAAACACCGCCCTGCAGCCACTGCGCGGATACTGCGGAGCTGGGCTTCGATTTCTCGATGGCCTTTCAACCCATAGTCAATTGCGCCGACGGCAGTGTGTTTGGTTATGAAGCGCTGGTGCGTGGCCTCAATAACGAATCGGCCTACTCGATCATCTCGCAGGTAAACGAAAGCAACCGTTATGCCTTTGACCAGCTGTGTCGCATCAAGGCCATCGCGCTGGCGGCGCAGCTGGGCATTGACTCGATGCTCAGCATCAACTTTCTGCCCAATGCCATCTACCGCCCGGAGCTGTGTATTCGCACCACCTTCGAGGCCGCCAAGGAGCACGGCTTTCCGACCGAACGCATCATGTTTGAGTTCACCGAGGTCGAGAAGATCGAAGACAGCACCAACATCAAGGGTATCGTCGAGTATTACCAGGCGCTGGGCTTCAAGACGGCGCTGGATGACTTCGGTTCCGGCTATTCGGGGCTAAACCTGCTGGCCGACTTTCAGACCGACATCATCAAGCTGGACATGGGCCTGATCCGCAATATCGACCGCGATCAGACCCGCCAGCAGATCGTCAGCCACTGCCTGGCCATGCTGCGCAGCCTGAATATCACGCCGCTGGCCGAAGGCATTGAAACCCGCGAAGAGTATCTGTGGCTGCGCGCGGCGGGCGTCGATCTGATGCAGGGTTACCTGTTGGCCCGGCCAGGCTTTGAGTGTCTGCCCGAAGTGGCGGTGATTCAGGACTGACGGCCGCCAAGTTGATGCCATCCGTTGAACGTTTGCCGTAAACAGCCGAACAAAGTATGCAAAGGTACATAGCAGGTCATGTACCTGCGCGCTTTGCAGTGCATGTGGCGCTGGGTTGAGGCAACAGGATTGGCTGCGAATCGCTTTGGCGATTCTTGGGGCGCTGCCCCGTCGCTCTGCTCCGCCCAAATCGCAATGCGATTTGTCGAACGACAGATTCGCCTCTGCCGCCCAGTAAACCACACAAAGCAAAAGGCCCAGCGGTTGCTGGGCCTTTTGCTTTGTGTGGCGCACCCGACAGGATTCGCGCCTTCGGAGGGCAGAAAATATAGATGTTTTAGAATGAATATTTTTTGATGTTAATCGTTAAATTTCGGTTTATATAGATTAAGTTATTGATTTTTAGGTAAAACAAGTTGTGCCATTTAATGCCTTTCATTTCGGGCGCAAATTGCAATTTCTTAGAGGTGGCACAGAATGTGGCACACTCTCCTTCACGTATTTTGACACCTAGCCTGATGGGCTTAAGGGTGTGTGTTGGGGAGACCGCAGATGCAGCAGAGTAACGTTGATAGGCCCGGTGTTCTGAGTAGCTTGATTGCGAAGCAAGACGCATCAGCGGTACTCAAGGAAATTGAGGTAGCATTTGGCCTGGATGCTGCTTTCCCAGCCAGAAGGAACTTGGTTGAAAAGCTCATCGAATTGTTGGCGGCATTGGAACCCAACCAAAAACAAGAAAGCTGGATGGCGGCACTCGAAGAAGCTCGGAGAGCAGGCGAAAACCAGAAGGAAAGGTTTGGTTGGTTTCTCAATGCTGCCACGAAGCGTGGCGGCAATCCGCTTGGGGGCAGCTTTGCGAGCTATCCACTGCCCGCGTTCGTTCTTCAGCCTAAGCCTCATTCGCTTTCTACTGCGCAATATTTAGGGCTGAACACTCTACTTCTAACTGCGCTGCTGGTACGGCCAAATGGAAAATTCGAGTCAATTGCAGACGCATGTCGAAGGGCCGTTTCGCCAAAAGGTTTGGGCTCGGGCGCACATGCTTTGATCAATAAGCTCCCGAACTCAAGGGGGTCCAGCTTTCTTTCTGGTATCGAGACTTTTCTGTCTGACTTCGCGGCAGCCGGTGAGAATGAGCATCATGCCCAACTTATAAAGGCGATCAGTTCGCTTTGGGAGATTTGCAAAACTGGTGCTAGCAAAGAAGCAGAGCAAGCACAAACTGAGCCCTTGTCCGAAGCAGGCCAGAATCGTTGGTTTAGAAGGCAAACAACTGGAACGATCGAAGAGGGTAAGCAGGTAGGAAGCCACGTTACCCATGTGGTTGAGTCTGACAAAACCGACTCGTCGGCAGGAGATGAGCCGGCTACTGTCGAACTATTCGTAGTTGAGCCAGAGGCGGTTGATGAACAAATCCCTCCCCCGTCTGAAACTGAAGTCGAGGTGGCTGCGAAGGAAACACGCTATTGGATCTCGCGCCATCAAAGACTGACCGCGAATGACCCAGGGCGATTTACCTCGATAGAGCGGCGGTGGTTAGCATCCTCGTTATCAGAGTGGATGATCTCTAAGGATCGTCGCACGCGTATTGGGGCTGGCATTGTGGCTCTGATGTATGTAACCGGGTTGGGCTGGGAGACCATATTTGAGGCAGCGCTGGGTAGTGACGGCCAGTTCGGCGCTGAGGGCTGCCTTCGACGCGATATTCGTTTGCCAGTTGCAGCCTATGAGCCTCCATCTGATATTGCAGCCTTGTTTGAACCCCGCGGCGAAAAACTAAATCTAGTTCTACCGCACGTTGTTGCGACTTGGATGCAGGCTCATTTTCAGTCGAGCGACGGTCGGTTTCTGGATTGTCTCGGTGTGGGAGAGAGCGAAGCGAGAGAGTGCCTGGATGATGTTTTGGTCCGCCTACGTCACGGGGGGCGATTCCCCCGTATACGCATGGAAAGGATCACTACTGCGCTTGCTATAGAGCTCACTCTGACCTTTAGAGATCCATCGATTACGTTCCTATTGTCCTCGGCGAGCTCTCATGTTGCGCCGATGTTGAGCTATTACGTTGTACATCAGCTAACCCAGGTGGAAGATCGCTACCACCAGGTCGCAGAACGGATGTTGTGCACATCATGACGTCTTTCACGGGTTACTACCCACGGCCATCAACGATAAAAGCGCTGGTAGACGGCTGTTTCGAGCGCACTACATCGCTCTCTGGAGGTGATGTAAATCTCTTCTCGTCTCACAACGCGTTTACGGATTACTGCCTGGCATTGTTGATGTGCTGCACGGGACACCGGCCCGTGGATGACCCATTCGCGGAGCTGAGCCAGTTTGATTTAGAACGTGGACTGCTGCTGATCTGTGACAAGGTTGTCGATGAAACGCGTGCGTGGCGAGCAGTTGCGTTATCTGAACTGGCAGTGGCTCAAGTGCGGGTGTACTTAAAGCATCTGCAGCGTCTTTCAGGTTGTTTACAGGCGCGAGATAGTAGTCGCGAACTGGGAGCACGTATCAAGCGGTTGAGCGGATCGAAGGCGGATATGCCCTTGTTCTTTTATCTGAACGAAAGCCAGCCTGACTCATATGTCCCGATCAGCTCTGCGGCCCTTTCGTCTGAATGGAGTGCTTTCTGGATACTACCAATCAACTTTTTGCGGCACGTCATGGCGACTGAGTTGCTTAGAACATCCGGCCGGCCGGACCTAGTCCAGCTCCAACTAGGTCATACGGAGGGAGTTGACTACCCGCTGGGTAGTAAATCGACTGTGTCACTCCTGGCTGCAGCGGAGATCATTAGAAAACACATTGACGGATATCTGCGCGAGTCTGGATGGCGAGTGATGGAGGCCCCGCCGTTGGCGTCGCTGCAGGCGTGCGTACCGGGCATCGGCCAGAGGGCCAGTCGAAACGCACTGCTGTTCGGTCACCGCAAGCGTGAGGAAAAAAGAAAGGGGGTTCACGCCAAGTCCAAAGAGCTGGTAAAGGCGTTGGTCTCAGATCACTTGGCCAAGTTTCAAAGTATTGACGCTGATGGAGCTCATCGGTTGGTGGAGCATCTAGTTGCCACTGCGCAGCAGCGTAAATGTCCCATTAACCGTTGCTTGCGGCTCTTCTACCGGTACCTTGCTCGAAGAAAAGGCGGTAAGGATCTCATTAAACATGTCTTGCGCGTACGCCAGATTGAGGTCGAGCCATCGCCATTTACAGATGCTTCTCTGGCGGAATACCGGGATTTAGTATCGTTCCGTGCTGCGTTCATAGCACACCTTGACAATAAAGGTCGTCGTGACGGCGAGGTAGACGCTTCGGTTCGGTTGGCAGAGATAGTATGTGCAGCAGCGCTCTTTGGAGGGATCGCTGCTGAAGCTCGTCTCCGTTTGTTGGCGAGTGCAGTGTTGCTACACACGCATCGAATTTCTGCGGAGCTGAGTGTTGATATCCCATTAGGAGGTAGCGCGGTTTTTCGGTGGCATCCAGATCCAGTCAGCTCTGCTCTTATAGAAGGGCTGTTCAGAAAGGAAGGATTTGAGGCGAAGGTTTCCGAGCAAAAACTGCAGGCAAGTATCGCAGCTTTGCTTGAGTCAATCGGTTGCGGAGGTGGCAGCCTGGCTCTACTGGAAAAGCTTTCTCAGGCGGCACTGCTATTTGAGATGCCTGGCTATATTGCAGAGTGCTTGCGCGGAGAGATTGCGGCCGTTTCAGTACCACTGAATGCGTGGGTGAGAGCCACAGCTGATCGCGCGATCGCCACGCCGGCTACACACTTAAGTACACCCGGTGCGTTCAATCCGGATCAAGATTGGGCTCCAGATCTTAGGCATTGTCGCAAGGAAGCAAAGCTTGATCTTCGGGAGGCCAGGAGTTTCGCTCTGTTGATCCGAAAGCTGATATCGCAAGCAGTCTCGCTGCCTACGACGGGTAATATGAAGGTTTCAACCCGCCGCAAGAAGTACTTTGCGGAGATCTTAAAATCTACTTTTGACAGAGAGGCGGATTGGTCGATTTTACCTTTGTTGATCGTGGGTTGGGCCGTACATCTATGTGAGCATGGTACCCGTACAAAGAAATATCTGGCGTACTCGACGATCGATAAATATCTGATGCTGATAGTTCGTCATCTGACGCCTGCTGCCTGTGGGGCAGATGTTCTGAACCTAGACGAAGCAGGGTTTGAGGAGCTGTACCTGAAGGTAGTTGAAACTACGGATGAGTCGCGTCGTTACGAACTGGCGAGCAGGCTACGAGAGTTTCATTACTTCTTAGTGCAGCGCTTCGGCATGGATGAGTTGAGTTGGGCCGGTATCATGGCTGCGGCCGGCGGTCTAAGCAAGCCCGCTTATACTGATGCAAATTTCCTAACGGCCACTGAGTATCGTGACGCGTTGCAGGTTGTTTTATCAGACGACGGCCTATCTGAACGAGTACGGATTCAATACGGTGGAATGTTGTTCTTCGGCTACAGATTTGGACTCCGGTTTGGTGAAGCGCTTCGGCTGGAATATCGCGATATTCAGCTCGATGCTGGTGAGATCATACTTTGGGTGCGTAATACCGCGCACGGCGACACAAAAACATCTTCCTCTGTCCGTATCGTTCATTTGGCGGAGAGCTTGGATGATGTAGAAAAGCAGTTAATTGAACGTTTGGTCGGGGCGGCTGGTGCTGTGTGGACGGAAGGTGCTTCAGTGCCGCTGATGAGCGAAACGGCTGGCTTAGAGCGTCTAATTGATCGACATCTTACCGCACGTTATTTGAATACGCTGCTGAGGTCTCTAACCGGTGATGAAACGCTTAGATTCCACCATCTGCGCCACGGCTGGGTCTCACGGATCGTTGGTCGAACTGAGGCGGTTAAGTTACCGGGATTTGCGGATGAAGCAATGCACAGGGAGGGGTGGGGCGAGCTCGTAGGAGCAGACGCATTATACCCTCTGCGCAGTGTAATGGTGGCAACCGGTCATGCGGATGAGCGCACCACCTTGGCTAGCTATACACACTGTATCGATCAGGTGGCTCATGCCCACCTGAGGGCATCCAGCCCTGCCTTGTCTGATTTCGCATTGGCGTACTCGCTCCAAATCGCTTACGCGACGGTACGGCGCAGGAGGGCTCGTGGACCTTTCAGCGGCAGAAAGGTGTCATTCATACCTCTGGGAGTCGATACCAGAAAGCGGGTTCGCAAAGTACCCAGCATATTGAGTAACACTACTTCCCCTAAAGAGCACATTCATCTAGAGGAGGTAGACCTCCTACTAAGACAGGTGCGGTACACCGGTAGAGACATTCGCAGCCTGGCTAGTCGTCTTTTCCTGAGTCAAGAGCGCGCTGAGGCATTGCAGTCGAAAGCAACACGGGTCGAGTTAGAGTCAGGTTACACCGGTTACGATTTGATCGCCTCGAGCTCAGACCCAATAACAAGGTTGAGCGCTTCAAATTTAAAGTCGACGCAGATATTCCATTCGGAAACCGAGCGGTTGAAGAAGCTGCTTAGAGGTCTTGAAGCGCGCCGTGCCGGGTTGTCTGAACAAGACGGGGAGCTTTGGTTGGAAGGCTTGGCCTCTTGGGTGCGGTCCGCAAACGTGAAAACACCGCTCTGCGTGGTTTCAGGTATGCGGGAGCTGGAAAGTCTATTGCGTCTATTCTGCGCGATGGATATTGGAATAAAAGCGAGTGCTCTGATAAATGATCGGGACGAAAAACTAAAACACGAGATTCAACAGTTAGGTGTCAAGATAAAGAGTACATATGACGCTCGAGGTGTTAGGTCAAAGGGGGTAACTGGGGGGGTGGCTATCGATCTGGAGCCATCGCCCCAAGTCGGTCCAGTGAGATCTTTACAGCGATTGCTTTCCTTCTTGCAGTGGCAGAGCTAAAACTAGCCGGGCTCACAACAGGCGGCCCTGCTCATGTTCGGTTATGGATTCGATAACGTAACTACTGACTTTCTTGGCGTCATCAGAAAGCCTGTGTGTTGATCTCAAGTTTAAGTTTAATATCTTTCCAGCGAGTTGCGCATCTAAAAGGGGTTCTCTATGCTGCCCCGAGAAGCTCGCCTCAATGGTTTTTGGTTTTGTATGGGAAAGTTCGAGTTTGGCCGTGTTGTTCAAGTCGTTGACGCAGAATACCGGGCTGGATATGCAAATGCTGCTAGAGGCCTCCTCTGCTGTATAACGTGCGTTATGGGCTTTCTTGGATTTAAGGGTTAGGCGAGGGGAGTGGTCTCCGGCTCTTATAGTTACTCCTTCAGATGGTAGGTTCTTTCGCAATAAATTCGCGATTGCTGCTATTGGCTCTGGCCGCAGCAGTACGCGATCAGTTGATTTCGAAGGGTCACCAGCTGATATGGATATTTGGGTCGGGGGAGCGTTTTCGCTGTTTTGTACCTGATTGAACGTCTCGCAAGCTGCGCGCAGATTCTCGAGGGTCATTTCATAATCATACTCACCGCCAAGATCTACCTCTGAAGACGAGGGCGCGGCCAGCAATACGAGCTGGACCTCGTGATCTAGGACCTGATAGTGGAAAGTTGAATCAACCAGTCCTTGGGTGGGTTTTTTTAGGAGAGAATGCAGTTGGTCCATCGTTCTCTCTGCCTTTACGCCGTCCTGCGCGTGCCCGGGTGGCCAAGTGATGCGATCCTGCTCGATTTTTGCGTTCGCCAAGAAAATTTCAAATAAGGTTTTTCTAGGTTGATTCATTGCTGGTACATGTTCCTTTTCGGGGTTTTATGCACTTTTTATATCAGGGTAAGTTGCGGGTTGCAAATTTTTTAGTTAAATTCTTATTGCGTATTATTTAATAAGAAGTTAGCTCTTATTGCATGCTATTTTATAAGAGAAGTCTTGGTTTATTTTGCGGTCTGCGAATGGTTAGATTTTCAGTGCGTGTTGGGCCTGCCGTGTTGGCTCATTAGAATCGACGGCAGTGGGAAAAAAGAAAGGCGTAATGCGCCGCCCGGCCGAACGTGGCCTGCGAGCGCTAGTCCTAAATCAGTAACTATTATTTTCATCATTAGATGAATAAGCATATTTTGAATAAATTATACTGCTCATCCTAGGTAGACCTGTCTTGGGGATGAAGCTACATGATATATTTTGTGAGCGAGAATCGCGCGCAGTAGTTTTGTCAGAAATGGAGTCGCTATCCACTACTGCTTCAGTTTTTCCAAGCTCTGGCTTGTATGTTTTTTTCTGCCTACTTTGGAGTGACGGAAGCCTCTTCCATGCACACGGATGCGAATGAATGGGTTGCATGGTTTTCAATTAAAAGCTCAGAAACTGAAAGTGTTCGTCCTAGTCCGCTTAGACAAGCAGTTGCTCCCCTGGAGCTCACCGCTTGGACCAGGTTGTCTTTGGAGTTGATTTAAAAGTACGAACACAATGGCGTACGAGCGAGGAGGATACTCGGGTATCCTCATGTGGCGATGCACGACGCCATCGCCCTCGGATAAGATGCGAACCTTGATGATGGCGATTATACCGCCTAACTTGGTGTCCGGGATTAGTAGACCACTACAAAGTGGCGCTATCGCTGTTCGCTCTTAGTCTTACAGTCCTCAGATAGTTGACTTGCTAAGATCGTGGCGTGACGAGCTGGGGGTGAGTATAACGCCACGTTCAAGAATTGGATTTACGCGTCCGCCCATCGTGACGTGATTCTAGAAAGGCTTCGGACGCTTGACGGAAACTGACGGTTGGGCTGAGGGTGTAGAGGTCAGATCCGGAATTTCGGATCCCGAAATCTCAGCTGATTTTGATGATTTTCCTGACGGTGAGGTTAATCCTCTCAGGCTGATATGTTCTGCTGTCAGGGGCTGGCGTTAAAGTTTATGTGGTCTTTTATTGATATACTCGTGCTACAAAATTAAGTTGTCTTATATAAGCGGCAATTAAAATTGAGGTGTTAGATGGTCGGAGAAATCTGCGAGTTTACGGTCGATGTTGGGCTGGAAGCGCTAGAGAAGATCGAGTGCGCGGCAAAGTTGTGTAACCAGTCGGTATCTGACTTCATGCTAGACTCGGCTATTGAAAAAGCTATTGATGTACTATTGACTGACAAAGTCGCATTTTTATCTGCTGCTGCTTACAAGGAAGTTTGTCGCGATATCCTCTCGGCGTTTGAAGTGCCGTCCGTCGATGGTCGGCAGGTCAAAGGGTAGGACGTTTAGTTCGGAGAGTGAGCGGGTCTGAATAATTGCCTGTCAGACAACTGACAGGTGTCATTGAGAAATTTGGGTAGTCTGCGGGTAAGCTAAATGTTGCTGTTTTTGGATTACGACGGTGTGCTCCACCCGGACGAAGTTTTTCTTCTGAGTAACGGTCGAGTCGAGCTACGGGCGGACGGTAGTCTTTTCATGTGGGCACCCACCCTAATGGAGCTGATTTCTGATCTGGATGTGCAGGTTGTGCTATCCACCAGTTGGGTCAGGCATCTTGGGTTCAAGCGGGCGCGTAAAGCTCTTCCGGAGCCGTTGTCATCCAGAGTGGTGGGAGCTACCTGGCACTCGGCGATGAAGCGAAGCGGGCCGGGGCATATCATTTGGGACGAGCAAAGTCGCTATGAGCAAATTGAATCCTATTTGGCGCGTTTGCCCTCCAAACAGAGCTGGCTAGCGATAGATGATGACGCAATCGGTTGGCCGGACGACAAGCGTAAAAATTTGGTGCGGACAGACCCAAGGCTCGGGCTTTCTGATGTCCGGGTTCGACGAGAGCTGGCGCAGCGTTTATTGGAGAGCTGACAATGGCGCTGCCAGTCCTTTGCAAAAAATAGTTGAGCGGCGTCCCGCTGTTTGTTAAGTAAAGCCAGCTACATCGGCTGCTCAAGGCTTTTAATCCTATGCCAGGTCTCGTACAAATCCTTTAACTCGCCTGAGCCAATTATTTCCATCGGGGTGCGCCCATTAAAGAACGAATTGTTGTTGCGCATTCGCATAAATCCATACTGGTTTGCCGGGTTAGAAAACACTGAGCGTAGCGTTGCATGTATGTCCAGAATCAAGCTAATGTGGCTCAGTTGGTCCTTGCTTAGAGCACTTTGCATTTGGTCTTCAGTCAAGTTCTTCCGATTAAAGCCCAGAATGACTGATTGCTCTTGCTCAAGAACCCCCCAGAGCTGCAATATTTTGATTGCCACGCGCAAGGCCGTACTTGCTTGCTGGTCAGAAAGCTGCAAGCGGTTGCTGTTTAGGGAGGGTTGTCTGCTCATGTCTTCTGGACTCCATTAGGTGTTGGACCTCCGGCGACACCGTTAATGCTGCTACTGGGAGGAGTATAGGATCGTAAGCCTGATCGAAGCAGTAAGTCGGATTTTATTACAATACTGTTTTACTTTGCACAAGCGCAGCTACCTTCTCAATCATTGAAGTAGTCGTTTTTGCGGATAAGGCCAAACGTTCCATCTGGCCATTGCCGAGTATCTTCTTCGAATAAAAATTCAGTCATTCGCGCCCTGCGCAGACTTCCCAACGCGCTGAAGAAACAAGATTCGCACAGGTGTACTTCATAACGTTCCCCATCATGCTCGGAGCCGTACCCCCAGTTTGCTGAAAGCACGCCGTGCTGAGGGGGATATGAATTACCTGATGTGGATGTTTCGCATACATCACAGGTTATATCCACGACGCCAGCAACAGTTTTCTCTTTTTTGATTTTCATAGGTCGACTTTAATGTTTTTAAACGCTAACCGCGAGATTCATGGTGGCAGCTCGCGCCAGTCATTTACTTCACGCTCGGCTGCGTTAAAAGAGTCCATTCGGTACTGGTCCGCCGTTCAAGCGCCTTGGTAAAGGCAGAAAGTTCAGTGGAAGCTTTGCTTAGATTCAAAATATACTCATGATTGCATTAACGGAAGTGGCTTTGCGCTTTCCCTCACCGATCAAAATGTAGACTGTGTTGGCTGTTTCAAAAATGCAGGGTGGGGTAAAACGTATTAGCGGGGTGGTTCTTACCCAGAACCCGGTACCGAACTTATAACTGCTGTCGTGCATCACGTAGTGTGCATAAACCATGACGGGTTGGAATCCTTGCTCCTGCATGGCTTTGGCTTCTGTCTCGCTTACATCAAGGTCAGCCCAGATCCAGTCCCGGACAACTCGGATTGGCTTGTCCTTGGCCTCGGACTTGCCCAAGGCAATGGCTTCCTCAAGAGTCATTTCGCCGCCTGGCATCGGTTCCCCTTCGCCGAGCAGTAGGTCAGTCATAACGTATAGGTCGTCCATATTGTTTTCCTCGTTTATTGATCAGAACAGGTTGTCACTATGCTGCGTTTGTATAAGCCATAGGCGTGCTGCGTGCTTGTTAGTAGAACCTTGTGAAGAGCGGCTGTCGTGAGCTTGCGTCCAGCGGACTGGAGTGTTGCTGTTGAGGCCACCACCAAGCCTCAGGGTGGGCTGGGTAGCCAGTAGCTGCTTGACGGGCCTGGGCCGTCAAACTTGGCAAAGTTGTACCAGTCAGGTTTGCTATTGAATGTCCTCTGCCGGTTATCAGCAGATGCGCTCATCATGTCCGCTTGCTGGATGCTCATTGCGACGGGCATTAAAGGCCGCTGCTGCTTTGGGCGGATAATCCAGTCGAACATGTTACGCAGGGCGTTTGCGCCGTCAGCCCATGATTCTTCAAGGCGCCTCAGGGCAGGCACAAGCAGCTCGAATCCTAAGAGCTCATGGCTGACCAGAAAGCCGGTTGAGGTGCGGCGTCCGTCCGGCAGAAAGCTACGCACCTTGCCTAGGTCGTGTAGTAGTCCGGCGACGGCTGCCAGCCAGCGCTCATGCTCTGGAAAACACGCTGTCATACCGTAAACGGTTTGCGCAACCTCAAGACTGTGCTGTGCCAGTCCGCCACTGGAACAGTGGTGGTAATGGGTGCTTGCAGGGTACGTAAAGAAAGGGCAGCCGATGCTGGGTTGCCCCAGAACTTGATAAACGAAGTTCTTCAAAGGTTCATAGGGGCAGGGGCACAACCAGCGCTCAACGGCCATTACGGCCTCCTCTGAATCAACCATACTGAGGGGTAAATGGGTCAGCGACTGAAAGATGTCCAGTATGCTGATCTGGCTGTTGCTGCCCAGCAGGTGTCGACCATGATGCCTCACCAGAAGCCGAACAGCGGTAAGGTCATTAGCAGGCCAAGTTCCCGGGTGGTCAGCTAGTTCAAGCAGTACCTCATGGCTGCCCGACAGGTTTTCCACGTTTAGAAAAATACCTTCGCTTAACGGGGACACCTGATAGGCGTGTTGAGGAGTAAGACAGCCTGTCAGCCAGAAAGAATCAATACGCTCATCCGCGATCGTGGGTGGCAGGAGCTTAGTCATAGCGCGCCCCCCATTGGTTAATGGTTTGATCCAGGCGATCGAGCAGGTACGGCAGTATGGCTTGTCCGCATTGATCTTCTAACTGCGGTAGCGTTTCGCAGACCCACGTTTCTAGTGCTGCCAGGTTGCTTGTTTCATTCCCGCGACCAATCAAAAAAACCAGGCTATCCCCGTCAGGAATTCTAAGCGCCACTTGCATGGCACTGGCGAGTCGCAGGCACGTTTTTTTTGAAAACTCAGGCATGGTCGTGCTCCTTGTTACCAGCAGTCTGTTGATCAAGGGCTTGCAGCAGCAGTCGTTCCATTGCTGAACCATCGCGCCGCGTCAGGTTGGGCACGTAGCGGGAATACACGCGGAAAAGCATTTCAGTGGTGGTATGGCCCATCTGCCTTGCGATCCATTCCGGTGCTTCCCCCGCTGCCAGCCACAAAGTTGCTGCGGTGTGGCGCGTTTGGTAAGGACGGCGCTCTCGCAGGCCTAGATGACGGAGCAGTGGGTACCACACTCGTTGAGTGACGTTGCGGTGTAATAAGGGCGACCCGTTGCGACTACAGAAAACGAAATCAAATGCGCCGGTTGCCTTTTTTTGCTCCAGCAGGGCCTCGTAAACAGGGCCTGACATATCGATAGACCGGAATGAGCCATCATTCTTGGTGTACACCAGTTCTTCCCGTACTAGCGATTGCCGTACCAGAATTTGCCTGCGCTCAAAGTCCACAAATTGCCACTGCAATCCGTCAATTTCGCCGGTACGCATTCCGGTAAAAAAGCGCACGAGGTAGTAATTCTTGTAGTCGACACGCACATTCGCGATGATTTTTTTTACTTCCTCAACAGTGAACGGCTCTACATCGGTTCTGGGCACCTTAAGCGACTTGATGCCTTGGTAGGGTGAGGTAAACTCATGGCGGTCGGCTGCTTCGTTAAGGATCATGCGCAAAGGCGTCATGATATGGTTGATTCGCTCTGCTGACAGGGGTTTGCCTTTTCCGTTTCTGACTTTGGCGAGCTGGGAGCGGAATGACAAAATCTCTGCCTTGGTGATGGAGCCGACCTCTTTTTCTCCAAACTCTGGCTTCAAGTGGCCGCGCAGCGTGGCGGCAACAGTGTCGCTGTGTGAACGTCGCCACTGGGCCTGCATTTCACTAAACCAGGTATCAGCAAAATCGCTGAACAGTGGCGTGACCGTTTTGCTTGCTCTCGCCCTTAATGCGTCAGCCGCACTGAACTTGCGCGCATTGCTGCTACCGGGGAAGTAGCGGGCGTAGTCGAATGAACCAAGCGTGATCTCGGCCTCTATCTTTTTCAAAATGGTTTCGAGCTTGCGGCGGTTGGCGGGAGTGTCATCCAGCGCGGTTTGTTCGCGACAGCGTGTGCTCTGGTAGCGGAAATCAAAGAACAGCTTTCCAGTCTGCTCTCTTACACGAATACTAGCCATGCATCACACCTCCATTGGCCATGGGGATGCTGAAGTCGGATGTGCTTGAAGTGGCAGCCATGTCGCGCTCAATCGCATCCCAGAGATAAAGGATTTTTCGGCCACCGAAAGGACGGATGTAATGCGTGCCTTCAAACAACACAGAATCCTTTAGGCGCTCGCGGATGGTGCGGGCGTCGTATTTGATACGAGCGGCTAGCTCGTCGGTTGTTAGGTATATCTGTGACATAGCAATGATCCTCTGGTAATGTTTCTCGCTGGAGGCCACAAGGCCCTCTTAAAGGTTAATGTGATCTCCTGAAGATCATTATGCATTCAAAAAGGCTTTCTGCAAGCTTTTTTGATCTCCTGCGGGTCAAATAGTCTTTGGTGGGAACATGATTAAGTGCCATCTGTCGAGGTTGATGGGCGAGAAGAAGCTCAAAGTGATCGACGTAGCTCGAGATACAGGCATTAACCGCGGTACGATTACGCGGCTCTATCATGAGACCGCCACACGTATTGAGCTGGATGTTATTGAAGAGCTTTGCCGATACCTGGGTTGCGAGGTCGGCGACCTACTTGAGATACAGCCTGAGAATGGTGGGGATTGAACCTTTCTACAGCTTGCCAAATTTAGGCCCGGCGCAGCCATTAATTGACCCGCTAGCAAAGACTCCTATCAAGCCAAGTTTCAAATGGGTTTGAGTGTTGTCTGTATGGCCCCGTCACCCTACTTTGGTTATTGCGACAGGCTGCTCCCGGCCAAGCTCTTCCCAAATGTCTGCGCGTATCGCCCCATTTACAGCTGCTGCTGAGTGGGGGTCGCGGTGGCGCGTATCAGGCCGGGGCCTTTGTTTTTAACATTTCCGACTTCCTTACCGACTTCATACCACTCGAAGGCATCTACTGGCTCAGCATGATGTCTTGCCAAGTCTTCTGCGCGCTCAGGTTCCAATCCCGTGTCTAACCATTCCCTGGCGGTGTCCGCAGTCAACACGACCGGCATACGATCATGGATGTCCACCATGCCCTGGTCGCTGGCGCTCGTGACGATTGCAAAGCCGTCGCCGTCATCCAGCTTTTCATCAGCTCCACCAGTGAAGCGGCCAACTGAGGCACAGAACATAGGTTCATCTGTTTTTAGCTTGATGTAGTAAGGCTGCTTGCGTTTGGTATTAGTTGGGTCTTTTACCCACTCGTACCACCCGTTTGCGGGCACCAGGCAGCGCCCGCTCTTCCAAACGTTGGACCAGTATCGGCTGGTTACCGCAGTCTCTAATCGGGCATTGATTGCTGGAGGACGGTTGCCACTGCCTCTTGCCCAGGGCGGAGCGTAGCCCCAGGGCAAGGCGCTCATTCGTAACCCATCCTCATCCCAATGCAGAAGTTGAACCTGAGTGGTGGGGGCTACGTTGTACCGGCTCATAGGCTCTTCATCCGGCTCAAAAGCGAGCGGAGCTTGCCAGTTCAGCTTCTCGAGATAGCGTACCTGCTATTAGTACTGAGTGAATCGTACGCACATTCCTGTTCCCGCCTATCTGTAATTCACACTTTTCTTTGACCCGGTGCATTCAATTTCGTTTACTGTATATATGAACAGTATTTTCGGAGTGACTGGTATGAACATGGTTCTCATTCTGGGTCCCGTGGGCAGCTCGAGTATTGAGCTGCCCTTTTTTTCCTCTCGGGTCTCTGCGGGCTTCCCGTCGCCGGCGCAGGATCACATGGAGCAGACGCTGTCCCTTGATGAGTTGCTTGATATAGATGCGCCGCACACCTATCTCGTGCGCGCAGAAGGCGACAGCATGATCGGGGCGGGTATTCTGGATGGGGATGTGCTGGTGGTGAGCAGAGCGTTGACTGGCCGGAATGGTGATGTGGTTATTGCCGCCATCAACGGAGAAACTTTTGTTAAACGGCTGATCTTGCGCGGAGAGGAACTGGTGCTGCAGTCTGAAAACCCCAAGTACCCACCGCGCTATGTGCTCGAGGGCGATGACCTGCTGATCTGGGGCGTCGTTACAGACAGTATCCGCAGGCACCGCAGCCATGGCTGATGCTGTTTTTGCGTTGATCGACTGCAACTCCTTCTACGCCTCGTGCGAAAGGGTATTCCGGCCGGACTTGAGTCGGGTGCCGATCGTCGTGCTCAGCAACAACGATGGCTGCGTCATTGCCAGAAGTGCTGACGCCAAGCCGTTTGTAAAGATGGGGGAGCCCTACCATCAAATACGCGGGACGCTCCAGCGCAATGGTGTGCTGGCATTTAGCTCGAATTACGCGCTTTATGGGGATATCAGCGAACGAGTAATGACCATTATAGAAAGCTTGGTTCCTGCTCTTGAGGTGTATTCGATCGATGAAGCGTTTGCGGATATGACCGGGATAGCAGACCGCGAGCAGCTCGGCCGACGGATTCGCGCACAGGTGCTCAAATTAGCGGGCATGCCCACCTGCGTGGGAATTGCTCAGACCAAAACACTCGCCAAGCTTGCCAACCACGCCGCAAAACGTTGGCAGAAGCATTACGGTGGCGTGATGGATATTTGCGACCCAGAACGAAGAGACAAAGTATTGAGAGCTTTGCCGGTCGACGAGGTCTGGGGAGTAGGTAGGCGAGTGAACGAGCATCTCACGGCGATGGGCATAAAAACCGCGTGGGACCTGGCTCAAGCTGACCCGTGGACCTTGCGCAAGAAGTTCTCGGTTGTCGTTGAAAAAACGGCCCGCGAACTCAGGGGTATACCCTGTCTGGCTTTGGAAGAGACAGCACCGCCGAAACAGGAGATTTGTAGTAGCCGCGCGTTCGGTGAGCGCTTATATGAAATTGAGCCGATCAGAGAGGCTGTCGCCACTTATGCAACCCGAGCCTGCGAGAAGCTGCGAGCGCAGGGCTCGCTATGCAAGAAGGTTCGAGTGGCGATTCGCACGGGCATGTTTAATCCGGATGAAGCCAAGTTTGCCAAAGGCATCCTATGCGAGCTGCCATACCCTTCAGACGATACCCGGTTGATCACCCGCGCCGCCCTACAGGGTTTAGAAGCTATATTCCGCCCGGGCCATGCCTACGCGAAAGCAGAAGTCATGCTGCTAGATCTTCGTCAGCAGGGTGAGTTCACAGACGATCTATTCGCCGAGGCACAATCCGCTGCGGCCGAAAGAGTCATGAGCGTACTGGATGAAATCAATGGACGCTGGGGAAGGGGCACCTTACGCCCCGCGCGAGTGCCAGTTGCACCCGGCTGGGGAATGAAACAGGAGCTCAAAAGCCCGAACTACACTACTAGGTGGGATCAGCTTTGGCGTGCGCGGTGTAAATGAGGGAGTTGAGCCAATGGCAACGATTTTATCGGTTCAAGCTTGAGCGTCGAGAGAGACTGGTTTCGGCCGATTCTGTTGAAAAAGTAGCTCCCTTTGCTGGCCTGCGGCAAAATATCTTCATTGGCCGGCGAGGGATCACACAGCATGATGGGACAATTATCGAGTGGACAGGCGCGATTGTTTTACTCGTT